>Ga0064014_10002_pt1 | contig 207294 bp, 160 predicted proteins | sample CrowatWCoCulture_2_FD_61584 | JGI IMG/M metagenome (GOLD analysis project Ga0064014, IMG submission 61584) | Marine cyanobacteria communities from the University of California, Santa Cruz, USA, analyzing cyanobacterial DNA methylation -... | ecosystem: Host-associated > Microbial > Bacteria >...
GGGGATAAATTTGACCTTAAAGATGACCAAACTTGGACTGAACCTGATGAAGTTCATCATGTTCCCTTTACAACGAAAAAAGGTCGTCAATTAACAGTGACTATTTCGGGATGGAAACAGATGTTAATGAGAGGAACTAAAAACTATAAAATGAACAATCACCCCTTTACTTTACTCCAGATTGTTGTCAGAGATCAAGAAAGAAATAGTATTTGGAAACCTATGTGGCTTATTGTTATTGGTTCTCGGCGCGATGAGTTAAGTTTAGTTGATTGTTATCAGTGTTATCGACAACGTTATGACATGGAACATCTTTTTCGATTTGGTAAACAAAGATTATTGATGACATCTTATTTAACTCCCGATGTACATCATGAAGAAAATTGGTTTAAACTAACACTCCTTTCTTATGTAAATTTGTGGGCTGCCAGAAAATTAGCTGTGGTTTTACCCCGTGATTGGGAACAGTATTTGAAGACTAATAAATCCATCAAAATCACCCCTAGTCTAGTTCAAAGAGACTTTTCAAGAATAATTACGACCTTGGGGACTTTCGCCAAATTTCCCAAACGTCGAGGTTTTTCTTCCGGACGTATTAAAGGTTACAAAAAAGCCCCACGAACTCGTCATGATGTTATCAAGAAAGGGAGCAAAAAATCAACTAAAAACTTAAAAGCTCCTTAGTTTTCCTCAGAATCTATAGATTAGCCCTATTTGTCAGCCAATTTTATTGACTGATACAGAGCCGATATTTGGGGGTTTTAGTTTAGCGTAAAATATACGCTAACAAACTTTTTTTGTCCAAAGTCCAAATTGGACAGAATACGAAGTTACAGGAATGCCTTTGGACAGAAACCCCAGTGGTAAAGGAGGCATTGATTATGTATTATGGGGAGACAATGGCAACCCCTTAGCCTTAGTTGAAACCAAACGCACCAAAAAAACTGCAGAAATTGGACAACAACAGGCTAAACTTTACGCCGACTGCTTAGAACAAAAATTCGGTCAACGTCCCCTTATTTTCTACAGTAACGGTTATCAAACCTATCTCTGGGATGATTACACCTATCCCCCCCGTGAAATTCAAGGGTTTCTCAAAAAAGACGAACTAGAAAGACTGATTTTCCGGCGCAAAAACCGCAAAAAACTCCATCTTGTGCCAGTTAATAACGACATTTTTAACCGTAGTTATCAAACCGAAGCCATTCGTCAAATTACTGAAGCCTTTAGTCAGAACATCCGTAAAGCATTGTTAGTGATGGCCACCGGAACCGGAAAAACCCGCACCAGTATCGCCTTAATAGACCTCTTAAAACGGGCAAATTGGGTCAATCGTGTCTTATTTTTAGCAGATAGGGAGGCATTAGTTACCCAAGCTTTTCGGGCATTTAAAAGCCATTTACCCCAAGCCAATATTATTGATTTAACCAAGAGTAAAACCTCACAAGCAATTACTGCTAATATTGTCGTTTCTACCTATCCCACTATGTTTAATCGCCTCAACGATATGGGGGACAAAGAAAGAATGTTTGGAGTGGGACATTTTGACTTAATTATTGTTGATGAAGCACACCGTTCTATCTATCAAAAATATCAGACATTATTCGATTATTTTGATGGATTATTAGTCGGATTAACCGCTACTCCACGGAACGAAGTTCATAGAGACACCTATCGCATTTTTGAATTAGAATCAGGAGTTCCCACCTTTGCCTATGAATTAGATGATGCCATAAAAGACGGTTATCTAGTGCCACCACAAGGCATCAATGTTCCCTTTAAATTTTTACGAACAGGAGTAAAATATACAGAATTATCCCCCGAAGAACAAGAAGAATATGAGGCAAAGTTTTATGATGAAGAAAAGGATACTTTACCGAATAAAATTGATTCGACTGCTTTAAATCGTTGGTTATTTAATGAAAATAGTATAGATCAAGCTTTAGATATATTAATGGAATTTGGGCTAAAAGTAGAAGGAGGGGATAAGTTAGGAAAAACCATTATTTTCGCTCGTAACCATGAGCATGCTGAATTTATTGTTCAACGATTTAATAAGAATTATCGCCATTATAAAGGACATTTTGCGAGAGTTATTGATAGTCATGATCCCTAGGCCCAATTAACCTTTGATGACTTTTCAGAAAGCCAAAAACAGCCCACCATTGCCGTCTCAGTGGATATGTTAGATACGGGAGTAGATGTTCCAGAAATCCTTAATTTAGTCTTTTTAAAACCCGTTTTTTCCACTGTAAAATTCAATCAAATGATTGGCAGGGGAACCCGTTTATGTCCAGATTTATTTGGCATAAGAGACGATAAAAGAGAATTTTTAATCTTTGATTTATGCGGTAACTTTGAATATTTTGAACAACAAGTTACAGAGAAAGAACAAAAACCCAGAGAAAGTTTAACTACTCGTTTATTTAAAGCCCGTTTAGTCCTGTCTCAACAACTCAATCAAGATAATAAAACATTACAAGAATATATTTTAGATAACTTGCATGAACATATTAGCAGTATGGAAAAAGAGAATTTTTTAGTGCGTCGTCAATTAAATATAGTTGAAGAATTTACAGATAGAAAAAGATGGAATAGATTAAACTCTCAAGACTTAAACTTAATTAATAATTCCTTAGCAACCTTACCCAATGGACTCCCCACCGAAAAACGCTTAAGCAAAGAATTTGACTTACTTTGTACTCAACTTCAACTAGCAATTTTAGAACAATCTTCTAATTTTATTAGATTACGGGATAAAGTTAGAGATATTTTACACGGATTGGAATCTAAAAGAGAAATTCCGATGGTGAAAGCCAAATTACCTCTAATTGAAGAAGTCCAAGGCGAAAATTGGTGGACTGATGTGACCCCTGCAATGGTAGAAACCCTAAGACGACAATTACGGGATTTAGTGCCTTTGCTTGACCGTCAACAACAGCAAATCGTCTATACTAATTTTATCGATGAATTAGAAGATATCAGTAAACAGGACGTTCCCACCCATCAAACAGGGTTTAGTCCTTATCAGTATAAGAAGAAAGTAGAAACCTATATTTGTAACAACGAGAATCATCTGGCGATCGCCAAACTGAAACGCAACCTTACCTTAACAGAATCAGATTTAGAATCTATCGAAGAAATGTTATTTAATTCCCCTGAAATTGAAAGCAGAGAACGATTTGAGGAAGTCTATGGCAAAAATATCAATTTAAAGCTATTTATTCGCAAATTAGTAGGACTAGAGCGTAGTGCAGCTAAACAAACCTTTTCCCGATATTTACAAGGAACCAACTTAACTGCCAGTCAAATTCGCTTTATAGAAACCATTATTGACCATTTAACCCAGAATGGTGTCATGGATGTGGGATTACTCTATGAAACTCCCTTTACGGATCTACATTATGAAGGTTTAGATGGTGTCTTTGGAGATACAGACGCTTCAGAGATTGTTGAGTTAGTGCAATCTTTCAATGAGACAGTAGGCGCAATGTTTGAAATAGCGTGACATCCTCCCCACCTTACCGAATAATTAATAATTAATAGTTAATAGTTAATAATTAAGAGTTGATATAGTAATCAGTTATCAGTTGTGAGAATTAAGTGAATTATGATCCCCCCAACCCCCCTGCCCCCCTTACAAAGGGGGGAACTGAAGGGGGGATCTCGACGTTCTCATGAATCATTCGGTGATTGTTATAGTCAATAATTAATTATTAATTGCTGAAAGTAATGTCATAATCTTTATTTGTACTGCTATAGTTAATAGGGAGCTTGTTTACATTCAAATGTATAATTATTAAAATCATGAAGTAACCGAGGTTCACTAAGTTGATTAGAACTTTTAAGTTTTACTTGATAAAGACAACCGTTTTCTGCATAATAAATTGATTTATCCAACCATTCTGCCCATTCCCAGTCTGGATAAACTAATAATTTTCCTGTTTGATGGTAAACAATATGTTCATCCCAATAACAACCTTTTCCTGGAGGTGAACCGACTTGTTCATGACCTATTTTTTGTAACATCCATTGCTTAGATAGTTCTTTTTGAAAGATAGTTTCACTGTTTAAATATGCTTTTTCTGAACTTTCAATTAGCTTCCAACCATCCCTTTGCAGTCGATTATAATAAACATTCAGACACTCCCCACCATAATAGTTAGGGGGACGATAATTTGTATTTCTTTTAACTGCCTTCGTATCAAAAAAGTGATAATTATTCTTATCAAAAACTAATTCAAAATCATGACCATAAGGACCATCATTTAACCAATAAGAATTATTATTCACAAATAAACCCCCACCAAACCAACAGTCACCTTTAGGAAAAAAGGCGATCGCTTTTAACCAGGGTACTCTTGCAATAGTAGTCCATGATCCCACACCTCTACCCCATTGCCCATTCATAGCAAAATATATCCAGTATTTTCCATCAGGAGATATATCGGATCTTCTTTCATAAATGCGTCCTTTTAACCATTGAGATACCCGAAAACTATTACTTTTTCTATCCCAACCAATAATACAAGTTTGTTTAGATGGGCCTCTTCTAATAATAAGAGCTTTTTGGCTTTTTCTCGCAATAAGAATATGGAGTCTGGCAGGGAATTTTTCTTGTGTCATGGTCTTAAAAAGATTAACATAAATAATAATTTATAACTTTATTTTATTGTTAGATATTTTGGATCAATATAATCAACTAACCAAACACCATTATCAGAACAATAAAAAATACATCCATCCTCAGACATTTGTTGAGACTTAATAACAAAAATAACTGGTTTTCCACGACGAGAACCAACTTTTAAAGCTGTTTCTTTTCTTTCGGATAAATGGACATGATGACGAGCCATTTTTTTTAGTCCTTCTTTGAGAATTGTTTTAACAACTTTTTGGTGGGTTCCATGATACAAAATTGCAGGAGGAATTAAAGGCTCTAACAGTAAATCAATATTAACACTATGACCTTGATTAGCTCTAATTTTTGTTTTTGCTTCATTAAAAGAGAATCGTTGTTTATCATTATCTTTAACCACTGTTTCTAAATCACTAAATGTTAGAGTAAATTTAGTGTTTTGACAAGCTTTGAGTAATTTTTCTGTTGAGATCCAGCCACCAGGTTCTAACTCTAATCCCAACTTTTCAGGAGCATGGCGTAAATGATAAGATAAGAAGCGACTGATTTTAATTAATTGTTGTGATTGCATTTTCTTATTAGCTAAGGAGTTTCTGTGAACATAGAAAAACTGGGGTTTCTCGATCATGTTGACCATAACCTAATATATAATAGTCATTTTGCCATTTAAAAACACTATATTCTATCAGGTCTAACTTTATTTTTGTGATATATTTGTGATTATAATTCACAGGTTGACCAATTTCTTTAATTAATTGACTTTTGATTTTTTCATATTTTTGCTTATATACTTCGTATAAACTATCAAGGTCAATGTTCTCGTCTAACCATTCTGTTTGGTCTATAATCTTGACTTCACTTTGATTTTTTAGAATATCAAATACTAACATGGTGTAGAAAAAAATAATAAAATAGTATAATTATGTCTCAATATATAGATTTTTCATTTAAGTTTTGAGAATTGTAAGTAGTCAAGGCTTTAGCCTTGATGATGACTATCTTTCTGGTCCTAAAGGACTAACTACAAACTTACATTTATTTTTACCTACCTACTTAACACAAGCAGGATAGTTATTACAGCCTAGAAGACTGTGTTACTATTTGCACGTTAAATGTAAATACTATGGACTCAAACAAGGATCAATTTTTTGCTAAAATGTTTCTATTCTTAAGCCATAATTAACTATGAGTATTCCTTCTCAACCCCAACCTTTAAGCATTCCTCCCCGCTTACTCTTGGGCCCAGGTCCCTCGAATGCTAACCCCCGTATTCTAGCAGCTATGAGTCTTCCTGCCATCGGACATCTTGATCCCTTTTATTTACAAATGATGGACGAGATCCAAACCTTATTACGATATGTGTGGCAAACTGAAAATGAGTTAACCATTTCTATTAGTGGGACAGGAAGCGCAGGAATGGAGGCCAGTTTAGCTAATGTGGTTGAACCTGGGGATGTGGTATTAATAGGGGTTATGGGTTATTTTGGTAACCGTTTAGTGGATATGGCCACCCGTTATGGTGCAGATGTTAGAAAAATAAACAAACCTTGGGGGGAAAATTTTAGTTTAGCAGAATTAAAAGAAGCATTAGAAACCCATAAACCTGCTATTTTAGCGTTAGTTAATGCCGAGACTTCTACAGGAGTAAGACAACCCTTAGAAGGGGTGGGAGAGTTATGTCGAGAACATAATTGTTTATTATTAGTTGATGCAGTTACAAGTTTGGGAGGAGTTCCTTTTTATGCTGATCAATGGGGTGTGGATTTAGCTTATAGTTGTAGTCAGAAAGGGTTAGGTTGTCCCCCCGGCCTTTCACCATTTACCATGAGCGATCTCGCCTGGGAAAAGTTGCAAAAACGGACAACTCCAGTGTCTAATTGGTATTTAGATATGAACCTATTAAATCAATATTGGGGAAAACCTAGAAAATACCATCATACCGCCCCTTGTAACATGAATTATGGCTTAAGGGAAGCATTAAGTTTAATTGTAGAAGAAGGAATCGAAAATAGTTGGCAGCGACATCAACAAAATGCAGAATTATTATGGGAAGGTTTGGAAAAAATAGGGTTAGTTTGTCACGTAGAAAAACCGTTTCGTCTTCCTACTTTAACCACCGTCCGTATTCCTGAAGGAGTTAACGGGAAAGCCGTTTCTAGCTATCTTTTACAAGAGTATAATATAGAGATTGGAGGAGGTTTAGGCGAATTAGCTGGTAAGGTTTGGCGTATTGGGTTAATGGGTTACAATTCTCGTCCTGAAAATGTTTTATTATTATTAGAAGCATTAAGAAAAGTTCTTTAATTTTTCCCATATTCAGAAACTGTTTATTCAAGAAGGATTAAAAAGCCATTGTTTAGGGTGGGTAAATTTATTCAAAATTAGGAAAACTTTGAATAAACTGCTGATTTGACCACCTGAACGTTTTAACATAAACAGTATTTTAATTATTAATCTTGAGAATTAATGTTAGATAAAAGCTTTACACCTAAACTAACCGATGATGGATCTTATACCTTTTTTTCCGATGAGTTTGAAGAGTTATTTCATTCCCATTCAGGGGCAAAACAAGAAGCACAATATAAGTTTATTGAACCTTGTCAAATAAAAGAAAAAGTAACTGTTAAAAATACAATTAAAATTATTGACATTTGTTACGGATTAGGGTATAATACAGCAGTTGCTTTAGAAAATATTTGGTCAATTAATTCTAAGACAAAAATAGAATTATTTGCCCTAGAAAATGACATTAATGTACCGTTACAGGCTATAAAGTCTGACTTATTAGATAATTTTTCTGATGATGTTATTGATGACTTAAGCAGTTTAGCAAACCATCAAAAACTTAAAAACAATCGTTTAAATGCTCAACTATTACTAGGGGATGCAAGACAGACTATAAAAACAATAATTAATCAAAACTTTCAAGCAGAAGCTATTTTTTTAGATCCCTTTTCTCCCCCAAAATGTCCTCAACTGTGGACAGTGGACTTTATAAAATTAGTATCTCAATGTTTAGGAAAAGATGGATATTTAGCCACTTATTCCTGTGCAGCTTCTGTGAGAACTGCGCTACAATTAGCAGGGTTAAAAATAGGAGCAACCAGAAGTGTAGGAAGGCGATCGCCAGGAACTATTGCGAACTGGAAAGGTAATAATTTACCTCCCTTATCTCAACAGGAAATAGAACATTTACAAACCCGTGCAGCCATTCCTTACCGAGATCCTGACTTAATAGATACAGCCGAAATAATTAAAACTAGAAGAGAAAAAGAACAAAGTAAAAGTGATTTAGAACCCAGTAGTCACTGGAAAAAAAGATGGTCAAATAATGGATAATGGATAATGGACAATGGATAATTGATAATTAGGGTTTGCTGAATAAAAGCAAAACCCTATTCTTTAAAAGGTTACACCCATATTCGCGATCGCAAAAAAGATCAGCTTTGTCGGCTACAAACCGCTATAATTGGTAGAAACACCTCCCAGTTGTTGGTCAAGAACAAATGTATCGAAAAGAGGAGCAACCTTTACCGCCCCCAGAAAAATTTGAATTACCTTTCGAGGGCAAATTGTCCCCCAATAATCGTTGGGTAATCATGGCAGAGTTGATACCTTGGGATGATTTTGAGGAAGAATATGCTAAACTTTTTTCAGCATAAAAAGGTGCGCCAGCCAAACTATTTAGAATGGCATTAGGGACATTAATTATTAAGGAAAAATTAGGAACAAGTGATAGAGAAACTATAGAACAGATTAGAGAAAATCCCTATCTACAATACTTTATAGGTTTAAATTGTTATCAACAAGAGCCACCACTGGAATCTTCAATGCTAGTTCATTTTAGGAAAAGAATTGATGGAGAATTGATAAACAAAATCAATAAAAAATAGTAAAAAGAGAAATAGACAAGAGTGATAAAGAAGTAAAAAAAAAGGATTGTCTCCAAGAAAAAGGAGAAAAAATAAAAAATAAAGGTAAACTAATTTTAGATGCGACTTGTGCGCCAGCAGACATCAAATACCCAACGGATTTAGGCATATTAAATCAAGCCAGAATTGAGACAGAAAGAATAATAGATAATCTTTATAAACCATTAAGAGTAAAATTGAGAAAAAAGCCGAGAACTTCTAGAAAAATTGCTAGAAAGGAATACTTAAAAGTAGCTAAAAAACGAAAAGTATCTTATCAAGAAAGAAGAAAAGCTATCGGGAAACAGTTAAAATACCTTAAGAAAAATTTAGGAAATATAGAAGACTTAATTCAAGCTGGGGCTTCCCTGGAAAATCTGAGTAAAAGACAGAAAAATTGTCTAGAGACTATCAAAAAAGTTTATGAACAACAACAGTCAATGTGGGAGAATAAGACCCAGAGTGTTCCTCAAAGAATTGTAAGTTTAACTCAACCGCATATTCGTCCAATAGTGAGGGGAAAAGCAGGAAAACCAATAGAGTTTGGAGCTAAACTCTCAGTAAGCTGTGTAGATAACTATGTGTTTCTAGACAAAATAAGTTGGGAAAACTTCAATGAATCTTGTCATTTAAAAGAACAAGTAGAAAAGTATAAAGAAACGTTTGGCTATTATCCCGAATCCGTCCATGTAGATAAAATTTATCGAACTAGGGAAAACAGAAATTGGTGTAAGGAAAGAGGGATAAGAATCAGTGGTCCGAAGTTAGGAAGACCTCCGAAAAATGTCAGTGAAGAAGAAAAGAAACAAGCCCACTCCGATGAATGCTTCCGTAATGCTATTGAGGGAAAGTTTGGACAAGCTAAACGAAGATTTAGCCTAAATCTCGTGATGACAAAACTCCCTGAAACCTCCATTACATCTATTGCTATTACATTTTTAGTTGTCAATCTTTCTAAACTTCTGAGGCAGTTTTTGTCGCTTTTTTTGTCCTTATTTACTAACAATAGAACAGGGGAACTCATCAAACCGCTTTTCATTAATTTTGATTATACTTTAAACAATTTTTATGTACTAACCCAGATTCCGCACTTCAAAAAGTAGCATTAAATACTACAAGCCTGGGGTTAATAATTAACTATAATTGCTTAAACTCTTGAAGACAAAAAAGTGGGATAATTGCTTAAGTTGTTTCCTCCGTAAAAAAAGAGCGAAAAATGTCTTATTTAGAAGAAATACAAGTTAAAAATTTAGACCATTTAGGGATAGTAGCTGGTTTAATTGATGAAATAGGAATAGTCAAAATAATTAATAATAAATTAGGAATAGATGTTAGAGAAAAAATCTCAGCAGGTACAGTAGTTAAGTCTATTTTAATCAATGGACTAGGATTTGTTTCAAGACCTCTATATTTATTCAGTCAGTTTTTTCAAGATAAAGCCATTGAGAAATTGTTAGGAGAAAGAATTAAACCTGATTACCTTAATGATGATAAAATTGGGAGAGTAATGGATGAATTATATAAATATGGACTAAATGATATTTTTATTGAAGTAGTTTTAGAAGTAATTAAAAAATTTAAAATAGACCTTAAATACTCCCATTTAGATTCCACATCATTTCATTTAGATGGAGAATATAAAAGGGAAGAAGATAAAGAGAAACAGGAAGAAGAAAAAATTATTAAAGAAAGACCAATTTTTATTAAGAAAGGATATTCTCGGGATCATAGACCAGACTTAAAACAATGTGTCTTGGATTTAATAACAAGCCAAGATGGAGATATTCCATTATTTGTGAGAGTAGGAGATGGAAATGAATCTGATAAAGCTGTATTTGGAAAAGTTTTAGTAGAATTCAAAAAGCAAATAAAGTTTGATAGTATCATGGTTTGTGATAGTGCTTTATATGGTCAAGAAAATCTCCAAATAATCCAACATTTAAAATGGATAACGAGAGTTCCAATGACCATAAAAAAAGCAAAAGAATTAGTGCAAAATATAGAGGTGGAAGAAGTAAAAGATGAAGATAAAGAAAAAAGAAGTGACCTAAATTTAGAAAGTTATACCTGGAAAGAAGAAATTGTTACTTATGGTGGAATCAAGCAAACTTGGTTAATAGTCTTGAGTGAAAAAAGACAGAAAAGTGATTTGGAAAAACTAGAAAAACAACTTTCCCAAGAAGAGAAGAAATCCCAAAAATTTCTTAAAGAAATACAATCTGAAGAATTTGAACATCCTCAAGCTGCTCGATATAAATTAAAAGCTATTAATAAAAAATTGAGATTGTTGGAAATAAAAGAAGTTGAACTGATTGAAACTTACTCGAAAAAAAAGGAAAAGATTTATAAAATGATTAGTCTGATCATCAAAAAAGATGAAGAGATAAGTAGAAAGACTAAAGAAGCAGGAAAATTTATTTTAGCAACTAACTTAGTAGAGGAAAATAAATTAGAAGCTAGTGAAATTCTGATAACTTATAAAAACCAGCAATCTACGGAAAGAGGATTTCGATTTTTGAAAGATCCCTTATTTTTTGCTGATAGTTTCTTCGTTGAAAAACCAGAAAGAATAGAAACAATGTTATTTTTAATGTCTTTGTGTTTGTTGATTTATAACTTGGGGCAAAGAGAATTAAGAAATTGTTTAAAAAGAGTCAAAAAAGGAATAAATAATCAAGTAGGGAAAGTAACATTGCGTCCGACTTTGAGGTGGATATTTCAATGTTTTCAAGGTATTCATTATGTAATTTTAAACGGAGTTAAACAAATTGTCAATTTAACAGAAGAAAGGCGTTTTATATTGAGTTTATTACCTGCATCTTGTCAAAGATATTATCTATAAATTGAATTGGATAAAGCAAAAATAATAAAAGAATAAGAGTCTAATGATATCAAATGAGAAGAGGAAACTCTCCTTCGTTTGTGCTGAGTCTTGCTAAGTTTTCAATGAGTATAAATCTTCTTAATTTGATTATTTTTCCTAAAAATTTAATGAAAAGAGAAATATTCTTGCCCAGGTATGATTTTCGGACTTTTTAAAACTATGTATTTTTTTATACTACATTTTGAAGTGCGGAATCTGGGTACTAAAACTTATTGATTTGTCAGAAAATTCTTGGTCAAAAGTGGCATAAATTTTGGAGAAACTTTTTCAGCAAACCCTAATTACCTAAATCAATAAAAAACTAATAACTGATCACTGATAACTGGTCACTGATAACTGAATTAGCTCCAGTCTTGTCCTCCTTCTTGCGAAGACTTTTTATAAACCTTTCCCTTTTCATGAAGGTGACGAGTTTTCTCGAATAATTCTGCTTCTGTTAATTGCCATTGTTCTAAAATTAAATCTAAATCTTGGGTTAATTGTCGGGCCCCAGGAAAATTACCATAACGAATACGAAGTCTAGCTAATTCCGCCAGATTATAGTCAGTGGGATCAGCTACTAATAACTCGTTAACGATCAGGCGATCGCCTTTTTCTTTGGGATGCTTTTGATCTTGCGCCATATATCAAAAACTGCGTCTTAACTTGAGAGACTCATAAAAAGCAGGAGAAATTTCCCAGAGATTAACCACTCTATCAAACCCACCAGAAGCAAAATATTTTCCATCAGGACTAAAAGCTACCACATTGACCCGATCTCTATGCTCTTTAAAATGACGTAATAAGCGTCCAGTTTGGGCGTTCCATAACCTTACCCCATCATGGCCAGCACTAGCTAAAACTTGACCATTGGGACTGAGGGCGATCGCTTGAATTCTGCCTCTATGGCCAGTCCAAGTATCCAATAACTCCCCCGTTGCCAAATCCCATATTTTAATAGTGCGATCGTGACTTGCGGTAATCAAGCGTTTTTGGTCAAGGGTAATAGCCAAACCCGAAATAGTTTGAGAATGTGCGCTAAATTGCGAGACAACTGTTTGATCCCTTAAATTCCAAAATCTGACAATTCCTTGATTATCACCACTGGCCACTAAAAACCCATTAGGGTGCATGGCCAAAGCAAAAGCTGGTGTACCAAAACCTTCTAGTTGATAGAGAGAACGAGGTGGTTCTAAAGTCCAGACTCGAATCCCATCTAATGACCCCGTTACCACTAGCTGACTATCAGGGGTAACAACTAGATCCAAAACATGGCTATAGTGTTCAAAAGAAGTTACTTTACTGTCTGGGTTAGGCCAAACCCAGAAATGAATATCCGCATCTTCTCCGCTACTGATTAAAGTTTTACCATTGGGAGAAACAGCCAAGGTTAAAATTGCGGAACTTTGAGTGCGGAGGGTATCAATCTCATGTCCATCTTCAATAGACCAGAATTTTAAAAAAGGTTCATTAGTGCTTCCAGCACTAATAACCGTCCTCCCATTAGGACTAAACGCTAAAGACCGAATGGGAGTGGTATGACCCGTTAAACGGTGTTTAAAACGTATTCCAAGGTTAACCACCGGAATTTTCTGCTCAGATAGGGCTTCTCGTTGTTGACGAATCAACTGAGCATAGCTCGGAAGTATCCAGCCTTGTCCCAAAACAACTAACGTCATTAAGATGATTTTTAGTGGTGTGGTTAGCCGTTTCCGTTCGTTGTGATCCTTCATGGCACAATAAGGGCTTTTACAGTGTGATTTTTTAGCCCTACTCTATCGACTTTGCCAATTTTTTGCCTAGCGACGAGATTTCTCATGGGTTAATAAAGGCAAAGGGACATTAGAAGAACTAGGAGGAAGATAGCGTCTGGGTTTATCCTTTGTAATAATCGGTTGAGCTTTTTGTACTTGCCACCAGCGTAAAATCATGGAAAGAGAGACAATAAATAAGCCGAAGGAAAACAAAGACCAGCGTTGACCAACCCCTCCCATCACCGCATCTACCGCTCCCACCACTAGAATAAAACTAGAAATGGGTTCTTTGCGGTAAAGGGTTCTGAGAACACGAGGCAATAAGATGTTCATCGGAAATTTTGGGTTTGAAACCCCGTCCTTATAGGACGGCTTTACATATCCCTTGCGGGAGAGGGTTTTAGTATGCCGATAAGGCCGAGAACCCCCTAACTCGTTTAAGTCCCTTCGGTGCAACACAACTAAGATGTCCTGTCTAAAAGCATCTAACCAATTAGGTTTACAGATAGTCCGAACGAGGGAAGTATTCGGAAGTGTGTACCAAGCTGTGTCTCCATGCGGTATTCACCTCTTACGTTGACTAAATTGGTCTAGGCAATCCCTGCACTTTTAGGGCAGGGTTGGTGAAGGCAATTGGATCGATAGGATATTTAATCTAATTTCAGCTTATCTTATGTGCCAGAAAATGAACTGTATAAATTACGGAAATTAGATTAATTATTACGATATATCACTTAAGGTAAGTTGCGGTACTTTATCTAATGTTTATCAAAAACTTCAAGAATTAACTGAGATTTGGAGATAGATGGGGTGACGGGTTGTAGAATTGACAGTCTCCGGTGTCTCCAGTCTCCCCCATCTAAGTATCACTGTAAGCCTAGCCAGGATAATAAGCCTTGTCCCGTAAAATATTCAATGGCCAAAACTAATAAAAAGCCGACCATAGCAGCACGACCATTTAACCGCTCTGCATAATCGTTAAAACCAAATTTAGGATCTTCGAGTTTAGGGGTTTCTGTGGGTTGGGTAGAAGGTTCACTCATAAGTTTTCTCTGTGATTATTTTCTTTACATTTCTTTACTTTACCAACTAAAGGGGCAGGGGAGAAATATCATTCTGCCTCCTGCCCTTAACGAGGCAGAAGCCTCGATCAAGCACTTTAGTCACGGCTATTAATAGCAATGAGTAGGCGTAAAATGAAGATAAACAAATTGATGTAGGTTAGGTACATAGAAAGAGCAGCAGGAAGATACTGTTCATCTCGATAAGTACGAGGAAGGATGTAAAAATCTACTACCGCAGCCCCAACAAACAAGAGAACTCCTAATCCAGAAATAGCGATTTCTAACCAGCTAGCGGTATGAACTCCTAATAAGAAGAAGATTAATTGGCCGAAAATTACCACTAATAGGGCAATCATCCCTAAATCGATGGTTTTGGTTAAGGCCATACCATCTTCTTCAGAAAGATTTGAACCTACGCTACGGGCAAAAACGAAAGTTATGCCACAACCTAAAGCAGCGATCGCAATTCCTTGGCTACCCACCCCTTGAGTTCCCAGGGCAACAAAAACGAGGCCGCTGAGGGTGTAACCGGATAAAAGGCTATACAAAGCCAATAAAGGTAAAGCGGTGCTGTTATTGCCATTTTCCGCGATATTGCGGGCGACAAAAAACAGAACCAATTCCAAAACGATCGCCACAAAGAAAGTGGGGAAAAAGAGATTAGGGAAAGATTTAATCACCCCTAACCCTCCGTAGGTTCCCACTGCGGTTAAAACTAAGCCACCCCCAACAAAGGGTAAAGCATTAGCGATCACATTAGGACCGACGAGATGTTGACTTTGGGCTTCGCGAATCGCATCACGAAAGTTGCTGGTATTACTCATATAATCCCTCTCTACTGACTTAACGGATAACTTAGACAACTACTTATGTTTATACCTAAAAATTAACGTAATTGCCTAGTAAAGAATACCGAATCGGGGAAGTGAGCAAAATTAATAGTTGGTAAAGTAGCTCAGAGTCAATTTGCGTATTTATGCAGATTCATTTTAAGAACCTGCCTAAAATTTCCGTGTAATACCGATAGTAGGGAATTTCTCTGAGAAAGATAATAAGGACATATAGACAAGATTCCTTAGTGGAATTTTCAAGCCATCAACAGTTATGAAGCCAATGCTAATTGATAGGGGTTGAGCCAAGACTGTTTTGTTAAGGACGTTCTAGTAACTCCATCTCATTATTATTTTTCCCTTTAAAACTTTGGATCTAACAATTATGACTCACTATAACCAAGCCAGTAAGAATAAACATCTAAATAGCATAGAGCTTTTGAGTGCTTATGCCCGTAATCCTTCCTTAGAGTTACGGAATCAATTAGTAGAGTGTAATTTAGGGCTAGTGCGTCAAGTTGCCCATCGTATTAGTAACCAATGCTCAGAACCCTATGAAGATTTAGAACAAATTGGTTATTTAGGTTTGATTCGTGCTATCGAGCGTTTTAATCCTCAACAGGGTTGTGCCTTTAGTTCTTTTACTATCCCCTATATTCGTGGGGAAATGCTCCATTATCTTCGGGATAAAGGTAGTGTAATGAGAATTCCTAGACGGTGGCAAGAACTTCACAATAAAGGTAAAAAAATACGTAAGCAGTTGACAGCTAGTTTAAAGCGTTCTCCTTTTGATTGGGAAATCGCAGAAGCTCTGATGATCCCCTTAGAAGAATGGAATGAATGTCAATTAGCACTGCAAAAACGTCTCTTAGTCAGTCTAGATGCAACCATTAGCCACAATATGGATTGTTCCCTTAGTTTTGGGGATACCTTGCCCTATCAACATTATCAAGCGAAACAACGGTTAGAAGAAGATCGCCTACAATTACAACGGGCTTTGGGCCAACTGGAGGACAAAACCAAGGCCGCTATCGAATGTGTCTTTTTGAATGAACTTCCCCGTAAAGAAGCAGCCAAACAGATTGGTATTAGCCCCATGACGGTGACACGCCATCTCAAAAAAGGAATTCAGCAGCTAGGCTCTTTATTAGAACCCCAAGTGGCTTAGGATCTTGCTAGAGCTATTTTTCCGGCCAGAAACAGAAATCATCAAAGACATCGGCAGTGGGCTTGACTTCAAGAACAATCATAGGAATATATAATCTGACTGAAATCTAAATTTCTGAGCGCGGAAGGTTGAATAAAAAAGTTGCCCACTCCCATGTCTCCCCAGATGATATCAGCATCATCATCAGAGATCATTTGAAACAGTAATTCATAAGGTTCTATGGTTTCATCAAAATTCATTCTTGGATCATCTTGGGTAAAAAAGGGATAACCCCCTAATTTATGTTCTTCTCCTTCGTATAACTCAAAATAATCGTCTAAAAGATCATAATAATCTAGTTTTTCTTTTGAACCACTGACGAAATTTTCGATTATCTTTTCTAAACGATAATCACCACCTGTAATGGGTTCGTGTTTTTGTTCAAATTTCAGGGCAAAACTACCAATAAATGGCAAAATAACATCCGGATCATCAATACTTGGTAGAAAACTAAAATCAGTAATTAAATTTTTTTCATCTAAATCAATCTCCTCAAAATAAATAACCCGAAAATATTTTTGCTCAGCCAAATCTTCATCGTTCATACCATATAAATCATGATAACTATCTATATAAAATTGTAAAATTCCTTCCTTGGGAAAATTATCTAATAATAAAGTTTCAGAAAAATTAATTTGAGCCAATAAAATTAAGGGATTACCTTCTGGACTTTTAGGATAATCTAACTTTTTAGGAAAATAGGGTTCTCCTCCAAACTTACTTTCCCATATAGTCAGCTTATTACTGAAAGAAGGAGTGATTTTTAGATAGAGTTTTTGGGTTGCTTCTAACTCTTTCCGTAGGTTTTCTAACTGAGGAGGAAGCTTCATAATAATTGAATAACTAAAGATACTATTCCAATTTTCACAGAAAAGTTACCAATTTATGAGCTTGTTAATCTTTAATTAATAAATTAGGAATTATCAAGTATCGCCATGTAATTTAGAATTGATTTTTTTTGCTCATTCCTGCATTCTCAATTCTTTCAACTTACTGCGGAAGGTTGACTTTTAGCCATAGGAAGGGTAAACCAGAATTGACAGCCATTCCCTGGGGTACTTCTGACCCCAATTTTACCCCCATGTGCTTCAATAATTTGACGACATTGGTAGGAACCTAAACCGATACCTGTCCTTCGTCTATCGTGCAAACTACGAAGGTATAATTTAAACAGTTGATCACATTGCTGTTCACCCATTCCTATTCCATTATCAGTCAAACTACAATAGATCATCCCTTGTTTAACTGTGACATCAATACCTAAATTAATTCCAGGAGGATTATGTTTTAGCGCGTTAGTAACAAGATGCTCAAACACTTGATGGAGTTGTTCTTTATCTCCAGAAATTAAAGGTACATTATGAGAAATATTAGCAACTAAATTGGCCTGATTTTGCTGTAATAATGGTTGCCATTCTCGAATGAGTTCATTGATAAATTGAGATAAGGATAACTGTTCACAATGAATCATTAGGGGTCGTTCTTCAGAAAAATGATCCTCAGATAGTGCATTAATTAAAGTTAATTGACGTTCACTACTATTAATCATTCTATCCAGAATAAAGCGAGATAAAGTCAAGCTATCTTCAGAGCGATGTTGTAGATTTTTTAACAACATTAATAATCCCATAATCGACGTGCGTAAGTCGTGGGAAACTGCCTGTAAAAACACCGCCTTCATATCATGTAACTTGTGGACTTCTCTGATTTTTTCCTGTAGTTGATAGGTGCGTTCTTCTACCTGTTTTTCCAAATTACAATTTAACTGCTGTACGGTTTGGTAAAGTTGGGCTTGGCTCATAGCAATCATAACTTGGCCGGCCAATTGTTCTAATAATTTTACCTCTTGTTTTCGCCAATGACGCACTCCCAAACATTGATGAGCCACCAATAAACCCAACGGTTTACCATCTAAATGTAAAGGCACTACTAAAGCAGCCTTAATCTGATAACGTTCAGTATATTTTTGTACCGTTGGGGATAAATTAAAGTTCGTAATATCATCAGCAATAAACGTTTGTGCCTGGGTAAAAAGATAAGGTAAAGCCGTGAGTAAATCATCCCTGGCATTACTTCCTAATAAACTAGGATAATCACCATTCAGAGATTCAGCCACCACCTCAATACGTCCGCCATCCTGCCAAGAAGCAATAAACACCCGATCCGCTTCAATTAACTGACGAATTTCTGTAACAGTAGTTTGAAAAATCTTTTCTAGCTCAAGAGATTGACGAATTTTTAAAGACACTTCCGCCAATAAATGATCCCGTTCTAAAGTTGTCCTTAACTGTCTTTCTGCCCGTTGTCTTTCCGTCACGGCTGCTGATAACAATAAAGCCGTGCCACTGACAATAATGATAAACATTTGTAGCAATAAAATAGTTTGAGACTCATTAACCATTGGCATCACAAACGGGCCTACTCCTTGGCCTGTTCCAGCGATCGCCAATAAAGCCAAACACAAACTACCCACAACTGCCCCCCAAGTTTGGAAGCGAATAGCCGCCCAAACTACGATGGGGAAGGGTAAATATTCCAAATAGCGAGCATTACTCAAACTTCCTTCCATCAAAATATGTACTTGAGTATGACGGGAAAAAACCATCCAACTCAACCCCAATAAAAGTCCTCCACAGATAATCACTTCCAGAACTCGCTGTCGGCGATAACGGCGAAATAGACCCGCCCCATCGAGGTAAATTCGCAACAGAAAGGGCGTTACTATCAAAATACTACTACAGTCCCCTAACCCCACCATCCACCAGTGTGAGGCAAAATTCTGCCAATTCAGAGAACCCATCAACAAAGCTGATAAGCTTTCTAAGGTTGCATTTACCCCAGGAGCCACAATTCCTGCCAACAAGATTAACGCTGCCACATCATCGATGCGAGATAAACGAGAGGAAAAACCGCCCCAATGCAGCAATTTAAACCCTAACCAAGCACAGAGGGTGCTACCAGCAGCAGAACTGAGTATTAGCCCCCAGCTTGCTCCTAGAGCAAACATCAACAGAGCATCACCCAAAAAAATGCCTAACCAGACTTTTTCCCCATAGATGAGCAATGCAGTTAAAGCAATGCTCGTGGGAACCCAGAGAGGTGCTACTTCGTTGTTAAGGTTGGTAGTTGCATGAGCCAATAAACCACCGAGCCAATAGGCCAGGGCCACTGGGATAACCATAAGGTCGAACCATTGCCAGGGATGACGAGATGAACTCATAAAATTTAACTCTCTCACTCTAACTAAAGAGTGCCTAACCAAACAATCTTTGTGCCTCCCCTAGATGGGTGAATTTCAGGACAAAAGGTCAATCGTCTGGTCGATCTTCGGTGAATTGATCAATAATTTACCTACAATGTCGGATGAATGCCCCCGCTACATTTTTCGAGCTAAATACTCACCAAAATTAGCGGGGGATGAAATCCGACCAATAAATTAACGCAAAGCATCGATTTTAATTCTAGCGTTTTTAGGTAAAATATGTTATAATTAATTTATCCGAGGTCGAAGGTTAATAAATGCTAGTTGTAGAAGCTAAACTTAAAAACGGGACACCAGAACAATACCAGAAACTAGATGAAGCCATTAGGACATCCCAGTTTGTGCGTAATACCTGCGTTCGTTATTGGATGGATAATAAGGGGATAACCCGTAATGACCTCCAAAAACTTTGCTCTACATTAGCTAAAAATAAAGACACACCTTGGGTAACTTTATTAAACTCTCAAGCCCGTCAATCCGCTGCTGATAGGGCATGGCAATCAATTAACAGGTTCTACCAGAATTGCGGAGCGCCGACGCGCCATCTCATGGCGCATGTCGCCGCACCAAGCAGTCGTGCCAAGATATCAGGGAAGAAAGGGTTTCCTAAGTTTAAAAAATATAGTCGTTCTGTTGAGTATAAACTAACAGGATACAAGCTATCCGATGACAGACGTAAAATTAAATTCAGTGATGGTTTTAAAGCCGGAGAATTTGATTTATGGTGTAGTCAAAGAACCTTAGTTTATTATTCAGAACAACAGATTAGACGGGTAAGAGTTGTGAGACGTGCTGACGGTTGTTATTGCCAGTTTCTAATTGATGTAGAACGTCAAGAAAACCATGAACCAACGGGACAAGTAACAGGAATTGATCTGGGCTTAAAAGAGTTTTATACTGATGCTCAGGGAAATACTGTTGATAATCTACGCTATTTAAGGAGATCAGAAAAGCGTCTTAAAAAGGCACAAAGACGATTATCAAAACGTTTCCGTAAAGGCAAGAAACAGTCTAACAACTACCACAAGCAACGGGTAAAAGTTGCCAAGCTTCATCTTAAAGTATCAAGACAGCGTGAAGACAAAGCAATTAAAGATGCTTTGGCGTTAGTCCAATCTAATGATCTGGTGGTCTATGAGGCTTTAAAAGTTAGAAACTTGGTAAAGAACCGTAAACTTTCTAAGTCAATTAGTGATGCTTCTTGGTATCAATTCACTGAATGGTTGAATTATTTTGCTAAGATTTATCGTATTGTTTGTATTGCTGTGCCGCCCCATTTCACCAGTCAAGATTGTTCGGTTTGTGGCACAAGAGTTCAGAAATCATTAAGTACCAGAACTCATCAATGTCCTAACTGTAAAACAGTCTTAGATAGGGATCATAACGCAGCAATTAATATTCTTAAAAAGGGTTTGAAATATTTGGGAGAACATCTCAACGGTACTGTAGTGCATACAGAAACCAGAGCCAGTGCGGTCTTGGGGTCTCCCCAAGTAGAGCAACTGGCGTACCCAAACGCCTTGGGAGAGTCCGACCTCTGGGTTCTTAATGGCAACGTTGAGAATTTAAGCCGTCTCGTTGAGCAAGGAATTTCTAATAGTGATGTGGAAAGAATCCCCCGTTACAACGCAGTTTAACGGGGGAGTATGTCAATTAATAATCATCTGTTACTTAACCCTATGCGAATTTTAATCGTTGAAGACGACCCCCTAATGCAGTTAGGCTTAGAACAAGCGTTAGGCGAACATCCCAACTTTGAGATTGTTGGACAAGCTGAAGACGGCTACATCGGTGTTCAAAAAGCTTTGGAACTTAAACCCGATCTAGTGGTCATGGACATCGGACTACCCCGTTTAGATGGGATCGCAGCCACTAAGCAAATCAAAGAACAGTTACCTGATATTCATGTAGTAATGTTAACCTCCCACACCTTACAAACCGAGGTAGTGGCCGCTTTATCCAGTGGTGCCGATGCTTATTGTATCAAAGGGGCAAGTTTAGAGCGATTATTAGCAGCTATTGAAGCGGCACAAGATGGGGCAACTTATCTTGATCCCCAAATTGCTCGGTTAGTCTTAGATAACTTGAAACCACCCACCCCAGAACCCAATCAAAATATTAGCCTCTTATCAGAACGAGAATTAGAGGTTTTAAAGTTAATTGTGGAGGGTAAAAGTAACAATCAAATTGCCGAAGACTTATACTTAAGCACCAATACCATTAAAACCCACGTCCGAGGTATTATGAATAAATTAGCTGTGGACGATCGCGTACAAGCTGCTGTCGTTGCTTTACGTTCCGGTTTGGTCTAACAATTGAACAAAATATACAGATGGCCCCTTCTCTTATCCCTCATGATGAAATCAATCAACTGTTGCAAGAACCCTTAAATATTGATGATCGGCAACAGGTTTTAGGATTTACCATTGATGGTGAAACCTCAAAAGACTTAGACGATGCTTTGTGGATAGAACCCAATCAGTCAGGGGTGATTATTTCTGTCCATATTGCCGATGTTACCGCTTTAGTTCCCCCTAACTCCCAACTGGAACAACAGGCATTTTCACGAGTGGAAACCCGTTACCTGGCCACAAGCAATAACCCCATGTTTCCCCGTCAGTTATCGGAAGATAAACTTTCTCTCCTCGAAGATAAACCCCGATGGACTGTTACCATTCGCATTACCCTAGATGAAGCGGCCAATATTAAAAAAACCCAACTCTTATCTACCCATCTCAATAGCATCAAAAAATTTTCTTATGTAAGTGCAGATAAGACCCTAAACGACCCTTCACAGCCTCTGTTTCAAGTCTTACGCTATTGTGAACTATGGGCGCAAAAACTCGCTTTGAAACGGCAAAAAGGAGGAGCTTTTGGTCAAAGTACCATCGCTGGCGTTAGTTTAGACGAGGAAGGAAGATTAATCGAAACCCCCTTATACCATTCTCAAAAAATTATTCAAGAATTCATGGTTTTGGCTAATACTGCCGTAGCTAGTTTAGCCGAAGAGCATCGACTGCCCATTTTATACCGTAATCATACCGCTTCAGCCATTGCTCCTGAAAGTAAACTGTTGATTGAAACCTTAAACAACCTGGGACTACCAGAGTTAGTGCGTCAGAGACTACAAAGTTGGTTAAACCCTGCTACTTATTCCCCGGCGTTGGTTGGGCATTTTGCTCTGTCTGTGGGGGCTTATACCCATTTTACCTCCCCCATTCGTCGCTTCGCTGACTATATTAATCATCGTGTCCTCAAAGCGGTTTTTATTGAGCAGAAAGAATCTCCCTATACCGTAGAAGAATTACAGGCGATCGCTAAACACATTAATGATAAAAGACAAGAAATTAAAGAAAAACGTAACGAGCATTTCCGAGAAGAGCGTCTAGCTAAAACCGTTACTATTTTAAACAAAAAAGCAAACATTACTACCTTATCAGATAAAGAATTTTCCCAAATCATCAAAGATAGTCTCAAAGTTTCCAAGCTAGATAAATTAGTTCCCGAAGCCCAACAACGGTTAGAAAATCGGACTCTCAAACCTTCTGATTTATATTATTTGGTATTTGGGGAATATGAAAATCCTGACAACCGAACCTTGATTAAAGATGAGTTATTAAACCATTTAAAGGAACAACCTACCCTAGCAACTCAAATATTACAAATTGCTGCCACTATTGGTCAAACCACTGTGGATTATTTAGACAAAAAAACGACTTCGGGTAAGTTTGCTTTCTGGACTGTATTTGATGAAAAAACTACCAGTCAGCCCTCTATTGCCAGTAATAAACAAACCGCTAGACACCAATCTAATTGCAATTGGTTACAAGGAAAATTAGAAGACAAATTACAGGAAGTTACGGCCATCGATCAAACTGCTTTGAACGATAAAATAATAGAAGAATCCCCTGTCTCAGCCCCTGCTACTGTTGTTAATGAAGAACCCTTGGACTTATCAACAGTTTCCTCAGAAGCCATCAATAATCCTATCGCCTATTTACACACGACCTTGCAGCGATTAAAGCTGAAAAACCCAGTTTATTCATACAATAAAATAGACGATCAATGGCGATGTTGTTGTCAGGTTCAATGGTTAGACGAAATACTCATTGAAACAGAAGCCTTGGGACAAAATAAAAAAGAGGGAAAAACTCAAGCTTCTTTAAAAGCAATCATCGAATTAGAAAATTATGTAGTCAATGAAGAATTTCCAATTGAATAATTTGGTTTCAAGAAGATGTAATTGTTAACTGTTAATTGTTAATTGTTAATTGTTAATTATTCACTGTTCTAAAGCCGATCTTCCTTGTTTGGCGAGACGAATGAATAAAAAATAAGCAAAATAGAGAAGATAGATCGACAATCCCAGTAAACCCATAAATCCCATAAAAGCAGGAGTTGCATCTCCATGAACTAGAGACCAATAACCCACTGGTGGCTGTATCCAAACTTGACAAAACTGACTTTCTAACGTGCTTTGGGAAAAGGCACAGGAAAGAAAAGGCACATGAACCATTGCGCCGATGCTACCATAAACCGTGATCGCCCAACGCCAGGACGTTACCATCAATTTTAGGAAACTCCCAGGTAAGTCCTTAATTTCATCGTTTAAATCCACCCAAAACCACAAAGAAATGGGGATAAGGATACGGGCGGACAAAGCAGTAATAAAGCCGGCTTGTCCACAAAATGCCTCAAAAGGAGAATTTTCTCCTACCCAACCAGGGGCTAATAAATAAACTGTAATCAATAATAAACTAGCGACTCGCCAATAGATAATGAATAAACGTCCAATGGCATCAACTCGTTTTAGTAAAGCCCAAATACTTAAAACCAAGGGTATGATAACTGTAAATACAATAGCAAGGCGATAATCTGTCCAGATGAAGGGTTGAAACCAAAGGTCTGCCATAACGGTTATTGATTCTACGAAAAATCACTCAATTTAGTTCAAGATTGTTTCGCTCAAATTATAACGGATAAGGGAGGGCTTTAGCTCTCCCCTTTCTGTTGTTACATTTCCTTACTTCTACGATACGCCCCAATTAATTCTTTGAACAGTAGCTTAACCAGCTTATCCCCAACTCTGGCCTTTCCCCATTGCTTTAGGGAATTATTTCCAGGACGTTCGGGGTCGATTTTTCCGTCTTTGGTTAACTTAGCCTGAATGTCATTCAAGTAGCGATGGTAAAGAAAAATGATCGAAGGCTTAGGGTCTTTGGGTTGACCCATACCCATGAAACGATGCGCCCAAAGGTATAACCGAATTCTTGAGAGAACCGAACCAGTAACGATGTGTCCTTTTTTCTTGCCAGATTCCCAAGGCTTTACCGCTTTACCTAATCGAGCGTGAAAACGATTCAACCCTACACGCTTAGTAACGGGCTTTCCTGCTTTCCCAAACTTCCGAGGTTTGATTTTCCTTAACTCGTTCCCCTCACCATCCAAAAATTGTTCAAATGGGTAGATTTGGCAAAGAATTGTTACAGATTCGTCAATTCCGAGGTCAAAAGCAGAAAACGCTTCTCGATAAAATTTATATTCAGGGGTTAGCAAGGAATCTCGAAACCCTTGTTTAATCTGTATCCTGCGTTGTTTAAGTGAACAAATTGTTTGAGCTAGTTTAATTAATTGAGAACTAAACCCTGATTTATTTGCCGTTCCGATACTTTGAAAAAGTTTTTTTTGCCAAGACTTCGATTTGCCACCATCTCGATCAATGTTACTAATAAACAACCAGATACCGTCTACTTTGTCCGAAGACTGAGACTTACTATTTTTTGCTTCTGGGAATTCTGTGTGCAGTAAGTTTCTCGCACGGTTAACCAGTGGCTTTAATTCTCTGTTAATTCTCTCATGTTCTAGAAGTAACTGATAGGCTGCCTGGATTTCAGGGTCTCTGATAGCAAGGAAGGATGACGGGTTATTAAGATTGAGCCACCCACAATAAGCCAATGCTGTAGCGTCGTGGTAGTCGTCTTTATAATCCCATTGGCATAACTTCCGATAACTGGTTAAGTCACGGTTAGAAATTAACCTAACTTCTTTACCAGCGTCTAGCAAGGTGTTAACCCATAGTTTTGAATAATTACCAGTGGGTTCCATGATGTAGATGTCCCCTAAACTTATTAACTTTTCAAGGTGCGCTAGGTTGGTTTCTATCTCGGAAAAATAGGCTTGATCATAAAAATCAGTCGCCTTAGTTATAGGATAATCGAGATAGTCACTTTAACACTAAAACTCATCGGTACTGCTACACTTTTGTAACAACCGATATCTAAACCTACAATGGTCTTATGGTCCATGTTTTGTGTTTGTTCTTAGGCTATTATTTTGACCCTGTTAAACTCCATCGTCTTTTAATAGCCAAAGCCAGAATCTGCTTATTAGTTCAGAAGACAGTAGGAGTTAAAGGGTCATGGGGATATCGTCTGGTAAATTGATAAGACCGATTCGTCTATTTACTTTAAAAGACCGTGTTATCCCCATATCAGAGAAGGTTAACGGGTTAAATTTTGTCAAATATATGCTTATAAGTAGGGTTTGCTGAAAAAGTTTCTCCAAAATTTATGCCACTTTTGACCAAGAATTTTCTGACAAATCAATAAGTTTTAGTACATAAAAATTGTTTAAAGTATAATCAAAATTAATTAAAGGCGGTTTGATGAGTTCCCTTTTTCTATTGTTAGTAAATAAGGACAAAAAAAGCGACAAAAACTGCCTCAGAAGTTTAGAAAGATTGACAACTAAAAATGTAATAGCAATAGATGTAATGGAGGTTTCAGGGAGTTTTGTCATCACGAGATTTAGGCTAAATCTTCGTTTAGCTTGTCCAAACTTTCCCTCAATAGCATTACGGAAGCATTCATCGGAGTGGGCTTGTTTCTTTTCTTCTTCACTGACATTTTTCGGAGGTCTTCCTAACTTCGGACCACTGATTCTTATCCCTCTTTCCTTACACCAATTTCTGTTTTCCCTAGTTCGATAAATTTTATCTACATGGACGGATTCGGGATAATAGCCAAACGTTTCTTTATACTTTTCTACTTGTTCTTTTAAATGACAAGATTCATTGAAGTTTTCCCAACTTATTTTGTATAGAAACACATAGTTATCTACACAGCTTACTGAGAGTTTAGCTCCAAACTCTATTGGTTTTCCTGCTTTTCCCCTCACTATTGGACGAATATGCGGTTGAGTTAAACTTACAATTCTTTGAGGAACACTCTGGGTCTTATTCTCCCACATTGACTGTTGTTGTTCATAAACTTTTTTGATAGTCTCTAGACAATTTTTCTGTCTTTTACTCAGATTTTCCAGGGAAGCCCCAGCTTGAATTAAGTCTTCTATATTTCCTAAATTTTTCTTAAGGTATTTTAACTGTTTCCCGATAGCTTTTCTTCTTTCTTGATAAGATACTTTTCGTTTTTTAGCTACTTTTAAGTATTCCTTTCTAGCAATTTTTCTAGAAGTTCTCGGCTTTTTTCTCAATTTTACTCTTAATGGTTTATAAAGATTATCTATTATTCTTTCTGTCTCAATTCTGGCTTGATTTAATATGCCTAAATCCGTTGGGTATTTGATGTCTGCTGGCGCACAAGTCGCATCTAAAATTAGTTTACCTTTATTTTTTATTTTTTCTCCTTTTTCTTGGAGACAATCCTTTTTTTTTACTTCTTTATCACTCTTGTCTATTTCTCTTTTTACTATTTTTTTATTGATTTTGTTTATCAATTCTCCATCAATTCTTTTCCTAAAATGAACTAGCATTGAAGATTCCAGTGGTGGCTCTTGTTGATAACAATTTAAACCTATAAAGTATTGTAGATAGGGATTTTCTCTAATCTGTTCTATAGTTTCTCTATCACTTGTTCCTAATTTTTCCTTAATAATTAATGTCCCTAATGCCATTCTAAATAGTTTGGCTGGCGCACCTTTTTATGCTGAAAAAAGTTTAGCATATTCTTCCTCAAAATCATCCCAAGGTATCAACTCTGCCATGATTACCCAACGATTATTGGGGGACAATTTGCCCTCGAAAGGTAATTCAAATTTTTCTGGGGGCGGTAAAGGTTGCTCCTCTTTTCGATACATTTGTTCTTGACCAACAACTGGGAGGTGTTTCTACCAATTATAGCGGTTTGTAGCCGACAAAGCTGATCTTTTTTGCTATCGCGAATATGGGTGTAACCTTTTAAAGAATAGGGTTTTGCTTTTATTCAGCAAACCCTAAGTAGATAAGCAAAACAAAAACTTTTCTCTTTCCTCACACTCATTAAGGTAGTTATTATTCCGTCTTCATCTATTATGTTTAGATAACCGCCTTTATCTTCAATATCTATAAATCCCAGATTCCGCACTTCAAAATGTAGTATAAAAAAATACATAGTTTTAAAAAGTCCGAAAATCATACTTGGGCAAGAATATTTCTCTTTTCATTAAATTTTTAGGAAAAATAATCAAATTAAGAAGATTTATACTCATTGAAAACTTAGCAAGACTCAGCACAAACGAAGGAGAGTTTCCTCTTCTCATTTGATATCATTAGACTCTTATTCTTTTATTATTTTTGCTTTATCCAATTCAATTTATAGATAATATCTTTGACAAGATGCAGGTAATAAACTCAATATAAAACGCCTTTCTTCTGTTAAATTGACAATTTGTTTAACTCCGTTTAAAATCACATAATGAATACCTTGAAAACATTGAAATATCCACCTCAAAGTCGGACGCAATGTTACTTTCCCTACTTGATTATTTATTCCTTTTTTGACTCTTTTTAAACAATTTCTTAATTCTCTTTGCCCCAAGTTATAAATCAACAAACACAAAGACATTAAAAATAACATTGTTTCTATTCTTTCTGGTTTTTCAACGAAGAAACTATCAGTAAAAAATAAGGGATCTTTCAAAAATCGAAATCCTCTTTCCGTAGATTGCTGGTTTTTATAAGTTATCAGAATTTCACTAGCTTCTAATTTATTTTCCTCTACTAAGTTAGTTGCTAAAATAAATTTTCCTGCTTCTTTAGTCTTTCTAATTATCTCTTCATCTTTTTTGATGATCAGACTAATCATTTTATAAATCTTTTCCTTTTTTTTCGAGTAAGTTTCAATCAGTTCAACTTCTTTTATTTCCAACAATCTCAATTTTTTATTAATAGCTTTTAATTTATATCGAGCAGCTTGAGGATGTTCAAATTCTTCAGATTGTATTTCTTTAAGAAATTTTTGGGATTTCTTCTCTTCTTGGGAAAGTTGTTTTTCTAGTTTTTACAAATCACTTTTCTGTCTTTTTTCACTCAAGACTATTAACCAAGTTTGCTTGATTCCACCATAAGTAACAATTTCTTCTTTCCAGGTATAACTTTCTAAATTTAGGTCACTTCTTTTTTCTTTATCTTCATCTTTTACTTCTTCCACCTCTATATTTTGCACTAATTCTTTTGCTTTTTTTATGGTCATTGGAACTCTCGTTATCCATTTTAAATGTTGGATTAGTTGGAGATTTTCTTGACCATATAAAGCACTATCACAAACCATGATACTATCAAACTTTATTTGCTTTTTGAATTCTACTAAAACTTTTCCAAATACAGCTTTATCAGATTCATTTCCATCTCCTACTCTCACAAATAATGGAATATCTCCATCTTGGCTTGTTATTAAATCCAAGACACATTGTTTTAAGTCTGGTCTATGATCCCGAGAATATCCTTTCTTAATAAAAATTGGTCTTTCTTTAATAATTTTTTCTTCTTCCTGTTTCTCTTTATCTTTTTCCCTTTTATATTCTCCATCTAAATGAAGTGATGTGGAATCTAAATGGGAGTATTTAAGGTCTATTTTAAATTTTTTAATTACTTCTAAAACTACTTCAATAAAAATATCATTTAGTCCATATTTATATAATTCATCCATTACTCTCCCAATTTTATCATCATTAAGGTAATCAGGTTTAATTCTTTCTCCTAACAATTTCTCAATGGCTTTATCTTGAAAAAACTGACTGAATAAATATAGAGGTCTTGAAACAAATCCTAGTCCATTGATTAAAATAGACTTAACTACTGTACCTGCTGAGATTTTTTCTCTAACATCTATTCCTAATTTATTATTAATTATTTTGACTATTCCTATTTCATCAATTAAACCAGCTACTATCCCTAAATGGTCTAAATTTTTAACTTGTATTTCTTCTAAATAAGACATTTTTCGCTCTTTTTTTACAGAGGAAACAACTTAAGCAATTATACCACTTTTTTTGTCTTCAAGAGCTTAAGCAATTATACTTAATTATTAACCCCAGGCTTGTAGTATTTAATGCTACTTTTTGAAGTGCGGAATCTGGGATAAATGATTGAATAGATAGATAGGGAACATCCGTGCCTTTATCGGGGAAGGGATATTCTACAAAACAAAGTAGGGCGTAATGTAATGAACCATTCATGCTTACATCTCCTTATAGGTTTTATTTAATTCATGGTTTGGTATGGACCCAGATGATTGTAGATAATCGTGTAAATATTCAGGTAACTCATAGAAAATGTCCTCAGTCTCCTCTTCATTAAAGACCTTGATTGTCCCATCACAAAAGAGTATTTCTAACAGTCCATTTTTAATGGCTACCGATTCAACAGATACGGATCTAAACCAATCTGCGTATTTTGTCCCCTCAACGTGATCGGGAACTTCTACTAAAACTAATGACAAGTAATGCTTGCTCATGGTACACTCCTATTGCTACGTATGAATGAAACTACTACGCTTGTTATATCCCCGTTCCCTTTTGTTAGTCTAAGGTAACGGGGATATCAAGTGTAAGGGAATAATAATTCTCTTGCCTTAACTATGTACTCGCAGGGAAAACCAGTTAAATATGCCTTTTTAAGTGCTTCATCGTCCTTTGTTAAACGTTTAATCAAGTCCACTGCCATAGGCAAGATTAGATCATTGATGCTTAAGTCTTTTTGTGGTTCTATGAATAACGCTTGCTGTATTCCAATTATCAACAAATGGATAGCATTACCGTCAACTTGTAGGGTCAAGTTTTTAAGCTTAGAGGCATTCTCAACCATTAAGAAACATTTGTCTAAAACATTATCGGTCAAGCAAGGCTGATTGATATCAGTTACCTTTAAAACCTTTTCTTGGGGTATCCAGTAATCGACCCTTTTCCCATCCTCTAGGTAAACGGGCTTAGAATTACATAGACATTCACCCAACAGAGTTAATTCCCATTGCTCGAATTGAGATTTGTCGACGATGTAGGCTAGTGTATACTTGACATCAGCAAAGACAAAAACTTTGCGGAAATCGGTACAAGGTAATCCACTTGGATGATTCTTTTCTAAAGACTTTAACCGTTTATGTTCGGTCAATAATACTCGATAATTAGGTGCTGTTTGCATAAGCGAAACTCCAAAAAATTAATTGTGTAAACCAGTTATCTGTACGGTCTTTTTCTTCAATCAATGCTTGCAAGTCATCTTGCCAAGCTTCTAGTTTTTCAGTAGGTACTTCCTCCACTTCATCATCTGCTAAATCATCGGTGTTTGGTTCGTAGTCTTCATCCTCCCATTCGTGTAAGATGTCCTCAATAACATGATTAGGGTTTAATCCTTTCTGTCTAGCTTTCCATTGGAACTCCTCCCAAACTTGACTATTAACTTTGATCCATTTTTCCTCTTTTTCTTCCCTCACGGAAAACTGTGCTTTTAGGAGATCACCAGTAATTAGATGGGGTGGCACTGCGTCCACAATCATTGCCCAATTCTCTGTTAATTCTTCCCCCCAAAACTTGGTAAGGAAACGGCATTGATATTCGTTTTGAGGTAATACTTCAAAACCAGCACAGATAAGATCCTTCATTACCCTAACGGCCTTGATAAGCTTGTCGACATAATAACGATTACGGTGCAAGACATTCTCGCAGAATTGCTTCCAGGTTTTGTGATGGTATTTATAGAATCTTTTGACCTTAAACTGGAATGCCCATAAGCCAAACTTAACCCAACCAAACTGATGAGACTTTAATTGAGCTAGAGCATCCTCATAACCGTACTTATCGTCTCTGGTTAAGTCATCGGATTCCCCCCATTCTTGAAGGATAAACCGTTGCCAGTCTTCAACATCTTCTAGATCCTCATTCAACACCTCCATATCCTTAACGGCAGGAGTGTCTTGATTGTCATAGCCCCTATAATCAGAATCATCGTGATAATAATCTATGGGTTCGGGCTTCTGGTCTTCGTAACAAAGTCCTGGATCTATCTCGGTTCGGTGGTCACAGAGTCCACATTGGTGATAACCACGATCGATTAATTCATTGATAGTTTCTCTATCAATGAATAATCTCTCATCGCCACAATTTTCGCATTCAAATGGATAATAAAGCATGGATTAGAAAGGGCAAGAAGCATCCCCCGATATCTAGAGAAGTTAAATAATCTGAACAATCACAACTGATAATGAAAAAAGGAAAACGTTTATTTTAGTATAGGCATCCCCCTATGGCTGAGGTTGACATATAACTACAGTTGAAGTGATTCACCCTCTATGGACTGTTTAACTCTAGTCCCCTTGGTGGGTTGCTTCACTGTTGTCTATATAAGCCATCATAGTGAACTGATTATGAAGACTCAAGCCATTATGGTGGACTGTTGAGTTAAAATGGATGAAAACGTATGCACCACTAGGAAATCATTGAAAGACTTAATCAAGGAACACGGCTACACACAAAAATCTTTTGCTATAGCTTTAAATAGAGCTTATTCGACAGTAAAGTATTACATTGCTGGAGAAAAAACGCCTACGGCTACGGTGATAGTGGATATGTGTCGTTTGCTTGATGAGTCTCCGAAAACCGTGCTGAAATCTCTAGGGATCGATGTAACGGGTGTTCCCGACGATCACATTGATGATCAATAATCCTTAACCCCGGCCTCAAGGGAGGCCGGAGATAGTTTACTTTAATCCCGGATTTCTCACAAATTAATTTGAAAGCCCAATCCAGAGATGAAAAATGATAATTTTTAGGACTAATAGAAATTTTGAATATAGATGAATAAAAAAATTGACTTTGATTATCCAAAAATTGAGTTTAAGAGGGAATAATTATATTAACTTTTGATTTTCTCCACGATAAATAAGACTAAATGAAAGTATCAGTCAGTCAACAACTTATGATAGATATCTTTTTTAAAAAACAACTTATTCTACTTATCCAGTATTAGGAATAGTTTTAATTCTTTTGTTAGCAATAGACAAAATATCTTGATAAGGACAAGCACTAGCTATAGCGATAATAATTCTTCTACAACTAATCTTTATTCTGGCTCCCAACTTAAGAAGATTTAGACGTATTCTTCCCACAGTTGCTTTAGCCAATGAAGTTTTTTTTAAACAGTGTTGACGAAAAGCATTTATGAAAACATAAGCCCAGGAATGTATCCATAATCTTAGTTGATTACTTTGAAATGTTTGAGTTGAAGTTCTATCAGCTAACAAGTCTAATTGTTGTTCTTTAATCCGATTTTCCATCTCGCCTCTCGGACAGTATTTTTTTGTATAAAGTTTTGAGGGTGGAATTCTTGAAGCGGGCAAAGATGTCACCACATGGCGCATTTTTAAGCCATCACTTCCATAACAAACTTTTGTCACTACTCTTCTTTGACAACTCCATGACTTTTCTGTTTTATAACGAATAGAGCGATACCAAGTAGAAATTGGTACTAATTTTTTAACTTCTTCTAAATCTTCTTTTTTCTGAAATAAACTATCCATTAATTCAGTTATTGGAGCTAGTTTTTTTCATATTCATGTTTGGCTTTTTCAATTACATCATCCGCTCGTAACTTAATAACGCCATTTGTTCCCATAGCTATAACATAATCAACTAAAGGCTGATTTTCACAAAAATAGAAGATTTCTTCACGGGCATAGGCACTATCACCCCTAACTAGGATATGAGTCTCTGACCATTTTTCTCTAATTAGTCCGATAATTCTTTGTAATTCGTCTAAGGCTCCATCGGCTGGATCTACATTAGATGAACGAAGTTTAGCAACTAATAAATGATGCCCACAGAAAATATATAAAGGAGCATAACATACTCCGTGATAATAACTATTAAAAAATGCCCCTTCTTGATTACCATGTACTTGGTCATCCGTGACATCCATATCTAATATAATACTTAAGGGAGTTTTTTTATAAGACTCTAAAAAAAATTCGACAAAAGATTTTTCAATGGCTTCAAAGTTGGGTTCTATTTTATGATAACGACTCGTTTTTTTGTCGAGAATAGTCTCAGGACAATATTCCAATCTATTAATTGTATTTTTTCCAGCTAACCATCCCTTTTTATCTTCAAGTTCATTAAGCTTTTCTAAAGCGATCTTAAGGGCAGGATCGTGACGTAATTTATCATGGTCATTGACATCTTCATAGCCTAAAATAATTCCATAAAGCCTTTGTGCTAATAACTCATGAACGGAATGAGCTACATAAGATTGATGACGATGATCTTGAAAACAGTTACCAAACTTCTCGGTAATTCCCAGTTTTTTATCCAACTCAGCTATCCAGACAATCCCCGCATCTGAAGTGATTAGTCCCCCATCAAAATTAGCGATTATTTCTTTTCCTTTCTGTTTACTAAAGTTGATTACTTGACGAGGGGTTCGGGGATGACTGGGACTCATTAAATCAGTTTAAGATAAATCGCTTTAATAATTAGATTATAGCATATTTTATTCTAACAATCTAGTACTATTAGAGATTTTATTAATAATTTTCTTGGAAAAATGAGTGATTGATTTATCTTTTCATCTTTGTCTAATTCGGGTTGATTTTAACTTAAAATCTGACAACAGACTGTTGGTTGGGGAAATCTGCGATCGCTCTGTTCAAACCCACTTCCTGTAAGGCTTCTGTGTTTGGCGATCGCAGATTTTGTGAGAAATTCGGGAAACCTGCTTGACAATCAACGGCTGCACCTAATTTTTTTCTTGTTCCCCAGCCTCACCATGAAAAAGCCGAGCCTAAGATGTCAAAATAGTATACAACGATAGGAGTTTGCGAGTCTCGGCCTTGTCGGTGTTTCAAAACTCGCCCCCGTTAGGGGATTGTAAAGCCGTCCCTTGGCTTGCTGAAGGGACGGGGTTTGGGAACAAAAATTTTCGATGAATTTAAGCGATATTACTCATCCTAATCAGCTACATGGTTTATCAATTCGACAATTAGAAGACGTTACCCGTCAAATTCGAGAAAAGCATTTACAGACCATTGCTGCTAGTGGAGGACACCTCGGCCCTGGTTTAGGGGTGGTAGAATTAACCGTTGCCCTCTATCAAACCCTCGATCTCGATCGCGACAAAGTGATTTGGGATGTGGGCCACCAAGCCTATCCCCATAAAATGTTAACTGGTCGTTATCATGATTTTCATACCCTACGGCAAAAGGATGGCATTGCTGGCTACCTAAAACGCTGCGAGAGCAAATTTGACCATTTTGGTGCTGGACACGCTTCTACCAGTATTTCTGCTGGCTTAGGGATGGCATTGGCCAGGGACGCAAAGGGAGAAGATTATAAGGTTGTCTCTATCATTGGTGATGGTGCCTTAACTGGTGGTATGGCTCTGGAAGCTATTAACCACGCTGGACATTTACCCCACACTAATTTAATGGTGGTGTTGAATGATAACGAAATGTCTATTTCTCCCAATGTTGGGGCTATTTCTCGCTACCTCAATAAAGTTCGTTTGAGTGATCCAGTACAGTTTCTTTCTGATAACCTGGAAGAACAATTCAAACATTTACCCTTCTTTGGAGAGTCTTTAACCCCAGACATGGAACGGGTTAAAGAAGGGATGAAACGCCTGGCCATGCCTAAAGTTGGGGCGGTAATTGAAGAATTGGGCTTTAAGTATTTTGGCCCCATTGATGGTCATAATTTAGAGGAACTCATTTCTACTTTTAAACAGGCCCATAAAACCCCTGGCCCCGTATTTGTTCATGTAGCTACTGTCAAAGGTAAAGGCTATGAACTGGCAGAAAAGGATCAGGTGGGCTACCATGCTCAAAGTCCCTTTAATTTGGCTACGGGTAAGGCTATTCCCTCCAATAAACCTAAACCCCCCAGTTATTCCAAGGTTTTCGCCCATACTCTGACAACCCTGGCACAAAATAACCCCAAGATTATTGGTATCACTGCTGCTATGGCTACGGGAACGGGTTTAGATAAACTACAGGCAAAACTGCCTAAACAATACATCGATGTGGGTATTGCTGAACAACACGCTGTAACATTGGCTGCCGGGTTAGCTTGTGAAGGCATACGTCCAGTAACGGCTATTTACTCCACCTTCTTACAACGGGCTTACGATCAGGTGTTACACGATGTTTGTATCCAAAATCTTCCCGTTTTCCTCTGTTTAGACAGGGCCGGTATTGTGGGGGCCGATGGACCTACTCACCAAGGTTTATACGACATAGCCTATCTGCGTTGTATTCCTAATTTAACCATTATGGCTCCCAAAGATGAAGCGGAGTTACAGCGTATGGTGGTAACGGGAATTAACTATACAGATGGTCCCATTGCTATGCGTTATCCCCGTGGTAATGGTGTAGGTGTTCCTTTGATGGAAGAAGGTTGGGAACCGATTCCTGTGGGTAAAGGAGAGATTTTACGTAGCGGTGATGATGTACTCCTCGTTGCTTACGGAACTATGGTTCATCAATCTTTACAAGTGGCGGAACTTCTCAAGGAACACGGTATTGAAGCAACGGTAATTAATGCCCGTTTTGTTAAACCTTTGGATACTGAGTTAATCTTACCTTTAGCGCAACGCATTGGTAAGGTAGTTACTTTGGAAGAAGGTTGTTTAATGGGTGGTTTTGGTTCGGCAGTTGCTGAAGCATTAATGGATAATGATGTGGTGGTTCCCATTAAACGGTTTGGGGTTCCTGATAAATTAGTTGATCATGCTAAACCAGATCAGTCAAAGGCTGATTTAGGTTTAACCAGTCCTCAAATTGCTGAACAAATTCGACAACTTTTCTTTAAGGTAGCACAACCCTCTGTGGTGGCTTAACCTTAAATTATATTTATGGGGGAATTTATTAATTCCTCCTACTTATTCAAAAACCCTAGCACTAGGGTTTTTTTATCAATTTTTCTCTATCGTTCTCTTTCAATTAATTCACCTTGTAAATATTTATGTAAAATGTCTTGACTTAAATTACTAATAGATTGACCAAGCTTATGAGAGAGATTTTGAATTTTTTGACTATCTTCTACGGTTGAAGTACCCCAACTTGCTGCGCTGAAGTTGGGGATTCTAACAGGGAATCACTTCCCCATTCACCCACTCAAACAAACTTAATTGCTGAGGGTTCCCAGGCTCAATCTCCAACGAGACTGATGTTTCCCTATGACTAGAACCTGTTAATTCAGGTTTGGGCGTAACTTTCTGATTGACCATCAGTAGCCTAGATTGACTAATTCCAAGAGTTTCAAGTCCTTTAGTACCGATATTCACACTAGCTTGAACGTCAGCATCAGCCAGAAAACCGCAATTAAGACACAAAAAGCGTTCTTTATTGCGGTTTTCTTTTTGAATATGTCCACAATGCGAACATTTTTGGGATGTAAATTTAGGGTTAACCTTTAAACAAATCGACCCAAACTTTGCAGCTACCGACTCAATTTTTTCTATAAGATTTCCCCAAGAACAATCTCTGATTAATCGATTTAATGCTCTTTTTGCTGATTGACCATTCTTAAGAAATTTGCCGTTCTCATCCTGTTTAGCACGACATTTTTTAATCATTCCTTGTATGTTTAGGTCTTCTAAAATAATTACATCAGATAAACGAACAAGGTGGTGAGCGACTTTCCATTGATAATCCTCTCTTTGATTAACTATTTTTTGGTCAATACGAGCTAATTTAGTATAGGCTTTTTTCTGGTTAGATGAGCCTCTTTTTTTACGAGATGCTCTACGTTGTCTAATGGCTTTTCTGTTTGACAAGCGTTTCTCAAATTGAGGATTTTTTATCAATTCTCCATTGCTCAAAGCTAATAGCTTCTTGATTCCTAAATCTCCCGAAATGGCTGTTTTGATCTGTTTTAAATCCTTCGGACTTGATTGAGGAACATCCTTATTTTCTATTCTTATCGAAACGTACCAATCATCAGCTAATGAGCGAACCGTTACAGTCTTTAACTGAAATCCATCAGGAATATTTCGAGACTTAAAAAATCTCATCAAACCGATAGAAGGAAGATAGATTTTGTTTAACTCCAATTTAACTTGATTGGGAGGATAGCTAAAACTTTTAAATCTTTGACGAGTCTTAAACTTTGGATATCCTCTACCATCAAAGAAGTTTTGAAAAGCCGTTTTAAGTCGCCTTAAATTTTGCTGTAGAACTGTAGAATGAATGTTTTTGTACCAGGGTCTAGCTTGTTTTAAGAAGGGCAATTCAGAGGATTGCATTTCATAGGCATTACGTTTTTTACCTGATTTTTTGAAGGGTTCTCCTAATTGGGATTGTGGAGAAATTGAACAGGTAAACGGACAACAAGGGGCTTTTGTTTTTAAGTCCGAATAGTTACCTAGTTTGGGAGATTTAACTTGCTCATACGCTTCAATCCTGTTTCTCAGGCAGAAATTGTAATGACTTCTGAGTATAGATAACCAGTTGGTCATTATTATTTCTTGAGATGGACTTGCTTTTAACTTGTATTTGTGAGCTATGATCATTATTGGTTAGATTTTTCTACTCAAGAATCTGATCGCATATTGTTTTTCTTATTATAGTGGTTAATTGAAAGAATTGCCACTGTATTTCTCTAATAGGATTCCCTTAGGTCAGTTTATATTTTGGTCGGTCATTCATCCCCACCTTGTAGAAGGATGGGGTATTCTGCCCGACATTAGGATAAAGTTACTTCTATTTTTTGCTGATTTATTTGATGACTAGCATAGGTTTGATAACGCTTAATTTCCTGGGATACATTGTCAACACTTTGCCATTCTTCTTTTTTAACGCTTTCTAAAAGTTCTTTTTCTTCAGGATTAAGGGAATTCATGATTTAATTAACCTCCTAAGTATTTTTTTGTCATTTTTCGACTCGGGATAATTGTTTTTAGAAATATCTCTAAGTCATTTTCCATAAAGAGAACAAGATAAGCATAATCGTCCATTTTAACAATAAAAATCTTTTGGTTGGGATATTTATCGGGGTTATAGTGTTTGATAACATCAAGGAGGTTTCCTTGTTCAATAGCTTGGATAATATTATCAAAGCTAATTCCTCTTTCTTGTTGTAGTTGTTGGTTTTTGTCCTTATTCTAGTTAAAGGGTTTCATTCAACTGATAACTGATCACTCCTTAATAATGGATAATTGTCATTCCGAGGAACTCCAAATCTCTTTAAGGTTTGAAAGTAACTCCTCGAATAAACCAACCAATAAACCCACTAAAAACAGCAGTTACAGTAATAATTAAAAACTGTCTCCAGTTCTTTAACTCTCCTACTTTTTCTGCTAAGTCAGGAATTTTATCAATAGAAGGTTTCCAGTCTTCTAAACGGGTTTCTACAATAGCTAATCTTTTATCAATCCCTGTTAACTGTTCTTTTAAATCAGCTTGACCTTTTTCTAACACTTTCTGATTATTTATGATCATCTCCAATGTCTTATTATTATCGATGATCAGTTCTTTTAATTCTTTTAGGTCGTTTTCTGTGACTGTTGACATTATGCTAGACTCAAATTAATGATAGTTTATGTTACTAATATATTATCCTATTTTTAGTAAGGTGGGCAGTGCATCGGCCTACAATCTAATGATCACTGATCACTGATAACTGATAACTGATAACTGATAACTGATAACTGAAAAAAATGCTATATTGTCTCAACCCTAGTTGCAACAAACCAGAAAATCCCGATAACAATAGAAAGTGTCATGGCTGTGGCGAAAAATTACCTCAAAGCAGTCAATAATATATTTTTCAAGTTCATTATAAAATCATTAAAAAACTTGGACAAGGAGCTTTTGGTAGAACATATTTAGCTGAAGATCAGCATTTAATGGATGAAAAAAGAGTCATTAAGAAGTTAGTAACTGTAATGCAAGGTGCTAACTTAAAGAAGGCACAAGAACTCTTTAAACGGGAAAAAAAACGTCTCTATGAATTAAATCATCCCCAAATCCCTAAACTTTATGCTTATTTTGAAGATAATAATGATTTTTATCTGGTTCAAGAATTTATTGAAGGTGATACATTATTTGATGAGGTTTGGCAAAAAGGGCGGTTTAGTGAAAGAAAAATTAAGCTATTTTTAAGAGAATTATTGCCTGTTTTGGACTATCTCCATAAACAAAAAATATTACACCGAGATATTAAACCAGAGAATATCATGCGTCGGGTTTCGACTAATAATTATGAATCAGGAAAAACAGCAGAATTAATATTGATAGATTTTGGTGCATCTAAACAAGTAAGTACCACCATGAAATCTATGGCAGGGAGTGTTATTTATACTCCAGGTTATGCACCAATGGAACAAATGCAAGGGAGAGCAAAACCTGCTAGTGATATTTATAGTTTAGGGGTAACAGCAGTTAGATTATTAACTCAATGTTTCCCCAATGATGAGGATGAATATGGCAATACTATTGATAAATTATTAGACGAAAATCATAGTGATTGGCGATGGAGAGAATACGCACAAGAACAAGGAATAACTATTAATCCAGGGTTAGCAGATATTTTAGATAAAATGTTGGCACAGAATATAAGCAAACGCTATCAAACAGCAGAGGCAGTATTAAATGACCTAAATAGTTTAGATACATCTCAAGTTACAAGTTCACCAATAGTAACACCTCAACCTCCAGTTAAAAAACAAGTTGCTAAGACTTTTGTTCCTTCTTCTTCCTCAGAAAAACAAGTTGCTAAGACTTTTGTTCCTTCTTCTTCCTCAGAAAAACCAATAGCTAAGACTTTTGTTCCTTCCTCTCCTCAAATACAAACCCCTCAACCTAAACCTGATCCATTAGAGATGATTTCCATTCTAACTATGAAGGTGCGCCTAATGATGGCAGTGCTTGGATGAAATTTGAAACCTTATATTTAGCTAAAAATAAGCAAAATCAATCATATTCAGTGCTGTGGAGCGGTTCTTGGGGCGAAAATCCTGTTTACTGCCGTTCTGCGTTTCGCAACGACGTCCTTAGGCGCGAAGTCCGCAACGTCAATTACGGTTTTCGGGTAGTATGTGTGTTCGGGAGAAATCTTTGACCCTTTACTCTTTTATCCTCTTGTTCTCTACCCTTTTCATTTTTTACCTTTGTGGTTTCCGCCGTCAGGCGGATCGATTTATTTATTATTGTTTTTTGTACTAAATATTTAGTACGGTAGGGGTCAACGGCCGTTGACCCCCACAAATAGGTTTTATTGGGTTTAATGTTGGGTTTGGGTTAAGGTTTCATTTAAACCACATATCATGAAATTAAGCAAAAAATTAGCAAACCCTCTCCCCGTAAGTCTAGTATAGTAATTTAGATGCTTAACAGCTTAAAAGGAATTTGACATACTCCACTGCCTAAAGGCGAGTGGATTCTGATTCAACAATTACTTGTTGAAACCTACTCTCATACGAGGTAACTCAGGCTGACTGGTACTTACCTTACTAGGTCGTACATCCATCTGTTTCCAGACACCCTGCCAATTCAGGGTTAGTCGTCACTTTCTGGGGGACCCCCAGTAGGTAGCTGAATATTGCTACAATCTGATTGTAACACAATTACGCCTGTTAGGGCGGGGTTTTAGACCCATTATTTTTCGATAAAAAATGGAAACCATAGATATTAATCAAGCATTACCTCAGATAAAAAAACTTCTGGAGATAGCATCAACAGGAGAAGAAATCATTATCACTGAAAATAATCAGCCAATGGTAAAATTAGTTTCAATAAAAAAAGATAAAAAACGTCCTTCTCTTTTTGGAAGTGATAAAGATATTATTTCTATTAGTGATGACTTTGACGAACCCTTAGAAGACTTTAAGGACTATATGTAATGAAAGTATTATTAGATACTCATAGTTTAATTTGGTTCTTTTCTGGTCATCCTAACTTGAGTAATAGGGGTCGTCAAATCATGGATGATGTTAACCATCAAAAACTGATTAGTTTAGCCAGTGTATGGGAAATGGGAATAAAACAAAGCAAAGGTAAACTAAGTCTATCCTTACCATTAGAAGACTATATTAATGATAAAATTAAACTCGAAGACTTTGACTTATTACCAATCAAATTGAACCATTTAGCTTTAATTTCTACTTTACCCTTTCATCATAATGATCCATTTGATAGCTTATTGATCGCTCAAGGGATTACAGAAAATATTCCTATTTTAAGTAGAGATATAGCATTTGATTCTTATTCTGTTCAACGTTTATGGACTTAGTCAAAGTGAAAATAGAACTAAAAGAAATTAAAGAAAATCCGGAAATCTTAGAAGTTTTATCTAGAGATAACCAAGAGATAATTATTACAAAAAATGCTCAAGCAATTTATAAACTAACTAGAATTAATCAACCAAGTTCTAAACGCCGTCATCGTGGCACTGCAAAGGGTTTAATAACAATTAGTAGTGATTTTGATGAACCAATAATATTATTATGTCCTGAGAAATTCTCATAAATCATTACTGATTGCTATATTTATTATTAAGTATTGCTAGTTTGTTTGAAATCGGTATTAAGGTTATTTCTGATAAAGGAGATCCCCTACGATCCCCCCTAACCCCCCTTAAAAAGGGGGGAATAATTGCAAAGTAGTTATCTTCTTACGATCCCCCCTAACCCCCCTTAAAAAGGGGGGAATAATTGGCAAAGTAGTTATATTATATTTAATTACAAATATATCTTTTATATCCGTAACCATCAATATAAGGATATTTTGTTGTGTCAAGGGTACAATTATTTAACTCAATTTCTGCATTAAAATTAACTGCCCAAACTTCTAGGGGTTTAGACATATTATTAACTGTTTCTTGTAGCTTTATAGTTGATTGTGGATCATTATCTTGGGTTTGATGAATGAATAAAAATTCAGGATTTTCTCTTTCCTTATTGTCCCCCTTTAGAAAGGGAGGTTTGGGGGTATCAACCTTTAGAAAGGGGGGTTTGGGGGGATTACTAACTTTCTTTAATTCTAATCCTATTCCCATCATTTCCCCTACTTGGACTAAACTTTTGTGAGTGGTAGCAATAAGAACAGGTTGTGATGAATTTTCTTTAATAACTGATATTAATTGTTCAGGACGATAATATTTTTGATACCCTAAATTAATCAATACAGTTACTGCACCTAGAAATCCCATCAACCACACAGCATAAAAGGCTAATTTACCATTACAGTTCAACTTATCATACAATTTCCTCAATAAAATTAAAGGATTAATTGTTTCTTTTGCTTGTAATTGTTCATTTTCTTGTTTAATTTCGTGCCATAAAATACCTAAACTAAAACCCACTAATACTATCACCGCAGGAAAATAAGTAAAACTATAACGAGCAGCACGAGTTAAGTCAACGCCAACACCATAAGTTATGATTAAAAATAAAGCAATAACCCCACCAATAAATGTCATTAAAATTAACAGTGGAAGACGAAATTCATTCAATTTTAATTCTTTTTTTATACCTCTGATACTATAAGGAATTAACCAGATAAAAAATAACAGTAAAATTAAACCCGAAAGAATAACAATAGGAATAGAATCAGATTCAACTGGTAATAAAGAAATCATGGGAACCCAAACTGCTAATAACTGCAAGGGGGGACTAATAGCATATAAAATATGACTTAAGGGATGAATCCAAGTAATCATATTATTACCGTAACCATGAGAAATGGCTAACAACATCCAGACTAAACCAGTAGCAGATGTTCCGAGAATAGCTGCTAAAATACGGATGATATTTCGTTTACTTAACTGTGAAAAATTGTTTCTATATTTAGCATAAATCAGAACAGCTAAGGTTATAACTTCTGAGATGAGAGTTAAAACAAAGAAATAATGAACCGATAAACCCAAACTATTAACCAAAATCCAGCTAAATACTAACAATAAAGGAATAATAGACTGTTGATAAAGATGTCTAAGAGTGAGTATTAAACATATTAAAGAAGCAATCACAAATAAAATACTTAAGGTGTAATGACGGGCTTCCTGTGCCAAGAAAATACCAAAAGGAGAAACCGCCATTAAACTAGCACTTATTTGCCCAATTAACCGAGAATTAAAAGCAATTTTTCCTAAAAAGTAAACCCCAGGAATAGATAAAATTCCCAACAAAGCAGGAAGCGATCGCACCACCCCCACATCCACATATTCCCCCACATCTTGCCATAAATGAACCCATAAATGAACTAAAACAAAATATAAAGGAGGATGATTATCTTCTTGTAGCAATAAAGAAACAACATTACCTATTCCTACGTCGCCACTAACACGAAGTGGTTGCAAAAGGGTATCCAATGAAATAACCTGATTCAGAGGAACCGACCGGAAATCATTTCCTAAACTAAACACCATTGTGGCAAATTCATCGGTCCAAGGGGGTTTAGCGTCCAAATTTGTAAAGCGGAGAACACCACCAATAACCATCCATAACCCTAATAATACCCAATCATTGACTTGGGACAACTTATTTATCCACTGTTTAGACGACTCAACTTTTAACACAGAAAATCCTCACAACCAAACTTTAAATAAAATAACCTAAATTTACACTATGCAGCTTATAGATTGGATTATTATTTTAATTTATCTCTTTGGGACGATGGCCTTGGGGTTATTGTTGTCCCATCAAGAAACTAAAACTGATGACGAAGACGACAAACCGACAAGTATAGTTTACAACTTCATAGCTGGAAGAAACCTCCCTTGGTGGTTAGCTGGTACCAGTATGGCCGCTACGACATTTTCTATCGATACCCCTTTGTATATTTGCGGTGTGGTTGCTACTCGGGGTATTGCAGGAAACTGGGAATGGTGGAGTTTTGGTATCGCCCACATTGTTCTAATTTATGTGTTTGCAGGGCTGTGGAGACGGTCGGAAATGGTCACGGACGCTGAATTAACAGAATTACGCTACGGTGGGCGTACAGCAGCCATTTTACGGGCAACCAAGGCATTTTTATTCGCGGTTCCTATCAATTGTATTGGTATCGGTTACGCTATGTTAGCTATGGTTAAGGTGGTGGACGCTTTGCAGTTATGGCAAAGTTTGGGTTTTGATCCTGGAGAAGCAACCAAACTCTGGACAGTGATCGCTTTGAGTGTTTTTGTTTTAATTTATACCGGAGTTTCAGGACTTTGGGGTGTAGTTGTTACGGACTTTTTCCAATTTTTCTTAGGACTATTTGGGGCGATGTTAGTGGCAGTTATTGCGGTGAATGATGCGGGAGGAATGCGTGAATTAATTCCTAATGTTCAACAAATAACTGATTTTGATGTTTTATCGTTTATTCCTATCACCAATAATGGCGGTTTAAACTTTACTTGGAACGATGCTGCCGGTATTACAGCCACTACATTTTCAGCTTATATATTTGTGCAATGGTGGTCTTTTCGCCGCAGTGATGGGGGTGGAGAATTTGTGCAAAGATTGTTAGCAGTGAAAGGAGAAACTGACGAAGCAGCTAAAAAAGAAGCAGAAAAGGCTACTTGGTTTTTTAACATTCTCCACTACATTGTTAGAACTTGGCCTTGGATTATTACTGCTTTAGCTGCAATGGTTTTATTACCTAATTTAGAAGATGCAGAATTAGCTTATCCTACCTTGATGTTAAACTATTTACCTTCGGTAGTTTTGGGGTTAGTGGTTGCTTCTTTAATCGCTGCTTTTATGAGTACCATTTCCACATCTATTAATTGGGGTGCTTCTTATTTAACTAATGATTTATATCGTCGTTTTTTCCGTCCTGATGCGACGGATCAAGAGTTAACCGATGCGGTGAGATTAGCATCTCTTTTAGTGACGGTTTTAGGTTCAATTGCTGCTTTTTATGCAACGGATGTTCGGACAGTATTTCGTTTAGTAATTGCCATTGGAACTGGTCCCGGACTTGTCTTAATTTTACGTTGGTTTTGGTGGCGAATTAATGCCGCAGCAGAATTATCAGCAATGGTTACAGGGTTTTTAATTGGTTTAGTTACAACTATTAATCCTGCCATTAATAATATTTTTCCTGACTTTGGTTGGCGGTTACTAGGAATTTCCGTGTTAACAGCATTGGTATGGATAACGGTTATGTATTTAACCCCTCCCGAAGATGAACAAACTTTATTAAATTTCTACGAGAAGGTTCGTCCTGGGGGAATAGGTTGGCAATATCAACAATACAAAAGCGGTTTAGAACCAGCACAAAATTTACAAAATGATCTCTTAAAAGTGGTAGCAGCTACTTTAGTTATGTTTGGTAGTATGTTTGCCATCGGCGGATTTTTACTACTACAATCTATCACTGGATTTGTCTCCTTAACCATTGCTATTATTGGAGGCTTTTGGTTACGAAAATTGAGTAAAAAACGGACTCTGCCGATGCAAGATCCAGAATTCCATGATGTTTATTAAATGTTAATACTTTGTCAGGGGAAAATAAAAAATTTTTCCTTAAAATTTCATATAAAAATATCAAGGTTTCTACCTCCTTTTGAAGGAATAGTTAGTAACCTGAGTTCTATAGCAATCAGTTATCAGTTGTGAGAATTAAGTGAATGCTGATCCCCCCTAACCCCCAAACCCCCCTTATTAAGGGGGGAACTAAAGGGGGATCATAAGGGGGGAACTAAAGGGGGGATATTTAGTATTTCATGAATCATTACTGACTGCTATATATAAGCAAATTTGTAGAAAACTGACTAAAATCAGAAGTATAAACCCCTCATTCTCTCATTAAAAAATCATGACTCCGAACTCCGAACTCCGAACTCCGAACTCATGTTAGTAATTACTAATTGCTGAGGTAGGATTTCATATTTTGGTTGTTTAACTTCAGTTAATCAGATTATTACAATTTATTACTATGCAGTCTAATTTAATTTAACCATTTTTCCCATCTGGACTAAATTAAGATAAGAGACTAATCTTGTATTATAAGCAACCTTGATAATTTGTATGAAAAAACGCCCTCAGTTATTACAATCACTTTTACAAATTCCTCTGTTTCGTCAAATTTGGGTTTTCTGGAAAGCATTAACAGCAAGTTGGCGAGTTTATCTGGAAACACCAGTTCCTGAAGCAGAAATAGCCCATGCTCGTGAAGCAGCATCTATTCCTTCTTTCGGCTTCTTTTTATTATTAATTTGTGCTAGTATTTTAGCAACTTTAGGACTTTTAGCGTAACTGCTCACCGCAACAAAAAAGTCTTATTGAAAAGCACTACAAACAACATCAGTTGAGTCAACAAAAATATAAGCCCTGTGATTTAGCGTAAAATTTAAGCTAATTTATTACGGCTATTTTAATGACTAACATTCCCAGAATCAAGTCTTTTAAAAACCTCAAATAAAAACAACAATATGAAAAAAAAAAGAATAGTAAGATAGGGTTTGCTGAAAAAGTTTCTCCAAAATTTATGCCACTTTTGACCAAGAATTTTCTGACAAATCAATAATTTTTAGTACATAAAAATTGTTTAAAGTATAATCAAAATTAATGAAAGGCGGTTTGATGAGTTCCTCTGTTCTACTATTAGTAAATAAGGACAAAAAAAGCGACAAAAACTGCCTCAGAAGTTTAGAAAGATTGACAACTAAAAATGTAATAGCAATAGATGTAATGGAGGTTTCAGGGAGTTTTGTCATCACGAGATTTAGGCTAAATCTTCGTTTAGCTTGTCCAAACTTTCCCTCAATAGCATTACGGAAGCATTCATCGGAGTGGGCTTGTTTCTTTTCTTCTTCACTGACATTTTTCGGAGGTCTTCCTAACTTCGGACCACTGATTCTTATCCCTCTTTCCTTACACCAATTTCTGTTTTCCCTAGTTCGATAAATTTTATCTACATGGACGGATTCGGGATAATAGCCAAACGTTTCTTTATACTTTTCTACTTGTTCTTTTAAATGACAAGATTCATTGAAGTTTTCCCAACTTATTTTGTATAGAAACACATAGTTATCTACACAGCTTTCTGAGAGTTTAGCTCCAAACTCTATTGGTTTTCCTGCTTTTCCCCTCACTATTGGACGAATATGCGGTTGAGTTAAACTTACAATTCTTTGAGGAACACTCTGGGTCTTATTCTCCCACATTGACTGTTGTTGTTCATAAACTTTTTTGATAGTCTCTAGACAATTTTTCTGTCTTTTACTCAGATTTTCCAGGGAAGCCCCAGCTTGAATTAAGTCTTCTATATTTCCTAAATTTTTCTTAAGGTATTTTAACTGTTTCCCGATAGCTTTTCTTCTTTCTTGATAAGATACTTTTCGTTTTTTAGCTACTTTTAAGTATTCCTTTCTAGCAATTTTTCTAGAAGTTCTCGGCTTTTTTCTCAATTTTACTCTTAATGGTTTATAAAGATTATCTATTATTCTTTCTGTCTCAATTCTGGCTTGATTTAATATGCCTAAATCCGTTGGGTATTTGATGTCTGCTGGCGCACAAGTCGCATCTAAAATTAGTTTACCTTTATTTTTTATTTTTTCTCCTTTTTCTTGGAGACAATCCTTTTTTTTTACTTCTTTATCACTCTTGTCTATTTCTCTTTTTACTATTTTTTTATTGATTTTGTTTATCAATTCTCCATCAATTCTTTTCCTAAAATGAACTAGCATTGAAGATTCCAGTGGTGGCTCTTGTTGATAACAATTTAAACCTATAAAGTATTGTAGATAGGGATTTTCTCTAATCTGTTCTATAGTTTCTCTATCACTTGTTCCTAATTTTTCCTTAATAATTAATGTCCCTAATGCCATTCTAAATAGTTTGGCTGGCGCACCTTTTTATGCTGAAAAAAGTTTAGCATATTCTTCCTCAAAATCATCCCAAGGTATCAACTCTGCCATGATTACCCAACGATTATTGGGGGACAATTTGCCCTCGAAAGGTAATTCAAATTTTTCTGGGGGCGGTAAAGGTTGCTCCTCTTTTCGATACATTTGTTCTTGACCAACAACTGGGAGGTGTTTCTACCAATTATAGCGGTTTGTAGCCGACAAAGCTGATCTTTTTTGCGATCGCGAATATGGGTGTAACCTTTTAAAGAATAGGGTTTTGCTTTTATTCAGCAAACCCTAAGATAGTTTTTTGTTAGCGGAGATTATCCGCTAACCTTGTTTATTTTTGTGCAGAGAGATAGGGCGATCAAGAAAAATCTATCCCCCATCGGCTCCGGAGCCTTTTACATCTCTAATCCTGGGGGACTCCGACCAGCTAATGACAATAATTCGCATAATTGGACAATGGCATTTTGCCCCTGTAATCTCATGGTCTCTAAAAAACTGAACATTTGGGTGACTAACTCTGCACCCCAGTCGCTTCTTGCTCCCCCACTTACTTTGCGGTGAATGACAATGGGACGTAAAGCTCTCTCAGCATCATTATTATCTGGTTTGACTTCAGGATAAGTTAGAAAGGTGAACCACTCTTCCCAATGACGTTTGAGACGGTTAATCAATCTTTGTGCATCATAAGGCCATCCTTTTTTGGGAGTTGCTTTAAAAATCTTTTGCAGTGAGTTCTCGACTTCTGTTCTTTTGGAGCCTAAGTCTTCAAGGGTTAAATTTCGACCATGATAATGACGATAATGGATACGGGCGGTTGCTAAAACTTGCTGTACATCGGCAGCAAATTCTCGATTCGCTTGAAAACGACTGGTTTTAAGGGACTCTAACTCTCGTTCTAAATGTGCCAGACATTTCTGTTTGTCCATCGCACTTTGTCTAAAGTAGGCACTATAGCAGTCACTGGTGAGGATGCCCTTAAAATCTGCTCCTAACAATTTCTCGACTTCTGCGGAGCTTCTAGTGGGAGCCAACATCAACACACAGACCTCATTTGATGTGGCTACCCAAACCCAATACTTGATGCCATCGATGCAATAACTGGTTTCGTCAACACATCGGATTCCTGGCTGCTGGATGTACTTTAACCACTGTTGGGTCAAGGGTTCTAAACTTTCTTGAAACCATTTGTGCATTTTGGCAAGGCTCCCTTGAGAAATGGGAATGCCAAAGACATACTCTATAAAATGTTCCTGTTTACGCCATGTAAGATTACCCCCATAGCCAAGCCAGCCCACGATGCTACTTAATCGCGCCCCATAACTGAATCCTTCTTTAACTCCCAATGGAACAGGACTGTAATCTGACCATCCACAACTAGGACATTTATAGAATCCGCGACGATATTCCCTGATTTCTATGGGTTGGTCTACTACTTCAGCCACTTGCTGGACTTTTTCGGGAACTACTTCATCTCGTTCCACTGAAACCCCACAAACAGGACAGTTTTCTAGTTCTAAAGGGACTATCTTATCGGGCTGACCAAAACCATTACGGGTCTTCCCTAGGTGGTCATATTTTGGTCCGCGTTTAAATCCTTTTTTGCGTTTCTTTTTGTCAGAAGGCTTTTTTAGTTGGTCTGATGATGGGGGGACTGAACTGTTTTTTGAGTTACGGTTTTTTAGCTTATCTCTCTCTTCTTTCAATTTTTCAATTTCTTGCTGTTGTGTAGAGATTTGTTGTTGTTGCTGGTCAATCAGTCTTTGTTGAAGAGATAACTGTTGTTGTGCCTTGACTAGCCACTCAATCATGAAGACATTGTTCGCCAACTGTTCATCGGCGATAGCTCTAACTAGCTTTGAATCAATGGTAGCATTTGTGGTCATAACCCCCACTATACATAAAAATCCCCGATTTTACCTTTATGTTGTCAAGACAGATTCTTTATTGCGGTGAGCAATTACGTTTCATTTTTGGTCATTTTTAAAATTTATTACCTTATAAATTAGCGGAATATATACGCTAACATCAAAAGAGGTTGTTTGTTACAGTTAAGGCTAATGTCATCACATTCCGAACTTAAGACCAGTCAAGATGTCCGCCTGAGAGCCAAACAAATTAAGAGTCTAATTCGCTCTCTTAAACAGAAAATAAAGAAAATTGAACGGGAAGGGGAAGTAGCACCAGCTAATTGTCATATTATTCGTTATCAGGTTAATCGAAAGGGAACAATCTACTGGTATTATAAACTACAGGCTGCTGAATCAATTTTTCCTATGGCCACTAATAATGAGAAAAAAACCAAATATAAATATTTAGGACGAGCCGGAAGTTCTGCTCATATTGATGCTGTAGAAAAACTCACTAGAAGAAATCTCATTGATGAATTAGAACGAGTCATTCAATCTCTAACTGAAAGCTACTTAGATATCTATATTAGAACCGAAACTGAATGAAGCTATTTAATATTAAAATCCCCTAAAAAGATGGAAAGAGAGTTTTTAAAATCACCTTAATTCTCTATTTTAGCTCTGGAAATATGTTTAGCGTAAAATTTACGCTAACAATTGTTTTTTATCCAAAGTCCAATTAATATTGGCAACTTATTTTTAAGGTGCTTTGATATCGCTTCTCGATTTTGATAGGCAAGTTCATAAGACTTTAGCATTTGCTTCTTATTGAGGTTATCATCTGTTAAATCAAAGTTAAAATCTAACATTTCCGAGTAGTTACAAGCTTCTTTCATTTTATTTTCATAAGCTAATGAAATAAAAGGAATTCCTTGTTTAACAGATAAAATTACCCCATGATACCTCATAGAAATAACTAATCTTCCATGAGAAATACATTTCTCATAATCTCTAAAGTTGGAGATATTTTCGATAATTTTTACTTGGTCTTCTTTTAATCCCAGCTTTAAAAAAGTATCTTGAATATTTTGCAAAAGTTTATTTTCACTTAAAACACTATAAAGATGAGGTAAAATATAAATCTTAAGATTATGCTTTTGAGAAAAGGTAATAAGGGAGGGAATAATCTCTTGATTAATTGTTTATTCAAGATTCATTTTATTGTATAAAGGATGCCAACTCCCAATTCTTGTAGGAATAAAAACTATTGATTCTTCATCTATATCGAGATTGATTGCTTTCTGTTCATCTTTTGATAAATCTTTGACTGTAGCTGATAAACTTAAAGCAGTATCAACTCCTCGCACATTATAAATACCCCATTTATTTAACATTTCATGGCTTTTCTTTTCTCTGACAAAAACTTGAGACCTTTTTAAAACAAATTTAGTTATGATATCAAAAACCAAATTACAACTTTTCCCAAGACTATTGAGATGAAAAACAGGTCTTTTCTTTTCTAAAACTGCAACCAACACTCGAAATAAACAAATCCAATCCTGATAAATACCTATATTAGATCCTCCTGGAGATACAATGACAAAATCAGATTCCTTAACTAAATTAACATAAGCTGATATTGTTGTTTGAGGACGATTTTTAATAAGAATAGGCAAGAATTTAGTAGAGACGTATCTGATGGCATCTAACAAGTCTGTCTTTTGAATAATTATTTCATTATGATGAAATGTCTTATCTTGTTTATAAGGGATAGGCAAAAACTGATCTTTTCCCCAAGGCCAATTGTACACAAAGTGTAACTCTGCATCAGGAAATTGCTGATGTAGTTGTATGGCCATAGCTACACCAGCAGCGTCGTCTCCGAAATTAGCAGTATGTTGATTGATAACTAATATTTTTAACATAAGGAATCTCTAAATTATTAAAACCCATCCTGTGGGGCTTTGTTTTAGCCGCCATTCAAGGATGGGTTATCAAGTGACAATTAACAATTAACAATTGATTAATTCAAGGGTTACTCCACAGGTAAGCTACCACTGTCTTCAATTTTGATGTCTTGCTGGGGTCGATCTCTGCCATCGGTGTCACAGTTTTCTACCTTATCTAATACCTCTAGCCCTTCTAACACCTTACCAAAAACCGTATGTTTTCCGTCTAACCAGGGGGTTTGGGTGAAGGTAATAAAAAATTGAGAACCGTTGGTATTTGGTCCTGCATTAGCCATAGATAACCAACCACGGCCATTGTGTTTCACGGTAAAGTTTTCGTCAGGAAACTTTTCTCCGTAAATAGATTTCCCACCAGTACCGTTCCCTCTGGTGAAGTCCCCTCCTTGCATCATAAAATCCTTAATTACCCGATGGAAAGAACTTTGACGGTAGCCAAACCCTTTTTCGTGGGTGCAGAGTTGGTAAAAATTGTCAACCGTCTTGGGAACTACTTCGCCAAATAAACCGATTACAATTCTTTCTGCTTTTTCTCCACCGATGGAAATATCCATGAATACTTTTTTAGTTACCAAAGGATAAGCGTTTGCCATTGTTTTCTCATACAGTTATTTCGTTCCCAATTTTAACATGGACTGAAATGCAGTTAAAATAATAGTTTCAAATATCTAAATTATCTCCTAATTAATCTATTCTTAGTCAACTTAGGATATTTTAGATAGAAAATTTCTCTATTCTTCTTCTGTTTCTTTTTTAGAATTAGGAGAAGAATTATAGATAGCATCAAGTTGTTGTCTAGCATCTTCTACACTGACAGAACGCATTACTAATAATGGTTCATTTATAGGTCGGCCTCGTTCGTCAAGCAACTCTGGATGAATGTTTTTTTTGCTATTTCCCAATTTTCTTGCTTGAGGTAAATTAGACTTGAATCGATTGGGATAACGACGTTGAGAGTCCATACTCACCGTAATTAAACTACGAATAAGATTACTAACGGCCAAAAAAGCAATAATAGTAAAAGCAACGATGTAAATTAAATGTAGCATTTGAAATTCTCCATTAACGAAGTCACCAAGTTAGTAAAGGCTTAATAGTATTAAGCTTGCATAGAAGTTGTTTTTCCGACAGAAATTAACACCCTGCTCGAAAAACATTTTTTTTTAAAGGCCCGCACTAAAGAAAGTAGAAATGGTAAGTTTTTAGCTTCGGTTATGTCGATCAAATATCAACTTTTTTAGGTGCTATGGCCAAATTCCCCCAACGAACGTAAGCTTTTCTTAAGATTGTACTTAACTAGCTTACCAAGAATTGTCAAGGGAAAATAGGGATTGTTGCATCAGTTAACAACCCCCAGTTGATCAAGCAGTAGGTGGATTTTCTTGTTGATGCGATCGCCATTTCATTGATACCTGCCAACATTCAGCCACTAACCTATGCCAGGGAACTAAGGCTCTAGTATCGACCCCTGCTTGTTTTCCTGTGGCTTCAAAGAGGAGTTTGGCGGTTTGTACTTCCTGTTGAGTAGTTTTAACCCGTTCTAGGAGTTCCTCTTGTTCTTCAACAGACAAAAAAGTAATGCGTTCTGTTTCTAATAAATGGCGAGAGCGAGAAAACCAGTATTGAAAATCCTCTAATAAAGGTTCGAGTATAGTTTTGAGCAGTTCTTGCTCAGTGAGGTTATTATGAGACATCATCTTAAAATCGGATTTTTATGTATACACTAATCTTAACGTCTTTTACCGAAAATTTGGGTTTAAAGCCCCGTCCTTCTTGCTCCGTCCCTATGTCTTAGGGAACCTCAGACGGGGCGGTGCGCTTTCAGCACGGCTTCTTGATGCACTTCCTCCCAGACGGAAGCCACCAAGACCGAAGTATATCGCTTTCTATGGTATGGTTGCCAATCTGTTTTTGGTGTGTTAGAATTATTTGCGTAGCAGGCTTATAACGCAATATGTTTATTTTAGAGTACAAGTTAAGAGGAAAAAAACATCAGTATCAAGGCATTGACAAGGCAATTCGCACAGTTCAATTTGTGCGAAATAAATGTCTCAGATATTGGGAAGACAACAAAGGTGTGGGACAAAAAGATATTTATAAATACACAACTCAACTAAGATAATGAATATCCTTTTGTTAAAACTCTTAACTCTACTGCTTGTCAGCAAGCTTGTGAACGTACCTGGACTGCGATTCTCAAATCCTATAACAATTGCAAGAATAATATCCGTGGGTTAAAAGGATACCCTAAATATTCTAAGCGCACTCACTCTGTCGAATTTAAAAAGTCAGGATGGAAACTAAATCGAGACACCAAAAGAATAACTTTCACTGACGGTAAAAACATTGGTGAATTAAAATTAATTGGTAGTCGAGATTTATTTTATTTCCAAGAATGGCAAATTCAAAGAGTAAGAATAATTAGACGGGCTGACGGTTATTTTGTGCAGTTAATATTAAAGCTTGATGTTAGGGAGATCACACCACAATTAGAACCTAGCAAAAAATGTGTAGGTTTAGATATGGGACTAAAATACCTCTATGCTGATAGTGATAATAACGTTGTAGAACCTCCTAAATATTATCGTAAAGCAGAAAAACGTCTTAATAAACTAAATAGGAGAAAATCTAGAAAGTTTAAGAGAGGTCAAAAGCAGTCTAATAACTACATAAATGCTAGAAGAAAATATGCCAAGGGACATTTAAAAGTAAGTAGGCAGCGAGAAGAGTTTGCCAAGAGACTAGCACTCCGTTTAATTCAGTCAAACGACTTGATAGCTTATGAAGATTTAAAAGTCAAAAACCTTGTGCGTAACAAGAAACTAGCTAAGAGTATCAATGATGCTGGGTGGTCGCAATTAAGAAAATGGATTGAATATTTTGGGGTTAAATACGATAGATTAACTATTGCTGTTAACCCTACCTATACTAGCCAAGAATGTTTTAATTGTGGTCAACTAATCAAGAAGTCTCTATCAGTTAGAACTCATGTTTGTTCCTGTGGATATACCGAAGATAGAGACACAATGGCAGCATTAAATATACTTAAGAAAGCTACCCAAGGGCATTGGGGAAGCTGGTCAGAAGACCTTAACGCTTGGGGAGATTCGACCTCTATTTTGGTTGGTAGTAATACCTGCCAGGGTAAGTTTAGTCAATGAACCAAGAATCTCCGCCCTTTTAGGGCGAGAGAGTGTCAAATTTCTTTGTAATTGACGACCACAGAAAACATTGTCACTTCTTCTTCAACCCCTTTGAGTTGTAAAGATTTCATCAAGGTTATTTCCCCAGGGTTTAAAAATTGTGCTACCTTTGCTGATACCAGAATCATGCCACTGTCTGCCACTTCTTGCAGACGGGCCGCAATATTAACTGCCGAACCAATGGCAGTATAATCGGGGCGTTGTCCCCCGCCAAACATTCCCACCACTGCCATACCTTGATGGATACCACAGCGAAAGCAAACGGGTTGCTGTATTAAGCCTTGAGTCTGCCATTTTTCATTTAATCCATTGAGTTGCTTGTGCATTTCTCTGGCCACAGCGATCGCCCGATAAACTTGCTCTTGAGGATTTAATTCTTCTGGCGCACCAAATAAAGCCACCACAGCATCCCCAATAAACTTATCCACGGTTCCCCCATAATGGAAGATAACGGCAGTCATTTCTTCTAGATATTGATTGAGAAGGGTAGCCACCCCTTGGGTTCCTAAATAACTGGCTAAGGGGGTGTATCCCACCAAGTCAGTAAACAAGATGGTGACTAAACGGGGTTCTGGGGTCAAATCGAGGCTTAATTTCCCTGTGGCGATTTTATTGACCATAGAGGCTGGCAAAAACCGTTTTAACACCGATTCTGTTAAATATCGGTTAAGTTGTTTCACCTCCTGTTCACTTTTTTCTAATTGTTGAGCCTGTTGTCTAGTTTTCTGATAAAGTCGGGACTGTTGTACCGCAATAGCCGCTTGAGAAGCAAGGGTTTGAGCTAATTCAATTTCTGTGGATAAGGTGATTTCCAAGAAAAAGTTTTCCACCCATTCTCAGAATCTGTTTGTAGAACATCTCAAATAAGCGAAAAGGGAAAAATAAAAAGTTGTTCGCGGATACTTTCCGCGAACAAAAACCTCCCTATCTAAAAGAAAGAAATACGCTAACTTTTAAATTAGCTTTGACTATTTTTAAAAAGGAAATTCACTTAATTTTACACTCTTATTAACTTTTTAGACTAACTGGGTCTAATCAAAATATCCCATTTAGGTAAGTGAGGATTACGTTCTAAACGTTTCTCAATTTCCTTCATCTCTTTTTTCGTTAAAGAAATGCCTTTTTGATAAACTTTTTTACTTAACTTAACTATCGGATTTAAGCCTTTCCATGTCATAGTTTTTACCCAAGCTAACATCGTTTGAGCATTTCTCAGAAGTGTTCCGTTCCAATGCCTCTCTAAAATTCCCCAACATCTTTCTATGGGATTATATTTACTGTGATAAGGAGGAAAATATAGTAATTGAATAGATTTCTTAGTTTGGTCGGCAAACTCTACCATTCTCTTCAAAAATTGCCTTCTTATTCCACTATTTTCTGCTCCATTATCAACTTTAATTTGGATGTTCTCTAGTTGCTGCTTTTCAGTTATACTCAGACTTGTCCACCATTGCTCCAAGTTATCTACCATGAAATCACTCGTTTTATAAGCACTTCCAAAAGTTACATAAAGTTGCCCTGTATCTTCATCTACAATCCCACAAGGAACGTATTTTTCTTTAGTTCCCATATCATGATCTTGAGCTTGATTATAACCTCTGGTTTGTCCGCCACGTGAATATTCTCCTATTTCCACAGTTGCTTTACAATCCATACTTAAACGTTTCACAGAAGGGTCTTTTTTTCTATCTTTTTTCTCTATATTCTCGAAGATAGCGTCCGTCTCCGAGATTTTTTTTTAGGTTTAGCCTTTACCACTTTTCTTAATCGATAGCCCAAACGATTTAAAATATCTGCCATTGTCGAAGCAGCAGTAACCTCCTCTCCATTATATCCTAGATTTCTTAATTGTTTAATGGCTTCAGCCGCCGTTAATCTTGTATAGGCAATGGGGTTATTAAATGTGGGGTTTTGTTGTGCGTGAGCTTCGGCTATTTCTTTCAATGATTGGGCAACTATTGGGTATCTTTCCTCCCATTTTTTACATCCACTATTGACTGATTGTAATCCTAAACACACTATCCCAGTTCGTTTTTCATGTAATCCAAGTTGAACATTTTTTCTCCCCCAACCAAACACGATTTCGGTTTGTCTGGCACTTCCTCCACAATACTTGAGACACATTTCAGCTTGAAATGAACGACGCTCTGCTCCCGTCATTTTTGAGGCTGCTAAACGTAAATCATCGACCATCGACGGGGTTAAGGGATTATTTGTCTGTTTTAGCTTCAATTTACTCTCTCTAATCTTTTTACCTCTTCATTTTAATCTATTTCTTCTGTTTTTTCAGACAAGCCAATTATGAAATTTTAAAGTTGTGTACCAAGATCCGCTAACTCTCTGTTCCTTTTATTTCTTGAAAGCCTTTAGTCAAAGCGATTACCCCCTATGGGAAAAGCTTTCTCGGAAATCACCTAACCAGGGACGAGGGTGGGTGGTTTGCCGTAGAGAAATGCTGCCAATAATTGCTCCATCCACGATTAAGGGAACAATTAAGAGAGCTTGGCTAGACTTTTGTAGGGGTAAATCAAATTGAGTCATTTCAGGATAATTATTCATATCCTCTAAAACCACCGGTTTTTGAGTCTTAATCAGTTGTTTAGAAGTTTCGCATTGACAGAAAATAAAAATTATGCTGTCAAAGAATTAGTGGGAGATAATTGTTCTAAAATAAACTCCCGTGCCACTTTTAAAGAAAGCTCTCTTTGGAGAGAATACCAAGACTCTATAGTTGCTTTAATTCTCATCAGTTCCAATTGACAAAATGCTCTTAAAGAACAGAAAATGTGAGTAACAATAGCTTTTGTCGTTCTTACTTGAAACTTAGATAATCCACACAATTGTTTTAAAGCTCTATGATAGCATTCTATTCCCCAATGAATAGTTTGTAACTCTCTAAAATCATCGCGCTTCCAATCCATAAGTTTAGATTCATCATATAGAAAAGTAGCATAATAACGACAACTTCCGTGTTTAAAAGTCCTCTTAAATATTTTTACTTTTCCGAATTCTTTGATAATTACTATCAATCCATTATTAGGAATTTCCAACTCCTCTACTCTTTGATATTTACCTTCTTCTACTTTTACTTGTCTATTTTTGGCTATTCCTACTTGAAAATTCAGTTCTTTGTCTCTAAAAAATCTTAAATTCTCTTTAGAAGAATACCAACAGTCTGTCGTTATAGTAGAAGGTTTTACCCCCCACTTGATTACTTCTACGATCATCTCTCTTAAGTAATCATTTTTTGTTTTATTATCTAGAGGATCATAAAGGCGATAATTAATAGGCATTGATTTTCCATCATAGTCAGTATAATACAAAGTAATTAGGGTTTGCTGAATAAAAGCAAAACCCTATTCTTTAAAAGGTTACACCCATATTCGCGATCGCAAAAAAGATCAGCTTTGTCGGCTACAAACCGCTATAATTGGTAGAAACACCTCCCAGTTGTTGGTCAAGAACAAATGTATCGAAAAGAGGAGCAACCTTTACCGCCCCCAGAAAAATTTGAATTACCTTTCGAGGGCAAATTGTCCCCCAATAATCGTTGGGTAATCATGGCAGAGTTGATACCTTGGGATGATTTTGAGGAAGAATATGCTAAACTTTTTTCAGCAGAAAAAGGTGCGCCAGCCAAACTATTTAGAATGGCATTAGGGACATTAATTATTAAGGAAAAATTAGGAACAAGTGATAGAGAAACTATAGAACAGATTAGAGAAAATCCCTATCTACAATACTTTATAGGTTTAAATTGTTATCAACAAGAGCCACCACTGGAATCTTCAATGCTAGTTCATTTTAGGAAAAGAATTGATGGAGAATTGATAAACAAGATCAATAAAAAAATAGTAAAAAGAGAAATAGACAAGAGTGATAAAGAAGTAAAAAAAAAGGATTGTCTCCAAGAAAAAGGAGAAAAAATAAAAAATAAAGGTAAACTAATTTTAGATGCGACTTGTGCGCCAGCAGACATCAAATACCCAACGGATTTAGACATATTAAATCAAGCCAGAATTGAGACAGAAAGAATAATAGATAATCTTTATAAACCATTAAGAGTAAAATTGAGAAAAAAGCCGAGAACTTCTAGAAAAATTGCTAGAAAGGAATACTTAAAAGTAGCTAAAAAACGAAAAGTATCTTATCAAGAAAGAAGAAAAGCTATCGGGAAACAGTTAAAATACCTTAAGAAAAATTTAGGAAATATAGAAGACTTAATTCAAGCTGGGGCTTCCCTGGAAAATCTGAGTAAAAGACAGAAAAATTGTCTAGAGACTATCAAAAAAGTTTATGAACAACAACAGTCAATGTGGGAGAATAAGACCCAGAGTGTTCCTCAAAGAATTGTAAGTTTAACTCAACCGCATATTCGTCCAATAGTGAGGGGAAAAGCAGGAAAACCAATAGAGTTTGGAGCTAAACTCTCAGTAAGCTGTGTAGATAACTATGTGTTTCTATACAAAATAAGTTGGGAAAACTTCAATGAATCTTGTCATTTAAAAGAACAAGTGGAAAAGTATAAAGAAACGTTTGGCTATTATCCCGAATCCGTCCATGTAGATAAAATTTATCGAACTAGGGAAAACAGAAATTGGTGTAAGGAAAGAGGGATAAGAATCAGTGGTCCGAAGTTAGGAAGACCTCCGAAAAATGTCAGTGAAGAAGAAAAGAAACAAGCCCACTCCGATGAATGCTTCCGTAATGCTATTGAGGGAAAGTTTGGACAAGCTAAACGAAGATTTAGCCTAAATCTCGTGATGACAAAACTCCCTGAAACCTCCATTACATCTATTGCTATTACATTTTTAGTTGTCAATCTTTCTAAACTTCTGAGGCAGTTTTTGTCGCTTTTTTTGTCCTTATTTACTAATAATAGAACAGGGGAACTCATCAAACCGCCTTTTATTAATTTTGATTATACTTTAAACAATTTTTATGTACTAAAACTTATTGATTTGTCAGAAAATTCTTGGTCAAAAGTGGCATAAATTTTGGAGAAACTTTTTCAGCAAACCCTAATTAAGTTAATTCCTTTGATGGCTTTTTGATGTTTTCCTGACCAATAATAGTTGATTAAATGAGCTTTTCCTACTTGAGAGTAGTGTTTTTCAATAACGGTATCATCCCCACTTAACACTCCTCCAATCAAATTAAGGTTTCCTTGAACTTCTCTAAATAAATCTATTGGTTCATATTGCTCTCTTAGTAAGAATCTATTGGTGCTATGACGAGAAATTTCTAAAATCTCAGCTAAACGGCAGCAACCTGTGTATTTTGGCTCTGAGAGCAAGAAGTATGTATATTGATCTAGATTACATTGGGCTGTTGATGGTTTACTCCGAAGTCTTATGATTTTTCTCCTTCATTAGCGATCACCTGAAAACATCATCTGCATATTTACGCTCTTTTGTCAATGCGAAACTCCTATTGTTTTAAAACTGGATTTAAAGCGATGGGAACCACTGATTGAGGAAGGGGATTAATGTGCCCTTGGACCTGCTTATAAAGCCCAACACATTGCACAAATTTATCCTCTTTTCTCCATAAAGATAGGGCGCAACCGTCCACTTTTAAGCCCTTGCCTAATTCTTGGGTAATTGCTATAAAAATTAGTTGGGGATCGAGACTACAACGAATAGCGTTAGTAATACGATTAATTAAGGCTTCTCTCTGGGCTAATGCTCTTACTTGTTGGTAGGCTTGGGCTTGGTAAATAGCTAATTTTATTTGTTCTACTACCATTTTGGTAATAGCAATTTCTTGTTTTTGCCAATGGTAAAAATCACAATTACGGTGTAATCCAACCACAGCAATAAAATTATTTTCTAAGGTGAGAGGAATTAATAAAGAGGCTCCAATTTTCGTCAGTTGATATGCTTTTTCTCTGGGCTTTTCTGCAAAACTATATTTTTTTATACAGTTAATTATTTCTATCTTCTGAATAGGAACAATTGTCTGTTCTAACAAAGCTAATTGATTATCATTTTTCTCTTTTTTTTATTATAAAAAATACTTTTATTGATTGAATAATGAGAATTAAATGGACTAAAAACGCAGTAATCAACGTCTAAAAGATGTCCCAATTGATTAATAATTGTCCGTAAACCTACTTCTAAAGAAGTAGAATCAAGAGGTTCCATTAAATCCTTAATTGTCGTAGTAGGGCGATTACAGAAGTATAACCGTGTAGAAAAGTTTCCTTTCCTACGGGGCCAATTTCACCATTGCAGAAAAATCCTCCTATGGGAACCCCAGGAAAATAATTAGCTAATAACTGAGAGTCAAAATTTGGTATTTGGTATAAGGTTTGTCCCCTTCCCAGACAAGAAAACATCAACGCACCTTGAATGGGAGTTGGTGGGTTAGACTGTTTGAGTAGGGTATCTAAGTCATCGGCAGAGGTTTGAGCATCCCGTAGATGAAATTGTAATCTTTGGCCGGGTCGAACGTGATCGCCGATAGAGATAGCGCCCAACTGTGGATCGACCCCCAAGAAATTGCGGATTAAAAAATCTCCTGGTTGTAATTCTTGTTTAAATTCATCTCTAACCACTCCTACAAATAGGGAATGTTGAGCCAGACTACGATCCGAGTCGTTTAAACCTTCCATCAACTGTCGCAACCATTCCAGGGGAGATTTCGTTTCCCCGTCTTGGGACAATTCTAAAATAATATTTCGTTGTCCTTTAACCACTTGATAGGGTTCACCGATAGGACGACATCCTTGGGCGACAATGGTATCGATGGCAATATTACCACTCAAGGCCAGCCCTACGGTTCCCTGATGATAAAACCCACTTTGGGGATCATCTGCTTGATGATAAAATACGGTTCCTGGAACCCCCATCAAATTGCTACTACTTAATCCTCCGACTTTAACCGATTGAGGATAGGCAAAATCTAAACCTGCCAGTAAGTCGTTAATGGGAGTGGAGAAGGGGTCGGACAATAAAATAAAATTGGGTTGTTCTTGGGGAGAAACTCCCATTAATTCTTGCCAAATTTCGGGGGAACTGTCTAAATCTGGTAAACTCTCAGGGTTGAGAAAAAAAGGGTTGATCTTGACATTGGGTAAACAACCAACTGTTAAACTCAAAGCCGGATTGTTTTCTATCTCAGAGCTTTCTTTGTTCTCATTTTGCCCAATAATTCCGGCACCACCACAACCGATCAATATGGGTAGGGGAAATTTTTCCAAGATTAAGGGAATTAATCGTGAATAATCACTGGCATAAGCCGATGAAATCCAGAAAATGCCCACATCAGCAGGACTCGACAAACGACTAAGAATCGTTTGACTCACTTCTGTCACAGCAGTTTCTAAAGAAGGTTGAGTTGAGAGGGCGTTAGTCCAGAACATTCGTTTTTGAGCAATTAAGGAGTTCGATTAAATTCTCCAGAGGGCATAGCATTCCTGGGGAAAACCTCCGCTGGCATGGAGTTGAAATCAGTATCAATGGTTAAATCCAAACTAGCATCAATTTGTTTGACCATATCAGAGACACTGGTTCGATACACTGTTCTCATGAAGATATCAATATCCACCACTTCTTTTTCGGGTAGAGAGGCAAAAAACACATCTAGTTCAGCATCTCCCCAACTACCAGCTTGCACGGGATTAGCTGAAGGTAAGGTCACTTGACGCAAGGGAACGACAAAATCCTCAGACGGACCCCCGATAATAGCTACCGGTCCCCCAAAACGGGGTAAGCGGGGCTGATTTGTGTTGAGGCCGGGAACTCCTAAGGCTCCGGTTCTTGTGGTTGTTGCTCCACCTCTTGGGGTAGGAGGGGCTTCTGGGGACGGTAATACCCCAACACTTAGAGGATTACTCAGTTCCGATGCTGTAGTAGTGCCAAAATCATAGATGTCCTTATAAATATCGGACGCAGCCACTTGTGGCAAGATAGGAACTTCTTCTACGATTATATCGTCTCTATTTAGGTCTAGGTTGATCTGACTAAAGGAAGCAACTATAGAATCTATAGATATGCTTTTTGGGTCTGACAAAGCTTGTAGAACAGTTGCCTCTGGGGCAAAGGGATCTTCAAGGCTTGCTACTCCTTCTTGGGGAGGGATCAATAGAGCGAGAATATCGGGGTCTAGAAAGTCTAGGGTTGTTATTTCTCTTATGTTGAGGCTCTGTGTTGTTCCCAGAAGTAAGCGCAGGGTAGCCCCTTGGCTTGGTGGGGTTAGACAATCAAGAGCATTAAGACAGACTAACAGTCCTAAACTAATCTTGATTGAGTTTAAAGACAACTTCTTTAGCATAAAACAGTTATTTTTGCAACGGTGATGACTTCAATATTTACCATTGGATTTATTCATAGATTTTTTAGATAATCCTAACGCTCCCACCACTAGCAATCCACAGTTTAATTCTACCCGAAAATTTTCGTTTTATCAGTCAATTGAAGAAAATTATTTGCAGAAGTCCCCACCTAATAAATTCCCAAAAAAACACTGATATGTTCGGTGGGGATGAATGAAAACTAATAAATCAACTGATTTTCTAGCCAATGATACCAGGAGGATAACCCTTCTCCCGTCACAGAAGAGACTTGGAATATTTCTAAGTATGGGTTAACTTTTCGGGCGTATTCGAGGGATTTCTCTACATTAAAAGAAACATAGGGTAAGAGATCAATTTTATTTAAAATCATTACCTTGCTTTCCCGAAACATATGGGGATATTTGATGGGTTTATCTTCTCCTTCTGTCACAGAAAGAATAGCTACTTTCCCTGCTTCTCCCAGATCAAATAACGCAGGACAAACCAAATTACCCACATTTTCAATCATCAAAATTGAGTCTGATTCGGGGGTTAATTCTGTATAGCCTTTTTTCACCATTTCTGCTTCTAAATGGCAACCGGTTCCCGTGTTAATTTGGACGACTTTACACCCTGTCTCTTTAATCCTTTGTGCATCGTTAGCTGTTTCTTGATCCCCTTCAATAACATTAATTTTTAGTTTCCCTTTGAGATCATTAATAGTCCGTGTTAATAGGGTGGTTTTGCCGGAACCAGGTGAACTCACTAAGTTTAATGCTAAAATATTCCGACCTTTAAAATAACCTCTATTTTCAGCAGCGATTAAGTCATTTTTTTGCAGGATCTTTTCTTCTAAAGTTACTGTAGTGCCGTGCATTTTAGCATGAATTTCTGACGACTCATTATGGTTATGATGATCATCGTGGGAATGAGTAATAACCGTTCCATCGGCTAAGGTATGGATATGATGACCATTGATCTCGGTGGTTTTTCCTGTTTCAATATTGGTCATAGTGACATCATTACCCTCAGAACAACCGCAGGTTACGCACATAATTCTTCCACCTCCATTTCTTTAATTTGTAATTCTTGTCCTTGAATAATATCTAGTTCAAAACTATGGCAGCGATCGCATTGTCCAAAGGGTTGAGATAAATTAATTTCATGTCCACAACGACGACATTTGCCCCTGCCTTCCGTTTCAATAATTTCTAAGGTTGCTCCTTCTAAAATTGTATCTTGACAACAAATATCAAAACAAAAGCGAATAGCATCGGGCATAATAGCTGACAGTTTACCGATTTCTAAAGTAACACGGGTAACTGATGCGCCTTTAGCTTGCTCGCAGACGATAGCCACAATATTTTGAGTAATACCCAGTTCGTGCATAAAGCTAGTTGATTATATTCACCTCTATTGAATCGGTATTTTTGGCAGAGGGATATGTTTTTTAGGAAATTTTAAGCAAATATTCCAGGGAACCTCGCCAAAGATGGAAAAAATAAATTGGTTAGGCTACTTTTCAAGGAACTAATTGGGGCTTATGCTAGACATAGGCGTGTAATTCGTTGAGCTAGAAAGCCTGTACTAAGTACAAGCGTGTAGCTCGTTCTGTACCTGTATAACAGAATAACTGTTGGTTTGTTGGCTAAAGGAGCCACACTCGGAATCAAGGGAGCAATCCTGAGAGGAACGACATAACCCTCCGTTTTGGACTTAGTAAATTCAGGATGGAAGCAGGGTTAAAAGGGAAGCCCGTCATGAAACAGCATGATAAGCCGTTTCCCGAGTCAATCGATTATGGTTAAACATTACGTTGAATCATCGACTTGAACCCTCAAAAAATAAGCAAGTAGCCAAATCTGTTTGACAGGCTGCGTTCAAAAGAACAAAGTGAAAAGTGGAAGTCTGCCTATGCTATCCACACAGATTCCTAAAAGTAACTTGGGGGAAAGATGAAACCTAAAATCGATATACCCAAACCAACGGAACGAATTAAGTCCATGACTGCTCTTACCATCAGGTCGATGATGTAAGTAGTGACAAACTTAAGCGCAAGGGTCATGGATGTGAGAAGCAATAAGAAGCAAATGCCTACTTGTAATGAGTATGGATAAGCTGACGTATTGCTGGTTAATTAGAAGAAATAGTCTCTACTAGAGGTAAATATGTCGAATGCGAGTATAAACAAGACTACGCCAGAATGGAACACAATCAACTGGGCAAAAGTTCAGAGAAAAGTGTTCAAGCTTCAAACCAGAATATTTCAAGCTGTTAAATCAGGTAATAAAGTCAAAGCTAAACAGCTTCAGAAGTTACTGTTAAAGTCACATTACGCAAAGCTCTTAGCCATCCGCAAAGTGACCCAAGACAACCAAGGGAAGAAAACTGCTGGAGTTGATGGGAAAAAGTCATTACGACCTAACCAAAGACTAAAGCTAGTTAACGAACTAAGGTTAAAAGGTTACAAAGCCAAGGCACTCAGACGGGTTTGGATTCCTAAACCTGGAAGAGAGGAAAAACGTGGATTGGGAATACCAACCATGAAAGATAGAGTAATGCAAGCCTTGGTTAAATCAGCCCTAGAGCCATACTGGGAAGCCCAATTCGAGGGAACATCTTATGGTTTTCGCCCAGGCAGAAGCGCACATGACGCAATAGAGAGAATATATACAGTCATAAACTCTAAGGCAAAATATGTCCTAGATGCCGACATGGCAAAATGCTTCGACAAGATTAACCATGACCACCTACTGTCCAAAGTAGATTGCTCATACAACATCAAAAGAATCATCAAACAATGGTTGAAATGTGGTGTATTAGACAAAGGCGTATTTGAGGAAACCGAATCAGGAACACCTCAAGGGGGTGTAACAAGTCCGTTATTGGCTAATATTGCACTACACGGTATGATAGATGATATAGTAAACCACTTTCCCCGTACAAAACGTAGGAAAGATGGAAGTACAAACTGGGATTATAAACCCAGAATCATCCGATACGCTGATGATTTCGTAGTTCTCCATGAGGACTACGACGTTATTCTACAATGTAAAGAACTGATTGCACAGTGGTTAGAACAAGTCGGACTTGAAATCAAGCCATCTAAAACCAGAATCTGCCACACCTTAAAGGATGTAAAAGTTAATGGAAAGATGGAAGAAGCAGGATTCGACTTCCTTGGATTCAACATCAGGTCATACCCTACTGGGAAACACCACTCTGCCAAAACAGGATGGAAGAAAAACCTCGGATTCAAAACTCTAATCAAACCCAGCAAGAAGAAAATACTAGCTCATCACGAGGAAATCAAAGAGGTTATCAAAACCAATAAGAAATCCTCGCAAACAGCATTAATCGCAAGATTAAACCCCATAATCAAAGGATGGTGCAACTACTACCGAACTGTTTGCAGTAAGGAAACGTTTTCATCTGAAGATAACATATTATGGAATATGCTCAGAGCTTGGACAGCCAGCAGGAAAAAGGGAAATGCACCATTGATTAATGCTCTCAGTAAATATTTCACATACGGAAAGCATGGACACTGGACATTTCAAACAAAAGAAATCAGCCTCTACTACCATGCCGAAACGAAAATTATGAGACATCAATTGGTCAAGCCCGAAGCATCGTATTACGACGGAAACTGGTCTTATTGGAGTAAAAGACGGGGTAACTACACTGGAACACCAACTAGCGTTTCAAAACTCTTAAAGAAACAAAAAGGTAGATGCCCCCAATGCAAGCAACACTTTACACCTGATGACTTGATAGAAGTTGACCACATTATCCCTAAATCGAAAGGTGGAAAGGATACGTACAACAATCTACAAGCTCTACATCGTCACTGTCATGATGTCAAAAGCAAAAATGACTACCTCTATGATTGGCTAGACAATGGCTATGAATGGAAAGACGATATGTTAACAGTACCTATGACAAGGGACTAATTGCCGAGAGCCGTGTGAGGTGAAAGTCTCACGCACGGTTCGGAATGGGAGGAGAGGAAGGTGACTTCCTTTTCGACCCCTAATTTTGATGGTCATCAAAGCAAAAAAAATTTATGCTAACTTTGAGGATAGGTCATGGATCTAGAATTTCCTGAAGATTTAAAATATTTGGATACCCACGAGTACATCCGTTTAGATGGAGAAATTGCCACTATTGGCATTAGTTCTTATGCGATCGAGCAATTAGGGGATCTCGTCTTTTTAGAGTTACCCGAAGTAGGGGACTCCTTAGAATTAGGAACTAGCTTTGGTTCTATTGAGTCGGTTAAGGCAGCAGAAGACCTTTATCCCCCCGTTTCAGGAACCGTGGTTGATCGCAATGAAGAAATGATTGAAAGCCCCGAGGCGATCGCTGATGATCCCTACGGTGATGGATGGTTATTAAAAGTCCGTATTGAAAACCTCGATGACGAATCAGAAGATACCATGTCTGCTCAAGACTATCGTGCTTTGGTTGAAGGGGAAGAGACTTAAATGCCGCTAAAGTATTAGCGCGCTCAAGCGGTAGGCTATACCGTGGAGCTCCTGTGGACAGAGGAGGACTGGACGCGCCACCTGTGGGCGCGTATTGAAGTCCGTTGCCGCCGACTGTTCGCAGTTGTTGCAGGAAGTAAACCTCAATGTGTCATATTATGTCGCATTGTATCAGTTTTATGTAGCAGATTAGATCACGTGACGGAGGTAGCTGTGAACATAAAATAGAGTAAAACAGCTACCAATAAAACACAGAGTTTAACAATCAAGTAAGTAATGCTATTAGGGTATAAAAATGTATTAATCATAATCTCACTCCCGGGGAAATAATCTTAGTTTATTTATCGAAAATAGTTGGGTCTAAAACCCCGCCTTTTAAGGCGCATAGTTTTTGAAGCGGAGCATAAATCTCTGTTTCAAAAACAACTTCTGTACGATAGTGCCGGAACGTAGTGAGGAACTTCTGACTTCTGACTTCTGACTTCGTTAACTCCCTATCTTCATTCTCTCGTAAAAATAAGATTTTGTTGTATTAATTCAGTAAAAATTTACAATATGGTTATCGAGTTGCTTAAATTTCGGGTTTCTCCCCAATCTAGGGATATCTTCATTCAGTTGGACAATAAGATATGGACAAAAACTTTAGCGCAGTTTCCTGGTTTTATGGGGAAAGAAGTCTGGATATCCCCTAATATTCCCGACGAAATCACTTTAATCATTCGTTGGGAAACCCGTGAAAAATGGAAAGCTATCCCTCTATCTGTTTTAGCAGCAACAGACGAAGAGTTTGCCCAAGAAATGCAAGATCATCCTTATACAATGATCGAAGCTGAAGAATATCAAATCAGAAAGTTTCTTACTTCCTAATTTCTCCCGTCTCTAATTATCAATGGATAATTGAACTACCAAAATTTTTAGGAAAAACAGCCCAAGAAATACTTGGACTGTTGTTAAGAGTAGCCGATGTAGCGTAAGACTAAAAGCAGACGGCAAACTCTTCTTACGGAGACACTTGAAAAGCTTAAATAGTTAGCATTTTATCTCGTCCGCTGCTCAGCATAATCTAAGTGACCCGTAGTTATTGGTTTTGTTCCCAAACTCAACTAATCGCAAACATAATCGGCACGAACCCATCCCTCTCGACCATTGATGTAAACTTGTTGCCATTTATAACGACCACCATCGTGACCCATAGCACTATTAACAATCATTACTGTTTGTCCATTGCGAACTTGTGTCCAACGGCGATAATTGACTCCAGGGCCGTTTCTGACATTTAAGCGGCCATTGCGATCGTTGGTACAAATTTGTCCATAATAACCTTGTCCTCCTCGTCCCCCTCGACAGTTATCGTAAGGGCCGCATCCAGGCCCTTGCCGTTGTGCTTGCATGGGCAAAGCGGTTGCGCCGACAAGAATGATACTCGCCATCAACGTTTTCAACATAGTCAAATCCTCCGTGTATCTGAGAAGCAGAGTGAATAAGAGCTTTTTCTTGGAAAAATCAAACCTGTAACCTGACTTCTAAGTATTGCGGTTGATGCGTCTGAACATATTGCAACACTTGGTCAAGATCACCTTTATTGGTTACCCGAATTTCTCACAAAATCTGCGATCGCCAAACACAGAAGCCTTACAGGAAGTGGGTTTGAACAGAGCGATCGCAGATTTCCCCAACCAACAGTCTGTTGTCAGATTTTAAGTTAAAATAAACCCGAATTAGACAAAGATGAAAAGATAAATCAATCACTCATTTTTCCAAAAAAATTATTAATAAAATCTCTAATAGTACTAGATTGTTAGAATAAAATATGCTATAATTTAATTATTAAAGCAATTTACCTTAAACTGATTTAATGAGTCCCAGTCATCCCCGAACCCCTCGTCAAGTAATCAACTTTAGTAAACAGAAAGGAAAAGAAATAATCGCTAATTTTGATGGGGGACTAATCACTTCAGATGCGGGGATTGTCTGGATAGCTGAGTTGGATAAAAAACTGGGAATTACCGAGAAGTTTGGTAACTGTTTTCAAGATCATCGTCATCAATCTTATGTAGATCATTCCGTTCATGAGTTATTAGCACAAAGGCTTTATGGAATTATTTTAGGCTATGAAGATGTCAATGACCATGATAAATTACGTCACGATCCTGCCCTTAAGATCGCTTTAGAAAAGCTTAATGAACTTGAAGATAAAAAGGGATGGTTAGCTGGAAAAAGTACAATTAATAGATTGGAATATTGTCCTGAGACTATTCTCGACCAAAAAACGAGTCTTTATCATAAAATAGAACCCAACTTTGAAGCCATTGAAAAATCTTTTGTCGAATTTTTTTTAGAGTCTTATAAAAAACCTCCCTTAAGTATTATATTAGATATGGATGTCACGGATGACCAAGTACATGGTAATCAAGAAGGGGCATTTTTTAATAGTTATTATCACGGAGTATGTTATGCTCCTTTACATATTTTCTGTGGGCATCATTTATTAGTTGCTAAACTTCGTTCATCTAATGTAGATCCAGCCGATGGAGCCTTAGACGAATTACAAAGAATTATCGGACTAATTAGAGAAAAATGGTCAGAGACTCATATCCTAGTTAGGGGGTGATAGTGCCTATGCCCGTGAAGAAATCTTCTATTTTTGTGGAAATCAGCCTTTAGTTGATTATGTTATAGCTATGGGAACAAATGGCGTTATTAAGTTACGAGCGGATGATGTAATTGAAAAAGCCAAACATGAATATGAAAAAAAACTAGCTCCAATAACTGAATTAATGGATAGTTTATTTCAGAAAAAAGAAGATTTAGAAGAAGTTAAAAAATTAGTACCAATTTCTACTTGGTATCGCTCTATTCGTTATAAAACAGAAAAGTCATGGAGTTGTCAAAGAAGAGTAGTGACAAAAGTTTGTTATGGAAGTGATGGCTTAAAAATGCGCCATGTGGTGACATCTTTGCCCGCTTCAAAAATTCCACCCTCAAAACTTTATACAAAAAAATACTGTCCGAGAGGCGAGATGGAAAATCAGATTAAAGAACAACAATTAGACTTGTTAGCTGATAGAACTTCAACTCAAACATTTCAAAGTAATCAACTAAGATTATGGATACATTCCTGGGCTTATGTTCTCATAAATGCTTTTCGTCAACACTGTTTAAAAAAAAACTTCATTGGCTAAAGCAACTGTGGGAAGAATACGTCTAAATCTTCTTAAGTTGGGAGCCAGAATAAAGATTAGTTGTAGAAGAATTATTATCGCTATAGCTAGTGCTTGTCCTTATCAAGATATTTTGTCTATTGCTAACAAAAGAATTAAAACTATTCCTAATACTGGATAAGTAGAATAAGTTGTTTTTTAAAAAAGATATCTATCATAAGTTGTTGACTGACTGATACTTTCATTTAGTCTTATTTATCGTGGAGAAAATCAAAAGTTAATATAATTATTCCCTCTTAAACTCAATTTTTGGATAATCAAAGTCAATTTTTTTATTCATCTATATTCAAAATTTCTATTAGTCCTAAAAATTATCATTTTTCATCTCTGGATTGGGCTTTCAAATTAATTTGTGAGAAATCCGGGGTCGTTGATTTATAATTAATTAATTCAATCAAAAACCTCTCCTTTCAAGAGAAAAAGCAAAAATTTCATTTGCTTCTTTACTTTTCTCTTTTAGAGAGAGGTAATTATCCATAGAAGATGATTTATTAATTAATAGTAAATTGCTAATATTTAGCGGTTCTCCCGTATTTATGGTAATAAGGAAATGTTAAGCGATCGTAGGGTGGGTTAGGTGCAGATTTAATTTTGATAAAAACTTATAATGTTTTTATCGAAAATAGTTTGGGTCTAAAACCCCGCCTTTTAAGGCGCATAGTTTTTGAAGCGGAGCATAAATCTCTGTTTCAAAAACAACTTCTGACTTCTGACTTCGTTAACCGCACCGTAACCCACCAGTCCAAATATGTAATCTGTTATACTTTCTACACCAAACTGTCGGGAGAACCTATTTAGCTAATGACAACACAACCCCCCCAAAACCTAGATAACCATCCAGAAACCTTCATTGATGTTAATTCTTCCCTCTCCTTATCTCCCATGGGTTGTGGTACGTGGGCCTGGGGAAATCGTTTGTTATGGGGTTACGAGCAAACGATGGATCAGGATTTACAGCAAGTGTTTAACTTAGCTGTGAGTCGTGGTGTTACCTTGTTTGATACGGGAGACTCTTATGGTACAGGAAAACTCAAAGGACGCAGCGAAACCCTCTTAGGAGAATTTACCAAAGCTTATCAAGGACCCAATCAAGATAAAATTTGTCTGGCTACTAAATTAGCAGCTTATCCTTGGCGATGGACTCGTCAATCTATGGTAAACGCTGGAAAAGCTTCGGCGCAACGGTTAGGAAGAAATATTGATTTAGTGCAAATGCACTGGCCAACGGCTAATTATTTTTCTTGGCAAGAATGGCCCTTATTAGATGGGTTAGGGGACTTGTATGAACAAGGGTTAGTTAAAGGGGTTGGTTTATCGAATTATGGTCCGCAACGAATCAAACAAATAATTAAAAGGTTTACTGAAAGAAATATCCCCATCGCAACTTTACAGATACAATATTCATTATTATCCACTTACCCTGTGACAGAATTAGGGGTTAAAGAAGTGTGTGATGAATTAGGGATAAAATTAATTGCTTATAGTCCTTTGGCTTTGGGATTATTGACGGGAAAATATCAAGAAAATGGTCAGGTTCCCAAGGGGTTTAGGGGTATAGTTTTTAAGCAAATGTTGCCGAAAATTCGTCCTTTATTACAGGGTTTAGAAGAAATTGCTAAATTCAGAGAGAAAACTATGGCGCAGGTAGCCATTAATTGGTGTATTTGTAAAGGGTTTATTCCCATTCCTGGGGCAAAAACTTGTCAACAAATGGAACAAAATTTAGGGGCAATGGGTTGGCGACTGAGTGATGGAGAAGTAATGAAATTAGATAATTTAAGCCAAAAAGTTGACAAGCAAATGGTACAAAATCCTTTTCAAACAAAGTAATACTAAAGCACTAACACGCCTCATGAATTTTTCTGGTATAAAGGTAGTGCAATTTAATTTTTCTCTGAGTATTCTTATGTTTGGTTTAGAAAAACTTATTTATTTGCATAAAGGGAAATATAGCTTATATTTTAATTCCCTCACTACTTCTGTACTGGGTTTATCTTTTGGTTTAGGTTTGGTTTGTACTAATTCTGCATCTGCGTTTGAGTTTGATAAAAAGTTAGTTGCTCCTGATGGTGCAGCGAATGATTTCTTTGGAAATCCACGTTCTGTATCATTGTCAGGTAATACTGCTTTAGTAGGTAGTTTTTTGGACGATGATAGGGGGACGAATAGTGGTTCAGCCTATCTGTTTGATGTCACCACGGGTGAGTTAGTCCGAAAGTTAACTGCCCCTGACGGTGCAGCCAATGATAGTTTTGGAGGTTCTGTCTCATTGTATGGTGACACTGCTTTGGTGAGTAGCAATGTGGACGATGATAAGGGATTAAATAGTGGCTCAGCTTATCTGTTTGATGTTACCACAGGGAATTTACTCCATAAGCTAACTGCTCCTGATGGTTCGGGTGGTGATATATTTGGAATTTCGGTGTCATTGTCAGCCAATACTGCTTTAATAGGTAGTTATCGAGATGACGATAAGGGAACTGATAGTGGTTCAGCATATCTTTTTGATGTCACCACAGGTGATTATCTTGGCAAGTTAAAGGCCCCTGATGGTGCTGCTGGTGATTGGTTTGGATATTTTGTCTCATTGTCAGGTAATACTGCTTTAGTAGGCAGTCCCTTTGATGATTGGACTTTGGACAAAAAAATTTAGTTTAGCGTATATTTTACGCTAAACTAAAATCCCAAAATATCGGCTCTGTATCAGTCAATAAAATTGGCTGACAAATAGGGCTAATCTATAGATTCTGAGGAAAACTAAGGAGCTTTTAAGTTTTCAGTTGATTTTTTGCTCCCTTTCTTGATAACATCATGACGAGTTCGTGGGGCTTTTTTGTAACCTTTAATACGTCCGGAAGAAAAACCTCGACGTTTGGGAAATTTGGCGAAAGTCCCCAAGGTCGTAATTATTCTTGAAAAGTCTCTTTGAACTAGACTAGGGGTGATTTTGATGGATTTATTAGTCTTCAAATACTGTTCCCAATCACGGGGTAAAACCACAGCTAATTTTCTGGCAGCCCACAAATTTACATAAGAAAGAAGTGTTAGTTTAAACCAATTTTCTTCATGATGTACATCGGGAGTTAAATAAGATGTCATCAATAATCTTTGTTTACCAAATCGAAAAAGATGTTCCATGTCATAACGTTGTCGATAACACTGATAACAATCAACTAAACTTAACTCATCGCGCCGAGAACCAATAACAATAAGCCACATAGGTTTCCAAATACTATTTCTTTCTTGATCTCTGACAACAATCTGGAGTAAAGTCAAGGGGTGATTGTTCATTTTATAGTTTTTAGTTCCTCTCATTAACATCTGTTTCCATCCCGAAATAGTCACTGTTAATTGACGACCTTTTTTCGTTGTAAAGGGAACATGATGAACTTCATCAGGTTCAGTCCAAGTTTGGTCATCTTTAAGGTCAAATTTATCCCCATCCCAACGGGGATGTCCCGAAGTTTTGGCTTGATTTGGGTCCCGAATAAATTGACGATAAAAAACTCGGTCACTTCTAACTCTTGTAATAGTAACTACGTCTTCATGCTTAACTTGTTCCCCAATAAAATCCTTTTGGCTGTAGTCACTATCAGCCACTAAGACAGATAATTTATCAGAAAATAAAGAACTTTGCCAGATTTTTTTTAGTTGTTGATTGCCTTGATTTACTCCTTTATGTTTAGAGGGGACTCGCTCTCCTGATAAGGGGACAGCCCAAGGGACTTTTTCTGTGTCTATTTGGTCAGGTAAAGCGCAGACAACGGAATAACAATGTCCAATATTAATGGGTTTATTTCCCTTAATTGGATTGGGGTAATGAATAAAGGTTTTATCCGCTAACGTTTCGGCAAACCGTCGTGGACAGGGAGTTGTGTCAATACCAAATAAGTTATAATGTTTTGAAGTGGGAGGAATTGTTCTCGATACCGCTGAAAATAAAGTCTCAATTCTCTGTTCATAATTAGGGTCAGTTTGAGTGGGTAAAAACTCTTGAATTCCTCTATATAAACTGTTATAATCTCTTCTAAATAAAGGATTGAGAGACAATTCAACGACTGAGTGAGCTTGTTGGTTACTGGAGAGGGCATCGAGTAATTCTATAATAGTTTCTTTTCTAGCTTTTAGTCCTTGGAAGAGGTTAGACCTCCACACCAGGAATTCCTCGACAGACGTAGCCGTTTCATTTTTGGTCATTTTTAAAATTTATTACCTTATAAATTAGCGGAATATATACGCTAACATCAAAAGAGGTTGTTTGTTACAGTTAAGGCTAATGTCATCACATTCCGAACTTAAGACCAGTCAAGATGTCCACCTGAGAGCCAAACAAATTAAGAGTCTAATTCGCTCTCTTAAACAGAAAATAAAGAAAATTGAACGGGAAGGGGAAGTAGCACCAGCTAATTGTCATATTATTCGTTATCAGGTTAATGGAAAGGGAACAATCTACTGGTATTATAAACTACAGGCTGCTGAATCAATTTTTCCTATGACCACTAATAATGAGAAAAAAACCAAATATAAATATTTAGGACGAGCCGGAAGTTCTGCTCATATTGATGCTGTAGAAAAACTCACTAGAAGAAATCTCATTGATGAATTAGAACGAGTCATTCAATCTCTAACTGAAAGCTACTTAGATATCTATATTGGAACCGAAACTGAATGAAGCTATTTAATATTTAAAATCCCCTAAAAAGATGGAAAGAGAGTTTTTAAAATCACCTTAATTCTCTATTTTAGCTCTGGAGATATGTTTAGCGTAAAATTTACGCTAACAATTGTTTTTTATCCAAAGTCCAATTTGATGATGATAAGGGAACTGATAGTGGTTCAGCCTATCTTTTTGATGTCACCACAGGTGATTTCTTACAAAAGTTAACCGCCCCTGATGGTTCGGCCGGTGATGTATTTGGGGCTTCTGTGTCATTGTCAGGTGATAGGGCTTTAGTGGGTAGTTTCCGTGATGATGATAATGGAATTGATAGTGGTTCAGCTTATGTGTTTACAAATAGCCAACCCGTACCAGAACCTTTAACTATTTTAGGTGCTGGAACTGCCATTGGTTTTGGTGCATTTTTTAAACGCAAATTAGCTAAGAAGAATCAAAAACAAGGTTAATAACTGTTTTGATACCATTGTAGAGATGTTTTAGGAAATGTCTCTACAATGGTTGGAAAAAATGGATTATAATCAAGATAAAGTACATTTTAAAAGCTAAGTCATGCCAAACTATCATCCAGACACCCATAATTCTCATAATATAGAAATACGAGAAAAAGTTATAGCGGAGGTTGAACAAACACCAGAAGAATATTTACCCAATTTGTTAGAAATGATTCGTCTATTTCGTGAAAGTGTAACTCTGAAATCAGCAGAAGAGAGTTTTCGTCAAGGATGGTATGAAGCAATAACAGATAATACTATTCCTGTTTCTCAACTTTGGGATGGAATTGATGCAGAATGAATCACAATCTATCCAAATTTTAGTTACTTCTGAATTCAAGAGAAATTTAAAGATATTATCTAAAAGGTATCGTCATATTCGTTCTGATGTTCAACCTATTATTGATCAGTTACAATCAGGAGAAATAGTTGGTGATCAGATCCCTAAGATTCCTTATACTGTTTTTAAAGTTAGAATAAAAAATAGTGATAACCAAAAGGGTAAAAGTGGAGGTTGTCGCTTTATTTATTATCTTAAGACTTCAAATAAGATTATTTTAGTAACTATTTATTCAAAATCTGATCAGCAAGACGTAGCTATTACTAAAATAAAACAAATTATAGATGGTTTTTTATCCTAGTAAAGCAAATTTAAAGTTTAGTCATGACAATGTTATTAATGTAGTTAATTGTTTTTATTTCTAATTAGCTAGGAAAATATGCATAGGATAAGATTCAGCTACTAATTGATTAGCTTTTGTTTCAATATTGAGATTAGATTGAAACGCATATTTTGGCTGAGTTTCTTCAAAGTCAAGTAAGGTTTTAATGCGTTGATATGCTTGATAAGCAACCGTAGGAAAGAAGGAAAACTTACCTGGTAAAACACACATATAATTACTGTCCTCATCAGACTCAATCCAATAACTATAGCGTCGTTTTTGTTCTTCCTGACTAATAAATTCGGTCTTAACACATTCATAACTATATAGTTGACGACTATATAACTTTTCTTTGCCAAAATAACGTTCTGCTGATTCTAAAATGGGTTCTATATCAACTCCATCATTACTATCATCATTAGCATAGCCAGAATCAGCTAATAAAGAGTAAATATATTTTTCATGTCCTAGTTCTCTTTGTTGCACAAAATGATTAAAATGAAAACGGGTTTTAGTTGACATTCTGACAAAATTAGTATCCACTAAAGCAGGATAAGCTACCACCATTGCGCTGCGACTTCTCTTTAATTTTGCCCTTACTTGTAAATCTTTTAAAAAGGGTTCAAAACCTTCTCCAACTGCAAAGATAAATAACTTGGCTTTTAATCGTTTTGAACGTCCTTCTTGGGTTTCACATAATAAACTTTTGATTCTTAGTTTACCATAACCATCAATTAACAATTTGTTGATTTTTATTCCAGTCTCAAATGTTACCCCACGACTCAAACAACTTCCGACTAAATCTTGTAGTATTCTACTGGTGTGCATAGAACAATCTAGGGTTTTAATAAAGTCATAATTAGAGGGAGCCATGTTATAAGATTCATCAAATTGACTGCAAAGATTACGAATAATTTCTGTTGAATCTTTCAAAGAACAATCTAACTTTTCATAATTTTCGACTTGTTTATAAGTTGGTGCTAAACATTGATCATTAACTAACCAATTATGTTGTTTTCCGTAGGCAACTTCTAATCTTCCTAAAACTCTATTGCGCTGGATATTTATTTGTATGGCATCACTTTTTAAGCGAGATGAGCGAATTTCTGGGGCATCTTCTTGGGGATGAATTAAATAAACAGGAGCATCATTAAACCAACCTTTTGAGTTAGGACAAATATTAGGGCTGAAAAAATTCGTGTTTTTTTCTACTAAATTAACATTACATTGCTCCTTAAAATAAGGACTGTAAAGGTTGATTAAATCTTCTAAACCGTTGACACAATTAATAAAAGTTTGAGCATCATCTTGACCAGAATATAACGCACCAGTATGGTACCATCCTTCTAATTTTCCTGATGCTAAAGTACCCAGTTGGGGAGCTTTTTCTAACAGTTTAATGGATAAGTTACTATGACGGGCTAAAAATTCGGCAATGGCCACTCCAGCGATACCACCACCTACGACAACAACATCAACGTATTCAATTTCTGAGACTTGAAGAGGTTTCATAAACAGGCTAATAAGACGATTTTTTAGATTGATTTTATAGGTCAGATTAGATTATAACGTAAAATAAAAAACCTATGCTGAGCCGAAATCCGAAATTCTCAATGGATCATGGATAATGTACTGCTATAGAACCACTAAAACTTAGATTCCATGACTTTTTCCAATTACCCAATGACGACGAAAAAAACGGGATAAAGAAGATTCTTCTAAGGGTAAATAAATGGGTCTACCGTGGGGACAAGTTCGCGGATTACGGGTTTTTTTCCAATTATTTAAAATTTCTTGCATTTGAGATAATTCTAATACCGTACCGTTACGAAGAGCACTACGACAAGCAACAGCTACCTGTGCGCTTTCTAAGTCCCCTCCTAAACTTAATTCTATCAAAGCATCTGGACAATCTTCTCTATTTTCTAACAATTTGGGGACATTCCTTACTGCCCAAGTATTGTCCCCAAATGGTTCAATATCTAAACCTATTCTTTGTAGTTGTTCCACTTGCTTAAGGGATATTTGGGTTAAAATAATGGCTTGTTGCACAGGGATTAGTTGCCATTCATCTTGTAATTTTTCATATAATATTCTTTCGTGGGCAATATGTTGTTCAACTAACCATAAACCGTGAGAGTGTTCAGCAACAATATAGGTTTGGTTAACCTGTCCTACTGCCCTTAATTGAATTAATTCTAATTCGTTTGATTCAGAATGACCAAGATTATAAACACCTTTGTTCTCTGAAGCTTTCAGTAACTTTTTAACCCGTTGGTTTTGCTCTCCTGTGCTGATAGTTATGGGGGATAATTTTAAGGCTTTGTCTATAACTTCTGTAACTCTTTCTTGCCAAAATTCTAGGGACTTTAAATAAATTTCTGTTTTGGCTGGATGACGATTCCAATCTATCTCTGAAGGTGGTATAATCAAGTGAAGAAATCCCACAGGAAAACGGCCTTTAGGTAAAGTTCGACTCAACCCGGCTAACATAGTTTGTTCTAGCTGAGGCGATCGCACCACACGGCCATTGACTGCTATTTTTAACCAGTCCAAACGACCCCGTGAAGTGCGATCGGGTAATCCTAAAACCATCTCGATTTTAGCCTGTTCATGGCTAGGAGTTATTACAGTCTCACAGAGAAACTGTAGATCATTAAAATGGACTCGCTTTAATAATTGAGGTAATATGTGTTGTGAGGTTTTACCTGGACTGATACTTAGCCAAGATTTTTTATTGTGGTGAACTTGCCAAGTGATTTGAGGATGACAAAGGGAAAGATTCTCAACTATTCCCTGTATCGCCTTTAATTGCTGCGAGAAGGTAGGTAAACCTTGACGACGGACAGGCATAGTCCCAAACAAATGAGAAGCCGTAACAATGGTGCCTGGTGCCATTGGTGCTGTTGATTCTTCGCTCATCTCTCCTTGCTGATTATAGTTAACCAACCATCCGTTACTGTCATTTGTAGCATCACGACTTTGAATGGTTAACTGGCCAACCTGAGCAATACTGAATAAAGCCTCTCCACGAAATCCTAAACTGGTAATTTTCCAGAGATCATCTAGGTCGAAAATTTTGCTAGTGTGATGAGCTTGAGCGCAGTGACGTAAATTATCTAACGACATTCCCCTCCCATTATCAGCCACCATAACTTGCCAAAGTTCGGGAAAAACTGAAACGGTTAAACGGGTAGCTTGTGCGTCAATGGCATTTTCAAGCAATTCACGAACCACAGCAGCTAAGGAGTCAATCACCTCTCCTGCTGCGATTAAATTGATAATCTCAGGGGAAAGAAGTTGAATGGGGGGTGACATAAAGGGAAAATATGATTCCTTAAATGGCTTGATAATTGAACTTATAATCTTAGTCCATTGTCCACTCTTTTTCAGCGAACCGATGTTTCGGATCCCCCCCCACTTCCACCTTATTCTGGGATTTTGTCACCAACAAATCCCCATATTTCGGAACCATTTACACCACTGCCGCATCAGTAGATAAAGGCATTTGTTCAGAACTGGGTAACTCTAAACAGTAGCCGGCTCCATAAACGGTTTTGATATAACAAGGATGTCTGGGATCTGGTTCTAATTTTGTCCGTAAATGACGAATATGGACACGAATAGTCTCAATATCGTCATCGGGATCGTATCCCCACACTTCCTTAAGAATTTCGCTAGGTGAAACCGTTTGACCGTGACGCTGTAGTAAGCAGTGTAGTAACTCAAATTCTAGGTGAGTTAGCTTAACCGTATTCTCAAACCAGATAGCTTCAAAACGCTCAGGAATTAAGGTCAAGGGACCATAATTCAAAATTTCTGAATGTTTCGCTGCTTGGGGGATGCGATCTGTTCGTCTTAATAAAGCTCTCACCCTAGCCAGCATTTCTGCTAACTCAAAGGGTTTGGTCAAATAATCATCGGCTCCAGCATTAAACCCTTCTACTTTATCTTGGGTTTGACCCAAAGCAGATAACATCAACACGGGGATATCAGAAGTACGATCATCCCGGCGGAGTCTTTGGCAGACGGTAAACCCGTCTACTTTGGGCAACATTAAATCGAGCATGATTAAATCGGGCTGTAACTGGACGGCTAAAGCCTGTCCTTTAATGCCGTCTGGTGCTTGTTTGATGTCATAACCTGCCATCTCTAGATTAGTGGCAATTAGGTCTCTGATGGCATCATCATCTTCAATTACGAGTATTCGAGGCATTGCAACAAATGATAACTAAATGTAAACGTTAACTAAGAAGTATGTTCAGATCATAATTAATCCTGTACCGATTATAAGCGTGATTTCTAAAATCGTTCCTAAATTGTTAAATTTCCCAGATAAAACCTTGAACTTAACCATTATTGATTAAGAATTGTTAAGAAATGGTAAGTGTAGGGAGAATTGGACGGTGGGAAATATTAAGTTCTACCTGGGGAGAACTCCCCGATTGAGCAACCTGAGTTCGATATAAGGAAATTTATAAACAACTGGTCAAAATCAAGAGTCTTAAACCCTGATTATCTCATGGAAAAAACTCCGAACTCCGAACTCCGAACTCCGAACTCAGGTGAGCCAGACCTGCTCTTGCTTGAGGAACGAAAACCGAGGGATGAGAGCCAGGAAACCAAAAGTTTTGTGATACAATGAGGGTGGCCAGAAGGTATAAACCTGAACTTTAGCCAGACTTGGAGTCCATCCATCCAAGATGAGAGTGAAAGACAGACCTTGGATAAAATCATTGATGAGCAAATCAAAATCGGTTTTAACACTACTACTGCAAATTTTTCCTCAATGGCGGCCTCAGATGTATTTTAAGGCTTCCCTGACGGCTCTATCTCATGCTATGGAAGATCAAGTATTAGCAGGATCAGAAGAGCCGTTAGTTATCGCTAGTTTTCAAAAAGAACGATTTTATCGTCAAGAAGCTCAACGATATCGGCGGATCTCCCAAAAAAGTGATCAAGTCTATGTCTTGGCTGCTCCTGAAACTGAGTTTAAAAACTGTTCCCGAGAATACGAAACCATTGCCTTTGATCCTGACGATACCTTGACCCAGGAGTGGCATCTAGTAGTTTTGGGAGCTAATTATGCCAGTTGTTTAATTTGTCAGGAAAAAAGTGTCTCTACAAGTCAACAGATGATAGATGACATTGATAACAATCGTCGTTTTGAGGGAATCTGGACTTTTGACCGTCAGGTGACACAACAGGCCGCTTACATCCTCCTAAATACTATTGTTGAATATCGTCCTGAGCTACAAGAAAAAGTTGACATTGCCCGTAAAAAATATTTGCACCCCGATATTTTAAGCCAAACCATCACCCAACCGAAGAATATTGATAACACCAGTTGGGATATTAGTCCCAATGATCCTGATCCCTTTGTACAACGGTTAGTTACCTATATCCAGGCAGGTCAGTATAAACTGATTAAAGCTAATCGTTCCTTAGCGTCCAAAGAACATAAAGAAAGATTAATTAATTCCATTACCACTGCCATTCGTTTATCCCTCGATCCCAACGAAATTCTACAAATTGCTGTACAAAAGTTAGGGGAAGGTTTGGGAGTTTGTCGTTGTTTAGTTTATCGCTGCAAAGAAACAGACTCCACGGCAACTATTGAACACGAATTTCTTAATAAAGGAATTGCCTCGATTAAAGGACAAACTTGGCCCCTCAAACATAACCCTTTATTTCAAGAGGTAGTTGAATTACGAGATGCTTTAACTATAGATGACGCTATCCGTGATCCTCGCCTAACCAATGATCAACAGCAAGGACGATTATCAGGAAAATCTTTACAAATCTTAGTGAACAGTTGTTCAATTTTATCCTGGATGTTAGTGCCGATTTTTTATCGCGGACGACTCTTAGGAATGTTAGAGTTACATCATTGTGGCTCTAAGACCATGACTTGGAAAGAGGATGATGTGGGCTTAGTTAATGCGATCGCCACACAAATTGGGGTAGCCTTAATCCAAGCGGAAGCCTATGCTAATCTTCAGGATCTTAATGAACAACTAGAAGCCCTCGATCGCACTCGTTCCAATTTAGTTGCTATCACTGGCCACGAGTTAAGAACTCCTTTATCCACCATTCAAGTGTGTTTAGAAAGTTTGGCCTCAGAACCAGATATGTCCCCTGAGTTGCGCCAAGTCATGCTCAACACAGCCCTAGAGGATGCGGAAAGAATGCGCAAGCTGGTACAAGATTTCTTAACCCTTTCCCAGTTAGAAAGTGGACGAGTAGAATGGAACATTGAAGCTTTAGATTTACAGGAATGCGTAGAACTATCCTTAAGTAATGTGCGGGCCCGTCATAAAGGGACAGCCCTGCCGAAAATTGAAAACCACGTAAAAGATGAATTACCCCTGGTGAGAGCAGACGGGGAATGGCTAGTGGAAGTATTAGCGAAGTTATTAGACAATGCTTGTAAATTTACCAGTCAAGAAGGCAAAATTACCCTAGAAGTCAGTTCTCAAACTCCCTATCAACTAGAGGTGACTGTAGCTGATACTGGGCGAGGAATCGAGCCAAAACGCCTAGAAACGGTCTTTGATCGTTTTTACCAGGAAGAAGGGGCGTTACGTCGCAGCGCTGGGGGAACCGGTCTAGGGTTAGCTATCTGTCGTCAAATAGTTCGGGGTTGGGGGGGAAAAATTTGGGCAGAGTCTCAAGGTAAAGATCATGGCAGTCAGTTCCACTTTACAATTCCTATTTATGGGGATCAAATGCCAAAGGAACCCTCTCAACCAACTATGAGGAGTTCTCGGCAATCACGATCAAGGGCAAAAGGGAAAAGGAAACAAATGTCTTGAAACTGATAGACATATATGTTATAATAAAAAGCTGGACAACAAAATGCGGACGTGGCGGAATTGGTAGACGCGCTAGATTTAGGTTCTAGTGTCTTTGGCGTGAGAGTTCGAGTCTCTCCGTCCGCACTCTTTAAACTTTAGTAAAGATAAACTGCTCCTGTTTGTTGTAAATTAACGGAACGATGTCCTAGAAAACTGGGCTTATCTTTGATAACTGAAACATTAACAATATTATTATCTTCATCCATTGCTACTGTGTAACGTAAATTAAACTCACTGGTATCATTAACCAAAGGATAAATGACAATATTAGCAGAACTACCGAAACCTTTTAAGTTTCCTGTTTGTTGTGGTTCTAACTTTTGAGGGTTCATTGCTTCTAGGTCTGTTAAGTCGTATTCTATAGGAATATCTGTGTTATTAATAATATTAACTTCTACGATTCTTTTGGTATCAAACCTAGCCACAGGTTGCCAATAACCAGGTTGATAGGTTTCGGCAGAGGGAACTTGCGCTTGAACCACAGAAATAGGAGAAACCCCTAATGTTAATAAGATAATAAGTGATAATGATTTCATAAGTTATAGATTCTAAGTGATGCGTTGTCTTATATGTTATCAGCTAGATTTACTGATTAAATTATCTATGGTCAGTTTTTCTAACTGTCCACTTATTAAACAAAAGTTAAGATAAACAACGATTACTTGACAAATAATTTAGAGATCCCCCCTTACAAAGGGGGGTTAGGGGGGATAAGTTTCAACATTGATTCTCACAACTGATAAATGATTGCTATATTACAGCAGTAATCTTAAACTTAGATACGGTTAACCTCAGCGATGAAATAGAAATTTTGTGGGGTTCAACGGCCGTTGACCCCTACACCGTATGTGTAGCGTAAAATAGAAGAATAACAAATTTAAAAAACTTTATGGCCCGTAGACCTCCTCCTCGTTATTCCGATCGCCGTTCTAACCCTTCTCCGTCACCCTCTTCTCCCTCTTTAGGATCTAAAATCAACTATGGAACCATTGCTCTATTTGGTGGCATTTTTGTCTTAGGGATCGGGGTAGGAATAGGAGTAACTTCTAATGCTAGTTTTGACCCCCAAAATGTCGCTTCACGGGAAGTTATCGATAAAAGCGCGCCTAATGCAGAACTCTGTGTACAATACGGTGCAAGTTCCATTGTCACGGATATGCGAGTTTTTATCACCCTGAACCCCTTTAGTGTCTATGTAACTCAACCCCAAATGAAACCGGGTTGTGTGTTACGTCGTTCTAATATGAACCTCTTGGAACAAAAACGACTAATTACCTCAGAACAGGCCAGAAGCTGTCGAAACCGCATGAATACCTTTGGGTTTGTGGGATCTTTGGATAGTAACCCCAAGATCGATTGTATCTATCCTAATGATGCTGCCGGGAACTTATTCTTGAACCCACCTGGATCGGTTAACCCTCGTTCGGAAGGTGAGAACTTTTAAGTTAGTCAAAATCGGATAAAATAAGACATAAATAATTTAATAGATTTTAGTATGACTATTTATCAAAAGAAACCCATTACTATTGCTGTGGTGGGAGATGTTCATGAGCAATGGGAAGAGGCCGATAATTCTGCTTTAGAAGGGTTAGGAGTTGATTTGGTTTTGTTTGTCGGGGACTTTGGTAACGAATCTGTTCCCATAGTGCGGAAAATTAGTCAGTTATCTGTGCCAAAAGCAGTGATTATGGGTAATCATGACGCTTGGTACACTGCTTCGGGTTGGGGACGGAAAAAATGCCCTTACGATCGCTCAAAGGAAGATTGGTTACAGGATCAATTGGATATTTTGGGGGATCTTCATGTGGGTTATAGTAAGTTAGATTTTCCTCAATTTAATCTTTCGGTTGTGGGGAGTCGTCCCTATAGTTGGGGGGGACCAGAATGGAAAAATAAAGGGTTTTTGAGCGATCGTTATCAAGTTTCTAGTTTTAAAGACTCAACGGAAAAAATAATGTCTGCTGTGCAAGAAACTAGCGAACAAAATGTTATTTTTTTGGGTCATAATGGCCCTGCTGGTTTAGGAAGAGATCCCGAAGATATTTGTGGTAAAGACTGGCAACCTATAGGGGGTGATCACGGTGATCCCGACTTTTCTCAAGCGATCGCACAAAGTTATGATTTCGGGAAAAAGATTCCTTTAGTAACTTTTGGTCATATGCACCATCGTCTCCGTCATACTCGTTCCCGACTCCGTACAAGGGTGGTAACAAATGCAGAGCAAACCGTGTTTTTAAACGCTGCTTGTGTTCCTCGTGTTATTGAAGAAAATGGTCATAAATTACGCAATTTTTCTTTAGTTTTTCTGGATAACAATACTGTGACTGATATTGCTTCTGTTTGGGTGGATGCTCAAGGGGCGATCGCTACTAAGGAAAGTCTTTATCAAGAACCTGTACTTTCTTCTATTTATTAATTATTATGAGGTTATTATCTCCTTTTTCTTCTCAATCTTTTGACCCTCTATTTATTTATTTTCCTGGGATGGATGGGACAGGAAAATTGTTTGATAGGCAAGCAGAAAAACTAAAGGATTTTTTTGCTATTCGTTGTCTATCTATCCCATCTTATGATCAAAGTGATTGGTCAACTTTGGTACATAAAACTGTTACTTTGATTCGGAAAGAATTAGAAGCTCATCCTCACTCTTCTGTTTATATATGTGGGGAATCTTTTGGGGGTTGTTTAGCGATGAAAGTTGCTCTAGAATTCCCTGAGTTGATAGAAAAAATAATTTTAGTTAATCCTGCGTCTTCTTTTAATAAACATTCTTTTTTAAAGTTTGGAGTTGAGTTAAATCAATGGGTTCCTAATATTGTTTATAAAGTAGCTACTATGGTTCTTTTAGGGTTTTTAGGCTCATCAAATCGTATGAATACTAAGGATAGTAAAGCTTTATTAGATGCGATGCAATCCCTTCCTCAAGATGTTGTCAGTTGGCGACTTTCTTTGTTAAGGGATTTTCGGATTAATAGTGCAAAATTGAGGATGTTTGAAAAACCTATATTATTATTAGCTAGTCAAGAAGATAAATTATTACCCTCTGTAGATGAAGGAAGAGAACTAATTAATTATTTTCCTAACAGTCGCTTGACAATTTTACCAGAAAGTGGTCACGCTTGTCTATTAGAAGATAATATTAATTTATTAGAAATTTTAGAAAAACATGATTTTCTTTCAGCAAGTAACACATTAATAATGGACAATGGATAGATGAACAAAAAAATTAATTCTCAATTTTCCCATTCCCTTCACGTTAAGCTCCTGGGAGGTATTTTTTACTTCTCTTGAAATCTGCATTATGTTATTAATTTGTCACGAATATAGCATTTCTCGGACTCAATATGTACACCTAATATCTAACTCCGAACTCCGAACTCCTAACACTAGAAAACTCTGTACCTCACAAGTATGAGAAGTGCTATATTGATTGATAATCCTCTGATCAATTAATAATTATTTTTTATTAATCTCTGATGTCCCTGAGAATAGCATCAACATTCCTACAATTAAAATAATAAGGGCAATACCTCCTAAAATAAAGTCTAGTGTTGTGTTAGGTTCCATATTTTTTAAGGATGATTAAATTCCTGCTAATCTTAATGATACACTGTGTGAAGACAAAATAATGTAGAATAAACACCATAGACAATATAGCAATCATTTATCAGTTGTGAGAATTAATATTGAAACTGATCCCCCCTAACCCCCCTTATTAAGGGGGGAACTAAAGGGGGGATCTAGATAATCTCATGAATCATTCCTGATTGCTATAGTAAGTACACATTGAGAATAAGAAAAATTAGAGGGTGATGTTCATGGAATTTATTCAACTTTTAACGGAAAGTCTCGGAGTACAGGAGTCACAAGCTGAAGGTGGTGCTGGACTTCTTTTCCAACTAGCAAAAGATAAGTTAGGAGACGATGATTTTGCTAAAGTCGCAAGTTATGTTCCAGGGATAGAAAATCTGCTCTCCTCTGCCCCAGAAGCTGGAGGAATGATGGGTGCATTGGGGGGATTAGCTTCAGCTATGGGAGGTGAAGCTGCTGGTATCGGAAGTCTCATGAGTTTGGCAGGAGGTTTCTCTAAGCTAGGATTAGATAGTGGAATGATAGCTCAATTTCTCCCTATTATCCTTTCCTTTGTCCAAAATCAAGGAGGTGATGAAATTAAAAACCTTTTAGAAAACGTTTTAAATTAATCCCCTATCCTTCATCAATAAATAAATGTATAAACAATTCTTCGCATTAATATTATCTGTTGAATATACCTGCTTTTCCAATTATTCCCCCCTTTTTAAGGGGGGTTAGGGGGGATATACCGCTACGCGAAAGGCAAAAGGCAAAAGGTAAAAGGCAAAAGTAGGTTGGTAAAGACTTTCGGGTTTTGTTGATGTCCTAACCAAAATGCGTAGTGCTATAGTAAGGGATCTCCTTTATCAGAAATCACCTAAAAATGAGACAAAACGAACCTACCGTATTCTTAGTATAGGGTTTGCTGAAAAAGTTTCTCCAAAATTTATGCCACTTTTGACCAAGAATTTTCTGACAAATCAATAAGTTTTAGTACATAAAAATTGTTTAAAGTATAATCAAAATTAATGAAAGGCGGTTTGATGAGTTCCCCTGTTCTATTATTAGTAAATAAGGACAAAAAAAGCGACAAAAACTGCCTCAGAAGTTTAGAAAGATTGACAACTAAAAATGTAATAGCAATAGATGTAATGGAGGTTTCAGGGAGTTTTGTCATCACGAGATTTAGGCTAAATCTTCGTTTAGCTTGTCCAAACTTTCCCTCAATAGCATTACGGAAGCATTCATCGGAGTGGGCTTGTTTCTTTTCTTCTTCACTGACATTTTTCGGAGGTCTTCCTAACTTCGGACCACTGATTCTTATCCCTCTTTCTTTACACCAATTTCTGTTTTCCCTAGTTCGATAAATTTTATCTACATGGACGGATTCGGGATAATAGCCAAACGTTTCTTTATACTTTTCTACTTGTTCTTTTAAATGACAAGATTCATTGAAGTTTTCCCAACTTATTTTGTATAGAAACACATAGTTATCTACACAGCTTACTGAGAGTTTAGCTCCAAACTCTATTGGTTTTCCTGCTTTTACCCTCACTATTGGACGAATATGCGGTTGAGTTAAACTTACAATTCTTTGAGGAACACTCTGGGTCTTATTCTCCCACATTGACTGTTGTTGTTCATAAACTTTCTGGATAGTCTCTAGACAATTTTTCTGTCTTTTACTCAGATTTTCCAGGGAAGCCCCAGCTTGAATTAAGTCTTCTATATTTCCTAAATTTTTCTTAAGGTATTTTAACTGTTTCCCGATAGCTTTTCTTCTTTCTTGATAAGATACTTTTCGTTTTTTAGCTACTTTTAAGTATTCCTTTCTAGCAATTTTTCTAGAACTTCTCGGCTTTTTTCTCAATTTTACTCTTAATGGTTTATAAAGATTATCTATTATTCTTTCTGTCTCAATTCTGGCTTGATTTAATATGCCTAAATCCGTTGGGTATTTGATGTCTGCTGGCGCACAAGTCGCATCTAAAATTAGTTTACCTTTATTTTTTATTTTTTCTCCTTTTTCTTGGAGACAATCCTTTTTTTTTACTTCTTTATAACTCTTGTCTATTTCTCTTTTTACTATTTTTTTATTGATTTTGTTTATCAATTCTCCATCAATTCTTTTCCTAAAATGAACTAGCATTGAAGATTCCAGTGGTGGCTCTTGTTGATAACAATTTAAACCTATAAAGTATTGTAGATAGGGATTTTCTCTAATCTGTTCTATAGTTTCTCTATCACTTGTTCCTAATTTTTCCTTAATAATTAATGTCCCTAATGCCATTCTAAATAGTTTGGCTGGCGCACCTTTTTCTGCTGAAAAAAGTTTAGCATATTCTTCCTCAAAATCATCCCAAGGTATCAACTCTGCCATGATTACCCAACGATTATTGGGGGACAATTTGCCCTCGAAAGGTAATTCAAATTTTTCTGGGGGCGGTAAAGGTTGCTCCTCTTTTCGATACATTTGTTCTTGACCAACAACTGGGAGGTGTTTCTACCAATTATAGCGGTTTGTAGCCGACAAAGCTGATCTTTTTTGCGATCGCGAATATGGGTGTAACCTTTTAAAGAATAGGGTTTTGCTTTTATTCAGCAAACCCTAGTATAGTGAGCAAGATGCTCACACTCCTTTGTCTCAAACTTATTTGAAACGACTATTGACTTCTACTACACCTTACTGCAAAAGTTCTTGAAACTGTTCATTATCCCGAATACTATCAAAGTCTGTATTTGTTTTTGCCATGTCTTTATATTTAACATCAAGGTTAATCGCTTGTTGCAAATTTTCGATCGCTAATTGTATCTTATTTTGTAAGGCATAAGCACAAGCTTTATTGTAGTAAACACTAGGATCATCTGGTTTAATTTCTAAAGCTTTGTCATAGGAGGCGATGGCATCATCAAACCTTCCTATGTTACCTAAAGCTACCCCTCGGTTATACCAAGCTTGATGATCATCTGGTTTAAATTCTAAAGCATTGTCATAGGAGGCGATCGCATCATCTAACCTTCCTAAGTTACCTAAAGCTACCCCTCGGTTATACCAAGCTTGATGATCATCTGGTTTAAATTCTAAAGCATTGTCATAGGAGGCGATCGCATCATCTAACCTTCCTAAGTTACCTAAAGCTACCCCTCGGTTATACCAAGCTTGATGATCATCTGGTTTAAATTCTAAAGCATTGTCATAGGAGGCGATCACATCATCTAACCTTCCTAACTTACCTAAAGCAGCCCCTTGGTTATTCCAAGCTTCATGATCGTCTGGTTTAATTTCTAAAGCATTGTCATAGGAGGCGATCGCATCATCTAACCTTCCCAACTTATCTAAAGCTACCCCTCGGTTATTCCAAGCTTCATGTTTATCTGGTTTAAAGTTAACAGCAATTTGATAACAATCAACTGCTTGCTGATAAGCTTGTAATTCAATAAAATTATTGCCTAAATTCCATAAAAATAAATCACAACTAAATTCTGGATCATCTTCTGTGACAATCATTTCTGCTTCGGTTTTTGCTTGTTGTAAATAATCCAATTTTTGAGAAGGTTGACAGCGTTTTGGTTTATATAGTAACCCTGCAAACTTAGCCATTCCTGTAAACTTATGGAGATGACGAAAACAACGAGTTAAAGCTTGATCAACACCAGCCTTTTTTATATTGTTAGAGACTTCTAAAAACCAATAGGCTCTGGATTCTGATTCTAAAACATAATAACTCTGATCAATAGCTATTCTTATTTCTTTTAAACATTGCTTTAAAGGATAGATTAACAGAGTATCTTGATCACTATAGATATCTACTTCACTGATAATATCTTCCACTGGCATTTTAACAATATCATCCTGTTTAAAATACCGTGACGTAAAGAGATAAGATATCAATTCAATCTCACTGTTTTTTGTTCCTGCATATAACTGATGATAGAGAAATTCACTGGTATAGTCTCGCCATTGGGGATTATCATATTTTTGTGCAGGGGAACTATTATCATAAAGTTGTTCATTTCTCCTCTTTTTAAAATAATCAGCTAAATGTTGATGAGTTTGTCTAAATTCTTGTTCATCTTCTCGCCAAAATTCTTGTCTAAATACATCCCTTGCTACATCGTCTAAACAATATTTACCATTAATTAATTCTACAAAATCTCGTTTAATCAACCATTCAAAACAATTTACTTTTTCATCCACTGCATTTTTAGACTCTAAACTGTCTTGTTGCTCTATTAAATCTTTTATTACTTGTTTATCGAACCAACGACAACAAGCAGCTAAAGAAATTACTCGTTTTTGTGTATTATTTAAACCTTGGAGTAATAAACTAACAATATCTTGATTTAACTGGGAGAAATCAATTCTTTCTTTTCGTTCTCTTCTTTCCCTAATTTTATCTAAATAATAAGGTAAACCTTTGGTTATTTTAAATACTTGTTCAATAGTTGACTTATCTCTAATATCGATTGATTGTAAATAAGTTCCTGTTTGTCCCTGATCAAATCTTTCCAAAGGACGATCATAAATAAAATTAGTATCCTGTTGTAATTTTCGCCATGATTCATTTTTTAAAATATTATTTCTGCCAGCAATAACAACATAAAGATTACTCTCAGTAAATTTAGCATTACCTATTAAATATTTCCATAACCAAGCATCAATATCAGGAGAAACCTTTTCATAAGTATCTAACACTAAAATAACTGGTTTATTACGTTGCTTACAAGACTCAAGAAACGCCTCAGTTAGCTTAGGTAAAGGTTCTAAATCAACTCCTTTAATTCTCGTTTATACTTAGTCTTTCTATATTGTTGTAATAACTGTTTAATTCTGTCAGCTTCCGAGAGAATAATTCCAGCAGCATCCACAGCAGTTTCAGCCGTTTTCTTAACAGTAGTTTCAGGTAAAGCAGCAGCAGGAGTAAACTTAGCAAATGCACTTGCACCCTCACTAGTTAACTGTTTTACTAATTTTTGCTGTTCTGAATCAACCTCTTTTTTACCTTTACTTGGTGTCTTTTCTAACTCATGAATAGTGTCCCAATATTTTTGATAAAGTTCTTTAAACGGGTCACTAGAAAAAGATGTAACCCCTAAAAAATCATTATCAAGCAACTGTTTATACAGAACATCCATTAGTTTTATGCTGTTACCAATACCTGCGGTTCTACCAAAAGAAACCATAGAAAAATCGGCAAGATATTGCTGATCTTCTTTTAATTTTTCGGTTAAAGTAGTCTTACCAACTCCACCAATACCCCAAACGAGAAAAACATAATATTGCGAGTTAGTTTGCTTGTTTTCTAACTGTTGAGTGAGTGTCGTTTGCAACTCTTCAGCAGTTTCACGAGAAATATAGAGACGATTGGACATTTTACATTTTACGACCCATTAGCCTATTATAGATTAATAGTTGGTGGGCAATGCTAACAATCGCTTAAGTTTGAAGAACCCCAACTTGACGAAGCTAAGGCTTCGTTGAAGTTGGGGATTCTAACAGGGAATCGCTTCCCCATTCACCCACTCAAACAGACTTAACTGTTGAGGGTTCCCAGGCTCAGCCTCCAACAAAGCTGATTTTTCCCTATTGAATGAACCTGTCAATTCAGGCTTGGGCGTAACTTTCTGAGGGACCCTCAGTAGCTTGGATTGACTAATTCCAAGGGTTTTTAGTCCTTTGACACCGATATTAACAGATGCTTGAATATCTGCATCAGCGAAAAATCCACAATTAAGACACAAAAATCGTTCTTTATTGCGGTTTTCTTTTTGAATATGCCCACAATGGGAACACTTTTGGGATGTAAATTTAGGGTTAACCTTTAAACAAATCGACCCAAACTTTGCAGCTACCGACTCAATTTTTTCTATAATATTTCCCCAAGAACAATCTCTGATTAATCGATAGAATACCCCACCGTATAGACGGATGGGGTATTCTGGCGACATAGGATAAAATTTACTCTCTAATTGGCATTGCCCACCCTACAAACTAAAGTTTAACTTGAAGAAACGATTATCCCAAACTTTCGATAAAAAAAATAACGTTAGGTGATTTCCAAGAAAAAGTTTCCCACCCATTCTCAGAATCTGTTTGTAGAACATCTCAAATAAGCGAAAAGGGAAAAATAAAAAGTTGTTCGCGGATACTTTCCGCGAACAAAAACCTCCCTATCTAAAAGAAAGAAATACGCTAACTTTTAAATTAGCTTTGACTATTTTTAAAAAGGAAATTCACTTAATTTTACACTCTTATTAACTTTTTAGACTAACTGGGTCTAATCAAAATATCCCATTTAGGTAAGTGAGGATTACGTTCTAAACGTTTCTCAATTTCCTTCATCTCTTTTTTCGTTAAAGAAATGCCTTTTTGATAAACTTTTTTACTTAACTTAACGATCGGATTTAAGCCTTTCCATGTCATAGTTTTTACCCAAGCTAACATCGTTTGAGCATTTCTCAGAAGTGTTCCGTTCCAATGCCTCTCTAAAATTCCCCAACATCTTTCTATGGGATTATATTTACTGTAATAAGGAGGAAAATATAGTAATTGAATAGATTTCTTAGTTTGGTCGGCAAACTCTACCATTCTCTTCAAAAATTGCCTTCTTATTCCACTATTTTCTGCTCCATTATCAACTTTAATTTGGATGTTCTCTAGTTGCTGCTTTTCAGTTATACTCAGACTTGTCCACCATTGCTCCAAGTTATCTACCATGAAATCACTCGTTTTATAAGAACTTCCAAAAGTTACATAAAGTTGCCCTGTATCTTCATTTACAATCCCACAAGGAACGTATTTTTCTTTAGTTCCCATATCATGATCTTGAGCTTGATTATAACCTCTGGTTTGTCCGCCACGTGAATATTCTCCTATTTCCACAGTTGCTTTACAATCCATACTTAAACGTTTCACAGAAGGGTCTTTTTTTCTATCTTTTTTCTCTATATTCTCGAAGATAGCGTCCGTCTCCAAGATTTTTTTTTAGGTTTAGCTTTTACCACTTTTCTTAATCGATAGCCCAAACGATTTAAAATATCTGCCATTGTCGAAGCAGCAGGAACCTCCTCTCCATTATATCCTAGATTTCTTAATTGTTTAATGGCTTCAGCCGCCGTTAATCTTGTATAGGCAATGGGGTTATTAAATGTGGGGTTTTGTTGTGCGTGAGCTTCGGCTATTTCTTTCAATGATTGGGCAACTATTGGGTATCTTTCCTCCCATTTTTTACATCCACTATTGACTGATTGTAATCCTAAACACACTATCCCAGTTCGTTTTTCATGTAATCCAAGTTGAACATTTTTTCTCCCCCAACCAAACACGATTTCGGTTTGTCTGGCACTTCCTCCACAATACTTGAGACACATTTCAGCTTGAAATGAACGACGCTCTGCTCCCGTCATTTTTGAGGCTGCTAAACGTAAATCATCGACCATCGACGGGGTTAAGGGATTATTTGTCTGTTTTAGCTTCAATTTACTCTCTCTAATCTTTTTACCTCTTCATTTTAATCTATTTCTTCTGTTTTTTCAGACAAGCCAATTATGAAATTTTAAAGTTGTGTACCAAGATCCGCTAACTCTCTGTTCCTTTTATTTCTTGAAAGCCTTTAGTCCAAGCGATTACCCCCTATGGGAAAAGCTTTCTCGGAAATCACCTTACTATGAGATTCTATTCCTTTTTAGCTTTGGCGCGCTTTACGTTTCAACCTTGTTCCCAGTGCAAAAAGGGTTAACATTCCGAGTCCAATAACACTTGAAGGTTCCGGTATAGTTGTAGGGGATACATCGGCCTCAACTAAAGGTTGTTTGACACCACTATAAGCATCATCTACCTTGTCATCAGTATTAGAAGCATGTATTTCTATTCTGTCTTCGTATTCCTCAGTACCCTCTTCCCAAGCTGTCTCAAACCACGACGGATTAGTAGTCACACCAGTATTTGCTTGAGCTATGGACTGAAAACCAATGGCTAAGACAACAGCGGATGCACTAGCAAGAGTTTTTAACTTTACATTCATGTTTCTTTGCATAACTTCACGACTATACATTAGCAAAAAAATATTAGTAAAGCAATTATAGTTTCCAAAAATTTTACATTAAAAGAAAATTAAAATCATAGTCCTTAAAAGTATATTAGACTATATAGCACTTCTCATACTTGTGAGGTACAGAGTTTTCTAGTTTTAGGAGTGAGGAGTGAGGAGGCTCGATATTAGGTGTACATATTGAGTCCGAGAAACGCTACATATTTACAATAGTGGGTTACGGTGCGGATAATAACTGATAAGATTTGTCTCAAAATATAATCCGCACTTAACCTAATCTAAGGACTAATTGTTGCGTTTCAAACTTTTAACCAAAGCTTTAAACTTTTGCCTTAAATAGTCAACATTTTGGTCATTATTTCCGTATCGCCAACTCACATAAGCTGACGAAATTTCGTCAATAACTTCTGCTTGTTCTTGGGGATGTTGTTGATATGATACATTAACATATTCTAAGGGAGTTTGTGCCGAATGTTTAGGATATCCTTTTGTTTTGAATACCTTCAACATTTCTTCGTACAATTGTGCCATAGGGGGTAACTTTGCTAGGCGACGATAATAACCCAATTTCTTTAACTGTCCCCAACCTAACCAACCTAATAATCCTAAACCAACGGCTAATAAAAGTCCAACTAATGTTCCTACTAAACCAATGGATATAAACCGCCATAACCCAACCAAAAAGCTAATAAATCCAACAATAATTTTTGTCCAAATAATATTGAAAAAGTTAGCCACAGGAGAAGGTACCAATCCCGCTATCAAGTTCCAAAACTGCTTTAAAACGCTAAAAGTTTGATCTTCTTCTAAAGAGGAGGGAAATAAATCATGGCCAGGAATAGCATCAAAAGCATACCAACCATAATAAGGGAAATATACCTCAGTTAACGCATAAGCATCTGTGTTTTGGACCACATAAAACCCTGTTAAAGGATTGAATTTTCCTTGTCCAAAACCAACTGTTACCCTAGCAGGAATACCTAGAGAACGTAACATAATTGTTAAGGCAGTAGCAAAGTGATCAGGGTTTCCTCCTTCCTGTTTAAATAAGAAAGATTCAACCAAGTCTTCACTCTCATCCAAAAAAGGTAAGTCTTCTCGAATTTGATATTGTTGCTTAACCGCTTGGGTTAAAAATAAAACCTTTTCATAGATTGAGTTGAAAGGTTTTTCAGTTTTACTTAAAATCTGTTCGGCTTTTTCTCGAACTTTTTCAGCAATTTCTGGAGGAATATCGAGATAAGTTGCTTTGATTTTATCTGAATAATCTTGAGTAGATTTTTGTAATTTAGTGCGATCGCGATAGGGAACATCTGAAACAACTGTGTAGGTTAATCCTTCTACTAAACCCACAGGCGATCGCAAATTATCCAGATCATCAACCCCTATTTCTTGTGCTGGAAAATAAAGGTGTTTGGGGACAGAAAGAGAAGGAATAATATTAGGTAAATCAGCGACTGCTGTGTAACTTTGGATAACTTCTTTGGTTTTCATTATAGTACTGGGAAAACGCAAGAAAAACTTATAAGCCCAGCGATCTCGTTTAATGGTATCAAAATCTTCATTGTTGGTAATTTCCCATCCTTGTCCCGTATAATGATCGAATGATAAAGCTTTCCAAAATTCAGGGGATTGCGATCGCACTCTCATAACAATTTTTGGTTTCATTTGTCCCCGTAAATTTTGATTTATTTTAGTATTAAATCCATAATAATAAGTATCATCAACTTCCCCTTTTCCTTCAGATTTATTGTTATTGTTTCCTTGTCTATTTCCTCCTTCTCCTTGGTTTTTGTTATCATAACCTGGGTTCATAATTCCTTGATTTTGTCCCCCGAATTTTTGACTATCTGCATCCAATGGACTATCAACCGGAAAACTTTGTAATTGATAGCCTGGGAATCTAGGCATCAGAGTGAAAATGCTTAAGCCAAATACTAAAGTAATGGCAATTAAAACACTAATACTTTTCAGAGAAACGGGAGAATAGTTAGCCTTCTTTTTAGCTTTTTTAGAGGGTTTAAACGGTGATTTAAACTGTCTATCAATCGCGTCTAATCCTAAGCGTGAACGATAATCCAATACTAATGTAGGAATGGCTATTATTAAGAATAATAAGAGCCAGGGAGCAAAAGCAACCGTCTGGGAAATTGTTCCTGCAACCCCTAATAAAATTAAGCCAATAACCATTGAATAGCCTAAATCTTTGCGTCTTGGTAAGTCAAAACTATGTAACACTTGTAATTGAACTAATAATTCTGCTAAGACTAAACGGCTATCATTGAGACTTCCTGCTAAGTTAATCAGAAAAAAACAAAGTACCCCTAACATAGCAATAGCTAAGAAAAATTTTAGGGTAATATTACGATGCTGACGACGATTCCAACTCCAAACACCACCGATAATACTTAAGGGAATAGCCCAGAAACTCATCTGGGTTCTAGCAGCAATATCCGTAGCAATAATACCGACAATTACTAAACATTGTACTAAAGTACGAAAAATAACAGATTCTTCCGTTTTGACAGGGGGTGCAGACTTAATTTGTTGGCGAAATTGTTGATATAAAGAGGATGATTGTGTTAAGGTGTTTTTCATGCAATAAGCAACGTTCAACGTTGTCAAAAGTCTAGATTGTTTGACAAGCTAAAGATTAAGCCTCTGAGTGTGACCTTAAAACTAGAGTTTTTCGTAGATCCAACTCAGGTTAATAGATAGCCTGTGATCTAAGAATTCCCAATATTTTCAATTTTGCTACAAAATTTTATGAAAATAGTAACATATCAATAATTGATCAAGTTTATAGACATTTTAGGGGAAACGATCGCCTTTTTGATTAAAATTCAACCGTCCTAACCCTAAATATAAACCTTGAGGGTTTTCACCAGTGGGATAAGCAGTAATAGCAAATTGATAATTCCCACTCATTTCCGGGTTACTTTTGGGTTTCATGGCAATAGTAAAAGTTTTTCCTGGAGGGATAGGGGGATCAAAAATCACAGCAATTGTATTATTATCAAGATTTCGTTTAACCCTAGCAATGTTTAACTCATTGTCTCTATTAACAGGTCTTCCTTCAAAAGCGATGGTATCATCTAAATAAAAATAAATGGTTTCTAACCCTTGAGTTTGTTGAAGGGTTAGTTGTTGTAAAGATTCCCCGACATTCATCGGTAAGTGAACTGTAAAATAATAAGTTGCCCCTTGCACACGAATACGACTTAATGTGGTGACAGTATCAAGCAGTTGGGGAGAATGATTAAATAAAGTCTGATTATTTCCTACATTTAGAGCTAAAAGAGGAGAACTTAGAAAAATAGTGCCACTGATAATCCCTAAAATTGTTTTGAAATGTGGATGAATCATTTATCTACTCTGGAAAAACAAAAACCTAGGTTAACCTAGGTTTCCATTTTACTGATTATTTTTTCATCCTTTCTTGAAAGTTTCCCCTTATCTAAAGAGGTTTGAGCAGAGAAATTCTGCCTTAGAAGGTTCTACGAACAGCGGCCGCTTCGTCGGGATGAATACCCAAACGAGTTAAATTAAGACGACCTTTATTATCGATTTCGCGAACCTTAACCACCACTTCATCACCCACAGCAACCTCTTCTTCTACCTTACCAACGCGCCTTTCAGCTAACTGAGAAATATGGATCATACCTTCTTTCCCTGGTAAAACTTCCACAAAGGCCCCGATAGGGATAATACGAGTAACACGACCTAAATAGACCTCTCCTTCCTTCAGTTTACGGGTCATGTTAAAAATGAGGTCTCGGGCTTTTTCTGCTTTCCTCGCCTGAATAGCAGCAATAGTAACAGTTCCATCATCGGCAATATCGATTTTTGAACCAGTTTGTTCGGTAATACTTTTAATAGTTTTACCCCCAGGCCCAATCACTAAACCAATTTGTTCCGGGTCAATTTTCATGGTCAGTAAACGGGGGGCAAAGGGAGAAAGATCCCGACGAGGTTGGGCAATAGTAGCCAGCATTTTATCTAGGATATGTAAACGGGCAGGTAAAGCCTGTTGAATGGCTTTAGCCACAATATCCATGGTCAGTCCCGTAATTTTCATATCCATTTGTAGAGCAGTGATACCGCTATCGGTTCCTGCTACCTTAAAATCCATATCCCCTAAAAAGTCTTCAATCCCTTGAATATCAGTTAGAATACGCACTTCTTTCCCTTCTCGAATCAATCCCATCGCAGCCCCACTGACGGGTTTGATAATGGGAACTCCAGCATCCATTAAAGCTAAAGTAGAACCACATACCGATCCCATAGAAGTCGAACCGTTAGAAGATACCACTTCTGACACCACCCGAACCACATAGGGGAACTCTTCTTGGGGGGGTAAAACAGGGAGTATTGCCCGTTCTGCTAACGCCCCATGACCGATTTCTCTACGGCCTGGAGAACGTAGGGGTTTGGTTTCTCCCACAGAAAAAGGAGGAAAATTGTAATGGTGAAGATAGCGTTTTTCGTCCTCTGGATGGAGATCGTCCCCCAAGTCTTGAGCATCTCCTGGAGTGCCTAAAGTCGCCAAAGAAAAGACTTGGGTGAGTCCTCTGGTAAATAACGCGCTACCATGTACCCGAGGAGGCATCAGTCCCACACGACAGGCAATAGGGCGCACTTCATCCAGTTTGCGGCCATCCACACGGATACCTTCCGAGATGATTTGCGATCGCATTAACTTTTTGGTTAACCCTTTGTAGAGGTTGCCTACTGCTTTGGGATCTTCGGTGGTGGCTACTTTGATGGGATCTTCTTCTGATAGTTCAGAGATCGCCTCTTCAATAGCGGTTTCTTTTATATTATCCAGTGCTGTATCTCGGTCTGCTTTACTAAGATCGTACTGAACTAGAACTTTTTTAATAGAGTCTGCGGCCTGCTTTTCTATAAATTTTTCTAGGACTTCATTGGTGCTTGGTGGTTCAGCTTTACCAATTTCCATGCCCAACTCTTCCATAATGTCATATTGGGCCCCGATCAAATCTCTAACTGCTTCATAGCCAAAATCAATAGCTTCGATGATATCTTGTTCTGGGAGTGTGTTAGCCCCCGCTTCCACCATCACCACTCCATCGGGACTGCCAGCCACTACAAGATCGAGATCCCCATTTTCTACTTCTCGATAGGTGGGATTAATAATAAAGTCATCTCCGATTAAACCCACTCTCACCGCAGCCATTGGTCCATAAAAAGGGATTCCTGCCTGAATTACAGCAATAGAAGACCCTGTCACCGCTAAAACGTCCGGTGGAACTTCTTCATCCATAGATAGGGTTGTGGCAATGATCTGAATGTCCTTACGCCACCAATTCGGAAATAGGGGACGTAAGGGGCGATCGATTAAACGACTAATGAGAATTGCTCTCTCTGGGGGACGGCCTTCCCGTCGTAAAAATCCCCCTGGAATTCGTCCTGCTGCATAAAGTCTCTCTTCATAATCTACGGTTAACGGTAAAAAGTCGATGCCTTCTCTTCCTTTTGTCGTTGTTGCTGTCACCAAAACTGCCGTATCTTGGGACTGAATTAGGACTGCACCGCCAGCTTGGGGAGCTAATAATCCTAGTTTTAGCCGAATGTCCCGTCCGTCGAAGGATATTGACTTGTCAAACTCTTGCATGTAGCGTTCGTTCCTTTTCTATTATCACGTTTCTCTTTCTGTGGAGATCGTAACATTTTTAAGGAACTTGACGCGATGGTTTAATCGATGTAACCCTAGTTACTTAATTCTGTTTACATTAGCTTTACACTATGGGTGAGGCAAGTTAGTTGTCTGATTTCGGGCAACAGGAGTTTAAAACAGTTATGGATACTAAAACTTTGAAAAATAAAACAAACGTTGTCATTGTTGGTGGGGGTTTTGGGGGCTTATATACGGCTCAAGACCTGAAAAATTCCTCTGTAGACGTGACTCTCATCGATAAACGCAATTTTCATCTCTTTCAACCTTTACTGTATCAAGTGGCTACAGGAGGTCTGTCTCCGGCGGATATTGCTTCTCCTTTACGGTTAGTTTTAAGTCAACATAAAAATACTAAAGTTCTTTTGGATCATGTCATCGATCTCGATCCTGAGAAAAAAGAAGTCATCCTCGATGATCACGAACCTATTCCCTATGACACCTTAATTTTGGCTACAGGGGTCTCTCATCACTATTTTGGTAATGATCAATGGGAAACTTTAGCACCTGGGTTAAAAACTATTGAGGATGCTATCGAAATTCGTCGCCGTATCTTTATGGCCTTTGAAGCAGCGGAAAAAGAAACCGATCCCGTCAAGCGTCAAGCTTGGTTAACTTTCGTTATTGTTGGCGGTGGACCCACTGGGGTAGAATTGGCCGGGGCGATCGCAGAAATTGCTCACGGGGCTTTGGCTGGTGATTTTCGCAGTATCGATCCTAAAGAAGCCAAAATTCTACTCATTGAAGGGTTAGATCGGGTACTTCCTCCTTATCCTCCTGAATTATCTGCTAAAGCAGCCGAAGATTTACGCCATTTAGGGGTCACAGTCCAAACCCAGTCTATGGTAACGGATATCAATGACCACGTGGTAACGGTGCGTCAAGGTGAACAAATTAAACAAATTAACTCCCGTACCATTTTATGGGCTGCAGGGGTTAAAGCGTCGAAAATGGGCAAGGTATTAGCGGAACGCACCGGGGTAGAATTAGACCGTGCTGGACGAGTTATTGTCGAACCGGATCTGAGTATTCCTGGCCATTCTGATATCTTTGTGATCGGGGATCTGGCTAATTTTCCTCACCAGGGAGAACGGCCTTTACCTGGAGTGGCACCAGTAGCCATGCAACAGGGGGCTTATGTTGCTAAATTAATCAAGAAACGTCTTCAAGGAGAGTCTTTACCCCAATTTGTCTATAAAGATTATGGCAATATGGCGGTTATTGGTCAGAATAAAGCGGTGGTTAATTTAGGCTTTGCCAAGTTCTCAGGGTTCTTGGCTTGGTTTGTTTGGGTTTGGGCCCACATTTACTATCTCATCGAATTTGATAACAAATTGGTGGTGATGGTGCAATGGGGTTGGAATTACTTTACCCGTGGTCGTGGTGCGCGATTAGTTACTGGTATTGGTGAAGGAAAACGCAAAGACCAACTGCAACAAATTTCCCCAGAAGCAACAGAAACCGCTACCCCTGTCACTCGTTAAAATAGTAGGGTGGGCATTGCCCACCATCAGCTAAAAAAATTAGGGGTTTCATAAACCTAGTGCAGCTTGGCGAAAGTAATCCACCAGATTTTTACAGAAACTTTCGTGACTAGCCACGACAATGTGTTTCAATGAAACTAACGGAAGAATCTCGAAGTTGATGTCCATGATAAAAGCATTGCCAATTAACCTCTCCAACCTACAGAAAACAGTACTCCAACAAATAGTGAGAGGGACAACAAACCCCTATCGCCTTGTTAGACGAGCCAAGCTAATCTTAGCCGCAGCATCAGGAGAGAGCAATAGTTCGATTAGTCGAAGATTAGAATTAGACCGAGTACAAGTGCGTCAGTGGCGATCGCGATGGTTTGAGGAGAGAGAAAAACTGAGTGCCGCCGAAGAACAACAGGTAACGGAGAAAGCATTAATGGTCTTGATCAAAGGAATTTTAAGCGATCGCCCAAGACCTGGAACAACAAAATCCTTTACGGTCGAACAAGTAGTCCAGATTATAGCGATCGCTTGTGAAGAATGTGAAAAATCAGACAGACCAGTGAGCCATTGGACACCTTCAGAGTTGGCGGATGAAGCCATAAAAAGAGGAATTGTCGAAAAGATTTCCCCCCGTAGTGTGGGGCGTTTTTAAAAAAGAAGCGACATTACAACCACATCTCGTTCGTTACTGGTTAAATGCCAAAATTGATGATCCCTTAAAATTTAAAATTGGACTTTGGATAAAAAACAATTGTTAGCGTAAATTTTACGCTAAACATATCTCCAGAGCTAAAATAGAGAATTAAGGTGATTTTAAAAACTCTCTTTCCATCTTTTTAGGGGATTTTAAATATTAAATAGCTTCATTCAGTTTCGGTTCCAATATAGATATCTAAGTAGCTTTCAGTTAGAGATTGAATGACTCGTTCTAATTCATCAATGAGATTTCTTCTAGTGAGTTTTTCTACAGCATCAATATGAGCAGAACTTCCGGCTCGTCCTAAATATTTATATTTGGTTTTTTTCTCATTATTAGTGGCCATAGGAAAAATTGATTCAGCAGCCTGTAGTTTATAATACCAGTAGATTGTTCCCTTTCCATTAACCTGATAACGAATAATATGACAATTAGCTGGTGCTACTTCCCCTTCCCGTTCAATTTTTTTTATTTTCTGTTTAAGAGAGCGAATTAGACTCTTAATTTGTTTGGCTCTCAGGTGGACATCTTGACTGGTCTTAAGTTCGGAATGTGATGACATTAGCCTTAACTGTAACAAACAACCTCTTTTGATGTTAGCGTATATATTCCGCTAATTTATAAGGTAATAAATTTTAAAAATGACCAAAAATAAAACGGCTACGTCTGTCGAGGAATTCCTGGTGTGGAGGTCTAACCTCTTCCAAGGACTAAAAGCTAGAAAAGAAACTATTATAGAATTACTCGATGCCCTCTCCAGTAACCAACAAGCTCACTCAGTCGTTGAATTGTCTCTCAATCCTTTATTTAGAAGAGATTATAACAGTTTATATAGAGGAATTTAAGAGTTTTTACCCACTCAAACTGACCCTAATTATGAACAGAGAATTGAGACTTTATTTTCAGCGGTATCGAGAACAATTCCTCCCACTTCAAAACATTATAACTTATTTGGTATTGACACAACTCCCTGTCCACGACGGTTTGCCGAAACGTTAGCGGATAAAACCTTTATTCATTACCCCAATCCAATTAAGGGAAATAAACCTATTAATATTGGACATTGTTATTCCGTTGTCTGCGCTTTACCTGACCAAATAGAAACAGAAAAAGTCCCTTGGGCTGTCCCCTTATCAGGAGAGCGAGTCCCCTCTAAACATAAAGGAGTAAATCAAGGCAATCAACAACTAAAAAAAATCTGGCAAAGTTCTTTATTTTCTGATAAATTATCTGTCTTAGTGGCTGATAGTGACTACAGCCAAAAGGATTTTATTGGGGAACAAGTTAAGCATGAAGACGTAGTTACTATTACAAGAGTTAGAAGTGACCGAGTTTTTTATCGTCAATTTATTCGGGACCCAAATCAAGCCAAAACTTCGGGACATCCCCGTTGGTATGGGGATAAATTTGACCTTAAAGATGACCAAACTTGGACTGAACCTGATGAAGTTCATCATGTTCCCTTTACAACGAAAAAAGGTCGTCAATTAACAGTGACTATTTCGGGATGGAAACAGATGTTAATGAGAGGAACTAAAAACTATAAAATGAACAATCACCCCTTTACTTTACTCCAGATTGTTGTCAGAGATCAAGAAAGAAATAGTATTTGGAAACCTATGTGGATTATTGTTATTGGTTCTCGGCGCGATGAGTTAAGTTTAGTTGATTGTTATCAGTGTTATCGACAACGTTATGACATGGAACATCTTTTTCGATTTGGTAAACAAAGATTATTGATGACATCTTATTTAACTCCCGATGTACATCATGAAGAAAATTGGTTTAAACTAACACTTCTTTCTTATGTAAATTTGTGGGCTGCCAGAAAATTAGCTGTGGTTTTACCCCGTGATTGGGAACAGTATTTGAAGACTAATAAATCCATCAAAATCACCCCTAGTCTAGTTCAAAGAGACTTTTCAAGAATAATTACGACCTTGGGGACTTTCGCCAAATTTCCCAAACGTCGAGGTTTTTCTTCCGGACGTATTAAAGGTTACAAAAAAGCCCCACGAACTCGTCATGATGTTATCAAGAAAGGGAGCAAAAAATCAACTAAAAACTTAAAAGCTCCTTAGTTTTCCTCAGAATCTATAGATTAGCCCTATTTGTCAGCCAATTTTATTGACTGATACAGAGCCGATATTTTGGGATTTTAGTTTAGCGTAAAATATACGCTAACAAACTTTTTTTGTCCAAAGTCCAATTAAAAAGCAAGTCAAATATATCTGTGAACTTCATCAAGAAGCTAAAACTTTGTTAGAACAAGGAATTCATTTAATTAGTACAGATGAAATGACAGGGATTCAAGCTCTTGAGAGATTATTTCCGAACAAAAGAATCAAGCCTAAACAAGTAGAAAAAATCGAATTTGAATATGAAAGACACGGAACTTTAAGCTTGATTGCGAACTGGGATGTGGCAAGAGGAAAAGTTGTTAGTCCCTCTATTGGACCGACAAGAACAGAACAAGATTTTTCTGAACATATCCAGAGAACGATTAAGATTGATGAAAAAGCAGAATGGATTTTTATTGTAGATCAACTCAACACTCATAAATCGGAAAGCTTAGTCAAATTAGTAGCAGAAAGCTGTGGAATTACTATTGATTTGGGAAGAAAAGGAAAGGAGGGGATTTTGCAATCTATGGACAGCAGAGCAGATTTTTTATCAGATGAATCTCATCGAATTCGCTTTGTTTATATTCCCAAACATACATCGTGGCTTAATCAAATTGAGTGTTGGTTTTCGATCTTAGTCCGGCGTTTACTCAAAAGAATTACTGTCCGTTCAACTGAAGAACTATCCCCAAAAATTCTCAATTTTATTGATTACTTTAATCAACATTTTGCTAAGCCGTTCGTTTGGAAATTTAAGGGCTTTAAAGATCATAAGTGACTGGTGGATTATTTTTGCTAAGCTGCACTAGACGCTCACGCTTACAGACTTCTTTCTAGTAAGGGTTGTAAGTTACTCCTGAAGTGGGACAAATCGCCCCTACTAAAAATAAGTAAAAATACGGGGGCGATTTTTCCTGCGTCTGTCTCTAAACTAGCTAGTTTTATCGAAGTTGCAAGATGTGAGATAAACTTAAACTTTTTGCTTGAGAAAAATTCCGCTTATTCCTATGACAATTAAACCAAAAACAGCACTGGGTTCTGGAACTCCTAAGGCTTCTAAAGCCAAATTACTAATTAGTTGATGGCCTCTAGTAGTAGGATGAATACTATCCCAGAAAAGATATTCATCGGGGTTAGAACAAGGTACTACTCCAGAAAGACAGCTATCAGTTACATTAGTAAACCCAAAAAGACTAGGCTCATTAGTAATTGTTTGAAACTGTTGATTAGCATCTAAAAGTCTAATATTAGCGTGAGGAAAACTGGTTTGTAAAATATCAAGTGTTGTTGAAAGTGCGTTATTATGGCCTTGTGTTAATAGGTTTAAACCGGCAGATTGAGCGGGATCGCTAACACCTGGAGTATCCCCCAAATTAGGTAAATTACCTACTAATATATTTTTAGCTCCGTTTGTTAATAAAGTTTGTAAATTTGTTTGAAGATTACTAATTGGGTTCATAGGAGAAATTTCTCCCCCAAAAATATAATCATTAGCTCCTGCCCAAACAATATAAAGTGCGTGAGGGTCATAGTCCGTATAGCTGGCAATTTGTTGAGTTAGTCCATCAAACACTGGAGGGGGAGTAAATCCTGGAGCAAAATTAATGGCGTTGATATTACCCGTTAAGGCTCCACCAATAGCATAATTAGTGTTAGGATTAGTAGCAATTCCTAAACTATCCGCTAAATATTCAACCCAGACCGGACCATTAGAATATCGGGGATTACTTGGGCTACCATAGGCAGGAAAAGTACCTCCTGTTTCAGTAAAAGCTCGACCTAAATCCGATAAACTGTCGCTAAATACAACAAGTTCAGTAAAACCGGCTGCACTAACGGCTGGTGAACAGCAAAAAGAACTGATAATTAAACTGCTAGTTACAAACCATTTCTTAACACTAGGATTCATTTTTAATTAAATCAAAAAACTTCATCTCAATTGTACTGATTTTTTTCGTCTCTTTTCTCCATATTATTGCGTAAATTCTTGAGATTCTGATACAAAATCCCCTTGCCATACCCCCTGGGCAAAAATTAGGACGCGCACTAGACAGACGCAGGAGAAATCGCCCCCGTATTTTTACTTATTTTTAGTAAGGGTCAACGGCCGTTGACCCCTACTTCGTAGGGGGCGATTTTTCCCACTTAAGGAGTAACCTACAGGTTGAGTCGAGGGGAGCTATTATGCTCCGCCCCTCTCGTTTAGATCCGGACGTGCGTATTTCTACGCATCCGGCTCCCGACAAATTAGACTTTTCCAGTCTTGCCCATGTGGATATATTGGTGACAGCTATGGTGGACTGCCATTAAGTTTTTGGGTTTCCAATTATCGTGGTTTCCGTCTATGTGATGTAGGTGAACCCTCTCATCGTCCATAAACTTTAATCCACAATGTCCACATGAATGGTCTTGTCTTTTCAGACATTTAGAGGTTATTCCGTCATAGAGCTTGTTTTTACGCTTACTCCAGTAAACGGTGTCTCCGTCGTAGGGTGATTTATTTCCTTTGACGTTGACATGACGGTTTTCACTATAAGGTACTGTTGGAAAAGCCTTCTTGATAAGTTCTGTTGCCGTGTGTCGGTTCAGTTTCTTTTCTTTGTTGAAGACTTTGAAGGCTTTATGTGATGTTCCCCATAAGGAGAAGCGAGAGCCGTCCAATTTACAATACCTGTGATAATTTCGCCATCCTCTTACTAGGGGGGCTAATTTCTTAGCTTTAACCCTAGCCCCATAATTCGAGCAGTTGACGATGTTTTTAACTTTCTTACGGAATGCTTTGTAATTGTCCTCTGATGGGACGCATCTGAACTTTCCGTTGGAATGTACTTTGAAGTGCCATCCTAGAAAGTCAAATCCATCTGTCGATTTGACTAACTTGGTTTTCTTTTCACTCACCTTTAGCCCTCTGTCCGCCAGGAATTCTTGAATGTCTTTGAGTATCTTGTCTGCATCGTCTTTAGGCTTTAGAATAACAACCATGTCATCCGCATAACGGATGCTGCTGTGGATGTCTTCTATACCGTCCAATGCGACGTTAGCTAATAGTGGACTTACCACCCCCCCTTGGGGGGTTCCTTGTTCTGGAAAGTGAGGGTTAACCCCTGCTTTCAGGCATCTCCATATACCTGTTTTTATTGTTTGTGGGGCAATTATCCTTTCCATAATAGAGGTGTGGTTTATCCTGTCGAAGCACTTTTCTATATCTAGCTCAAGTATCCTCTTATTTACTCCTTTTGCGTGGGAGTTTAGATTGATTTGTAGAATCTTTTGAGCGTCGTGCGTTGAGCGTCCAGGTCTGAACCCGTAGCTTCTGGCGTGAAATAGTGCTTCATGGGCTGGTTCTAGGGCGTATTTAACGAGGCATTGCCACGCTCTGTCAGCCATAGTTGGAACCTTTAGCATTCTGGTTGTTCCGTCCTTTTTGGGGATGGGTATTTCTCTCAGCTTTGAGTGTTTCCAGTCATGTGCTTTGAGTAACCTTTCTGCTAAGTCGAACCGTTGTTTGAGGTTGAGGGATTTTACCCCATCAATTCCTGCGGTCTTCTTACCAGTATTTAGCTGTGATACTTGTCGGACAGCGAGTAGTCTAGCTGCCTTGGATTTCAAGATAAGTTTCTGAAGATTCCTAGCTCGTCTAGTGTCTTCTGCTTGAATGGCTTTAAACAATCTTCTTTGGAGACGAAAAAGATTTCTGCGAAATTTCTTCCACGGAAGGCTTTTCCAGAGTTCACTAAGGTGATTTCCGAGAAAGCTTTTCCCATAGGGGGTAATCGCTTGGACTAAAGGCTTTCAAGAAATAAAAGGAACAGAGAGTTAGCGGCTCTTGGTACACAACTTTAAAATTTCATAATTGGCTTGTCTGAAAAAACAGAAGAAATAGATTAAAATGAAGAGGTAAAAAGATTAGAGAGAGTAAATTGAAGCTAAAACAGACAAATAATCCCTTAACCCCGTCGATGGTCGATGATTTACGTTTAGCAGCCTCAAAAATGACGGGAGCAGAGCGTCGTTCATTTCAAGCTGAAATGTGTCTCAAGTATTGTGGAGGAAGTGCCAGACAAACCGAAATCGTGTTTGGTTGGGGGAGAAAAAATGTTCAACTTGGATTACATGAAAAACGAACTGGGATAGTGTGTTTAGGATTACAATCAGTCAATAGTGGATGTAAAAAATGGGAGGAAAGATACCCAATAGTTGCCCAATCATTGAAAGAAATAGCCGAAGCTCACGCACAACAAAACCCCACATTTAATAACCCCATTGCCTATACAAGATTAACGGCGGCTGAAGCCATTAAACAATTAAGAAATCTAGGATATAATGGAGAGGAGGTTCCTGCTGCTTCGACAATGGCAGATATTTTAAATCGTTTGGGCTATCGATTAAGAAAAGTGGTAAAAGCTAAACCTAAAAAAAAATCTCGGAGACGGACGCTATCTTCGAGAATATAGAGAAAAAAGATAGAAAAAAAGACCATTCTGCGAAACGTTTAAGTATGGATTGTAAAGCAACTGTGGAAATAGGAGAATATTCACGTGGCGGACAAACCAGAGGTTATAATCAAGCTCAAGATCATGATATGGGAACTAAAGAAAAATACGTTCCTTGTGGGATTGTAGATGAAGATACAGGGCAACTTTATGTAACTTTTGGAAGTTCTTATAAAACGAGTGATTTCATGGTAGATAACTTGGAGCAATGGTGGACAAGTCTGAGTATAACTGAAAAGCAGCAACTAGAGAACATCCAAATTAAAGTTGATAATGGACCAGAAAATAGTGGAATAAGAAGGCAATTTTTGAAGAGAATGGTAGAGTTTGCCGACCAAACTAAGAAATCTATTCAATTACTATATTTTCCTCCTTATCACAGTAAATATAATCCCATAGAAAGATGTTGGGGAATTTTAGAGAGGCATTGGAACGGAACACTTCTGAGAAATGCTCAAACGATGTTAGCTTGGGTAAAAACTATGACATGGAAAGGCTTAAATCCGATAGTTAAGTTAAGTAAAAAAGTTTATCAAAAAGGCATTTCTTTAACGAAAAAAGAGATGAAGGAAATTGAGAAACGTTTAGAACGTAATCCTCACTTACCTAAATGGGATATTTTGATTAGACCCAGTTAGTCTAAAAAGTTAATAAGAGTGTAAAATTAAGTGAATTTCCTTTTTAAAAATAGTCAAAGCTAATTTAAAAGTTAGCGTATTTCTTTCTTTTAGATAGGGAGGTTTTTGTTCGCGGAAAGTATCCGCGAACAACTTTTTATTTTTCCCTTTTCGCTTATTTGAGATGTTCTACAAACAGATTCTGAGAATGGGTGGGAAACTTTTTCTTGGAAATCACCTAAAATCTTTGATTTTGTGTCTAACCATGTTCACCTCTGTTAATCGTTTTCTTTTTGCCTCGAAGCAATTACGCTTCGTCCTACCCGAATCTAGAGAGTTCCGCATCTCGTCTTGCCTACTCAGGGTTCGACTATCTCCTGAGACTCTAGATTCGTTTTTATTCGTTCCGTCCGATGATTGATTGTCCCTTTAGATGGAACCACTTTGACTATCGGAAACCCAAGGTTATGTCAGTCATAAGGGTAAGTGCTGACGGGTTACATTGCTCCGATGGGGTCAAGGGGTGCTATTCTTTCTGCTTTCCTGCCCTCAAGTAAGTCACTTTTCTAGGTTCTGTTTCATCATGGGGACTCCTGTAACGCCAGTGTCACCAGCAGTCGGTGTCTGATTGCATCCTATTCCCAGCTTCAGCCTCCAAAATTCCGAGTTTGGTCACTGTGGGTAGGTCTTGAGTCAGCCGTAACCTTCGGCGGTGGGACTTGCACCCACATCATTCGGACAGTTACTCAGAACCCCTTCTAGGGTATCTGAGCGAGTCACACGCTGTACCTTTGTCTAGGACTGGGTATCAGTTTTCTGACTCATCGAATCGCACACCCTTACTAGAACGAAGTCTGTAAGCGTGCGCGTCTAGGTTTATGAAAACCCTTTTAAATTGCATAGCTTAAAACTTGAAAACCCTCCTGCCTCTTCTAGAAGATAAGATAGGTCTGGGAATCGGATGTAGTATGAGTTCCTTGGAATGATAATTAAAAACAAAAAAATCCTCCGAACTTTACTGCTCGGAGGGATTCACAAAAAGGTAAAAAACTGTCACATTTAACCGTTATCACCAAACACTTGATTTTTGAGGGCATCAAACTCGCCTAATAACTCTTTGCGGTTCGATGCTTTCAAGAGATAACGCCAAACAAACCAACCACTATACCCTAACCCAACCATTTCCATTAAAGGGGCTAAAAGGGGAATATCGTCGACTGCCCCTAAGACAGCAACGATAATTTTGACAGTAACAATGGATAATAGTATTAAACCCAGAGTAGTTAGGGGCTTTTGATACTCATTAAAAAACTCTCCCACATATTCGGGAATTTTGGCGAGGATGTCTACCACAGGGCCTAACCATTCTTGCCAAGGCTGATCTCCCATATTAGGGCTAGAGCTTGTAGCAAGGGTTCCAGGGACTTCAGAACTTAAATTTGCAGGTGTGGTTTGTTCTTGAACTTTAGATTCCATATTGACTCAATCCTTCTCAAACGCTAATAACTGGAGCTTGGAAACGTAACGATACAGTCAAACTATATAATAGCTTGTCTTATTGTTACGAATCTGACTAGATACAATCTGAAAGTATCTTCTTTCAGTTTAAAGCCCCAGGAAGCACCTTAGAGATAGTTTGAGCCTCTTAAGGACACTTAAGACCATAATGTTACATTTATTAATGAAGTGCCATGAGTTGGGGGGCCTGTTGAGATAGTATATTTAAGGACTCAGTAGAAGAACCACAATAGATTTCACAGGAATTATTAGGACTTTCGATTAATTTGACTTTTTCTAGTTGCGCCCCCAGTTCCCGGATGGGTTGTTGTAGCAGTTGGGCAATATAGAGGGCAATATTTTCTGCTGTGGGGACAACTTCGGCAAAGTAAGGGACATCTTTATTCAAGAAATTATGATCGAAGGGTTCCACCACATAATCATTGACTATGTTTTGCAAGGCTACTAAATCAACCAGCATTCCTGTACGGGGGTCAATATCCCCACTAACGGATACCTCAAGGTGATAATTATGGCCGTGGCCGTGGGTACGAGCGCATTTACCATAAATTTTGGTATTTTCTTCTAAACTGAGGTCTGGACGGGCAAGACGATGGGCTGCACTAAAATGGGTTTGAATGTTTAACGTGGCTTTCATGGCATCTCCTTGATATTCGGCCCAGAGTTGGGGGTGTTCAAATAGTTGTATTTTGACGATGGGTAAATGATCTTTTAACCTTTGCCAGATTACTCTAGCTATGTTTTCAGTGGTGGGTAGGGTGGTTTGAAACTCTTCCCAAACATCATTTAGATAAGCGTAGTCGAGTTGGGAGGTGACTTCTCGTTTGATTACTTGTTTAACGGTAGATAGGTTCTCTACCATGCCATATTGGTCGATCTCGCCTAACAAAGAGACAAAGAGGACATAATTATGACCATGACCTGGAAAACGGCTACAAAGCCCAAATGCTTGCTGATTTTTGCTTTCGTCCCATTCTGGCAACCAATAACGATGATTGGCACTAAATTGGGCGCGACGGTTAATGACACATTGCATAGTTATTGTTTACAAATTGCAATTTGTAACGTTTCGTAAAGTTTGTTTTTTTCTAGCATATACGTTTTTGGGGCCTTTGGGCAGTCCTCTTGGTACATTACCCGCATTTCTCACAAACTGATCAGTAATCAGCTAGAGGTTAGATGTGGCTTATTTTTCAAGCGATCGCTTAAAATGGCACACTGTTATTTTTTACTCGCCCCTCAAATCAAGGTTAAACTCAGACTACATAATGGTTTGAAGTTTAGCGATCGCAGAATTTGTGAGAAATGCGGGATTAATCATAAAAGAAAAATCCACTATAATTGATCGGTGTACCTTAATTATTAAGTCATAAATGATTGTCACGAATCAAACGGAAATGCCCATCAATCCCATCTTTAACCCGGAAGGAGACGATGCCATTGAAAATCGTTCCATCTGGTTTGGTAATACCACAAACTTGATGCAATTAGTGTGACTCGTTAAGCAACGAAGTATGCCTTTCTCAAGGGATACTTCGTTGCTTGTTAGGTTATGGTGACCTGAAAAAAACTAAATCTAGTTTGTGGGAGATTCTCAGAAAAACCCAAAAGATAAAACAGGTACACCTAAAACAACTAGGAATGCAAGGGAAATTCACAAAAGTTAATAGACTGATGTAGCAATCACCGAGTCAGCCCAGTAGGGACAACTGAACAGCATATATACCTAGAAGACCTAATAACTGTTAATTAGTTGGCTAAAGGAGCCACATTCGGAATCAATGAAAAAAATTCAAAGAATGACGACACTTCTCCCACATTAGAAATTAGTAAAATCTAAAGTGAAGCGGGGATGAAAGCAAGAAACATTCTCAACACACAGAATGAGAACAATGCAAGTCAATTGGAAATGGTTAACGAAAGTGAATCATCGAGAATCCCTCAATATCAAGAAGCAGCGAAAAGTGTGTTTGATACGCTGCGTTCAAAAGAACAAGGTGAAAAGTGGAGAAATAAATTGGTCATCCACAGAGATTCCTAAAAGTAACCTGGGGGATAGATGGAACCTAAAACCAATAACACCCTAATTAACGGAACGAGTAAACCCCATGTCTGCTCTCATGGAAAGGTCGAATCAGATGAGTAGGAACAAACTATTACCGCAAGGGACATGGGGGTGAGATGCAGTAAGAAGCTAATGCCCATTTGTAATGAATGTGGATATGCCGACGTACTGCGGTTTAATCAGAAGAAATAGTTGTCATTAGTAATAAAAATGGAAAAAGCGAGTATAACCAAGACTACGAATTCATGGAACACAATCAATTGGGCAAAAGTCCAAAGAAAGGTGTTTAAGTTACAAAAGCGAATATTTCAAGCAGTTAAATCGGGTAACAAAGTATTAGCAAGAAAGCTTCAAAAACTGTTATTCAAGTCCTACTATGCAAAGCTCTTAGCCATACGCCAAGTCACCAAAGAATCTTCCCTAACCTCCCTTACTAAAGGCGGTAGGAGAGATGTCAAGGGGGCAGAAATTTGCGCCATCAAAGATAGAGCAATGCAAGCCCTGGTTAAATTAGCCTTAGAGCCATATTGGGAAGCCCAATTTGAGGAAACATCTTATGGTTTTCGTCCAGGCAGAAGTGTCCATGATGCTATAGGTAGAATCTTACAAGTAATTGGGAACAAACCCAAGTATGTACTAGATGCTGATATAGCCGAATGGTTTGACAAGATTAACCATGATTACCTACTATCCAAAGTGGATTGTCCTTCAAACATCAAAAAAATCATCAAACAATGGTTAAAATCAGGTGTAATGGACAACGGTGTATTTGCAGAAACGGAAAGTACAACATCACAAAAAGATGTTATAAGTCCGTTACTAGCAAATATTGCATTACATGGAATGATGAAAGAAGTTAGAGATAATTTTCCCAACTCAATAACGAGAGAAGGGAAAGCCATAAATAACTTCCAACCAACCATCATAAGATATGCCCATAACTTTGTTATTTTTCATAGAGATTATGAAGTTATAAAACAATGCAAAATATTGATTAGAAAGTGTTTGAAAAAATTAGGTTTAGAAATCGAAACAGAAAAAACCAAAATATGTCATAGTCTGAATGAAATAGAGATAAACGATCAAAAAGTAGAACCTGGATTTGACTTTCTTGGATTCAATATCAGACAATATCCAGTGGAAAAACACCATTCTGGAAGACATTATTATTCGGGTAAAAAATTCGGATTTAAGACAATCATCAAACCATCAGAAAAATCAATAAAAAACCACTATAAAAAATTGAGGGACACAGTAGATAAATATAAAAAAGCCCCTCAATCCCGACTTATTATGGAATTAAACCCCATAATAAGAGGATGGTGTAATTATAACCGGGTAGTATGTTCTGGAAAAATTTTCAGTAAGATTGATCACTTACTATGGTGTAAACTTAGGGCTTGGACAGTGAACAGAACAGGCAAAGCTAACAAACAAAAATTAAGTAAATATTTTTCAGATGGAATACATGGTAAATGGACATTTCAGGATGGAGAATATTGCTTACTTAAACATGACAAAATTGAAATGAAACGTCATGTAATAGTAGAAAGCGATGCCTCACCCTATGACGGGAACTGGACATATTGGAGCAATAGAAAAATAAATTACCCAGAAACATTAACAAGAGTTACAGAACTTTTTAAGAAAGAGAAAGTATATGTAAACTCGGAGAAATGATGTAATGACTGTACCTATGACAAAGGCTGATTAAACTAGGAGCCGTATGAAGCGAAAGTTTCATGTACGGTTTTGAATGGGAGTTGTGACAGGTGACTATCACTTCGACCCCTAATAATGATGTTCGTTACACATGGGCTGTTGCTTTGTATCAACAAATGCGAGAAAATTTTTGGATTCCACAAAGGTTGGATATTACTCAAGATGTAACAGATTACGGGAATTTAACCGATGATGAACGGTATGCTTACGATGGTATTTTGTCTTATCTTACCTTTTTAGATTCCGTTCAAACTTGTAATATTCCTCATCTAAAAACTAGCATTACTGCCCCAGAGATTAGTCTTTGTATGGCAGAACAAATATCTCAAGAAGGAATGCACAACCAAAGTTATCAATATCTCATTGAAACAATTATTCCCCCTGAGAGAAGAACTCAAGTTTATGAATTTTGGCGTACTGATAAACTTTTAAGAGATCGCTGTGAGTTCATTGCTAAGTTGTATCAAAAGTACATTGATGATGCAACTACTGAGAACTATTTTATTGCATTGATGGCTGATTTTTTATTGGAAGGACTCTATTTTTATAATGGATTTATTTACTTCTATAATTTGGCCTCTCGGATGCTAATGCCAGGCTCTGCCGACATTTTTAAGATGATTAACCGCGATGAGTTAAGTCATGTCAGACTGTATCAAAAATTAATTCCAGAAGCGAGGAAAGTTTTTCCTCATTCCGTTGAACAAATTTATGAAATGTTCGATATGGCGGTTAATTATGAATGTCGCTGGACTAATCATATTGTGGGTAACAATATCCTGGGTATTACTGAGTCGAGTACAGAAAAATATACTAAGTATTTGGCTAATATTAGGTTACGATCTATTGGCTTAGAGCCTCTTTATCCTGAACCAAAATACAGTAAGAGTCCTTACACCCACTTAGAAAGGTTTTCTGATACCAAAAAAGCGGCACATACTAAAGCTAATTTCTTTGAAGCAACTGTTACCAGTTATGTCATGTCTTCTGGTTTAACGGGATGGGATGAAATTTAGTTTCTCTTAGATAGAACTTTTCTTTTGTAGGGTGGGCAAGGATGTTAAGTTTGTTATCATTTTAGACAGATTCTTGACTTGCCCACCTTCTTACTTTATCGATTTGATTAAATTCTATTTTTTCTTAACTTTTGCCAACTTACGTTTGAATCCTGTTCCAAAAGCTATGGCTGTCCCTGCTCCGAGAATAGTCAAAGGTTCTGGAACAGCATATAACTCAAGTTTTGCAAAAGATATAATTTCATCATTTTGATAAAACCAAGGAATTACATTGGTATCGGGATTATTAAAGGCACCAAGAATATCAGCAGAAGTAAATCCAAAATCAAGTAAATCAAACGTTATTGTTCCTGTAGTTCCTATGGAGGGAACACCAGATGAATCAGAAATCTTAAGTTGTTTTACTCCAGGAATTCCTGTACTGTCCGTAGTAATTAATGTATTTCTGGGGCTAAGAGTTAGCATTAATAAAGCTTTGTTTAAAGTTCCTCCATTAGGAAACTGAGAAAGATTTGGATCATTGGTAAAATCAAACGTCCAATGAGTTATTTCAGTTACCCCATCACCAAGTAATCTCAAAGCGGGATTTCGTGAATTAACAGTAATTGAAAAATCCCCATTAATTAATTCAGTCCTAGAAGTTGTAGGAGGACTAATAGAACCAGTAGCAGTAGCAGCAATAGAAATTGCTAAAGCTTTACAGGATAAGGCAGGATTCATAACTAAACTAGTTAAAGTCACAACAGAAACGATTAAAAATTTTTTCATTTTTAGCTTGTTAAGTATTTGGATATAATTATAGTTCATATAACATGAGGATTTGTTATAATACAAAATCCTCATGTTATACCCCCCTTTTAAATTGCATAGCTTACACTTGAAAACCCTCCTGCCTCTAGCAAAGCTACCCTCTGCCTCTTCTCTTCTAGAAGATAAGATAGGTTTGAGAACGAGATTTAGTATAATCCCCAAAAACACTAAGTTAAAAGTTGAATGACTGTTTTATTACCTGCTATTATTCCTGTTGCCTTTATTATTATGATTGGGGTTATTGCTGGCAAAACTTTAACCCTTCATAAAAAAACCCTATCCCAATTAAGTGTTTATATATTAGCCCCTGCATTAGTAGCTGACAGTTTATATACAACCACTATTTCAGTACAAAATGCAACCCGATTATTATTGGGAGTATTTATTGTTGCTTTTATTCTTTTTTTACTGGTTTATCTAACTAGCTATATACTTAAATTTACTAGTATTACACGCAAAAGTTTAATTGCGACTAGCCTACATCCCAATAATGGTAATATGGGATTACCTTTGGTTGATTTTTCTTTAGGGGCAGAGGGGTTAGAAAGGGCGATTATTTATATGATTGGTTCCAGTATTTTATTATTTGGTATTGCACCAGCTATCCTAGCAGGAACCAGTTTTAAAAATAGTTTTAAAGTTACTTTAAAATCACCTTTGATCTGGGCAATGTTAGCAGGGCTAAGTTTAAGGTTACTACGAATAACTCTCCCTTTTAATTTAGGAGAAGCTTTACATTTGCTAGGTAGAGCAGCTATTCCCGTAGCTTTAATTATCCTGGGAATGGAATTGGTTAACACAAGTTTTAAAGTTACTAACTTTGAACTAATCTCTCTTAATTTTAGATTAGTGTTAGCTCCTTTAATTGCTTTATCTGTCGGTATGATTATTCAATTACCTCCCTTAGATTTACAAGTTTTTATCTTACAAAGTGCCATGCCAACTGCAGTGAATACTATACCCGGATTTCTCACAAATTAATTTGAAAGCCCAATCCAGAGATGAAAAATGATAATTTTTAGGACTAATAGAAATTTTGAATATAGATGAATAAAAAAATTGACTTTGATTATCCAAAAATTGAGTTTAAGAGGGAATAATTATATTAACTTTTGATTTTCTCCACGATAAATAAGACTAAATAAAAGTATCAGTCAGTCAACAACTTATGATAGATATCTTTTTTAAAAAACAACTTATTCTACTTATCCAGTATTAGGAATAGTTTTAATTCTTTTGTTAGCAATAGACAAAATATCTTGATAAGGACAAGCACTAGCTATAGCGATAATAATTCTTCTACAACTAATCTTTATTCTGGCTCCCAACTTAAGAAGATTTAGACGTATTCTTCCCACAGTTGCTTTAGCCAATGAAGTTTTTTTTAAACAGTGTTGACGAAAAGCATTTATGAGAACATAAGCCCAGGAATGTATCCATAATCTTAGTTGATTATTTTGAAATGTTTGAGTTGAAGTTCTATCAGCTAACAAGTCTAATTGTTGTTCTTTAATCCGATTTTCCATCTCGCCTCTCGGACAGTATTTTTTTGTATAAAGTTTTGAGGGTGGAATTTTTGAAGCGGGCAAAGATGTCACCACATGGCGCATTTTTAAGCCATCACTTCCATAACAAACTTTTGTCACTACTCTTCTTTGACAACTCCATGACTTTTCTGTTTTATAACGAATAGAGCGATACCAAGTAGAAATTGGTACTAATTTTTTAACTTCTTCTAAATCTTCTTTTTTCTGAAATAAACTATCCATTAATTCAGTTATTGGAGCTAGTTTTTTTTCATATTCATGTTTGGCTTTTTCAATTACATCATCCGCTCGTAACTTAAGAACGCCATTTGTTCCCATAGCTATAACATAATCAACTAAAGGCTGATTTTCACAAAAATAGAAGATTTCTTCACGGGCATAGGCACTATCACCCCTAACTAGGATATGAGTCTCTGAACATTTTTCTCTAATTAGTCCGATAATTCTTTGTAATTCGTCTAAGGCTCCATCGGCTGGATCTACATTAGATGAACGAAGTTTAGCAACTAATAAATGATGCCCACAGAAAATATATAAAGGAGCATAACATACTCCGTGATAATAACTATTAAAAAATGCCCCTTCTTGATTACCATGTACTTGGTCATCCGTGACATCCATATCTAATATAATACTTAAGGGAGGTTTTTTATAAGACTCTAAAAAAAATTCGACAAAAGATTTTTCAATGGCTTCAAAGTTGGGTTCTATTTTATGATAACGACTCGTTTTTTGGTCGAGAATAGTCTCAGGACAATATTCCAATCTATTAATTGTACTTTTTCCAGCTAACCATCCCTTTTTATCTTCAAGTTCATTAAGCTTTTCTAAAGCGATCTTAAGGGCAGGATCGTGACGTAATTTATCATGGTCATTGACATCTTCATAGCCTAAAATAATTCCATAAAGCCTTTGTGCTAATAACTCATGAACGGAATGATCTACATAAGATTGATGACGATGATCTTGAAAACAGTTACCAAACTTCTCCGTAATTCCCAGTTTTTTATCCAACTCAGCTATCCAGACAATCCCCGCATCTGAAGTGATTAGTCCCCCATCAAAATTAGCGATTATTTCTTTTCCTTTCTGTTTACTAAAGTTGATTACTTGACGAGGGGTTCGGGGATGACTGGGACTCATTAAATCAGTTTAAGGTAAATTGCTTTAATAATTAAATTATAGCATATTTTATTCTAACAATCTAGTACTATTAGAGATTTTATTAATAATTTTTTTGGAAAAATGAGTGATTGATTTATCTTTTCATCTTTGTCTAATTCGGGTTGATTTTAACTTAAAATCTGACAACAGACTGTTGGTTGGGGAAATCTGCGATCGCTCTGTTCAAACCCACTTCCTGTAAGGCTTCTGTGTTTGGCGATCGCAGATTTTGTGAGAAATTCGGGTATAGTCTTAGCAGCAGAATTTGGGGGAGAATCAACCAAAGTCGCCCGTACAATTGTTGTCACAACTTTACTAAGTTTTCTGACCTTACCATTAGTATTATGGGTCGCAAATAAGGTATAATATAGATAGTATAGCAATCAGGAATGATTCATGATAACTTGGAGATACCCCCTTATTAAGTGGGGTTGGGGGGATCAGAATTCACTTAATTCTCACAACTGATAACTGATTGCTATAAGTGTAATATGGGATAAAAGTCTCATGTTCGTTTGGGAAGGGGAGGAGTGGTAGGTAACTACCCTTTAAAACCTAATATTGTTGCTTTAATTAACTAGATTTATTCTTGGAAAATAATATTAATTCAACTTCTCATCTGTCAGTTCCTAACCTATCAATAAAATTAGAGGAACTACGGAATAGTTTACGTCCTGGACAACAACAATTAGCCAGTTGGACAGCGGGAAAAATGGCCATTTCTGCAGTGCCTGGTGCGGGGAAGTCTCACAGTCTAGCTGTAGCTGCTGCTATGATGATAGCACAGTATAGACTTCACCCTAGAAAGCAGCTAATTATTGTTACTTATACTCGCTCTGCTGCTGCTGGAATTAAGGCAAAAATTAAAGAACGTCTCAAGGAGTTAAAAATACCTCAAACTGGGTTTATGGTACAAACTTTACACGGTTTGGCCTTGAATATTGCTACTCGTAACCCTGACTTATCTCAACTCAATTTAGAAACATCAACGGTGATTATTCCTACCCCTAGTCATCGGGTGATTCGTAGTTCCGTAGAAAAGTGGATTAGTGGCAATCCTCGGCGTTATCAACTATTATTAGAAGGGGCAGAGTTTGATGGAGAAGAAACAGAAAGATTACGCCGTCAATCTGTATTGAGAACGGAAGTTTTACCAAAGCTGGCTCATACCATTATCAGAGAAGCTAAAAGTTCAGGATTAAACCCAGAAAAAGTCTGGGAATTAAGTGATTATTCCCAGGAACATTACCAAATATTAGCCATTGCAGCAGGGTTATACGAACAATATCAAATTGTCATGCGATCGCTAGATTTTATTGATTACGATGACATGATTTTAGGGGCATTAAATGTTATAGAAAATCCGAAAATTAGACAGGTGTGGCAACAACAAATTTTTGCGGTATTTGAAGATGAGGCACAAGATTCTAGTCCTTTACAAGAGAAACTTATTTCTGCTTTAGCAAGTAAAGAAAATGACTGTAATTTAATTAGAGTAGGTGATCCTAATCAGGCGATTAACTCTACATTTACCCCTGCTGATTCTGTTTATTTTAATTGGTTTTGTGAGACCTGCAAAAGTCAAGAAAAATTAGCAGAAATGACCCAAGCTGGACGCAGTAGTAAGATTATTATTGATGCAGCTAACTTTGTTTTAAAATGGGTCAATGGGCAATGGGAATATGAAAGTAAAAAACAGCAGAAAAAACATATTAATTCTGATATTTCAGAAGATAAAAAAGAGGTTAGTCCTTTTCGCTTACAAAGCATAGAAACTGTTAGCAAAGATGATCCTCAACCTAATGCTAACCCCGAAGCAGTTGGGGAAGGATTAGAGCTTTATTGTCCCGATGATATTTATCATACGGTTGATTTAATTAAGGAAAGAATCATTGAATTATTAAACAAAAATTCTGACCATAATGCTGCTATTTTAGTCAGAGAAAATCGTCAAGGTCGTTTCTTAGCTGAAAACCTGAAAGAGTTACCTAAGAAACACAAAATTAGAGTTTATGAAGTGGGGGAATCAGAAAGATTTTCTCAGATTCCTAGCGAAATTTTAAACCTCTTACAATTCATAGATAGACCCCATTCTCCCGACTATTTAAAAAATGCCTTGGAAATATTACAAAACCGGGGTTTAATTCCTTCACAAGACCTTAATATTTTAGCTACTTATCCCGAGAATTTTCTTTATCCCAGTCCCCTAATTCCTGAACAGAAAAAACCAGTATTAGAAGCACGTCGTTATTGTTGTAATCTCCTCCAAGCAAAGTTAGAATTACCCGATTATCAACTGATTCCATTTTTAGGAATGACCTTAAAATATACTGGTGCAGAATTAGCAACAGTCCAGAAACTTTCTGAGAGAATTAGTCAAGAATTAGTTGGTAAATTTTCCTTAAAAAGTATCTTAAATGTTCTCAGAGAGATTATTAATTCAGAACAGTTTGAAGGGATAGAAGAAGATAGCGAAGAACGTTATACAAGACAGAATCAAGTAACCATTATTACCATGCACAAATCCAAAGGTTTAGACTGGGATTATGTCTTTCTTCCTTTCCTCCATGAAGACGTTTTACCGGGTAATCCTTGGGTTCCCACTGCTGCAAAATTCTTAGGAGAATTCACTTTAGCAGAAGTATCTCGCGCGCAAATTCGTGCTGCGGTTCATCATCAATATATTAACCCAGAAAACACCTTAATTATTCCTAACCCAGACAACGCTTGGCAAGAAGCACAACAACTTAAAAAAGCAGAGGAATATCGCTTACTTTATGTAGCAATGACTCGTGCAAAGCGTCTTTTATGGATGTCTGCTGCGAAAGAAGGCCCCTTTCGTTGGAGTGTTTTTAAAGCAGATACAAGCATTAATTTACAAAGTAAAGTTCCTTGTCCTATTTTTCCTATTTTAATGAAACAATTTCCTAATTCGGTTATTGAATATTTGTTTTGAACAAGATTTTTTGCGCAGTACCCATCTATAATCTTTGATTTAGATGGGGTTAGCAAAAAGCAGAACTTCTGTTATCATGATAGCAGAGGGCTATTTACAAGGTACGGTAAAGATTTGTATTCGGAGACACGACCTTTTGCCTGTAAGCAATTATCTATATCGATCAAATTGCTTTTACTGAGGGTAGGCCACGCAAAAGTCTTGCGGTTCGGTGCGGACACCACCTTTCTCGGTAACGCCTTCACTGGGTGTAAAAAGAATCCCCAACTATAATCTTCGATTTAGTTGGCGGAGTGTTCAATGTAGAATATGTTTATAGCAATCAGTAATGGTTCGTGAGATTATGGAGTTCCCCCCTTTAGTTCCCCCCTTACAAAGGGGGGTTAGGGGGGATAAGAAAGTACAGTCAATTATATATTGAAAATGGTGGGTTACAGCGCAGATAAAAACTTATGATGTTTTCAGAAAATTGATGCTGCGCCTAACCCACCCTACGGGATGTGTTAGAATATGTTATATAATTAAAGGCTTTTGCATCATGTCTCAAGATTTAATTGCTAACCTTGCTAATGCTTTTGAACCGGTTCCTTTACCTGCTGGTAGTGATTTATATGTAGATTTGACTGAGTTTAGAGCAGATGCAAATATTTATAGAGATTTAGGGAAGAAAATTATACAATCTCCTCAAAATAAACATACTTATCAATTGTATGCTGGACATCGTGGGGGAGGAAAGTCAACGGAGTTATTAAGACTTAAAAAATATTTAGAAGATAATAATTGTTTTATAGTCTATTTTGCAGCAGATCAAGAAGATATTGATCCAGAAGATGCTCAATATACAGATATTTTAATCGCTTGTACTCGTCATCTTCTCGAAGAATTAAAAGAAGCTAATTCTACACCTTTAAAAAATTGGTTACAAGAACGTTGGCAAGATTTGATTGATTTATCCTTAACGAAAATTGAGATAGGAGAAACTACCCTAGAAACGGGAGATTTAATTAAATATTTTGGAAAGTTATCTGTTGCTATTCGGGGAATTCCTAGTGAAAGACAAAAAATTAGAGAAAAAATCAATCCCCATACCGCTACATTATTGGATGCTTTAAACGAATTTATTGACAATGAGAAAAAACCTTTACCTAAAGATCAAAATTTGGTGATGTTGGTGGATAATTTAGATCGTATTGTTCCTATCATGCGTGGTGAAGATAAAAATAATCATGATGAAATTTTCTTGGATCGTGCTGAACAACTAAAAAAATTAAAATGTCATATAGTCTATACTATTCCCATTTCTATGGTCTATTCTAATCGTGCTAATGATTTACGAGAGTCTTATGATGGGGATCTTATGGTATTACCTATGATTCGGGTTTATGATGTTGATAATAATCCTTATGATCCAGGAATTAAGAAAATTCAGGAAATTATTAGCAAAAGAATTGAAGACTTTGCCCCAGATAAAAACTTAGAAAGTGATATTTTTGAAAGCGAAGAATTGCTTGATAATTTATGTTTAATGACTGGGGGTCATGTACGGAATTTGATGTTATTGATGGATTCTGCTTTTAATTATATTGATGATTTACCTATTACAAAAAGAGCAGCGCAACGAGCAATAACTCAAGCGAGAGACGTTTATCGAAGAACAGTAGAACATGAACAATGGCCATTATTGGCAAAAGTTCATCAAACCCATCAAATTCAAAACGATCAAGAACATCGTAAACTATTATTTAATCGCTGTGTTTTACAATATAGTTATTATGATGATGATGAGGAGTTGATCAGTTGGTATGATGTGCATCCCCTCATTCTTAAAATCTCTGAGTTTGTTGAACAGTTAAACAGTTAGCAGTTATCAGTTGCCAGTTATCAGTTAAAAGTGAATATAAAACTATTGTTTATAATATGACAAGTTCAGCTAAAAATAACAATTTAATGATTGATTCATCCTCTTCTGAACAGTGGGAAGATATACCAGTAACGGGGGAGGAATCTTATCAAGCGTTACGACGTTCTTTGAGTCGTAAAAAAGGCTTTAATTTGTTGTTTGTACGTTGTTCTCCCATACAAGGAAAACAAATTATTGAACAAATAAATAAGGATTTACCTCATAAAAAATCTGCTACCCTCAAATTGGATTCAGAAACGGATAATATTTACGAGCAAATTATTAATATTCCTGATTATCAACAGCTTAATATTCTCTTTATCTGTGGGTTAGAAACGGCGTTATTACGGTACGAAGAAGCAGAAAGCGAAGGTTATCAACTACCTAGTGAAAGTCCTGTTTATGGGGGAACTTGGGCTGGTATTCCCAGAATTTTGGGTTATTTAAACCTCTCCCGTGAACGGTTTTATCAGCAATTTTCTTTTACTATTGTTTTTCTCTTACCAGAATTTGCTTTGCGTTACTTTATCAGACGCGCGCCAGATTTTTTTGATTGGCGATCGGGACTGTATGAATTTCCTACTGATAAAGATACCTTCGAAGAAGAAGTTATCGTATTGCTTATCTGGATAGTGATCTAGAAAAATACAAACAGTTTACCCCACAAGAAAGGGAGGAAAAATTAGCAGAAGTTAAAGCTTACTTAACTGATTCTCCTAACCTTGATCCCACCAAACAATCAGAACTTTGGTTTGAAAAAGGATTGATTCATACACAACAAGCAGAATATGAAGCTGCGATCGCCTCTTATGACAAAGCATTACAGTTGACACCAGATTATGATCTAGCTTGGAATAACCGAGGGATAGCTTTAGCTAACGTAGGAAGGTTCGATGAAGCGATCGCATCCTACGACAAAGCTTTACAGTTGAAACCAGATGATCATCAAGCTTGGAATAACCGAGGATATGCTTTAGGTGAGTTAGGAAGGTTGGATGAAGCGATCGCCTCCTACGACAAAGCATTACAGTTGAAACCAGATTATTATGAAGCTTGGCATAACCGAGGGTATGCTTTAGGTAAGTTAGGAAGGTTGGATGAAGCGATCGCCTCCTACGACAAAGCATTACAGTTGAAACCAGATTATCATCAAGCTTGGCATAACCGAGGGTATGCTTTAGGTAAGTTAGGAAGGTTGGATGAAGCGATCGCCTCCTACGACAAAGCTTTACAGTTGAAACCAGATGATCATCAAGCTTGGTATAACCGAGGGATAGCTTTACGTAAGTTAGGAATGTTCGATGAAGCGATCGCCTCCTACGACAAAGCTTTACAGTTGAAACCAGATGATCATCAAGCTTGGTATAACCGAGGGATAGCTTTAGGTAACTTAGGAAGGTTGGATGAAGCGATCGCATCTTTTGACAAAGCATTACAGTTGAAACCAGATGAGGAAATATATATTAATAATCGTAATGAAGCATTAAAGGAAAAAGAAAATAGATGAAAAAATAAACATTGAGATAAAATAAATTATTAATCATATAACTCATTCACAACACAGCAATGATTGAATTACATCCTCAATTTTTAACAAACAATGGTCAAGAATTTGTCCTGTTACCTTCTGAAGAATTTAGGACTATTCAAAAACTATTAGAAAATTTAGAAGAATTAGAAGCTTTGAGAAACATAAAAGAAAAAAATAGTCAAACTTCTTTCTTAGAATGCTTAAAAGAGATGCAGAAACCAGCATCAAATGATTGGGAAAAAGCCATTAGTACAATTGCACAACAAGAAAGAATCAATCAATTATTAGATTCATGGGATAATTTAGATGATGAAAATGAACAGAAAGAAATATTAGATATTATTCAATCTATAGAAGGTGTATCTATTTAGTAGTCATGACAACCATTATTATTCTTGATTCTACCCCAGTCGGTTTAATTACTAATCCTAAGGTGATTTCTGATAAAGGAGATCCCTTACCATCCCCCCTAACCCCCCTTTTTAAGGGGGAATAATTGGAAAAGCAGGTATATTCAAGTGTGGAAATCACCTAAAGCAACTGCATCAGCAAAAGGCTATCAAGATAAGTTAATGTTGTAGGGGTCAACGGCCGTTGACCCCTACGGAAATGTGTAGCGATAGTGTTTGAAATTGGTATAATGCAAGAAGTTTTTAATGAGTTAGGAGAATACCTCAAAATTATTATATTATTAGGATAACTCATATAAAACCTTTGCCTCTTGCATTACCCGATCCCGAAAATAAATACTTAATTCTGACGGTGTTCTTAAATCAACTTTATGCAAATTAATTATAACAGATAACTCTCTTTCCATTCTTGCTAAAGTAAAGAAACTAGGGGTTTTTCCTGTTTCAAACTCCACTAAAAAATCAACATCACTCTTATCTGTAAAATCTTCTCTCAACACGGAACCAAATAAAGATAATTTCTTAATATAATATTGTTTACAAAAAGCCGATAATGTGTGTCTAGAGATAGTGATTGGTAGATTTTTATTCATTATAATTTGTCTCCTAATATTTCAATAACTGGTTTTGAAACCTGCACAGAGGCAACTTGATAAACCTCTTGATTAAAAACATTCTGGACAATAAATAACAAAACAAAGCTAATAACAGCAGCAATAACAGGAGTTGTGATCCAACCGGAGGCAATACCCCCTAGAACTCCCCATTTAACCTGTCTAACCCCTTTTATCCCTTTTAAAAGAGCAATACCAATAACTGCACCCACCACCGCTTGAGAACTAGAAACAGGAATGAGAGGAATAGGAGGTAAACCCAAACTAACCACAAAATTTGACAATTCTTGTGACGAAAAAGTAAATAATACTAAAGAATTCGCCAAAACCACCACTAATGCACCCACAGGAGATAACGTCATCAAACTACCACCCACAGTCATCATCACCTGCTTAGAATAGGTAAACACCCCAACAGCAATGGCGATCGCCCCTAATAAAAATAATTGTTCTACTGCCGATATATCAAAAATTCCCGCAATTTTTAGGTTTTCAAAGGGAGAAGAAGGGACAAAAACTCCCATTACATTACCTATATTATTCGCTCCCAAAGTATAAGAACCAAAAGCACCCACAATAATTAAACCCCAACGAATATTATTATCCAAACTCAAAAGATGGGGTTTCGTATTGTCAATCAAAAGTACAACTAACTTATAGATAACCGCCGCAAATATAGCCGCCAAAATAGGACAAGCTATCCATGTCCCCATAATTTTGATTAAATCATTAATATTGGTGGGGGAATCACTAAACCAGTTCCAACCGACGATCGCCCCTACAACCGCTTGAGATGTGGATACAGGCAGTCCTAACTGAGTCATCCATAAAACCGTTATTGCAGCCGCTAAAGCAACGGTAAAGGAACCAGCTAAAGCATTGACTGCCCCCAGTTTTCCCAGTCCTCCGGCTGCCCCGGCCCCTGCGGTTACTGAACCAATAATAATAAAAGCACTACAGATAACCGCAGCAGTAGAAAAACGAATCATGCGACTCCCCACAGCAGTTCCAAAGACATTGGAAGCATCATTTGCACCGAGGGACCATCCCAAAAATAAGCCACTAGAGAGAAAAATAAAAGTGCTAATTAGGTCCATTTTCTTTAATTGAACTAATCTGACAAGTTAAGCTATCATAACTATAAAGTGCGTTGAATTGCATAGATATCTAACTCATCTGCCACATTTTTAGCGAGATCGGCAATAGCATCGATGGCGTTCACAATATCTCTTAAGTTGATTTTTTCGGAGAATTTATAATCAGTAGCAAAAATTTTCTTCTTCAAACTAATAGCAATTTTATCAGCCTCAGATTCATAAACTCTGACTTGATAAGTATGATCTTTTACAGACTTAGGATCACGGAAAAAATTACGGGCAGCAATGACTACTGTTTCTATACTTTTAACAACAACTTGTACTAAATCTAAAAACTCTTTTTTCCCGATTTCATTCCCTGTATCATCTGTTTTTGATTCTATTTCTTGGCTTTGATCCCGTTCAATTATTAAGTCTTGAAAATTTTTCCCCATCTGATCCAGAAGAGAAAATAAATCAGTCAATAATCTCAGAACATCAGCCCGAAAATCAGGGATTAACATTTCACTATAAAGAACATTAACAATGGAACGTTGTAACTCCCGACATCTTTGTTTTAGTTCAATAATTTGTGAGAGTTTTTCCTCGCAAGTTTCACAGGTATTTCTTGTTTCAAGAAAAGCACTAATTCCCCTTTCAAAATAAATTGCACCTTCTGCTACTTTATCGAGAAATTCGTCAATTTGTCCTTCTAATAATTTTGTCTTACCAAATAAAGCCGGTGTTTCTTTAGACATAAGTTAAATTAATTTCAATCAATAAGTATAGTTTATCGTCTCTCATTTTCAAGCTTTTGGCAAGTTATTCATTTAAGTTGACTTTAAATAACTCATTATTTTAACCCAAAGTCAGAGCGTAATCTTTCTTGTAACCGTTCAAAAACTAACTCTCCATCTGTTACATTTCCTTGTTTAACATCTTCTAATCCTAATGCTATTTTTTCCCTTAATTCTTCTAACCGTTTCTGATCATTTTCCTGATTAATAATTTCAAGAATTGTCAATGCTTCTTTGATTACCTGTTCAACATCCTGATAGTTACCTCTAGCTATTTGTGATTGAATAAACTTTTCTTGTTCGGGACTTAATGTAATATTCATCAGTTATAAACCTCCTGATTATAAATTTAATAATTGTAGGGACTTAATGACCAATAACTGATCAGTGATCACTGGTAACTGATCACTGATAACATTAAGCCCCTACTGAGTTATGATTAAACAAAATTAGTCGGATCTTGATCCCGTCGATGTTTAATAGGAATGGGTATTCCTTGGCGATCGCCGACTAAACTAGCAGTAGTTTCTAATGCGTCCCGTAACCGTTTTCCTGCATAGATGGACATATCTCGTGGTACATTAATTCTATCCCGTAAATATCGTAAGGCAACATCAGATCCATTGGGAGGTTGACAGGTTTCCTCTGTCATCATGGTAGTTAATGCACAACGTAACGCTTCATCGAACACTTTATCTTTTGCAGGGTTAACCCGAATAATATTCTCACGGTGTTTAATCACCCGTTGCAAAGCTTCTTGACGGGAGTTTTCGGGTTCAGCATACATCACATCAGGTAAACCAAACCAAGAACCATTATCTACCCTATCTTGGTTAATTTTTGCTTGTTCTTCGCTATTACTGTAACATCCACCCATTTGTGGGGGTAAGTCGTGAACATGGGTATGAAAGTCGCTTTGAGTTCCCCGATAAGTGGGACGGGTTTCCATCGCATCAAACCACTGACCAAAACGTTCATTTTCCTCTCGCAAAGAATAACCCTTATAGTAGTATAAACTAGCGTTCATGCGCTCAACATAGGGCGTAAAAATCACATCTACTATGCTAAACTCTTCGAGAAAATAGGGACTTGGGGTATCAGCTAAAGCTTTTTCTACCATAGCCACAACTTTAACAAACTGTTCACGGTTTTGTAGTTCCTGTTTTTGTGACCAAGTGGGGTAACACAACCAACCACACCAGGCCCGAAATAGTAACCTTTCTAACTGTCTTAAAGGAATAACCTTTGCATCTTTCATGCTATGGGTTAAGGGGCCAAACGCTGTTTCTAGGGACTGCAAAATATCATCACTTTCGGTAATAATGCGTCCATCTAATTCTAGAGCAGGAAGCATTCCTGATGGTACAATTTTTTTATACCAGCGTTCTTTTGTTCCGTAGCAAAACATGGTAACTTTTTCGATACGGTAGGGAATTTGTTTTTCTTCTAACCATAACCAAACTTTTTGACAGTAGGGACACCACGCATGGTTATCACGGTAAAGGGTGACTCTGATATCACTTTCTTGATGACCAAAAAGCCGTAAAATAGCTTGGGAGTTAGTTGGTCCATTAATATTATCTTTTGTCCAGTTGGTTAGGTTTTCTAGTTCTGTCCAGCTTAAAGGCGATGTGGTCATTTTATAAAGTAATTATTTGTGAATTTAGAATTAATTTTTATAATCATTATACATTATCCACTATCCATTATTAAACTATAGTTGTCCCAAATTTTTCAAAATTTGCAGAACTTGGGATAATTCATGTTTTCTGGGTAATAAAGAAAACTCTCTGGAAAGGTCGTATTGGTATTTTTCCTGTTTATTTAATTTGAGAAAAAGAAAACTATCCCCATTAGTTACCATACCGTATATTGTTTGTTGTGATTGAGAATTAGCCATCATATAAGCTAAAATTTGGGGTAGAGCAGCAGCCACAGGAATACTGTTACGTTTTGATTCTATTACTAATACCCATAAAGAATTTTTGACAACTAAAACATCGATTAATCCTCTAATAATTGTTTTATCTGCATCTTCAATAATTAATTCTACTGATTCAGGGGACTTTATTTTAAAAGGCGGATCTAAAAAACCGGCTACTTCTAAAAGAGGGAAAACTACCAGTAAATTAACTGTTCCTTCTAGTAAAAGAGATGATGAACGGTGATAATCGTAACGTTTTTTTATCCGAGTTATCGCGGTTTTTTCAGATTCTGTTACTTCTGGTAATTCTTGATTCCATTCTAAGAAAAAGTTGTCTTCTTCTGTTTGACTTAAATTTAACTTAGTTTGTAAGTCATTTAAGTTTTTAATTGCTTCTCTAACACCAATTATCAACACCATAGATAGCCACTATTCTCAATAGAATATAAAAATTAAATTTGTGATATTCTTAAACCTCTACAAACCAATAAAATACTATAAGTCATTTGATAGTTGCTTGAAGCTTTTGTATCAATTGTTTTGCTGTTTGCATTTTATTCAATTCATCCTTATCAAGCAATTCAGATAATTCGTTATTTGTGTTACTTACTAAAACAATAGGATAGTCCCTAACTTGTTGATACTTTTCTTCAAATTCATCTTTGTGTAAAAATTCTAACTCATCCTTTGATGATTCACGAAATGCTTTCCATTCCTTATTTTCTGTCAAGACACCATAAGTAATGGCACAAAGATTACATTCATAAGTGTCTGGACTAATAATCTTATGTCCTATATCTAAGACAGTATTCATTAGACCACTATTAGCGTTGTAAACGAAAACAATCTTCATTCTACTCACCCGATAAGTTTTTTTTGACTTTATACTTGACACATAGTCACATTTTATCAAAAATGGGATACTTAGCATTAGAATCAGACAAAATAGACCTGAAATGGCGTAAAATGGTTATAAATCATACTCAGACACGGGTATAGCACAATACTAAATTTAGGTCTAATTGCATTATGACAATTCGTACCGTAACCACAACCCCCTTTGAAGGACAAAAACCAGGAACCTCTGGACTCCGTAAAGCTGTCTCAGTCTTCCAAGAGCAGAATTATCTGGAGAACTTTATTCAGTCGATCTTAGACAGTCTCGATGGTTGCGAAGGTCAAACCTTGGTTGTTGGAGGTGATGGCCGTTACTATAACCGTCAAGCCATTCAAATTATCCTCAAAATGGCAGCAGCGAACAACATCGGACGTATTTTAGTCGGTACAAACGGTATTTTCTCAACTCCGGCTGCATCGGCGGTTATTCGCAAAAATAACGCCTTTGGTGGCATTATTTTATCTGCGAGTCATAACCCTGGTGGTCCCAAGGGAGACTTCGGGGTAAAATACAACGTTGGTAACGGTGGTCCGGCCCCCGAAAAAGTTACCAATGCTATTTTTGAGCGCACCAAAACCATCGACGAATATAAAATTTTAGAAGCAGGGGACATTAACTTAGATCGCCCTGGTTCCTTTAAACTAGGGACAATGGATGTAGAAGTTATGGACTCTGTAAACCCCTATGTGGAGTTAATGCAGGAATTATTCGACTTCGATAAAATTAAGTCGATGGTGAGTTCCGATAACTTCAAAATGTGTATGGACTCCCTCCACGCTGTAACAGGTCCCTATGCTCGGGCTTTGTTTGAGCAGTTTTTAGGGGCGAAAGAAGGAACCGTACAAAATGGTATACCCTTAGAAGACTTTGGCGGCGGACATCCCGATCCTAACTTAGTTTATGCCCACGATCTCGTAGAAATTATGTTTGGGGATAACGCCCCCGACTTTGGAGCCGCTTCCGATGGAGACGGCGATCGCAATATGGTTTTAGGCAAGAACTTTTTTGTCACCCCTAGCGATAGTTTAGCGGTGTTAACCGCCAACGCTACCCTAGTACCAGGGTATAAAGACGGTATTGCTGGAGTTGCTAGATCAATGCCCACCAGTGCCGCAGCCGATCGAGTTGCTGCTAAACTAGGCATAGATTGTTACGAAACCCCCACCGGCTGGAAATTCTTTGGTAACTTATTGGATGCAGGAAAAGCCACCCTTTGCGGTGAGGAAAGTTTCGGCACAGGTTCCAACCATATTCGCGAAAAAGACGGTTTATGGGCAGTGCTTTTCTGGTTAAACATTTTAGCCGTTAAAGGGGAGTCTGTAGAAAAAATTGTCCGTGATCACTGGCAGGTATACGGCCGTAACTTCTATTCCCGTCATGACTACGAAGAAGTGGAGTCAGGGCCTGCAAATGAGTTAATGGAGCGTCTGCGATCGCAGGTTGGAGAAATGAAGGGCAAAACCTATGGTAACTATGAAGTTGACTATGCAGATGACTTTGCTTATACTGATCCCGTAGATGGTAGCGTTAGCCAAAAACAAGGAATTCGTATTGGCTTTACCGATGGTTCTCGGATCGTTTTCCGCCTCTCAGGAACGGGAACCAAAGGGGCAACTTTACGGGTCTACATCGAAAGTTATGAACCCGATGCCAATAAACATGGTGTAGAGACCCAAGAAGCCCTATCACCACTCATTCAATTAGCAGAAGAAATCGCCCAAATTAAGCAATTTACCGGACGGGATAAACCCACGGTTATTACCTAAATTTGTTGATCTTATTCATAGGGGGTATACTATGATTATGCCCCAAACTTATTTATTATAAACGAAATTACTCTTCTATAGATTTTCAAGAAAAAACATAAATCAATCATTCCTGATAAAAAAGTTCTCTCCTTACTGATATTTTATGAAAAAGTCGCTATGATAAAAAGTAGCAAGATTAATGAAATCTTAGCGACTTTCCTTATAGTTTACTCAAGACCACCCTTTTGCAATTTTAAGTTGATACTACTATGATTGACTCATCTGTCAATACAATTGAAGAATTCGATCTCTCCCGTGAAGAGAGAGTCATTGAAATTCAAAACCTCATTGAAACCCTACGGGTTGCTGAGGAGATCGCTAGTAAAGGTTACTTGATTACTAGCTCAGAATTAGCTGATTTAATGGACATCAATGCCAGTGCAGTCACCAGTCGTGGTGATCATTGGTCTTGGCGTAACTGGGTTGTTTCGAGGGTTCGCCGAGAAGGAAACCAAATTCTTTGGCAACTGGAAAAAATCGATTAAATCAGACATTCAAGCTGAATTGTGACCAATTAGGTGAGAGTATGTTTTTAAGTTTAGTCTTAGACATATTCTCACCTTTTGATTGGACTTTGGATAAAAAACAACTGTTAGCGTAAATTTTACGCTAAACATATCTCCAGAGCTAAAATAGAGAATTAAGGTGATTTTAAAAACTCTCTTTCCATCTTTTTAGGGGATTTTAAATATTAAATAGCTTCATTCAGTTTCGGTTCCAATATAGATATCTAAGTAGCTTTCAGTTAGAGATTGAATGACTCGTTCTAATTCATCAATGAGATTTCTTCTAGTGAGTTTTTCTACAGCATCAATATGAGCAGAACTTCCGGCTCGTCCTAAATATTTATATTTGGTTTTTTTCTCATTATTAGTGGCCATAGGAAAAATTGATTCAGCAGCCTGTAGTTTATAATACCAGTAGATTGTTCCCTTTCCATTAACCTGATAACGAATAATATGACAATTAGCTGGTGCTACTTCCCCTTCCCGTTCAATTTTCTTTATTTTCTGTTTAAGAGAGCGAATTAGACTCTTAATTTGTTTGGCTCTCAGGTGGACATCTTGACTGGTCTTAAGTTCGGAATGTGATGACATTAGCCTTAACTATAACAAATAACCTCTTTTGATGTTAGCGTATATATTCCGCTAATTTATAAGGTAATAAATTTTAAAAATGACCAAAAATGAAACGGCTACGTCTGTCGAGGAATTCCTGGTGTGGAGGTCTAACCTCTTCCAAGGACTAAAAGCTAGAAAAGAAACTATTATAGAATTACTCGATGCCCTCTCCAGTAACCAACAAGCTCACTCAGTCGTTGAATTGTCTCTCAATCCTTTATTTAGAAGAGATTATAACAGTTTATATAGAGGAATTCAAGAGTTTTTACCCACTCAAACTGACCCTAATTATGAACAGAGAATTGAGACTTTATTTTCAGCGGTATCGAGAACAATTCCTCCCACTTCAAAACATTATAACTTATTTGGTATTGACACAACTCCCTGTCCACGACGGTTTGCCGAAACGTTAGCGGATAAAACCTTTATTCATTACCCCAATCCAATTAAGGGAAATAAACCCATTAATATTGGACATTGTTATTCCGTTGTCTGCGCTTTACCTGACCAAATAGACACAGAAAAAGTCCCTTGGGCTGTCCCCTTATCAGGAGAGCGAGTCCCCTCTAAACATAAAGGAGTAAATCAAGGCAATCAACAACTAAAAAAAATCTGGCAAAGTTCTTTATTTTCTGATAAATTATCTGTCTTAGTGGCTGATAGTGACTACATCCAAAAGGATTTTATTGGGGAACAAGTTAAGCATGAAGACGTAGTTACTATTACAAGAGTTAGAAGTGACCGAGTTTTTTATCGTCAATTTATTCGGGACCCAAATCAAGCCAAAACTTCGGGACATCCCCGTTGGGATGGGGATAAATTTGACCTTAAAGATGACCAAACTTGGACTGAACCTGATGAAGTTCATCATGTTCCCTTTACAACGAAAAAAGGTCGTCAATTAACAGTGACTATTTCGGGATGGAAACAGATGTTAATGAGAGGAACTAAAAACTATAAAATGAACAATCACCCCTTTACTTTACTCCAGATTGTTGTCAGAGATCAAGAAAGAAATAGTATTTGGAAACCTATGTGGCTTATTGTTATTGGTTCTCGGCGCGATGAGTTAAGTTTAGTTGATTGTTATCAGTGTTATCGACAACGTTATGACATGGAACATCTTTTTCGATTTGGTAAACAAAGATTATTGATGACATCTTATTTAACTCCCGATGTACATCATGAAGAAAATTGGTTTAAACTAACACTTCTTTCTTATGTAAATTTGTGGGCTGCCAGAAAATTAGCTGTGGTTTTACCCCGTGATTGGGAACAGTATTTGAAGACTAATAAATCCATCAAAATCACCCCTAGTCTAGTTCAAAGAGACTTTTCAAGAATAATTACGACCTTGGGGACTTTCGCCAAATTTCCCAAACGTCGAGGTTTTTCTTCCGGACGTATTAAAGGTTACAAAAAAGCCCCACGAACTCGTCATGATGTTATCAAGAAAGGGAGCAAAAAATCAACTAAAAACTTAAAAGCTCCTTAGTTTTCCTCAGAATCTATAGATTAGCCCTATTTGTCAGTCAATTTTATTGACTGATACAGAGCCGATATTTTGGGATTTTAGTTTAGCGTAAAATATACGCTAACAAACTTTTTTCGTCCAAAGTCCAATTTTGAGGTATAACCGCTTAATTGTATTGTATCAAAATTATTGCCCGCAATTCATGAGGGGCTGTGGGGCGAATCGCATTCGCCCCACAGCCCCGTCCCACGGAAAAATGTTGCTTTTTTGAGGGTATTTATGGCGTGCGGAACAAACTAAATGCCATGGTGACACGACATTTGCTATAAATAGACAGAATAGCAACTACGTTATAAAAACTTAGGTATAACCACCATGGCTTCCTCATATTTTAAGAGCGCCCCCCTTGGCCTTTTTAATTCTAATCTTATCTCTACTGTCCTTTCTGTAGGGCTTCATGGTCTAGCTTTATTTTTACTGCTTCCCTATGTTACTAATTTACCCACCTCTGAGCCAGAAGTCTCAGAATCAGGAGAGATCAATGTTCCCGTGATTGAATTAAACCCTAACGAACAAAATCGTCTTCCTGAGCAAAATTCAGGGGTGTCGGCCGTACCAGAGTTTCCTAATTCAAGTTTAGGGGATCTCCCCATGCTAGATTCTCCCTCTTTAGGATCTTCTCTACCCAACAATTTCAGTAACCTACCTACCCCTCCAGCTTTACCCCCTTTACCTCCCCTCAATTCTTACAACAACTACAATAGAATTCCCATTGCACTCCCACCAAGACGCTCTTTTAACCCTCCTCCTTCACCCATCTCTCGGACTCCTTTACCCCCTCCTTCCCTACAAACCCCAACCCCAAAAACTCCTCCAGTCCCAGTTCCAAACCTGGAGAATGCTGAAACCCCTAATTCCCGTCAAGCTCTTAATTTTGGCGATCCCACTCCCCGTAAACCCAATAATCCACTGTTTCAAGGACCTAATAATCAAAATCCATCGACCAATAACCCTTCTATCACTCGTAATCCCAATAACAACCCAGATCGACAGCAGCAAATTATCAGAAATCTTTTACAAGATACTTTAAAAGGAGCCGAGAATTTAACCTACAATGCTCAAGGTACAACAAAGGAAGAAGCGAGAGATAGGGATTTAGAGTGGATGCAGCAAACCGGAGTAACCTTGAAACCGACTCAAATGAAGACGGTTAGAGGAAACTATCCAAAAGCTGCTTGTAACCTGAAATTAGAAGGAAGTGCCATTTACAATGTTGTTGTTAATAGTAATGGACAATTAAGCAAACCCCCCTTTATAACTCAAAGTTCAGGCTATGGCCTTTTGAATAATCAGGGATTACAACAAGTCAGGGCTTTAAGTTTTCCTCAATCAACAAGGGTGAAGGTTATCTTTCGGTACGATTCCAAAATCTGTGGAACTGGTGTTGTTGAAAAGGACACAAACACTCAAACCCAACCTTCTCCCACTCCTGCGCCTCAAGCTCCCCAAAATCAGGCTCCATCTGTTCCCACAGAGCCTAAAAGTCCTGCTCCTAATCCAGAAAATTCCACTACTCCTACGCCGAAAACACCAACGGAACCCAAACCTCCTGTTGAAGCCTCTCCCATTCCTGAAACTCCTCAAAATCAAGCTCCATCTGTTCCCACAGAGCCTAAAAGTCCTGCTCCTAATCCAGAAAATTCCACTACTCCTACGCCGAAGACACCAACGGAACCCAAACCTCCTGTTGAAGCCTCTCCCATTCCTCAAGCTCCCCAAAATCAGGCTCCATCGGCTCCCACAGAGCCTAAAAGTCCTGCTCCCAATCCAGAAAATTCCACTGCTCCTACGCCGAAAACACCAACGGAACCTAAGCCCCGTGTTGAACCCTCCCCCATTCCAGAAACTCCCAAAAATCAGGCTCCCTCTGCTCCAGTAGAACCATCACCTAACTCAGGTTCTCCTTCAACTCCTAAATTGAATGGTACAGTTGCACCACCTGCTGGCAGAAAGTAGATCAACAAGGGTGGGAATTGACACTCCCGCCCGCTACAAGCGGGGGGATTCCTGCACAGAATTAGCCCAAAGTCTAACTCTGATGGGCGTTGTCAAAACGCCTCTATTGACTCGACTCAAATCTAATTCAAGCCTTGCCTTTACTTTTCTCAAGATGTTGGCCGCACCGTGCGATTCGTTGAGCTAGAAAGCTTGTACTAAGTATAAGCGTGTAGCTCGTTCTGTACCTTAAAAAACAGAATAACTGTTGATTTGTTGGCTAAAGGAACCACGCTCGGAATCAAAAGGAGTAATCCTAAGAGTGACGACATAACCCTCCGTTTTGGACTTAGTAAACCCAGGATGGAAGCAGGGTTAAAAAGGGAACCCGTCATGAAGCAGCATGATAAGCCGTTCCATGAGTCAATCGGTCATGGTTAAAACATTTTCGTTGAATCATCGACTTGAACCCTCAAAAGCATCATGTAGCCAAATCTGTTTGACAGGCTGCGTTCAAAAAGAACAAGGTGAAAAGTGGAGAATTGGTTGGATCATCCACATAGATTCCTAAAAGTAACCTGGGGGATAGATGATTAGGGGTCGAAAAGGAAGTCACCTTCCTCTCCTCCCATTCCGAACCGTGCGTGAGACTTTCACCTCACACGGCTCTCGGCAATTAGTCCCTTGTCTAGGGTACTGTTAATACATCGTCTTTCCATTCATAGCCATTATAAGTGCCAATCATAGAGGTAGTCATTTTTGCTTTTGGCATCGTGACAGTGACGATGTAGAGCTTGTAGGTTGTTGTAAGTATCCTTTCCACCTTTCGATTTCGGGATGATGTGGTCAACTTCTATCAAGTCTTCAGGTGTGAAGTGTTGCTTGCATTGAGGGCATATACCTTTCTGTTTCTTTAAGAGTTTCGCTACCCTGGCTGGTGTCCCAGTATATGTACCTCTTCTTTTGCTCCAGTAAGTCCAGTTCCCGTCGTAGGGTGATGATTCAGGCTTAACCAGTGTATGTCTCTTAATTTCCGTTTCGGTGTGGTGATAGAGGACATATTCCCTTGTTTGGAATGTCCATTTCCCTTGTTTTCCGTATGAGAAATATTTTTTGAGGGCATCATACAGTGGTGTCTCTTTCTTTTTCCTGTTTACTGTCCAGGCTCTAAGTGTATTCCATAATATTGAATCTTCGGATGAGAATGTTTCTCTACTTGTTACAGTTCGGTAATAATTACACCATCCTCGGATTATGGGGTTTAATCTTGCGATTAACACTTCTTGTGGGGCTTTCTTGTTGGCTTTTACAACCTCTTTGATTGCCTCATGATGCGCCAGTATCTTTTTCTTGCTTGGTTTGATTAAGGTTTTGAAACCTATTGCTTTGGATTCTATCCCCCATTTTGAATTTCCTCCTGTTTTACCGGAGTGGTGTTTTCCAACGGGGTATGACCTTATGTTGAATCCAAGGAAATCGAAACCGGGGTCAATGGTTTTCCCGTCATGTTCAATACTTTTTAGGGTATGTCTGATGGAGGTTTTTTCTGGTTTGAGTTCCAATCCGACCTTTTCTAGCCATTGTGCAATTAAAGTTTTACATTGTAGAATAACGTCGTAATCCTCGTGGAGAACTACGAAATCATCGGCATAACGGATGATTTTGGGTTTATACTCCCTGTGTAGACTTCCATCTTCCTTACGTTTTGTACGGGGGAAGTGGTTTTCTGTATCTTTTATCATTCCGTGTAGTGCAATGTTAGCCAATAGTGGGCTTATTACACCACCTTGAGGTGTTCCCGAATAGGTTTCCTCTAAGATGCCTTTGTCCATAACGCCGCATTCTAACCATTGTTTAATGATTCTTTTGATGTTGTGTGGACAATCTACTTTAGACAGTAGGTAATCATGGTTAATCTTGTCAAAGCACTTGGCGATATCGGCATCTAGTACATACCTAGCTTTCTTATTAATTGCTGTGTATATTCTGGTGATAGCATCGTGTGCGCTTCTGCCTGGACGAAAACCATAGGATGTTCCCTCAAATTGGGCTTCCCAATATGGTTCTAAGGCTGATTTAACCAAGGCTTGCATTACTCTATCTTTCATGGTGGGTATCCCCAATCCACGTTTTTCATCTCTTCTGTGGTTGGGAATCCATACCCGTCTGAGTGCCTTTGCTTTGTAACCTTTTAAAGTTAATTCTTTGACTAACTTTATTCTTTGGTTAGGGTGTAGTGCCTTTTTCCCATCAACTCCGGCAGTTTTCTTGCCTTGGTTGTCTTGGGTCACTTTGCGTATGGCTAAGAGCTTTGCGTAGTGTGACTTTAACAGTAACTTCTGAAGCTTTTTAGCTTTAACTTTATTACCTGATTTAACAGCTTGAAATATTCTTTTTTGAAGCTTAAACACTTTCCTCTGGACTTTTGCCCAGTTGATTGTGTTCCATTCTGGCGTAGTCTTGGTTATACTCGCATTCGACATTAACTACCTCTAATAAAGACTATTTCTTACTAATAGACCAGCAATACGTCAGCATATCCATACTTATTACAAGTAGGCATTAGCTTCTTATTGCTTCTCACATCCATGACCCTTGCGGTTAAGTTTGTTCCTACTTACCTACCGACCAGTGGTAAGAGCAATCATGGACTTAATTCGTTCCGTTGGTTTGGGTATATCGGTGTTAGGTTTCATCTCTCCCCCAGGTTACTTTTAGGAATCTGTGCGGATGTTACTTCAAAAACTCCACTTTTCACCTTGTTCTTTTGAACGCAGCCTATCAAACAGATTTGGCTACTTCGGTTTTTTGAGGGTTCAAGTCGATGATTTAACGTAATGTTTAACCGTGACCGATTGACTTGAGGATTTCTTGTGCTGTTTCACAGTGGGTATCCCCTTTTATCCCTGCTTCCGTCCTGGGTTTACTAAGTCCAAAACGGAGGGTTATGTCGTTACTCTCGGGATTTCTCCCTTGATTCCGAGTATGGCTCCTTTAGCCAACAAACCAACAGTTATTCAAGTTTCTAGGTTCGTTTACTGTTCGGTTATCCCTACTTAGTTAATTCGGTAATTACTACTTAAGTTTGTAAACTTTTCTTTGGTTTTTACCGTTCGGGTATTGTTTTTACCCTTCTGACCTTTGTGTTCTGCCCCTTGAAAATTGAGCTTTAAGGCTCTTGTTTTTCATCTTTGGGGTAATTAGTCGTTTAACCATTGAATTGCCTTTAGAAGGCTCTTGAATGAGCTACACGCTGTATCCTTATGATGTACTTGGATGTCAGCTTTTTAGCTCAACGAATCGCACAAACCTAAAACCGATACACCCAAATCAACGGAACGAAGTAAGTCCATGATTGCTCTTACCACTGGTCGGTAGGTAAGTAGGAACAAACTTAACCGCAAGGGTCATGGATGTGAGAAGCAATTAAGTTGCTAATGCCTACTTATAATGAGTCGGATAAGCTAACGTATTGCTGGTCTATTAGTAAGAAATAGTCTCTATCAGAGGTAAATATGTCGAATGCGAGTATAAACAAGACTACGCCAGAATGGAACACAATCAACTGGGCAAAAGTCCAAAGAAAGGTGTTCAAGCTTCAAACCAGAATATTTCAAGCTGTTAAATCAGGTAATAAAGGCAAAGCCAAAAAGCTTCAAAAGCTACTGTTAAAGTCACACTATGCAAAGCTCTTAGCCATACGCAAAGTGACCCAAGACAATCAAGGTAAGAAAACTGCTGGCGTTGATGGGAAAAAGGCATTACGCCCTAACCAAAGATTGAAGCTAGTTGGTGAACTAAGATTAGAGGGTTACAAAGCAAAGGCACTCAGACGAATTTGGATACCCAAACCTGGAAGAGTCGAAAAACGTGGTCTGGGAATACCCACCATAAAAGATAGAGTAATGCAAGCCTTGGTTAAATCAGCCTTAGAGCCATATTGGGAAGCCCAATTTGAAGGAACTTCCTATGGTTTTCGCCCAGGTAGAAGCGCACATGACGCTATCACTAGGATATACGCTGTCATCAACAAGAAAGCACGATATGTACTAGATGCCGATATTGCTAAATGCTTCGACAAGATTAACCATGATTACCTACTGTCTAAAGTAGATTGCCCATATAACATCAAAAGAATCATTAAACAATGGTTGGAATGCGGAGTAATGGACAATGGTGTATTTGAGGAAACCAATTCAGGAACACCTCAAGGCGGTGTAATAAGCCCTTTACTGGCAAATATTGCACTACACGGAATGATAAACGACACAGAAAACCACTTCCCCCGTAAAAAACGTAGGGAAGATGGAACACTCATACAGGGTTATAAACCCAAAATCATCCGATATGCCGATGACTTCGTAGTTCTCCATGAGGATTACGATGTCATCCTACAATGTAAAAACCTAATTGCACAATGGTTAGAAAAAGTCGGACTGGAACTTAAGCCAGAAAAGACCTCCATCAGACATACCCTAAAAAGTATCAAACAAGATGGTAAAACCGTTGAACCAGGGTTTGATTTTCTCGGATTCAACATAAGGTCATATCCAGGGGGAAAACACCACTCTGGAAAAACAGGTGGTCGTAACTCCCAAATTACCGGATTCAAGACATTAATCAAACCAAGCAAGAAGAAAATACTAGCTCATCACGAGGCTATAAAAGTGGCTATTAAAGCCAATAAGAAAGCCCCACAAGCAGAATTAATCGTAAGGTTAAATCCCATAATAAGAGGATGGTGTAATTACTACCGAACTGTAGCAAGTAAGGAAGTATTCTCATCTGAAGACAATATATTATGGAATACGCTTAGAGCATGGACAGTCAGCAGGAAAAAGAAAAAGACACCATTGTATGATGCCCTCAAAAAATATTTCTCATATGGAAAATATGGAAAATGGACATTCCAGACAAAAGGAACAATCCTCCACTATCATGCCGGAACGGAAATAAAGAGACATCAACTGGTTAAGCCTGAAGCATCACCATACGACGGAAACTGGACATATTGGAGCAAGAGACGGGGAACCTATACGGGAACACCAACTAGAGTCTCAAAACTCTTAAAGAAACAGAAAGGTATATGCCCCCAATGTAAGCAACACTTTACGCCTGAAGACTTGATAGAAGTTGACCACATTATCCCTAAATCAAAAGATGGAAAGGATACCAACAACAATCTACAAGCTCTACATCGTCACTGTCACGACGCTAAAAGCAAAAATGACTACCTCTATGATTGGCTAGATAATGGCTATGAATGGAAAGACGATATTTTAATAGTACCCATGACAAGGGACTAATTGCCGAGAGCCGTGTGAGGCGAAAGTCTCACGCACGGTTCGGAATGGGAGGAGAGGAAGGTGACTTCCTTTTCGACCCCTAATATTGGCATCACAATTAATATACTGATTTTGAGCAGTTTGATACAACCCTCTTTGCACTCGTTTTCCGCTCTCATGCCACCTTTCGGGTTTTTCACCGTATTTCGGTAGCTCATCATTGTCTAGAAAACTAGCTTTTGAGGAGTAACTTTCTTCTGTTTCAATAAACCTAATACCGTACTTTTCGCAGAGTTGAGCAATACGATTTTTTAATTTAGCTGTAGACACAGAACAAAGATACTCAATGATGGACAAAGTATTTTTGTCTTCTTTGATTAGATTTTGTTGGCATCCAAACAAATTGTACTCCTCTAAAATGGACTAAAAGTTATTTTTATGACACCAGTGGAAAAGTTAGTACCGCTAAAGTTATGGCTTATATTAATGATCCTCATCATGCCCGACATTAATTGAGACGGCGGCTAAAGCCGTGCGAGTCGCTTTTCCACCCCGCTCTAAAGAGACGGGGCGTGACCTCGCTCCCGTATTTTCTCGTTTACTTCGACAAGCTCAGCAACAGGAAAGACTAAAAACAATATTAATATTCTGCTCCCCCAGTCTCCGGTGTTCCTAACCCTCAGATAATTGTTTTCCAGAATTATTAGTTTGACGTTGAGCAGAATGATTATAGAGTTGTTGGCGGCCATTGCGAACAACTCCTAACATTTCACCTAATTCTTGTTCTAGACGAGTGAGGACGGCATCGGCATATTCATCGGCTCCCTCCTGAATTTGTTGTGCTTCGCTGACACTTTTTCGGTATATCCGTTCTACTTCTCCATTAGCCATCTGTCGTTGTTGCTCAATTTCGGCCATAGTCTGAGCTTGGATAGCCTCACATTCGCTTTGTACCTGTTGACGAATTTGATTGGCCTCATGTTGTGCTTGTTGAATAATTCCTGATTCGTCTAAAATTTCTGCTGCTTCTTCTTGCGCCTGTTGAATAATACGCTGTGCATAAGCTTCCGCATTAGCGAGAATTTCTTGTTTTTGTTCGAGAACCTGTAATGCTTTTCTTATGGCCTCAGGAATCTTCGTCCCAATAAATTCTAGTTGTTCTAATACTTTATCCTCATCGATAATCGTCCATCTTGACACGGGAATATGGAAACTCTCATAAATTACCTCTTGGAGGCGAGATAATTCTTGTTGAATGTCAAAATCAGCCTCTCTAGGAGAACTGCTGTTTTTCTTTTGAGGACTTATAGAAGCTTTTGGGGAAGAATTGGGACGTGCCATGGGTAAGAATTAATATATTATTTTTACAATAAGAGTTTAAAGGAAAATCTTATGGATAATCAAAATCAGTTTCCCCATTTAACAACAATTGGACTCAGTATCGCAACCCTTCCTGTCTTGATAGGGTTAATGATGATAAAAACCCTCGGCCAAGAATGGTCAGAGTGGGGAAAAGAAAGCGAAGAAGTTTTTAGAGGCGATCGCTTGCCCCTCCTCAATTTCCCCCACGACTAATCCCGAATTTCTCACAAAATCTGCGATCGCCAAACACAGAAGCCTTACAGGAAGTGGGTTTGAACAGAGCGATCGCAGATTTCCCCAACCAACAGTCTGTTGTCAGATTTTAAGTTAAAATCAACCCGAATTAGACAAAGATGAAAAGATAAATCAATCACTCATTTTTCCAAAAAAATTATTAATAAAATCTCTAATAGTACTAGATTGTTAGAATAAAATATGCTATAATTTAATTATTAAAGCAATTTGCCTTAAACTGATTTAATGAGTCCCAGTCATCCCCGAACCCCTAGTCAAGTAATCAACTTTAGTAAACAGAAAGGAAAAGAAATAATCGCTAATTTTGATGGGGGACTAATCACTTCAGATGCGGGGATTGTCTGGATAGCTGAGTTGGATAAAAAACTGGGAATTACGGAGAAGTTTGGTAACTGTTTTCAAGATCATCGTCATCAATCTTATGTAGATAATTCCGTTCATGAGTTATTAGCACAAAGGCTTTATGGAATTATTTTAGGCTATGAAGATGTCAATGACCATGATAAATTACATCACGATCCTGCCCTTAAGATCGCTTTAGAAAAGCTTAATGAACTTGAAGATAAAAAGGGATGGTTAGCTGGAAAAAGTACAATTAATAGATTGGAATATTGTCCTGAGACTATTCTCGACCAAAAAACGAGTCGTTATCATAAAATAGAACCCAACTTTGAAGCCATTGAAAAATCTTTTGTCGAATTTTTTTTAGAGTCTTATAAAAAACCTCCCTTAAGTATTATATTGGATATGGATGTCACGGATGACCAAGTACATGGTAATCAAGAAGGGGCATTTTTTAATAGTTATTATCACGGAGTATGTTATGCTCCTTTATATATTTTCTGTGGGCATCATTTATTAGTTGCTAAACTTCGTTCATCTAATGTAGATCCAGCCGATGGAGCCTTAGACGAATTACAAAGAATTATCGGACTAATTAGAGAAAAATGTTCAGAGACTCATATCCTAGTTAGGGGTGATAGTGCCTATGCCCGTGAAGAAATCTTCTATTTTTGTGAAAATCAGCCTTTAGTTGATTATGTTATAGCTATGGGAACAAATGGCGTTCTTAAGTTACGAGCGGATGATGTAATTGAAAAAGCCAAACATGAATATGAAAAAAAACTAGCTCCAATAACTGAATTAATGGATAGTTTATTTCAGAAAAAAGAAGATTTAGAAGAAGTTAAAAAATTAGTACCAATTTCTACTTGGTATCGCTCTATTCGTTATAAAACAGAAAAGTCATGGAGTTGTCAAAGAAGAGTAGTGACAAAAGTTTGTTATGGAAGTGATGGCTTAAAAATGCGCCATGTGGTGACATCTTTGCCCGCTTCAAAAATTCCACCCTCAAAACTTTATACAAAAAAATACTGTCCGAGAGGCGAGATGGAAAATCGGATTAAAGAACAACAATTAGACTTGTTAGCTGATAGAACTTCAACTCAAACATTTCAAAGTGATCAACTAAGATTATGGATACATTCCTGGGCTTATGTTCTCATAAATGCTTTTCGTCAACACTGTTTAAAAAAACTTCATTGGCTAAAGCAACTGTGGGAAGAATACGTCTAAATCTTCTTAAGTTGGGAGCCAGAATAAAGATTAGTTGTAGAAGAATTATTATCGCTATAGCTAGTGCTTGTCCTTATCAAGATATTTTGTCTATTGCTAACAAAAGAATTAAAACTATTCCTAATACTGGATAAGTAGAATAAGTTGTTTTTTAAAAAAGATATCTATCATAAGTTGTTGACTGACTGATACTTTCATTTAGTCTTATTTATCGTGGAGAAAATCAAAAGTTAATATAATTATTCCCTCTTAAACTCAATTTTTGGATAATCAAAGTCAATTTTTTTATTCATCTATATTCAAAATTTCTATTAGTCCTAAAAATTATCATTTTTCATCTCTGGATTGGGCTTTCAAATTAATTTGTGAGAAATCCGGGTAAAGGGACAATCAATCATCGGACGGAACGAATAAAAACGAATCTAGAGTCTCAGGAAATAGTCGAAACCTGGGTAGGCAAGACGAGATGCGGAAATCTCTAGATTCGGGTAGGACGAAGCGTAATTGCTTCGAGGCAAAAAGAAAACGATTAACCGAGGTGAACATGGTTAGACACAAAATCAAAGATTTTAGTGAACTCTGGAAGAGCATTCCCTGGAAGAAATTCCGCAAGAATCTCTTTCGTCTCCAAAGAAGATTGTTCAAAGCCATTCAAGCAAAAGACACTAGACGAGCTAGGAATCTACAAAAGCTTATTTTGAAATCCTTTGCAGCTAGGTTACTTGCAGTCCGACAAGTATCACAGCTAAACACTGGCAAGAAAACCGCAGGAGTAGATGGGGTCAAATCTCTCAACTTCAAACAACGGTTCGCCTTAGCAGAAAGATTACTCAAGGCACACGATTGGAAACACTCAAAGCTAAGAGAAATCCCCATCCCCAAAAAGGACGGTACAACCAGAATGCTAAAGGTTCCAACTATGGCAGACAGAGCATGGCAATGCCTCGTTAAATACGCCTTAGAGCCAGCACACGAAGCACTGTTTCACGCCAGAAGTTACGGGTTTAGACCTGGACGTTCAACGCACGATGCTCAAAAGATTCTATTCGCAAATCTAAGATCCAATTCAAACGGATTAAACAAGAGAATACTTGAGCTAGACATTGAAAAATGCTTCGATAGGATTAACCACACCTCAATTATGGAAAGGGTGATAGCCCCTCAGTCAATCAAGACTGGAAGTGCGATTCGATGAGTCAGAAAGCTGATATTTAGTCCTAGACAAAGATACAGCGTGTGACTCGCTCAGAGGCTCCATAAGGAGTCAAACAAGGTGGAAATGATCAACTAGACCCTAAAGGAAAATCAGACCCACTAAAGGTCATCCTCGAAGGGGACAATCTAGGAAAGTCAAATGGACAAAAACCAAACATCAGGTAAAAGCCAACAAGTTCACAAAACTTAATGACAAATTACCGAATAAGCTAAGTAGGGATTACCGAACAGCATAAACACCTAATCTGAGTAACTGTCCGATTGATGGAGGTGAAAGTCCTCCCTGTCAAGGTTAGACATGACTCAAGACCTACCCTCAGTGACCCAACTCGGAATTTGGGAGGCTGAAGCAGGGAATAGGACGCAATCAGACACCGACTGCTGGTGACACTGGCGTTACAGGAGTCCCCACGATGAAACAGAACCTATAAAAGTGACTTACTTGAAGGCAGGTAAAGCAGAAAGAATAGTATCCCCTGACCTCATCGGAGCAACGTAACCCGTCAGCATCTTTCAGGTGTGACTGACTTAACCAAGGGTTTCCGATAGTCAAATCGGTTCCATCTAAAGGGACAATCAATCATCGGACGGAACGAATAAAAACGAATCTAGAGTCTCAGGAAATAGTCGAACCCTGAGTAGGCAAGACGAGATGCGGAATCCTCTAGATTCGGGTAGGACGAAGCGTAATTGCTTCGAGGCAAATAGAAAACGATTAACCGAGGTGAACATGGTTAGACACAAAATCATAGATTTTAGTGAACTCTGGAAAAACATTCCGTGGAAGAAATTTCGCAGAAATCTTTTCCGTCTCCAAAGAAGATTGTTCAAAGCCATTCAAGCAGAGGACACTAGACGAGCTAGGAACATACAAAAGCTTATTTTGAAATCCAAAGCTGCTAGACTACTCGCTGTCCGACAAGTATCACAGCTAAATACTGGCAAGAAGACCGCAGGAATAGACGGGATAAAATCCCTCAATTTCAAACAACGGTTTGCCCTAGCAGAAAGGTTACTCAAAGCTCACGACTGGAAACACTCTAAGCTACGAGAAATACCCATCCCCAAAAAGGACGGTACGAGCAGAATGCTAAAGGTTCCAACTATGGCAGACAGAGCATGGCAATGCCTTGTGAAATATGCCCTAGAACCAGCACACGAAGCACTTTTTCACGCCAGAAGCTACGGGTTTAGACCTGGACGCTCAACCCATGATGCCCAAAAGATTCTATTCTTAAATTTAAAATCCGACTCAAACGGATTAAATAAAAGAATCTTAGAGCTAGACATAGAAAAATGCTTCGACAGGATTAACCACACCTCAATCATGGAAAGGGTGATAGCCCCCCAGACAATCAAGACTGGGATATGGAGATGCTTGAAAGCAGGTGTCAATCCAGAATTTCCAGAACAAGGAACCCCCCAAGGGGGGGTGGTAAGTCCACTATTAGCTAACGTCGCATTGGACGGTATAGAAGACATCCATTACAGTATCCGCTATGCGGACGATATGGTTGTCATTCTAAAGCCTAAAGACGATGCCGACAAGATACTCAAAGACATACAAGAGTTCCTAGCAGCCAGAGGACTAAAGGTAAGTGAAAAGAAAACCAAACTCGTCAGAGCGACAGAAGGATTTGATTTTCTAGGCTGGCACTTCAAAGTGCAAACCAACGGAAAGTTCAGATGCGTCCCATCAGAGGACAATTACAGAACATTCCGTCAGAAAGTCAAAGATATCGTCAACTGCTCGAATTATGGGGCTAAGGTTAAAGCTAAGAAATTAGCTCCCCTAGTCAGAGGATGGCGAAACTATCATAGGTATTGCAAAATGGACGGCTCTCGCTTCTCCTTATGGAGAACAGCACACAGAGCTTTCAAAGTCTTCAACAAAGAAAAGAAACTGAACCGATACAAGGCATCAGAACTTATCAAGAAGGCTTTTCCAGCAGTATCACGCAGTGAAAACCGCCATGTCAATGTCAAAGGCAACAAATCACCCTACGACGGAGACACCCTGTATTGGAGTAAGCGTAACAGTAAGCTCTACGACGGTGCAACCTCTAAATGTCTGAAAAGACAACACCATTCATGTGGACATTGTGGATTGAAGTTTATGGACGATGAGAGGGTTCAACTCCATCACATAGACGGAAACCACGATAACTGGGAGCCTAAAAACTTAATAGCAGTCCACCATAGCTGCCACCAGCATATCCACACGGGCAAGACTGGAAAAGTCTAACTTGTCGGGAGCCGTGTGCGGTGAAAGTCGCAAGCACGGATCTAAATGAGAGGGGCGAAGGATAATACCTTCCCTCGACTCAACCTAGGTCAATGCCTAAAAGCAGGTGTCAACCCAGAATTTCCAGAACAAGGAACCCCCCAAGGGGGGGTCGTAAGTCCACTATTAGCTAACGTCGCATTGGACGGCATAGAGGACATCCATACCTCCATCCGGTACGCGGATGATATGGTTGTAATCTTAAAGCCTAAAGACGATGCCGACAAGATACTCAAGGATATACAAGAGTTCCTGGTAGTCCGAGGACTAAAAGTGAGTGAAAAGAAAACTAAGCTCGTCAAAGCGACAGATGGATTTGATTTTCTAGGATGGCACTTTAAAGTACAATCCAACGGAAAGTTTAGATGTGTCCCATCAGAGGACAATTACAAAGCATTCCGCAAGAAAGTCAAGGACATCGTCAACTGCTCGAATTATGGGGCTAGGGTTAAAGCTATGAAATTAGCCCCCCTAGTCAGAGGATGGCGAAATTACCATAGATATTGCAAATTGGAAGGCTCTCGCTTCTCCTTATGGAGAATGAAGCACAGAACTTTCAAGGTCTTCAACAAAGAAAGGAAACTGAACCGATATACGGCATCAGAGCTTATCAAGAAGGCTTTTCCAGCAGTATCTTATAGTGAGAATCGCCACATCAACGTCAAAGGTAATAAATCCCCATACGACGGGGACGAAGTTTACTGGAGCAAGCGTAACAGCAAACTCTACGATGAAGCAACCTCTAAATGTCTGAAAAGACAAGACCATTCATGTGGACATTGTGGATTGAAGTTTATGGATGACGAGAGGGTACACCTCCACCACATAGACGGAGAACACAGTAATTGGAAGCCCAAAAACTTAATGGCAGTCCACCATAGCTGCCACCAGTACATCCACATGGGCAAGACTGGAAAAGTCTAATTTGTCGGGAGCCGGATGCTCAGAAATGTGCACGTCCGGATCTAAATGAGAGGGTCGGAGGATAATACCTCCACTCGACTCAACCGGAACAGAGATTAATGGTTCATCACCTTGAATGAGTTTCTCTCAATCAAGGTTAAACCCCGAGTCCAAACATTCAGGCTATATTCTGTTTTTAAAGGCATTGGCTGGGTAAATACCGGAAATATTCAGTCTTTTTTCTTAAATTGCACCCAATCACTTATTGAATCTGATTAAAAAACCTTATCATGACCCAAATTGTTTCTATTCATTCCTATCGCGGTGGAACAGGAAAATCTAATATGACGGCTAACCTAGCCACCACCATGGCCATGTTAGGTAAGCGTGTGGGTATTGTGGATACCGATATCCAATCTCCAGGAATCCATATTCTCTTTCGCCTCGATGAAACAAAAATTAACAAAACCCTCAACGATTATCTTTGGGATGATGATTGCTCAGCAGAGCAAATTGCTTATGATGTCAGTTATGTCCTAAATCATGGATCTGCAGTGGCGGCCAACCCTAATGGGAAAATCTTTTTGGTTCCTTCGAGTATGAAAAGTGAGGATATTGCCACTATTCTCAGCGAAGGATATGACGTGGAATTGCTCCAACAAGGATTTTATGAGGTGGGAGATACACTGGAGTTAGATTATCTCTTTGTGGATACCCACCCAGGTCTAAACGAGGAAACTCTACTTTCCATTGGTTTATCTAGTGCAGCTTAGCAAAAATAATCCACCAGTCACTTATGATCTTTAAAGCCCTTAAATTTCCAAACGAACGGCTTAGCAAAATGTTGATTAAAGTAATCAATAAAATTGAGAATTTTTTGGGATAGTTCTTCAGTTGAACGGACAGTAATTCTTTTGAGTAAACGCCGGACTAAGATCAAAAACCAACACTCAATTTGATTAAGCCACGATGTATGTTTGGGAATATAAACAAAGCGAATTCGATGAGATTCATCTGATAAAAAATCTGCTCTGCTGTCCATAGATTGCAAAATCCCCTCCTTTCCTTTTCTCCCCAAATCAATAGTAATTCCACAGCTTTCTGCTACTAATTTGACTAAGCTTTCCGATTTATGAGTGTTGAGTTTATCTACAATAAAAATCCATTCTGCTTTTTCATCAATCTTAATCGTTCTCTGGATATGTTCAGAAAAATCTTGTTCTGTTCTTGTCGGTCCAATAGAGGGACTAACAACTTTTCCTCTTGCCACATCCCAGTTCGCAATCAAGCTTAAAGTTCCGTGTCTTTCATATTCAAATTCGATTTTTTCTACTTGTTTAGGCTTGATTCTTTTGTTCGGAAATAATCTCTCAAGAGCTTGAATCCCTGTCATTTCATCTGTACTAATTAAATGAATTCCTTGTTCTAACAAAGTTTTAGCTTCTTGATGAAGTTCACAGATATATTTGACTTGCTTTTTAAATTTTAAGGGATCATCAATTTTGGCATTTAACCAGTAACGAACGAGATGTGGTTGTAATGTCGCTTCTTTTTAAAAAACGCCCCACACTACGGGGGGAAATCTTTTCGACAATTCCTCTTTTTATGGCTTCATCCGCCAACTCTGAAGGTGTCCAATGGCTCACTGGTCTGTCTGATTTTTCACATTCTTCACAAGCGATCGCTACAATCTGGACTACTTGTTCGACCGTAAAGGATTTTGTTGTTCCAGGTCTTGGGCGATCGCTTAAAATTCCTTTGATCAAGACCATTAATGCTTTCTCCGTTACCTGTTGTTCTTCGGCGGCACTCAGTTTTTCTCTCTCCTCAAACCATCGCGATCGCCACTGACGCACTTGTACTCGGTCTAATTCTAATCTTCGACTAATCGAACTATTGCTCTCTCCTGATGCTGCGGCTAAGATTAGCTTGGCTCGTCTAACAAGGCGATAGGGGTTTGTTGTCCCTCTCACTATTTGTTGGAGTACTGTTTTCTGTAGGTTGGAGAGGTTAATTGGCAATGCTTTTATCATGGACATCAACTTCGAGATTCTTCCGTTAGTTTCATTGAAACACATTGTCGTGGCTAGTCACGAAAGTTTCTGTAAAAATCTGGTGGATTACTTTCGCCAAGCTGCACTAGTTAATTGTAGCTTATGTCTTCAAGATGGGGGATGTTGTCAAAGAAAACAAGCTGCTAATGAAATTCAATCCGAACCAATATTTAAGGTATTAGTAATTACAGATAGCCAAGAAAATATCAGAAATTTACAACAATGGTTACATAATAATCAAGTTGAAGCTATTTTTATATATGATTTAACTGAAATCAATCAAGGGTTATTATCCCAATCATTTTCAGGAATTATTATCGATCATCACCTCAAACAAGATACGGTTGAAAATTGGGTTAAACAATTACAACAATATGCTAGTTTTCAGGAAGTTCCTATTATTGCCTTAAGTGAAAAAGCAGGTAATGGAATTCCTTGGTTAGAGAGACAATAAAAATTAGAGGATTATATTTTAACCCCTTTTAATGGAGATAAATTAGTTAACTATTTAAAGAATTTATCAGCCACTAATACAGCTTTAGCAAATGGTGATGTATATTGGTTTCCTCGCTAATTAACTAAGAAATTATTCTGTTAATTTTTAGTAGGAATATATTTAGCTAATTTAGCAGCAAGATTAGCAAAAGGCATACTTTGTAACCAAACCTTACCCGGGCCGGTTAACTTAGCTAAAAATAAACCTTCTCCGCTAAACAAAACATTTTTGATACCCTTAACAGATTCAATTTCAAAGTTAACTGTAGGCTCAAACAAAGCAATGTGCCCAGGATCAACTAATAGAGTCTCTTGGGGCTTTAAATCATAGCTTTGCATTTCTCCTGGAATTTCTAAAAATGCCTTTCCTGGACCGCTTATTTTTTGTAAAATAAACCCTTCGCCTCCGAATAAACCAGCGCCCAATTTTTTGCGAAAATGTAACTCTATTTCCACAGTTTCTTCAGCACACATAAAAGCATCTCTTTGACAAATTAAACTTTGTCCAGGCATCAATTGAAAATCTAAAATTGTCCCAGGAACTTCCATTGTAAAAGCAACCATTCCCTGACCCGAATTACAATTATAACTGGTCATAAAGAGAGATTCTCCAGCCAATGCCCTGCCGATACCTGCCATTAGTCCCCCTCTGGTGTTGGTCTTCATTTCTATGTCTCCCTTCATCCAGGCCATGCCACCAGACTCCGTATAAATAGACTCCCCCATCATCAGATGGGTTTCTAAAATTTGCATTACGGTTCCGTGAATTTTGTACTGCATTGATCATTAAATAAATTGACTTTACTCGAGAGCATACCATTTACTCTCTGTATACTATGAAACTAGATACCTCTATATATAGGAATATTTAAGGGCATTTTAATATTTACTCTCTCTTGTTGATAATTAACTTATTGGGAAAATATACCATCTTTTTTAAAATTGTTATATAATAGCCTAGTAATAACCTTTTCTTGGGTGGGCGAAAGTCAGCAAGAAAAAACTTATTTATGCTAAATTTAAAGATGAACTTTTTGAAACAAACCCTTGCCAGTATTATAGGAACTTTAGCAGGATTATTTTTATTTGCTACATTGGGAGTTAGCAGTTTAGTTATATTGTTGATTACTTTAGCGAGTGTAGACACAGAACCGACAATTAAGGACAAATCAGTATTGGTATTGGATCTATCTACAGAAATTAGAGACCGAGAACCAATGGTTAATATAAGTGACATATTATCGGATAGGCAGCGTTCGGTATTAACCTTAAATCAGGTTGTCAAAAACATTGAAAAAGCAAGTAAAGATAGTCGGATAGAAGCCATTTTTTTAGATGGAAGTAACGCCAGTGCTGGAAGTGGTTATGCTAATTTTGCGGAGATACGAGAAGCCTTAATAAAGTTCAAAGAAAGTGGTAAGAAAATCATTGCTTACGATGTTACTCTCACTGAGCAAGAATATTATTTAACCTCACTAGCTGACACCTTAATTGTTCATCCTATGGGTTTAATGGAATTGAATGGAATAGTTACAGAATCCTTATTTTGGACAGGGGCATTTGATAAGTATGGAATTGGGGTCCAAGTGGTGAGAGTAGGTGATTATAAGTCAGCAGTTGAACCTTATACAAGGACTGAACTCAGTGCAGAAAATAGGCAGCAATTACAAGTTTTACTCGGTAGTATCTGGAATAATTATCTTCAAGAAGTTGGAGAAAGTCGTCAGATAAACCCTAATGATTTACAAAAAGTTGCAGATAATCAAGGGGTTTTGGTTCCTGAAGAAGCCCAAAATTTAAAATTAATTGACCAAATTGATTATAGGGATAAAGCAATTTCTATTTTACAAGAAATCACAGGAAATCAAGAAAAATCTTTGAGACAAGTTTCATTCAATCGTTATATAGATATCCCAGTTACAGGAATAGCAAATAATAGTTCTAACAAGAAAATTGCCGTTGTCTATTTAGAGGGTTCTATTGTGGATGGAGTAGGAACCAGAGAACAGATAGGGACCAGTCGGTTTGAGAAAATATTGCGTAAAATTAGGGAAGATAAGCAAGTAAAAGCAGTAGTTCTTCGCATTAATAGTCCTGGAGGAAGTGCAACTGGATCGGATATTATTTTACGAGAAGTTCAATTAATTCAAGAGAAAAAACCCGTGATCATTTCTATGGGTAATGTCGCAGCATCTGGAGGGTATTGGATCGCAACAGGAGGAGAACATATTTTTGCCCAACCTAATACCATTACCGGATCAATTGGAGTCTTTGGACTCTTATTTAATATCCAGGAAGTTGCCAACAATAATGGTATCACCTGGGACGTTGTTAAAACAGGAAAATTTGCCGATTTAGGAACAGTAAGACGACCAAAAACGGAGCAAGAATTAGCCATTTATCAGAAATCAGTTAACCGTGTTTATGACTTATTTTTAGAAAAAGTGGCTGAATCTCGTGACTTAGCTAAGGAGAAAGTTGCCGATATTGCACAGGGTAGAGTTTGGTCAGGAAAAACAGCAAAAAATATCGGATTAGTCGATAGTTTTGGGGGATTAGATGCCGCTATTCAATATGCAGTAGAACAAGCAGAATTAGGTACAGACTGGGAAATTAAATCTTATCCTAGTTCCCCAAGATTTGCAGGGCTATTCGTCAGGAAAACTTTAGATGAAGATATGAAAATTGGTAATCATTCTGTTGATCCTTTAACACAAGAATTTTCAGAATTTCAAGAAGAACTGAAAGTTATTCAAAACTTTAACGATCCTCGAGGTGTTTATTCTATTCTGCCTTTTAATTGGCAATTACGATAAGGGAAGAAATACAGACGATTCCCCCAAAAACCCTTAAAAAAAGGTAGGAGGCAAAGATAGGGTGTATCTGAAAAATATTCATCTATATGCTTTTCGTAATTATCATGAACAAACTCTTAATTTTGAGTCACAAAAGACAATTCTGTTAGGAAATAATGCTCAAGGAAAATCCAATTTACTCGAAGCAGTAGAACTATTAGCAACCTTAAAAAGTCATCGGACTAATCGCGATCGTGATCTTATTCTAGAAGGGGAGAAAAAAGGACAAATTTTAGGAACAGTAGAACGAAACTATGGGGAGTCCCAAATGGGAATTACTTTCCGTTCCCCAGGAAGACGTAGTTTAATGTTAAATCATGAAAACTTACGCCGTCATTTAGAATTTTTGGGTCATATTAACGCCGTAGAATTCTCTTGCTTAGACTTAGAATTAGTTAGAGGTTCCCCGGAAAACCGTCGTAGTTGGTTAGATACTCTTTTAATCCAACTTGAACCCGTTTATGCTAGTATTATTAATCAATATAATAAAGTTTTACGGCAACGAAATGCCTTATTAAAAGTTATTCGTAAGACAGTGGAAGAACAGACAACTACTGATAATTTATCGGCAGAAATGTCTCAATTAAAATTATGGGATCAACAGTTAGCCGAGGCAGGTACGAGAGTTACTCGAAGACGAAATCGAGTTATTGAAAGAATAAGCCCGTTAGCAGAAAATTGGCATAAAGAAATTAGTAACGGCACAGAAAAGTTAGAGATTAATTATTTACCTAATATTTCAATTGATAGGGAAGAACCGCAAGAAGTACAACAAGCTTTTTTGGATAAAATAGAACAGCGTCGTATGGCTGAACAACAACTGGCCACCAGCGTTGTTGGCCCCCATCGGGACGATGTAGAATTAAAAATTAATCATACTCCGGCGAAGTCCTACGGTTCCCAAGGACAACAAAGAACCCTTGTTTTAGCCATCAAATTAGCCGAATTACAGTTAATCGAAGATGTCATAGGAGAACCCCCCTTATTGCTATTAGACGACGTTTTAGCAGAACTCGATCCCAACCGACAAAATCAACTATTAGAAGTGATTCAAGGGAGGTTTCAAACCATAATCACCACCACCTATTTACACTCTTTTGATACACAATGGTTAAAATCGTCTCAAATAATGAAAGTTGAAGGGGGAAAACTTTTTCAAATGTAGAAAATTATAGTTGATAAAATTTATAAACGTCTTTCGCTGCACGATGTAATAGAGAATGTCGATAGACTAGAGACTTCAAGTCTTTTGCATAGCCTCCTCCAATGACACTAGCAACAGGATATCCCTCGGCAATGCAACTACTCAAAACCAGCATTTCTCGCCGATAAATTCCCGTATCTGTTAAACTTAATTTGCCGAAATGATCATTAGCATGAATATCAACTCCGGCATCGTATAAAATTAGGTCTGGTTTTATTTCTGATAATAAATCAGGAAGATATTTGGACAAAATTTGTAAATAACCATCATCATCTAATCCTTTTGGTAAGGCAACATCTAAATCACTTTTTTGTTTTTCTCTAGGAAAATTAGACTCACAGTGCATAGAAAAGGTGAACACTGTCTCATCATTTTCAAATATTTTAGCAGTTCCATCTCCTTGATGAACATCGAGATCAATAATTAATACTTTTTGAACTAACTTTAATTGTTGTAATACACAAGTTGCGATCGCTAAATCATTAAAAATACAAAACCCTGAACCATAGTTGGGAAAAGCATGATGAGTACCCCCTGCTGTATTACAAGCTAAGCCGAATTTCAAAGCTAATTTTGCCGTTAAAATAGTGCCTCCAACGGCGATACAAGTCCGTTTAACTAATGCTTCACTCCAGGGTAACCCGATACGTCTTTGTGCTTTATCCGTTAGAGTTCCTTGACAGTAGCCGGTTATATAATCAGGACAATGAACTAATTCTAATAAAGAGTTTTCAGGCAATTTTGGAGTATAAATATCATTGAAATCAATAATCTTTTCTTTCAGTAATAATTCATAAAGTAAGGAGAATTTTCCCATTGGGAATCTATGTCCATCAGGGAGTGGAACAACATACTGATGATCATAAACAATAGGTAAATTCATCGTTAATTTTACTTTTAGGGAGCTAAATAACCATATCACAAAGCCAGTATTAAGGTAAACTTATATTTTTTGTAAAGTTCAACTGGATTTTTCTCAGTATTTATTCTAGAAGATTGATGTGAATCGAAGATTAATTTTTTTGAGGAATTTAGTAATTTTGGTGATGCTAACAAGTGTCATTTGACTTAACCTATAAAATATACTTTTATTTTTATCCCATTTTACTTAAATATGTTTAGTGCAACAATTGGTTCAATTTCCCTATCCTTAGCCTTGTTTCCTATTTCTGCTCAAGCCTTACCTACCCCTGCTCAAGTTGATCATACAGCAGAAAGAATTTGTCAAGTTCCTCAAGAATCTGCTTCAATAACAAGAAATATTTACTATAAAGAGTTAGGCAAGTGGGTAAGTAACGGCAATATCACAGCTAATCAAATACAAGACGAAGACACCCGAGAAATAATTATTGGACTTTGGATAAAAAACAATTGTTAGCGTAAATTTTACGCTAAACGTATCTCCAGAGCTAAAATAGAGAATTAAGGTGATTTTAAAAACTCTCTTTCCATCTTTTTAGGGGATTTTAAATATTAAATAGCTTCATTCAGTTTCGGTTCCAATATAGATATCTAAGTAGCTTTCAGTTAGAGATTGAATGACTCGTTCTAGTTCATCAATGAGATTTCTTCTAGTGAGTTTTTCTACAGCATCAATATGAGCAGAACTTCCGGCTCGTCCTAAATATTTATATTTGGTTTTTTTCTCATTATTAGTGGCCATAGGAAAAATTGATTCAGCAGCCTGTAGTTTATAATACCAGTAGATTGTTCCCTTTCCATTAACCTGATAACGAATAATATGACAATTAGCTGGTGCTACTTCCCCTTCCCGTTCAATTTTCTTTATTTTCTGTTTAAGAGAGCGAATTAGACTCTTAATTTGTTTGGCTCTCAGGTGGACATCTTGACTGGTCTTAAGTTCGGAATGTGATGACATTAGCCTTAACTGTAACAAACAACCTCTTTTGATGTTAGCGTATATATTTCGCTAATTTATAAGGTAATAAATTTTAAAAATGACCAAAAATGAAACGGCTACGTCTGTCGAGGAATTCCTGGTGTGGAGGTCTAACCTCTTCCAAGGACTAAAAGCTAGAAAAGAAACTATTATAGAATTACTCGATGCCCTCTCCAGTAACCAACAAGCTCACTCAGTCGTTGAATTGTCTCTCAATCCTTTATTTAGAAGAGATTATAACAGTTTATATAGAGGAATTCAAGAGTTTTTACCCACTCAAACTGACCCTAATTATGAACAGAGAATTGAGACTTTATTTTCAGCGGTATCGAGAACAATTCCTCCCACTTCAAAACATTATAACTTATTTGGTATTGACACAACTCCCTGTCCACGACGGTTTGCCGAAACGTTAGCGGATAAAACCTTTATTCATTACCCCAATCCAATTAAGGGAAATAAACCCATTAATATTGGACATTGTTATTCCGTTGTCTGCGCTTTACCTGACCAAATAGACACAGAAAAAGTCCCTTGGGCTGTCCCCTTATCAGGAGAGCGAGTCCCCTCTAAACATAAAGGAGTAAATCAAGGCAATCAACAACTAAAAAAAATCTGGCAAAGTTCTTTATTTTCTGATAAATTATCTGTCTTAGTGGCTGATAGTGACTACAGCCAAAAGGATTTTATTGGGGAACAAGTTAAGCATGAAGACGTAGTTACTATTACAAGAGTTAGAAGTGACCGAGTTTTTTATCGTCAATTTATTCGGGACCCAAATCAAGCCAAAACTTCGGGACATCCCCGTTGGGATGGGGATAAATTTGACCTTAAAGATGACCAAACTTGGACTGAACCTGATGAAGTTCATCATGTTCCCTTTACAACGAAAAAAGGTCGTCAATTAACAGTGACTATTTCGGGATGGAAACAGATGTTAATGAGAGGAACTAAAAACTATAAAATGAACAATCACCCCTTTACTTTACTCCAGATTGTTGTCAGAGATCAAGAAAGAAATAGTATTTGGAAACCTATGTGGCTTATTGTTATTGGTTCTCGGCGCGATGAGTTAAGTTTAGTTGATTGTTATCAGTGTTATCGACAACGTTATGACATGGAACATCTTTTTCGATTTGGTAAACAAAGATTATTGATGACATCTTATTTAACTCCCGATGTACATCATGAAGAAAATTGGTTTAAACTAACACTTCTTTCTTATGTAAATTTGTGGGCTGCCAGAAAATTAGCTGTGGTTTTACCCCGTGATTGGGAACAGTATTTGAAGACTAATAAATCCATCAAAATCACCCCTAGTCTAGTTCAAAGAGACTTTTCAAGAATAATTACGACCTTGGGGACTTTCGCCAAATTTCCCAAACGTCGAGGTTTTTCTTCCGGACGTATTAAAGGTTACAAAAAAGCCCCACGAACTCGTCATGATGTTATCAAGAAAGGGAGCAAAAAATCAACTAAAAACTTAAAAGCTCCTTAGTTTTCCTCAGAATCTATAGATTAGCCCTATTTGTCAGCCAATTTTATTGACTGATACAGAGCCGATATTTTGGGATTTTAGTTTAGCGTAAAATATACGCTAACAAACTTTTTTTGTCCAAAGTCCAAGACTTAGAAAATAGAAAAATTTTAATTATGAATGATAATCAATACGAAAAAATTTATCAAGACTTAGGGTTTGAACCTGTAAATGATATTACTAATTTGACTATGGGTAGAACAGTAGCCAGTATTATAGAAAGTTATATCTATTCAAAAGGGATTACTAAAGATTTATTTAAAACGATAGGTAAAAAAAGTAATGCTGATTGGTTAAAAGATTCTAATACCACATCTAAATATTTAATGAAAGTAGATGGTGGTAGGTGTTTCAATAATAGACCATTAGAAATTACTGATAGTTGTGAACCTAATACATTCAGATTTATTGATGTCGATTTTAGCGGTGCTTATTCAGTGCCTCAAACTAAAATACCTTATCCTATCGGTAATCCTATTATTTTAGATTATCCATTAAGTGAATTAAAAAGCAGTCAACCCAACTATATGACCTTGAGAGAATTTCTTAAACAATTTAGGGATGAATTAGTACCTGGGTTATGGGTTGCTAGAGTAAGTCTAAAAGAAGGATATAAGTTAAAACATAGACAAGATATTTTTATGTCTTGGTTCCCAGGTAACATAAAAAAATATAAATCCGATACTGATAATCAAAGTGATAGTGATAACTATAATATTGACGATATGGGTTACTCGAAAATATTAACCAATGAAATTAATCTAGCTATTCTAAATCATGATTTATTAGAATGGATAGAAAATGTAGCATCAAGGAATCAAAGAAAAGAATTAATGGATAACTTATTAATTGTGACTGCTATTATTTACCCTAAAAGTTTTCAAGTTGATACAGTTGAGGAATTAAAAGAAAAATATAAAGATTATGAAGGTAACAATAGTTGTGAAATTATTTTTGATAAAGGAAAAGTTAGGAACCCAGATTCCGCACTTCAAAAAGTAGCATTAAATACTACAAGCCTGGGGTTAATAATTAAGTATAATTGCTTAAGCTCTTGAAGACAAAAAAGTGGGATAATTGCTTAAGTTGTTTCCTCTGTAAAAAAAGAGCGAAAAATGTCTTATTTAGAAGAAATACAAGTTAAAAATTTAGACCATTTAGGGATAGTAGCTGGTTTAATTGATGAAATAGGAATAGTCAAAATAATTAATAATAAATTAGGAATAGATGTTAGAGAAAAAATCTCAGCAGGTACAGTAGTTAAGTCTATTTTAATCAATGGACTAGGATTTGTTTCAAGACCTCTATATTTATTCAGTCAGTTTTTTCAAGATAAAGCCATTGAGAAATTGTTAGGAGAAAGAATTAAACCTGATTACCTTAATGATGATAAAATTGGGAGAGTAATGGATGAATTATATAAATATGGACTAAATGATATTTTTATTGAAGTAGTTTTAGAAGTAATTAAAAAATTTAAAATAGACCTTAAATACTCCCATTTAGATTCCACATCATTTCATTTAGATGGAGAATATAAAAGGGAAGAAGATAAAGAGAAACAGGAAGAAGAAAAAATTATTAAAGAAAGACCAATTTTTATTAAGAAAGGATATTCTCGGGATCATAGACCAGACTTAAAACAATGTGTCTTGGATTTAATAACAAGCCAAGATGGAGATATTCCATTATTTGTGAGAGTAGGAGATGGAAATGAATCTGATAAAGCTGTATTTGGAAAAGTTTTAGTAGAATTCAAAAAGCAAATAAAGTTTGATAGTATCATGGTTTGTGATAGTGCTTTATATGGTCAAGAAAATCTCCAACTAATCCAACATTTAAAATGGATAACGAGAGTTCCAATGACCATAAAAAAAGCAAAAGAATTAGTGCAAAATATAGAGGTGGAAGAAGTAAAAGATGAAGATAAAGAAAAAAGAAGTGACCTAAATTTAGAAAGTTATACCTGGAAAGAAGAAATTGTTACTTATGGTGTAATCAAGCAAACTTGGTTAATAGTCTTGAGTGAAAAAAGACAGAAAAGTGATTTGGAAAAACTAGAAAAACAACTTTCCCAAGAAGAGAAGAAATCCCAAAAATTTCTTAAAGAAATACAATCTGAAGAATTTGAACATCCTCAAGCTGCTCGATATAAATTAAAAGCTATTAATAAAAAATTGAGATTGTTGGAAATAAAAGAAGTTGAACTGATTGAAACTTACTCGAAAAAAAAGGAAAAGATTTATAAAATGATTAGTCTGATCATCAAAAAAGATGAAGAGATAAGTAGAAAGACTAAAGAAGCAGGAAAATTTATTTTAGCAACTAACTTAGTAGAGGAAAATAAATTAGAAGCTAGTGAAATTCTGATAACTTATAAAAACCAGCAATCTACGGAAAGAGGATTTCGATTTTTGAAAGATCCCTTATTTTTTACTGATAGTTTCTTCGTTGAAAAACCAGAAAGAATAGAAACAATGTTATTTTTAATGTCTTTGTGTTTGTTGATTTATAACTTGGGGCAAAGAGAATTAAGAAATTGTTTAAAAAGAGTCAAAAAAGGAATAAATAATCAAGTAGGGAAAGTGACATTGCGTCCGACTTTGAGGTGGATATTTCAATGTTTTCAAGGTATTCATTATGTGATTTTAAACGGAGTTAAACAAATTGTCAATTTAACAGAAGAAAGGCGTTTTATATTGAGTTTATTACCTGCATCTTGTCAAAGATATTATCTATAAATTGAATTGGATAAAGCAAAAATAATAAAAGAATAAGAGTCTAATGATATCAAATGAGAAGAGGAAACTCTCCTTCGTTTGTGCTGAGTCTTGCTAAGTTTTCAATGAGTATAAATCTTCTTAATTTGATTATTTTTCCTAAAAATTTAATGAAAAGAGAAATATTCTTGCCCAGGTATGATTTTCGGACTTTTTAAAACTATGTATTTTTTTATACTACATTTTGAAGTGCGGAATCTGGGTTAGGAAAATAAACGAATTAGTCGAACCTTATTACTGGTTAGGTTTACCTTATGGTGATGACTTTATCAATAAAATGAAAGAATTAAGAAGTCAATATGATAAAGGTACTTCGTTAAATAGTTTGTATAAATTAAATATCAATACTGCTTATGGTGATATTGTTTCAAGGTTCTTTAATATTGGGAATGTGGTGTTAGGGAATAATATTACAGCTATGACTAGAACTGCTATGTGGTGTCTAGAAAAATGTTTTTATGGTTATCAATCAATTACTGATGGTTGTATTATTAACTTAGATACTTTACCTTGTGAGGTGCCAGGAAATAGATTAACAGGAGAAAATACTGTAACACCCCATAGATATTATTCCAAACAAATAAATTGGGTAAAAGATAAAGTATCAGTATCTGAAATGTTGAATAATAAAGATGGAAAAATAGAAACATGGTTAAAAGAAACCTTGATTAGTACCTTTCCTAATATTAGTTGTCTAGAATATTATGATATTGAAATTAAGAGTATAGCTGATAAGGTTATATTTCATGGTAACGCTAACTACTCTATGGATAATGTTATTCATGTAAAGGAAGTTAAAAAGCGTGGTGAAACAATAGAAGACTATTATGGAGGTGATTTTGTAGGGTATCATCATGGTGGTGCTTACAATGATATGGAAGATATTGATACTGAATTAACCCAACCAAAAAAAGAAATAAAATACGATGACCCTGTTTATAAAGTGAGAAGTTATAAAAGAGAAGTTGAAGAGTATGATTGGGATAATTATGATGATTATGATATTGAATTATTTAAAAAAGATAAGAAAATAAATCTACACAAGTTATTTTTAAATAATTTAGCTAATAATCCTAATCAAGTAAAAAGATTAGAACCTATGACCTTATTTAAAATATTAAAACCTAAAGATGTAAAAAGAAGACAAAAATCTATAGGACAAACTAATAGAACTATAGGTGAACAAATAGACGTGCCTAGATTACCATTAGAAATTTCTATTAATCAGTTTCCATACAAGTACAGAAAACAATATGAACAATTTAAAAAAGAACACGAAAAATTAAAAGAAGATTATGGACAAGGGTTTGAGATGTATTTTATTAACAATGACGGAACATTAAATTATGAACTAGCCATAAGAACGATTGATAAAGCAATTAGTAAAGACGCTATGAGTTTTAAAAAATGGATTGAAAAAATACCTAAATTATCAACAGAAAAATCCCAACATCCTCATCTAGACCAAAAACGAGAGTTAGAAGCTAATTTAGACTTTTCTTATACCTGGGATGATGACGATATCTAAATATACTCTCAGTGATGTCTAAAATCAAATTTAAGACGTTTTTACAGTGGTTTATGAGGTTATCATAAACCATTTTTTATAGACCTTAAAACGCAAATATGAAGGGTTAATGTTCATGTATTGTAGTACAAGTTATGATAGGTCAAAATTGGGGATATTTGGGGCAACATCTTCCCCTATATACTCAAATCACTTGTACTAACTTTTGAGTTAAAATCTTGATTATATAAGGTTAGAAGGGTGTAAAAATCCTTAAAAACCTTGCGGTGTTATTGCAAAAAAAGGATAAAAAAGCTTCTAACACCGCAAAAAATAAATCGCTGTAACCCTGATTATTTCGTTACCAACAAAATCGCTGTAACCCTGATTATTTGGTTAGAAAACTGTACTAATGTTTTCTTGTGTAGGGTGTTCTGATACTTGAAAATATTTTTAGAGTCTTTACAGACGATTCTCAAGGGTTTCATACGTACTGTAGCCACCAATCATAGGTTAATTGGTGGCTACAGTACATAAAAATGGGTTTAATTGGTTTCTTTATCCTTCAATGAGTCAAAATCAATATTTTCCATTAATTCTCTGATTTTTTGCCATCGTGGTGAGGTCTTAGCTTTGGGGTTAGATTCATATTCGTCTCTCAAAGTAAAAATTATGTCTCTGAGTTCGAGTAGCCCGTTAATCCCGGATTTCTCACAAATTAATTTGAAAGCCCAATCCAGAGATGAAAAATGATAATTTTTAGGACTAATAGAAATTTTGAATATAGATGAATAAAAAAATTGACTTTGATTATCCAAAAATTGAGTTTAAGAGGGAATAATTATATTAACTTTTGATTTTCTCCACGATAAATAAGACTAAATGAAAGTATCAGTCAGTCAACAACTTATGATAGATATCTTTTTTAAAAAACAACTTATTCTACTTATCCAGTATTAAGAATAGTTTTAATTCTTTTGTTAGCAATAGACAAAATATCTTGATAAGGACAAGCACTAGCTATAGCGATAATAATTCTTCTACAACTAATCTTTATTCTGGCTCCCAACTTAAGAAGATTTAGACGTATTCTTCCCACAGTTGCTTTAGCCAATGAAGTTTTTTTTAAACAGTGTTGACGAAAAGCATTTATGAGAACATAAGCCCAGGAATGTATCCATAATCTTAGTTGATTACTTTGAAATGTTTGAGTTGAAGTTCTATCAGCTAACAAGTCTAATTGTTGTTCTTTAATCCGATTTTCCATCTCGCCTCTCGGACAGTATTTTTTTGTATAAAGTTTTGAGGGTGGAATTTTTGAAGCGGGCAAAGATGTCACCACATGGCGCATTTTTAAGGCATCACTTCCATAACAAACTTTTGTCACTACTCTTCTTTGACAACTCCATGACTTTTCTGTTTTATAACGAATAGAGCGATACCAAGTAGAAATTGGTACTAATTTTTTAACTTCTTCTAAATCTTCTTTTTTCTGAAATAAACTATCCATTAATTCAGTTATTGGAGCTAGTTTTTTTTCATATTCATGTTTGGCTTTTTCAATTACATCATCCGCTCGTAACTTAAGAACGCCATTTGTTCCCATAGCTATAACATAATCAACTAAAGGCTGATTTTCACAAAAATAGAAGATTTCTTCACGGGCATAGGCACTATCACCCCTAACTAGGATATGAGTCTCTGACCATTTTTCTCTAATTAGTCCGATAATTCTTTGTAATTCGTCTAAGGCTCCATCGGCTGGATCTACATTAGATGAACGAAGTTTAGCAACTAATAAATGATGCCCACAGAAAATATATAAAGGAGCATAACATACTCCGTGATAATAACTATTAAAAAATGCCCCTTCTTGATTACCATGTACTTGGTCATCCGTGACATCCATATCTAATATAATACTTAAGGGAGGTTTTTTATAAGACTCTAAAAAAAATTCGACAAAAGATTTTTCAATGGCTTCAAAGTTGGGTTCTATTTTATGATAACGACTCGTTTTTTGGTCGAGAATAGTCTCAGGACAATATTCCAATCTATTAATTGTACTTTTTCCAGCTAACCATCCCTTTTTATCTTCAAGTTCATTAAGCTTTTCTAAAGCGATCTTAAGGGCAGGATCGTGACGTAATTTATCATGGTCATTGACATCTTCATAGCCTAAAATAATTCCATAAAGCCTTTGTGCTAATAACTCATGAACGGAATGATCTACATAAGATTGATGACGATGATCTTGAAAACAGTTACCAAACTTCTCCGTAATTCCCAGTTTTTTATCCAACTCAGCTATCCAGACAATCCCCGCATCTGAAGTGATTAGTCCCCCATCAAAATTAGCGATTATTTCTTTTCCTTTCTGTTTACTAAAGTTGATTACTTGACGAGGGGTTCGGGGATGACTGGGACTCATTAAATCAGTTTAAGGTAAATTGCTTTAATAATTAAATTATAGCATATTTTATTCTAACAATCTAGTACTATTAGAGATTTTATTAATAATTTTTTTGGAAAAATGAGTGATTGATTTATCTTTTCATCTTTGTCTAATTCGGGTTGATTTTAACTTAAAATCTGACAACAGACTGTTGGTTGGGGAAATCTGCGATCGCTCTGTTCAAACCCACTTCCTGTAAGGCTTCTGTGTTTGGCGATCGCAGATTTTGTGAGAAATTCGGGTAATGTGTGGACAATTTTCAGGGACTCTCATTAATTTTGTAGTTCTACTCGTTGATTTTCTCCCAGCACCTTTACGCTTACCACCACGTCCTGATTTTTTCGTTTTCGGTGATTCAGTATTCATAGGTATTTTAGATTTTTGTTAACAATAATCAATATTGTATTTTGAATTTTGTTAACCGTCAATCAAATAATTTTTAAGGATACAGATTTCAATAAATCATATCCATACCGACTATGATTAAATCTATAAAAATTTCAGTGATACGGGTATCAAAAAATAAGTCTTACATTATACGTGAGTCATAACTGCAACTGTTAAGGTTGTTTTTAGCATAGCCCACTAGATTATTTAGTTTAGGGTTAGTTCTTTAGCGGTGGTTGTTTTGGTATCGCTTAAGAGCGATACTACAGTATTGAATTACAGTTTACAAGGTCACTTTAGTAAATTTAGCTTTGTATTTTATATTACATTTTGGTTGGATATACTACACACTAAACCAAAAAAATTTACTTTAAGCATAATTACTTAACAGTACCCTTAAATGACCCTACTATGGGACTAATTTGGGACTAATCTGCTACACTTAACTGTAGGTGCATCCTACTGAAATCGCTGAAATACTTATTATAACTACTATGGACGTAACTGGACTCGAACCAGTGACCCCATCGATGTCAACGATGTACTCTAACCAACTGAGCTATACGTCCGCACGGAGTTTAATCCTAACATAGTATTTTCCAAAAATGCAAATAAATTTCTTAGTTGTCTTATCTTTTGCTTGGTTGTTGATATATTCTTTGACAGACTGTCTTTTGACAAATCTAAAAAATTTTGTCATAGTGCTTATTCAATAATACGTTTAATAATTAGGAACCCTTCGTTTAGGAACAAATAGTAATAGCTATAAATTTGGCGATCAGATTATGTTAACGGCCTGGGGTGCAAGAAAATGGAGCAACTGGGCTAGTACATCTTTACGAATTAAAGGGAAAAATTGGGGTAATATTAGCGGAAAAGATACCCGTCTCAACCCTAATATAGTTCCCACTGCTGATCCCACTCGAAGGGGAGGAACTCAAATTGATATTGGTTTTGGACTGAATCTTTTTGTCCCCGAAGGAGATTTAAAAAGTGGTCGTTTAGCCATCGAATTTGAAGTACCTGTTTATCGCGCACTCCAGGGACCACAATTAGAAACAGATTGGCAATTAACGGCTGGGTTACAGTACACATTTTAAGCCAGTGAAATACCATCCAGGTAATTTTTCTGATATGCTTGTTGTCAAACTAACTGTCGCACAATTCTCAACTATACTACTAATTAAAGTGGAGAGAAAAATGAACCCCATGAAGAAATTGGTTAAAGCAATGTTGAGTAATCTTGGATCTGAATCAGAAAACTTACCTGCTGCGTTACAGACCAAAAAGATTCAATCGCTCCAACTTAATGTCGCAAGGGGTCTCCCGTCATACGAATGTGTTTTCGGGAGGGGAATTGCGACCAGCAAATAAACCGACCGTAGGGAGTCCTTTTAAACAGGAGATTGTTGTTTTTCAACATATTGTTTAAGTTGTACAGAAAAGCTTGTACAGGTAAAATATCCAAGCAGCAAGTACAAACGGCTTTGGCTGACACCGTACCGACGATGCTCTCGGGATCGGATCTCTGAAATGGGATAATAGTCTGTGGACTCTGTGTAAGACGGTACATGGTTTTTAACTATGGTATGCAACGGTGGATGAAACACCAAACCTAAATCGCGAGGTTTAGGAATCACCGCCCTTTCAGGGCGCGTGAGGATGTCAAGTCTTGGTGTCCCATTAAAACTATCGAGATTGAACTTGTAAGATTTGACCTACAAAAACTCAGTAGATCACAAAATCAGTTTGAGACAGGAGATCCCATAGGAAATCTGACTTTAGCTTGTCCTCAATGTAACCAAGCAAAAGGAACACAAGATATTAGGGACTTTCTTCAACATAAGCCCCATCTACTCAAAAAAAATCGTCATACATTTTAAGGGGTTTAAATCTTAAATAAACCTAAAAAATATCGACATAAAATAAAGACAACTTTGACGAGTTGTCTTTTGATTTCTCAGAAAGCTTGTGTTAGGTTATGGGAGAAAATTTCTTAATCATAATTTCATGAAACATCAAAAACCCTCCTTTTCGTTTATCGCTAAACCCTTTAAAAATATGACCATCACTGCTGCAACTGCTCTAGCATTAGTAACAGGAGTAAGCACAGAAGTTGAAGCTGCTATTATTAATTTTGATGCTGATACTTATGCTTTTTCTAATCCTAATACTTGTACTCCTCAATTACCAGATACAGGAGGAAAGTGTTTTGTTGAAGATGGGTTTAATGTTGAAGCGTTTTCTGCTCAAGGTATAGGAACTCCTGCCGCTTTTTATAGTGACGGTGCGCATTTCCATGCAAGTAATTCCTACGAAGCGCAACATTATAATGATGTTGATCGCTTATTAGGCATTTATTTAACTTTAGTTGATGGTGGTACTTTTTCTTTAGAAAGTTTAGACTATCAATTAAGGGAGAACAGTGATGCTATTGCTGGTTATTCAACAGATGACACCAAAATTTTAATTAGCACTACTTTTGATCCGACTGAACCGGTTTTAGGACAGTTTACAGAGGTTTCTCTTGGTAATCAATTAGGTTTACCCTTTCAAACCTTAAACCTGACAGAATTTGAGGATATTACTCAGGTTTATATTGCCAGTTCAGGAGATGTGAACTTTGATAATATTACTGCTAATTCTATTCCTGAACCAAGTTCGTTAGTCGGATTATTACTTGTAGGAAGCATGGGTTTTTGTTTCAGACGAAAAGAAAGTCAAAGATAGATAATTAATCGGTATCTTTGACTCTAATAACATTAATATAACCTTAGTTTAACAGCAGTAGGGGTCAACCCTGAGCGTAGTCGAGGGGTTGACCCCTACCCACCCCTCCCAGGAGGGGTAAATAAAGGGAATTAACGACCACCAACGGTGATTTTATCTACTTTTAAATGGGGTTGACCAACGGTAACATAAACACTACCACTGACGGAACCACAAAAACCTGGAGCCAGTCCTAAATCTTGAGAACACATAGATATTTCGTTCATAATATCCTTAGCAGTTCCGATTAAAGTTGCTCCTTTTAACGGTTTAGTAACTTTCCCATTTTCGATTAAATAAGCTTCAGAAACAGAGAAATTAAATTCACCGGTAGGGCCAACACTTCCCCCACCCATTTGCTTACAATAAATACCTTTATCAACCGAAGCAAAGATATCATCAACAGAAAAATTACCTTCTGCAATATAAGTATTACGCATCCGAGAAGCAGCAGCATAGGCATAACTTTGACGACGGCCGCTACCAGTGCGAGGATGACCGGTACGTATCGATCCCGTGCGATCGGCGATAAAGTTCTTGAGGATGCCATTTTCAATCAACAGAGTGCGTTGGGTGGGCATTCCTTCATCATCCATATCGATAGTTCCAAAGGCTTTATCGGAACGACCTTCATCCCATGCAGTCAAATTTTCGTGGGCAATTTTTTCCCCTTTTTTGTCCATAAAGGGGGTGGTTTTGTGTTCGATCTGGGTAGTTTCGAGAAGATGGCCACAAGCTTCGTGGAAAATGACCCCACCGAACTCATTGGCCATGATAACGGGGTAATTTCCCGATTCTACAAAGTCAGCATAGAGCATTTTTCCAGCAGACTCCGCCACCCCTTCGGCTGCGTTTTCATAGTCCCATTGACGCAAGAAACCAGGATCACTGGTATCTCCAAACCGTTTCCCAATAGAGGCGCGATGTTCTCCATCTGCGCAGAATAAGGAGTAACCCACGGACTGGGTAAGGCGAATATCTCTGGCAAAAGTACCATCACTAGCTGCTACTAAAACTTCTTGCCAGTCTCGGAAATACATGGCACGACGGGACTGGATATGCTTAGCTTTTTGTGCCATTTTCCCGTTAGCTTGTAGTAAGGTGTCTCCCATTTCTTCGATGGAACTACATTGGGGTAACCACACCTCTTTATTATTGGTGACGGCGTAATCTCGTAATAATTCCAAGTTAATTTCTGGGATATAGGCGTTAGGGGAGGGTAAGGTTAAACCTAAGATGGATAACCCCTTTTCTAAGGCCGTTTTTAGCCCTTTAAAGGAGAGGTCATTGGTGCTAACATAACAGTCCGCTTTGCCCTTAAAAATGCGTATTCCTGCGCCACTGGATAAACGAGGGGAAATGCTGGTAATAGCGTCTTCTTCCGCTAAACAGCTAATATAGTTAACCCGTTCCAAGAAAAATTCTAAAAAGTCTGCACCTGCTGCCCTTCCTAACCCTAAGAGGGTGGAGAGGGGATCTTGCCAACTGCTATCGAAGCGATCGCGACTTGATTGATATGATAATTGAGGTAATTCTTTGGATAGTAATAACGTTGCTGTCATAAGTTCATTTCCTTAACTGGGTTTGAATATCGTAGGGATTAGGTTTATTTTTTATTTTATCCTTTATTTTCCCTGAAATCAGAAGGGGGGCGATCGCTACTCCAGGCCCACCATGCTTGTTCACATTCGCAGAGATAAAATTCTTGCCATCTTCGGCCATAGTCTTCGGTTATTACTGGGGCCCTTCGATTAATCCAAGCTTTTTGGGCTTTATTGGCACTAGCATGACAGCGAGGGCAACAAAATTGTAACCCATGAATCGCTGTTTCGGTCCAAGGTGGAGGAGTGGGACTAAAAGCATCCATTTTTATTCTTTTAAACAGTGGTTATCTTTCTATCTTAAGTGTTGACAGAGGACTCCTGTTACAGTTGTTTGATAACAGATTTAATCAATCCAACTTATGTGATGAATGGCTCATTAGATGGTTTAGTGGGAAGTAATGCAGCTAATGATAAATTCTATGGTCATGTACCAGAAATGCGCGCACAATACGGTTCTCTGTATCCTGCTAGTTACTTTCGATTAGTAGAAGCATACAACCTCAAACAACAAATTGAAAAGGCAGATAAAGAGCGACTTTCCTACTTTGAGAATTTTAATTCTAATTTAGTTTTGGACTTTGGATAAAAAATGTTAGCGTATATTTTACGCTAAACTAAAATCCCAAAATATCGGCTCTGTATCAGTCAATAAAATTGGCTGACAAATAGGGCTAATCTATAGATTCTGAGGAAAACTAAGGAGCTTTTAAGTTTTTAGTTGATTTTTTGCTCCCTTTCTTGATAACATCATGACGAGTTCGTGGGGCTTTTTTGTAACCTTTAATACGTCCGGAAGAAAAACCTCGACGTTTGGGAAATTTGGCGAAAGTCCCCAAGGTCGTAATTATTCTTGAAAAGTCTCTTTGAACTAGACTAGGGGTGATTTTGATGGATTTATTAGTCTTCAAATACTGTTCCCAATCACGGGGTAAAACCACAGCTAATTTTCTGGCAGCCCACAAATTTACATAAGAAAGAAGTGTTAGTTTAAACCAATTTTCTTCATGATGTACATCGGGAGTTAAATAAGATGTCATCAATAATCTTTGTTTACCAAATCGAAAAAGATGTTCCATGTCATAACGTTGTCGATAACACTGATAACAATCAACTAAACTTAACTCATCGCGCCGAGAACCAATAACAATAAGCCACATAGGTTTCCAAATACTATTTCTTTCTTGATCTCTGACAACAATCTGGAGTAAAGTAAAGGGGTGATTGTTCATTTTATAGTTTTTAGTTCCTCTCATTAACATCTGTTTCCATCCCGAAATAGTCACTGTTAATTGACGACCTTTTTTCGTTGTAAAGGGAACATGATGAACTTCATCAGGTTCAGTCCAAGTTTGGTCATCTTTAAGGTCAAATTTATCCCCATACCAACGGGGATGTCCCGAAGTTTTGGCTTGATTTGGGTCCCGAATAAATTGACGATAAAAAACTCGGTCACTTCTAACTCTTGTAATAGTAACTACGTCTTCATGCTTAACTTGTTCCCCAATAAAATCCTTTTGGCTGTAGTCACTATCAGCCACTAAGACAGATAATTTATCAGAAAATAAAGAACTTTGCCAGATTTTTTTTAGTTGTTGATTGCCTTGATTTACTCCTTTATGTTTAGAGGGGACTCGCTCTCCTGATAAGGGGACAGCCCAAGGGACTTTTTCTGTGTCTATTTGGTCAGGTAAAGCGCAGACAACGGAATAACAATGTCCAATATTAATGGGTTTATTTCCCTTAATTGGATTGGGGTAATGAATAAAGGTTTTATCCGCTAACGTTTCGGCAAACCGTCGTGGACAGGGAGTTGTGTCAATACCAAATAAGTTATAATGTTTTGAAGTGGGAGGAATTGTTCTCGATACCGCTGAAAATAAAGTCTCAATTCTCTGTTCATAATTAGGGTCAGTTTGAGTGGGTAAAAACTCTTGAATTCCTCTATATAAACTGTTATAATCTCTTCTAAATAAAGGATTGAGAGACAATTCAACGACTGAGTGAGCTTGTTGGTTACTGGAGAGGGCATCGAGTAATTCTATAATAGTTTCTTTTCTAGCTTTTAGTCCTTGGAAGAGGTTAGACCTCCACACCAGGAATTCCTCGACAGACGTAGCCGTTTCATTTTTGGTCATTTTTAAAATTTATTACCTTATAAATTAGCGGAATATATACGCTAACATCAAAAGAGGTTATTTGTTATAGTTAAGGCTAATGTCATCACATTCCGAACTTAAGACCAGTCAAGATGTCCACCTGAGAGCCAAACAAATTAAGAGTCTAATTCGCTCTCTTAAACAGAAAATAAAGAAAATTGAACGGGAAGGGGAAGTAGCACCAGCTAATTGTCATATTATTCGTTATCAGGTTAATGGAAAGGGAACAATCTACTGGTATTATAAACTACAGGCTGCTGAATCAATTTTTCCTATGGCCACTAATAATGAGAAAAAAACCAAATATAAATATTTAGGACGAGCCGGAAGTTCTGCTCATATTGATGCTGTAGAAAAACTCACTAGAAGAAATCTCATTGATGAATTAGAACGAGTCATTCAATCTCTAACTGAAAGCTACTTAGATATCTATATTGGAACCGAAACTGAATGAAGCTATTTAATATTTAAAATCCCCTAAAAAGATGGAAAGAGAGTTTTTAAAATCACCTTAATTCTCTATTTTAGCTCTGGAGATATGTTTAGCGTAAAATTTACGCTAACAATTGTTTTTTATCCAAAGTCCAATCAAAAGACTTTAGGTAAAAACAAAGTTATTAGCATCTAAAATACTAGTGCAGCTTGGCGAAAGTAATCCACCAGATTTTTACAGAAACTTTCGTGACTAGCCACGACAATGTGTTTCAATGAAACTAACGGAAGAATCTCGAAGTTGATGTCCATGATAAAAGCATTGCCAATTAACCTCTCCAACCTACAGAAAACAGTACTCCAACAAATAGTGAGAGGGACAACAAACCCCTATCGCCTTGTTAGACGAGCCAAGCTAATCTTAGCCGCAGCATCAGGAGAGAGCAATAGTTCGATTAGTCGAAGATTAGAATTAGACCGAGTACAAGTGCGTCAGTGGCGATCGCGATGGTTTGAGGAGAGAGAAAAACTGAGTGCCGCCGAAGAACAACAGGTAACGGAGAAAGCATTAATGGTCTTGATCAAAGGAATTTTAAGCGATCGCCCAAGACCTGGAACAACAAAATCCTTTACGGTCGAACAAGTAGTCCAGATTGTAGCGATCGCTTGTGAAGAATGTGAAAAATCAGACAGACCAGTGAGCCATTGGACACCTTCAGAGTTGGCGGATGAAGCCATAAAAAGAGGAATTGTCGAAAAGATTTCCCCCCGTAGTGTGGGGCGTTTTTTAAAAAGAAGCGACATTACAACCACATCTCGCTCGTTACTGGTTAAATGCCAAAATTGATGATCCCTTAAAATTTAAAAAGCAAGTCAAATATATCTGTGAACTTCATAAAGAAGCTAAAACTTTGTTAGAACAAGGAATTCATTTAATTAGTACAGATGAAATGACAGGGATTCAAGCTCTTGAGAGATTATTTCCGAACAAAAGAATCAAGCCTAAACAAGTAGAAAAAATCGAATTTGAATATGAAAGACACGGAACTTTAAGCTTGATTGCGAACTGGGATGTGGCAAGAGGAAAAGTTGTTAGTCCCTCTATTGGACCGACAAGAACAGAACAAGATTTTTCTGAACATATCCAGAGAACGATTAAGATTGATGAAAAAGCAGAATGGATTTTTATTGTAGATAAACTCAACACTCATAAATCGGAAAGCTTAGTCAAATTAGTAGCAGAAAGCTGTGGAATTACTATTGATTTGGGGAGAAAAGGAAAGGAGGGTATTTTGCAATCTATGGACAGCAGAGCAGATTTTTTATCAGATGAATCTCATCGAATTCGCTTTGTTTATATTCCCAAACATACATCGTGGCTTAATCAAATTGAGTGTTGGTTTTCGATCTTAGTCCGGCGTTTACTCAAAAGAATTACTGTCCGTTCAACTGAAGAACTATCCCAAAAAATTCTCAATTTTATTGATTACTTTAATCAACATTTTGCTAAGCCGTTCGTTTGGAAATTTAAGGGCTTTAAAGATCATAAGTGACTGGTGGATTATTTTTGCTAAGCTGCACTAGGTTATCGTCGGAAAATCCGTTAATTAACTCGATGTAGGTTAAGTCATCTTGGGGAGAGTACCACATATTGGAGCGATGGCCCAAAGTTTGCCCCCGATGAATGTACCAAAAACGATTAGGGGATTCGATGGTCCCTACTCCTAAACCATAAGAATCATAGCTAGGGTTGTCAATGGTAGGTCTAATATCGAGCATTTGCTCCAAACTTTCCTCTTCCAATAACTCCCCTTTGAACAAACCACGGGCAAAGATATCTAAGTCTTGAAGATTAGAAATCATTGCCCCCGCTGCCCGTGCCCAAGACAAACCAACAAAGCTAATATTATTTAAGGTTCCGTCCCCATCAAAATCCCAGTAAGCATTAACAACCTCTCCATTAACCTCTTCTTCTCCTGCAAAAAAAGTATTTTCTAGACCTAATGGGGTAAGAATGCGATCGCGGATTTCTTGGGCTAGATTATTCCCTGTGACGGCTTCTATAATTAATCCAGCTAAGATAAAATTTGTATTAGAATATTCCAGAGATTCTCCTGGGGCAAACAAAGGATCAAGGCCGTTAACAAACTCAGTTAATTCTTCTGGTTGCCACTCTGTTAAAAATATTGTGGGGTCAATGGCAGCTTGGTTAAAAATTTCCGTTAAATAGTCAGGAATACCGCTTGTATGCTGTAATATCTGTCTTAGAGTTATATCTTGAGCATTGGCAATATCCTCGGTAATAGTTTCTGGCAGCCAAGTAGTGAGGGTATCTTCTAAGGTTAATGCACCTTCTTCTACTAGCTTTAAAATGGTAGCGGCGACAAAGGTTTTGGTGATACTGCCAACTTGAAAAAGATCGTCAGTTTCTACTGGTATGTCATTTTCTAGGTCAGCTACTCCACTGGCTCCATACCAACTGCCAGAGGGAGAAACGATCGCCACCACAGCCCCGGGAACTTCGGGGGCCCGTGTGCCATCCAACCCTGTTTGTAGCTCTTGTTGTAGTTCTTCTTCTAAGGTAATCTCACCCCCTTCGATTTGGGCTTGAGTAAGGTCAAATTCGGATAGGTTAGGAGCATTAACTCTAACAACTATACCTGTGTCTGGGGGTGGTTCACTAAGGGTTAGGGTTAGGGAGGAAACGGTTCCCTCAGATTCGATTAGGGTTTGTGGTTGTAGGATTAAGCTGACTTCGGTTTCCATTGTGGATAGTTAATGAGTTAAATTATCAATTACTATACATCTTAAACAAAATTAACAAATGGTGGGTTATCAATTAACAATTAATAATTAGCAATTGACAATTAATTAATTTGGGGTGAATTATTCACCCCAAAGGCAAACTTAAATATCTAAGTCTGTTAGATTTAATTTTGGTCCGTAGGTTTCGATAAACTCCCGTCTGGGGGCAACTCTATCGCCCATTAAAATAGTAAAGATGCGATCTGCTTCGGCAGCGTCTTCTATTTCTACTTGTTTCATACTACGGGTTTCTGGGTTCATGGTAGTTTCCCACAGTTGGGTTGGCATCATTTCTCCTAACCCTTTAAACCTTTGAATCGTATAATTCGCATTATTCGGAAGACTATTAATATGTTCTTGTAATTGTCGTTCATTATAACAATACATATGGTTACGTCCCCTCTCTACTTTATACAAGGGAGGACAAGCAATATAAACATATCCTTGGTCTACTAATGACCGTTGATACCGATAGAAAAAGGTCAATAATAAGGTCCGAATGTGCGCCCCATCTACGTCAGCATCGGTCATAATTACAATACGATGATAACGCAATTGTTCGGAATCAAATTCTTCTCCTTTTATCCCTAAACCCAAAGCAGTAATTAAAGATTGAATTTCGTTATTTTTGTAGATTTTTGCATCATCGGTTTTTTCAATATTAATAATTTTACCTCTGAGGGGCAAAATAGCTTGAAACCGTCGATCTCTTCCCTGTTTTGCTGAACCTCCAGCAGAGTCTCCTTCTACTAAGAAAATCTCTGATTCTTCGGGATCACGACTACTACAGTCTGCTAATTTTCCGGGTAAAGGGGAAGACTCTAAAACGGACTTACGACGTACTAATTCACGGGCCCGTCTGGCTGCTTCTGCTGCTTTAAAAGCTTGTACAGCTTTTTCAATAATATTATCAGCAACTTGGGGATTAAATTCTAAGTATTCGGTTAACACTTCCCCCACCAAAGAGTCTACAATTCCCCTAACTTCTGTATTACCTAATTTTGTCTTTGTTTGTCCTTCAAATTCCGGCTCAGGCACTTTAACAGAAATAACTCCTGTTAAACCTTCTCGAACATTCTCCCCACCTAAATTGGCATCATTCTCTTTTAATTTGTTGCGTTTTCTGGCAACATTATTCATCGTCCTTGTGAGAACTGTTTTTAAACCTTCTAAATGAGTTCCTCCATCAATGGTACGAATGTTATTGGCAAATCCTAATAAGTTATCGCTATAAGCATCGACACACCATAGTAAAGCAACTTCAACTTGTGTGCCGTTCTTTTCTCCTGAAACATAGATAATATCTTGGTGTAAGGGGTCTTTATCCCTACACATATAAGTAACGTATTCTTTAATACCTCCTTCATAACAATAGGTTTCATTATAGGGTTCTTCTTTTCTATGATCAGTAAATGTAATTTTAACCCCGGCATTGAGATAGGCTAATTCTTTTAACCTTCCTGCTAAGGTACTATAATCAAACTCGATTCCTCCTGAAAATATTTGGATATCAGGGAGGAAAGAAACCGAAGTACCAGTTGAGTGTTTTTTATCTGGTTTTGTGTCTAATGAACCAAGAGGAATACCCCTCTCATAACGTTGGGTATGAATATTATTATCACGCCAAACGTTAACAACAACCCATTCAGATAAAGCGTTAACCACGGAAATACCAACCCCGTGTAACCCTCCCGAAACTTTATAACCACCGCCTCCAAATTTTCCCCCGGCATGAAGTACCGTCATGACGGTTTCTAAAGCTGACTTTCCCGTGGTAGGATGAACATCTGTAGGGATACCACGGCCATTGTCGGTAACAGTTATTGAACCATCGGCGTTGATATCAATTTCGATATGGGTGCAATAACCAGCCAAAGCCTCATCAATTGAGTTATCCACGACTTCATAGACAAGGTGATGAAGTCCTCTAGGCCCTGTGGTTCCAATGTACATCCCTGGGCGTTTGCGGACTGGATCTAACCCTTCGAGAACTTGTATCTGCTCTGCACCGTAATTACTTTTTTTGGTCATGGAGTTTCCCTTTATAATCGCTTTTGAGGTGGCTTATGCCGACTCGATAGCAAAATCTTTAAAAATTGTAGCACATAAGGGTTAAAGGCTGCTTAAGGTTGAACTGAGAATATTTATATTGTAAGATCCCATGTCATAACCATTAGCCTATGCTTATATATTATCACTGACTGCGATAAAACTAAGACCACTAAACCTGGTGACTTGATAGTTTAAATCATTGAGTTTCTCAATGATATTGTTCATATTATGTTTTTTGTCTAAGAAATGGGTAATGAAGGGGGTTGAATTATGAAAAATTAAAACAGGTTGATGCTGTTTAATAGTTTTAACCATTCCTTTTAATATACCTAATTCATTTCCTTCTAAATTGATTTTAATAAGACTAATCTTTTTGTTATTAGGAAATTCATACTCATCTAATGCCATAGATTTGAGTGATTTTTCTTTTAAATCTGGGTAATAATAGCTTTTCGGGTTACTTATATATATATTTTCAATAGTGATTTTATTTCTTATTTCTCCAAGATAAAATTTATAATTATCTTTAAATAACTGATAGTGCGAGTAATCAGGTTCAAAGGATATAATATCGGTTTTAATGCGATTTTTGGTTAACATAATACTCAGTAAACAGCTAACCATTCCTACCTTGGCACCAACATCAATAAATATATCATCACCTTGACAGTATTTGAAGATTACAGGAATTAATTCATCCATCGATTGTTGATAATATATCTTTTTCCAGATTAAAAATTTATGCAGTATATTATTAGGGAAATGATACTTAAATGTATAAATTTTATCCTGAAAAGGAATTTCTAGGAGTTGATACTCATTCTGTGAACCATGATGAATTTTCCTTAATTGACAAGCAGGTAATTTTAAGATTTTTTTACCTGCCATTATTAACCAATTTTTTCCAACATTTTTGAATATAGATAAACAAGTATATTCACCATTTTTATTACTATATTTACGTGCATTGGTGATTATAGCATGAGATATATTTTGACACTGTTTATAATTAATTTTATTCTCAAATAAAGTAACATCTTCTAATAAAGAAAGATAATCAAAGCCCCCTATTTCTTTAAAATAATCTCGTCTTACACAAAAAACTTGATCCCCATAAGGCGATCGCCTGATATAATTAACAGTCCAAGCAACCCATTTTAAAGCTAAATGATCAGAATTAAATTGTAAATCAAAATAAGCTAATTTAATATTTTTATGGCTCAAAATAGAGATTAATTTATGATCCCATTCTGATGGTAATAAGGTATCTGCATGACAAAAAACAAGATATTTTCCTGATGAATGTCTTAACCCTACATTCATTTGAAAAGCACGACCTAAAGATGATATAGTAAACGATTGTATAGAAATATTAGGATAGTCATTTGTAAATTCTTCAACTCTTTCTAAAGTATTATCGTTGCTTCCTCCATCAACCACCAAAATTTCTATATTATTTGATGTTTCAGCTTGTTTAACTATATTAGCTAAAGTATCATAGATAGAATTAACTTCATTGAGAGTAGGAATAATAACAGATATTATAGGTTGATTTTCTTCAATCAAGTTACTTAAACCAAGAGATTTTAAGTCACTAATTTCGTCAACATCTACTAAGCTCTGATTGAGAATAGAGGCAGAGTTATAATTTTTTTTCATCAAAGTATAAGTCTGTTGGCCCACATTTCCTAAACTATAATTAATGCTGGTAAAAACATCGCTATAAGATGGTAAAGCAATGAGATAATAACCATTATCTTTAGTTAAGGCGATCGCTGCTTCTTTTCTTTTGACACATTCAATGGCTTGAGATAAAATATCAGCAGTAATCCCTGGTATATCTGCCCCAATTATTATTACTTCTTTTAACTGTTGTGCGATCGCATTTATCCTTTCCCCAAAAGAGGTTGAAGGTTGTTTAATAAAAGACAAGACACCAGAGTTTATCCCTTGCTTAATATCCAATACTAAAGCAGGATCAAAACCTTGGATCATCTCTGTTTGATAATCTATTCCTGTATAATTTACAATAATATTAACCCCATTGATCTCACGGAGTAAAATCATCAACATTTTACTCATAAAAACCCCATGGATATTGGCCGCCGTGCGATCGCCAATATCCCAAGCTAAACGAGTTTTAACCTTTCCTGGATCGGGGTATCGAGTAAACAAAACAATGCTAACAGGATAAGGTAAATTTTCTTTCTCAACCATGAATTAATCAAACATTCTAAATTATTCCCCATACCGCTCTTCTTTCCAAGGATCACCCCGTCGATGGTAACCATTTTTTTCCCAGAAACCTAACTCATCTTCTGGTAAAAATTCTAAACCATTAATCCATTTTGCACTTTTCCAAGCGTATAAATGGGGAATAACTGTCCGCATCGGACCACCATGATCAGGAGATAAGTTTTCTCCTGATAGTTTGAAGGCAAAAAAGTTATCTTCTAAGACAAAATCCTTTAAAGGAAGATTAGTTGTATAACCCCCATAACAATGCTGCATAATATAGGTTGCTTTGGGATCAACATCTAATAAGTCTATAAAGTCTGTAATTTTGATTCCTGTCCACTTAACATCTAATTTTGACCAACGGGTAACACAGTGAAAATCTTTGGTAAATTCGTAATGGGGTAAACCCATAAAATCTGACCAAGAAAAGGTTTTTGGTGTCACTAAACCCCAGACTTTCAATTGCCAGTTTTCGGTACTTATTTGGGGAGTATCACCATAGGTTAAAACGGGGAAACCTTTTGCTAAATATTGTCCTGGAGGAACACGATCGCTGTTATCGGGTTCTGGTTTTTGGAAGAATTTTAAAGCCATATTTGTTTCAATGATGGACAATGGATAATTATCCGTTGTTTATGCAATAATCTACTTTAGATATTATGATACTCCTAATAGTGAACCTTGACAATCTTCAATACTTATTGTCTAAATACCATCAGAAGATTTAAAATAGTATTAACAATCGTCCTCTAAATTAATCTATGCGACTCATTTTATATAGCAAACCAGGGTGTCATTTATGTGAAGGACTCGAGGGGAAACTAAAACAAATAGAAACCCCAAAATTTGACCTAGAAATACGGGATATTACCACCAGTGAGGATTGGTTTACTGCTTATCAGTACGAAATTCCTGTTTTACGGTTAGAGCTACCCGAAGGAGAAAAAACAATCCCCCGATTTTCTCCTCGTATGTCTGTAGATAGATTAGCACAACAATTAGATAAATATTTACAGTTATCAGATGATGACTAATCTAGATTGAAGATTTGTTAACTAGCTTGTTTTTGAGGAAGAAAAGATTGAAACAAAGAAAATATGTAGACAAAGGTAGTAATAAATAATTGAAAGTTTTTGATTTCTTTTGTTTTTTTCATTGTTCAATCTCCCTTGCTTAGTTATTCAGAATAATTTTCAACTTATCAGAAATATGATTTTGAGTCTTCCCCCAAAAGAGTGATCCAAAGAGGTTAAGTTTAACTAATTACTTTGATTAAGTTGTGCTGTTTTAACGGTAAAAGGATTCGATAGAGACGCACTTTCGATTTTATCGAAAGCAACACCTACTCCAGTCAAGAAACAAGCGATGATTACAGTATCAATGAGAATCTTTGTGAATTTCATAATGATGTAAGTAATTGAATGACCACTTTCTAGATTAAGATTCCCTTGTGTCTTTTCCATGTCATTGTTATAGCAAAGTTATGTCATCCATTACCTTGACCAGAAAACCTGAAATTGTATTAGAATGAACATGAAGAGATGGTAACTCAATTAGGATATTGATTTTATGAGCGATCGCAATGGTCCCGACTGGGAAAAAAAATTAGAACAAAAATTTAAGGATCTCGAAGCAGAAATAAACAATAAAACCTCCCCCGTACGCCCTTTTAACCCCAAAGAAGTCAAAAATAACGAGACTGTATCACGGGTCACTAATTGGTTTCAAGGGTTAGAAACCCCTGCCAAAGTCGGTTTTGCTGTGGTTGGGGTGATTGTGGGTTTATCTGTCCTCAATGGCGTTTTAAAGTTAGTCACCTCTTTAATTGTAGTGGGAATTTTAGGGTTTGTTCTTTACGGTTTATATCGGGCTTTAATTCAGAATAAATCTAAGTGATAAATTACCATTTTATACCAGGGGTTTAGCATTCCTAAACCCGTTAACTTGTACAATAACTGAGCTAAATCCTCATATATAGATTAATAATGAATTTTGATGTTGTAATAATTGGTAGTGGAATCGGTGGTTTAACCGCAGGAGCTTTATTAGCAAGATATGGCAAAAAAGTTGCTATTTTTGAGAGCCATTCTATACCTGGGGGTGCCGCTCATACCTTCACCCGTAAAGGCTTTACTTTCGATTCAGGACCCTCTTTTTACTGTGGTTTAGGTAATGATAAACCTTCTCTTAATCCCCTCAAACAAGTATTAGATATTGTCGGAGAATCTTTGGATGTTGTTCCTTATGATCCCCTAGGCCATTATCACTTTCCAGAAGGTACATTCCCCGTTTATAGCGGTTTAGAAGAATATCGTCAAAATGTGGCTAAAATAACCCCAGAGGGTGCTAAGGAATTAGCTGCATTTGAATCAAAGATGTTGGACTTATATGACTGTTTAAAAGATATACCCACCATTGTTCTACGCTCAGATTGGCAGTTGTTTCTGGTTCTAGCAACCCGTTATTTTCCCTCTTTAATCAAGAGTTTATTTCAGGTAGGAATGATTAGCGGTTCGGCAGGGGATATAATGGATAAAACTGTAAAAGATAAGTGGGTATGCCGTTTAATTGATCTGGAATGTTTTTTACTCTCAGGATTAAAAGCAAAAGGAACAGTTGCCCCAGAAATCGCCTTTATGCTCGGAGAAAGAACTAGGGCGGGTGTAGAATATCCCGTGGGAGGAAGCGCAGCTATTATTGATGGTTTAATCAATGGTTTAAAACGGTATGGAGGAAAATTATATCTCAATTCTCACGTTGATAAAATAATTACTAAATCAGGAAAAGCCACAGGAATTAAACTTAAAAAAGGGGAGATTATAGAGGCTTCAGTTGTTATTTCTAATGCCACACTTTGGGACACATATGAACATCTTTTATCTCCAGAAGATTTGCCATCAAGTCATAGACAAGAACAACTAGCAACCCCTGCTGTTAAAAGCTTTATGCACCTTCATTTAGGAATAAAAGCAGAAGGGTTAGAAAATTTAACAGGTCATCATGTAGTGGTTCATGATAGTAATCAAGATATTACCGTTCCTGGAAATACCTGCATGATTTCTATTCCTTCCGTTTGGGATAAAAACTTAGCCCCAGATGGTCATTATGTGGTTCATGCTTACACTTTAGAACCCTACGAAGGATGGGAAAAAAATGCAGACTATGAGAATAAGAAAAAACAGCGATCGCAAACTCTTTATAAAGCGTTAGAAAAGGTTATCCCTGATATTCGTCAACGAGTGGTTCTAGAATTAATTGGAACCCCCTTAACTCATAGTCGTTTTCTCCGTCGTTATCAGGGAACTTATGGACCAGCGATCGCAGCAGGAAATGGTTTATTTCCTAGCTGTTATACACCTATCTCAGGACTGTATCGAGTGGGAGATAGTACGTTACCAGGTATTGGGGTTCCTGCTGTTGCTGCTTCTGGTATTTTGTGCGCTAATACTTTAGTTTCTCCTCAACAAGTTGAGAAGATATTATCTCTTAGATGTTACCAAAAGCAATAAAGGTGAAAGCACAATCTTCTGGTCTGTCCATTGACGAAGTAACGGGAACAAAGTACTGTGAACCTAATTCAACAATGGCAATAGACTTGTCAAATGTTTGCCACTCATTGCCATAAATGGTAGAAATTACTGCTGGTTCTCCTGCAAAGGGTTGGTCAAATTCTATTATATAGGTTCCTGACCAAATCCTGCGGGTGCTGAAACCTTCACCAGACAAAACGCGACCGTCTGGCGAAATTACACCGTAGACATGTTGAGTGGCTTTTCCGGCTGAATCTTTGAAAATCGCCATAATAATCTTAATTCCTCTTAGAAGTCTAGTCCCTATAGAAATAGCGACAATTGATTAGTTAATTCAAATTGTGCAGGTGATAGTTAACCAAGCTTGATTTATACGTCACCAAAAACGATGAAGGTGAACGTACAATCTGCAGGCATTCTAGGATCGGAGGTGGTACAAATGAATCCATTTTCCCAAATCTCAATAACTGCAATAGACTTATCAAATGTTTTCCACTCGTACCCATTAATGGTGCAAACAGGTGCAGGAATTTTGGAAAAAGGTTGCTCAAATTCTATGACATAAGTTCCGTCTTTAATTCTTTTGGATGTGAAACCTTCACCGAACCATTGGGCCCCATCAGATTAGGGGTCGAAGTGGTAGTCACCTACCACGACTCCCATTCCGAACCGTGCGTGAGACTTTCACCTCACACGGCTCTCGGCAATTAGTCCCTTGTCGTGGGTACTGTTAAAACGTCGTCTTTCCATTCATAGCCATTATCTAACCAATCATAGAGATAGTCATTTTTGCTTTTAGCATCATGACAGTGACGATGTAGAGCTTGTAGATTGTCGTACCTGTCCTTTCCACCTTTCGATTTTGGGATTATGTGGTCAACTTCTATCAAGTCATCGGGTGTAAAGTGTTGCTTGCAGATAGGGCAGATATCTTTTTGTTTCTTTAAGAGTTTTGACACTCTCATTGGTGTTCCAGTGTATATTCCCCGTCTTTTGCTCCAGTATGTCCAGTTTCCGTCATATGGTGAGACTTCGGCCCTAACCAATTGATGTCTTTTTATTTCCGTTTCGGCGTGGTAGTAAAGGACCATTCCATTTGTTTGAAATGTCCATTTTCCGCGTCTTCCGTATGAGAAATATTTTCTGAGGGCTTCAATCAGTGGGGTCCTATTCTTTTTCCTGCTGACTGTCCAGGCTCTCAGCATATTCCATAATATGTGGTCTTCGGTGTCGAACGTTTCCTTACTGCATACAGTTCGGTAATAATTACACCATCCTCTTATTATGGGGTTTAATTTTGCAATTAATGCTGCTTGTGGGGCATTCTTGTTGGCATTTATGACCTTTTTGATCGCCTCATGGTGAGCTAGTATTTTCTTTTTGCTTGGTTTGATTATAGTTTTGAATCCAAGTATCTCACGATGGGGTGTTTTCCCAGAGTGGTATTTACCTACGGGGTAGGACTTTATGTTGAATCCAAGAAAATCGAAACCAGGGTCAATGGTTTTTCCGTCGTGTTCAATACTTTTTAGAGTATGTCTGATGGAAGTCTTTTCTGGTTTTAGTTCCAGTCCGACTTGTTTCAACCATTGTGCAATTAGATTTTTACATTTTAGAATAACGTCGTAGTCCTCATGGAGAACTACGAAATCATCGGCATAACGGATGATTGCAGGTTGGTATCCTGTTTTGTAGCTACCATCTTTCCTCTTTTTATTTGCAGGAAATTGGTTTCTTATATCATTAATCAATCCGTGTAGTGCAATATTAGCCAATAAAGGGCTTATTACACCGCCTTGGGGAGTTCCTGAATCGGTTTCCTCAAATATACCCTTGTCCATAACACCGCATTTTAGCCATTGTTTAATGACTATTTTGACGTTATTAGGACAATCTAATTTGGGTTTGCTGAAAAAGTTTCTCCAAAATTTATGCCACTTTTGACCAAGAATTTTCTGACAAATCAATAAGTTTTAGTACATAAAAATTGTTTAAAGTATAATCAAAATTAATGAAAGGCGGTTTGATGAGTTCCCCTGTTCTATTATTAGTAAATAGGGACAAAAAAAGCGACAAAAACTGCCTCAGAAGTTTAGAAAGATTGACAACTAAAAATGTAATAGCAATAGATGTAATGGAGGTTTCAGGGAGTTTTGTCATCACGAGATTTAGGCTAAATCTTCGTTTAGCTTGTCCAAACTTTCCCTCAATAGCATTACGGAAGCATTCATCGGAGTGGGCTTGTTTCTTTTCTTCTTCACTGACATTTTTCGGAGGTCTTCCTAACTTCGGACCACTGATTCTTATCCCTCTTTCCTTACACCAATTTCTGTTTTCCCTAGTTCGATAAATTTTATCTACATGGACGGATTCGGGATAATAGCCAAACGTTTCTTTATACTTTTCTACTTGTTCTTTTAAATGACAAGATTCATTGAAGTTTTCCCAACTTATTTTGTCTAGAAACACATAGTTATCTACACAGCTTACTGAGAGTTTAGCTCCAAAATCTATTGGTTTTCCTGCTTTTCCCCTCACTATTGGACGAATATGCGGTTGAGTTAAACTTACAATTCTTTGAGGAACACTCTGGGTCTTATTCTCCCACATTGACTGTTGTTGTTCATAAACTTTTTTGATAGTCTCTAGACAATTTTTCTGTCTTTTACTCAGATTTTCCAGGGAAGCCCCAGCTTGAATTAAGTCTTCTATATTTCCTAAATTTTTCTTAAGGTATTTTAACTGTTTCCCGATAGCTTTTCTTCTTTCTTGATAAGATACTTTTCGTTTTTTAGCTACTTTTAAGTATTCCTTTCTAGCAATTTTTTTAGAAGTTCTCGGCTTTTTTCTCAATTTTACTCTTAATGGTTTATAAAGATTATCTATTATTCTTTCTGTCTCAATTCTGGCTTGATTTAATATGCCTAAATCCGTTGGGTATTTGATGTCTGCTGGCGCACAAGTCGCATCTAAAATTAGTTTACCTTTATTTTTTATTTTTTCTCCTTTTTCTTGGAGACAATCCTTTTTTTTTACTTCTTTATCACTCTTGTCTATTTCTCTTTTTACTATTTTTTTATTGATTTTGTTTATCAATTCTCCATCAATTCTTTTCCTAAAATGAACTAGCATTGAAGATTCCAGTGGTGACTCTTGTTGATAACAATTTAAACCTATAAAGTATTGTAGATAGGGATTTTCTCTAATCTGTTCTATAGTTTCTCTATCACTTGTTCCTAATTTTTCCTTAATAATTAATGTCCCTAATGCCATTCTAAATAGTTTGGCTGGCGCACCTTTTTCTGCTGAAAAAAGTTTAGCATATTCTTCCTCAAAATCATCCCAAGGTATCAACTCTGCCATGATTACCCAACGATTATTGGGGGACAATTTGCCCTCGAAAGGTAATTCAAATTTTTCTGGGGGCGGTAAAGGTTGCTCCTCTTTTCGATACATTTGTTCTTGACCAACAACTGGGAGGTGTTTCTACCAATTATAGCGGTTTGTAGCCGACAAAGCTGATCTTTTTTGCGATCGCGAATATGGGTGTAACCTTTTAAAGAATAGGGTTTTGCTTTTATTCAGCAAACCCTAATTTGGACAGTAGGTGGTCATGGTTAATCTTATCAAAACATTTGGATATATCGGCATCTAGAGCATATTTGGCTTTTGAATTGATTACCGTGTATATCCTTTGTATAGCGTCTTGTGCGCTTCTGCCTGGACGAAAACCGTAAGATATTCCCTCAAATTGGGCTTCCCAATATGGCTCTAAGGCTGATTTAACCAAGGCTTGCATTACTCTATCTTTCATGGTGGGAATTCCCAGACCACGTTTTTCTTCTCTTCCAGGTTTGGGAATCCAAACCCCGAATTTCTCACAAAATCTGCGATCGCCAAACACAGAAGCCTTACAGCCCAGATTCCGCACTTCAAAATGTAGTATAAAAAAATACATAGTTTTAAAAAGTCCGAAAATCATACCTGGGCAAGAATATTTCTCTTTTCATTAAATTTTTAGGAAAAATAATCAAATTAAGAAGATTTATACTCATTGAAAACTTAGCAAGACTCAGCACAAACGAAGGAGAGTTTCCTCTTCTCATTTGATATCATTAGACTCTTATTCTTTTATTATTTTTGCTTTATCCAATTCAATTTATAGATAATATCTTTGACAAGATGCAGGTAATAAACTCAATATAAAACGCCTTTCTTCTGTTAAATTGACAATTTGTTTAACTCCGTTTAAAATCACATAATGAATACCTTGAAAACATTGAAATATCCACCTCAAAGTCGGACGCAATGTTACTTTCCCTACTTGATTATTTATTCCTTTTTTGACTCTTTTTAAACAATTTCTTAATTCTCTTTGCCCCAAGTTATAAATCAACAAACACAAAGACATTAAAAATAACATTGTTTCTATTCTTTCTGGTTTTTCAACGAAGAAACTATCAGTAAAAAATAAGGGATCTTTCAAAAATCGAAATCCTCTTTCCGTAGATTGCTGGTTTTTATAAGTTATCAGAATTTCACTAGCTTCTAATTTATTTTCCTCTACTAAGTTAGTTGCTAAAATAAATTTTCCTGCTTCTTTAGTCTTTCTACTTATCTCTTCATCTTTTTTGATGATCAGACTAATCATTTTATAAATCTTTTCCTTTTTTTTCGAGTAAGTTTCAATCAGTTCAACTTCTTTTATTTCCAACAATCTCAATTTTTTATTAATAGCTTTTAATTTATATCGAGCAGCTTGAGGATGTTCAAATTCTTCAGATTGTATTTCTTTAAGAAATTTTTGGGATTTCTTCTCTTCTTGGGAAAGTTGTTTTTCTAGTTTTTCCAAATCACTTTTCTGTCTTTTTTCACTCAAGACTATTAACCAAGTTTGCTTGATTCCACCATAAGTAACAATTTCTTCTTTCCAGGTATAACTTTCTAAATTTAGGTCACTTCTTTTTTCTTTATCTTCATCTTTTACTTCTTCCACCTCTATATTTTGCACTAATTCTTTTGCTTTTTTTATGGTCATTGGAACTCTCGTTATCCATTTTAAATGTTGGATTATTTGGAGATTTTCTTGACCATATAAAGCACTATCACAAACAATGATACTATCAAACTTTATTTGCTTTTTGAATTCTACTAAAACTTTTCCAAATACAGCTTTATCAGATTCATTTCCATCTCCTACTCTCACAAATAATGGAATATCTCCATCTTGGCTTGTTATTAAATCCAAGACACATTGTTTTAAGTCTGGTCTATGATCCCGAGAATATCCTTTCTTAATAAAAATTGGTCTTTCTTTAATAATTTTTTCTTCTTCCTGTTTCTCTTTATCTTCTTCCCTTTTATATTCTCCATCTAAATGAAATGATGTGGAATCTAAATGGGAGTATTTAAGGTCTATTTTAAATTTTTTAATTACTTCTAAAACTACTTCAATAAAAATATCATTTAGTCCATATTTATATAATTCATCCATTACTCTCCCAATTTTATCATCATTAAGGTAATCAGGTTTAATTCTTTCTCCTAACAATTTCTCAATGGCTTTATCTTGAAAAAACTGACTGAATAAATATAGAGGTCTTGAAACAAATCCTAGTCCATTGATTAAAATAGACTTAACTACTGTACCTACTGAGATTTTTTCTCTAACATCTATTCCTAATTTATTATTAATTATTTTGACTATTCCTATTTCATCAATTAAACCAGCTACTATCCCTAAATGGTCTAAATTTTTAACTTGTATTTCTTCTAAATAAGACATTTTTCGCTCTTTTTTTACAGAGGAAACAACTTAAGCAATTATCCCACTTTTTTGTCTTCAAGAGCTTAAGCAATTATACTTAATTATTAACCCCAGGCTTGTAGTATTTAATGCTACTTTTTGAAGTGCGGAATCTGGGTTTTAATTGTCCCACACAACTTTTTATTTTCCGATTTCTTCCTTTTCTCGTTTTTGTTTTTCTTTCGATAAAAAAAGCGGTGCGAACCCGCGTCGTCTTACGGCGCAAGGGAAGGCGCACCAAGACGGGCTATTTGTAGACTAACATTCTCTAAAACCTGCTCCCTCACAGCAGTTTCGATGTCTTCAAGAGTCTCTAAAGAGTCAGGGTCTGCATTTTTATAAAGTATTTCACTTGCTCTGTTTATACAAGCTTCAAGTTCAAGTCTTTCTAATGGAGTCATAATGAGATAATTCTCAATGTTTACACCCCCATTATGTCAGAATTAATTGATGGAAGGTAAATATTTAAACTTATTCGCGAATAAGTTTCGCGAAGTATCTGCATCCTTTTAAACTGTCTAAATACAAAAATGGGATGCTCCCCAATTATCTGACTATTGTAAACTTTCTATATAAAGATTAATAATCATTATCAGCAATACATATTCCTTTACATTTAATACCATTGCTGGCTGTCCGTTTACAATGGGGGCATAAAATAGGATCTGAATTTGAGGAAGTTTCTAATACCTGTTGGTTGGTCGTTTTTTGCGACTTATTTTGAGTGTTCTCTAAGGATGATACCATGATTTTAAAGTTAATTAAACGGTCAATATTTAAGGATTGTATGTCAAACAAAAAGACTATTATTTATTTATTATAATAAAAAATCACCACAGATCAATGTAAACTTTTCTGAGTAACTCTGAATGTGGAAGCCAAGCACATCACAACACAAAACACTATCCACAATGGCTTCTCGCCAAGGTAAGATATTGAATGAACTATAATCCTGTAAGCTTAGGATAATAATATTCAGGAGATAAATAATTATGGCTACCCAAAAAACCCAAACTAACGGCACTCCAAGCGCAGAAACCCCAAAGACAACAGCTACTAGCAAAACCACCACCACTCGCAGTAGAACTACTACAGCGACAGCAGAAAAACAGAGTAGTGCCTTATCTGTTAAAGAAAAAACCAGTACAACCGCTCAGGGTATTCAACTAATTACTGAACCTGGCCTTCTCCCTGGAAACCGTCCCGTAGAAGCTAGTCATCTGAAGATAGTCAGTACCTATAAGTCCGTTGGTGCAGCCCGTCCCGTTGCTGCTGGTGATATGGAAATCTCCAGTACCTTAACCATCTCTGGACAAAGACCGATCATGGTCAGTCATTTACAAGTCAGTGAAACCTATACCGTTATGGGCAATCGTCCTGTTGCTCCTAACGAAATCGATGATCCAGCTTTATTAATGGGCTATCTTGATTAATCAAGGGAAATTCCCAGGTCTATCAAAATACCTGGGTTCAACATTAATCTTTCACTTTAAACACAGAGATTTCTGTTTGTAAACTTTGTGCAGCATCATTTAATCTTTCTAAGACAAGATGAGTATCGTGGAGAGAATAAGCGGTTTGTTCGGACCCTTCGCTCAACTGTTCCATCGCTTCACGAATATGTTGGGCGCTGCGAGATTGTTCTTCCATGCTTTTACTCACTAATTCAAAGCGAGGGGTAATACTTTGCACCTGTTCGATAACTTGAGCAATTTGATGACTAATATTGCCCACATCTTGCACACTACTACTCACTTCTTTATTAAATTTATCCATTTCCATAACTCCTGTAGAAACAGCAGATTGCATTTCTTTAACCATCTGTTCAATTTCTAAGGTTGCTACCGCAGTTTGATCCGCTAAACGACGAATTTCCCTGGCAACTACTGCAAACCCTGCACCATATTCTCCTGCTTTTTCTGCTTCAATAGCAGCGTTTAAAGACAATAAATTGGTTTGATCCGCTACTTTGGTGATAGTTAAGACCACACTGTTAATATTGTGGGCTTTTTCACTCATAATTCCCAATTTAGAAGCAATAGAAGTGGTTGCTTCTGCCAATTGACGCATAGTAGTTTCCATCCTCCCCAAATCATCTTGACCTTGATTTGCTGCGGTGGCCGTACTTTGGGAAAGTTCCGTAATTTGTTCCATGGTATTGACTAATTCTTCAGAGGTATTAGCAATTTCTTGGGCGGTGGTCGTTACCTCATTAGTCGAAGCAATTTGTTCGGTTAAAGTCGCTTCTAATTGTTTGCGAGAAGCAGCCATTTGTGTTGTTGAACTGGTAATAGCAATACCCGATTGTTGTACCTTAGAAATCAAAGAATTAAGGTTATAAATCATGATTTTTAAAGCTTCTAGAAGTTGTCCAATTTCATCCTTAGAAATTACTTCTACTTCTCCGGTGAGATTGCCATTAGAAACCTCTTCTGCCAGTTGAACTGCGTGTCCTAAAGAGTGAGTAATGGTACGAGTAATCCAGTAGCCTAAACTGATAATTGTAATAATACTAATGATAAACGTAATAGAAACAATGTTAACGGTATTTTGTTGATGTTGTTTCGCTACTTTAGCAGAATCTTGGGATAAACCAACTACCTGGTTAACTAGAGCAATATTTTTGTCTTTGAGTCCATCTTGAGAAGCCTGAACTCTGCTGCCAATATTTCTAGCAGAATCGATGTCATTACTATTGATTAAACTGAACACCTTCTCCGCCCCAGTGTTATAACTAATATGAGCTTGTTCGTAATCGTTTAAGCTATCGGCGATCGCCTGAAAATCACTTTCATCTTTTGGGTTATTGGCAGTATCTAGTTGCTTACGAATGAGACTTTGGGAAGATTCGATGGCAGTACGAACCCGACTTTGATTATTAAGAAAGTTAGTACGAGATTGATTAAAATTAGTTTTATTGGTGGGGTTATTGACACTATTAACGCCAGCGATATAAGCTTTCTCAAAGTTAAGCACTTGTTCCAGTTGATTTTCCTGGATTAAAATCAAATTTTGAATCAAAGATAAATCTTCTTCTGACATTTGTCTAACTTCCGCGTATAGCTTAGACATCCCCACCCAAGTAACTATGGCACCAACTCCCATAATAAAAGCAGAAAATACCAACAGTCCCAATAGTTTGGATTCGATAGTCATCGATCTGTAAAATTTCATAGTTTCAACCTTGAAGATTCTCTAATCGTTGAATGCGATTTTTTAGGATGGCTGCCCCTTGTTTATCTCTTTTACTTTCTCGCAGCAAGGCTAAATGAACTAAAGCTTTGCGATAATTAGGCTGAAGATAGAGAGCTTTTTGGAAACACCGTTGAGCTTCTTCTGGGTTGTCTTGCGCTTGAGAAATCTCCCCCAACAAGACATAACCCTCAGCATCAATGGGATTTTGTTGGAGATAAGTTTGACAAGATTGGGCCGCTTCTTCTAATTTTCCCTGATTAGCGAACTTTTGTGCTATTTCTAAAGGAGAAACTTGGATTTGTTGTTTTGAGGGTTTTTTGTTCGGAGGCGATCGCCTCAAAGGTTGGTGAATTTGCGTTGATCTTGAAGTAACTTTGCCCACAGGGAGGGCAACTTTTTGATAAGCAAAAGCCGAGGGGTACGGCATGAAGTGAAAATGAGGACTTTTAACCAAGGTGGTTTCTGCGGCACCAACGAATAATAATCCCCCCTCTGATAACAGATTATCTAAGGTTTTGAGAACGCGATCGCGAGAGGCTTCATCTAAATAAATTAATAGATGACGACAAAAAATCACATGATAGGGAGGATAATTCGGAGGCCAAGCAGACAGTAAGTTTTTAGCAGAAAACTTAACTTGACGGCGAATTGAGGGGGAAACTTGATAACGATTTTCCTCAACCTCAAAAAAATGCCGATAATCTACTTGATCGTGAGAACGAAAAGAGTTTTTTCCATAAACACCTTTTTTCGCAATTGTCAATGCTTCCTGACTAATATCCATCCCTTCAACCATAAATTGTCGTGAGGTTAAAGGAGAGTTGAGTAAAGTCATGGCAATGGAGTAGGGTTCTTCCCCCGTTGAACAAGGAACACTGAGTATTCTTAGGGTTTCTTGTGAGCCGGAGGGCAGCCATTGAGTTTTAACATAATGATGTAAGAAAGAAAATGCCTCTCGATGCCGAAAAAACCAAGTTTCTCCAATGACAATTTCTTCAACCAATTCTTGAAATTCATAAGCTGAAGATTGTAATCGTTTTAAATAATCCGATATTTTCTTGAGGCCACAAGCTTGTTGACGGATATTGACCGCCCTAACTAACTGACGCTGACCAATTTTATCTGGACCCAAACCAATTTTTTGGGCTAATAACTTCTTAATCCCTTGATAGTCTTGGTTCATCGTTTTGCTTACTGTGAGCGATTTTCCGGTAACAACCAGCTTCGTTGAGCATCCGAGAGTAATTTATCAACCCTTAGTCTTTGAATCATACCGTCTTTTTCAGGAATCATCTCTCCAAAGTAGGCGGCTACCTCAGAGGAGACTTCTGTTGACATCCATTCTTCTTCTGACTTATAGAGGGTGTCTGTTACTCGTTCTGCCATTAGGCCAAGGTAGCGGGTGGTACCATCAGGCATAGGATAATTTACTATGATAATCCTTGTACTCAGACAATGACGACAGGGATATTCCCCAATTAGATAACATAAATCGATGGCCGGCACGATTTTACTCCGATAGTTAAACACCCCGGCTACGTATTTTGGTGCTTGGTAGAGTTTTCTCAGTAACACTTGTGGGATAATTTCCACAACTTTTGTACCATCAATGGCGTATCTTTCATCCCCTAGATGAAATAGTAGTAAGAGCATTTAGCGGTTATATCTCGGCTTCTATATTATCCATTATCCGTTGAGAAAAAATCTCCCTAGAAAAAACTAGAGAGATAAAATTAAAAATGAACTCAAATTATTTTAACAATTGGTTTTAGAAGTAAATTGAGCCACCCCAGTAAGAATCTAATTTAGGTGCTACTAAAACATAACCAGATACATCATAAAGATCCTCCTCGGTGAAGTCTCTTAACTCTGGATAGATGTCAGGACGATTAACATTAACGTGGAATTCGGTGTAATCGTCTTCTCCATCGTAACTGGTGGGTTGCTTGAGGTAATCAACGATCGCTAATAAATTATCGCGACGAGGTTCAGCCCCAGCTAAGTCTTCTAGCCCTAAACTAACGTTATTATTGGTTTTGGTTTTCCCTTGTAAATGACACTGAGTACATTCACGTATAAATAGTCTGTTACCATTGGCCAATTGTTGGTCACTGAGAGTTGTCTCTTGCCCATCTTCGGCTAAAGGAATTGTGCGAGTTTTTTCGTTTAATTCTAAGGCAGTAGCATTATGGATGGGGAATTGTAAAAAGAAAAAGACAGCGGCGATCGCCGTCAGGATGAGTCGTTTTACCATTGTTCTCCTACAAATTATGATTTTGTGGTTATATTAATCTTTGAGCGCATCACGGCTTTATTCAAGATACCATAATTTTTGCTCCATAGAGACCATTCAGGGAACTCTTGAGAAGAAACTGGGTTCAGATAATCTGATGTGGTACATACTGAAAATGAAGTGTCTTAATGACCAACGAGTCAGTTTTTGATATCATAGCCCGTAAAATCATAATTAGTTGATTTCACTTTAGTGGTGTATGAGGAGAGGTAATGGTGAAAACCGTAGATTTTAGTGGACGGCCCTTTCATTTTATTGGCATTGGTGGCATCGGTATGTCAGCTTTAGCATATGTTCTGGCAAAACGGCAATTACCCGTGTCAGGGTCTGATTTGCGTTCAACCCATATTACTGAACGATTACAAGGGGTTGGGGCGCATATTTTTAGCAGCCAAGAAGCAACCAATTTAGAATTATTTAGCGATGGTCCAGAACAAATATTAGAAACCGTATCGGTGGCTACCAATGGTAATGACTTAACCCACCGCAAAGGTCATAATACAGGGTTTGGAAACTCTAACCTTTTATCTTTTAACAAAAATTTACCCCAAGTTATCTGTTCAACAGCTATTGGTCATAATAACTCGGAATATGCTGCAGCCAAGGAAAAAGGCTGCCCTATTTTCCACCGTTCCGATGTCTTAGCTGCTTTGATTCGAGATTATCAAAGTATTGCCGTTGCCGGAACCCACGGCAAAACTACTACCAGTAGTTTAATTGGTTATATGCTCCTCAAGGCAGGGGTTGATCCAACCATTATTGTTGGTGGAGAAGTGGATGCTTGGGAAGGAAATGCTCGTATTGGTGCTAGAGGGGGTTATCTGGTGGCAGAAGCGGATGAGTCCGATGGGTCTTTGACTAAGCATTATCCTAACATTGGTATTGTTACTAATATTGAATTAGATCATCCCGATCACTATCAAACTCTAGATGATGTGGTCAAAACTTTCCAAATTTTTGAAACCCAGTGCGACATTTTAATCGGTTGTCTCGACTGTGAAACCGTAGCAACTCAACTCACGCCCTCTATCACCTACAGCTTAGATAGCAATAAGGGAGCAGATTACACAGTTAAACAACTCTTGAGCGATCATAACGGGACTACTGCACAAGTTTGGGAAAAAGACAAGTATTTAGGGGAAATGCGCTTAACTATCCCCGGCAATCATAATGTTAGTAATGCTTTAGCTGCCATCGCCGTAGGACGAAAATTGGGCTTAGAATTTTCTGTAATCGCTGATGCTTTATTCACCTTTGAAGGGGCAAAACGACGGTTTGAGCAACGTGGCCATTGTAACGGTGTTACCTTTATAGATGATTATGCCCATCATCCTAGCGAGATTGAAGCAACTCTCTCTGCTGCTCGTTGTAAAGTGGATGGTAACAATATTTCTCGTGTTGTGGCTATTTTTCAGCCCCATCGCTACAGTCGAACTGCAACCTTTTTGAAGGAGTTTTCTGTTTGTTTCAACTACGCCGATCTTGTAGTTTTAACCGATATTTACAGTGCCGGAGAAGTCAACCGACACAACATCAGTGGCCAAGATTTAGCGATCGCAGTACAGGATAATCATCATGCCCAAGTGATCTATGAGCCATCTCTAAAAGCCTTAAATGAAGCCTTACCCAGTTTACTGCAACCGGGGGATTTAGTGCTGTTTTTAGGTGCAGGGAACCTCAATCAGATTATTCCTCAAGTCATTTCCCAATATCAAGCAGCTTAGTTTAGTTATCAGTTGAATTTCTACAAGAATAAATACTTTAATCTCTAGTCTTCTTGCTCAAATTACCCTCATTGTCCCCTAATAGCCATGATTACTGCTTTTAAACCTTCTTCTGAACCCATAATCCACCCTAATGTTTCCCTTGCCTCTCATACCTCTTATCGAGTGGGGGGAAAAGCCCAATGGTATGCTGCCCCCAGAAACTTTGAACAGTTACAAGAAACTTTTGAATGGTTCCAAAAAGAAGATATTCCCTTGATGTTATTGGGCGCTGGATCCAACCTGTTGATCAGCGATCGCGGCATCGATGGGTTAGTCTTAAGTACCCGTTATCTCCGTCATCGTCGCTTTGATGAGGCAACAGGGCAAGTTACCGTAGCAGCAGGAAAACCCATTGTTGGTGTGGCTTGGCAAGCGGCCAAACTTGGCTGGAGTGGCTTAGAATGGGCTGTGGGGATACCTGGAACCGTTGGGGGAGCAGTGGTAATGAATGCAGGGGCACACAATCAATGTACGGCTGACTCTTTAGTGAGTGCTGTGGTGGTGTCCCCAGATGGCAAGGTGGAAACCTTGACCCCAGAAGATCTAAATTATAGTTATCGAACCTCTGCGTTACAGGGAGGAAAAAGGTTAGTCATAGAAGCCACTTTTCAACTACAAACTGGCTTTACTCGCGAAGAAATAACTGCTAAGACACAAGACAACCTTTGGAAGCGTAAAAGTTCTCAACCCTACGATAAACCTAGTTGTGGCAGCGTTTTCCGTAACCCTAGTCCTTATGCAGCCGGTTGGTTAATCGAACAATTAGGATTAAAAGGCTATAGAGTGGGAGATGCAGAGGTGTCCCAACGTCATGCTAATTTCATCTTAAATTGCGGTCAGGCAAAAGCTCAGGACATTTTCCACCTCATTAATCATATTCAAGAAAAAGTCCAGTCTCATTGGTCTTTATTATTAGAACCAGAGGTGAAAATTTTAGGAGAGTTTTCTGCCGCTTCATGAAACCTACCGCTGCTTCATGAAAGCTAGACAAACCTAGACAAACCTAGACAGCTAGAATCCCTGTGATTTTAACCCAGGGAGTCTCAAACTTTTCCAACCCTTCCCAAATTTTGGTCAATTTCGGGTTAACCATTTCTGCCCATTGAGGCGTTGTAAGGTATATAAGACCATTAAATCAAGGGTAACTTTACGCTCATCGATCATAAAAGATTCAATGGTACTCGGAGGTTTACCATTAACCGCATAAGAAAAGGCTTTTTGTCCTTTTATATCCTCTCCGGGGAAATAGATGTTAAATTGTCGTTTTCCTTTGTCCCAAGTACCAATGACTTGCCAACAAGGTTCATCGGATATGGCCCCAGGGATAGAAACAGGTGCTTTAGTGAAGGATAATTCAATATCGTTGAGTCCCTCTTTTGTGAGACTTTCTTTGAGAGTAGGGGTAAAATGCTCCTCCATAAACTCGGTGAAGGGTTTTTTCTCGATCGCAGGGGGCTTCCCTTTTTTCGCTACGGGTTTTGTCTCTTCTGCCATAATGGTGCCTGTAATTTTATTATTATCAAAGATATAGGGTGAACAACCCACCTAAAAATTTTATCAAAAACATTCACATTTTAGGTGGGGATGAAACCCAACCAGTATATAAACTGCGGCTCATTCATGATGTAATGTAATGTAATAATTAATAATGTATAATTAGATAATTCTAGTTTGAAAAAAATAGAAAATTCTTTATAAATCCCTTGACTTTAACATCAGCTTATCTCCTTGTCTCCCACGGCAGTCGTGATCCTAGACCACAGATTGCATTAGAACGATTATCCTATTTAGTAGAAGAACAACTACAATTCTCTACCAATAAAACAAGCAACCCAGATCAAAGCAGCCATTGCGCGGTACTATCTCCGGTAACGATGGTTCAAACAGCATCCCTAGAATTATCTGAGCTTCCCTTATCCGAAAAAATTAAACAATTTGCCACTAAACTAGAAAGAGTAGGCATTAAAACTCTGAAAATTGTTCCTTTATTTCTCTTACCCGGTGTTCATGTTAGGGAAGATATTCCCAGAGAAATCGCTACAGCCCAAGCAGAAATCGGCCATACAATAGAAATAGATTTGTGTCCCTACTTGGGTAGTTATGAAGGGTTGATTAAGATTATCTCTCATCAGTTCTTAATGTATCCCCAAGACGCTAGAATTATTGTCTCTCATGGGAGTCGTCGTCAAGGGGGCAATGATTCAGTTGAGGCGATCGCAACTCAATTAAAAGCTAAGGTTGCTTACTGGAGCATCAAACCCAGTTTATCACAGCAGGTTCATGCTTTTGTGAAACAGGGTCAGCAACGGATTACTATTGTGCCTTATTTTCTCTTTACTGGGGGCATCACCAATATGATCGCTCAACAAGTTCAACAACTACAAGAAAGTTTACCCCAAGTTCAACTTAACTTAGGACAACCTTTAGGGGCAACTCCAGAACTAGCTCAAATGATGGTGAGTCATTTGATAAATAGTTCAAAATCAGTGATCAGCTAATGATATAGGAAATAACAAAATGACGGAAAATATCAGCGAAATTTGCTTAGGTAAGGTCTATTTAGTTGGGGCAGGACCCGGTGATCCTGGGTTAATGACCATAAAAGGCAAAACTTTGCTTGAACACGCTGATGTCGTCGTTTATGATGCCCTAGTAAGCCCTCCGATACTAGATATGATTGGGGAAAAAGCGATTAAAATCGATGCAGGAAAACGTCGGGGTCGTCATTCTAAGTTACAAGCAGAAACTACCCAAATTTTAATCGAAAAAGCGAGACAATATCCTGTCGTAGTTCGTCTTAAAGGTGGTGATCCCTTTGTATTTGGTCGCGGAGGAGAAGAGATGGCAGACTTAGTTAATGCAGGTATTCCTGTGGAACTGGTTCCAGGAATTACTTCTGGTATTGCAGCCCCTGCTTATGCAGGTATTCCCGTCACTCATCGGGGTTATAGTTCTTCTGTTACCTTTGTTACTGGTCATGAAGCAGTAGGAAAATATCGACCTAAGATTAATTGGGAGGCGATCGCTCAAGGTTCAGAAACTATTGTTATTTATATGGGTGTTCATAACCTCCCTAATATTATCAGAAAATTACAAAAAGGTGGCTTAACTGCTGCAACTCCTATTGCTTTGATTCGTTGGGGAACTCGACCAGAACAAGAACAATTAATGGGGACGTTAGAGACTATTATTAAACAGGTAGAAGAGACTAACTTTGAAGCACCGGCGATCGCAATTATTGGTAAAGTGGTAGATTTATCAGTGAACAGTTATCAGTTATCATTCATTGAGTTCTCCTAAATAACGTTGTACAATTTCTAAAATGCGATCGCTTGCCTTCCCATCCCCAAAAGGGTTAACCGCATTAGCCATCTGTTCATAAGCTAGTTTATCGCTCAATAATTCACTACTATTACTAACAATATTTTGATAATCTGTCCCCACTAACTTAGCCGTCCCTGCATCCACAGCTTCAGGACGTTCCGTTGTTTCTCGTAACACTAACACCGGTTTACCCAAACTAGGTGCTTCTTCTTGTAAACCACCAGAATCAGTCAATAATAGATAACAGCGTTGAATTGCCCCCACTAACTCCCCATAGTCCAAAGGTTCCGTTAAAAACACCCTGGGATGCTTACTTAAAGCTGCTTGTATAGGTTCCCTCACCGTTGGGTTGCGGTGCATGGGCAATAACAATGCCGTATCGGGAAATTTGTCTAAAATGAGGTGAAACCCTTTTAAGATGTCTTCTAGAGGCTTTCCCCAGTTCTCCCGTCGATGAACGGTAGCCAATAACACTCTATATTGATTCCAATCTAACCCTTCAACATCACAGTTGGGTTGTTTGTCTGCAACGGTTAATAAAGCATCGATGACGGTATTTCCGGTTAAATGTACTTCTCCTGTGACACCGGAACGGCCTAAGTTTTCAAAGGCCAACTTTGTGGGGGCAAAATGTAACTGGGCCAGTTGAGAAATAAGACGACGGTTAGCTTCTTCGGGGTAGGGGTTATAGATGTTATCCGTTCGTAAACCAGCTTCTACATGACCGATGGCAATTTGTTGATAAAATGCAGCTAAGGTGGCAGCAAAAGCGGTTGTGGTGTCTCCTTGGACAATCACACAATCAGGTTGTATTCTCTTGAAAATGCCTTCTAAACCCTGTAAACTGCGGTGAGTAATGTCGGTTAGGGTTTGTTTAGGCTGCATAATATTTAAGTCTTCATCTGCTGTTATTTCAAACAGTTGCATCACCTGTTCCACCATTTCTTTATGTTGTCCCGTTAAGATAACATGGGTGTCAAATGCCTCTGAATTACGAAACTTTTGGATCACAGGAGCAAGTTTTATGGCTTCGGGACGGGTTCCAAGGGTGATACAAACTTTATAACGAGATGAAGTCATAAGTAGAACAGTTGAAGACTTCATCTATTGTACAAGATTAGGTGTTAATATTATTTGCGATCCAAATTGTTAATTCTGATTCTGTTATTTCACTATTTGCTACTTTTAACATGATTTCTGTTGCCTCTTTTGGAGTCGCTACTAATTTAAACCCATTAATACGAAGAAATAAACCAATGGCTAAAAAGGGCAAAACAGACGATAAAGATAGTCACGCTCAAGGCTAAAGCCTTGACTACGAAATTTTATAATAGTAAGAAATAATACTTTCTCTGGGAGTTAACTCAAGCAGATACAGTCAACGAAACAGGTTTATCAGAATGGATTTTTCCTGAAAAATGTCCCTATTCCGTTGAACAAATCAAATCTAATTTGCTGCCTGATTAATTAAAATTAATGATTGGTGTTTTATAAACTTCCATTACTAAATTGATTACCGATTTCGTTCATCCGATTTGGACAAATTTCATACATTTGTAAGCCAACTTCATTGCCTATTTCAAAAAGAGTTTGTTGATCTTGCATTTCTTCGAGACTTAAGTTGCCTTCCTCCATCCATCCTCCCATTGCTTGGATCATTTCTTTAACCATAGATTCTTGAAAAACCTCGGGGATGTAGCCGGAAGTTTGCAAATTCTTTGGGCTAATTGATTAATTTGAGGTGAGGTAGGAAGGGCGTTAACGGAAGCAGGAAATAATCCGATCGCCAATGGCATTAACCAGATAAAACGACGCAACATAAAAAAACCTAATTGTGGGATACTTTACCTAACATAGTAATTGGACTTTGGATAAAAAACAATTGTTAGCGTAAATTTTAAGCTAAACATATCCCCAGAGATAAAATAGAGAATTAAGGTGATTTTAAAAACTCTCTTTCCATCTTTTTAGGGGATTTTAAATATTAAATAGCTTCATTCAGTTTCGGTTCCAATATAGATATCTAAGTAGCTTTCAGTTAGAGATTGAATGACTCGTTCTAATTCATCAATGAGATTTCTTCTAGTTAGTTTTTCTACAGCATCAATATGAGCAGAACTTCCGGCTCGTCCTAAATATTTATATTTGGTTTTTTTCTCATTATTAGTGGCCATAGGAAAAATTGATTCAGCAGCCTGTAGTTTATAATACCAGTAGATTGTTCCCTTTCGATTAACCTGATAACGAATAATATGACAATTAGCTGGTGCTACTTCCCCTTCCCGTTCAATTTTCTTTATTTTCTGTTTAAGAGAGCGAATTAGACTCTTAATTTGTTTGGCTCTCAGGTGGACATCTTGACTGGTCTTAAGTTCGGAATGTGATGACATTAGCCTTAACTGTAACAAACAATCTCTTTTGATGTTAGCGTATATATTCCGCTAATTTATAAGGTAATAAATTTTAAAAATGACCAAAAATGAAACGGCTACGTCTGTCGAGGAATTCCTGGTGTGGAGGTCTAACCTCTTCCAAGGACTAAAAGCTAGAAAAGAAACTATTATAGAATTACTCGATGCCCTCTCCAGTAACCAACAAGCTCACTCAGTCGTTGAATTGTCTCTCAATCCTTTATTTAGAAGAGATTATAACAGTTTATATAGAGGAATTCAAGAGTTTTTACCCACTCAAACTGACCCTAATTATGAACAGAGAATTGAGACTTTATTTTCAGCGGTATCGAGAACAATTCCTCCCACTTCAAAACATTATAACTTATTTGGGGTTTGCTGAATAAAAGCAAAACCCTATTCTTTAAAAGGTTACACCCATATTCGCGATCGCAAAAAAGATCAGCTTTGTCGGCTACAAACCGCTATAATTGGTAGAAACACCTCCCAGTTGTTGGTCAAGAACAAATGTATCGAAAAGAGGAGCAACCTTTACCGCCCCCAGAAAAATTTGAATTACCTTTCGAGGGCAAATTGTCCCCCAATAATCGTTGGGTAATCATGGCAGAGTTGATACCTTGGGATGATTTTGAGGAAGAATATGCTAAACTTTTTTCAGCAGAAAAAGGTGCGCCAGCCAAACTATTTAGAATGGCATTAGGGACATTAATTATTAAGGAAAAATTAGGAACAAGTGATAAAGAAACTATAGAACAGATTAGAGAAAATCCCTATCTACAATACTTTATAGGTTTAAATTGTTATCAACAAGAGCCACCACTGGAATCTTCAATGCTAGTTTATTTTAGGAAAAGAATTGATGGAGAATTGATAAACAAAATCAATAAAAAAATAGTAAAAAGAGAAATAGACCAAGAGTGATAAAGAAGTAAAAAAAAAGGATAGTCTCCAAGAAAAAGGAGAAAAAAATAAAAAATAAAGGTAAACTAATTTTAGATGCGACTTGTGCGCCAGCAGACATCAAATACCCAACGGATTTAGGCATATTAAATCAAGCCAGAATTGAGACAGAAAGAATAATAGATAATCTTTATAAACCATTAAGAGTAAAATTGAGAAAAAAGCCGAGAACTTCTAGAAAAATTGCTAGAAAGGAATACTTAAAAGTAGCTAAAAAACGAAAAGTATCTTATCAAGAAAGAAGAAAAGCTATCGGGAAACAGTTAAAATACCTTAAGAAAAATTTAGGAAATATAGAAGACTTAATTCAAGCTGGGGCTTCCCTGGAAAATCTGAGTAAAAGACAGAAAAATTGTCTAGAGACTATCAAAAAAGTTTATGAACAACAACAGTCAATGTGGGAGAATAAGACCCAGAGTGTTCCTCAAAGAATTGTAAGTTTAACTCAACCGCATATTCGTCCAATAGTGAGGGGAAAAGCAGGAAAACCAATAGAGTTTGGAGCTAAACTCTCAGTAAGCTGTGTAGATAACTATGTGTTTCTATACAAAATAAGTTGG
>Ga0064014_10003_pt1 | contig 205929 bp, 115 predicted proteins | sample CrowatWCoCulture_2_FD_61584 | JGI IMG/M metagenome (GOLD analysis project Ga0064014, IMG submission 61584) | Marine cyanobacteria communities from the University of California, Santa Cruz, USA, analyzing cyanobacterial DNA methylation -... | ecosystem: Host-associated > Microbial > Bacteria >...
TTTTTCTGCTCAGATTACATTACCCTTAAAGTAAGTTAAATTTAAAGACAAACAATTTTTCTTTCTTTTTTTCCTTACTTTATTGTCAGGAATTTTTCACAGGTTATCAAGGCTTTTTATTAATTGATTTTACCAGTAAATAATTCTATAATGGGAAGGTAAACACAAACAAAACTATTCTATTAGATAAATTATTTAAGAACAACAAACCATTTTAAAAGACTCAATCTGATCAGACAAATTTGACTAACATCTTGTTAGCATTTTCCCTTAGTTTTAAGAAATCAAACCTTACTCAAATGCGGGTTATAAGCCGAAAAAAATTGAGAGAGTTCTGGGAAAAACATAGTAATGCTCAAACCAGCTTATTGTTATGGTATCAACGCACCCAAGATGCACAGTGGCTCAACTTAGCCGAAGTCAAACAAGTATTCTCGTCTGCCGATATTGTTGGCAATTTAACTGTCTTTAACATCTCAGGAAACAAATATAGGCTAATCACTTTTATTGATTATAGCTCTCAAATAGTTTTCATTCGCCATGTCCTCACCCACGCTGATTACGATAAGGAGAAATGGAAAAATGACGACTGGTTTACCAACTCCTAGTAGTTACTATCTTCAACTAATTAATTCGTTTCCCCCACGCCCTATCAATAACGAAAGTGAACGGTTAGCCACTCAAGAAAAAATTGATGCCCTTCTTGACAAAAACCATCTTACTCAAGATGATTTAGACTATCTTCAAGTCTTAGGCTCTCTGATTTATGATTATGAGCAAAAACATGAACCCCTACCCGTTCTCCAGGGAATCGAACTTCTTCAAGCTTTAATAACTGAAGAAAATTTACACCATCGGGATCTTATTTCTATTTTTGATGATGAATCTACGGTCACTGAAGTCTTAGAAAGAAGAAAAGAAATTACCGCCAACCAACTTACATTACTTGGCCAGTTTTTTCACCTTTCTCCCATCAGGTTTTTAGCTGATAAATAAACTTCTTTTCAACCTGAAAACGGAAATAATTACATAATCGCCCCTTATTGTTAATCATTTCTTAAGATTTTGTGAACATCAAGTTAGGGATAATAATTGAACTTAGTTTTTAAATTTAGCTGCGATGAACTTAAAAAATTTGTTGAGGCTTTTATAGAAAATTAATTATCATTATTAACCTGACTAATCTGAGTTATCAACCCATACTATTAAGGATAAAACTATGAGCAAAAGAAAAAGAAGAAGAAACCAAAAATCCCCAGAATCAACTATCCAATTATCTCCTTCTACCAAACAGAAACTCTTGTCAGGTCAGCAGAAATCTAAATTGTCTCCAACGGATTCTAACCTTTCTCATTCCAAGGCTTCTGACGAACTTCAATTACTCGAAAAGTATCTTGATTCCGATTCCATTCTCTCAACTCTTAACAAACAATTAGACAAACTAGAACAAGAACTCAATGGTATCAAGAGAATTTACGCTCATGATATTGATCGCTGTCTTCCCTTCCAAAAAGCTAGATGGTTAATTTATGAAGGCATTCTCAATCTAACCGAAACCGTTACCTTCCATGACTATCTTGATGGTAATCTTTTTTCCAAAGATATTGAGGCTAGAAAAAAAATCCGACTCGGAGGACAAATGTTATAACCCAGATTCCGCACTTCAAAATGTAGTATAAAAAATACATAGTTTTAAAAAGTCCGAAAATCATACCTGGGCAAGAATATTTCTCTTTTCATTAAATTTTTAGGAAAAATAATCAAATTAAGAAGATTTATACTCATTGAAAACTTAGCAAGACTCAGCACAAACGAAGGAGAGTTTCCTCTTCTCATTTGATATCATTAGACTCTTATTCTTTTATTATTTTTGCTTTATCCAATTCAATTTATAGATAATATCTTTGACAAGATGCAGGTAATAAACTCAATATAAAACGCCTTTCTTCTGTTAAATTGACAATTTGTTTAACTCCGTTTAAAATCACATAATGAATACCTTGAAAACATTGAAATATCCACCTCAAAGTCGGACGCAATGTTACTTTCCCTACTTGATTATTTATTCCTTTTTTGACTCTTTTTAAACAATTTCTTAATTCTCTTTGCCCCAAGTTATAAGTCAACAAACACAAAGACATTAAAAATAACATTGTTTCTATTCTTTCTGGTTTTTAAAAGAAGAAACTATCAGTAAAAAATAAGGGATCTTTCAAAAATCGAAATCCTCTTTCCGTAGATTGCTGGTTTTTATAAGTTATCAGAATTTCACTAGCTTCTAATTTATTTTCCTCTACTAAGTTAGTTGCTAAAATAAATTTTCCTGCTTCTTTAGTCTTTCTACTTATCTCTTCATCTTTTTTGATGATCAGACTAATCATTTTATAAATCTTTTCCTTTTTTTTCGAGTAAGTTTCAATCAGTTCAACTTCTTTTATTTCCAACAATCTCAATTTTTTATTAATAGCTTTTGATTTATATCGAGCAGCTTGAGGATGTTCAAATTCTTCAGATTGTATTTCTTTAAGAAATTTTTGGGATTTCTTCTCTTCTTGGGAAAGTTGTTTTTCTAGTTTTTCCAAATCACTTTTCTGTCTTTTTTCACTCAAGACTATTAACCAAGTTTGCTTGATTCCACCATAAGTAACAATTTCTTCTTTCCAGGTATAACTTTCTAAATTTAGGTCACTTCTTTTTTCTTTATCTTCATCTTTTACTTCTTCCACCTCTATATTTTGCACTAATTCTTTTGCTTTTTTTATGGTCATTGGAACTCTCGTTATCCATTTTAAATGTTGGATTATTTGGAGATTTTCTTGACCATATAAAGCACTATCACAAACCATGATACTATCAAACTTTATTTGCTTTTTGAATTCTACTAAAACTTTTCCAAATACAGCTTTATCAGATTCATTTCCATCTCCTACTCTCACAAATAATGGAATATCTCCATCTTGGCTTGTTATTAAATCCAAGACACATTGTTTTAAGTCTGGTCTATGATCCCGAGAATATCCTTTCTTAATAAAAATTGGTCTTTCTTTAATAATTTTTTCTTCTTCCTGTTTCTCTTTATCTTTTTCCCTTTTATATTCTCCATCTAAATGAAATGATGTGGAATCTAAATGGGAGTATTTAAGGTCTATTTTGAATTTTTTAATTACTTCTAAAACTACTTCAATAAAAATATCATTTAGTCCATATTTATATAATTCATCCATTACTCTCCCAATTTTATCATCATTAAGGTAATCAGGTTTAATTCTTTCTCCTAACAATTTCTCAATGGCTTTATCTTGAAAAAACTGACTGAATAAATATAGAGGTCTTGAAACAAATCCTAGTCCATTGATTAAAATAGACTTAACTACTGTACCTGCTGAGGTTTTTTCTCTAACATCTATTCCTAATTTATTATTAATTATTTTGACTATTCCTATTTCATCAATTAAACCAGCTACTATCCCTAAATGGTCTAAATTTTTAACTTGTATTTCTTCTAAATAAGACATTTTTCGCTCTTTTTTTACAGAGGAAACAACTTAAGCAATTATCCCACTTTTTTGTCTTCAAGAGCTTAAGCAATTATACTTAATTATTAACCCCAGACTTGTAGTATTTAATGCTACTTTTTGAAGTGCGGAATCTGGGTTATATGACCAGGGAGGCATGAGTGACCTACATGGTATGCACGACTCTCTCTTTTGGTTGTTTATTCCTGATGCTTTTGAGGGTACCGTCGAATTCTTGTGGGATGGTATTGGTGATTGGAAAGCTTAACTCGATTACAGGCTTTTGTTAGCGTTAAAGTTATGATATACAATTGAAAACTATTTTATCTTGATAGTGAATATGATTAATCTGTCGGATATTCTGGCACTTGAACCACTTCACTAATATCAACTGATTTCCTATTATCCCCTTCTGTTAATTCATAAGTTTGATTATGGGAGTCTATCTCATCAAAATGGCGATCGCACCAAGGGGAAATAATAGAAAACCTCCCCCCGACTAATTTGTGGATACTGTTGGGATTGATGTACCAACGTTGAGATCGCTCAGTTGCTACATTGGAGTTATAGTATTTAATGGCTAAAAATGCCCGTCTCATTTTTTCTGCTGCTGCTTCTGGATGACGAGTACGCTTTAAGGTAGATAATGGCATTGATTGAAAATCTTTCCCTTGATGACGAGTACGCATCCCCTCCCTAAACTTGATCTCTTGTTTAACCAGTTCACACACCATGTCCTTAAAGTCGGTTTGCCCGGTTTGTTCCATGACAGACTGTAACCGCTTTACCCAATCATCTGATAATCCTAACACTTCAGGGGTAATCGAGGGTTGTGTAACTTCCGTTGTTGTTGCTTGAGATTCATGGGAGAGAAACCTCATCAATGCTTTCTCATGAGTATTATCTGCTAATTTTTCGTTTGATTGTTCTATTTTCTTGAGTTTATCTGCGATCCTCTCGATTAATTTAACTCCTGGTTGCCCTAACTTAATGCCTTGTCGTTGACCCCCTGCTGATACGATCGCACCGTCTCCTATCTGATAATCTAAATAGTGCATGGCCGCATCTGCTTTCCCTGGTGTGGGTTCATGACCATTTATGGCTTTGATGAAGACGAAATCTTTGACTTGTGGGGGACAATAGTAAAACACTGCGATCGCATCATAAATGGCTCTTAACCTTTGGGGATTAACTGTTTTTTCCCCGTTCAATCGAGACAATGTGGGGACTATTTCGCTAAAATTTACTTCTACTTGAAATCTCAGGTTATTTTTATAAGATTCTAGTTCTAAGTCGTTTAATTTATCTGCTTTAAAGGTATTTCTCAGAATATGATAACCTTTGAGGACAGTATCGGCTTCTATTAAGGTGGGCATTTCATAAGACCTTTGTTTTCCCCTAGTTTTAGCTTGTCCTTGGCTTAATATGATTGTATAAGCTGATGAGTCTGTTAATACTGCATCTCTGAGTATTTCTCCTGGTCTTAAGCCTACTAATAAGGCTAAGGCTGCTCCTATTTCGGCATAACTACTATATCCTTCTTTTTCGTATTGGGCGATCGCACCCTCTAATAATTCTCTTCCTCGGTTCACTATTAGTTCGGGATCTTCTAGGGTGGCTACATTATGTTGTTTCCAATCTAAGGCTTCCCTTTGCAAGCCTAAGTTCATAGCTTTGATGTCATCGGGGGTGTCTATTAGGGTACAGGCAAAGTGTTCGGATATTCCTTTTGTGGGGTGATATATACTGTTTTGACTGGTTAATTTGTCTTTAAAGTGGATTCTGACGGCTTTATGTAAGTAGGTGTAGTAATTCTTGACGCTAGTGGGTTTTACTTTCTTTAAGAACTTTTGGGTTAGTTCTTCGTTTAAGACGGCGATCGCACTCTCTTCTTCTTTTGTCATCCCTTCTAAGCAAGATAGGGTATCATCGATGATCTCTATTACCCACTTAGACGGTGGTTTTCCTTTGCCCCATTCTTTTAACCAATGGTCTTTCATACTATACCCCTTTTGTCTTATCCCCTCTTCAGGTTACAATATGGGTATAGTATTTGTCAATCAACATCCTCATACTTAGGGTTTGCTGAATAAAAGCAAAACCCTATTCTTTAAAAGGTTACACCCATATTCGCGATCGCAAAAAAGATCAGCTTTGTCGGCTACAAACCGCTATAATTGGTAGAAACACCTCCCAGTTGTTGGTCAAGAACAAATGTATCGAAAAGAGGAGCAACCTTTACCGCCCCCAGAAAAATTTGAATTACCTTTCGAGGGCAAATTGTCCCCCAATAATCGTTGGGTAATCATGGCAGAGTTGATACCTTGGGATGATTTTGAGGAAGAATATGCTAAACTTTTTTCAGCAGAAAAAGGTGCGCCAGCCAAACTATTTAGAATGGCATTAGGGACATTAATTATTAAGGAAAAATTAGGAACAAGTGATAGAGAAACTATAGAACAGATTAGAGAAAATCCCTATCTACAATACTTTATAGGTTTAAATTGTTATCAACAAGAGCCACCACTGGAATCTTCAATGCTAGTTCATTTTAGGAAAAGAATTGATGGAGAATTGATAAACAAGATCAATAAAAAAATAGTAAAAAGAGAAATAGACAAGAGTGATAAAGAAGTAAAAAAAAAGGATTGTCTCCAAGAAAAAGGAGAAAAAATAAAAAATAAAGGTAAACTAATTTTAGATGCGACTTGTGCGCCAGCAGACATCAAATACCCAACGGATTTAGACATATTAAATCAAGCCAGAATTGAGACAGAAAGAATAATAGATAATCTTTATAAACCATTAAGAGTAAAATTGAGAAAAAAGCCGAGAACTTCTAGAAAAATTGCTAGAAAGGAATACTTAAAAGTAGCTAAAAAACGAAAAGTATCTTATCAAGAAAGAAGAAAAGCTATCGGGAAACAGTTAAAATACCTTAAGAAAAATTTAGGAAATATAGAAGACTTAATTCAAGCTGGGGCTTCCCTGGAAAATCTGAGTAAAAGACAGAAAAATTGTCTAGAGACTATCAAAAAAGTTTATGAACAACAACAGTCAATGTGGGAGAATAAGACCCAGAGTGTTCCTCAAAGAATTGTAAGTTTAACTCAACCGCATATTCGTCCAATAGTGAGGGGAAAAGCAGGAAAACCAATAGAGTTTGGAGCTAAACTCTCAGTAAGCTGTGTAGATAACTATGTGTTTCTATACAAAATAAGTTGGGAAAACTTCAATGAATCTTGTCATTTAAAAGAACAAGTAGAAAAGTATAAAGAAACGTTTGGCTATTATCCCGAATCCGTCCATGTAGATAAAATTTATCGAACTAGGGAAAACAGAAATTGGTGTAAGGAAAGAGGGATAAGAATCAGTGGTCCGAAGTTAGGAAGACCTCCGAAAAATGTCAGTGAAGAAGAAAAGAAACAAGCCCACTCCGATGAATGCTTCCGTAATGCTATTGAGGGAAAGTTTGGACAAGCTAAACGAAGATTTAGCCTAAATCTCGTGATGACAAAACTCCCTGAAACCTCCATTACATCTATTGCTATTACATTTTTAGTTGTCAATCTTTCTAAACTTCTGAGGCAGTTTTTGTCGCTTTTTTTGTCCTTATTTACTAATAATAGAACAGGGGAACTCATCAAACCGCCTTTCATTAATTTTGATTATACTTTAAATAATTTTTATGTACTAAAACTTATTGATTTGTTAGAAAATTCTTGGTCAAAAGTGGCATAAATTTTGGAGAAACTTTTTCAGCAAACCCTAATTTAGCTAAAATGTAGTGAATGATTTGGGAAATATACCCTTATTGTCAAAATAATAGAGAGGCAAAAATGGGTGAAGCTAAAAGAAGAAAAAAATTAGACCCTAATTTTGGGAAAATTCCTAATACAGTCTCTCTAAAAGACTTGTCAGATGCCTTAGAATCTGTGGTAGGAAAAGGAATCTTTGAGATGAAAGGAAAAAATATGGACTTCATTCCTTATCAAGAGTTACAAGACAAGAAAGATAACTACTTGTTATCTGTAATAGATGGTTTAGCCGACAATGAAATAGCTTTGATTACTAATAATGTAGCAAAAACCATAACAAAAGAAGAAGCTAGTGCAGCTTAGCAAAAATAATCCACCAGTCACTTATGATCTTTAAAGCCCTTAAATTTCCAAACGAACGGCTTAGCAAAATGTTGATTAAAGTAATCAATAAAATTGAGAATTTTTTGGGATAGTTCTTCAGTTGAACGGACAGTAATTCTTTTGAGTAAACGCCGGACTAAGATCGAAAACCAACACTCAATTTGATTAAGCCACGATGTATGTTTGGGAATATAAACAAAGCGAATTCGATGAGATTCATCTGATAAAAAATCTGCTCTGCTGTCCATAGATTGCAAAATCCCCTCCTTTCCTTTTCTCCCCAAATCAATAGTAATTTCACAGCTTTCTGCTACTAATTTGACTAAGCTTTCCGATTTATGAGTGTTGAGTTTATCTACAATAAAAATCCATTCTGCTTTTTCATCAATCTTAATCGTTCTCTGGATATGTTCAGAAAAATCTTGTTCTGTTCTTGTCGGTCCAATAGAGGGACTAACAACTTTTCCTCTTGCCACATCCCAGTTCGCAATCAAGCTTAAAGTTCCGTGTCTTTCATATTCAAATTCGATTTTTTCTACTTGTTTAGGCTTGATTCTTTTGTTCGGAAATAATCTCTCAAGAGCTTGAATCCCTGTCATTTCATCTGTACTAATTAAATGAATTCCTTGTTCTAACAAAGTTTTAGCTTCTTTATGAAGTTCACAGATATATTTGACTTGCTTTTTAAATTTTAAGGGATCATCAATTTTGGCATTTAACCAGTAACGAACGAGATGTGGTTGTAATGTCGCTTCTTTTTAAAAAACGCCCCACACTACGGGGGGAAATCTTTTCGACAATTCCTCTTTTTATGGCTTCATCCGCCAACTCTGAAGGTGTCCAATGGCTCACTGGTCTGTCTGATTTTTCACATTCTTCACAAGCGATCGCTACAATCTGGACTACTTGTTCGACCGTAAAGGATTTTGTTGTTCCAGGTCTTGGGCGATCGCTTAAAATTCCTTTGATCAAGACCATTAATGCTTTCTCCGTTACCTGTTGTTCTTCAGCGGCACTCAGTTTTTCTCTCTCCTCAAACCATCGCGATCGCCACTGACGCACTTGTACTCGGTCTAATTCTAATCTTCGACTAATCGAACTATTGCTCTCTCCTGATGCTGCGGCTAAGATTAGCTTGGCTCGTCTAACAAGGCGATAGGGGTTTGTTGTCCCTCTCACTATTTGTTGGAGTACTGTTTTCTGTAGGTTGGAGAGGTTAATTGGCAATGCTTTTATCATGGACATCAACTTCGAGATTCTTCCGTTAGTTTCATTGAAACACATTGTCGTGGCTAGTCACGAAAGTTTCTGTAAAAATCTGGTGGATTACTTTCGCCAAGCTGCACTAGTGAAATTTGGAGCTATGGTAATAAAGACAAAATGATCGCTCTGACTCTAACACAAGTCAAGAAGACTTATCCTGATTTGATTTCTTAATATTTGCTTCATCCTCGTACTTGCCAGCCATTAGGTAAAGGTAAGAGTAACCAAAGCTTGATTAATCAGCGATCGCATCGTGCGGTAAAAAGCGATCGCTTCTCTCTCTCCTACTCATACCCATACACTCATACTTGAGTAGAAGTAATAGTAAGAGAAATTTGTTGACCTAAAGCCTGTAAAGCGCGTTCTATAGTAGGGAGCTTGGTACGATGATGAGGATCAAGGATTCTACGAACTTCTTTTTCATCAACATTAAGCTTTGATGCCAGTTGTACTTTAGAAAGGGTAGATTCTTTCATAGCCAGATAAACAGAGGCTTTGAGAGCAGTTTGAATAGGAAGATAAACCTTATATTCATCACTCATTAGAGGTGATGGAATGGGGATATCACGTTGATCATCAATACGGGCTGCGATCGCTTCTTCTAAGCAGTCTGAAGCCTCTCTTAAAGCCGATTCGACATCATCCCCTTGAGTAATTGCCTCTGGGATATCTCTCACAGTGACTACCCATCCACCATCCACCTCATCAGGGGTTAATTTAGCCCCGTAAGAAAACCTACTCATTGTCATACCTTTAGATAATGTCATTTTCTTCTAAACCTAATTGCTTCAACATTGCTTTGATTGTGCCTGTCTTAAGTTCCTGTGACGAATTTCTGACAATTGTTAACCTTTCTCCAAAATATAGAGTTACATGGCTCCCTTTCCCCCGCTTTTTATCCACATAAGCCTCAATTCCTCGCTTCTTCGCCAGCCTCTTAATTTTCCTGATAAACTCATTTCCTTTCATTAACTCATTATCGGACATTTTTGCCCTGTTTGTCAAGCCCATCTATAAAAACAACTTCTATGCGATAGCGATCCTTGTGTAGATCAGAACTTCTGACTTGGCGACTTCCTACTTCTGACTTCATAAAAAGCCCTCCTAAAATGGAGAAACTTCCCCAACCTCTCGACGAGAGCGCTTATGTTAGCATTGAATTTCGACAAGGCTTCAACGGTGAGATCAGCCAAACCGCTCAGTTACCAATTATCCAAAGATGCCATTATTAATCGTAGAATCTCCCAACAAAATCAAAAAACTTCGTCAAATTTTAGGCTCTGGTTGGTTAATTAAAGCCAGTCTCGGCCATGTCAGGGAACTCGCCCGTGATGGGGAAGATAATCTTGGTTTCTCCCTCAATAATGATGGTGTTAGTTGTCGCTTTGTTCCCCGTAATAGCAAAGCCGCTAAAATCATCAAAGAATTAAAAACTGTAGCCAAAAACAGTAATGCTATTTATTTTGCCTCAGATCCCGACCGTGAAGGAGAAACTATCGCTTGGCATTTAGCTCAAGAATTAGGAGTTAAAAATCCTCAACGAGTCGTCTATCAAGAAATAACCGAAAAAGCGGTTAAAGCTGCTGTTAAAAACCCCCGTCCTTTGAATCAACCATTAGTTGATGCTGGTTTGGCTAGAGCTTGCCTTGATAAATTAGTGGGGTTTCGGGGTTCTCCTTTGTTGTGGAAACAGGGGAAAGGTGGTAAAAGTGTGGGGCGTGTTCAATCGGCTGCTTTACATATTTTATGTCATAGAGAACGAGAAATTCTTAACTTTAACCCGGTCGATTATTGGTCAGTTTGGGTTGATTACAAAGAAGGTTTTCGGGCTTTTTACCTAAAAGATAAAACTTCGACCAAAGCCACTGAAAATCAAACCGACGATGATGCAGGTAGAGAAACTAAAACCGTTGAATCGAGTCGAGTGCTGTCTGAAGCTGAAGCAGATCGTTTGGTGGCTATCGCCCGCTCTAACCCCCATAAAGTGTTGCAAGTGGAAGGCAAAACGGTAAACCGTAAACCTCCTGCACCCTTTACCACTTCTACCCTACAACAAGCAGCCGGTTCTCGTCTCAAAATGAACCCTGAAACCACTATGAAAGTGGCACAACACTTGTACGAACAGGGTTTAATTACCTATATGAGAACAGATTCTACCGCTTTGAGTGACGAATTTTGTCAATCTGTTAGAGCATGGTTACAAGCTAAAGATCCCCAAAACCTTCCCACTAAACAAGTTAAACACCGAAAATCTAAGAATGCTCAAGAAGCACATGAAGCCATTCGTCCCACGGATATTACTCGTCCTTCTGCTCAACTTAAACAAGAATTAGATGAGCAGCAGTTTCAACTTTATCTAATTATATGGATGAGATCCGTTGCTTCTTTATGTAAACCTGCACAACTTCTACAAACTAAAATTATTAGCCAATCTGGAGACGTTAAATGGTTAGCAAAAGGACAAGTTGTTCAGTTTAAAGGCTACACAAAATACTGGAATAATATTAGCAATGATACGGTTTTACCCACTGTACAACAGGGGCAATCTTTAACTCTTGATAAAGCCGGACATGATAAGAAACAAACCCAACCCCCACCCCGTTATACGGAACCGAAATTAGTACAGGCCATGGAAAAAAAGGGGATTGGCCGTCCTTCTACCTATGCTCCCACAGTCAAAACCCTCAAGCAACGGGAATATGTCAAGTTAAGTAAAGGGAAGCTGTTTCCTACACCCCTTGGATTAGAAGTTGACGAATTTTTAGCTAAAATGCTGCCTGAATTGTTGCAAGCGGAATTTACGGCACAGATGGAGTCTACTTTGGATCTGATTGCTACAGGAAAACAAGATTGGCAACAATATTTAACCAGTTGGAATCGAGACTATTTTGACCCCACTTTAAGTAAAGCGTGGGAAGCATTGGGGGGGAAACCAGCTAATACTAATCATGGCAAAACTTCAGTCAAGCGAGAAAAATCCGATATCTGTTGTCCTCAATGTCAGGAACCCCTGAGTAAGATTCCATCTCAGTCTAAAAAGTTAGCGGTTCCTTATTTTCTTAAGTGTGAAACCGGCTGTGATTTGGTTATGTTCTTTAATAAAAAACTTGATAAATGGGTGCAACCTGGGGAGTCGAAACCTACTGCTCAGGGGAAATTAACCAAGTTCTCTTGTCCTGTTTGCTCCCAACTTCTCGCTGAATATGCTTACACAAAAGACGGTGAGAACAAGGTTATGCTCCGATGTTCCAAGTGTAAAGGTCTCAAAGATACTCGTCATAAAGATGTGGCTTTTTTTAAGACTAAAGATAACCAATGGTGGAGTAAGAAGTTTGGGATTTTAAAGTAATGACCGAAGATTGGTGCGAAGCGACTGACAAGGTATGGAAGTTGTCGGTCAAATCTGACAACGATTCGTTGTCAGATTTTCATAGATAGTGTCAATCCAGGTAATCGCTACAAAATTCTTAATGTCAGGCCAATGTTGAGTTGAGGGATAATTCCTCTTAGATACTGACCTTCTTGAGAGTAATTTATGTCCCCCCTACTGGCGAGCAGTGATGACCTATCGTTACTAACTCCTATTCCTTTGGTTCTTCATCCGGCGGCGGTTTATCTTGACTCCCTTAGTGAGTCTTCTCAGTCCACTATGTTGGTGTCTCTTAATGCCATCGCTCGGCTAGTGACCAATGGGCAATGCGATGCTATGACCTTGGATTGGGCTAAGTTACGTTATCCTCACACTGCGGCCATTCGCACGGCTCTGAAAAAGCGTTATTCTCCCACAACTGCGTCGAAAATGCTCTGTGGGTTACGTCGTGTTCTTAAGGAGGCTCTACGCTTGGATTTAATGTCTGCTAGTGATTACGCTAAGGCGGTAGATTTTCCTTCTATTACTGGGCAACGAAAATTACGGGGCCGTGCTTTGAGTGAGTCGGAAATTACGGCTTTGTTTCAGGTTTGTCGTGATGATCCTTCTCGTCAAGGGATTCGCGATTTGGCTCTGTTGGCTATTTTACGGGGGGCTGGTTTACGACGGGCTGAATTGGTGGCTCTATCGGTTAATGATTTTACGCCGGATGGGGGAATTTTACAGATTCGTCAGGGTAAGGGGGATAAGGAACGGACTGTTTATTTACCATTATCTGCTGTGGAGATTGTTAATCAATGGTTAGATTTGAGAAGTCGCACTCGGGGGGCTTTGTTGTGTCCCATTCGTAAAGGGGGAGCTATTTGTTTTCGTCATCTTCATAGTGATGCTGTTTATAAAATTTTGGCTAAACGCGCAGGAGAAGCTGCAATAGAATCTTTTTCTCCCCATGATTTTCGTCGTACTTTTTGTAGTGATTTGTTGAGTAATGGGGTGGATTTGGTGACGGTGCAGAAGTTGGCCGGCCATTCTTCCCCTGATGTCACTGCTAAATATGATAGACGAGGTGAAGAAGCTAAACAAAAAGCTGTTCAATCTTTGTCCATTCCTTTTTAGGTCAAACTATCCATAACATACGAACAAAGGATAATTTGGGAAATATGTGACAAATCTTAATACTGTCATAATCTTTTTCCCTTGGTGAGATTTTCCAGTATAATTGAGAACATCCCTAGTTGAAAATTAGGATTAGTTATGTTCACACAGAGAACAACTTGTTACAGAAGCTCTATAAATGGCGAAACGCCGTCCACTTGGGGAAGTTTGACGGACGTTTCCTTGAAGGCTTCTGGGACTTGTGTTTCTCTAGTTAACCATCGCAGTTGGCTAGAAGCCAAAGGAGGTGAGAGATGATCGATTCAAACTCGCTACTCAAAGGAGGTATCCAATGAAAAGTTAAAAGTAAGATCGAATTGAACAACGGAATGTAAGCCGCAATGAGTATATCATATCAAATTTTGCGGGACACCCAGTCTTTTTGTGCAAATTTTACCGGAGAACCTGTCTTTTAAGCATGGCTGAATACTTCGTTCCTCAGCACAAGCCTACAATTGATTGACTCCGTTGTTTATCTATCGCAGAAATTAATTAGGGTTTGCTGAAAAAGTTTCTCCAAAATTTATGCCACTTTTGACCAAGAATTTTCTGACAAATCAATAAGTTTTAGTACATAAAAATTGTTTAAAGTATAATCAAAATTAATGAAAGGCGGTTTGATGAGTTCCCCTGTTCTATTATTAGTAAATAAGGACAAAAAAAGCGACAAAAACTGCCTCAGAAGTTTAGAAAGATTGACAACTAAAAATGTAATAGCAATAGATGTAATGGAGGTTTCAGGGAGTTTTGTCATCACGAGATTTAGGCTAAATCTTCGTTTAGCTTGTCCAAACTTTCCCTCAATAGCATTACGGAAACATTCATCGGAGTGGGCTTGTTTCTTTTCTTCTTCACTGACATTTTTCGGAGGTCTTCCTAACTTCGGACCACTGATTCTTATCCCTCTTTCCTTACACCAATTTCTGTTTTCCCTAGTTCGATAAATTTTATCTACATGGACGGATTCGGGATAATAGCCAAACGTTTCTTTATACTTTTCTACTTGTTCTTTTAAATGACAAGATTCATTGAAGTTTTCCCAACTTATTTTGTCTAGAAACACATAGTTATCTACACAGCTTACTGAGAGTTTAGCTCCAAACTCTATTGGTTTTCCTGCTTTTCCCCTCACTATTGGACGAATATGCGATTGAGTTAAACTTACAATTCTTTGAGGAAAACTCTGGGTCTTATTCTCCCACATTGACTGTTGTTGTTCATAAACTTTTTTGATAGTCTCTAGACAATTTTTCTGTCTTTTACTCAGATTTTCCAGGGAAGCCCCAGCTTGAATTAAGTCTTCTATATTTCCTAAATTTTTCTTAAGGTATTTTAACTGTTTCCCGATAGCTTTTCTTCTTTCTTGATAAGATACTTTTCGTTTTTTAGCTACTTTTAAGTATTCCTTTCTAGCAATTTTTCTAGAAGTTCTCGGCTTTTTTCTCAATTTTACTCTTAATAGTTTATAAAGATTATCTATTATTCTTTCTGTCTCAATTCTGGCTTGATTTAATATGCCTAAATCCGTTGGGTATTTGATGTCTGCTGGCGCACAAGTCGCATCTAAAATTAGTTTACCTTTATTTTTTATTTTTTCTCCTTTTTCTTGGAGACAATCCTTTTTTTTTACTTCTTTATCACTCTTGTCTATTTCTCTTTTTACTATTTTTTTATTGATTTTGTTTATCAATTCTCCATCAATTCTTTTCCTAAAATGAACTAGCATTGAAGATTCCAGTGGTGGCTCTTGTTGATAACAATTTAAACCTATAAAGTATTGTAGATAGGGATTTTCTCTAATCTGTTCTATAGTTTCTCTATCACTTGTTCCTAATTTTTCCTTAATAATTAATGTCCCTAATGCCATTCTAAATAGTTTGGCTGGCGCACCTTTTTATGCTGAAAAAAGTTTAGCATATTCTTCCTCAAAATCATCCCAAGGTATCAACTCTGCCATGATTACCCAACGATTATTGGGGGACAATTTGCCCTCGAAAGGTAATTCAAATTTTTCTGGGGGCGGTAAAGGTTGCTCCTCTTTTCGATACATTTGTTCTTGACCAACAACTGGGAGGTGTTTCTACCAATCATAGCGGTTTGTAGCCGACAAAGCTGATCTTTTTTGCGATCGCGAATATGGGTGTAACCTTTTAAAGAATAGGGTTTTGCCTTTATTCAGCAAACCCTAGTTAGCTCTCGGGCAATGGTTGCCAACAACAAAGGTTTTTCATAGTCAGGATGATCAATTCTGACTACATCCAATACTGTATCAGCAACATCCTCAAAGTGTAGCTGTTGCCATCGTCTCAAACGGAGTTCTCCTTTAAGGTGCATGGCTGTAATATCCTCATCTGGGGGGATTTCTGGACTGTCCCATCCTGGATGAAGAATCTCCCCATGTTTTCTGGGGCGACCTGGCCCTGGTTGGGATGGACGTGGAGGTGGAGCACAGCGCAGTTTACTATTTATGCGTAAGCGTCCTAACAAAGCATCTTTGTCGCTGGCCGCAGCAAACTGTTGGCGGGTGGCAATTCCCGCATCTACTACCAATAAACGATGATTCTTAGACTTAGGTAAATCCTTGAATAGTTCTGCTACTGCGGCTTCACAACTGTCTCCAAATCTTACTCGACTCACTAGTGCAGCTTGGCGAAAGTAATCCACCAGATTTTTACAGAAACTTTCGTGACTAGCCACGACAATGTGTTTCAATGAAACTAACGGAAGAATCTCGAAGTTGATGTCCATGATAAAAGCATTGCCAATTAACCTCTCCAACCTACAGAAAACAGTACTCCAACAAATAGTGAGAGGGACAACAAACCCCTATCGCCTTGTTAGACGAGCTAAGCTAATCTTAGCCGCAGCATCAGGAGAGAGCAATAGTTCGATTAGTCAAAGATTAGAATTAGACCGAGTACAAGTGCGTCAGTGGCGATCGCGATGGTTTGAGGAGAGAGAAAAACTGAGTGCCGCCGAAGAACAACAGGTAACGGAGAAAGCATTAATGGGCTTGATCAAAGGAATTTTAAGCGATCGCCCAAGACCTGGAACAACAAAATCCTTTACGGTCGAACAAGTAGTCCAGATTGTAGCGATCGCTTGTGAAGAATGTGAAAAATCAGACAGACCAGTGAGCCATTGGACACCTTCAGAGTTGGCGGATGAAGCCATAAAAAGAGGAATTATCGAAAAGATTTCCCCCCGTAGTGTGGGGCGTTTTTTAAAAAGAAGCGACATTACAACCACATCTCGTTCGTTACTGGTTAAATGCCAAAATTGATGATCCCTTAAAATTTAAAAAGCAAGTCAAATATATCTGTGAACTTCATCAAGAAGCTAAAACTTTGTTAGAACAAGGAATTCATTTAATTAGTACAGATGAAATGACAGGGATTCAAGCTCTTGAGAGATTATTTCCGAACAAAAGAATCAAGCCTAAACAAGTAGAAAAAATCGAATTTGAATATGAAAGACACGGAACTTTAAGCTTGATTGCGAACTGGGATGTGGCAAGAGGAAAAGTTGTTAGTCCCTCTATTGGACCGACAAGAACAGAACAAGATTTTTCTGAACATATCCAGAGAACGATTAAGATTGATGAAAAAGCAGAATGGATTTTTATTGTAGATCAACTCAACACTCATAAATCGGAAAGCTTAGTCAAATTAGTAGCAGAAAGCTGTGGAATTACTATTGATTTAGGGAGAAAAGGAAAGGAGGGTATTTTGCAATCTATGGACAGCAGAGCAGATTTTTTATCAGATGAATCTCATCGAATTCGCTTTGTTTATATTCCCAAACATACATCGTGGCTTAATCAAATTGAGTGTTGGTTTTCGATCTTAGTCCGGCGTTTACTCAAAAGAATTACTGTCCGTTCAACTGAAGAACTATCCCAAAAAATTCTCAATTTTATTGATTACTTTAATCAACATTTTGCTAAGCCGTTCGTTTGGAAATTTAAGGGCTTTAAAGATCATAAGTGACTGGTGGATTATTTTTGCTAAGCTGCACTAGCCCCACTCGCACCCCAGAAATAAAGACTACAGTTGTAACTGCTGCAATGATGTTGGCTTTTATTGCTTTACCTGCCCGATGGTGGAAGCCTTTGCCTAACAAATCCATTCCAGGTCTAGCCCGCCACCGAGCAATAGTGGAACTATCAATAGCTAGCACTTCTCGCTGTTTTTCCCCCAACGCCACTGGTTCCACTGGCAAATTGCTCAGACACCAACTAACGGCACGATCAAAGAGCAAGTCCAGAGGGACTTTTCCCCGCTCCATTGCCCGCTCTACCCGATGCCATCCCCATTTTATGTGGAAGACCAGAGGCAACACAGCCCTAGCTAGACTCCCCTTCGATTGTACCAAGCGACCACTCATCATCACTACTAAAACGATCCCGATACAATAAGCGGTTCCCTTTGGTAGTATCTTGATGAGATAATTGACAGCCTCTGCTGTCAGCTTGAGAGGTTCCGTTGTCGGTTTAGGAGAGATTTCTGTTGATTGGCTCATGCCATCAGTATCTCAGATTTGCACTACTGGTACCTAGCGATCGCCCCTCAAAATGGTAAAACACGAGTAAATAATAGAGCATTAAATTTAAACTAAAATCTGTATCCTAACTCTTTCCATGAGTAAACTAGAAAAACTGATTCAAAAAATCTTGAGAGAACCACTCCTATTTAAGCTATAATGATGTCTATTATATTTTAACTCAATTTGGCTTTCAAGAAATTTCGGTGAGCGGGAGTCATCACACTTTTCGTAACAACAAGAAGCATTCATATTACGATCCCCAAAAAAGGAGGGCAAACCGTAAAAAGAACTTACCTAAAACAAATTGTCAAACTTCTAGAATTAGACCAATAAAACTATGAAAACTCCAGCATCTCTGCAAACCTTAGAAGACTATCTAACCCTTAACTATCCGATCACTTTTTATCCAGAAAAAGAAGGAGGTTATACGGTTATGATTCAAGATTTACCTGGTTGTATTTCTACAGGAGAAACTTTAACTGAGGCAATGGATAATATCCTAGACGCAAAGCAACAATGGCTAAAAACTGCTATTCAATATCAAGATCCGATTCCCCTCCCTGAAGAGCGTACTTAAAATAACAGAACGGAGACATCATAATTAATGAAACTTTCCCGACTTCATGAAGTCTTAAATTGACAACCTCCTGATTGAACAATAAGTAATAATATTAGAAATGGTAAACCATGACTATTAGACCTTTTCATGTTGCTTTTCCCGTGATTGATTTAGTAAAAACAAGATACTTTTACGAAACTATTCTAGGTTGTACGGTAGGCAGAACCTCCGAATATTGGATTGACTTTAATTTATTTGGCCATCAAATTACGGCACATCTTTGTTCTGAGAATTTTGGAGATGTTCCTGTTAATTCAGTAGATGGGAAAAAGGTTCCTGTTCAACATTGGGGGGTGATTTTAGAAATGGAACAATGGCAAACTTTGGTCGATAAGTTAAAAGACTATGAGATTGATTTTATCATTGAACCTTATATTAGATTTCAAGGAGAAGTTGGAGAACAAGCAACGATGTTTTTTCTAGATCCTAGTAGCAATGCTCTTGAGTTCAAAGCTTTTCGTAATGACCAATCAATTTTTGCTACATAATTAGAATTAACAAGTAAATAATTATTAATTATTAGTTGTATTATTTATAAATAATACAGTTTTTAATACAAAAATATCTTATAATAATAGAAAGTCAGTTAAATTGATAATGAAGCAGATAAGATTTTCTTGAAATTTGGAGAACTGACGATAATTACTACTTTTAAATTCCCTTTTTGTTATGTCTTCCCCTAACGTAATTACTAAAACAGAATATTTAACAGGAGTCATTGAACGCATTACCTTTCATGCAGAAGATACGGGTTACACCGTCGCCCGAATGCAAGTCAAAGGGTTCAAGGATTTAGTTACCATTGTAGGCAGTTTTCCCAATATTCAAGCAGGTCAAACCCTACAAGTTCAAGGTAGTTGGTATAACCACCCTAAACACGGTCAACAGTTTAATATGACTGGATACAAAGAATCAAAACCAGCCACATTGACAGGGATTGAAAAATATTTAGGCAGTGGTTTAATTAAAGGGGTTGGTCCGGTTACCGCTAAACGAATAGTCGCTCATTTTGGCTTAGATACTCTCGATATTATTGAATATGAAATAGGACGATTAGTCGAAGTTCCCGGCATCGGTAAAAAACGAGTGCAAATGATTCAAAGCACTTGGGAAGAACAAAGAGTAATTAAAGATGTTATGGTCTTTCTTCAAGGTCATGGTGTGTCAACAACTTACGCAGTCAAGATATTTAAACAATATGGACATGAATCTATTTTAATTGTTACTGACAATCCCTATAAACTAGCAGAGGATATTTTTGGCATAGGCTTTCATACCGCAGATAAAATTGCTTTTAAGGTGGGGGTTTCTCCTTGGTCAAAATACCGGTATAAGTCAGGATTATTACACATTTTAAGCGAAGCAGCAGAAGATGGTCATTGTTTTCTTCCTTTACCAGAATTGGTCAACTCAGCTATTGAATTATTGAGGGTTGATGTACAAGAAGCTGATGAGGAAACCCTTGAATTATTGAGGGTTGATGAACATCAAATCGATGGGGAAGCAGTGGTTAAAACAGCCCAGGAAATGACAGAAACCGAGGATTTAATTGTTGAACAAGTGGGTAAAATGCTACTTTGTTATAAACCAACTTTTTATTATACAGAAGAAAATTTAGCTAAATTATTACTAAAACAGTTAGAAAATCCTATTAATATTGATTTACCCCGTGTTAAAGACTGGATACAACGATATACTCAAAGTAAGCGCATTAAACTTTCACCGCAACAACTAGAGGCAGTTATCAAAGCAGCTTCATCACGGGTTATGGTTCTCACGGGTGGCCCCGGAACAGGGAAAACTTTCACTCAAAAAACCATTGTGGCACTCTGGCAGGCCATGGGTAAAAAAATCGGTTTGGCTGCTCCCACTGGACGGGCTGCTCAAAGATTGGGGGAAATGGCAGGTTTGGAAGCTAAAACTTTACACCGTTTACTAGAATTTGACCCGGCTAAACGAGGGTTTAAACGAGACAAAGATAACCCCTTACCCTTTGATGCGGTCATTGTTGATGAAAGTTCAATGGTGGATCTTTTCCTGGCTCATTCTTTACTGAAGGCGATCTCACCAACTTGTCAACTTTTATTAGTGGGGGATAACGACCAATTACCCAGTGTGGGACCAGGTAAAATTTTAGAGGATTTGATTGAGTCAGGGAAAATTCCTGTGGTCACATTAAACCAGGTATTCCGTCAAGCGGCCAGCAGTGCCATCATTCGTAACGCCCACCAAATTAACCAAGGTCATTATCCCAAACTCGAAGTCATATCCTATACGCCTAAGTCCGATTGTTTATGGCATGACGGGGGGACTGAACCAGAACATACGGTACAAGTTATCTCAGAATTGGTCACAGAATTTATCCCAGAACTTGGCTTTGACCCCACTATTGATGTGCAGGTACTTTGTCCTATGACGAGGGGACTGGTGGGAACTCGAAACTTAAACCAAGTATTACAGCAGCTTCTTAACCCTCCTTCTCCTGAAAAAGCAGAAGTTTCTAGAGCAGGAATGATCTTAAGGGTGGGCGATCGGGTAATTCAACTGAAAAATGATTACGATCGTCAAGTATATAATGGGGACTTGGGTATGGTTAAAGCCATTGACACCACGGAAAAATTAGTCACCATTCAAATTGATGATAGGGATGTTGAGTATGATTACGCTGATTTGAATGAGGTGGCCTTAGCTTGGAGTATTTCCATCCACAAGTCCCAAGGTTCTGAATATCCTGTGGTGATTATGCCCGTTTCAATGTCTCACTATATTATGCTCTCACGAAATCTTATTTACACAGGATTAACCCGTGCGAAACAGTTGGCGATTATTGTGGGGTCAAGCAAAGCTATCGGAATAGCTGTTAATCAATGGAATCAAAAGCAACGGTACACACGGTTAGTTGAAAGGTTAGGGTAAATAAAGAATAAAAATTATTAGGGAACAACAGTGAAGATGAGAAGTTCAGCAATTAATAATGAACAATTAATAATTAATAATTACCCCTGCTTGGTGCGCTTTCCAACCGCCGTACGACGACGGTTTGGTCGCATCCGCTTCTTGAAAGAAGGGGATTGGCTAAAAGGAATTTCTTTTTGATTTATCCCCTTGAAAGGGGAGGCTTTAAACCTTCATTGTTGAATTAATAATTAATTATTGACTATCGACTCTTAATTATTAACTATTAACTCTTAATTATTAATTATTTGGTAAGTTTTCGATCTACTGAAGTTATCCTTTTTGACGAGGCTCAAACCAGCATCATTCCATAGCCTTCACGGTAATTTTGACCCATAACTTAGCGGCATTCAGCCATAAATAAGTCTTTCAAAAACTGATAAGAAAAAACTCAGCGAAAGAACTAACAGATGTCAATTTTTACTACAACTCAGAGATAACAAACCAGAAATCTCTCCCCCTTAACCAAGCAGTATTGAGCAGTATTGGGGGAACTTTCCCTAGAGATTATTCGTCAAGGCTTGGAGAAATAGCTCAGCTAGAGTCATTCTGATTGTGTTTTTTTATGTATTTGGGAAAATCCGACTATCCCTCCGATAACTGATGTTTTTACCGTCCAACTCACCGTAAACATCAGTTATCTTCAACTAACATAAAGTCAACCATTAAAATTATTTACTCTTAATGAGTTGACTAAACTGCCTATAGTCCCTACTATTGTACGAATGCTGCCACAGGGTTTTTCCTTAATGGACTGTCCTGAATAAAAAGCAGATGAACACGATTTCCCGTTCTTTGTGGAGTGAACTATGACTTTTTCAACTACCCCGCTACCTTTTGGTGTTAATTATTTTGACCAACTAGCCCGTTTGAGTGAACAATTTAAGGCTACTGATGATCAAGGTTACTCTCTATCTTTTGCCCAAGGCGTTAATCAAGCAGCTAAGATAGTTGCAGAGCAAACCCAACATAATCCCTTATGTCAATTAGGGGATCTTAATTTTTATGTGCCGACCCAATCTTACGGCTTTGCTGAAATTACCCATTTGTCTATTTGTCATTGTATTTTAGATGGTTTGATGAAAGGCTTTTTACCAGATTTGACGCAAAATGAAATTCCTGTGATCTGGGATAAGAAAAGTGCCTAGTGCAGCACGGTGGAAATAACCCACCAGTAACAAAATCCTGAAATCCTTACCAATCAATCTTTTTGCCTTTTACCTTTTGCCTTTTGACTTCCGCGTAGCGGCACTAGTCTCCATAAAATCTGGTTCTTTGTTTAGGAGGTTTTCAGTTGAACAAACCAACCTTATCAGTTATTGTTCCCAACTATAATCATGGTGGTTATATAGGAGAACAACTTCATGCTATTGTTAAACAAAGTTATCAACCATTAGAAATTTTAGTGGTTGATGATTGTTCAACGGATAATAGTATAGAAGTTGTTAATGAATGGGTTAATAAGAATCCCCTCATTAAATTAGTTTGTAATGAAAAAAATTTAGGTATTAATGATTCATTTAATCAGGCTGTAGAACAGGCATCAGGAGAATACCTCTGTTGTTGTCCTGCTGATGATCGGGTTTTACCAGGCTTTTTTGCTAAATCGATGAATTTATTAGACCAATATCCAGAAGCTTCTTTATGCTGTTCAGTACCAGCTTTTTTGGATGATCAAACAGGAATAATTGATCTACATGATGATTGGTATCGTCTTAGAGAAGCCCCATCTTATGTGTCACCTCAAGACTTGATTGAGGTTGTTGGCCCAGATAATCTCTGGATTGCAGGGGTAACTTGTATCTTCAAGCGCAATGTTTTGCGTATTGAATCAGGCAAATATATTAGTAAATTACGTTGGTATAGTGATTGGTTTATTTGGCATGTTATGGCATTTCGGTCAGGAATTTGTTACATTCCTGAAGCATTAGCTGCTATCCGAGTTTTACCAACCTCTTATTCAGAAATGGGAAGACAAGAAACTCAAGCCGAAACCGAGGTCGTTAAACATTTAGTTGAATTATTACGGTCGGAGCAGTATAAAGATGTTCTTCCTTCATTTAAAAATTCTAAATTGTTGGAGCACTTTTCTTTTTCTCCGGTACTTAAAAAAGTTTTATCTATTGCTTAAGGATTATAAAAATTAAGTTATTAAAATTAAAATGAAAATTCTTATCGCTGACTTTGATTTATTTAAAAAAATGGGAGGCGGTCAAACCTTTTACCGCAGTATTATTAAAAAAAATCCCCAAATAGATTTCTATTATATTGCTGAAAAAGAACCCCTCGATACACCCCGTCCTCCCAATGCTCATGCTCTTCCTTACCAAGAGAAATTTCTCCTCACGGATTTTAAGAATTTCTTTGAAGTAACGCCACCAAAATGGGTAGAAAGGGCCTTTGTGATGGCGAGTAATATTGCCGCCTCTGCTATCAACCAACGATTTGATGTAGTAGATGTGCCTGATTATGAACAATGGGGTATCTTTTTGCACCCTGCTCTGAACTATTTTAAAGTAGACTTTGGCTGCATTGCACTCTCAATGCACGGTGTTATCTCTAAAACATTGAGACTCGATTGGTTTGATGGAGGTAGGGGAAATATCCCCCTCGATCTGCAAGAAAAAATGCAGTATCAAACAGCAGACATTCGCTATGGAATCAGTAAAAGTTATTTAGATGAATGGCAAGTAGTCGATAAGTTAAACTCTTCTTACTATAATCCGTTGCATTTTCTAGATATTCCCCAACCAACTTTAAGTTTACCGTCGGAATCCTCTCCCAGTCTCAATTTTATTGGTCGCACCGAAAAACGGAAAGGTCCTGATATTTTTGTAGATTTGGTATGGTGGATTCCGAGAGGCAACTATAGTCAAGCTTGTCTAATCGGACCCCATAGTTATAACTATAACAATACACAATCATCCCAAGATTCTTTGACCGGGATGATTAATCATCGGCAAAAAGATATCAAGCTGTGTCCACCGATGACACGCTCAGAGTTGGTTGAATTATTTGCGAGTAAATCGGTAACTTTCGTGCCATCAAGGTATGATACCTTAAATTTAGTGGCCTTAGAATCTCTCTTTTCTGGTTGTCCTACCGCCATTGGGAGTGGGGCCGGCGTTTGTCGCTTTTTAGAAGAAAGTTTTCCTGAAGTTCCGTTTATTAAAATTGATGTTAACAATATCTATGAGTCGCTTTCAGAAATTGATGCAGTTTTAAATAATTATGATCAATATAGGCAGAATTTAGTTGATCAAATTAGCTCATCGACCTTTACTGCGAATGATCCAATGTTGGGGGAAATTTATCAAGATTCAGTTGATTTTAACACCGAAATCCGAGAAGAATTAAATCAGTGGTATTCTCAATTGTTCACCTATTGGGCCTCTAATCAATCAGGATTTAGCTTGGGTAAAATTCCTGGGATTAAGACGGTCAAAACTCAAGTCAAATCCCAAATTAAACCTATTTACAAGGGAATTCAGAACACGATAGGGGAAACGAAAGCCCGAATTAAGAAGCCACTAGACGAAGCGCGCAACGCCCAAACTTTGAAGTCCCTAAAATTAGTTAATCGTTATAAATACACCTTCAATGCTTCAGAATTAACCCAAAAAGATTTGGGAAATAAAGTAAAAGAGTGCTGGAAATTAGGGTCAGCTTTTGGGGGAGGAAATCAAAGCTTACAAGAGAAATTAGAGAACGGCTACCGTATTGATCGCGTTCGGTTATGGCGTGAAATTGCTCGTATTGAGGAGCTAAGGGGTAATGAGTTAATCGCTGCTACCTACAAACTTCGGGGAATTCGTCTGTTAGATCAAGACTTATTTGGGGATCTGTCCTACATAACCCGAGCGTTAAATAATCAAGGGTTTTCCAAAGAAGCGAATGTCATACAAGCAATGTATGGCAAACCAGCGGATAGGGAAGCTCAATGTTATGAGTTAATCGAGCAGGTATTGTTAGATAATGTCCTGAATAATAATTGGGATTATGAGTTGGTTGATGATCGACGGGATAAATCTGTTTATCGCGTTAGCGTGATTGTCTCCCTCTACAATGCAGCCGCTAAACTTCCTTTATTTTTAAGAACTCTACAACATCAGACCTTAGTTCAACGAGGAGAAGCTGAAATTATCTTAGTCGATAGTGGTTCTCCTGGGGATGAATATCAAGTTTTCCAAGAATTAGCTTCTGAGTTAAATATTCCGATTGTTTATGCGCGCTCCAAACAACGGGAAACGATACAAACGGCTTGGAATAGAGGAATTGACTTATCTAGGGCGCGTTTCTTATCTTTCTTAGGAGTCGATGAAACTATTCTTCCTGGTTGTTTAGAAATCTTGGCCGCTGAATTAGATGAAGATCCTGAGTTAGATTGGGTAACTGGTCATAGTTTAGTCACCAGTGTTGATAAAAATGGTAGTTGGGTGAGTGATATTATGCCCTATGATCGCAAAAAATATCAACAGGATTTAGTCTATTTAGAAACCTGTTATTTATCATGGGTGGGGGCATTATATCGTCGTTCTATTCACGATCGTTTCGGGTACTACGATGGTAGTTTCCGAGGCGCAGGGGATACAGAATTTAAGAGTCGTATCTTGCCCTTTATTAAAAGTAAGGTCGTCGATCGTACCCTAGGGGTATTCTGGAATTATCCTGATGAAAGAACTACCCAAAGTCCAGCTATTGAAATTGAAGATATGCGAGCTTGGTATTTACATCGTACTTTGGCAGGTGTTCGCTATGCCTTTGCTGATAGAAGTGTGGAGGAACTTGAAAAATTAATCTATTTATCTCTGTGTTATCGTAAATCTTACTGTACCCACACCAGTACGGATTTGGAATATGCCTATAACTTGTGTTTGTACTTGAAAAAAATTCATCCTGAATCAAACGCCCTGAAATATTTTCAAGGCATCGAAACCCTATTAAACGCTTATCGCTCTCTAGATTGGATTCCCAAATTATCTCGTTTTTCTCCCGTGAGTCGAGTAATAGAAACTCGCAAAATTGCCTCCCAAATTCAAAAAGATCATCAACGGTCTTGGAATCACGAGTCAAGTCTGGGGTTAACGCCGACTTATCAAATTTTTAATGATAATCGTCACGAGCAACACTCATTTTTATGGTTCACTGACGTGGACAACAATTCGTGATTTGAGGGGGTGACAAGAATTGGAAAAACCCTATCAAATCAAGCTTTCAGAATCTAAGTTAGGGTTTTGCTTTTATTCAGCAAACCCTATTTAGGGTTTGCTGAAAAAGTTTCTCCAAAATTTATGCCACTTTTGACCAAGAATTTTCTGACAAATCAATAAGTTTTAGTACATAAAAATTGTTTAAAGTATAATCAAAATTAATGAAAGGCGGTTTGATGAGTTCCCCTGTTCTATTATTAGTAAATAAGGACAAAAAAAGCGACAAAAACTGCCTCAGAAGTTTAGAAAGATTGACAACTAAAAATGTAATAGCAATAGATGTAATGGAGGTTTCAGGGAGTTTTGTCATCACGAGATTTAGGCTAAATCTTCGTTTAGCTTGTCCAAACTTTCCCTCAATAGCATTACGGAAGCATTCATCGGAGTGGGCTTGTTTCTTTTCTTCTTCACTGACATTTTTCGGAGGTCTTCCTAACTTCGGACCACTGATTCTTATCCCTCTTTCCTTACACCAATTTCTGTTTTCCCTAGTTCGATAAATTTTATCTACATGGACGGATTCGGGATAATAGCCAAACGTTTCTTTATACTTTTCTACTTGTTCTTTTAAATGACAAGATTCATTGAAGTTTTCCCAACTTATTTTGTCTAGAAACACATAGTTATCTACACAGCTTACTGAGAGTTTAGCTCCAAACTCTATTGGTTTTCCTGCTTTTCCCCTCACTATTGGACGAATATGCGGTTGAGTTAAACTTACAATTCTTTGAGGAACACTCTGGGTCTCATTCTCCCACATTGACTGTTGTTGTTCATAAACTTTTTTGATAGTCTCTAGACAATTTTTCTGTCTTTTACTCAGATTTTCCAGGGAAGCCCCAGCTTGAATTAAGTCTTCTATATTTCCTAAATTTTTCTTAAGGTATTTTAACTGTTTCCCGATAGCTTTTCTTCTTTCTTGATAAGATACTTTTCGTTTTTTAGCTACTTTTAAGTATTCCTTTCTAGCAATTTTTCTAGAAGTTCTCGGCTTTTTTCTCAATTTTACTCTTAATGGTTTATAAAGATTATCTATTATTCTTTCTGTCTCAATTCTGGCTTGATTTAATATGCCTAAATCCGTTGGGTATTTGATGTCTGCTGGCGCACAAGTCGCATCTAAAATTAGTTTACCTTTATTTTTTATTTTTCCTCCTTTTTCTTGGAGACAATCCTTTTTTTTTACTTCTTTATCACTCTTGTCTATTTCTCTTTTTACTATTTTTTTATTGATTTTGTTTATCAATTCTCCATCAATTCTTTTCCTGAAATGAACTAGCATTGAAGATTCCAGTGGTGGCTCTTGTTGATAACAATTTAAACCTATAAAGTATTGTAGATAGGGATTTTCTCTAATCTGTTCTATAGTTTCTCTATCACTTGTTCCTAATTTTTCCTTAATAATTAATGTCCCTAATGCCATTCTAAATAGTTTGGCTGGCGCACCTTTTTCTGCTGAAAAAAGTTTAGCATATTCTTCCTCAAAATCATCCCAAGGTATCAACTCTGCCATGATTACCCAACGATTATTGGGGGACAATTTGCCCTCGAAAGGTAATTCAAATTTTTCTGGGGGCGGTAAAGGTTGCTCCTCTTTTCGATACGTTTGTTCTTGACCAACAACTGGGAGGTGTTTCTACCAATTATAGCGGTTTGTAGCCGACAAAGCTGATCTTTTTTGCGATCGCGAATATGGGTGTAACCTTTTAATACCAATTTCCTAAAGTCCGGCTACACATCCGGTGTAGGGGTCAACGGCCGTTGACCCCTACAAGATAAACATCTGTAGTCTAAGTTTATGAAAATGGTATAAAGAATAGGGTTTTGCTTTTATTCAGCAAACCCTAAGTATCTGGGGTTTAACTTCTGAAATATTATCGGAAAGATTAGGACGAGAGGTGACGGATATAGAGGTAATCAAAGAACTTGAAAAACGGTGTGACCCCGATACAGGGAATATAATAGATCCTCATTTAGACCTTTATTCTGAAGTTAAAGCTAGGGCTAATTATGCTGGTCAAAACTTTGACCTGATGTTGTTTAAACAACTACAAAAAGAGGGCTTTACTGTGGCGGTTGGGGAGACTTGTCAAGAAAAAAATCTTGACGGGGAGTTTCATCGATTGACTAAAGATAAGAATATTCTAGATGAGGCAGAAGGAATTTCATCAGCAGATAATATTACCTTAGAGATGGCCTATGAATATTTACGAACCAACGTTACTATTGAACAGAGGCGACAGGCCAGGAAAGCTTTACTTCGCCATGAATTTCCTGGAATTGATCTTACCCCTGAGTTTATTTATAAGAACATACTTAAAGACAGACGAAGGCGAGTCAATGGTCACAAGCTCTGGTGGTATTACTATCATCCTGAAATAACTAAAGAGATCGACTTGGGCCACTATGTTAGGAAATTAAAACAATTTAGTCAGGGGGTGATCTTCTTACCGGATATTAAGAACTACACCATAATGATTGAAGAGCTTAAGGCGTTGGGTGTGCTAGAGCTTATTAACCTGAAGAAACCCACCCTAGCTGGTGTGACTGGAGATCCGTCATTGGTGAGATCAGTTGAAAACCCCATAGAAATATCGAAGTAGGAGTTACGCATTGACAAATTAACTTAAATATGAGTAGCTTTAAAGAGAGACAACGATCGCTAATTATTAGAGTCATTAAAATTGACGTAATAATAACAATAACTAATCTATAAATTAGGCTGATAATTTCAAATTTATTTGCTCTAAAATAAAATTCCGATTAACTTCAATAGACAATTCTCTTTGGAGTTGATACCAATTATCAATTAACTCATTAGCTCTCATTAATTCAAGTTTAATAAAAGCCCGTAAAGAACTAAAGAAATGGGTCAATATAGCTTCTGATTTTCTGACTATAAATTTATTGATACCACATAATTGTTTGAGCGCACGATGGTAACATTCAATAATCCAATGAGTTGTTTTCAACAAAGTAAATAGAGTTTTATCTGTTTCTCTTAAGTCTTTATTTTCTTTGTCAAATAAAATATAAAAACGAAGCATCCCGTTTTTGAAATGTTTCTTAAATACTTTAACTTCGCCAAACTCTTTTAAGTAAACAATTGTCCCATTTTCCTCTATTTCTAAGCTTTCAACGGATTGATATTGTCCTTTAACGATTGATACTTGTCGATTTTTAGCTATTCCTATCATGAAACCTAATTCTTGTTTTTTCAAAAATTTAAGGTTCTCTTTAGATGAATACCAACTATCACCAGTTACATAAATTGGCCTCAGTCCCCAAGCTAAAACTTCCGATAGCATCATCCGAAAATAATCATTTTTAGACAGATTATCTTCTTTATCATAAAGTCGATAATTTAGAGGGACTGAAATTCCATTAGGGTCAGTATATAATAAAGTAACTAAATTAATTCCTTTGATAGTTTTATGTTTATTTCCTGACCAGAAATAACCAATAATTTTACTTAATTTAGGATTACTATAAAGTTTTTCAATGACTGTATCATCAATACTTAAGGTTCCCCCACTTAGTTCAATGTGCTGTTTAAATTCATTGAATAAATCAACAGGTTTATAGCTTTCTCTTAATAAAAAACGGTTAACACTATCATGAGATAAATCCTCAAATATCTCGGATAAACGATTACAACCCGAATATTTGGATTCAGCAATTAAATAGTAAGTATAGAGTTCTAAATGACATTTAGCCGTTGATTTCTTCGTTATAGTTCGGATATCTACCTCCAGTTCTTATAATCCTCTCTATTTTATCAGTTTTTTGCTTTTTGTTAACAGCGATCGCTTTCTCTGTTTGGACTATGCACATTGTAAACCATCTGTCAATGCGTAACTCCTACGAAGGATGACCCGAAGGTAATCGAATTTATGAAACGGGCTTTGTTTAGACGATACTCCATTCATACCAACTTGGGGTTAACCGTTACCCAAAAAACGGACCCAATGAGATTTATTGACCGGCTACTGCAACGGGTGGGGTTAGGGTTGACTTGTACTCGTACTGAAAAAGTTGGGGATTCTAAAACTAGATACTATTCAATTAATAAAGCGTTAGTCCATGACCCGGATAGGTTGGCCATAATGGAGTCCCTGGATAGGAAGTTTTTAGGAGAAGATAATTCGTTAAGACTAAAAACCGAGCAAACACCAGAACTAGCTGAAACAGGCATTACACAAAGGTTAGAGTCGGGGACAGCACAGCCTGAAAAGGTATACATAAAGGGTAGTGCTGTCCCCAACGAAATAGATGAAAATGACCCGGATAGGTTGGCCATAATGGAGTCCCTGGATAGGAAATTTTTAGGAGAAGATAATTCGTTTAAAGGAGAAAAGGATAATTTGCCAAAAATAGCTGAAACAGGGATGACACAAAGATTAGAGTCGGGGACAGCACAGCCTGAAGAGGTATACATAATAGGGAGTGCTGTCCCGGACGAAATAGATGAAATTGAGTCTCCTATCTCTTCTCCTATTGATGAAAGAGAACCGAAAGAGTTAAAACTGCCAATGAAGAGAGGGGTTGATCAGGAGGAGCAAAAAAAGGTTTATAGACTAGCCCCTCCACAATATGTTCAAACGCCAGAGGGTGAACTTTTCCAACTGCCAATGAATCGAGGGTTTCATGATTGGTGTTCATTTAAGTATGGGGATCTAATTTATAATTCCCGTGAAATATTCCCAGGTCCCTTATGGGTAATTGGGTCGGATCATAGTGAGGGGTGTGGGCTGATCGTAGCCGATGAAAGTGGGATAGAGATCATCCCTTATCGGTATGGGGTGTTATGGCCCTCTCAACAATTGAGTTAATTTTAAGCTCTCCAAGTGGAAGCCCTGCGTCCGTAACACAAGGACGGGGAATTTATCCCAATAAAAAAAGATTTGGGTGGTTAATGCAGGGGGTAATGGTAGACAGAGATTATTCTTGTGTTATTATGATTAAGTAAGTTTCAACAAATGTTATAACTTTTGGCTGATCTTTCTTAAAAGTAAATACAGGAATTAATTATGTCAACTCTCAAGCTCAGAAAAATTGGGAATTCTTATGGGGTTATTCTACCAAAAGAAGTAATATCTCGACTTAAGGTAGAAGAGGGAGATTCTGTTTATATTACTGAGTCTCATGATGGATATAACATTTCTAGTTTCGATCCCGACTTTGAAGAAACAATGAAAGCTTTTGAGGACACTTATCGCCAGTATCGAAATGCTTTCAAGGAACTTGCTAAGTGAAAATTGATGAACCATTATGGCTATCAGAAAAAGCTATTAGAGCCATTTACGAAGCTCTAATAAGCAGAACTGGTGGGACTTTTGGGATTCTAAATGAAGGAATGCTCGAATCCACTCTTAATAAACCTAAAAATACATATTGCTATGAGAATAACCCTTCTATTTTTAAACTTGCAGCAACTTATGGATATGGGTTTACTAAGAACCATTGTTTTGTCGATGGGAATAAAAGAATTGCCTTAGCCGCAGTGAGTGTTTTTTTAAGAATAAACGGTTATGAGCTAAATGCAAGTGAAGAAGAAGCTGCCAGATTCTTTTTGGAGTTAGCGAGCAAAGTTGAAAACCAAGATGAAGGAGTGGAGCGTCTTACAAACTGGATTAAAAATAATAGCGATTTTATGAATGGATAAGGCGTTTAATAATGGATATCATCAAAGATTGGCTGATGGGGAAGCGCGAAACGATTTTGTTCAACGTGACAATCCTCTACCCCGACTACGCTTCTGTTCCTGTTTCCTTTACCGTCGAATTTCAGCCATTAAAGCCTCATTCCAATCCTTATGATGTCTAGGAACTATCCGATTAATTTGAGAAGTTTCAGGGGAAATATTCCTTAATTCCTGCTCTATTTGCTTACCAGCTTCATCCTTATCAGTGGCAATCATAATATGTCCCCCTTTATTATGAAACTTATCAAAAACCCCTTTAAGTAGGGTTTTCTGCTTATCTGATAAAGTGCCACCAGTAGCAAAGTAACGGGTAGTATCATCAGGGAATAATTGATGATAACTTAAGCAGTCCAGGGGACTTTCACAGATAACCAGCGTTGTATCATCAGGTGAACCATTGGAAGCCCATAGCCCCTTGATACCACCCTTAGAAAAGCTCTTAAACTCCTGATTACGCAATTCATAGCCACAAACCCCCTCACGGTCTGCATGAGGGAAAATAACATTATTACGGCTATCAGTGTAGATTCTGCCTTGAAATCTAGGGTCATTAGTTGTTTGTTGACTAATACCCCGTTGGGTTAAATAAGGATGAGTTACGATTGCTTTGAACGCTTCAAATTGAGTAATTATTTTATGTCTATCTGGGCTACTTGGGGTTAATTTCGGCGTTGCTTGTTTAGGAGAATAAGGAGGATTAGAAGGGGCATTTATCCAGGATCTAAGTTCTTTTCTGACTTCCCCTACATTAAGGGTTCTTCTATTCTGAATAAAATCAATGATTGAGCCACTATCCCTATCATTATTAACTGATGAGTAAAAATAGTGTCCATCGGACTGATTAATACCTACTAATATTTTATCACCTTCGGTATTTTTAAGCACAAGACAATTTACAGAAGTTTTCTTTTTATCTATACTGTAACCATTAACTTGAGCGTAATCAGCGAGGTTAATATCAGTTTTAAACTTATCCAGTTCTTGTGCTTGTTTTTCCTCTATTTTTCTAAGACGTTCATGATGTCTTGATAAGCTTTTTCTAGCTCGGTTATTCTGTTCGATAAGTCGTTCATTCTGTTGTTGAAGGAGTTGATGGTTTCTGAGAAGTTGTTGATTAATTCGTTCTGTTGACTGATTAAAGACTCCAATCTTTTTGTCTGTTGTTTGTCTAAGTTCTCGATTAATTCCTGTTGTTCTTTGTTGTCCTTCTCGTATTGAATAGCAAAGTTCTTGAAGGTTTCTAAAAGTTCTTTCTCTAGTGGAGTCATCGTCTTCATCTACAGCTTGATACAGGGTTTCCCTTTGCATTTCCAGTCGGTTTGGTGGGGACTGTTGGGGGGTAGGATGATAAATTTCCCCTGGTTGGTTTGATACAGTTCGATGCCCCAAGTCTCCTGTTTGAGTTGGTTGAGGGTGGCTTTGTTGGTCTGAATCTGTTGAAATTGGTTGGTTAAATATCGACTCATCCCCCAACTGCCGGCTAAGGTACCCACTAAGGTCAGAAGAAAAGTCGCTGCTGGTAGATAAGCAACCCATTTCGACCAAATTAGGACTTGTTTGGTGATTTGTCCCGTACCGATGTTGATTGTATTCTCGGCGTTTTTGAATATGTGCTGCGAGTTTTGTTGAAATTGTTGTAAGTTCTGCTGTCGGATCTGATCTGCTTGGTGTTTGTCCTGTTCTAGTTTCTGTTGTAGGTTCTTCTCCAAGTCGCCAAGATGCACGATACACTCCTCCTTTTAGTCTGATACGTTTATCTAGGTCATCGTGGGTGACAGTGATGTAATTATCTCCCTGTCTTGTAATAGTAAAGCGTTAAAGTTAAAATAGACACAAGTGATCATATCTACTTAACTCTTTCTAAAGGGTTAACCTTTAGTGGCTGAACGCCGCAGCTCGCTATCTCCTCGACAGTAAACGTCTCTGGAGAGTACATTCTAATGATGTTTAGGCTGCCATTAATGTCGCTATTTATGACTTTTTTATTGGCAGTTCTAAACAATCCTCGTTTAATACGCCGACCAAGATACTTATTGTGCTTGCATATAGGTTCTAAGTCTAAAGCTGAACACTTGCTAGTATATGCTTCGTTAACAGTGACCATATTTATACCTGCTAGTTGGCATTTGTAATCAAGCATCTCAATGAGTCTAGAGTGGGGTATTTGTACAAAGTTTTGGTTATTACGCTTACCAATTTTTACCTTCTGTTTCCAGTTATCGTTCTTTCCTACTACTAACGTTGTGATTTGGTTAGCTTTAAGATAATTGACTACGATAGAGGAGGCTTTGTGGAGGTAATCATCAACTTGGTTATTACGCTTTAAAGTTATCCCATTAAGTCTTTTACTAGTGCAGCTTAGCAAAAATAATCCACCAGTCACTTATGATCTTTAAAGCCCTTAAATTTCCAAACGAACGGCTTAGCAAAATGTTGATTAAAGTAATCAATACAATTGAGAATTTTTTGGGATAGTTCTTCAGTTGAACGGACAGTAATTCTTTTGAGTAAACGCCTGACTAAGATCGAAAACCAACACTCAATTTGATTAAGCCACGATGTATGTTTGGGAATATAAACAAAGCGAATTCGATGAGATTCATCTGATAAAAAATCTGCTCTGCTGTCCATAGATTGCAAAATCCCCTCCTTTCCTTTTCTCCCCAAATCAATAGTAATTCCACAGCTTTCTGCTACTCATTTGACTAAGCTTTCCGATTTATGAGTGTTGAGTTGATCTACAATAAAAATCCATTCTGCTTTTTCATCAATCTTAATCGTTCTCTGGATATGTTCAGAAAAATCTTGTTCTGTTCTTGTCGGTCCAATAGAGGGACTAACAACTTTTCCTCTTGCCACATCCCAGTTCGCAATCAAGCTTAAAGTTCCGTGTCTTTCATATTCAAATTCGATTTTTTCTACTTGTTTAGGCTTGATTCTTTTGTTCGGAAATAATCTCTCAAGAGCTTGAATCCCTGTCATTTCATCTGTACTAATTAAATGAATTCCTTGTTCTAACAAAGTTTTAGCTTCTTTATGAAGTTCACAGATATATTTGACTTGCTTTTTAAATTTTAAGGGATCATCAATTTTGGCATTTAACCAGTAACGAACGAGATGTGGTTGTAATGTCGCTTCTTTTTAAAAAACGCCCCACACTACGGGGGGAAATCTTTTCGACAATTCCTCTTTTTATGGCTTCATCCGCCAACTCTGAAGGTGTCCAATGGCTCACTGGTCTGTCTGATTTTTCACATTCTTCACAAGCGATCGCTACAATCTGGACTACTTGTTCGACCGTAAAGGATTTTGTTGTTCCAGGTCTTGGGCGATCGCTTAAAATTCCTTTGATCAAGACCATTAATGCTTTCTCCGTTACCTGTTGTTCTTCGGCGGCACTCAGTTTTTCTCTCTCCTCAAACCATCGCGATCGCCACTGACGCACTTGTACTCGGTCTAATTCTAATCTTCGACTAATCGAACTATTGCTCTCTCCTGATGCTGCGGCTAAGATTAGCTTGGCTCGTCTAACAAGGCGATAGGGGTTTGTTGTCCCTCTCACTATTTGTTGGAGTACTGTTTTCTGTAGGTTGGAGAGGTTAATTGGCAATGCTTTTATCATGGACATCAACTTCGAGATTCTTCCGTTAGTTTCATTGAAACACATTGTCGTGGCTAGTCACGAAAGTTTCTGTAAAAATCTGGTGGATTACTTTCGCCAAGCTGCACTAGTTAGTCTATCTTTGTACTCAATAACTACTTTGCTTATCTGTTTATCAATAGCAAGTTTAAGTAATCTATTTAACCTGGTTCTTTTGTCGTTCATTCCACTGCCCATTTCAGCAAAGACATACTTGATTTCGTACTTATGCTTCGTGCAGTGAGAAATAACTCTAGCTTGCTGTCTATCTAAGTCTCCATTGTCTTTCTGACGCTGAGAACTAACACGACAGTAAACAGCTATTGGAAGAGAACCTTTGTGAGTAACTGAGACTCCTATTCTTGTCTCAACTTAGGAACGTTTGTAAACTCTTCTATTAGTTGGAGAACGTTGCGCTTTAAAAGTACCATCATTGTCCCACCTTTGTAGAGTTTTAACACTCACCCCTAGCATTTTGGCTGCTTTGGTTATGTTTATTAATTCCTCGGAGGAAGGCATCAGTTTTAGACTCGTCCATTATGAGTTGTTTCCAATGGTCATACATTGCTTGAAATTCCTCAGTTGAAGGCACTTCATCAAGTTCTACGACATAGGGGTAAACCACACCATTGTCTAACTCAAACTCAGTCTTTGTGACTTTGACCACTTTAGGACGTTCCATTGCTCATGAACTACTCTCCAAGTATAGCATAACATTAAGTAGAGTTGTCAACTTTTGTCTAGTATTGTCTATAATTATAGTTAACTACTGTTTAGCCTTATCCAGCGATCGCCATCAGGCTTGAAGTGATCCAATATTTTCTTGTTTAGCCCTCTAGGGTTGCTTTGGCCTTTTCTCCACTTAGTAATATTTTGAGTGCTGGTGTTCAGTATCTTCTCTTGTTGCAAAATTCTCTGTACTTCCCTATCGGTCAACCTTTGAGTTTCCCCATTGTCAGAATTAGTATTAAGATCGTCCTCCTTTACTTCAATGGGGTTTTGAGCATTCTCGTCTGACGATGGATCTGGAGATCCAGAATCATTTAGCAAAGTTTCAGGAGTAATAATTTCTTCCCCCTCACTAGAGATTAAGGTGACTTCACTGGTGAGGGTTGAGTCGAGTTGTGGCACATCATCAGGGATGGGATCTGAAACAGCCTTAACTTCCATAATCTCCTGGATCGCTTTGGTTAAGCCATCGAGATAACTATCCAGCTTCATTATGTGAGCTTGCATAGATTGGATCGTCTGATAATTATCTATCCCCTCTTTATCTGGGTACTTATCAGATAACTTTACGGATACTATCTCAGCGATTTTATCCAGAAATATATCAGGTAAGTTATCTGGATTAAGCTGACCAGGATTAATATCAGGGTAGTTTACGGATAGTTCTTGTTTGACCCTTTCTGTCAAGACTTGAATGGTCTTATCAGGTAAGTTATCTGGGGTATTATCTGTATAACCTTGTTCTATGAATTGGATACCGTACTCTATCAGTTTGATCAGGGTTGAGGTGGTTTCAGGTTGCTTGCTGATGTGGTGTATTTTGGCATTAAACCTATTTTTAGCAATATCCCTAACTTCTTCTAGCAAATCATTGGGAATCCGTAAATCAATCCGTGTGGTGTCACTCATGGGGCTATCGTGATAGTATCTGTATACATAACAGGATAACAAATCATCGCGATACTATCACGATAAAATACAGATAGTAGAGATATTATAGGGATAGTTTCTGTTTATATCAGGATAAAAGAAACTATCTAATGGACATAAAATAAAAACAGTCCCCAAGGGTGCCACCTTGAGGACATGGATAAAACGAATACTATTAGGAGTTTAACTCATGAACGAACCAGTCACAGTCACTTACTCCCTTGAGGAGATGTTCGCTAGATTCGAGCAGAAAATAGACAGTAACCAAAAAGAGACTAATGAGAAATTTAAGGAGCTTAATAAAAAGTTAGAGACTATCCAAAAAGATGTTACTGATTTAAAGTTAGGTCAAGCAAAGTTAACTGAGAAAGTTGAGGGGATGGATAATCGGCTAAAAACTGTTGAGGGAACCCAAAAAAGCCAGGTGTGGGCATTAATAGCTCTTTTGGCTGGTGCTATTATCACCGCAGGAGCTAGATTATTTTTCACAGCCAACGCATAAAGTACCGAAGTGGTGGGCACCGTGCCACCAAAAAACCCTTAAATTGATATATCAAAAGTATGGATCATCGGTTGTATGGGACAATAGACCGTGAGAAAGGTGTCTTGAACGTTTTAATATGTTCCATGAGAAATTGAGCAGTTAAGCTGCCTTCGGGTTTATGATAGTATATATGCTATCATAAACCCATGACTACCAAAATTGTCGTGGATACTAGCGTTTTTGTGAGTTCGCTGATTGGATCTATGGGGCCTAGTCGTGAACTAATTCGATGTTGTTTAAGGGGTGAATATCAGCCGTTGATGGGAAATGCTCTGTTTTGTGAGTATGAATCTGTTATTAATCGAGAAGAGATCAAAGCAAAATGTCCTTTGACTTCTTCAGAAATAGAGGTGTTATTCCAAGCTTTTTTGAGTGTTAGTCAATGGGTTAATATTTACTTTTTATGGCGACCTAATTTAACGGATGAAGCTGACAACCACTTAATCGAATTAGCAATGGCTGGAAATGCTTCATTTATTGTTACCAATAATCTTAAAGATTTTCAAAATACTGATTTATTATTTCCAAATTTATCAATTGTAAGACCCGAACAAATTATTAGGAGTTAACTAAAATGGCGACTTTGACAATTCGTTTACCGGATGATAAGCACTACCGATTAAAGGAGCTTGCCCAAGCGAGGGGCATCAGTGTCAACAAGTTAATTGAAGAACTTTCCACCATAGCGTTAGCTGAATTTGATGCCGAAAGTCGATTTAAGGCTATGGCAGCCAAGGGAAGTCCAGAAGAGGGGTTGAAACTCTTGGAAAAACTTGATGCTCTAACAAAATAATCATGGTTAAACTCCAACAAACCGCTCTCGATGCCGATCCAAAAGAAAATCTCCAGTTAACTCAACCCATACCTGTGACCCTTCATCCGGCTCAAGTTTATTTGTCGGGGTTGGGAGAAGGGAGCCGTCGTACCATCCGCTATTCCCTTAATACTATAGCGTCGTTATTAACGAATGGGGACTGTGATGCGGATACCTTAGATTGGTCGAAGCTGCGTTACCACCATACGGCTGCTGTTAGGGTGGCTTTGTTGCAAAAGTTGGCTCCGGTGACGGCGAATAAGATGTTATCGGCGTTGCGACGGGTGTTATTGGAAGCCTATCGTTTGGGGTTGATGGCTGCTGATGATTATCAAAAAGCGGTGGATTTTCCCAATATTCAAGCAGAACCTGAGTTAAGGGGGCGATCTCTTGATTCAACGGAAATTAGGGCGTTATTGGGGACTTGTGGAGAGGAGAGTGTTATGGATATTCGGGATGCAGCCATTATGGTGATGTTGCGAGGGACGGGAATACGTCGCTCTGAGTTGGTGAAACTGGAATTAAGGGATTTTGATGAGCAGACGGGGGAGGTGTTGGTGCGTAAGGGTAAACGAGGGAAGACTCGACGGGTTTATTTACCATTCGATGCTATTTCGTTTATTCAGCGATGGTTAGGGGTGCGAGGGGAAGAGGAGGGGTGTTTGTTTTGTCGTATCCATCGGGGGGGTCATTTAAAGTTAGGCCAGATGAACTCGGATACGGTTTGGCGGATTATACAAAAACGGGCAAAAATGGCGGGGATTGAGTCGTTTTCCCCTCATGATTTTCGGCGGACGTTTTGTAGTGATTTATTGGATGCAGGGGTGGATATTGTCACGGTGCAGAAGTTGGCGGGTCATAGTTCTCCGGTGACTACTGCTAAGTATGATCGACGGGGTGAGGAGACGAAACGACGGGCGGTTCAGTGTTTGAAATTGACGGATAGTTGACTATTCCTTAAGTTCCTGTAAAAGGTTCTTTAAGAAGGTTTCAAAAGTATCTATATTGTCAACTGTTCTACCCGGATTTCTCACAAATTAATTTGAAAGCCCAATCCAGAGATGAAAAATGATAATTTTTAGGACTAATAGAAATTTTGAATATAGATGAATAAAAAATTGACTTTGATTATCCAAAAATTGAGTTTAAGAGGGAATAATTATATTAACTTTTGATTTTCTCCACGATAAATAAGACTAAATGAAAGTATCAGTCAGTCAACAACTTATGATAGATATCTTTTTCAAAAAACAACTTATTCTACTTATCCAGTATTAGGAATAGTTTTAATTCTTTTGTTAGCAATAGATAAAATATCTTGATAAGGACAAGCACTAGCTATAGCGATAATAATTCTTCTACAACTAATCTTTATTCTGGCTCCCAACTTAAGAAGATTTAGACGTATTCTTCCCACAGTTGCTTTAGCCAATGAAGTTTTTTTTAAACAGTGTTTACGAAAAGCATTTATGAGAACATAAGCCCAGGAATGTATCCATAATCTTAGTTGATTACTTTGAAATGTTTGAGTTGAAGTTCTATCAGCTAACAAGTCTAATTGTTGTTCTTTAATCCGATTTTCCATCTCGCCTCTCGGACAGTATTTTTTTGTATAAAGTTTTGAGGGTGGAATTTTTGAAGCGGGCAAAGATGTCACCACATGGCGCATTTTTAAGCCATCACTTCCATAACAAACTTTTGTCACTACTCTTCTTTGACAACTCCATGACTTTTCTGTTTTATAACGAATAGAGCGATACCAAGTAGAAATTGGTACTAATTTTTTAACTTCTTCTAAATCTTCTTTTTTCTGAAATAAACTATCCATTAATTCAGTTATTGGAGCTAGTTTTTTTTCATATTCATGTTTGGCTTTTTCAATTACATCATCCGCTCGTAACTTAATAACGCCATTTGTTCCCATAGCTATAACATAATCAACTAAAGGCTGATTTTCACAAAAATAGAAGATTTCTTCACGGGCATAGGCACTATCACCCCTAACTAGGATATGAGTCTCTGACCATTTTTCTCTAATTAGTCCGATAATTCTTTGTAATTCGTCTAAGGCTCCATCGGCTGGATCTACATTAGATGAACGAAGTTTAGCAACTAATAAATGATGCCCACAGAAAATATATAAAGGAGCATAACATACTCCGTGATAATAACTATTAAAAAATGCCCCTTCTTGATTACCATGTACTTGGTCATCCGTGACATCCATATCTAATATAATACTTAAGGGAGGTTTTTTATAAGACTCTAAACAAAATTCGACAAAAGATTTTTCAATGGCTTCAAAGTTGGGTTCTATTTTATGATAACGACTCGTTTTTTGGTCGAGAATAGTCTCAGGACAATATTCCAATCTATTAATTGTACTTTTTCCAGCTAACCATCCCTTTTTATCTTCAAGTTCATTAAGCTTTTCTAAAGCGATCTTAAGGGCAGGATCGTGACGTAATTTATCATGGTCATTGACATCTTCATAGCCTAAAATAATTCCATAAAGCCTTTGTGCTAATAACTCATGAACGGAATGAGCTACATAAGATTGATGACGATGATCTTGAAAACAGTTACCAAACTTCTCCGTAATTCCCAGTTTTTTATCCAACTCAGCTATCCAGACAATCCCCGCATCTGAAGTGATTAGTCCCCCATCAAAATTAGCGATTATTTCTTTTCCTTTCTGTTTACTAAAGTTGATTACTTGACTAGGGGTTCGGGGATGACTGGGACTCATTAAATCAGTTTAAGGTAAATTGCTTTAATAATTAAATTATAGCATATTTTATTCTAACAATCTAGTACTATTAGAGATTTTATTAATAATTTTTTTGGAAAAATGAGTGATTGATTTATCTTTTCATCTTTGTCTAATTCGGGTTGATTTTAACTTAAAATCTGACAACAGACTGTTGGTTGGGGAAATCTGCGATCGCTCTGTTCAAACCCACTTCCTGTAAGGCTTCTGTGTTTGGCGATCGCAGATTTTGTGAGAAATTCGGGTCTAGCCTTCTCTAGAATTTCTTGATACTTTTCTTCAGAGAGGGATTTATCTTTAATTTTGTTGATTATTTCTTCTGTGACGGCTTTTCGACGAGATTTAATTTCTAAAATAGAGATTATTGTGTTCTGATATGTTGTGTTTATTGCTTGGTTTCGAGCGTTATTATAATATTCATCGAGTTGCTTCCATTCTTTTTGAATTTCCTCTCTATCGCTACTATGTTCTATAATTCGTTTCAAAATTTTATCAATCAAATTAATATCCTCAGTCTTTTCAAGAATAGAATTGATTGAATCAAAGTTATTTAGGTCATCTTCAGGTAGTAGTGAGAGAAAACTAAACAGTAAATTACGTTCAACTTTCTCTACACTGTTGTCGTGAGCTAACTGATATAATTTTTCTCTTAACCCTTCACCTTCGTCGCTGAAAGAACGGTCTAATCCTTGACTTTCTTCTTCATTAGAAACTCTGATTTTTCCATCGAACTTACCAGTAAGGACCCGATATATAATACCAACTACTCCCCCACTAATCAACCAAAAGACAAAGCTTAAACCCGTTGTCATAGTAGCAATACAAAGAAATCCCCAAAACTGCTCCCGAAGCTGTTCCAAACTCGCCTCGATTAGTGTGAAATCTCTAATCGCTAACAAAAGGCCTAACTTTGGATAGGACTCTAATCCAGGATACCAATCAACAACACCCGGGCCAGCACTAAAGAATCCAACCGCTAATGTTCCCCAAAAACCACAGAAAAGATGAACAGGAATGGCTCCTACCGGGTCGTCTATTCCAAATCGATCGATAAAATCGGTTGCCCATACTACAAACCAACCCCCGACCATCCCAATAAAAACTGCACTCAATAGATGAACATAAGCACAAGAAGCGGTGATGCTGACACACCCTGCCAAAATTCCATTGATAATGAAGGTTAAACTAGGCTTGTTATCAAACATAAACCAGGCTGATAGGGTTCCTATGATGCCACCTGTTGCCCCTGCGACAAGAGTATTGACAAGTATATGGGCTACCGCAGGAGAATTCAATTCTAATGTAGACCCAGCGTTGAAACCAAACCACCCAAACCAGAGAATTAAACATCCTAAGGTAGCAATTGGACTTTGGATAAAAAACAATTGTTAGCGTAAATTTTACGCTAAACATATCTCCAGAGCTAAAATAGAGAATTAAGGTGATTTTAAAAACTCTCTTTCCATCTTTTTAGGGGATTTTAAATATTAAATAGCTTCATTCAGTTTCGGTTCCAATATAGATATCTAAGTAGCTTTCAGTTAGAGATTGAATGACTCGTTCTAATTCATCAATGAGATTTCTTCTAGTGAGTTTTTCTACAGCATCAATATGAGCAGAACTTCCGGCTCGTCCTAAATATTTATATTTGGTTTTTTTCTCATTATTAGTGGCCATAGGAAAAATTGATTCAGCAGCCTGTAGTTTATAATACCAGTAGATTGTTCCCTTTCCATTAACCTGATAACGAATAATATGACAATTAGCTGGTGCTACTTCCCCTTCCCGTTCAATTTTCTTTATTTTCTGTTTAAGAGAGCGAATTAGACTCTTAATTTGTTTGGCTCTCAGGTGGACATCTTGACTGGTCTTAAGTTCGGAATGTGATGACATTAGCCTTAACTGTAACAAATAACCTCTTTTGATGTTAGCGTATATATTCCGCTAATTTATAAGGTAATAAATTTTAAAAATGACCAAAAATGAAACGGCTACGTCTGTCGAGGAATTCCTGGTGTGGAGGTCTAACCTCTTCCAAGGACTAAAAGCTAGAAAAGAAACTATTATAGAATTACTCGATGCCCTCTCCAGTAACCAACAAGCTCACTCAGTCGTTGAATTGTCTCTCAATCCTTTATTTAGAAGAGATTATAACAGTTTATATAGAGGAATTCAAGAGTTTTTACCCACTCAAACTGACCCTAATTATGAACAGAGAATTGAGACTTTATTTTCAGCGGTATCGAGAACAATTCCTCCCACTTCAAAACATTATAACTTATTTGGTATTGACACAACTCCCTGTCCACGACGGTTTGCCGAAACGTTAGCGGATAAAACCTTTATTCATTACCCCAATCCAATTAAGGGAAATAAACCCATTAATATTGGACATTGTTATTCCGTTGTCTGCGCTTTACCTGACCAAATAGACACAGAAAAAGTCCCTTGGGCTGTCCCCTTATCAGGAGAGCGAGTCCCCTCTAAACATAAAGGAGTAAATCAAGGCAATCAACAACTAAAAAAAATCTGGCAAAGTTCTTTATTTTCTGATAAATTATCTGTCTTAGTGGCTGATAGTGACTACAGCCAAAAGGATTTTATTGGGGAACAAGTTAAGCATGAAGACGTAGTTACTATTACAAGAGTTAGAAGTGACCGAGTTTTTTATCGTCAATTTATTCGGGACCCAAATCAAGCCAAAACTTCGGGACATCCCCGTTGGGATGGGGATAAATTTGACCTTAAAGATGACCAAACTTGGACTGAACCTGATGAAGTTCATCATGTTCCCTTTACAACAAAAAAAGGTCGTCAATTAACAGTGACTATTTCGGGATGGAAACAGATGTTAATGAGAGGAACTAAAAACTATAAAATGAACAATCACCCCTTGACTTTACTCCAGATTGTTGTCAGAGATCAAGAAAGAAATAGTATTTGGAAACCTATGTGGCTTATTGTTATTGGTTCTCGGCGCGATGAGTTAAGTTTAGTTGATTGTTATCAGTGTTATCGACAACGTTATGACATGGAACATCTTTTTCGATTTGGTAAACAAAGATTATTGATGACATCTTATTTAACTCCCGATGTACATCATGAAGAAAATTGGTTTAAACTAACACTTCTTTCTTATGTAAATTTGTGGGCTGCCAGAAAATTAGCTGTGGTTTTACCCCGTGATTGGGAACAGTATTTGAAGACTAATAAATCCATCAAAATCACCCCTAGTCTAGTTCAAAGAGACTTTTCAAGAATAATTACGACCTTGGGGACTTTCGCCAAATTTCCCAAACGTCGAGGTTTTTCTTCCGGACGTATTAAAGGTTACAAAAAAGCCCCACGAACTCGTAATGATGTTATCAAGAAAGGGAGCAAAAAATCAACTGAAAACTTAAAAGCTCCTTAGTTTTCCTCAGAATCTATAGATTAGCCCTATTTGTCAGCCAATTTTATTGACTGATACAAAGCCGATATTTTGGGATTTTAGTTTAGCGTAAAATATACGCTAACAAACTTTTTTTGTCCAAAGTCCAATCAATAGAAATTTCTCCACCATTATCTTCACCAAGTATTTCTACTCCCTGCTCTTTTTCCTTTTCTAAGTTTTGAGTATCTTCAGAAAATAGGTAACTAGGATTAGAGTCGTTGTCTGAAACCTTTACATCATCAGCATTATCGCCGTTACCTTTTTCCGAGAAGTTACCATCAACAGCAGGGTAACTGTCAACTGACATCATCATCGCACCACGAGGAGATAGAATCGTTGACGACAGGTGACAATTATGCCACCATAAGGGTATGCGTAATACTCGGCGTATATCGTGGATTAAAGCTGCACAAAAGGATTTTAGAAAATTTCCCTCTGAAGCGCAGGATATTGTTCTTGATGCTTTAACTATTGCAGCAGAAGGGGCGAAGTCATCCTTAGCCAAACCATTTAAAGGCGCGGGGTCTGGAGTTTTTGAGATAGCACTACCTTTTAAGGGTGATGCCTATCGAACCATTTATGCAGTGCAACTAGGGGAAGCCATTTGGGTGATTCATGCCTTTCAGAAAAAATCAAAAATAGGTATCAAAACACCTCGACAAGAGGTCGAACTGATTAAGAGACGACTTACAACAACTACGGGAGGCACTCTCATGACAGAAGAACCCTTAGAATTGGTACATGGAAGTGGCAATGTCTATAAAGACATGGGAGATGGGGAAGCCGATGTCCGCCAAGCAAAAGCCTTGCTGGCAGCAGAAATCATCAAGGTTTTAGACCAAGAAGATTTATCAACCCGTCAGGCACAAGAGAAAACTGGGGTAGATCACAGCGAGTTTGTTCGCATTCGTGGTGCGAATCTCAGACGTTTTACTATTGATCGACTTATCCTGATCTTAGGTCGGCTCAATCACAATGTAGAAATCAGTGTGACAACCCACCCCAAACAAAGGGATTTTTCCTCCACGCCTTAGACCAGACTAAGATGAACGAGCGCCGCTTCAAAGGCTTTGTCTTTGGGGTTCTCAGAGGATCTAACCACAGCCACAACATCATTAACAAATCGCTCAATCATCACCCTCACACCTTGAAAAAGCACTGTTTGCCCTACTCGGAACGTGGGGATTGATTTGAGATAACCGAGAAATTCTAAGAGTTGGCGATCGCTTAACTTAATCCGAGAGCGAACGCCATATTTTCCAATGAGATACCGTTGTCCTCGTTCGATATCCCAACCAAGTCGAGTCATCTGTTGATCAATTTCAGTCACCACGTCTTCCCAATCAACGTCAGTTACCTCATTTTCAGATTCAGTTTCAGAGGGTAACGACTTTAGCTCAACTTCTGTATCGCTGATTATATCCTTGTCACAGCAGTTTGTCTCAGTTTCAGTTACCGCCTCAGAAATAGTGGCATCATTTTCAATAGAAATTTCTCCACCATTATCTTCACTGAGTATTTCTACTTCCTGTTCTTTTTCTTCTTCTAAGTTTTGAGTATCTTCAGAGAATAGGTAACTAGTGCAGCTTAGCAAAAATAATCCACCAGTCACTTATGATCTTTAAAGCCCTTAAATTTCCAAACGAACGGCTTAGCAAAATGTTGATTAAAGTAATCAATAAAATTGAGAATTTTTTGGGATAGTTCTTCAGTTGAACGGACAGTAATTCTTTTGAGTAAACGCCTGACTAAGATCGAAAACCAACACTCAATTTGATTAAGCCACGATGTATGTTTGGGAATATAAACAAAGCGAATTCGATGAGATTCATCTGATAAAAAATCTGCTCTGCTGTCCATAGATTGCAAAATCCCCTCCTTTCCTTTTCTCCCCAAATCAATAGTAATTCCACAGCTTTCTGCTACTCATTTGACTAAGCTTTCCGATTTATGAGTGTTGAGTTGATCTACAATAAAAATCCATTCTGCTTTTTCATCAATCTTAATCGTTCTCTGGATATGTTCAGAAAAATCTTGTTCTGTTCTTGTCGGTCCAATAGAGGGACTAACAACTTTTCCTCTTGCCACATCCCAGTTCGCAATCAAGCTTAAAGTTCCGTGTCTTTCATATTCAAATTCGATTTTTTCTACTTGTTTAGGCTTGATTCTTTTGTTCGGAAATAATCTCTCAAGAGCTTGAATCCCTGTCATTTCATCTGTACTAATTAAATGAATTCCTTGTTCTAACAAAGTTTTAGCTTCTTTATGAAGTTCACAGATATATTTGACTTGCTTTTTAAATTTTAAGGGATCATCAATTTTTTGGACTTTGGACAAAAAAAAGTTTGTTAGCGTATATTTTACGCTAAACTAAAATCCCAAAATATCGGCTCTGTATCAGTCAATAAAATTGGCTGACAAATAGGGCTAATCTATAGATTCTGAGGAAAACTAAGGAGCTTTTAAGTTTTCAGTTGATTTTTTGCTCCCTTTCTTGATAACATCATTACGAGTTCGTGGGGCTTTTTTGTAACCTTTAATACGTCCGGAAGAAAAACCTCGACGTTTGGGAAATTTGGCGAAAGTCCCCAAGGTCGTAATTATTCTTGAAAAGTCTCTTTGAACTAGACTAGGGGTGATTTTGATGGATTTATTAGTCTTCAAATACTGTTCCCAATCACGGGGTAAAACCACAGCTAATTTTCTGGCAGCCCACAAATTTACATAAGAAAGAAGTGTTAGTTTAAACCAATTTTCTTCATGATGTACATCGGGAGTTAAATAAGATGTCATCAATAATCTTTGTTTACCAAATCGAAAAAGATGTTCCATGTCATAACGTTGTCGATAACACTGATAACAATCAACTAAACTTAACTCATCGCGCCGAGAACCAATAACAATAAGCCACATAGGTTTCCAAATACTATTTCTTTCTTGATCTCTGACAACAATCTGGAGTAAAGTAAAGGGGTGATTGTTCATTTTATAGTTTTTAGTTCCTCTCATTAACATCTGTTTCCATCCCGAAATAGTCACTGTTAATTGACGACCTTTTTTTGTTGTAAAGGGAACATGATGAACTTCATCAGGTTCAGTCCAAGTTTGGTCATCTTTAAGGTCAAATTTATCCCCATACCAACGGGGATGTCCCGAAGTTTTGGCTTGATTTGGGTCCCGAATAAATTGACGATAAAAAACTCGGTCACTTCTAACTCTTGTAATAGTAACTACGTCTTCATGCTTAACTTGTTCCCCAATAAAATCCTTTTGGCTGTAGTCACTATCAGCCACTAAGACAGATAATTTATCAGAAAATAAAGAACTTTGCCAGATTTTTTTTAGTTGTTGATTGCCTTGATTTACTCCTTTATGTTTAGAGGGGACTCGCTCTCCTGATAAGGGGACAGCCCAAGGGACTTTTTCTGTGTCTATTTGGTCAGGTAAAGCGCAGACAACGGAATAACAATGTCCAATATTAATGGGTTTATTTCCCTTAATTGGATTGGGGTAATGAATAAAGGTTTTATCCGCTAACGTTTCGGCAAACCATCGTGGACAGGGAGTTATGTCAATACCAAATAAGTTATAATGTTTTGAAGTGGGAGGAATTGTTCTCGATACCGCTGAAAATAAAGTCTCAATTCTCTGTTCATAATTAGGGTCAGTTTGAGTGGGTAAAAACTCTTGAATTCCTCTATATAAACTGTTATAATCTCTTCTAAATAAAGGATTGAGAGACAATTCAACGACTGAGTGAGCTTGTTGGTTACTGGAGAGGGCATCGAGTGATTCTATAATAGTTTCTTTTCTAGCTTTTAGTCCTTGGAAGAGGTTAGACCTCCACACCAGGAATTCCTCGACAGACGTAGCCGTTTCATTTTTGGTCATTTTTAAAATTTATTACCTTATAAATTAGCGGAATATATACGCTAACGTCAAAAGAGGTTATTTGTTACAGTTAAGGCTAATGTCATCACATTCCGAACTTAAGACCAGTCAAGATGTCCACCTGAGAGCCAAACAAATTAAGAGTCTAATTCGCTCTCTTAAACAGAAAATAAAGAAAATTGAACGGGAAGGGGAAGTAGCACCAGCTAATTGTCATATTATTCGTTATCAGGTTAATGGAAAGGGAACAATCTACTGGTATTATAAACTACAGGCTGCTGAATCAATTTTTCCTATGGCCACTAATAATGAGAAAAAAACCAAATATAAATATTTAGGACGAGCCGGAAGTTCTGCTCATATTGATGCTGTAGAAAAACTCACTAGAAGAAATCTCATTGATGAATTAGAACGAGTCATTCAATCTCTAACTGAAAGCTACTTAGATATCTATATTGGAACCGAAACTGAATGAAGCTATTTAATATTTAAAATCCCCTAAAAAGATGGAAAGAGAGTTTTTAAAATCACCTTAATTCTCTATTTTAGCTCTGGAGATATGTTTAGCGTAAATTTTACGCTAACAATTGTTTTTTATCCAAAGTCCAAATGGTTTGTGATAGTGCTTTATATGGTCAAGAAAATCTCCAACTAATCCAACATTTAAAATGGATAACGAGAGTTCCAATGACCATAAAAAAAGCAAAATAATTAGTGCAAAATATAGAGATGGAAGAAGTAAAAGATGAAGATAAAGAAAAAAGAAGTGACCTAAATTGAGAAAGTTATACCTGGAAAGAAGAAATTGTTACTTATGGTGGAATCAAGCAAACTTGGTTAATAGTCTTGAGTGAAAAAAGACAGAAAAGTGATTTGGAAAAACTAGAAAAACAACTTTCCCAAGAAGAGAAGAAATCCCAAAAATTTCTTAAAGAAATACAATCTGAAGAATTTGAACATCCTCAAGCTGCTCGATATAAATTAAAAGCTATTAATAAAAAATTGAGATTGTTGGAAATAAAAGAAGTTGAACTGATTGAAACTTACTCGAAAAAAAAGGAAAAGATTTATAAAATGATTAGTCTGATCATCAAAAAAGATGAAGAGATAAGTAGAAAGACTAAAGAAGCAGGAAAATTTATTTTAGCAACTAACTTAGTAGAGGAAAATAAATTAGAAGCTAGTGAAATTCTGATAACTTATAAAAACCAGCAATCTACGGAAAGAGGATTTCGATTTTTGAAAGATCCCTTATTTTTTACTGATAGTTTCTTCGTTGAAAAACCAGAAAGAATAGAAACAATGTTATTTTTAATGTCTTTGTGTTTGTTGATTTATAACTTGGGGCAAAGAGAATTAAGAAATTGTTGAAAAAGAGTCAAAAAAGGAATAAATAATCAAGTAGGGAAAGTAACATTGCGTCCGACTTTGAGGTAGATATTTCAATGTTTTCAAGGTATTCATTATGTGATTTTAAACGGAGTTAAACAAATTGTCAATTTAACAGAAGAAAGGCGTTTTATATTGAGTTTATTACCTGCATCTTGTCAAAGATATTATCTATAAATTGAATTGGATAAAGCAAAAATAATAAAAGAATAAGAGTCTAATGATATCAAATGAGAAGAGGAAACTCTCCTTCGTTTGTGCTGAGTCTTGCTAAGTTTTCAATGAGTATAAATCTTCTTAATTTGATTATTTTTCCTAAAAATTTAATGAAAAGAGAAATATTCTTGCCCAGGTATGATTTTCGGACTTTTTAAAACTATGTATTTTTTTATACTACATTTTGAAGTGCGGAGTCTGGGTTTTATCTTCACATCCCCTTGAATATCCGGATGGGTGCGTTTCACTGAGTAGCTATTACTATGTGGAACGTTTTCCCATTGAGTCTGAAGCCTATAAACAGATCGTAAGAGAAAAATCGCTAATTCGCATTAAAGCCCCAAACCTAATGGGGAAATCTTCGTTGGTTGACAGGATTATTGATTATGCACTTCTTCAAGACTATAAAACAGTTTCTTTGAATCTAAACACTGTCCCTGAGACAACCTTAATAGATATCGATAAGTTTTTACGGTGGTTTTCTCTCAGCGTTACTAAAGCAATCACGAAAGATAATAAGCTTCGAGATTACTGGGATGTAGAGTTATTTGGGAGTGTTCAGAGCTGTACAGATTACTTCGAGGAATACCTGCTGACAAACATAGATTGTCCGCTTGTTTTATGTTTAGACAACTTAGATCGTTTATTTCAATATCCTACAGTGACAAAAGACTTTTTGGAGATGCTACGAGACTGGTATGAGAAGGGGAACAATATCTCAATCTGGAAAAAGCTTCGGCTGGTGATAGCACACTCAACAACAGACTATATCAATCAAGGAATTAACTATTCTCCTTTTAACGTAGGCTTTCCTTTACAACTTCCGAAGTTCAATGAGATACAGGTACTAGACTTAGCTCAGCGTCATCAACTCGATTGGAAAAAAGAAGCTGAGATAGAAGTTTTAATGGCAATGGTGGGGGGACATCCCTATCTAGTAAGAAAGGCAATGTTTGAAAGCAGCTACCACAACATTGAGCTAAAAAAATTGTTGAAAGATGCCGATGAAGGAACAGGAATTTATAATGACCACCTACGACGGATCTTAACCCAACTTCAAAAGACACCAGAAGTGCTTGAAGCTTTAAAAGTAATTGCTCACCGCAATAAAGAATCTGTCTTGACAACATAAAGGTAAAATCGGGGATTTTTATGTATAGTGGGGGTTATGACCACAAATGCTACCATTGATTCAATTGGACTTTGGACAAAAAAAGTTTGTTAGCGTATATTTTACGCTAAACTAAAATCCCAAAATATCGGCTCTGTATCAGTCAATAAAATTGGCTGACCAATAGGGCTAATCTATAGATTCTGAGGAAAACTAAGGAGCTTTTAAGTTTTCAGTTGATTTTTTGCTCCCTTTCTTGATAACATCATTACGAGTTCGTGGGGCTTTTTTGTAACCTTTAATACGTCCGGAAGAAAAACCTCGACGTTTGGGAAATTTGGCGAAAGTCCCCAAGGTCGTAATTATTCTTGAAAAGTCTCTTTGAACTAGACTAGGGGTGATTTTGATGGATTTATTAGTCTTCAAATACTGTTCCCAATCACGGGGTAAAACCACAGCTAATTTTCTGGCAGCCCACAAATTTACATAAGAAAGAAGTGTTAGTTTAAACCAATTTTCTTCATGATGTACATCGGGAGTTAAATAAGATGTCATCAATAATCTTTGTTTACCAAATCGAAAAAGATGTTCCATGTCATAACGTTGTCGATAACACTGATAACAATCAACTAAACTTAACTCATCGCGCCGAGAACCAATAACAATAAGCCACATAGGTTTCCAAATACTATTTCTTTCTTGATCTCTGACAACAATCTGGAGTAAAGTAAAGGGGTGATTGTTCATTTTATAGTTTTTAGTTCCTCTCATTAACATCTGTTTCCATCCCGAAATAGTCACTGTTAATTGACGACCTTTTTTCGTTGTAAAGGGAACATGATGAACTTCATCAGGTTCAGTCCAAGTTTGGTCATCTTTAAGGTCAAATTTATCCCCATCCCAACGGGGATGTCCCGAAGTTTTGGCTTGATTTGGGTCCCGAATAAATTGACGATAAAAAACTCGGTCACTTCTAACTCTTGTAATAGTAACTACGTCTTCATGCTTAACTTGTTCCCCAATAAAATCCTTTTGGCTGTAGTCACTATCAGCCACTAAGACAGATAATTTATCAGAAAATAAAGAACTTTGCCAGATTTTTTTTAGTTGTTGATTGCCTTGATTTACTCCTTTATGTTTAGAGGGGACTCGCTCTCCTGATAAGGGGACAGCCCAAGGGACTTTTTCTGTGTCTATTTGGTCAGGTAAAGCGCAGACAACGGAATAACAATGTCCAATATTAATGGGTTTATTTCCCTTAATTGGATTGGGGTAATGAATAAAGGTTTTATCCGCTAACGTTTCGGCAAACCGTCGTGGACAGGGAGTTGTGTCAATACCAAATAAGTTATAATGTTTTGAAGTGGGAGGAATTGTTCTCGATACCGCTGAAAATAAAGTCTCAATTCTCTGTTCATAATTAGGGTCAGTTTGAGTGGGTAAAAACTCTTGAATTCCTCTATATAAACTGTTATAATCTCTTCTAAATAAAGGATTGAGAGACAATTCAACGACTGAGTGAGCTTGTTGGTTACTGGAGAGGGCATCGAGTAATTCTATAATAGTTTCTTTTCTAGCTTTTAGTCCTTGGAAGAGGTTAGACCTCCACACCAGGAATTCCTCGACAGACGTAGCCGTTTCATTTTTGGTCATTTTTAAAATTTATTACCTTATAAATTAGCGGAATATATACGCTAACATCAAAAGAGGTTGTTTGTTACAGTTAAGGCTAATGTCATCACATTCCGAACTTAAGACCAGTCAAGATGTCCACCTGAGAGCCAAACAAATTAAGAGTCTAATTCGCTCTCTTAAACAGAAAATAAAGAAAATTGAACGGGAAGGGGAAGTAGCACCAGCTAATTGTCATATTATTCGTTATCGGGTTAATGGAAAGGGAACAATCTACTGGTATTATAAACTACAGGCGTAATTGCTCACCGCAATAAAGAATCTGTCTTGACAACATAAAGGTAAAATCGGGGATTTTTATGTATAGTGGGGGTTATGACCACAAATGCTACCATTGATTCAAAGCTAGTTAGAGCTATCGCCGATGAACAGTTGGCGAACAATGTCTTCATGATTGAGTGGCTAGTCAAGGCACAACAACAGTTATCTCTTCAACAAAGACTGATTGACCAGCAACAACAACAAATCTCTACACAACAGCAAGAAATTGAAAAATTGAAAGAAGAGAGAGATAAGCTAAAAAACCGTAACTCAAAAAACAGTTCAGTCCCCCCATCATCAGACCAACTAAAAAAGCCTTCTGACAAAAAGAAACGCAAAAAAGGATTTAAACGCGGACCAAAATATGACCACCTAGGGAAGACCCGTAATGGTTTTGGTCAGCCCGATAAGATAGTCCCTTTAGAACTAGAAAACTGTCCTGTTTGTGGGGGTTCAGTGGAACGAGATGAAGTAGTTCCCGAAAAAGTCCAGCAAGTGGCTGAAGTAGTAGACCAACCCATAGAAATCAGGGAATATCGTCGCGGATTCTATAAATGTCCTAGTTGTGGATGGTCAGATTACAGTCCTGTTCCATTGGGAGTTAAAGAAGGATTCAGTTATGGGGCGCGATTAAGTAGCATCGTGGGCTGGCTTGGCTATGGGGGTAATCTTACATGGCGTAAACAGGAACATTTTATAGAGTATGTCTTTGGCATTCCCATTTCTCAAGGGAGCCTTGCCAAAATGCACAAATGGTTTCAAGAAAGTTTAGAACCCTTGACCCAACAGTGGTTAAAGTACATCCAGCAGCCAGGAATCCGATGTGTTGACGAAACCAGTTATTGCATCGATGGCATCAAGTATTGGGTTTGGGTAGCCACATCAAATGAGGTCTGTGTGTTGATGTTGGCTCCCACTAGAAGCTCCGCAGAAGTCGAGAAATTGTTAGGAGCAGATTTTAAGGGCATCCTCACCAGTGACTGCTATAGTGCCTACTTTAGACAAAGTGCGATGGCCAAACAGAAATGTCTGGCAAATTTAGAACGAGAGTTAGAGTCCCTTAAAACCAGTCGTTTTCAAGCGAATCGAGAATTTGCTGCCGATGTACAGCAAGTTTTAGCAACCGCCCGTATCCATTATCGTCATTATCATGGTCGAAATTTAACCCTTGAAGACTTAGGCTCCAAAAGAACAGAAGTCGAGAACTCACTGCAAAAGATTTTTAAAGCAACTCCCAAAAAAGGATGGCCTTATGATGCACAAAGATTGATTAACCGTCTCAAACGTCATTGGGAAGAGTGGTTCACCTTTCTAACTTATCCTGAAGTCAAACCAGATAATAATGATGCTGAGAGAGCTTTACGTCCCATTGTCATTCACCGCAAAGTAAGTGGGGGAGCAAGAAGCGACTGGGGTGCAGAGTTAGTCACCCAAATGTTCAGTTTTTTAGAGACCATGAGATTACAGGGGCAAAATGCCATTGTCCAATTATGCGAATTATTGTCATTAGCTGGTCGGAGTCCCCCAGGATTAGAGATGTAAAAGGCTCCGGAGCCGATGGGGGATAGATTTTTCTTGATCGCCCTATCTCTCTGCACAAAAATACACAGGGTTAGCGGATAATCTCCGCTAACAAAAAACTATCTTACTATTTTTTTTCTCATATTGTTGTTTTTATTTGAGGTTTTTAAAAGACTTGATTCTGGGAATGTTAGTCATTAAAATAGCCGTAATAAATTAGCTTAAATTTTACGCTAAATCACAGGGCTTATATTTTTGTTGACTCAACTGATGTTGTTTGTAGTGCTTTTCAATAAGACTTTTTTGTTGCGGTGAGCAGTTACCTACAGGCTGCTGAATTAATTTTTCCTATGGCCACTAATAATGAGAAAAAAAACAAATATAAATATTTAGGACGAGCCGGAAGTTCTGCTCATATTGATGCTGTAGAAAAACTCACTAGAAGAAATCTCATTGATGAATTAGAACGAGTCATTCAATCTCTAACTGAAAGCTACTTAGATATCTATATTGGAACCGAAACTGAATGAAGCTATTTAATATTTAAAATCCCCTAAAAAGATGGAAAGAGAGTTTTTAAAATCACCTTGATTCTCTATTTTAGCTCTGGAGATATGTTTAGCGTAAAATTTACGCTAACAATTGTTTTTTATCCAAAGTCCAAATTCAAAGCTAGTTAGAGCTATCGCCGATGAACAGTTGGCGAACAATGTCTTCATGATTGAGTGGCTAGTCAAGGCACAACAACAGTTATCTCTTCAACAAAGACTGATTGACCAGCAACAACAACAAATCTCTACACAACAGCAAGAAATTGAAAAATTGAAAGAAGAGAGAGATAAGCTAAAAAACCGTAACTCAAAAAACAGTTCAGTCCCCCCATCATCAGACCAACTAAAAAAGCCTTCTGACAAAAAGAAACGCAAAAAAGGATTTAAACGCGGACCAAAATATGACCACCCAGGGAAGACCCGTAATGGTTTTGGTCAGCCCGATAAGATAGTCCCTTTAGAACTAGAAAACTGTCCTGTTTGTGGGGGTTCAGTGGAACGAGATGAAGTAGTTCCCGAAAAAGTCCAGCAAGTGGCTGAAGTAGTAGACCAACCCATAGAAATCAGGGAATATCGTCGCGGATTCTATAAATGTCCTAGTTGTGGATGGTTAGATTACAGTCCTGTTCCATTGGGAGTTAAAGAAGGATTCAGTTATGGGGCGCGATTAAGTAGCATCGTGGGCTGGCTTGGCTATGGGGGTAATCTTACATGGCGTAAACAGGAACATTTTATAGAGTATGTCTTTGGCATTCCCATTTCTCAAGGGAGCCTTGCCAAAATGCACAAATGGTTTCAAGAAAGTTTAGAACCCTTGACCCAACAGTGGTTAAAGTACATCCAGCAGCCAGGAATCCGATGTGTTGACGAAACCAGTTATTGCATCGATGGCATCAAGTATTGGGTTTGGGTAGCCACATCAAATGAGGTCTGTGTGTTGATGTTGGCTCCCACTAGAAGCTCCGCAGAAGTCGAGAAATTGTTAGGAGCAGATTTTAAGGGCATCCTCACCAGTGACTGCTATAGTGCCTACTTTAGACAAAGTGCGATGGCCAAACAGAAATGTCTGGCAAATTTAGAACGAGAGTTAGAGTCCCTTAAAACCAGTCGTTTTCAAGCGAATCGAGAATTTGCTGCCGATGTACAGCAAGTTTTAGCAACCGCCCGTATCCATTATCGTCATTATCATGGTCGAAATTTAACCCTTGAAGACTTAGGCTCCAAAAGAACAGAAGTCGAGAACTCACTGCAAAAGATTTTTAAAGCAACTCCCAAAAAAGGATGGCCTTATGATGCACAAAGATTGATTAACCGTCTCAAACGTCATTGGGAAGAGTGGTTCACCTTTCTAACTTATCCTGAAGTCAAACCAGATAATAATGATGCTGAGAGAGCTTTACGTCCCATTGTCATTCACCGCAAAGTAAGTGGGGGAGCAAGAAGCGACTGGGGTGCAGAGTTAGTCACCCAAATGTTCAGTTTTTTAGAGACCATGAGATTACAGGGGCAAAATGCCATTGTCCAATTATGCGAATTATTTTCATTAGCTGGTCGGAGTCCCCCAGGATTAGAGATGTAAAAGGCTCCGGAGCCGATGGGGGATAGATTTTTCTTGATCGCCCTATCTCTCTGCACAAAAATACAAAAGGTTAGCGGATAATCTCCGCTAACAAAAAACTATCTTACTATTCTTTTTTTTTTCTCATATTGTTGTTTTTATTTGAGGTTTTTAAAAGACTTGATTCTGGGAATGTTAGTCATTAAAATAGCCGTAATAAATTAGCTTGAATTTTACGCTAAATCACAGGGCTTATATTTTTGTTGACTCAACTGATGTTGTTTGTAGTGCTTTTCAATAAGACTTTTTTGTTGCGGTGAGCAGTTACCTTAAACTCAATTTTTGGATAATCAAAGTCAATTTTTTTATTCATCTATATTCAAAATTTCTATTAGTCCTAAAAATTATCATTTTTCATCTCTGGATTGGGCTTTCAAATTAATTTGTGAGAAATCCGGGTTATAGTCCCAGAGGAGAAAGATGCTATGCTTTAAAATGTGGAAAGAGAAGGGAAAGAGCTAGTTGGATTGGTGCTTTAAAAAATGGCAAAATCTTTGCCCCTTTAACATTTGAGGGTTGTTGTAATCGAGATTTATTTGAAGCCTGGTTATCTCAAAGTTTGATTCCTCAATTAGAAGCAGGAGATATTATTATTGTTGATAATGCTACTTTTCATAAAGGGGAAAGCATTAGAGAAATGGTTGAAGATGCTGGCTGTGAAATATGGTATTTACCGGCTTATTCCCCTGATTTAAACAAAATTGAGAATTGGTGGTCTGTCTTAAAAACTTGGATGAAACAAATGTTACCAAAATTTGAAACCGTCCGAGAATGTGTAGATGCTGCCTTCAAAAACTGTCCTAACGTTTTTTCGTAGTGCTATACTTCTGGTGCTGAGGCATAATAAATTCCTCCTCGGTTTTTGGTAGTCCCTACAAAACAGTGGAGGTAAGGCTACAAGAGGGTTTTATGGGTTAAACTAATAAGCGATCGCTACGTCAACTATTTAACCTTAATGACAATAGCTCCTTACAACCCCAAAAATCCCCATCAACTTTTTCCTCAGTTCTGTCCCTGCCCTGATTGCCCCTATTACTTGGATCTAGATAATTACATCACCAAAGATGGAACGTACCCAGTCAAAACAGAGACTCAAAAACGGCAGAGATTCTATTGTCACGCAGGAGGGCATCGTTTTTCAGAGATGGCCTACCCGCATTTCTCACAAATTAATTTGGCTCTACCGAACTTAGTGTGATAAAAATCGCTCAAACCCTCACTAAGCCTGATTTAGCAAGGAAGTTAATAAAAACCAAACTATCAAAAACTAAAATGCTTGCTCCATCAGGCTTTCAGTCTGTTTTTTCTAATAGTTTTACATGACAGGTTCGGTAGAGCCATTAATTTGAAAGCCTAATTGAGAGATAAAAAATGAAAATTTACAGGTGGATTTAATCAATTTATTTTTCTGTGTTCATAATTTAATTTTAAAAGCTAAATCCGAACTCTTTTGTAAATCTGGTTCGCGGAAAACCGCCGCGAACCGCTTTCGGTATCCCAGAACAGACTGACCCACGGATTTTTGTGGCGATCGCCTTTATTTTTTTAGCGATCGCCGTTAGATAGTAGATAGGTTCTCTATCCATCAACGGAAAATTTACAGGTGGAATTTCTCCAGATAATGAGTCTCTTGCGTTGAAAGGAAGAGAGAGAGCTAATGAATTTGAAATTAGAATTCGCTCTTTCAAATTATGTCCCCATTATAACTTAATTTTGTTCATATTTTAGATGCGTTTGCCCTGCTAAAACCGTTAGAACCAGCAATATCCCATCAGTGTAAGCTTGACAGACCACTAGTGATCATAATCAGGAATAAGTGATTCGAGATTGCGAAGTCTTTGAAACCCATATCCGCTCAAGCCAACCAATAACATAGCCAATGCAGAAATAACATACAATAGGGCGATACCTGAACCCTTTTCTGTCCCAAATAACCAACCAAATATCTTTGCTGTTAATTCTCCTGATCTCATGGCAGGTTCAAAAACGTGATCCGCTAAGGGACCAGCTATTAAATAGCTTATTGATGAAACTATTTTAATTATCATCATACGAATAGAAAAAACCCGTCCTTGTATTTCAGGATCTACTTTTTGTAACCAAATAGAATTCACAGAGCTACCCATTACAGGAAAATTAAGAGAAGAACAAAACTGCATTGGAGCCCAAACGAAAAGTCCTGTACCCAGTCCAAATATTGTTTTACTTAAACCAGCTCCAATCATCCCCAACTGTACTCCATCGACCTGACGTTGAAATTTACCCCATTTACTCATTAACAAAGCTCCAACAACACCCCCAAACCCAGCAGCAGAAGCTACAGCACCTAAAACTTTAGGATCACCATTGCTTCGAGCTAAAATCATTGCCGAATAAAGAGAACCACCCATGTCGTGAAAAAACCAGAACATGGATACTAAACATAATAGAAACAACAAACTATTATGTTTCGTTAAATAGTCTAAACCAACACGAAATTCTTTAACAATATTTAAACCTTTTTTTTGCTCTAACGATTCTGATTTTGGTGGAGGAATATGAACAAAAGATACCATACCAATAGCAAAAAGAAAAGTAGTAATATCAATGAGCATAATTCCACTCAAGTCTATCTTTAGATAGAGATAGCCTGCCAATGCTGGTCCAATAATGCTAGAACCATATTTAGCTAAAAATCCCATACTACTTGCACGAACATAGTCAGATTTTGGCACTAAAGTAGAAATAGATGCTGAGAAAGCTAAAGATTGAAATTGCCCAAAAAAACCCATAATTGCTAGAGATAAATATAAGTGCCATATCTGTAAATGATTAGTTGAATATAGTATCAAAAGCATAATTGTTAACACTCCTATTACACAATCTGCGGCAATAATTAGTAATTTTCGATTCCAGCGATCAACTATCGTCCCAGAAATAAAAAGCATAAAAATTTGTGGCACTTGAGCAAAGAAACCAAATAAGGCTAAATCCGTAGCATTACCTGTAAGTTGCCAGATCCAGATGCCTAAAGCAAACAAAGACATTTTAGAACCCAGTAAGGAAAGGCTTTGTCCGAGCCAAATAATATTAAAAACTTTCAGTTCTTTTCTCATTGATTTTGTTAGTATGTTTCAATATTATGATTAATTTGTTTGTTTTTTGGAGGAGATATCTTGTTTTTAGCTAAATTTGCGTTTGACTAGAATGAATTACTCACAGCCTAAATGATAAACTAATTAACCCGCATTTCTCACAAACTGATCAATAATCATCTACAGATCAGATGCGGGTTATGGTAAATATTTTTCTTACCGAAGCTTACCTCCGCTTCCTCCGCTCTGGTAAGGGTTTCAAGAATAACTTAGCGGCATTCAGATAAGCTGCTTCTATACACCGATGTGATACCTATCCCTCTTCTGTCACTTTCCTAAATTCTGACGAATTTCCGTCATTACAGCCAACGATACCTAACTAGAGAATCAAGGTTTGACCCCCATTTTTCGGAGTCTGACAGAAGAGGGCTATTTATTGGACTTTGGACAAAAAAAGCTTGTTAGCGTATATTTTACGCTAAACTAAAATCCCAAAATATCGGCTCTGTATCAGTCAATAAAATTGGCTGACAAATAGGGCTAATCTATAGATTCTGAGGAAAACTAAGGAGCTTTTAAGTTTTTAGTTGATTTTTTGCTCCCTTTCTTGATAACATCATGACGAGTTCGTGGGGCTTTTTTGTAACCTTTAATACGTCCGGAAGAAAAACCTCGACGTTTGGGAAATTTGGCGAAAGTCCCCAAGGTCGTAATTATTCTTGAAAAGTCTCTTTGAACTAGACTAGGGGTGATTTTGATGGATTTATTAGTCTTCAAATACTGTTCCCAATCACGGGGTAAAACCACAGCTAATTTTCTGGCAGCCCACAAATTTACATAAGAAAGAAGTGTTAGTTTAAACCAATTTTCTTCATGATGTACATCGGGAGTTAAATGAGATGTCATCAATAATCTTTGTTTACCAAATCGAAAAAGATGTTCCATGTCATAACGTTGTCGATAACACTGATAACAATCAACTAAACTTAACTCATCGCGCCGAGAACCAATAACAATAAGCCACAGAGGTTTCCAAATACTATTTCTTTCTTGATCTCTGACAACAATCTGGAGTAAAGTAAAGGGGTGATTGTTCATTTTATAGTTTTTAGTTCCTCTCATTAACATCTGTTTCCATCCCGAAATAGTCACTGTTAATTGACGACCTTTTTTCGTTGTAAAGGGAACATGATGAACTTCATCAGGTTCAGTCCAAGTTTGGTCATCTTTAAGGTCAAATTTATCCCCATACCAACGGGGATGTCCCGAAGTTTTGGCTTGATTTGGGTCCCGAATAAATTGACGATAAAAAACTCAGTCACTTCTAACTCTTGTAATAGTAACTACGTCTTCATGCTTAACTTGTTCCCCAATAAAATCCTTTTGGCTGTAGTCACTATCAGCCACTAAGACAGATAATTTATCAGAAAATAAAGAACTTTGCCAGATTTTTTTTAGTTGTTGATTGCCTTGATTTACTCCTTTATGTTTAGAGGGGACTCGCTCTCCTGATAAGGGGACAGCCCAAGGGACTTTTTCTGTGTCTATTTGGTCAGGTAAAGCGCAGACAACGGAATAACAATGTCCAATATTAATGGGTTTATTTCCCTTAATTGGATTGGGGTAATGAATAAAGGTTTTATCCGCTAACGTTTCGGCAAACCGTCGTGGACAGGGAGTTGTGTCAATACCAAATAAGTTATAATGTTTTGAAGTGGGAGGAATTGTTCTCGATACCGCTGAAAATAAAGTCTCAATTCTCTGTTCATAATTAGGGTCAGTTTGAGTGGGTAAAAACTCTTGAATTCCTCTATATAAACTGTTATAATCTCTTCTAAATAAAGGATTGAGAGACAATTCAACGACTGAGTGAGCTTGTTGGTTACTGGAGAGGGCATCGAGTAATTCTATAATAGTTTCTTTTCTAGCTTTTAGTCCTTGGAAGAGGTTAGACCTCCACACCAGGAATTCCTCGACAGACGTAGCCGTTTCATTTTTGGTCATTTTTAAAATTTATTACCTTATAAATTAGCGGAACATATACGCTAACGTCAAAAGAGGTTGTTTGTTACAGTTAAGGCTAATGTCATCACATTCCGAACTTAAGACCAGTCAAGATGTCCACCTAAGAGCCAAACAAATTAAGAGTCTAATTCGCTCTCTTAAACAGAAAATAAAGAAAATTGAACGGGAAGGGGAAGTAGCACCAGCTAATTGTCATATTATTCGTTATCAGGTTAATGGAAAGGGAACAATCTACTGGTATTATAAACTACAGGCTGCTGAATCAATTTTTCCTATGGCCACTAATAATGAGAAAAAAACCAAATATAAATATTTAGGACGAGCCGGAAGTTCTGCTCATATTGATGCTGTAGAAAAACTCACTAGAAGAAATCTCATTGATGAATTAGAACGAGTCATTCAATCTCTAACTGAAAGCTACTTAGATATCTATATTGGAACCGAAACTGAATGAAGCTATTTAATATTTAAAATCCCCTAAAAAGATGGAAAGAGAGTTTTTAAAATCACCTTAATTCTCTATTTTAGCCCTGGAGATATGTTTAGCGTAAAATTTACGCTAACAATTGTTTTTTATCCAAAGTCCAATATTTAGCCAGATGAAAAATATCCACAGCACCATATCATATCATGAAAGACTCTTTTGACCATCCCTAGACTGCAAACTTTTAGGTACTTATGTACGATTTGATTTTTCTCCGTATAAATGTTGACTTTGTCAAAACATTATGCTCTAATAGAGGAAGTCTAGCAATAAACTAACTTCGATTAGATGTTAACCTAAATATTTGGTTGTGTTGAGTTTGCTTTGTTAAAACTTTATCATAAGGAATGAATTGACATTTACGTATGGATTTTAGACAAACTAAAATGTTGACTTTGTCAAAACAGTATATTTTAATCAAGATTATATATCAATAAGCTAACTTATGTTAGAATTTGGTATAGATGCTCACTTTTGTTGAGTGAATTTTCTGAAAACTTCATGGGAAACAACAAGCTTAGGCGTTTCGCATCGTACATTATTACTATGACTGAAGCACAAGATTCTCTTGTTTGAGGGAATTATTGATCGCAAATAAAGCATTCAAAAACCAGTGTGAGTCAAAAAAATTGTATATCTTGATACTTTTAATATTGGCCGCATATTTATGATTTTCTGTCAAGGCGAAACTCCTAAAGCTAACAGGTTTGTGCAAGTTTTGCACAAGCTACCCTAACGTCTGAAGACGAAACATTTTTGGAGAGAGGTTTTATTATTATCTATGAAAGTCACTTTAAACTGGGTGACTAACTTATCCGCCTTTGTGGCTTTCAACTCCTGTCTCCGTAAAGATTAGGAGAAATATGTTTACGTCTGCTTAGATATTGTATTAGTTGAATAAACTTTTGGTGTTGACTTGAAAAACTAGCTCTGATAAATTACATTCATCGAAAAAACATCGTCAATCAGACAAAGCTACGTTCATATAATCTGTATATGAACTCACTGAAGTTTGTTCTTTACACTGAATAATCAATTTTTGTGGGACGTGGTCTATTAAGAAACAGGAACATTATTTAGTTATCATTGTCAAAAAAATGCCTTAAACAAGCATAAATAGTCCAAAAATATCGCATTAATTATTTATAAATCAGTATGTATTCTAGGGGTTTTATGACAAACAAATACTCAACTTTAATAGCACTTTTGAAACATAGAGCTTGTTCCGAGCCTCATAAAACAGCATTTTTATTTTTAGAAGATGGCGAAACCGAGACAGAAACCCTGACTTACCGACAGTTAGATGAAAGGGCGAGAGCGATCGCCGCGACATTACAAGCATTCGGCTTACAAGGGGAAAGAGCATTACTACTCTATCCTTCAGGATTTGATTATTTAGCTGCTTTTTTTGGTTGTCTCTACGCAGGGGTGATTGCTGTCCCGGCATATCCCCCAGGAAGTAAAAGAAAAACATCCAGAATAGAGGCAATTGTCGCTGATTCGGAAGCGAAAGTTATTTTAACAACTAATACTCTACTATCAAAAATAAAATCTTGGTTTTCTAATACAGAAACTCAGAATAGTTTGCAGTGGCTAACCACAGATAATCTGGATAACAGTATTCAAAATACCTGGCAAGAATTAGAGTTAAGTGAAAACACAATTGCTTTTCTACAATATACCTCTGGTTCGACCGGAACACCGAAAGGAGTAATGGTTAGTCATGGAAATATGCTGCATAACGCAGCAATGACCAATCGTTGGATGAAATATTCTCCTGAAAGTAAACTTGTATCTTGGCTGCCTATCTATCATGATATGGGATTAATTGGGGGGATACTACAACCTATTTATGGCTGCTTCACCTGTGTCTTGATGCCTCCAACTGCTTTTTTGCAACGCCCTTATCGTTGGCTGCAGGCAATTTCCCGTTATGGTGAGACTACTAGCGGTGGACCCAATTTTGCTTATGAACTCTGTTGTGAAAAAATTACCGCCGAACAACGGTCTTCCTTAGACTTACGAAGTTGGCAAATGGCTTTCAACGGGGCTGAACCTATTCGATCTGAAACACTACAACGTTTTAGTGATACCTTTGCTGAGTGTGGCTTCAGTTCTCAAGCTTTTTATCCTTGTTATGGTATGGCAGAAGCAACTCTACTTGTTTCCGGAGAGAATAGGGAGAGCAGAGAAGACAACAACAGTGGCAACCCCTCTTATAAAACTAAAAGTATCGACAGATCCGCTTTAGCCGAAGATCGCATTGTGGAAGCTAAACAGGAAAATGATGCTGGTAAATCACTTATCCCTGAGAAGACAGACACAATAAGAAATGTTCCCCAGAATTTTGTGAGTTGTGGTGAAAGCATTCCTGGGCAAGAAATTGCTATAGTCAATCTTGAAACATTTACTAAGTGTCAACCTAACTCTGTTGGAGAAATTTGGGTACGTGGTCAAAGTATTGCGCAAGGTTATTGGAATCGAATACAAGAGACCGAACAAACATTTAAAGCTCGTTTAACAAACAATGAAAAAGATTATTTTTTACGAACTGGAGATTTAGGTTTTTTAGACGAAGAAGGTGAACTATTTATTACTGGTAGGTTGAAGGATTTAATTATTATTCGGGGACGTAATCTTTACCCTCAAGATATTGAACTCACAGCAGAAACCAGTCATCAGGCTTTACGTTTGGGAAGTAATGCAGCTTTTGTAGTTGAGGAAAATAAAGAAGAAAAATTAGTTATTATCCAAGAATTAGAGTTTCGAGCTAAACCCAATCTGGAAGAAGTCCTCATTGCTATCCGACAAGCAGTTACAGAATTTCATGAAATCGAAGTTTATAGCGTAGTCTTGATTAAACCAGGGAGAATTCCAAAAACCTCCAGTGGAAAGATTCAACGCAGGGCAACCCGTCAAATGTTTTTAAAAGGTACTTTGGATATCGTTGCTAATAGTGTTCTAGAGACAGAGAAAGTTGTTGGCATAGAGACGAAGTTAACAAGGAGAGAGCTTTTAGAACTATCTAAGCAACAATCTCAATCAGAATTAGAAATCTATTTGCGATCGCTTATTTTATCTATCCTGAGAAGAACCGATCAAGATATTGATCTAAACACACCATTAACCAATTTAGGATTAGATTCTATAAAAGTATTTGAATTTAAAAACAAGATTGAGGAAGATATGGGAGTCACTATACCCATAGAAGACTTTTTTGCTGAATTAAATATTAAATCACTTTGTAATCAAATATTAGCTCAACTTGATACACCTATAGAGGCATCAAGAGCAATCATTCCAACTCACCGAGATGGTAATTTTTATCAGTTATCCTTTGCTCAAAAAAGAATCTGGTTTTTAGCAGAACTAGAACCAGATAATCCCTTCTACAACATTTCTGGTACGGTTCGGATACAAGGACATTTGAACTTGGAAGTATTAGAACAAAGCTTCAACGAAATTATCCGTCGTCATGAAACTCTCAGAACCAATTTTCAGACCAGAGATGGCAAAGCAGTGGCCGTAATTGCCTCTGAAAGACCAATAAAACTATCAATAGTAGATGTTAGTTCTTTAAGTGGTTCAACTCAAGAAGAAAAAGTCAAACAAGAAACAGCAGAAGAGGCAGAAAAACCTTTTGACATCAGCAATGATCCTTTGTTGAGGGTCAAATTATTACGCCTTGAACAAGAAGAAAATCTCATTCTTGTGACCCTGCATCATATCATCTCTGATGGTTGGTCAATTGGTGTCTTACTACAAGAGTTAACAACACTTTATACTAACTTTTATAATCAAGAGCCTCTTGCCCTTCAAGAACTACCAATACAGTATGTAGATTTTGCCGCTTGGCAGAGACAATGGTTACAAGGAGAAGTCCTCGAAAATCAGATGTCTTATTGGCTAAAGCAACTAGAAAATGCGCCAGAAGTATTGGAATTACCAGCAGATAACCCTAGGCAAGCTATTCAAAGCTATCGTGGGAAAATCTACTCCTTTAACCTATCAAAAGAACTGTCTACATCTCTAAATGAATTGAGTGAGCAACAGGGAACCACATTATTTATGACCCTATTAGCAGGTTTCCAAACCTTACTATGGCGTTATACGGCACAAGAAGATATTGTGGTAGGTTCCCCCATTGCTAACCGTAATCGAGCAGAAGTAGAAGGGCTAATTGGCTTTTTTGTCAATAGCCTAGTATTAAGAACGAACCTCGCAGGAAATCCCAGCTTTGAAGAACTATTAAAACAGGTACGAGAGGTAGCACTGGGAGCGTATGCCCATCAAGATGTACCCTTTGACTTATTAGTGGAGCGACTGCAACCAGAGCGACAATTAAGTCATAATCCACTATTTCAGGTGGTATTTGCCCTTCTCAATACCCCTATGTCAGATTTAGATTTACCGGATGCAACGTTAACTGTATTGCGGAATGATAGTGGCATAGCTCGGTGTGATTTAATCTTATACATGACAGAAACTGAGTCAGGGATAGCAGGGCAATTTGAATATAATACAGATTTATTTGAGGAAAAGACAATCTCAAGAATGGCAGGGCATATTCAAACCCTATTATCAGCCATAGTAGAAAATCCTCAACAAAAAGTCTCTGAAATCCCCTTACTAAGAGCCACAGAACGTCATCAGTTATTAGTAGAATGGAATGAGACAGAACTTGAATATTCTCAAAATAAGTGTATTCATCAGTTGTTTGAAGAACAAGTTAAAACAAAACCAAATGGTATAGCAGTGGTGTTTGAAGAGCAACAATTAACTTATGAAGAACTGAATAAAAAAGCCAATCAATTAGCCCATTATTTAATCAAGTTGGGAGTGAAGCCCGATAGCTTAGTAGGAATATGTGTAGAACGTTCTCTGGAGATGATTATTGGGGTATTAGGCATCTTAAAAGCAGGAGGAGCATACCTTCCTATTGACCCTGATTATCCACAAGAACGAATAGAATATATGCTAACGGATTCAGAAGTTAATATTTTATTGACTCAAGAAAGATTAGTAGAAAAATTACCTGAGAATAATAGTCAAATTATTAGTCTAGATACTGATTGGTCACAGATCGCCACCAAAAGTGACATCAATCTCAATCAGGAGATAAATGCTGAGAATTTAGCCTATGTAATTTATACCTCTGGTTCCACAGGCAAGCCAAAAGGTGTCATGATTGAACATCAAGGAGTTTGTAACTTAGCCCAAGTTCAAAGAGAACGATTTAAAGTCAACTCTTCAAGTCGAATATTTCAATTTGCCTCCTTTAGTTTTGATGCTTGTGCTTGGGAAATAGTGATGGCATTGCTATCAGGAGCAAGATTAGTCATCACAGACAAAGACAAAAAATTGCCAGGAGAAAATCTGGAGAAAACCCTGAATGAGTATGGAATTACACACATAACATTACCTCCTTCAGCCTTAACCGTAATGTCTCCTGAGAATTTAACCCAAGTCAAAACAATCATACTAGCAGGAGAAGCTTGTCCAGGAACATTAGCAGCTTTATGGCAAGAAGGAAGAGACTTGTTTAATGGTTATGGTCCAACAGAAGATACAGTTTGTGCCACAATCGGAGAATATCAACAAGACTTAGAAAAACTTCCCATTGGTCGTCCTATTGCTAATCAACAAGTTTACATTCTAGACAAAAATTTAGAACCAGTACCCATAGGTGTATCAGGTGAACTGCACATAGGAGGAGATGGGTTAGCCAGAGGCTATTTAAACAGACCTGAATTGACAGCAGAAAAATTTATTAGTAACCCTTGGAACTCTGCTGAAAAATTATATAAAACAGGAGATTTAGCCAGATATTTAGCAGATGGAAATATTGAGTTTGTGGGAAGAATCGACGATCAAGTAAAGATACGAGGTTTCCGCATAGAATTAGGGGAAGTTGAAACAGCACTTGATAGTCATCCCCAAATTCAACAAGCTGTGGTCATTCCCCGAGAAGATGGTCCAGGGAATAAACGCCTTATTGCCTATGTAGTTTGCGACGGAAAAAATCAATCTCAACCTACCGAGGAACTAGAATCATCACAAATCGACCAATGGCAACAACTTTGGCAACAAACATATGGTCAGAGCGATGGGGAGTCAGAAACCATTGAAAAACCCACCTATAACACCATCGGTTGGAAAAGTAGCTATACAGGTGAGGACATCCCCGTTGAGCAGATGTATCAATGGGCCGATAACACCGTCAAGCGGATTTTAACATTACAACCAAAACAGGTTTTAGAGATTGGTTGTGGTTCAGGAATGTTATTGTTCCAGATTGCCCCTCGTTGCTTGAGTTATTATGGGGCTGATATGAGCGCACCAGCTTTAGATTATGTTGGGGGGCAAATTAAGAAATTAGGAGAGAGTTTCGCTAATGTCAGTCTCCAACAAAAACTAGCTCATGATTTTACGGATGTAAAAGAAGGTAGCTTTGATACTGTTATCATCAACTCAGTTGTACAGTATTTTCCCAATATTGATTATTTAGTAGAGGTTTTACAAGGTGCAGTTAACAGTTTGGTACAAGGAGGCCGCATATTTGTCGGCGATGTTCGTAGTTTACCCTTATTAGAAACTTTCCATACAGCCATCAATTTTGAGAGAGCTTCAGATTCATTAAGCATTAACGAATTCAGAAAGCAAATAAAAACTTCTTTCAATCAAGAGAAAGAATTGGTCATTGACCCGGCCTTTTTCCTAGCGTTAAGGGAGCATTTCCCCCAAATCACACAGGTGGAAATACAGCTAAAACAAGGTGATTATCATAATGAACTTACTTTGTACCGTTATGATGTAATACTCCATGTTGCCCAAGGAGTGTCGAATCCAGTCACCCCTCAATGGCTCAACTATGACCAAGACGGTTTAAATTTAGGCGCTATTAAGCAACTTTTAGTTGATGAGCAACCAGAAATTATCGGTGTAAGAAATATACCAAATGCTCGTTTGCTCAAGGAAGTAACCTTGGAAAAAGAGCTTTCTCAAGCTATTGCAGAAGCAACCGTTGGTCAATTGCGTGATATCTTGCAACAGCAAAAGCTTGTTGGAATAGAACCAGAAGAGTTATGGGGTTTAGACAAGGATTTCCCTTATTCAGTACATATTAATTGGTCATCTCTTGGTGATAATAGTTGCTATGATGTCATTTTTGTGCGGAAGGAATCCCAACAGGGGCAACAGAAGATAATTCCTAACTTTGGAGTTAATTCTGCTGTTAAACCATGGAGTGCTTATGCTAACAATCCTTTGCAGCAAGAGTCGAATCGAAATCTGATTTCGCAACTACCTGAGTTCCTCCTTTCCAAATTACCAAATTACATGGTTCCCAGTGCGTTTGTTACTTTAGAAGCACTACCCTTAACCCCCAATGGTAAGATTAATAGGAAAGCATTACCAGACCCCTTAGAAACACAAATATTATCAGAAGAAATAGTCCTCCCCTCGACACCAATTGAGGAATTATTAGCAGATATTTGGACTGAAATATTGGGGATAGAAACAGTAGGAGTTAATAATAACTTCTTTGAATTAGGAGGACATTCCTTAATTGCTACTCGTGTTGTTTCCCAAATTCGACAAGTATTTAACGTAGAACTTCCTTTACGTAGTTTATTTGAAAAACCGACCATTGCTGAGTTAGCCAAAGAAATTGAAAAAGTAATCAATTCAGATGTAGAGGTTGAGTTCGTTAGTATTGAAAGAGTTTCTCGGAATAGAGAATTACCCCTATCCTTTGCCCAACAAAGACTGTGGTTTTTAGCTGAACTAGAACCAGATAGTCCCTTTTACAACATCTCTGGGGCAGTTAAATTACAAGGACAATTAAATGTAGAAGCCTTAGAACAAAGCTTCAACGAAATAGTCCGTCGTCATGAAAACCTGAGAACCAATTTCCAAACCAGAGACGGTCAAGCAGTAGCAGTAATTTCCCCTGAAAGACCCTTAAATCTATCAACAGTAGATATTAGCTCTCTCAATGGTTCAACTCAAGAAGAACAAGTAAGACAAGAGATTACAAAAGAGGCAGAAAAACCCTTTGATATTAGCAAAGACCTTCTACTCAGAATAAAACTATTACATCTTGGAGAAGAAGAAAATATAGTCTTAGTGACCATGCACCACATCATCTCTGATGGTTGGTCAATGGGTGTCTTCATCAAAGAACTAGGAACACTTTATACGAACTTCTGTAACCAAGAACCCATTTCCCTCCAAGAACTACCAATACAATACGTAGACTTTGCAGCGTGGCAAAGAGAATGGTTACAAGGAGAAGTCCTAGAAAATCAAGTTTCTTATTGGCTCAAACAATTAGAAAACACACCAAAACTATTAGAATTACCCACAAATAAGCCAAGACCTGCAATTCAAACCTTTAATGGTGCAACCCATTCATTCGAGTTATCAAAAGAACTCTCTTTAGCTCTAAATAAATTGAGCCAGCAGAAGGGAAGCACCTTATTTATGACTCTCTTGGCAGGTTTCCAAACACTGCTATGGCGTTATACGGCACAAGAAGATGTTGTAGTAGGTTCCCCAATTGCTAACCGTAATCGAGGAGAAATAGAAGGGCTAATTGGCTTTTTTGTCAACACCTTAGTATTGAGAACAAACTTAGCAGAAAATCCCAGTTTCTCTGAATTATTAGAACAGGTTAGAGAAGTAACATTAGGAGCATACAGCCATCAAGATGTACCCTTTGAGTTATTAGTAGAAAGACTACAACCAGAAAGGGATTTAAGTCATAGTCCACTCTTTCAAGTGATGTTTGTGCTTCAAAATACACCCATGTCAGCCTTAGAATTACCAGGTGTAACTTTAACCTCATTAGAAAATAAGCATCAGACAGCTAAGTTTGATTTAAGTCTGTATATGACAGAAACAGAATCAGGGTTAGTGGGTAACTTTGAATACAATACAGATTTATTTGAAGAAAAGACAATTACGAGAATGGTGGGACATTTAGAAAGATTATTGTCAGCCATTGTTGCTAACCCACAACAGCCTTTGTCAGACTTACCTTTGCTTAGTGAACCAGAGCGACATCAATTATTGTGGGAATGGAATGATACAAAAGTTGAATATTCTCCCTTATGCGTTGATCAACTATTTGAAGCCCAGGTAGAAAAAACACCCGATGCAGTAGCAGTGGAGTTTGAAGACCAAAAATTAACTTATCAGCAACTAAACACCAAAGCTAATCAACTCGCTCATTATCTGCGTTGTTTGGGAGTAAAACCAGAGGTATTAGTAGGAATTTGTGTCGAACGTTCTTTAGAAATGGTGATTGGACTCTTAGCCATCCTCAAAGCAGGTGGAGCATACCTCCCATTAGACCCTAATTATCCTCAAGAAAGAATCCAAATTATCCTAGAAGAAACCCAAGTCCCAGTATTGCTAACCCAAGCATCTCTTCTGGATGCAATGCCGAAACACAGAGCGCAAGTGCTTTGTATCGATAAGGATAGTCCCGATATTGAACAGCAAAGTCAGGAAAACATCACCTCTGAAGTAACTACAGATAATTTAGCCTATACCATCTACACATCAGGTTCCACAGGCAAACCCAAAGGAGTACAAATTCCTCATAGTGCATTAAGTAACTTTTTGTTCTCCATGAAAGAAGAACCAGGGTTAAGCTCAAAAGATACCTTATTAGCAGTAACAACTTACTCCTTTGACATTGCTGCTTTGGAACTATTCTTACCCCTGGTAGTAGGCGCACGTTTAATAGTCGCTTCTCAGGAGATAGTTGCAGACGGAACCCAGTTATTAGCCACACTGACAGACTCAAAAACCACCGTGATGCAAGCCACACCTGCCACCTGGAAGCTACTCATAGCAGCAGATTGGCAGGGGAATGAGCAACTAAAAGTTCTCTGTGGAGGTGAAGCCTTACCCTCACAACTAGCCAGCGAATTATTGGAAAGATGTGAATCATTATGGAATATGTACGGTCCAACAGAAACCACTATCTGGTCAGCCGTATCTGAGATTAAGACAGATAGTCAACTGATAAGCATTGGTAATGGTATTGCCAACACACAACTATATATCCTAGACCAATCAAGTCAATTAGTACCAGTAGGAGTAGTAGGGGAGTTATGTATTGGTGGGATGGGATTAGCAAGAGGCTATTTTGAGCGTCCTGAGTTAAATAAAGAAAAATTTATCTATAACCCCTTTAGTGAAGAAGAAAGTCGGATCTATAGAACTGGGGACTTAGCCAGATATTTACCCAATGGAGAGATAGAATATCTTGGTCGTATAGACAACCAAGTTAAAATACGAGGTTTCCGTATTGAGCTAGGAGAAATTGAAACACAAATAGCTCAATATACAGCAGTAAAAGAAGCCGTGGTAATAGCGAGGGAAGATATAGCAGGAGATAAAAGATTAGTTGCTTATCTTGTTCCTCAAGAAGAGTTAGCAGTTAATCCCAGTGAGTTGAGGGAATTTTTAGGAGAAAAACTGCCTAATTACATGATTCCCAGTGCTTTTGTCACGTTGGAAGAATTCCCCTTAACCCCCAATGGCAAGATTGATCGCAAAGCATTACCGGAACCTCAAGAAACAGAAATATTATCAGAAGAAATAGTCCTCCCCTCAACACCAATTGAGGAATTATTGGCAGGTATTTGGTCAAAAATATTGGGCATAGAAACAGTAGGGGTTCATAACAATTTCTTTGAATTAGGAGGACATTCCCTAATTGCTACTCGTGTTGTTTCCCAAATTCGACAAGTATTTAACGTAGAACTTCCTTTACGTAGTTTATTTGAAAAACCGACCATTGCTGAGTTAGCCAAAGAAATTGAAAAAGTAATCAATTCAGATGTAGAGGTTGAGTTCGTTAGTATTGAAAGAGTTTCTCGGAATAGAGAATTACCCCTATCCTTTGCCCAACAAAGACTGTGGTTTTTAGCTGAACTAGAACCAGATAGTCCCTTTTACAACATCTCTGGGGCAGTTAAATTACAAGGACAATTAAATGTAGAAGCCTTAGAACAAAGCTTCAACGAAATAGTCCGTCGTCATGAAAACCTGAGAACCAATTTCCAAACCAGAGACGGTCAAGCAGTAGCAGTAATTTCCCCTGAAAGACCCTTAAATCTATCAACAGTAGATATTAGCTCTCTCAATGGTTCAACTCAAGAAGAACAAGTAAGACAAGAGATTACAAAAGAGGCAGAAAAACCCTTTGATATTAGCAAAGACCTTCTACTCAGAATAAAACTATTACATCTTGGAGAAGAAGAAAATATAGTCTTAGTGACCATGCACCACATCATCTCTGATGGTTGGTCAATGGGTGTCTTCATCAAAGAACTAGGAACACTTTATACGAACTTCTGTAACCAAGAACCCATTTCCCTCCAAGAACTACCAATACAATACGTAGACTTTGCAGCGTGGCAAAGAGAATGGTTACAAGGAGAAGTCCTAGAAAATCAAGTTTCTTATTGGCTCAAACAATTAGAAAACACACCAAAACTATTAGAATTACCCACAAATAAGCCAAGACCTGCAATTCAAACCTTTAATGGTGCAACCCATTCATTCGAGTTATCAAAAGAACTCTCTTTAGCTCTAAATAAATTGAGCCAGCAGAAGGGAAGCACCTTATTTATGACTCTCTTGGCAGGTTTCCAAACACTGCTATGGCGTTATACGGCACAAGAAGATGTTGTAGTAGGTTCCCCAATTGCTAACCGTAATCGAGGAGAAATAGAAGGGCTAATTGGCTTTTTTGTCAACACCTTAGTATTGAGAACAAACTTAGCAGAAAATCCCAGTTTCTCTGAATTATTAGAACAGGTTAGAGAAGTAACATTAGGAGCATACAGCCATCAAGATGTACCCTTTGAGTTATTAGTAGAAAGACTACAACCAGAAAGGGATTTAAGTCATAGTCCACTCTTTCAAGTGATGTTTGTGCTTCAAAATGCACCCATGTCAGCCTTAGAATTACCAGGTGTAACTTTAACCTCATTAGAAAATAAGCATCAGACAGCTAAGTTTGATTTAAGTCTGTATATGACAGAAACAGAATCAGGGTTAGTGGGTAACTTTGAATACAATACAGATTTATTTGAAGAAAAGACAATTACGAGAATGGTGGGACATTTAGAAAGATTATTGTCAGCCATTGTTGCTAACCCACAACAGCCTTTGTCAGACTTACCTTTGCTTAGTGAACCAGAGCGACATCAATTATTGTGGGAATGGAATCAAACAAAAGTTGAATATCCTCAAAATCAATGTATTCATCAATTATTTGAAGCCCAGGTAGAAAAGACTCCCGAGGCAGTAGCAGTAGAGTTTGAAGGGCAAAAATTAACCTATCAAGAACTTAATAAAAAAGCCAATCAAGTCGCTCATTATTTGCGTTCTTTAGGAGTCAAACCAGAAGTATTAGTAGGAATTTATATTGAACGTTCTTTGGAAATGGTGATTGGACTCTTAGGCATCCTCAAAGCAGGTGGAGCCTATGTTCCTCTAGAGCCAACTTATCCCACAGAGCGTATTCAGTACCTCCTGGAAGATTCAAAGGTTGCTATTTTATTAACTCGAAACCATTTAATAACAACCTTACCCGAGTATCAAGGGCGTATTATCTCTTTAGATACAGACCCCGAATTGATGACTATTGAGAGAAAAGATAACCCCGTTAGTGGATTATCAAGGGATAATTTAATTTACATTATTTATACTTCAGGCTCCACAGGAAAACCAAAAGGAACCATGAATACTCATCAAGGAGTAGTTAATCGTTTACTTTGGATGGAAGAGACTTATCAACTAACCTCCAGGGATAAAGTTTTACAAAAAACTCCCTTTAGTTTTGATGTATCTGGTTGGGAATTTTGGTGGCCATTAATGACAGGAGCTTGTTTAGTGGTAGCTCAAACAGAAGAACATAAAGACCCATCCTATCTCATCAAGTTGATAAAAGAAAAACAAATAACAATCCTTCATTTTGTGCCTTCGATGTTGCAGATATTTCTCGAAGAAGCAGATGAGGAATCATGTAGTAGTTTGAGAAAAGTATTTTGTAGTGGAGAAGCATTAACAGTTGCCTTGCAAGAGAAGTTTTTGAGCATTCTAAAAGCAGAATTACACAATCTTTATGGGCCAACAGAAGCAGCTATTGATGTCACCTTCTGGCAGTGCCAAGTAGACAGTAAGCTATCAAGTGTACCTATTGGTCGTCCAGTAGCTAATACTCAGACATACATTTTAGATGCTAATTTGCAACCTGTTCCGGTGGGTGTACCAGGAGAATTGTATTTAGGGGGTGTGCAGTTAGCACGGGGTTATCTAAACCGGCCAGAATTAACAGCAGAAAGATTTATTGAAAATCCATTTAGTGAAGACTTTAGCTCCCCCCGTTTATACAAAACAGGAGATTTAGTCCGTTATCTTGCTGATGGCAATATTGAATATTTAGGTCGTATAGACAACCAAGTTAAAATACGAGGTTTCCGCATTGAGTTAGGGGAAATAGAAACTTTATTAGCTTCTCATCCGGAAGTTTTGGAAACAGTTGTCATACCTAAAGAGGAAACACCTGGGAACAAACGCTTAGTAGCTTACCTGGTGATAAGACCAGAAATAACTATCAAAATTGAGGAAATAAGACAATTTCTCAAAGCAAAATTACCAAATTATATGATTCCCAGTGCATTTGTCACCTTAGAAGCACTACCACTAACTCCTAACGGAAAGGTTGACCGAAAAATATTATTAGAATCTCAAGAAGAAATCAGCCGAAGCAAGGAATATGTAGCTCCAGAGACAGAAATAGAGGAAACCTTAGTCAAAATTTGGCAAGAAGTTTTGCTCCTGGAAAAAGTGGGCATCCACGACAACTTCTTTGAAATTGGTGGAGACTCAATACTTAGTATTAAAGTAGTTTCCCGAGCTAAAAATGCAGGTTTACAGATAAGAAGCAAACAAATATTTGAAAATCAAACCATAGCAGAATTAGCTCTAGTAGCCAAGATAAAAACAGAAACAATCGCTGAACAAGGGATAGTAACAGGAATAGCCCCTCTAACACCAATTCAAAAATGGTTCTTAGACAAAAATCCTAAAGAAGCTCATCATTTTAACCAATCAGTAATATTAGAAATTCCAGGGGAAATCGAAGCAGAAATTGTAGAAAAATCGGTTCAAAAATTATTAGAACATCATGATGCCCTACGGTTAAGGTTCAACAGAGAAACATTAGAAGATAAACAAATAAACGAAGGTTTAGGAGTAACAAACCTATTAACGATAGTAGATTTGTCATCAACCCTCAAAGAATATCAAGGGGAAAGAATAGCAGAAATAGCCACAGAATTTCAAGGAAGTCTAAACTTGCGAAATGGTCCATTAATGCAAGTTGTGCTATTCAATCTAGGAGAAGCAGATAACAATCGGTTGCTAATTATTATTCATCACTTAGTAGTAGATGGAGTGAGTTGGCGAATTTTATTATCAGATCTAGAAGAAATATCACAAAAACTAACAGCACAAGAGCCAGCCAAACTAAGAGAAAAAACAACAGCATTTATCAAGTGGGCAGAAGAATTAAACAAGTATGCACAAACTGAAGAAGTAGAAGCAGAGTTAGACTATTGGCTATATAAAAATTGGACAAAAACTGGAGTAATACCCTTAGATTGTGAAGAAAAAGAACCAGAAAATCTAGTAGGAGATGTAGTTCAAGTATCGAGAAAACTGAGTGTAGAAGCAACCAGAAAATTACTAGGAGAAGTAAATGAAGCTTACAATACACAGATTAATGACATACTACTAAGTGCCTTAAAAATAGTATTGGGGGAATGGACAAATTCCTCAAGCGTAATAATAAACTTAGAAGGACATGGCAGAGAAGAACTATTTGAGGAAGTGGACTTATCAAGAACAGTGGGTTGGTTTACCAGTTTATTCCCAGTGCTATTGGAAACACCAGAACAGATACAAATAGGAGAAATTATTAAATCAATAAAAGAACAAATAAGAGAAATTCCCAATCGAGGAATGGGCTACGGAATCTTGCGTTACTTGAGTGAATCCCCTGATATAAAGGAAAAAATAGCAGCAATTCCCCAGGGGGAGATAAGTTTTAATTACTTAGGACAATTTGACCAAGTAGGAGAAGAGACTGGATGGAAATTTGCTAAAGAATCAAAAGGAGTTAATCAGAGTTTAAAGCAGAATCGTGACCACATTCTTGATATTAATAGTTTGATAATAGAAGGAAAATTACAGATAGAGTGGACTTACAATAAGAATCTTCATAGTCAGGAAACTATTGAAAAGTTAGCCAAAAAATATCTAAAGACTCTCGAAAATATAATAGAACATTGTCAACAAGAAGAAACTTTTGGGTACACACCAAGTGATTTCCCCTCTGCTCAGTTGAATCAATTACAAATCGATGAGTTGTTAGCTGGATTCAAAACTAAAAACATCTCTTCAGTATATCCCTTATCTCCCATGCAAGAAGGAATGTTATTCCACACAATTTCTGAACCAGAAAGTGGGGTATATTTTCAGCAAATAGCATTGGGATTAACAGGTAATATCGAGTTATTAGCCTTTGAATCAGCTTGGCAAAAAGTGGTAGATAGACATTCGGTATTACGGACATTCTTTGTTGCCGAAGATGTAGAAAAACCATTACAAATCGTTCTTAAACAAGTGAAACTACCTTGGGAGAACATGGATTGGAGAGGTTTATCTCAACAGAAACAACAAGAACAACTAGACGAATTATTATCAAGTCAAAGACTCGAAGGATTCCAGTTAAACCAAGCCCCCTTGATGAAGTGTATCTTAATTGAACTCAGTGAAAATAACTACAAATTTGTACTGAGTAGCCACCACATTCTCATGGATGGGTGGTGTTTACCAATTATCTTTAAAGAAGTTTTAAGTATCTATGAAGCTGAGATTCAAGGGAAAAATTTTAACTTACCAAGACCGCGTCCTTATGAAGATTATATTGATTGGTTGAAACTTCAAAATAAAGAAACCGCTTCTCAGTTTTGGCAAGAAACCTTACAAGGATTCACTGCACCCACTCCTCTAGTAGTAGAAAAAAGTCAGTATCAGACTCAACTAAATAAATCAAATTATCAAGAAATTGAATTACGTTTGTCTCCTCAACTGAGCAGAGAATTACAAGCTCTAAGCCAGAAATATCATCTGACTTTATCCACCATAATGCAAGGGGTCTGGGGTTTACTCTTAAGTGGTTACAGTGGGGAAGAAGATATAGTCTTTGGGGTGACGGTTTCAGGTCGTCCCCCTAGTTTGCCTGAGGTAGAAAAGAGAGTTGGATTGTTCATCAATACCTTACCATTGCGTATTCAAATCCCCCCCCAACAGCAGTTAATTCCTTGGTTGGAAGAAATCCAACAGTTAATGTCACAAGCACAGGATTACGCTTACACACCTCTAGTTGATATTAAAGCTGTAAGTGAGGTGCCTGGGGGAATGCCTCTGTTTGAAACGATTATGGTGTTTGAGAATTATCCCATAGGCCGTTCTTTAACAAAAGATAGTGCATTAGAAATAAGCAAAATACAGTCTTTTGAACAAACTAATTATCCCTTAACTGTAATGGCCGTACCTGGAGAGCAGTTATTGATTAGGGTTAGTTACGATACGGTTCGTTTTGAATCAGAGACCATTGAGCGAATGTCAGAACATTTAGAGACTATGTTCTCAGCAATAGTTAAAAATCCTCAACAACGAGTAAGGGAAATACCTTTATTAACAGAAACTGAGCGACATCAATTATTGTGGGAATGGAATGATACAAAAGTTGAATATTCTCCCTTATGCGTTGATCAACTATTTGAAGCCCAGGTAGAAAAAACACCCGATGCAGTAGCAGTGGAGTTTGAAGACCAAAAATTAACTTATCAGCAACTAAACACCAAAGCTAATCAACTCGCTCATTATCTGCGTTGTTTGGGAGTAAAACCAGAGGTATTAGTAGGAATTTGTGTCGAACGTTCTTTAGAAATGGTGATTGGACTCTTAGCCATCCTCAAAGCAGGTGGAGCATACCTCCCATTAGACCCTAATTATCCTCAAGAAAGAATCCAAATTATCCTAGAAGAAACCCAAGTCCCAGTATTGCTAACCCAAGCATCTCTTCTGGATGCAATGCCGAAACACAGAGCGCAAGTGCTTTGTATCGATAAGGATAGTCCCGATATTGAACAGCAAAGTCAGGAAAACATCACCTCTGAAGTAACTACAGATAATTTAGCCTATACCATCTACACATCAGGTTCCACAGGCAAACCCAAAGGAGTACAAATTCCTCATAGTGCATTAAGTAACTTTTTGTTCTCCATGAAAGAAGAACCAGGGTTAAGCTCAAAAGATACCTTATTAGCAGTAACAACTTACTCCTTTGACATTGCTGCTTTGGAACTATTCTTACCCCTGGTAGTAGGCGCACGTTTAATAGTCGCTTCTCAGGAGATAGTTGCAGACGGAACCCAGTTATTAGCCACACTGACAGACTCAAAAACCACCGTGATGCAAGCCACACCTGCCACCTGGAAGCTACTCATAGCAGCAGATTGGCAGGGGAGTGAGCAACTAAAAGTTCTCTGTGGAGGTGAAGCCTTACCCTCACAACTAGCCAGCGAATTATTGGAAAGATGTGAATCATTATGGAATATGTACGGTCCAACAGAAACCACTATCTGGTCAGCCGTATCTGAGATTAAGACAGATAGTCAACTGATAAGCATTGGTAATGGTATTGCCAACACACAACTATATATCCTAGACCAATCAAGTCAATTAGTACCAGTAGGAGTAGTAGGGGAGTTATGTATTGGTGGGATGGGATTAGCAAGAGGCTATTTTGAGCGTCCTGAGTTAAATAAAGAAAAATTTATCTATAACCCCTTTAGTGAAGAAGAAAGTCGGATCTATAGAACTGGGGACTTAGCCAGATATTTACCCAATGGAGAGATAGAATATCTTGGTCGTATAGACAACCAAGTTAAAATACGAGGTTTCCGTATTGAGCTAGGAGAAATTGAAACACAAATAGCTCAATATACAGCAGTAAAAGAAGCCGTGGTAATAGCGAGGGAAGATATAGCAGGAGATAAAAGATTAGTTGCTTATCTTGTTCCTCAAGAAGAGTTAGCAGTTAATCCCAGTGAGTTGAGGGAATTTTTAGGAGAAAAACTGCCTAATTACATGATTCCCAGTGCTTTTGTCACGTTGGAAGAATTCCCCTTAACCCCCAATGGCAAGATTGATCGCAAAGCATTACCGGAACCTCAAGAAACAGAAATATTATCAGAAGAAATAGTCCTCCCCTCAACACCAATTGAGGAATTATTGGCAGGTATTTGGTCAAAAATATTGGGCATAGAAACAGTAGGGGTTCATAACAATTTCTTTGAATTAGGAGGACATTCCCTAATTGCTACTCGTGTTGTTTCCCAAATTCGACAAGTATTTAACGTAGAACTTCCTTTACGTAGTTTATTTGAAAAACCGACCATTGCTGAGTTAGCCAAAGAAATTGAAAAAGTAATCAATTCAGATGTAGAGGTTGAGTTCGTTAGTATTGAAAGAGTTTCTCGGAATAGAGAATTACCCCTATCCTTTGCCCAACAAAGACTGTGGTTTTTAGCTGAACTAGAACCAGATAGTCCCTTTTACAACATCTCTGGGGCAGTTAAATTACAAGGACGATTAAATGTAGAAGCCTTAGAACAAAGCTTCAACGAAATAGTCCGTCGTCATGAAAACCTGAGAACCAATTTCCAAACCAGAGACGGTCAAGCAGTAGCAGTAATTTCCCCTGAAAGACCCTTAAATCTATCAACAGTAGATATTAGCTCTCTCAATGGTTCAACTCAAGAAGAACAAGTAAGACAAGAGATTACAAAAGAGGCAGAAAAACCCTTTGATATTAGCAAAGACCTTCTACTCAGAATAAAACTATTACATCTTGGAGAAGAAGAAAATATAGTCTTAGTGACCATGCACCACATCATCTCTGATGGTTGGTCAATGGGTGTCTTCATCAAAGAACTAGGAACACTTTATACGAACTTCTGTAACCAAGAACCCATTTCCCTCCAAGAACTACCAATACAATACGTGGACTTTGCAGCGTGGCAAAGAGAATGGTTACAAGGAGAAGTCCTAGAAAATCAAGTTTCTTATTGGCTCAAACAATTAGAAAACACACCAAAACTATTAGAATTACCCACAAATAAGCCAAGACCTGCAATTCAAACCTTTAATGGTGCAACCCATTCATTCGAGTTATCAAAAGAACTCTCTTTAGCTCTAAATAAATTGAGCCAGCAGAAGGGAAGCACCTTATTTATGACTCTCTTGGCAGGTTTCCAAACACTGCTATGGCGTTATACGGCACAAGAAGATGTTGTAGTAGGTTCCCCAATTGCTAACCGTAATCGAGGAGAAATAGAAGGGCTAATTGGCTTTTTTGTCAACACCTTAGTATTGAGAACAAACTTAGCAGAAAATCCCAGTTTCTCTGAATTATTAGAACAGGTTAGAGAAGTAACATTAGGAGCATACAGCCATCAAGATGTACCCTTTGAGTTATTAGTAGAAAGACTACAACCAGAAAGGGATTTAAGTCATAGTCCACTCTTTCAAGTGATGTTTGTGCTTCAAAATGCACCCATGTCAGCCTTAGAATTACCAGGTGTAACTTTAACCTCATTAGAAAATAAGCATCAGACAGCTAAGTTTGATTTAAGTCTGTACATGACAGAAACAGAATCAGGTTTAGTGGGTAGTTTTAAATACAATACAGATTTATTTGAGGAAGAGACAATTACGAGAATGGTGGGACATTTAGAAAGATTATTGTCAGCCATTGTTGCTAACCCACAACAGCGTTTGTCAGACTTACCTTTACTTAGTGAACCAGAGCAACATCAATTATTGTCTGAATGGAATGAGACAAAAGTTGAATATTCTTCCTTATGCGTTCATCAGTTATTTGAAGTTCAGGTAGAAAAAACACCATTAGCAGTAGCAGTAGAATTTGAAGACCAAAAATTAACTTATCACGAACTGAATAGAAAAGCTAATCAACTCGCTCATTATCTGCGTTCTTTGGGAGTAAAACCAGAGGTATTAGTAGGAATTTGTGTAGAACGTTCTTTAGAAATGGTGATTGGGCTATTAGCCATCCTTAAAGCAGGAGGAGCATATCTACCATTAGACCCTAATTATCCTCAAGAAAGAATCCAATTTATCCTAGAAGAAACCCAAGTCCCAGTATTGCTAACCCAAGCATCTCTTATGGATACAATGCCAGAAAACACAGCGCAGTTGGTTTGTATAGAGAAGAATAGTCCCGATATTGAACAACAAAGTCAAGACAATCTTATTTCAAACTTAACAACTGATAATTTAGCCTATACCATCTACACATCAGGTTCCACAGGGCAACCCAAAGGGGTACAAATTCCCCACAGTTCCTTCAGTAACTTTTTGTTCTCCATGAAAGAAGAACCAGGGTTAAGCTCAAAAGATACCTTGTTAGCAGTAACCACTTATTCCTTTGATATTGCCGCCTTAGAATTATTCTTACCCTTGATAGTTGGCGCACGTTTAATAGTCGCTTCTCAGGAGATAGTTGCAGACGGAACCCAGTTATTAGCCAAACTAACAGACTCAAAAACCACCGTGATGCAAGCCACACCTGCCACCTGGAAGCTACTCATAGCAGCAGGTTGGGAGGGGAATGAGCAACTAAAAGTTCTCTGTGGAGGTGAAGCCTTACCCTCACAACTAGCCAGCGAATTATTGGAAAGATGTGAATCATTATGGAATATGTACGGTCCAACAGAAACCACTATCTGGTCAGCCGTATCTGAGATTAAGACAGATAGTCAACTGATAAGCATTGGTAATGGTATTGCCAACACACAACTATATATCCTAGACCAATCAAGTCAATTAGTACCAGTAGGGGTAGTAGGAGAGTTATGTATTGGTGGGGAGGGATTAGCAAGAGGCTATTTTCAGCGTCGGGAGTTAAATAAAGAAAAATTTATCTATAACCCCTTTAGTGAAGAAGAAAGTCGGATCTATAGAACTGGGGACTTAGCCAGATATTTACCCAATGGAGAGATAGAATATCTTGGTCGTATAGACAACCAAGTTAAAATACGAGGTTTCCGTATTGAGCTAGGAGAAATTGAAACACAAATAGCTCAATATACAGCAGTAAAAGAAGCCGTGGTAATAGCGAGGGAAGATATAGCAGGGGATAAAAGATTAGTAGCTTATATTGTTCCTCAAGAAGAGTTAGCAGTTAATCCCAGTGAGTTGAGGGAATTTTTAGGAGAAAAACTGCCTAATTATATGATTCCCAGTGCTTTTGTCATGTTAGAAAAATTACCCCTAACACCCAATGGCAAGATTGATCGTAAAGCATTACCAGTACCTGAAAAAACACCAATATCATCAAATGAGATAGTGCTTCCCTCAACACCTATAGAGGAGTTATTAGCAGGTATTTGGACTGAAATATTGGGGATAGAAACAGTAGGGATTCATAATGACTTCTTTGAATTAGGAGGACATTCCTTAATTGCTACTCGTATTATGTCCCAAATTCGACAAGTATTTAACGTAGATATTCCCCTGCGTAATTTATTTGAAAAACCTACTATTGCTGAGTTAGCAAAAGAAATAGAAAAAGTAATTAATTCAGATGTAGGGGTTGAAGTCGTTAGTATTGAAAGAGTTTCTCGTGAGCAAGAATTACCCCTATCTTTTGCTCAACAAAGACTATGGTTTTTGGCACAAATAGAACCAGACAGTCCATTTTATAATATGTCCAGTACGATAGAAGTTGAAGGTTCTATTAATGTTGCAGTCTTAGAACAAAGCTTTAACGAAATTATCCGTCGCCATGAATCTTTACGTACTACCTTTGCTATGGGAGAAAATGGTCCCATACAAATAATTGCGCCTGAACAAAGCATCAAAATTACAACCATTGACTTGCATAATTTAGATGTTAATGAGCAAACGGAACAGGTGCAGAAACTGGCATTGGAAGAAGCTCAAACACCTTTTAACTTAGCAGATGGTTTATTAATACGAATCAGTCTATTACAGTTAGGGGAAAGAAAAAATGTATTGTTACTTAACATACATCACATCATCTCTGATGCTTGGTCAATGGGTGTATTGGTCAAAGAATTAGCAACATTTTACGAAAATTTGGTCAATGACAAGCCGGTACAATTACCTGAACTTCCCATCCAATATGCAGACTTTGCTGTTTGGCAACGACAACCATTACAAGCCGAAAAATTAGACAAACAACTGGCTTACTGGAGACAACAACTGAGTGGGGTTCCTGATAGCTTTAATATCCCAACAGATAAACCCAGACCTGAGCTTCAAACATTTCGAGGTGCAGTTAGCGAGTTTAGCCTATCTACCGAATTATCTGAAAAGGTTACCCATTTAAGTCGTCAAGAAGGGGTCACTTTATTTATGACTTTGCTGGCTACGTTGCAACTATTACTCTACAAATATAAAAAACAAAAAGATGTTTTGGTGGGAACGGATGTTGCTAATCGTAACTATAAAGAAGTTGAATCATTAATCGGTTTCTTTATCAATATTTTGGTTTTACGGGCTAATTTTTCTGGTAATCCCACTTTTCGAGAATTACTAGAACAGGTACGCGAGGTGACTTTGGGAGCTTATGCAAACCAAGACTTTCCCTTTACCAAATTAGTAGAAACTGTGCGTCCAGAAAGGAATCTCAGCCGTACACCTTTATTCCAAGTCTTATTTGTTCTTAATAATACCCCCATACCTCAATTAGAAGTTTCTGGTCTAAAATTTACGCCTCTCATGGTTGATACAGAAACAAGTAAATTTGATATGGCTTTATTTGTTTCAGAGACAGAAACAGGTTTGAAAGGGATGTGGCAATATAACAGCGATCTTTTCGATCTTTCCACAATGACTCGCCTCTCAGCACAATTTGAGACCCTTCTTAATAACATTGTTAATCAACCAAATACCAGTATTGAATCCTTAGAAATACTAACAAAAGAGGAACAAGACAAAATGAAATTAGCACAGACTAAAAACAAAAAAGCCAGGTTAATGAAGTTAACTAAGATTAAACCCAAAGCAGTCAATGTTCCAAAAAAATTAGTTAATACCTCTTTGCTTGACCCAGATAACTTATTACCCCTAGTAATAGAACCTGATCACGAAGATACTCAACTAGCAGGATGGGCTAAAAATCAGAAAGAATTTATTGAAAGCAAATTACTTGAACATGGAGCAATTTTATTCAGAGACTTTAAAATTGATTCAGCAACTGAATTTGAAAACTTCGCAAGTGCTATCTGTCCCAATTTATTTGGAGAATATGGAGATTTACCTCGTGAAAATTCCGAAGGAAAGGTTTATGGAGCCACTGTTTACCCAGCAGATAAATCTATTTTATTCCACAATGAAAGCTCCCATTTACAAACTTGGCCGATGAAAATTTGGTTTTTCTGTATGCACCCAGCAGAGCAAGGAGGCGAAACTCCAATTGTGGATTGTCGTAAAATTTATCGCTCACTTAATCCTCAATTGCGAGAAAGATTAGAGCAGAAACAATTGATGTATGGTCGGAACTTTATCCGAGGAGTAGATGTTAGTTGGGAGGAATTCTTTAAAACTAGCGACCGCCAAGAAGTAGAAAATTATTGTCGTCAAAATGCACTAGAATTTGAATGGTTATCTGATAATAATTTGAGAACTCGTTCCTATCGACAAGCTATTACAAAACATCCTCAAACTGGAGAAATGGTATTTTTTAACCAGATTCAGTTACATCACATCTCATTTTTAGAGCCATCTATTCAAGAATCACTATTATCCTTATTCGGTGAAGAAAATCTACCGCGTAATGTTTATTATGGAGATGGTTCCCCCATAGAAAAGTCGGTTATTGACGAAATAACAGAAGTTTATCAAAGGTTAAAGGTGACTTTTTCTTGGAATAAAGGAGATATTTTAATGCTTGATAATATGTTAACGGTTCATAGTCGAAATCCCTATATTGGCTATCGAAAAATCCTAGTAGCGATGGGGGAAATCAATAATAAGAATAATATAAAAGGAGGACATAATGTATAAAAAATAAATGCTTCATTTATGGGATTCTTCAGACTTATTGGGTACACACTATTTCTGGCTTATCCCTTAAAGCTTTCCTCTTTCTGCCACACAAGTATAAATAGGTTTCATATACTTTTCCAAACAACTTATTAACAACACAATCACACATTTAAAAAAAAATGACAGAATTAACAACTAATGAAGGTTTTAGACTATCACCACAACAAAGACGTTTGTGGTCGTTACAAAAACAATCTTCTCCCTGTAAAGTTCAATGTACAATTCGACTAACAGGTGATATAAATCTCTCCTGTTTAAAGTCAGCAGTAGGCACGATCATTAAAAAACATGAAGTTTTAAGGACGAAATTTTATACTCAACCTGAACTAAAATGGCCTCTACAGGTGATTAGTGATTCTGATTATTTTTCTTGGTTTGATATTGATTTAAGTAATAAAAAGCCTGAAGAGCAAAAAGAATATATAGAAAAAATATTGCTAACGGAAAGACAAAGTAATACCGATGTTATTGTTAGTGCTTATTTATTCAATTTAGGTAAAGATGAATATTTACTGTTATTTAGTTTCCTAGGAATGAATGCTGATACAATCACTTTAAATAATTTAGTATCAGAAATTGGTCAAGATTATGTCGCTAATCTTTCTAAAAATGATTACGTGACTGAGGAGAATGATGTACTTCAATACCTGCAATTTTCTGAATGGCAAAACCAATTACTAGAAGATGAAGAAGAACCAGATAATCAAGCAGGTAAACAGTATTGGAGTGAGCAAAGTTCTGAACCCTTAAAAACTTTAGTCGCCCCTTGTGAATATAAAAATGAGAAAAATAAATCTGAATTAGATTATAATTTTGTTAACAAGGAAATTCCTTCATCTATTGTTAACAGTCTTCTTCAAGTAGCTGATAAGCATGAAGCATCAATTGAGAGCATTTTATTAACAGCTTGGTCTTTACTAATACGAAGAATTACTAATCAAGAAGAGTTGATTATTGGGACAGCTTTTCATGGAAGGGAATATGAAGAGGTAGAAAACTGTTTCGGGTTGTTGGCTAAATATTTACCTATTAATATTTCTCTACAATCTCAAGATAAATTAACAGAGATTGTTGCTCAGGTACAAGAAGCGATCGCCAATAATATTGAGTGGCAAGATTACTTTAATTATTTTGAAAATTTAGAGGATACTAATTATCCAGTGGGATTTGAATTTGCTGAACTACCGCATAAATATATTGTTGCTGATGTTAGTTTTGCAGTTGAACAATATTATGTTTGTTTAGAGTCATTTGATATTAGTCTTAATTGTTATCAGGATCAAGATAAAATTTTGACTAACTTTTTATATAATTCTAATTATTATGAAAGGAAACAAGTAGAATACTTAGCAGAACAGTTTTTAACATTATTAGAAAGTCTCATTAATAATTCTGAACAAACAATATCACAGTTTAAAATTATCAGTGATCGCCAGGAAGAACAGTTATTAGTTAAATTTAATCAAACGACTAAACAACATCATCAAGGAACCTTATGTCTTCATGAACGATTTACGCAGCAAGCAAAACAAACACCAGATAATGTTGCTGTTGTATTCGAGGAGGAAAAATTAACGTATAGAGAACTCAATAATCAAGCAGAGAAATTAGCTGATTCCCTACAACAGTTAGGAGTGGAACCAAATGTATTAGTGGGAATTTTTCTAGATAGGTCTCATCTTTCCATTGTTGCCATTTTAGCAGTTTTCAAAGCAGGAGGGGCTTATTTACCATTAGATTCAAAAATGCCAGAAGAACGTTTGCATGGGATTTTAGAAGATGCTCAAGTACAAGTTTTATTAACAGAAGAAAAACTAGCTTCTCGTTTACCATCAGAGACAGCACAAGTATTATGTATAGATTCTCAACCCACCACTGTTGAGAAGTTCCAAAATAGCGATCAAAATCTTACGCCTAACGATCTAGCTTATGTTATTTACACCTCTGGTTCCACTGGTAAACCCAAAGGAGTTGCAGTAGAACATCGTCAACTATGTAACTATTTTAATAGTATTATTGAGCGACTAGACTTACCCGAAACAGCTAGTTTTGCCACGCTTTCCACTTTCTCCGCTGATTTAGGCAACACAATTATCTTTTCTGCTTTGTGTACAGGGGGATGTTTACACATTATCGCTCAAGAAAGGATTACCAATCCCATAACCTTAGCAGAGTATTTTCGTAACCATCCCATCGACTGTTTTAAAATCGTTCCGTCTCATTTGAACGCACTTTTAACAACAGTTAATGCTGAAGATATCTTACCCTCTAAATTACTGATTTTAGGGGGTGAATCTCTGAGTTGGTCTTTGGTCAAACAAATTCAGGAACTACAACCAAATTGTCGTATTTTGAATCATTATGGACCAACAGAAACAACCATTGGTGTACTAACCTTTAAAGTCCCACAAGAAGAGCATCAATACGCAGCAACAGTGCCTATTGGTCGTCCCCTTGATAATACCCAGATATATTTACTTGATGAGTATTTACAACCGGTTCCCCTGTTAACACCTGGAGAAATTTATATTGGTGGGGCCAACCTGTCGCGAGGTTATTACAACCGTCCTGAACTAACCGAAGAACGCTTTATTATCAATCCTTTTGATCAATCAACTCGCTTGTATAAAACCGGTGATGTGGGACGATATCTGCCAGATGGTAGTATTGAATTTTTAGGAAGAAGCGATCGCCAAGTCAAGATTCATGGTTTCCGTATAGAGTTAGGAGAAATCGAAGCTGTTCTATCTCAACATCCATCTGTCAAACAAGCGGTAGTTACTGTACCAAAAGATGAAAAAGGTAATCAGCGATTAGTTGCTTATGTGGTGTTAGGTTCTCATAACACTGACGACTTACAAGACTTTGTGAGGATAAGACTACCTCAATATATGGTGCCTCATCGGTTTGTCACCCTCAAAACCATACCTGTTACTGCCAACGGAAAAATAGACTATAAGGCATTACCAGCACCAAAAGAGGAAAATGATTATGTTGCGCCAAATACTCCCCAAGAAGAAACATTAGCAACAATTTGGGCTGAAATTCTCGGGTTAGAAAGAGTTAGTATTGATGATAACTTTTTCCAGCTAGGGGGTGATTCAATTATAAGTATTCAGGTCATCTCCAAAGCAAATCAGATGGGGTTGCAACTCACTCCGCAACAGTTGTTTGAGTATCCAACAATTACACAGTTGGCAGCAGTGGCCAAAACCAGGGAATCTATCAAAACTGAAACAGGTCCAGTAATTGGAGAAGCACCCCTGACCCCCATACAACATTGGTTTTTTGCTCAAGAATTGGCTGATTCCCACCACTGGAATCAATCAGTATTTCTAGAGATAAAGCAAGGTTTAGATTTTCAGGTATTGGAGAAAGTTGTCAAACAATTGCTTGAACATCATGATGTACTACGACAGCATTTTGAAGAAACAGAACAAGGTTGGCAACAAGTTAATGTTCCACCTGATGAGAGAGTACCAGTTTCAAGAATCGATTTATCAGGGGAATTAGCAACTAACCAAGAAGAGACAATAGCATCTATAGAAGCGGAGTTACAAGCTAGTCTTAATTTATCTAGTGGACCATTAATTAAAGTTGCTTATTTCGATCTAGGCCAAGACACTCCAGGGAAACTATTGATAATCATTCACCATTTAGTGGTTGATGGTGTATCTTGGAGGGTTTTATTAGAAGATATGCAAACCGCTTATCAGCAACTTAGCCAAGGGGAAGAAGAAATTAATCTACCAATAAAAACCACATCCTTCAAACGATGGGCGGAAAAATTAAACGAATTTGCTGATTCTTCAGATGTGCTTAAGGAACTAGAATACTGGCAGAGTCAAACCCCAAACCCCATTATTTCTTTACCCACGGATTTTTCCTTTTCCCAAGAGCAAACAGCTAATACATTAGCTTCTGCAAGAACCATATCAGTTTTACTAACTCCTCAAGAAACTCAAGACTTACTCCAAGAAGTTCCTAAAGCTTATAATACTCAAATTAATGATGTATTATTGACGGCATTAGTTCAGTCTTACTGTCAATGGACGAAAGGTAATTCACTTTACTTAACCTTGGAAGGCCATGGACGAGAAGACATATTTTCCGATGTCAACTTATCGCGCACAATAGGTTGGTTTACCACTCACTTTCCTGTTCTTCTCAGCTTAGAAAGTGCTTCATCTCCTGGAGATGCTCTTAAAACAATTAAAGAACAATTGCGGAGAATTCCTAAAAATGACATGAACTATGGCCTTTTAAAATACATTAACAAAAATAGTCCTTTTAAAAGCACACCTCAACCTGAATTAAAATTCAACTATTTGGGTCAGTTTAACCAGGTATTTCAAGAAACTTCTATTTTTCAACCGACTTCCAGAAAGACTAAGCTAGACCGTAGTCAGCGAGGGTCTCGTAGCTATTTACTAGAGATTGACGGTTTAGTAGGTAATGGACAGTTCAAATTTAACTGGACTTATAGTCAGGATATTCATGACTCCAATACCATTGAAAGTTTCGCAGAGAACTTTACCCAAGCACTACGTAACATAATTGCCCATTGCCAAGATCCAGAAGTAGGAGGTTATACTCCTTCAGACTTTCCAGAAGCAGAAGTAAGTCAAACAGAACTTGACCAACTACTTGCCAAAATTGGTCAAATAGATGGGTAATAAATGTTGATATTCTCATTGCCTAATAAAGGCAGTGAGTCCTAACTCCTACAAACTTAATTTTAACCTTCCCTAACCTTGAGATTTCCCAGATGAAAACAGACAACATCCAAGACATATACCAACTTTCGCCAGCACAGCAAGGATTACTTTTTCATACTCTTTATGCCCCTGAATCAACTGCATATTGCGATCAGTATAGAATAGGCTTTAAAGGTGATTTTAATACTTCAAATTTTGAGAAAGCATGGCAAATAACAACCGAACGTCACGCCGCTTTTCGTACCTGTTTTTTCTGGGAAGAAGTCAAAGAACCAGTGCAAGTAGTGTATCGAAAAGTGACACTAGAAATAGAGAATATTGACTGGAGAGACATTGATGCAGAAACGCAAGAAGAGAAATTAGATATATTTTTAAAAGCTGATCAACGTCGCAGTTATGAACTTTCAAAACCGCCTTTAATGCGTCTAGTGTTAATTCAAACAGATGAAGATGGTTATCAATTTATTTGGAGTAACCATCATATTCTCTTTGATGGTTGGTCGCGATTTATATTGTTTAAAGAAGTTTTAGAAATATACCAAGCATTAAATAATGGGAACCCAATAAAACTCCAAACCCCTTTCCCTTACCGAAAATATATTGCTTGGTTGCGAGAGCAAAATTTATCTGAAGCAGAAGCTTTCTGGCGACAGGAACTTCAAGGCGTAACTGCATCCACACCCTTAGTGGTAGATAAATTAACCAGTAGTACATCCGAGACGGAAGAATATATCGAGGAGGATGTTGTCTTATCCCTAGAAAACACAGAGAAACTTAAGGCTCTGGCACAACAAAATCAATTAACCATCAATACTCTGATCCAAGGGGTTTGGGCTTTATTGTTGAACCGTTATATTGGGGACGATAATGTTATTTTTGGGGCAACTACTTCTGGTCGTCCCATCAACTTACCAGGGGTAGAATCAGCCGTTGGTTTATTTATTAATAGTTTGCCAGTACGGGCAAAGGTTAATCAAGACGATTTACTTATACCCTGGTTGAAAACACTTCAAACCGAACAAGCAAAGGCTCGTCAATATGAGTGGTGTCCGATGGTACAAATTCAAGGATGGAGTGAAATACCAAAAGGAATACCATTATTTAATAGTTTGGTTATTTTTGAAAATTACCCCGTAGATACTGCGTTGAGTCAAAGAAACGAAAACTTACAAATTGCTGATTTTAAAGTTATTAATCGAACAAATTATCCTTTAACTATTCTCGTTAGCTGTAAGAAACAGTTATCCTTCAAAGTTATCTATGATCTAAGCTCTTTTGCTCCTGCTACTATTAAGCGGATGTTGGGACATTTGCAGACATTATTATCAGCAATGCTTGCTAACCCACAACAATGTTTGTCAGATTTACCTTTACTAACAGAAACTGAGCGACATCAATTACTTTATGAGTGGAATAATACAAAAGTTGAGTATTCCCAAGATCAATGTATCCATCAATTATTTGAAGCTCAGGCAGAAAAAACACCCCATGCAGTAGCAGTAGAGTTTGAAGACCAAAAATTAACTTATCAGCAACTCAATACAAAAGCTAATCAACTCGCCCATTATTTGCGTTCTTTAGGAGTCAAACCAGAGGTATTAGTCGGAATTTGTGTGGAACGCTCTTTAGAGATGGTGATTGGACTCTTAGCCATCCTCAAAGCAGGAGGAGCTTATGTTCCTATCGAGCCAACTTACCCAACTGAGCGTATTCAGTATTTGCTCGAAGATTCCAAGGTTGCGATTTTATTGACTCAAAACCATTTAACAACAACCTTACCTGAGTATCAAGGGCGTATTATTTGTTTAGATACAAAGTCTGAACTGATGTCAAATGGGGGTAAACAGAACCTTGTTAGTGAATTATCAATCGATAATTTAATCTACATCATTTATACTTCAGGCTCCACAGGAAAACCAAAGGGAACCATGAACACTCATCAAGGAGTTGTTAATCGTTTACTTTGGATGCAGGATACTTATCAATTAACTACAAGAGATCGAGTCTTGCAAAAAACCCCCTTTAGTTTTGATGTATCTGCTTGGGAGTTCTGGTGGCCATTGATGACGGGAGCTTGTTTAGTTGTTGCTCAACCAGAAGGACATAAAGACCCCACCTATCTTATTAAGCTGATCAAAGAACAACAAATAACAATCCTTCATTTCGTTCCTTCAATGTTGCAAATTTTTCTTGAAGAAGCTGATGAGGAATCATGTAGTAGTTTGAGAAAAGTATTTTCTAGCGGAGAAGCACTGACAGTTGCATTGGAAGAAAAGTTCTTTAGCCGTCTGAAAGCAGAATTACACAATCTTTATGGACCAACAGAAGCAGCTATTGATGTCACCTTCTGGCAGTGCCAAGCCAATAGTCAACGCTCAAGTGTACCCATTGGTCGTCCTATAGCTAATACTCAGACATACATTTTAGATGTTAATTTGCAGCCGGTTCCAGTGGGTGTACCAGGAGAATTGTATTTAGGAGGTGTACAATTAGCACGGGGTTATCTTAATCGTCCAGAATTAACGGCAGAAAGATTTATTGAGAATCCATTTAGGGAAAACTTTGGCTATTCGCGTTTATACAAGACAGGAGATTTAGTTTGTTATCTACCCGATGGCAATATTGAGTATTTAGGAAGATTAGATAACCAAGTTAAAATACGAGGTCTGCGTATTGAATTAGGAGAAATTGAAGCACAAATCGCTCAATACGAAACAGTTAAAGAAGCCGTAGTGATAGCCAAAGAGAAGATAGCAGGGGATAAAAGATTAGTCGCTTATCTTGTTCCTCAAGAAGAGTCAACAGTTAACTCTAGTAAGTTGAGGAAATTTTTAAGAGAAAAACTGCCTAACTATATGATTCCCAGTGCTTTTGTAACATTAGAAGAATTACCTCTAACACCCAATGGCAAGATTGATCGTAAAGCCTTACCTGATGATATTGGAACACAAATATCATCAGATGAGATAGTGCTTCCCTCAACACCTATTGAGAACTTATTAGCAGGTATTTGGGCTGAAATATTGGGGATAGAAACAGTAGGGATTAATAATAACTTCTTTGAATTAGGAGGACATTCCTTAATTGCTACTCGTGTAATTTCTCAAATTCGACAAGTATTTAAAGTAGATATTCCTATTCGTTATTTATTTGAAAAACCCACTATTACCCAATTAGCAGAAGAAATTGAGAAAGCAATTAAGTTAGATACCCCTATCGAAGTAACCAGTATTAAACGAGTATCTCGTGAACAAGAATTACCCCTATCCTATGCCCAACAGAGACTATGGTTTCTTACTCAATTAGACCCTGATAGTCCTGCGTATAATCTTCATTTTTGTCTTCGTCTCTCAGGTCCACTTAACATAGACGCACTGTCAGCAAGCATTAATGAAATTGTGAAACGACATGAAGTATTACGGACGAATTTTACTGCTGTTGAGGGTCAACCCTTTCAAGTCATAAATCCTGAGTCTAATCTCCCCATTCCAATGATCGATTTAAGGGATTTTACTCCATTGGAACAGGAAAAGGAGATATATCACTTAGCTAAAAAAGATGTATCACAACCGTTTGATTTAGAGAACTCTCCTTTATTACGAGTAACTTTGCTGAAATTAAATACAGAAGATCATGTCATATTGCTAACAATGCACCATATCATATCAGATGCTTGGTCTATGGGAGTATTTGTTGAGGAAATAGCCCAATTGTATCCATCATTTTCCGCAGGAAAAACCCCCACACTTGCAGAATTGCCGATCCAGTATGCAGATTTTGCTGTTTGGCAACGCCAATGGTTACAGGGAGAAGTTTTACAAACCCAGCTTGATTACTGGAAGCAACAATTAGGAGATACCTATACTCCGTTAACATTTCCTCAGTCATCTTCTGGTTCAAAGGTTAAAACAAATAAGGGGGCAAAACAATCCTTTATGTTGTCAAAAGACCTAACCGAAGCTATCAATTTATTGTGTCGTCAAGAAGGGGTAACCTTATATATGACCCTGCTGAGTGTCTTCCAAGTGTTACTCCATTATTTTACAGGTGCCGAGGACATTCGTGTTGGTTCACCAATCGCTAATCGTAATCGAGTTGAAATTGAAAAATTGATTGGATTTTTTATTAATACTTTGGTTTTACGTATTGACTTATCTGGGAATCCTAGTTTTCGAGAACTATTAGTACGAGCGCGCAAAGTTACCTTAGACGCTTATGCTAATCAAGATGTCCCTTTTGAAAAATTAGTAGAGGAACTACAACCAGAAAGAAATCTCCATGATAATCCCCTATATCATGCCTGGTTCGTTCTCCAAAATACACCAACACCGAAGGTAGAGTTATCTGATTTAACCCTCACATCCTTTGACATTGAAAAGGATGCGGTGCGACACGATCTACTTTTGGGAATGTCGGAAACTTCAGAAGGGCTTGGTGGCGAATTTAAGTATAAAACTGACTTGTTTCCTGAGGCGACTATTGCTCAATTCATTGAACATTTAAAAGTAGTTTTACAACAGATTGTAGAGCAACCAAATACTACTATTCAGGAAATTTCTACCATGCTAATTAAAAAAGATGAACAACAACAACAAATACAAAAACAAAAACTTCAAGCAAAAGAAATTGACAAATTAAAAACAATCAGGAGAAGAACTATTCGGAGCTAAATCAACTTCAAATCTGAGTTTGGTATTGAGATTTAATCTTTTTTTAATACAATCAGAGTTTTAAAATACCAAAACCCTTACCCCATAAGTAGTCGGACATAAATAAACAGCACTGTATTAAGAAATATTAATCAGTCTAAAAACCTTATCTTTTACCTGTTCGCCGTTCCCTGTTCCCTTGCCTGACAATTAACTTTAAATATGTCTGACTACTTATCTAACAAAACTAAACAATGAAACCACTATTGAGAAAATTTAACAATGAACAAAGTAGATTTTAAACAAAAGCTCAAGAAATTAGGGACAGTTAGGCGTAAATCTATCAGTGTGTCCCAAGAGGATTTAATTCGGACATCTTATTTACAATCAGATGATTCTCTTCCATTAGTTGTTCAACCCAAAGTTGCTGCTTTAAACTTGGCAACTTGGAGTGAGCATAATCGAGTTTTGATTGAGAATAAATTATCAAAACAGGGAGCAATTCTTTTTCGAGATTTTCAGTTAAAAGATGTAATTGAATTCCAAAAATTTATTCAAGAAATTTCTGAAAACATACTGGAATATTCTTATCGATCAACACCCCGTAGTAATGTTTCAGACAAGATTTATACTTCTACTGAATATCCCGCTAAGCATCATATTCTCCTCCATAATGAGATGTCTTATTCTCGTAAATGGCCGATAAAAATCGCCTTTTATTGTATCAAGAAAGCTAACGAAGGTGGAGAAACTCCTATTGCTGATAGTCGTAAAGTTTTTGCCCGTATCAACACAAAAATTAAAGAAAAATTTATGGATAAAAAGGTAATGTATGTGCGAAATTACGGGGCAGGATTAGATTTAACCTGGCAAAACGCATTTAATACTAACGACAAATCAGAAGTTGAAACCTATTGTCATCAAGCAGGAATTGAATTAGAATGGCGTGATAAGGATAATTCTGATGTTGACCTAAGAACTCGTCAAGTTTGTCAAGTCATTACCAAACATCCTAAAACATTAGAAACAGTTTGGTTTAATCAGGCTCACTTATTCCATATTTCCAATATAGAACCAACAGTTCGTGAACAACTTTTGGCAAATTTTCAAGAAGAAGATTTACCCCGCAATGTTTATTATGGGGATGGGTCTAAGATTGAGAATTCTATATTAGAGGAGATTCGAGAAATCTATCAACAAGAATCAATCATATTTCCTTGGCAAGAGGGCGATGTATTGTTGCTAGATAATTTGCTTTATGCTCACGGAAGAAGACCATTTAAAGGTTCACGTCGTGTGGTTGTAGGAATGGCTAACTAGAACAATTATTCCTCACATCTTGCACCTGACCTTGAATAATCGATTTTCACTTAAATGATAAGGTATTTTATCGGTTTTCAAACTTTTTAAAATCGTTTTATCGATACTCAAAAAAGCTTGGTGTAAGATGTCAGTATCAGAAAATTTATTCTTAATTTTACCAGGTATTTATTATGGAAAACGAACAACTACAAGGTTTTAGATTATCACCTCAACAAAATCATATATGGCTTTCCCAACAAAATGAGAATATATTATCTCATCGTGTTCAATGTGCGGTAACAATTACGGGAGATTTAGATGTTGAGGTATTAGAAACTGCTTTACAAAACATTGTGGATCAATACGAAGTTTTCCGAACTCGTTTTTCCTGTCTTCCTGGAATGACAGTCCCTTTACAAATAATAGCTGACAACGAAAAAGTTTGTATTAACAAATTAAATCTAGTTGATTTGTCTCAGGAAGAGCAAGAAGATATAGTTGAATTAACATTTACTAAATTAAAAGAAAAGTCTTTTCAATTTGAGGAGAGAAATCCTTTACACATAGAACTGTTAACTTTATCAACAACAAAGCATACATTAATATTGAGTTTATCGGCCTTAATTGCAGATAGTTTTTCTCTCAGGAATTTGGTAGAAAAAATTAGTTGTTTCTATGAAGCTTGTTTGAGAAATCAAGATATTATTGATGAACCCATTCACTATGTAGATATTGCTGAATGGCAAAATGACCTTTTAGAGTCACCAGAGTCTGAATTTGGGAAAGAATATTGGCTCAAACAAAACATAAACTTAAGTGATAACTTGTCACCTTGGTTTGAAAATAAACAAGGTCTGACTTCACCACTTAAAACTATTGATTTTACTTCCAATATCAATAGTGAACTACTTCAGAAAATTGAATTATTAGCTGAGATATATAATGTTAATCAATCTAACGTTTTCCTAGCTTGTTGGCTAATCTTACTTGGAAGAATTAGCAACCAATCTGATATTTTTATTGGGATAGGTAGCGATGGGAGGAAATATGAGCAACTAATGGAAGTATTAGGACCTTTAGCTAAATATCTACCCCTTTCATATCAATTAGAATCAGATTCAAAATTTAGCCAAGTCTTAAAAAATATCAATGAATTAGTCGAAAATTCCTGCGAAATGCAAGAATATTTTGAGTGGGCAAAAACAGAAAATACTGAACTCTTTTGTCCAGTTGTTTTTGAATTTGAAGAATTTCCAGAAGAATATACTACATCAAACCTATCTTTTTCTTTTGAGCAGCAATATTCTTGCATTGATAATTTCAAACTGAAATTGTCTTGTTTGCGGAAAAAAGAAACTCTAATTACCAAATTTTATTTTGATTCTAGTCGATATAATGCTGAAGATATCAAAACTGTATCAGAACAGTTTCAAAATTTATTGCAAAGTGCAGTTAAAAATCCCGAAATTCTCATTGGCAAGCTAGATATTTTGAACCCTAACCAAAAACAAAAATTCTTAGTTGAGTTCAATGATACAGAGAAACAATACCAACCAGAGCAATGTATTCACAAACTATTTGAGGAACAAGTAAAACGTACACCTGATAAGGTTGCTGTTGTATTTGAAGAACAGCAATTAACTTACAACGAATTAAATGTAAAGGCTAATCAATTAGCAAATTATTTACAGAATCAAGGTATTAAGCCAGATAGTTTAGTAGGAGTTTATTTAGAGCGATCGCTCTTATTTGTTATTGCGATACTCGCTATCCTTAAAGCAGGTGGAGCTTATCTTCCCCTAGATCCGGCACTGCCAGCAGAAAGTGTAGTCTATCGAATAGAAGATGCTAAAACACCCATAATTATCACACAAGAATCCTTACTGAAAAAAATTTCTGACCTAGAAAAACAGACCATATCTATCGACAAAGACTGGGAAATAATTGCAAATCAGAAAACTAGCCCCCCAGAAAATGATGTTACCAGTAAAGATTTAGCTTACGTGCTGTTTACATCTGGTTCCACAGGTAAACCTAAAGGTGTTGCTGTTGAGCATCGGCAACTTTTTAACTATATAAATGCTATAGAAGATAGATTAAATCTTTCAGTTTGTAGTCAATTTGCTTTAGTTTCTACCTTTGCCACCGATCTAGGTAATACCGTTATTTTTCCGGCTTTATGTGGTGGTGGATCTCTTCATATACTTTCATCGGAAATTACTACTAACCCCGAAACCTTTGCCGAATATTGTCATCATAATTCCATCGATTGTCTGAAGATTGTCCCCTCTCACCTAAATGCTTTGTTAACCGCTTCTCATCCTGAAATAGTATTACCAAAAAAACGATTAATTGTTGGTGGTGAAGCTTGTTCTTGGCAATTAATTGAAAGAATTAAAACATTAGCCCCTCAATGTTCTATTTTTAATCATTACGGGCCAACAGAGACCACTATCGGAGTCTTAACCTATCCAGTTAATCTTCAGCAAACTATTAACCATGCTAAAACTGTACCTATTGGTCGTCCCATTGCCAACACCCAAATTTATGTTTTAGATTCCTATTTACAACCGGTGCCTATCGGTGTACCAGGAGAATTATATATTGGGGGCGCAGGAGTAACTAGAGGTTATCTTGAAAGACCGAAACTTACCAAGGAAAGATTTATTGTTAATCTTTTTGAAGACTTAGAGCAAGTAGTTCCTCATCAACCTGAGTTAGATATTAATAAATCCAGAGATAACTTGTCAAAATCAGAAGTATTCAAGCCTGATAATCTGCTTAAAAAAGTCCAAAATTATAACTCCGAATTTGTAACTTCTAACTCGAAAATTCAAAACTCTAACTCTGAACTTGTAACTTCTAACTCCGAAGTTCAAACTGCCAACTTAGGTAGTCAACGTCTGTATAAGACAGGTGACTTAGTCCGCTACTTACCAGACGGCAATATAGAGTTTATTGGACGAATTGATAACCAAGTTAAAATCAGAGGTTATCGTATCGAACTAGGAGAAATTGAGGCAACACTGAGACAACACAATGGTGTTAGGGAATCTGTCGTACTATCTCATGAGGAAGAATCAGGGAATAAGTATTTGGTAGCTTATGTCGTTCCTGAAAAGCAATTTACCCTGACGACGGCTGAGTTACAAGGGTTTTTACAAGATAAATTACCATCCTATATGGTTCCCCCAACCTTCATTTATCTCAACGCTTTGCCACTTTTGCCCAGTGGAAAGGTAAACCGCAGGGAATTACCAGCACCAGATAGCAGAGCTAATTTGACAGGAAATTACGTGGCACCTCGTACAGCTAATGAGAAAAAACTAGCTGATATTTGGGCAAAAATGCTTCAACTCGAACAGGTGGGAATTTATAATAACTTTTTTGAGTTGGGAGGAGATTCCATTCTCAGTATGCAGATTATCGCCAAAGCTAACCAAGCAGGGCTACAATTAACACCGAGACAATTTTTTGAATACCAAACCATTGCTGAATTAGCAGCAGTGGCAGCTACTAATAAAAAGATCGAAGCAGAACAAGGATTAGTCAATGGTTTAGCACCTCTTACTCCCATTCAACACTGGTTCTTTGAAGAGAATTTTATTGAGAAGCATCACTGGAATCAATCAGTTTTCCTCGAAGTGCGAGAAAGAATTAACCCCGATTTGCTAACAGAAGTGTTAAAAGAATTACTTAAGCATCATGATGGCCTGCGCTTACGCTATTCTTTTGAGGAAACTGGTTGGCAGCAAACTTATGCTGACTTTGATGAAACAGTGCCATTGACTTGTTTCGATTTCTCAAACTTATCTAAGTCTGAGCAACAATCAGCGATTACCACTAAGGCCACAAAATTGCAGAGCAGTTTAAATCTAACTGAAGGGCCTTTACTACAAGTTGCTTTATTTGACTTAGGAAAAACTCAGTGCCAACATCTACTAATTATTGTTCACCATTTGGTGGTTGATGGGTTATCTTGGCGTATTTTGCTCGAAGATTTACAAATAACGTATGGGCAAGTTAGCCAAGGGGGAGCTATCGAACTGCCCCTGAAAACAACCTCATTTAAACATTGGGCGCAACGATTACCAGAATATGTCCAGTCTCAATTATTACCACAAGAATTAGATTACTGGTTAACCCAGATTCCCAGTGAAACTGTCCCTTTGCCTGTCGATTTTCCTGATGGGAATAACACTCTTGCTTTGGCTGAAACAGTATCAATGACTTTGAGTCAAGAAGACACACAAGCTTTATTAAAAGAAGTTTCAGGTACTTATGAAACTCAAATTAATGAGGTCTTATTAACAGCTTTGGTGCAAGCTGTTGAACCCTGGATTGCTTCTCGTTCACTATGTATTAATTTAGAAGGTCATGGAAGGGAAGAAATCTTTGATGATGTCGACTTATCCCGTACTTTAGGCTGGTTCAGCACTATTTTTCCAGTATTTCTCGATCTTAAAAAGACAACAGACATACAAACTGCTCTAGAGTATGTTAAAACTCAACTGCGGAGTATTCCCAATCATGGTATAGGTTATGGTTTGTTGCGTTATCTGAGTGAGGAACAAGGGGCATTTTTGCGAGAGCGAATGCCAAATCCAGAAATTAGATTTAATTATTTAGGTCAATCTGACCAAGTATTCGATGATTCCGCTTTATTTTCCCCTGCTAAAGAATTTACCGGCGCAAAAAGAAGTTTACTGTCTCATCGTAACTATTTACTGGATATTAATGGAATTGTTGCAGGGGGCCAATTAGGAATAAGTTGGACCTATAGCAAAGAAATTCATAAGAGAGTTACTGTGGAAGCGATCGCTAACAGATATATGGAGAAGCTCAAAGAAATTATTACTTATTGTCAGTCTAGATCCCCTCAAAAAGATTCCTTAGCATCCAATAGAATCTTATCTACTCCTCAAACAAAAAATCCTTTAACAACTGGGAAAATTACCCTAGATGTTTTAAATGCTGAAGCAGTATTAGATCCTAAGATCCAGCCTGAAACCTCTTTTAAGTTTGTGGAGGAACCATTTAATATATTTTTAACGGGGGCAACAGGGTTTGTCGGAGTTTTCTTACTCTATGAACTCCTACAACAAACCGATGCTACGGTTTATTGCTTAATCCGAGCTACTGATATTCAATCAGGAATGAATAAGCTGAAGCATCATCTTGAATCTAATCTTCTATGGCACGAATCCTTTAGTAAGCGTATTGTTCCAGTGATTGGAGATTTATCTAAACCGCTTTTAGGTCTTGGTGAGAAACAGTTTCGCATGATGACTAATAAAGTTGATGTAATTTATCATAATGCGGCTTCAATTAATCTTGTTCATTCATACACTGCTTTGAAAGCATCTAATGTTTTAGGGACTCAAGAAATCCTCAGATTAGCCAGTCAAGTAAAAGTTAAACCCGTTAATTATATTTCAACTTTGAGCGTTATATCTTCTCGGGATCATGCTCAGGTGAAAGAAATTCAACAACTGTATAACTTTGATCATCAAGGAATTCCCTCTGGTGGTTATGCTCAAACTAAGTGGGTTTCAGAAAAGTTAATTACTATTGCACAAAGTCGAGGAATTCCTGTTTCTATTTATAGATTAGGACGAGTATCAGGCCATAGCAAAACTGGTGTCTGTAACAAAGATGATCGTTTGTATAGAATGATTGTCGGTTTTATACAGATGGGTTGTGTACCAAATTCCAACACTGTTGTTGATATGACCCCTGTAGACTACATCACCAAAGCTTTAATTTATTTATCGAGGAGAGAACAATCCCTGAGTAAAATCTTTCATTTATCGAATCATCAGCCCATTAACTCTTTTCAGCTTTTTGACTGGATACGTGAGTTTGGTTACTCAATTGAGCAAATATCTTTTGAGCAGTGGCAAACAAAATTAATGAGTGACTCCGAAAATGGTTTAGATAATCCACTGTATCCTTTAATTCCCTTTTTTGCTGGGAAGAGTGGCAAAGCTGCTCTTAAACAAGCGTCCTCCGAACAAACTGCCCACAGAAAATCATCCAACTCTCGATGTCAGAACACAGCCGATGGACTAGCAGAATCTTCCATTGTCTGCCCTCCAGCAGATGCAAAATTATTGAACACCTACTTTTCTTATTTAATTAAAAATGGTTTTTTGAATCCTCCCTCTCGTTAACGAAGTCCCCAAATTAGGGACTTCCATAATAATAATCACCGGATCTCAGATCCCGATCGATCCCTATTTTCCACCAGTTCAGAACATAACGAAGAAACCGATGATTATTTACTGGGATCTTCCTCAGAGAGAGTGGCGATCATTCGTTTTTAATTGAACTGACTCAAACTGAAAAGTAAATGACCACACTGGTTATTAAGTGAACAAACGTGCATATTAGGATTCAATCTGTTTTATTCCGTTTTAATGCTCACTCTTTATACCCTACCCATTCGTAAACTTTTTCAAAATAGAGACACACAAAGATGATGATTTCAGGAAAAGCAACAAGAGAAGGAACCCAACGTTACAAAGAACGGCACATAAAAAATTGTCATTCAACTTTCTTTCATGAAGTTGGGGAACTCACTCTCAGTTCTATTGGCCTGGGTACCCTTACTCCCCCATTAAATGAGCAGATTTATAATTTGCTCACTAAAGCAGTTGAAGAATCAATCCGCAATGGAGTCAACATGATTGACTCTTCCATCAGCTATGCTTATGAGCAAGCAGAACGTAGAGTAGGAGAGGGTATTCGCAATCTTATTGAGTCAGGAGAAGCATCAAGGGATGAACTAGTTATTTGTACAAAAGGAGGGATATTACCACATCCAACAAAAAATCGAGTTGAGTGGTTTGCTCAGAACTATATTGAGCCGAGTCAGTTCAGTATCAAGAAAACTGATCTTGTAGGAACTCGGTACTGTATCCACCCAGAATACCTTCAGGATCAACTGGATCGCAGTCTTGATAATCTTGGGGTTGAGACTATCGATATTTATTATATTCATAACCCAGAAAGACAGCTATCAAAATTTTCGCCCGATGTATTCTACAGTAAATTAAGAACTGCTTTTGAAGTAATGGAGGATGCCGTTGCATCTGGGAAAATCGGGGCTTATGGTATAGCTACTTGGGAAGGATCTCGTCTCCCTAGAACTGCTCGTAAATACATAGATTTAGCAAGAATAAAGTCTGTCGCTCAAGAAGCAGCAGGGAACAAAGAAGACAAACTCAAATTTATTCAACTTCCCTTAAATATGATCAGGCTAGAACCTCTCCTTTTGCCGACTCAGACAATTAATGGAAAAGCAGTTTCCATGTTAGAAGCGGCTTCTCATTTGGGCATTTTTCCAGTAGCCAGCCATTCTATTCATAAAGGGAGAATTGCTCAAAGAATTCCGGAAGATATCATTTCTGCTTTTGACAATAACTTTTTAAATGATTACCAACGCGGACTTCAATTTACCCGAAGTACTCCTGCTCTTGCCAGTGCGCTTGTGGGTATGACAAAACTAGAACATATTAAACAAAATTTAGCTCTTAAGGAGGTTTCATCCATTGAAAGAAAGAATTTCCGGAATATGACTCATTCAATTGAAGGAGCGTTATTTTTTCATTATAACTTTAGGCTCTTTTCCCATTATATCAAAACTATTTGGTAAAGTGAAAAATGCCTTTAAAAAAAGAAAAATCAACTGACATAACTATGCTATAGTCTATTACTGGTTCTAACCCCGGATTTCTCACAAATTAATTTGAAAGCCCAATCCAGAGATGAAAAATGATAATTTTTAGGACTAATAGAAATTTTGAATATAGATGAATAAAAAAATTGACTTTGATTATCCAAAAATTGAGTTTAAGAGGGAATAATTATATTAACTTTTGATTTTCTCCACGATAAATAAGACTAAATGAAAGTATCAGTCAGTCAACAACTTATTCTACTTATCCAGTATTAGGAATAGTTTTAATTCTTTTGTTAGCAATAGATAAAATATCTTGATAAGGACAAGCACTAGCTATAGCGATAATAATTCTTCTACAACTAATCTTTATTCTGGCTCTCAACTTAAGAACCCAGATTCCGCACTTCAAAATGTAGTATAAAAAAATACATAGTTTTAAAAAGTCCGAAAATCATACCTGGGCAAGAATATTTCTCTTTTCATTAAATTTTTAGGAAAAATAATCAAATTAAGAAGATTTATACTCATTGAAAACTTAGCAAGACTCAGCACAAACGAAGGAGAGTTTCCTCTTCTCATTTGATATCATTAGACTCTTATTCTTTTATTATTTTTGCTTTATCCAATTCAATTTATAGATAATATCTTTGACAAGATGCAGGTAATAAACTCAATATAAAACGCCTTTCTTCTGTTAAATTGACAATTTGTTTAACTCCGTTTAAAATCACATAATGAATACCTTGAAAACATTGAAATATCCACCTCAAAGTCGGACGCAATGTCACTTTCCCTACTTGATTATTTATTCCTTTTTTGACTCTTTTTAAACAATTTCTTAATTCTCTTTGCCCCAAGTTATAAATCAACAAACACAAAGACCTTAAAAATAACATTGTTTCTATTCTTTCTGGTTTTTCAACGAAGAAACTATCAGTAAAAAATAAGGGATCTTTCAAAAATCGAAATCCTCTTTCCGTAGATTGCTGGTTTTTATAAGTTATCAGAATTTCACTAGCTTCTAATTTATTTTCCTCTACTAAGTTAGTTGCTAAAATAAATTTTCCTGCTTCTTTAGTCTTTCTACTTATCTCTTCATCTTTTTTTATGATCAGACTAATCATTTTATAAATCTTTTCCTTTTTTTTCGAGTAAGTTTCAATCAGTTCAACTTCTTTTATTTCCAACAATCTCAATTTTTTATTAATAGCTTTTAATTTATATCGAGCAGCTTGAGGATGTTCAAATTCTTCAGATTGTATTTCTTTAAGAAATTTTTGGGATTTCTTCTCTTCTTGGGAAAGTTGTTTTTCTAGTTTTTCCAAATCACTTTTCTGTCTTTTTTCACTCAAGACTATTAACCAAGTTTGCTTGATTCCACCATAAGTAACAATTTCTTCTTTCCAGGTATAACTTTCTAAATTTAGGTCACTTCTTTTTTCTTTATCTTCATCTTTTACTTCTTCCACCTCTATATTTTGCACTAATTCTTTTGCTTTTTTTATGGTCATTGGAACTCTCGTTATCCATTTTAAATGTTGGATTATTTGGAGATTTTCTTGACCATATAAAGCACTATCACAAACCATGATACTATCAAACTTTATTTGCTTTTTGAATTCTACTAAAACTTTTCCAAATACAGCTTTATCAGATTCATTTCCATCTCCTACTCTCACAAATAATGGAATATCTCCATCTTGGCTTGTTATTAAATCCAAGACACATTGTTTTAAGTCTGGTCTATGATCCCGAGAATATCCTTTCTTAATAAAAATTGGTCTTTCTTTAATAATTTTTTCTTCTTCCTGTTTCTCTTTATCTTCTTCCCTTTTATATTCTCCATCTAAATGAAATGATGTGGAATCTAAATGGGAGTATTTAAGGTCTATTTTAAATTTTTTAATTACTTCTAAAACTACTTCAATAAAAATATCATTTAGTCCATATTTATATAATTCATCCATTACTCTCCCAATTTTATCATCATTAAGGTAATCAGGTTTAATTCTTTCTCCTAACAATTTCTCAATGGCTTTATCTTGAAAAAACTGACTGAATAAATATAGAGGTCTTGAAACAAATCCTAGTCCATTGATTAAAATAGACTTAACTACTGTACCTGCTGAGATTTTTTCTCTAACATCTATTCCTAATTTATTATTAATTATTTTGACTATTCCTATTTCATCAATTAAACCAGCTACTATCCCTAAATGGTCTAAATTTTTAACTTGTATTTCTTCTAAATAAGACATTTTTCGCTCTTTTTTTACAGAGGAAACAACTTAAGCAATTATCCTACTTTTTTGTCTTCAAGAGCTTAAGCAATTATACTTAATTATTAACCCCAGGCTTGTAGTATTTAATACTACTTTTTGAAGTGCGGAATCTGGGTTATAACTATTTAGGCATTATTAAAAATGGAGGAGTGTGATGTCTTACTCTCAAAAAAATACCGACACCTTGGCTACCATCACCGAAGCACTGAGCCAACAAACCGTGGATCGGCTCAAACAACTCCTCCCACACCTGTCAACTAGTGAAAAACCAACTCGCAAAGCCAAAATCATTGCCCTAATTGAACAGCACTTACAGGGCAAAAAACTTCAGTCCTTATGGCAACAATTAGACTCCTTACAACAGGCGGCCGTTGCCGAAGTTGTACATTCAAAAGACTCTCAATTTGATGCCGGCCGTTTTCAAGCCAAATACGGAGCGTTGCCCAATTTCGGGTCTCGGAGTTCCTACGGCACTCAACAAACAACCTCTCCATTAGGATTGTTTCTCTATGGATATGTGATGCCTCTTGAACTTAAGCAACGTTTGCAGAAGTTAGTCCCCCCGCCAATATCGATGAAACTTAAGTCATCTAAAGATATTCCCCCAACCATTGAACAACGTTGGCAAGAATTTAATTACGATACCCGTAAACGTATCCAACGAGTCCAACAAATTCCTCTCGAACAGGGATTGAGAGAGCGAAGTGCCCCCCAGGAATTATTAGCTGTCCTGCGACTCATTGACGCAGGGAAGGTGTCAGTAAGCGAGAAAACCCGTTTACCTTCAGCCGCCACCCTCAAGGCCCTGACCCCGCTTCTGGAAGGGAGCGACTACTACACAGATATCCAGAAAAAAGACAACCCTCCTGCCTACCAAGAAATCGGGTCTCTTCGTGCCTTTGGCTGGGCCATGCTGGTTCAGGCTGGAGGGTTAGCTGAGTTGTCAGGGAAAAAACTCAAATTGACCAAGGCGGGTCAAAAAGCCCTAAGATATGCCCCAGAACAGACCCTGAAAACCCTCTGGAAAAAATGGCTGAAGACGAAAATATTGGATGAATTTAGGCGGATTAATGCCATTAAAGGACAAACGGGAAAAGGTCAAAGAAGCATGACCGCCGTTGGTGGGCGACGAGAGGCTATTGCTGGGGCCCTCGGTGATTGTCCGGTCAATCAATGGGTTGAAGTCGATGAATTCTTCCGCTATATGCAAGGATCAGATTATGAGTTTGAAATCACCCGTAATCCCTGGAATCTTTACCTCTGTGACCCCCAATATGGCAGTTTAGGCTACGAAGGGTTTCATGACTGGAGTATGTTGCAGGGAAGGTATGTTCTCTGTTTGTTGTTTGAGTATGCAGCCACCTTGGGCATGGTGGATGTGGCTTATATTTCTCCGGTAGGAGCGAGGGACGATTATGACGACAATTGGGGGGTGGATGATTTGGAGTTCCTCAGTCGTTATGACGGCTTGATCTATTTCCGCTTAACGCCCTTGGGGGCCTACTGTTTGAACTTAGAAGCTGATTATACTCCAGCCCCGTTAGAAATACGCCCCGTTTTGCGGGTGTTACCCAATCGAGAAATTGTGGCGGTGTCAGATTCTCTAACTGCGGCCGATGTCCTCGCTTTGGAGATTTATGCACGAAAAGTGTCTGATGCGGTGTGGCGTTTAGACTTAACCACGTTACTAAAAGCGGTGGCTGAAGGTCGTTCGGTCGAAGAACTGGCCGAATTTTTAAAGGCACGCTCCTCAGAACCGTTACCTCAGACGGTTGAGCAATTTTTAGCTGACGTGCAATGGAGAAGTGGCAGTTTAAAGGATGTAGGGACTGGCCGGATAATTGAATGTAGTGACCCAGCTCTGGCGGCTTTGATTGCTAATGATTCCCGAACGAAAAAGTATTGTTTCTTGGCGGGGGAATCTCGTTTAGTGGTGCCGGTGGCATCAGAAACCAAGTTTCGCAATGCTTTACAGAAGTTAGGGTATAGTTTGCCTAAACTAAGTTAAGTTTTTAAAACGAAAGGGGAGATCCCCGCTTTCGTCATCATCGTTTGCTCATTTTAGAGATGTCCTACAATCCTGAAAACGCCCTCATCGTCCAAAGCGACCGCACCATCCTTCTCGAAGTCCATGCTCCTACCGCAGGAGCCGCCAGAGAAGCCATCGCCCCCTTCGCTGAACTGATTAAAAGTCCCGAACACGTTCACACTTACCGCCTCACTCCCTTAAGTATTTGGAATGCACGAGCGGCAGGATTAGGGGTTGAGCAGATGGTTAAAGCGCTGCAACAATACACCAAATATCCCCTGCCCTCATCGATCATTGAGGAAATTGAAACTTTAGGAAGGCGTTATGGACTGACTCGTCTCTTTAAGTCTGACGATGGCTTTTTCCTGATTCTCAAAGTGGCTGATGAAGCGTTAGCTGAATTACTACTGAGGGAAAAACCGATTGCTCCCTTGTTGGAGAAACGTCTTTCTCCTCTCTCTTTCCAAGTCCCAACCCAATTTCGGGGACTGCTCAAAAAAGCCCTCGTTGAAGTGGGCTATCCCGCCGAAGATTTAGCCGGATACGTCCAGGGAGATGCCCTGCCCCTGAAGTTGCGCTCAACGGCCCAAAGTGGTCAACCTTTTGTCTTGCGTCCCTATCAACTTGAAGCGGCTGATGTCTTCTATCAGTCGGGGCGTGTTCAAGGAGGAAGTGGTGTCATTTGTCTCCCCTGTGGGGCGGGTAAAACCATTGTTGGGATGGCCGCCATGGCCCAGGTGCAGGAAAATACCCTCATCCTCACCACTAGCTTAACGTCGGTACGCCAGTGGCGGCGGGAATTACTCGATAAAACCGAGCTACCAGAAGAGGTTATCGCCGAATATTCTGGAGAGATGAAAGCGACAGGACCGATAACTCTAGCTACCTATCAGATTCTCACTTATCGACCCCATAAAGACGCTGATTTTCCTCACTTTTCCCTGTTTCAAGCCCGTTCTTGGGGCTTAATTATCTATGATGAGGTTCACCTCCTCCCGGCTCCAGTTTTCCGCATTACGGCAGAACTACAGGCCAGACGGAGGTTAGGACTGACGGCCACCTTGATTCGGGAGGATGGGCGAGAAAGCGATGTTTTTGCCCTCATCGGACCGAAACGCTACGATGTTCCCTGGCGGGAGTTAGAAAGCCAGGGGTTCATTGCTCAAGCCATTTGTCGGGAGATTCGGGTTCCCCAAGACAGTGAAGAACAGATGCGCTACGCTGTTGCCCCCCGCCGCCAGCAATTCCGTGTGGCGGCCGAAAACCCGCGCAAACTAGAAGTCGTCAGACAACTGCTCATAGACGAGATAGGGCATAAAATCTTGGTCATTGGGGAATATATAGAGCAACTGAGGACTTTAGCCGAGTTGACCAAGTTTCCCCTCATTACTGGCAAAACCACCCAGAAGCAACGGGAAGTTCTCTACCAGAAATTTCGCTCTGGAGAAATAGACGGTTTAGTGTTGTCTAGGGTGGGGAATTTCGCCCTAGATTTACCCGATGCGGATGTGCTGATTCAGGTTTCTGGGAAATATGGCTCTCGACAGGAAGAAGCCCAACGCTTAGGACGGATTTTGCGCCCTAAATCTGATGGGAGAACCGCCAGATTTTACACCTTGGTTTCCGAGCGGACTTGTGAAGAGGATTTTGCCCGTCACCGACAGTTATTTTTAACTGAGCAAGGTTACGGCTATCAGATTAACTAGTGCAGCTTAGCAAAAATAATCCACCAGTCACTTATGATCTTTAAAGCCCTTAAATTTCCAAACGAACGGCTTAGCAAAATGTTGATTAAAGTAATCAATACAATTGAGAATTTTTTGGGATAGTTCTTCAGTTGAACGGACAGTAATTCTTTTGAGTAAACGCCTGACTAAGATCGAAAACCAACACTCAATTTGATTAAGCCACGATGTATGTTTGGGAATATAAACAAAGCGAATTCGATGAGATTCATCTGATAAAAAATCTGCTCTGCTGTCCATAGATTGCAAAATCCCCTCCTTTCCTTTTCTCCCCAAATCAATAGTAATTCCACAGCTTTCTGCTACTCATTTGACTAAGCTTTCCGATTTATGAGTGTTGAGTTGATCTACAATAAAAATCCATTCTGCTTTTTCATCAATCTTAATCGTTCTCTGGATATGTTGTAACTGCTCACCGCAACAAAAAAGTCTTATTGAAAAGCACTACAAACAACATCAGTTGAGTCAACAAAAATATAAGCCCTGTGATTTAGCGTAAAATTTAAGCTAATTTATTACGGCTATTTTAATGACTAACATTCCCAGAATCAAGTCTTTTAAAAACCTCAAATAAAAACAACAATATGAGAAAAAAAAGAATAGTAAGATAGTTTTTTGTTAGCGGAGATTATCCGCTAACCTTTTGTATTTTTGTGCAGAGAGATAGGGCGATCAAGAAAAATCTATCCCCCATCGGCTCCGGAGCCTTTTACATCTCTAATCCTGGGGGACTCCGACCAGCTAATGAAAATAATTCGCATAATTGGACAATGGCATTTTGCCCCTGTAATCTCATGGTCTCTAAAAAACTGAACATTTGGGTGACTAACTCTGCACCCCAGTCGCTTCTTGCTCCCCCACTTACTTTGCGGTGAATGACAATGGGACGTAAAGCTCTCTCAGCATCATTATTATCTGGTTTGACTTCAGGATAAGTTAGAAAGGTGAACCACTCTTCCCAATGACGTTTGAGACGGTTAATCAATCTTTGTGCATCATAAGGCCATCCTTTTTTGGGAGTTGCTTTAAAAATCTTTTGCAGTGAGTTCTCGACTTCTGTTCTTTTGGAGCCTAAGTCTTCAAGGGTTAAATTTCGACCATGATAATGACGATAATGGATACGGGCGGTTGCTAAAACTTGCTGTACATCGGCAGCAAATTCTCGATTCGCTTGAAAACGACTGGTTTTAAGGGACTCTAACTCTCGTTCTAAATTTGCCAGACATTTCTGTTTGGCCATCGCACTTTGTCTAAAGTAGGCACTATAGCAGTCACTGGTGAGGATGCCCTTAAAATCTGCTCCTAACAATTTCTCGACTTCTGCGGAGCTTCTAGTGGGAGCCAACATCAACACACAGACCTCATTTGATGTGGCTACCCAAACCCAATACTTGATGCCATCGATGCAATAACTGGTTTCGTCAACACATCGGATTCCTGGCTGCTGGATGTACTTTAACCACTGTTGGGTCAAGGGTTCTAAACTTTCTTGAAACCATTTGTGCATTTTGGCAAGGCTCCCTTGAGAAATGGGAATGCCAAAGACATACTCTATAAAATGTTCCTGTTTACGCCATGTAAGATTACCCCCATAGCCAAGCCAGCCCACGATGCTACTTAATCGCGCCCCATAACTGAATCCTTCTTTAACTCCCAATGGAACAGGACTGTAATCTGACCATCCACAACTAGGACATTTATAGAATCCGCGACGATATTCCCTGATTTCTATGGGTTGGTCTACTACTTCAGCCACTTGCTGGACTTTTTCGGGAACTACTTCATCTCGTTCCACTGAACCCCCACAAACAGGACAGTTTTCTAGTTCTAAAGGGACTATCTTATCGGGCTGACCAAAACCATTACGGGTCTTCCCTGGGTGGTCATATTTTGGTCCGCGTTTAAATCCTTTTTTGCGTTTCTTTTTGTCAGAAGGCTTTTTTAGTTGGTCTGATGATGGGGGGACTGAACTGTTTTTTGAGTTACGGTTTTTTAGCTTATCTCTCTCTTCTTTCAATTTTTCAATTTCTTGCTGTTGTGTAGAGATTTGTTGTTGTTGCTGGTCAATCAGTCTTTGTTGAAGAGATAACTGTTGTTGTGCCTTGACTAGCCACTCAATCATGAAGACGTTGTTCGCCAACTGTTCATCGGCGATAGCTCTAACTAGCTTTGAATCAATGGTAGCATTTGTGGTCATAACCCCCACTATACATAAAAATCCCCGATTTTACCTTTATGTTGTCAAGACAGATTTTTTATTGCGGTGAGCAATTACGATATGTTCAGAAAAATCTTGTTCTGTTCTTGTCGGTCCAATAGAGGGACTAACAACTTTTCCTCTTGCCACATCCCAGTTCGCAATCAAGCTTAAAGTTCCGTGTCTTTCATATTCAAATTCGATTTTTTCTACTTGTTTAGGCTTGATTCTTTTGTTCGGAAATAATCTCTCAAGAGCTTGAATCCCTGTCATTTCATCTGTACTAATTAAATGAATTCCTTGTTCTAACAAAGTTTTAGCTTCTTTATGAAGTTCACAGATATATTTGACTTGCTTTTTAAATTTTAAGGGATCATCAATTTTGGCATTTAACCAGTAACGAACGAGATGTGGTTGTAATGTCGCTTCTTTTTAGGGTTTGCTGAAAAAGTTTCTCCAAAATTTATGCCACTTTTGACCAAGAATTTTCTAACAAATCAATAAGTTTTAGTACATAAAAATTGTTTAAACTATAATCAAAATTAATGAAAGGCGGTTTGATGAGTTCCCCTGTTCTATTATTAGTAAATAGGGACAAAAAAAGCGACAAAAACTGCCTCAGAAGTTTAGAAAGATTGACAACTAAAAATGTAATAGCAATAGATGTAATGGAGGTTTCAGGGAGTTTTGTCATCACGAGATTTAGGCTAAATCTTCGTTTAGCTTGTCCAAACTTTCCCTCAATAGCATTACGGAAGCATTCATCGGAGTGGGCTTGTTTCTTTTCTTCTTCACTGACATTTTTCGGAGGTCTTCCTAACTTCGGACCACTGATTCTTATCCCTCTTTCCTTACACCAATTTATGTTTTCCCTAGTTCGATAAATTTTATCTACATGGACGGATTCGGGATAATAGCCAAACGTTTCTTTATACTTTCCTACTTGTTCTTTTAAATGACAAGATTTATTGAAGTTTTCCCAACTTATTTTGTCTAGAAACACATAGTTATCTACACAGCTTACTGAGAGTTTAGCTCCAAACTCTATTGGTTTTCCTGCTTTTCCCCTCACTATTGGACGAATATGCGGTTGAGTTAAACTTACAATTCTTTGAGGGACACTCTGGGTCTTATTCTCCCACATTGACTGTTGTTGTTCATAAACTTTTTTGATAGTCTCTAGACAATTTTTCTGTCTTTTACTCAGATTTTCCAGGGAAGCCCCAGCTTGAATTAAGTCTTCTATATTTCCTAAATTTTTCTTAAGGTATTTTAACTGTTTCCCGATAGCTTTTCTTCTTTCTTGATAAGATACTTTTCGGTTTTTAGCTACTTTTAAGTATTCCTTTCTAGCAATTTTTCTAGAAGTTCTCGGCTTTTTTCTCAATTTTACTCTTAATGGTTTATAAAGATTATCTATTATTCTTTCTGTCTCAATTCTGGCTTGATTTAATATGCCTAAATCCGTTGGGTATTTGATGTCTGCTGGCGCACAAGTCGCATCTAAAATTAGTTTACCTTTATTTTTTATTTTTTCTCCTTTTTCTTGGAGACAATCCTTTTTTTTTACTTCTTTATCACTCTTGTCTATTTCTCTTTTTACTATTTTTTTATTGATTTTGTTTATCAATTCTCCATCAATTCTTTTCCTAAAATGAACTAGCATTGAAGATTCCAGTGGTGACTCTTGTTGATAACAATTTAAACCTATAAAGTATTGTAGATAGGGATTTTCTCTAATCTGTTCTATAGTTTCTCTATCACTTGTTCCTAATTTTTCCTTAATAATTAATGTCCCTAATGCCATTCTAAATAGTTTGGCTGGCGCACCTTTTTCTGCTGAAAAAAGTTTAGCATATTCTTCCTCAAAATCATCCCAAGGTATCAACTCTGCCATGATTACCCAACGATTATTGGGGGACAATTTGCCCTCGAAAGGTAATTCAAATTTTTCTGGGGGCGGTAAAGGTTGCTCCTCTTTTCGATACATTTGTTCTTGACCAACAACTGGGAGGTGTTTCTACCAATTATAGCGGTTTGTAGCCGACAAAGCTGATCTTTTTTGCGATCGCGAATATGGGTGTAACCTTTTAAAGAATAGGGTTTTGCTTTTATTCAGCAAACCCTTTTTAAAAAACGCCCCACACTACGGGGGGAAATCTTTTCGACAATTCCTCTTTTTATGGCTTCATCCGCCAACTCTGAAGGTGTCCAATGGCTCACTGGTCTGTCTGATTTTTCACATTCTTCACAAGCGATCGCTACAATCTGGACTACTTGTTCGACCGTAAAGGATTTTGTTGTTCCAGGTCTTGGGCGATCGCTTAAAATTCCTTTGATCAAGACCATTAATGCTTTCTCCGTTACCTGTTGTTCTTCGGCGGCACTACAGTTTTTCTCTCTCCTCAAACCATCGCGATCGCCACTGACGCACTTATACTCGGTCTAATTCTAATCTTCGACTAATCGAACTATTGCTCTCTCCTGATGCTGCGGCTAAGATTAGCTTGGCTCGTCTAACAAGGCGATAGGGGTTTGTTGTCCCTCTCACTATTTGTTGGAGTACTGTTTTCTGTAGGTTGGAGAGGTTAATTGGCAATGCTTTTATCATGGACATCAACTTCGAGATTCTTCCGTTAGTTTCATTGAAACACATTGTCGTGGCTAGTCGCGAAAGTTTCTGTAAAAATCTGGTGGATTACTTTCGCCAAGCTGCACTAGAGTCCTAATTCTTTCTGCAATTAAATCCACAGCAGTAGCTAATTCTGTATATTCTCCTTCAAACATTAAATGTAAGGTATTAAACATCGGTCCTGTGACATTCCAATGGAAAGTATGAGTTTTTAAATAAAGAGTGTAAGTATCTGCTAGTAAACGACAAAGTCCTTGTGCGATTTCTTGACGATCTTTTTCGTCAATGCCAATATTAACAGGGTGTGTCATCAGAATTAGTGTCTCCTTGCTTAAAGCAAATTACAGATAAATTGTACAACTAAAAGGTTCTGGAAAAGTAGCCTTACCTCAGACTTGGATTTCAACAGATCCAAAGATTGAAACAGAAAAAACACAGTAAGAGTATAAATACTCACTGTCGATGATATGGAGAAAAATCAGTGAGAAAATGACTACCTATAATTTGATTCGGTAACTAACGAGAAACCAGTGGTCTCAAACATAGACAGAAACGATGTTGTGGCTAGTTACCTTTTCTTCTTCCCCGTGCATCCAAGTTACCCTCAGTGGTGGCAACTTGGATGCACGGGAAACGATGGTTTCATAGTCAGGATCAATGAATAAAAAGAAAACAGCCTACGACTTGCCCTGAGACTGTTGCAGAAGCCACTGACTTAAGCTAGGGGCTAAGCTATAGAGACTTGTGGCGATCGCCCCAGTCCCTACCACTACTTCCCTTTGGGGATGCTCAATTATCTGAAAAATCGCTTTAGCTACATCTTGCGGTTGACTGGCAAGAGGGCTGTTGAGTATGTCTTTCATCGAAGCTCGCATTTGTTCGGAGTAGGTTTCTTGTGGCCCTCGAAAAACAGCCCTTTCGAGGAAATCACTGTTAGTCACACTTGGATGTACCCCACAGACATGAATTCCCTTTGGTTCCAATTCCAGGCGCAAGGTTTCTGTTAAGCCAGTTACGGCATACTTACTGGTACAGTATGCGGTCATATTCGGTAGAGGCATCTTTCCCCCAAAGGAACCAACATTGACGATAGTTCCCTGCTGACGTGAGAGGAAGTGAGGTAGCAGAGCATGGATAGGATAAATATAGCCCCACAAGTTAACATTGAGAATTTTTTGCCAATCTTCAAGACTTGTTTGGCTCATTGGTGCTGTCATACAGATACCTGCATTATTGATCAAGATATCAACTTGAGTGTAGGTATCGAGGGCCTTTTCGACTAGGTTGTTGACCTGTTTTACGTCGGTGACATCAGTGGGAATTGCCAGAACTTGACTCCCAAGTTCTATAGCTTGCTGTGCTACAGCCTCTAGACGGTCATTTGTGCGAGCAGCAAGGACGAGATTATAGCCCTTTTGTGCCAACAAAATAGCTGTGGCTTGACCAATTCCTGCTGAGGCACCAGTAATTACTGCGGTGGGAGTCATTTTTTATTCTCAAAAAATCAACAATCTTTTTCTGTCAATCCTATCTTAACAAATATTTACATTCTCTAGAAATTTTAGCTGGTAATGGGGATGCACTATAAGCGCGATAGCTCACGGGGTGACAAGTAGGTTAAAAAGTAAGTCCAGAGCGGTTTTTCTCTGTTACCCGACCCTAAACAATTGTCGGCAACCAGAGAGCTTATTGAGAATGAACGATAATGATAATCATTTGCAAATGGGGGGGAAGACGTGGCAAATGCCACGTCTTCCCCCCCCCAAACAGGGCAATCGCATTAAAATCTGAGATGCGTGATCCAGTAAAGATTTTAGAGTTTCAGTACAAATGAACGGCGATCGCGAAACCTCTTATGCAGTCAGCTTTTCAAAAATTAAACGCGATTGCCCTGCCCCCCCAAACTGTTTTGATGCGCGAGCGTCAACTCCTAAAAGAGAGAAAACAATCCGATTTTATGCTAATAATAATCAGATTGTCCTTAATCGTTTTATAACTTAAATCATGAGCTTTTTAGCAGTTTATGAATCTCATTTTACCAAACATTTAACACAAACACAGTTCGAGGCTTTTAGAATTTTACTGTGGTTGCTGACAGTACATAAACAGGTTAGAATAGAAAGGTTAGCAGCTTGTTTTCCTTTACCAATCCTTTATTAAAGTCGTCGTAAACATATCCAGAGATTCCTAGTTTTGTCAGCTTTAGCCATTCCCAGATTCTGGTTTCCTGTGATTAAAGCTATTATTTGTAAAGAATTTAAGACTGGCTCTCGTCTGATTATAACAATTGACCGAACCCAATGGAAAGATAAAAATGTTTTCATGGTTGCTGTTATCTGGAAAAAGCTGGCTTTACCCATCTATTGGACACTTTTAGGGAAAAGAGGAGCCAGCAGATTATCTGAACAACAGGCATTAATTCAACCTGTTCTTTGTCTTCTAAAAAACTATGAGTTAGTCATTCTTGGAGACCGAGAATTCCACAGTGTTAAATTAGCTTATTGGTTGAAACAAAAAAGTAAAAAACAAAAGTTATTCTTCGCTTTTCGTCAGAAACAAGGTACAAACCAGAAAAAAGATGATGAAGATTATCAAACTTTTTTGCAGTTAGGAATGAAACCTGGGATGAAGATGTTTTTAACTGGGGTTTCAGTCACTAAAAATAAAGGGTTTGGAAACTTTAATGTGGGAGCATATTGGAAAAGAAAATACAAGGGCAAACAGGAAAAGAGCCTTGGTTTATTCTTACCAACTTAGACAGTTTATCAGAGGTCTTGAAAGTCTATCGAGCCAGGGCAGGTATTGAAGCTATGTTCAAGGATTGTAAGACAGGGGGTTATAATTTGGAGGGAAGTAAAGCCAATAATAAACGACTAAATTCCTTGATTTTATTAATAGCGATCGCTTACACTGCTACTTCTTTAAAATGCAAAACATTTCGACAAACCAATCAAGGAAAATATATTGCTCGTCTAACTGAAAAATCAAGACGTGACCGAAGACATAGTAATTTTTGGATAGGACTTTATGGCTCTCTTTGGATTCACGCTTGGGAATTTTGCTCTGATTTTATTTCAATTATGATGAGCAATAATCCCCAGAAACTCAACAATTATAAAAAAGGGTTACAAGCCATGTCCATAATAGATAAGACGGCTTAATTCCCCTATTTTATCTTAACATAAAATAACCAGTGGAAGATGATTTATTTTAGATGTAACTATCCAAAATAAACCAATTTTTATTATTTAATAAAAACTAATATTGCCCAAGGGGTTGATTTTGAGCATCAACCCTGTGGGGGGGAGGACGGTGTAACCCTCCTCCCCCCCACACACACGGCAAGAATGATTATCATTATTGTTTATTCTCAATAAGCCCTCTAGTTTTTGACAATTTATAGAGCGATCGCCACGGCTGAAACCCTCTTTCAATCAGGGTTTTAACGGGCTTGTCACCCCGTGAGGCGCGATAGTTTACTATAGTGATGCCAACAATTGTTAATGTAGAACGGTCAAGAAATTAATTGATATATGATTGACATTGTAGAAGCAGACCTTAGTTTATCTGCTCATGCCGAAGCTCTGATCCAGTTAATGGATCAGTATGCACTTGATCCAATGGGTGGTGGTCAAGGTCTTCCCGATGAGGTGAAGGCCAATCTCCCAAGAGAACTTGCAAAGAGAAAATCAGCCCATGTCATTCTGGCTTTTGTTGATTCTCAACCGGCGGGTCTTGTTGTTTGCTTAGAAGGATTTTCTACCTTTGCTTGCAAGCCATTACTAAATATCCATGATGTCATTGTCGCTTTACCCTACCGTGGACGAGGTTTGTCCAAACTTCTTTTAAACAAAGTTGAGGAAATTGCATACGATTTGGGCTGCTGTAAACTTACTCTAGAAGTGCTTGAAGGAAATCATGTTGCTCAATTAGCATATAAATCTTATGGATTCAACGGCTATGAGCTAAATCCCAAAATGGGCAAAGCATTATTCTGGGAAAAGAAATTAGAATAATTAATAGTTAATAAATTCAGTCCTAGTTGTTATACAGTCAAAGCCTTCCAACTTTTTCCTTTGAAATCATAATTAAATAAAGATGGGTGTAAAATTTCAGCTAATATCTCTGTCGAATCCACTAATCTCTGACTGGGACGATTGAAATAAGCGTTGCCATCAACAATAAAAACTTGACCATTTTTCACAGCTTTCAAGTTTTTCCAGTCTGAATGGTTCCTCAATATTTGTGCTTCTTTTTCGGTACGTTCTAAGTCAAAGCCACAGGGCATGATTACAATCACTTCGGGATTGGCTGCTATCAAATTTTCCCAGGTTATATAAGGGGAATGTTCTCCTTTAGAGCTTAACAGAATTCGCCCTCCAGCAATCTCTACCAGTTCAGGAATCCAGTTTCCTCCACCCATCAATGGCTCAGTCCATTCTAAAGCTACTACTGTAGGTTTGGGATCGATGTTTTCAGTTTTTGTTGTAATTTCTTGGATTCGTTGTTTTAATTTTGCTAAAACTGATTGAGGATCAATATCAAAAGTTTTGGCTACTCGTTCGATGTCAGCGAAGACTTCTTTTAAGAGATTTGGTTGCAATGAAATAACTTGCGGCTTAGAGTTAGTTAATTGAGAGATCGCCTCAGTTACAGTAGCAAAGTTAACAGCACAAACGTCACATTGATCTTGTGTAACGATATGAGTTGGTTGAAGTTTTTGGAGAGTTTCAAGCTGAATATTATAAATACTCAAAGCTTGTTGCAAAAGCGTCATTACATCTTGATCTATTTCACCACTACTACGGGTAATATCGAGTCTGGCAGTGGTACAAATCGGTAAATCACGAACATAGGATGGATAATCACATTCGTGAGAACGTCCCACAAGAGCATCCGTCAAACCCAAACAGTCAATGATCTCTGTAGCAGAAGGAAGTAAAGAAACAATTTTGGGGGAAACTTGAATAGTCATCGATTAAAGCCTCTCGTTTTATTATTGAACTTACCCTAAATCCTTATTTTTAGTTCGCACTCGCTCATAAAATTCTTCCATAACTTCTAGGAAAGAATTGTCCCTACCCCAAAACGGGGGATAATCTCCTCCCTTTTTGACTGAAATAGCAGCAATACTACTCTCAGAAGAAGTTTCAACTGTTTTAGGTAAAGGTTTACTGCCTAACCAATAATCTTGAACAGAATTTAGTTGAGGAAGGGAAATTTTTTGAGGTTTAGTGTAATAGTAATCTACTGGTTGAGGGGCAAGAGGTTGAGATTTTAGAGACTCCCCCAAAGCACTACCTAAAGGGGATTTTTCTAATTCCATTTGTAAAGCTTGACGAGTCATTCCCCTTAATTCAAAAAGTAAAAAAGGATCTTGATCTAATTCAGCAGCAATCAAATAATAAACCCCTGCAATATGTTTACAAGGATTTGAATAATCGGGACAGGAACAAGTGGTGCTAAAGTCTTTCCTATGGGGAAGTAAATGTAATTTAAACGGTCGAAAAGCCTCCTCAATATTATCAGGTACTTCATTCATTAATAATTTAGAAACCCAACTAGCTTTTGAGCCAATAGTCGCAATAACTTTAGACCAATCACTCTTAGAAATGGTCTGAATTTCTATTTGAGTATTATATAACGGTTCTTTATAAACCCCAAAGTAAGGATTAACAGAACCCCTCACTTTAGCTGTAATTTTCCCATCTTTAATTTTATAACTTTTAATTTTTCCATTACGAGCATAAGAACGACCTCGCGCTAATCGGTTAGACTCCGTAAAGGTTTCTAAAGCCTCGATAAAACGTTTTCCCCACCAAGTTTGACTGAATTGTGTCATAGCGATTTAAGAAAGAAAAAATAAGTAGATGTGTGAAAATTAACTTAAAGTACAAGGGAGGAATCTCTGAGTCAGAAGAAAAAGGATGATTTTTATGTCTATTCCCTGTCCCCTGTTTCCTTCCCACTACCATTTTATAATATTTTTTGCCGGTTACTTAATAAGCAACTAAAGAACAGTTTGTTTATTTAAGCTAATTAATTCTTTAAACGTCTCATTATCTAACTCTGTTAACCAAGACTCATCACTTCCCACAATAGCAGATGCCATCTTTTTCTTATCTTCTATCATTACATCAATGCGTTCTTCAATAGTTCCTAATGTAACAAATTTATGGACAAAAACATTTTTCTTTTGGCCAATTCTAAAGGCTCTATCCGTAGCTTGTTCTTCCACCGCCGGATTCCACCAACGATCAAAATGAAAGACATGATTGGCTTTGGTTAAAGTAATACCAACCCCACCAGCTTTCAAGGATAAAATAAAAGCAGATGGTGGCGTATCTTGGTCTTGAAATTGAGTAATCATTTGTTGTCTTTTCTGACGATTCGTTCCCCCATGAATATAATAAGTATTATAGTAAAGAGTCTGTTTTAAATAAGTTTTTAAGGCTTCTCCTATTTCTGTAAATTGAGTAAAAATCAAGAAACTATCTCCTTCTGCTATCACTTCTTCTAGCATTTCTCCTAATCGTTCTAACTTATGAGAACGATTAGGAATAAAATCACTATTATCCTGTAAAAATTGTCGAGGGTGATTACAAATTTGTTTGAGTCTTAACAATGTAGATAGAATTAACCCTTTACGCTGAATTCCTTCTGTATCTTCTAGTTTTTCTAAGACATCTTTAACAACCGCTTCATATAAAGATGCTTGTTCTTTTGTTAAGTTACAATACTGTTTATGTTCAACTTTATCGGGTAAATCTTTAATAATCTGTTGATCGGTTTTCAGGCGGCGTAAAATAAAAGGCTGCACCAGTTTTTTGAGAATAACTGACTGGTTTTGATTATTCTCTTTCTGAATGGGTAACTCAAACACTTTACGAAAATGGGTTTCTTTTCCTAAATAACCTGGATTAAGAAAATTAAAGATTGACCATAAATCTAACAGACGATTTTCCACAGGAGTCCCTGTTAAAGCTAAACGAAAATGAGACTGAAGTTTGAGAATCGCTTTTGTTTGAGCAGCTTTAGGATTTTTAATATTTTGAGCTTCATCAAGCACAATTCTATGCCAGGTCAAAGATTGAAATAGTTTTGCATCTTTTCTCGCTAAAGTGAAGGACGTAATTACCACATCTTGTTTCAAACTTTCTTGTTCAAATTTATCTAATTTCTTAACCCTTACACTACCATGATGCACCATTACTTTTAACTGCGGAGCAAATTTTTCAATTTCTTTTTGCCAATTTCCCACTACAGAAGTCGGGGCAATTAATAAGGTGGGATTAACCTTAGTTTCTCTTTCTCTTTCTGTGACTAATCGAGCAATTACTTGTACGGTTTTTCCTAACCCCATATCATCGGCTAAACAGCCATTTAAACCTAATTGTTCTAGATATTGAATCCAAGAAACTCCTCGTTTTTGATATTCTCTTAAAGTTCCTTGAAACTGACGAGGATTGTCGATGACTGTCAGAGAACTTGGTGACGTTAATTGCTTCATCATCACGTTTAAATCTTCATCCAACTCTACCTCAAACTCCTCGGTCATTTCGCTAGATTTTTGTAGGAGTTCAAAGATAGTTAACTGAGTGTCAGATTGTTGATTTTTTTGCCAAAATTCTAACATCTGCTGCATTTTTTCAGGGTTCAATTCCATCCACTGTCCCCGAAATTTAATTAGAGGGGTTTTAGCTAATACTAATTGTTCCCATTCTTTGGGGCTAAGGGGTTGATCTCCAATGGACAATTCGTATTTATATTGAATAATGGTATCTAGTTGAAAATAACCTTTTCCAGAAGAAGAGGCTGCTGATTTTTTCTCTCTCGCTGTAGCTCTCAAACGTAATTTCGCCCGTTGACGACCACTTGGAGTCCACCAGGAAGGGACAATTACTTTGTACCCGGCATCTTCTAATACCCACGCCTGTTCTTTCAGAAAATCGAATGCTTCATTATTGGTTAAAGAAAACCCCAAGGGTTGGTCAGTTTCTAATCCTTGCCAAATGGGGGGATAAATTCGTGCTGCATACCCTAAATTGAGCAATACTTCTCTCTCAAAGCCTTGTCCAAATTGTTGTTGAATCTTTTTTTGTTGGGGACGACTGCTTTGCCAATAATCTTCTAACTCAACTTTAAAAGAAGGATCTGTTTTTAAGGTTGTGACAAATTTTACTTGCCAATAATCAGGTTGGGATTCTTCGGCTTCTATCAATTGAAAACATAAGTTAAAGGAAGTATTTTGTTCAGCTTGGGTTAATTTATGTCGCCATTGTTGCCATTTATGATAATGTTCTAAGCCCTCAGTTTCTATCCAAGGTTTGTTATTTGAGGAAACATTTAAACAATCTTCAAGCAGTTTCACATCTTTAAATTTTTTAGCGAATGTAGCTGTAATGGGTGTATTGTTAACAATTTCATTGAGAAGGTTCTCAGAAAAATGTCGAAGTAATGTTTCTTTTTCATAAAATTTGAGGGTTTCATCCCGTTCATTTATCCCTGAAACACAAGCTAAAGGCATATAATCAGTAGATTGCTTAATTAACTGTTCATAAGTTTGACTAATAAATTCAAAACTCGGATATATTTCAAAGTCTTTCTTTTTTTTCTTGCCTTTACTTATTCTGTTTTCTCTATATTTCAAAGAAGGAATATATTGGTCTTTGATAATAATTTGTTTCAGATGTTGGCTGTAGTGATACCAAAATAGTAAATCGGCTCCCAATTGAATTTCATTAGACTGATATTGGCATAAAAAATGTAAATTATTCAGACTTTTGATAACTGTTGTTAGAGGATAACAGTCTATTTCCCATAGTTTCCACTCTAAGGCTTCTGAGACATCTTCTTCTAGATAACGTGCTAATTCAATAGACGGTAAAGGACTGTCTGGGGTACTGGGTAAGATGAAATATTTTGTTTCAGTGGATGGTTTATTATTAGTATTGTTTTTCCCAAAACCTAACTGTTGGTCAAAGAAGGTTTGTAATTCATCACTAAGTAATTGTCTAGGATGTCTATGTTGTTTTGTTTTTCTGCGTCCTTTTAAGAGACTATCCGTTTCTACCCATAAGAAAAAACGGCCACCGTTCTTAAAATCATTTTTAGTTTGGGGAATCCAGGTTCCATGAAGAATTTTCATTGTGTTTCTTCTCTTCTTTCTAACCTTAGTTTTCCAATGGACAATTGAAGAATTTACTTTCAAGTCTTTCCATTTAGACAAGGGAGCATCCAAGCTTTTTAGGGAAAAACTCGGCCAAATAAGATTTTTCAGACCTCTTCTCAGAAGATAATGTCATTATCTATCGTCCATTCTGAAAACCAACTCTTCCATCAAGTTCCTTAATCATAAGACAAGGAAACTATATTATCAATATGGTTGTCATAGAATTATTAATAAATGTTAGAATCAAGGCGAATTTTATGTGGGTCAAACTTAATCAAAATTTTCTCGTCAGTATAGTATAATAGTATTGATTGTCTAAAGACTAATAAATGTTTGACTCCACCTGTCGTTTCATTGCGGCAAACTTTGCACAAGACATGGCCACATGGCTGCTTGGAAAACCCATCAACTTAACAGAACTGAAACCATCGGAACTCTCTTTAGAACCGATTAGGGCTGATAGTTTAATATTTCTTCAGTCAGAGGAATTGGTACTGCACATTGAGTTCCAAACAGACCCTAAAGAAGATATTCCCTTCAGGATGCTCGATTATCGGCTGAGGGTTCATCGCCGTTATCCGAACAAAGAAATGCACCAAGTGGTCATTTACTTGAGGAAATCCAACTCAGAATTAGTACAACAAACGGTATTTGAATTGCCACAAACACGACATCATTTTAACGTTATTCGGCTTTGGGAAGTGGATCACTCTGAGTTGCTAGACAAACCTGGGGTCTGGCCGTTTGCTGTATTGGGGAAAGGTGGCGATAATGAAGCTGTGCTTAGGGATGTGGCTAACCGCATTGACAATATCAGTGATCAAACAGAGCAAAGTAATTTAGGTTCTACCAAACCTGTCATATAAAACTATTAAAAAAGTCAAAGTTGATGCAGAAATTTCGGCTAATTTTTCCAATAGAAAGGGTTAAATAGGAATTTTCATGTGTTATCTAACTCTTTTTTCGGCTTTTCCCCTTGTCCGGGTGATGGCTTCTTACCGTCATTTTCGTGGCTTTTTTTTGATGATTTCTCTGAGGGCTTCTCTGCCCCCTTCCCTGGAACATCTTTGATTGGCTTTGTGTACCAAGGAATCTTTTTAGTTGGCGGTTCTAAATCCTCCGAGAAACCAAAAGAATCCCGTGACGGAATAAACTTAAACAACCCCTGAACAAACCAACGAGGGGGTAAATCTTCTTTAGCAATCTTTGGATTAAACCGAAACGGTGCAGCTTCATCGTCCCTTCTCATTAATATCGGGATATGTGTCGCTTTAAATTTACCTTTGGGATCTTCTGCCCCTTTGTTACGATACACCGAAATAACGGGGGTTCTAACCTGTGGCACAAATTGCCAGATGCCTTTGAGGCGAAACTGTCCGGGTGCTTCATCCCAAGGATTTTCTGCTTCCCATGCTGCCACTTGAAAATAGATTTTCGGGGGTTTACGGGGAATCATCAAGCACTTAGGATAAACCCGCAAAAATAAGGTTTGGTCAGGTTTAGCTGCCATTTGCTTTAACCAAGCTTGATAACGATAACCAGCAAAGAATAAACCATAACGCTTGCCCCCTAATCTGATAAAAAACTGCCCAGGGTTCTCTTTGTCTTCCTCTGGTTTACCTTTAATGGTACCGATCGCCTGAAAGATGGGCTTATCGATATCAGCGTCGGGATCGTCGGTGGACTGATCCCCTGTACCAGTGCTGTTTTCAGAGTTAGTCTCCGCTTTGTCCTCTGTTTTCCCGTTGAGTTCAGACGTGGCCTGATCCCCCGTTTCTTCCCTCTGTTCTTTGCTAGTCTTCTTTTGAGTAACTTCCGCTTCTGTTAATGGTACGGCTTGTTTAACCTTAGTCTTTGTCTTGCTATTCTCAATGGTTTTTGAAGTGTCTACCTCTGTATTCACCGACGGACTGTTCGTTTCAGTTGGGGCTGTGGCTTTCTTTTTTAGGGTTCGGATTTGGGGTTTGGGGGACATTTCTTAATATTTATTAATACTTACTTTTCGACAAATTCTTGATATGATGTAGGGATTAGTTTATTAATAGTGGACAGAGTTAAGTTTATTTGTCCTAATTATTTTAACCCAAAATATAATAATAATCAATGCCTTCATCTTCACCCTATCCTAGTAACTGGAAAGAAATCAGTTTAGAACTGAAGAAAAAAGCCAATTGGACTTGTCAGAAATGTGGAAGAAAATGTATTGAACCTGGACAGAAAGTCCCCCAAGACTGGACAGTTTCTAAGCGAATGGCTTATACGTTACAAACTCATCATTGGGATAGAGATCCCAGTAATTCATCGGAAGACAACTTAATCTGTGTCTGTACTGGGTGTCACCTTGATTTACATCGGGGTTACAGAGGGAGACTTAGTAATGTTTCTGAGGGTCAGTTATCATTGTTTCCCTAAATTTTTAGTTATTAATTCAGGAAATGTCACCCTAAATTACAAAGTGCCACTTCCATTATAACTCTATTGGACTTTGGACAAAAAAAGTTTGTTAGCGTATGTTTTACGCTAAACTAAAATCCCAAAATATCGGCTCTGTATCAGTCAATAAAATTGGCTGACAAATAGGGCTAATCTATAGATTCTGAGGAAAACTAAGGAGCTTTTAAGTTTTTAGTTGATTTTTTGCTCCCTTTCTTGATAACATCATGACGAGTTCGTGGGGCTTTTTTGTAACCTTTAATACGTCCGGAAGAAAAACCTCGACGTTTGGGAAATTTGGCGAAAGTCCCCAAGGTCGTAATTATTCTTGAAAAGTCTCTTTGAACTAGACTAGGGGTGATTTTGATGGATTTATTAGTCTTCAAATACTGTTCCCAATCACGGGGTAAAACCACAGCTAATTTTCTGGCAGCCCACAAATTTACATAAGAAAGAAGTGTTAGTTTAAACCAATTTTCTTCATGATGTACATCGGGAGTTAAATAAGATGTCATCAATAATCTTTGTTTACCAAATCGAAAAAGATGTTCCATGTCATAACGTTGTCGATAACACTGATAACAATCAACTAAACTTAACTCATCGCGCCGAGAACCAATAACAATAAGCCACATAGGTTTCCAAATACTATTTCTTTCTTGATCTCTGACAACAATCTGGAGTAAAGTAAAGGGGTGATTGTTCATTTTATAGTTTTTAGTTCCTCTCATTAACATCTGTTTCCATCCCGAAATAGTCACTGTTAATTGACGACCTTTTTTCGTTGTAAAGGGAACATGATGAACTTCATCAGGTTCAGTCCAAGTTTGGTCATCTTTAAGGTCAAATTTATCCCCATCCCAACGGGGATGTCCCGAAGTTTTGGCTTGATTTGGGTCCCGAATAAATTGACGATAAAAAACTCGGTCACTTCTAACTCTTGTAATAGTAACTACGTCTTCATGCTTAACTTGTTCCCCAATAAAATCCTTTTGGCTGTAGTCACTATCAGCCACTAAGACAGATAATTTATCAGAAAATAAAGAACTTTGCCAGATTTTTTTTAGTTGTTGATTGCCTTGATTTACTCCTTTATGTTTAGAGGGGACTCGCTCTCCTGATAAGGGGACAGCCCAAGGGACTTTTTCTGTGTCTATTTGGTCAGGTAAAGCGCAGACAACGGAATAACAATGTCCAATATTAATGGGTTTATTTCCCTTAATTGGATTGGGGTAATGAATAAAGGTTTTATCCGCTAACGTTTCGGCAAACCGTCGTGGACAGGGAGTTGTGTCAATACCAAATAAGTTATAATGTTTTGAAGTGGGAGGAATTGTTCTCGATACCGCTGAAAATAAAGTCTCAATTCTCTGTTCATAATTAGGGTCAGTTTGAGTGGGTAAAAACTCTTGAATTCCTCTATATAAACTGTTATAATCTCTTCTAAATAAAGGATTGAGAGACAATTCAACGACTGAGTGAGCTTGTTGGTTACTGGAGAGGGCATCGAGTAATTCTATAATAGTTTCTTTTCTCGCTTTTAGTCCTTGGAAGAGGTTAGACCTCCACACCAGGAATTCCTCGACAGACGTAGCCGTTTCATTTTTGGTCATTTTTAAAATTTATTACCTTATAAATTAGCGGAATATATACGCTAACATCAAAAGAGGTTGTTTGTTACAGTTAAGGCTAATGTCATCACATTCCGAACTTAAGACCAGTCAAGATGTCCACCTGAGAGCCAAACAAATTAAGAGTCTAATTCGCTCTCTTAAACAGAAAATAAAGAAAATTGAACGGGAAGGGGAAGTAGCACCAGCTAATTGTCATATTATTCGTTATCAGGTTAATCGAAAGGGAACAATCTACTGGTATTATAAACTACAGGCTGCTGAATCAATTTTTCCTATGGCCACTAATAATGAGAAAAAAACCAAATATAAATATTTAGGACGAGCCGGAAGTTCTGCTCATATTGATGCTGTAGAAAAACTCACTAGAAGAAATCTCATTGATGAATTAGAACGAGTCATTCAATCTCTAACTGAAAGCTACTTAGATATCTATATTGGAACCGAAACTGAATGAAGCTATTTAATATTTAAAATCCCCTAAAAAGATGGAAAGAGAGTTTTTAAAATCACCTTAATTCTCTATTTTAGCTCTGGAGATATGTTTAGCGTAAAATTTACGCTAACAATTGTTTTTTATCCAAAGTCCAAAACTCTAAACTCTTACTAATTATCTCTTAAAAGAAAAAATAATGGTTAAATTTTATGTTAATTTGATAATATTTTAAGATGATATCCAATTAATTGAGTGATAATAAAAGTAGAGAAAAGAATAGAGTATAACTCTATTTACCCCCAGACGTATTGAAGGAACTATCGTTAACATTAGGATAAGAGAGGGTTTATTTATGAATAACTTTGAGCTTAGATGTTATCTAGAAACCTACAACGATCCTCACTATTGGGAAGGAAAACGATTTGAAAAGGATTCATTGCGTCAGAAAAGTTGGCAAGAATGTCGTCAAATCACTGATCATTTTTACAATGAATTAGTTATCCGTGGTTATTTGACCTTAAAAGACTCTCCACATTAGCAGAAAGCTATGGATGAGTCTATACTTTAATAGGAAAAAAAAGACCGTACAATTAAGTACGATCTCTTAAAAGCTATGGTGAATTAGCAATCTGTTCTAACAACCACATTCCTAATAATTTAGATAGTCCATCATTGGACTCAGGACAGCCAATTTCCGTCAAACAACGAGGACACCCCATATCCCCACAATCACAATTAGTTGCTAATTCTAAGGCTTTTTCCACACAGTTATCCCAGTCATTTACCAACGCTTCTGTGGTGCCACAACCTTCATGAACACTATCGAAAATATAAGCGATTGTCCGATGAGATGTTCCAATATTAGCCGGTCTTTGTTCAGTATAACTGCTCAAATCTTGATGACTAGCTAAGAATAACAAAGGAACTGTTTTCGTTAGCAAGTGACACAAAGAATGCAAAGCTAAATGCACTAGTTCATAGCTAAAAGTCGGACTTAATTGATGGGGAATATCATCAGGATTATGGTAAGTTTTCAAGATAGCTTTCTTGATTTCTTGAGCCTTATTGGTAATCGCTGTTGCTAAGGTTTCGTTAACTTCAATCCTCAAAAGAGGAACTTCTATGGTTGTTTCTAAAGGAGGTTTAAACTCAAACTTAGCAATTTCTTGGGTATTTAATCGTTGTTTGAGTGTCCACCCACAACCAGGACATTTAGTCATCTGAGAAGCTTTCGGAATCTGATAATGACTACAGTTTCGGTTAATACAAGTAGGGGCATAAACTAACTGTAACTCTTTGAATCCCATGACTTGTCGTTTAACTTTTCCCCAATAGAAAATCAGTCTTAAATTCCCATTGGGAATAGCTGTCTTGACTATGGAGGGGTCTTCTAATTTAGACAAAGGTTCAACGGCTAATTGTACATCAGGTTTGGTTCGTTTATCTGACGAATTTTCTAATTCAAGGAAAGCTTTGTTTTGTTTTAAGTCAAGTTCTTTACATCTCCATACATTAGTTTTTCCCTCTGACGCTGTTAAGTAAATAGCACCAGTATGACATTCTTTATGAGCGATGTATAAACTCATTTCTTCTAATATCTTAGAAGTCTTTACATCAATTAAGGAAATAGTCTCATCTTGAATCCCTCTCAGAGAGACGTATTTATGGGGATACCCTCTTTTCCACAGTCGTTTTCCTAATGACCAAGATAACTGCTTCTGCTTCAATAATTCAGCCGTAACTAAATCACTTTTGTCTCCAAAATATTGAGTGACTTCATCACTATTTAATCCTCCTTCTGCTGCTGCACATAGAAGATGACGACTGAGAATTGAAGGATAATTAGGTTGAATTTTGACTTTTTCTACAGGAGATAGTAATCTTTGAGGTTGTGTGGCATAATAATAATCAATATGGTTATTACTATCAGGAATAAAGATAATTAAACCTGGGGATTTCCTGCCACACCGTCCCCCTCGTTGCCAGAAACTATTCAGACTGGAAAAACCCCTTAAAACCACAAAATCCAATTCAGGTAAATCGATTCCTGCTTCGAGACAATTGGTGGTAATTAGGATTTTAGTTTCACAATTACTTAGTTGTTCTATTCGTTCTTTTCTTTGTTCACTTCTTAAAGAACCATAGAATAAATCAACGGATGAAATATAGCCTCCATGATGATAAGATAATAAAGAAAAGATATGTTTAGCTGTTTGTCTAGAATTTACAAAGACTAATCCTTTTAAGTCAAAGTTGAGCAGGGAACTGATAAGATTAGTAGAGGCAAAGTTAGGAGAATTCTGGGGATTGAAAACTAACAACGTTTTCTCATGAGATTTAGCCCCACTTTCATTAATTAGGGTAATTTGGTTAGAAGATAAACCAGTTAATTGTGAAGCTAATTCTAGGGGATTTGAGATAGTTGCTGTTGAAATAACCCAATTGATTTCTTCAACTAGCCCTAATCGGAGTCGAAGGGCTGAATTACCTGAATTTTGAGCAGCTAATCTTAACCTTCTTAGCAGGTTAGCAAAATGAATACCAAAACTAGAAATATAGGTATGGGATTCATCACAAACAATCAAATTTAACCGTGACAGAAAATCCTTTAAGAGAACTAATTGGGATTTATCTGTGTGGTATAGTAGATGATGGAGAACGTCAGGAGAAATGACAATAATATCAGGACATTTGACTCCTTTAAAGTAATTCTTCCTTGTTTCTAAAGGAACATCTCCAGTACATTTAGCAATGAATAATTGTTCCTGAGAGGGTAAAGCTTGGTTGAGTTTAATTAACTTAGAATATTGATCCGAAGCTAAAGCTTTCAAGGGATAAATGAAGAGACTTGTTCTCTGTTTTGTCAATGCTTGATGGAAAGCAAAAGGAATAAATGAATTACTTTTCCCACTAGCTGTCGGGGTAGTAATACAGATAGAATGACCTTGATTTAATTCATTCCATGCTTTAAGTTGATGAGAATAAAACTCATTGATTCCTGTCTGTATTAAAGCTTGTTTCAGAGACGGATGAATTTCGGCAGGTATGGTGGAAGATTTAGCAGAATCTCCAGGAAAGATTTGGATATCTTTTATCTCATTTTGCCATTCAGTTGCCACAGAAGCATAAGTCAAATGGGAAATCTTACTGATATCAAATTCTGTGACTTCTATGGTTGATGGACTTAACTTCTCAATCTCAATGTGGACAGTTTCACCACTAACTAAACAATTAGCTATATGTCCCAAGAAACCATTAACTTTAACATTTCTCTGGTGTTCAGTCGAAAACGCATATTTACCCACTTCTAACCAGTCAGGAATGGGATAAATATCTTGTTTAACAGCTTCTCTGATAGCTGATTGGTTCAAAGAATCCATAGAATCCATAATCAAATTATACCTCAAAATGAACAAAAAAGAGCATCAAACTTAATGCTCTTAACTAGAAAAGATGTAACTGTATTTACTTAATTCTGAGATGTTTCCCTCTCGGCATAACTTTGGCAATTAAAGTCCCTTTATCATCCCGAACTTCATCATAATTAATCGCATCTTCAGCTATCTTATTGCGGTCAATATGAACTCTGGTTTCTTTATATTCTTCGGGATAATCTTCACTCGTGAGTTCAGGGTTAATCCAAATAGGAGGACGACCGCCATTATTACAAAGACTAACTTTGGATAGTTTACCTTCGAGTCGTTTACCTTTGTCTCCAAGTTGTTCCACCCGTTGTTCCATGAAAGCTTTTAGCTTACTTTTAAGCCATTGTACTGTTTGCTTATTTTGATAGGCTAAAGCTTCACAACGACGGGCTTCATTCTCTTGGTATTCTATCAATGATTCTCGCCATTTAATAACTTTGATATAAGCATCAATTTTACTTTCTAAACGGGGTAGAAATTCATTGAATATTTCTTCAGCAACTTCTCTTTCTTCGGGGGTGTCGCTGTCAATATGTGCTATAATTAGCTGTAATTCCTCCTCTAATTGAGGGAGACTTTCTGTTATTTTGTTTTCCATTGATTAACTATCATAAGTTGACTCAATTATGGGCGCAAAGCGCATTTATTTTCTGAAAATTATCAATTTTTTAAATTATGAAAGGATCTGAAATAAAGATGAAATTAATCAATTTTCTAGTTCGACTAACCATGTTATTATTTTTCTTGTTAATAACCTTGATCAAACCAGTCCAAGCAGAAGACATCAATGATGGGGCTAAAATTTTTTCAATTCATTGTGTTGGATGTCACCCCCAAGGGAAGAATATTATCAGACGGGCGAAAAATTTAAAGCTGAGAGCCTTAAAAAGAAATAAAGTTGATAGTTTAGATGCTATTATTAACTTAGTGACTTATGGAAAAAATAATATGTCAGCTTATGAAGACAAACTAACCAAAGAACAAATTGAGTCTGTTTCCAAATATGTACTACAACAAGCTCAAAACAATTGGCATACCTAAGATTTTTCCAAATAATTATTCAGACTCATAGCAATAACAATGTCTTTAACTAAAATAAACTTTGATTCAGTAAAGAATAAACTTAAAAAGATTAAACTTATAGCTACTGATATTGATGGAACCTTAACCAAAAACGGTCAGTTCAGTAGTCAGTTATTGTCAAGTTTAGAAACATTGAAACAACATAATATTCTAGTTCTCTTAATCACAGGGCGTTCCGCAGGATGGTGTCAAGGGTTAGTCAATTATTTGCCAGTCTTGGGAATAATTGCCGAAAACGGAGGGGTTTATGCCTTGAAAGAATCCCAAAGGATGAAACCATTTACAGCTATTAATGATATCATAGAACATCGTCAATTATTACAAAATAATTTTGAGGAAATACGACAAAAATTTCCCCATCTTCAACCATCTTCTGACAATCAATTTAGAGTAACCGATTGGACTTTTGATTGTCACGAATGTTCTCAAGATGAATTACTAACCATAGAAAAGATTTGTCAGCAGAAAAAATGGGGCTTTACCCGAATTTCTCACAAAATCTGCGATCGCCAAACACAGAAGCCTTACAGGAAGTGGGTTTGAACAGAGCGATCGCAGATTTCCCCAACCAACAGTCTGTTGTCAGATTTTAAGTTAAAATCAACCCGAATTAGACAAAGATGAAAAGATAAATCAATCACTCATTTTTTTAAAAAAATTATTAATAAAATCTCTAATAGTACTAGATTGTTAGAATAAAATATGCTATAATTTAATTATTAAAGCAATTTAGCTTAAACTGATTTAATGAGTCCCAGTCATCCCCGAACCCCTCGTCAAGTAATCAACTTTAGTAAACAGAAAGGAAAAGAAATAATCGCTAATTTTGATGGGGGACTAATCACTTCAGATGCGGGGATTGTCTGGATAGCTGAGTTGGATAAAAAACTGGGAATTACCGAGAAGTTTGGTAACTGTTTTCAAGATCATCGTCATCAATCTTATGTAGATCATTCCGTTCATGAGTTATTAGCACAAAGGCTTTATGGAATTATTTTAGGCTATGAAGATGTCAATGACCATGATAAATTACGTCACGATCCTGCCCTTAAGATCGCTTTAGAAAAGCTTAATGAACTTGAAGATAAAAAGGGATGGTTAGCTGGAAAAAGTACAATTAATAGATTGGAATATTGTCCTGAGACTATTCTCGACCAAAAAACGAGTCGTTATCATAAAATAGAACCCAACTTTGAAGCCATTGAAAAATCTTTTGTCGAATTTTTTTTAGAGTCTTATAAAAAACCTCCCTTAAGTATTATATTAGATATGGATGTCACGGATGACCAAGTACATGGTAATCAAGAAGGGGCATTTTTTTATAGTTATTATCACGGAGTATGTTATGCTCCTTTATATATTTTCTGTGGGCATCATTTATTAGTTGCTAAACTTCGTTCATCTAATGTAGATCCAGACGATGGAGCCTTAGACGAATTACAAAGAATTATCGGACTAATTAGAGAAAAATGGTCAGAGACTCATATACTAGTTAGGGGTGATAGTGCCTATGCCCGTGAAGAAATCTTCTATTTTTGTGAAAATCAGCCTTTAGTTGATTATGTTATAGCTATGGGAACAAATGGCGTTCTTAAGTTACGAGCGGATGATGTAATTGAAAAAGCCAAACATGAATATGAAAAAAAACTAGCTCCAATAACTGAATTAATGGATAGTTTATTTCAGAAAAAAGAAGATTTAGAAGAAGTTAAAAAATTAGTACCAATTTCTACTTGGTATCGCTCTATTCGTTATAAAACAGAAAAGTCATGGAGTTGTCAAAGAAGAGTAGTGACAAAAGTTTGTTATGGAAGTGATGGCTTAAAAATGCGTCATGTGGTGACATCTTTGCCCGCTTCAAAAATTCCACCCTCAAAACTTTATACAAAAAAATACTGTCCGAGAGGCGAGATGGAAAATCGGATTAAAGAACAACAATTAGACTTGTTAGCTGATAGAACTTCAACTCAAACATTTCAAAGTAATCAACTAAGATTATGGATACATTCCTGGGCTTATGTTCTCATAAATGCTTTTCGTCAACACTGTTTAAAAAAAACTTCATTGGCTAAAGCAACTGTGGGAAGAATACGTCTAAATCTTCTTAAGTTGGGAGCCAGAATAAAGATTAGTTGTAGAAGAATTATTATCGCTATAGCTAGTGCTTGTCCTTATCAAGATATTTTGTCTATTGCTAACAAAAGAATTAAAACTATTCCTAATACTGGATAAGTAGAATAAGTTGTTTTTTAAAAAAGATATCTATCATAAGTTGTTGACTGACTGATACTTTCATTTAGTCTTATTTATCGTGGAGAAAATCAAAAGTTAATATAATTATTCCCTCTTAAACTCAATTTTTGGATAATCAAAGTCAATTTTTTTATTCATCTATATTCAAAATTTCTATTAGTCCTAAAAATTATCATTTTTCATCTCTGGATTGGGCTTTCAAATTAATTTGTGAGAAATCCGGGTTTACATATAGTCATATTCAAGGACATCTTAAACCCCTTAACCAAAATAAAGCTAATGGACTAACAACTCTCAAAGAAACTTATTTTCCAGAGTTATCTTACTCAGAAATCATGACAGTTGGGGATAGTCCTAATGATGAAAGTTTATTTGACAAAAACTTGTTTCCTATGAACGTTGGGGTAGCGAATATAGCTAAGTATCTAGACAGACTAGAACATCAACCTGGCTACATAACGAATTTATCAGAAAGCGATGGTTTTTGTGAATTAGTTCAACTAATAATTACTTCGATAAATTAAGTGAACTTTAGATAAACCTTTGATTTGATCTCACTATGAAGGGCAAAATAAACTAGGCGAAACCTTAAAATATGTTCCTAATTTTTGAGCTTGTTCAAAGCTAATAGCTAGTTGACCATTAAGGAGGTTTCCAATTAACTCACCATCAGAACTAATCACCTCTTGTAAGTCGTTTTCGGTCATGCCACTTGATTCTACCAGATGCTGTAAAATTTCATGAGGAGGAAGGTCACTCCAATCTCCTAGATTAAAAAATTTTTCTTCATAATCTTCAACTAATCTCACCAGTAAACGAAATAATGTGGTTTCTTCTAGAGTTCGCTGATTTTTCTTAGCCATTAAATTTTCAGTCACAGCTAAGTATTCCCTATATTCTTCTTCAGTTTCAATAATTTTGGGAATAATCTTAGTTTCCTTTAAAAGTCTTAGATAATTTTCTTTATTTAAAGTAAGGGTCATTTTTCCATTTCTCCTTATCATATTCAGCATGAGTTAAAAAGTATTTGAAATAAGCAACTTGTTCTTCATAGTCAATATCGAGAATTAGACGATATTTATTCCCTTTAAGATTTAAAACTGTAAAGTTACCAACTGCTTCGGCTTCTCGATAAACTTGTTGAAGTTCAATCAAATTTTTCCATTGAGCTTTTTTAATAGTTTGACAAAAGGCTTTTATGGTTTTAGTTACATCAGGATATTTGGATGCTACTTGTTTGAGTTTACCTGCTGAAATTAAGTGCATAAAATCATCTTAAACCAAATTCAAGTCAACTGACTCAATCGGATAACTCCTCCACAACAAATTTTTCTAAGTGAACGATTGCCTTCAACGAAGCATTAGTTTTAGCGTCTTTTTTGGAAGCTTCAATAGCTTCTGTTTCAATCAGAGGTTCATCTAACCATTGAATCTGACAACGACAAAGCCAGTCATTTCCTACCTGATGGTAATAATAATCAGGGCGTTTCATTTTTACTCGCTGTAAAGTTTCATGTAAATAACCAATAGGAGATTGATATGCTGCCGATGGCACAAGTTCCATGTCTATTTCTTCTGTTTCTAAAACAGCCATAGACTCATCCGTTGTTTCAACGGGAACTATCTGTGTTTTTGAACTAACATCTTGCAAAGAATCTTCATCAATGAACTGGGGTGGCACTAAACTCTGATCTAACACTCCTTCTATTAATAAATAATTAGCCTGATGTTTGGCTGCTTGTTTGTTACTGGCCATCCCTGGAATAGCGGTGGTTTCCCCTTCTAACACAGACCAAAAAGCAAATTTTCCCGATGCGGTTGTCTTTTCAATATATTCCACCGTTGTTTGGTTAGTTGTTGCGGCTATCTGGATAATTTTCGTTGCCTCTACCTGTTCCTCGAATAGATAATCTAATATCTGGTTTTTGAGTAACTCTAACCTGTCTAAATCGTTATACTCTCCAAAAATTAGATAGTATAAATCCACGGGTTTTATGTTGCCTTGTTCTATCCTAGAGATAGCCTCCGGCACAATTTTGTCTAATTTTGATACCCTCAAACTATCTTTAATAATTTGGGAAAACTCTTTATCTGAAAGATTCTCAATCTTTCCTTTATCTCGTAAAATATTCACTGTTTCATTCAGTCGTTTCTCACGGAAATGCTCGTCTCGTTGTTCTTTTACTTCAGTGCGTTTGTTATTGATCTGCTTGGCGATCGCTCCCAGTTCATCGAGGGTGTAGGGAGAATCTTTTCCCTCAATAAAAACCGCTTTCAGAATACGGTGATTAACGTAATCAGCTACTCGACGAATGGGGGAGGTAAAATGGGTGTACGCTGGTAAAGCTAAGGCAAAATGCCCAATAAGCGCAGGAGAATAGGTGGCAGGATTTAACCAACTTTGCAACTTCTGTCTCACTAATTCGGGTAAACCCAGTGTGGTCAAAGTTTCTATCAATTCTTGACTTTTGGGGGCAATGGCATTCGCAGTATGATTACGGTAAAGGATTGGTAATCGATGCTTTTCTGCTAAACTTGCCACTGCTGTATTAGCCAAAATCATAAATTCTTGGATGATTTGCTGTGAATGATACAGTGGGGTGGTGAGGATGCGCCCCTCTTCGTCTAAGTTTACCCCACCGACACTGCTTAAACCTATTGCACCGACATCTTGACGTTTCCAGGCTAACTTTTGCGCCCATAGTTCGCAGTAACGTAACATTTGAAAAAATGGGGATGAGGGGTCATGAAGAGAGGCATCTGCTGAAGTGTAAGAAAATCGTTTGAGACTGGTTAAATGGGTTAGATGAAGTGAAGTCTCTTTGATATTAGCGTGACTGTCCAAGGTGATCCTAATTGTCACAGTTAAGCGTAATTTATCTTCTAAGAGGGATAATTTATCCTCCGAGAGTTCATGGGGAAACATGGGTATATTCTTTGTTGCGAGATAGCGAGTTTCCACCTGTGAGAGTGCATGAGCTTCTAGGGAAGAACCTGGTTGAATAATAGCAGATACATCAGAAATATGGACTGATATCACTGCCCCTGATGGATTTGGTTGTAACCATAAAGCATCATCTAGGTCTTTTGATGTTTCCCCATCGATGGTAAAACCTGGAACTGCCTCTCGGTTAGCAACGGATATATTATTGTCAATTAATTGTTCTATTTCTTTAGGGATAATGGGTAGTGCTTTAGTCACTTTTTCTTTAGGTTAGTTAAGATATATTACACACAATAGTTGGCTTTTTTAAGTTACTAAATATTTCAACTAATTGACTTAGATGATGTTAATAGGATAACATATTAATTGAATCAAAATATAATTGATTCAATTTTTTTTCTTGACTTAATTGATGAACTGGTATTTAGTTTCTTGTCGTCCGAATACAAAGAGATTTGTTCTTAAAACAGTTAGATTTTGAAATTGACAAAAATCAACTGGGAGATTTATTTTTAGATAAAATATCTCCCAGTGATATTATGTATAAAGACATGGTGCTACTGCGACTTAGTAATATCTCATCAGCCAGAATCCATCTTAAGAGGATTGAGCAGTTTCAAAAGATAGAACCGAGGGCTTTATCAGAACATCAAGTTCAACAATTTTTGGACAAGTAAATGAGGGGATAAATCTGAATTATCCTAACCCAAAATCTAAAAATAATCAATTCCTTTATTTGTCAAGAGTAGGGGACATTTTAAAATATCCCCTGAGACATCAATTAAGTCTGATGAGAACCATTCAAAACCAGAGGCTTTGATAATAACTCAGAAGCCCTAATAATATCTTCAATGCGCTTCCTAGTTAATAGTTTCTCTGCCATCTTTCGACTCAACGTAGATAACTGTTTAACCCTTCCTGAAATACCCAGTTGTTGCTTCAGGAAAGTCAAAGTATTGTCGTCTTTATTCCTGATAATAGTCTCAACTTGAGATTGAGTTAAGATAGTTTCGTCATCATTTTCAGGTGGTAATGCTTCAGCAATTAAAGTATAATCTTCAGCAGAAGTTAAATTCTGATTATCTTCATTTTCTTCATCTTCTGCACCATTTAAGAACCTTCCAGAATTAGCATATTCGTCGTAATTTTCCTTGACTTCTTCTGCCATATCTGCGATTTCATCAGCTAAGTCATCAAGAGCAGAAGGTGGATAAATTGAACAGAGGTCCTTAAACAGCTTCTTCAGATGACTTAAACTCTTAGAAACTTCAACTTCTGCTGTTTTCTGAGCTTGGTGAAGTTGCTGTTTGACTCTTAATTGTTGCTCTAACTCTCTTAACTGTTTCTGGATCTCTAAAATCTGTTCTTGAGTTTCTTCAATCTCTTGATTGTGGTTGTCGATATATTTGTTTAAAGATGTCATGATTCTCTCTCAATAGTGTACAATGAAATGTGTCGATGTGGTTAATTAGTTAAGGCTTAAAGATAGCTTTTATTTCACTGTTCTTTGCCTTAAAGTAAGGGTTGAATTGTAGTTGATGTTGTGCGGATTTTGCTGCTGTCCAGCTTTTGTAATGCTTGGCTTCATGGTGACTAAATGACCAATTACTTCCATTCCAAACATAATTATCAGCACTAATGAAGATATAGTAAAAGCCACGGAATAAGGGGAGTTTACTCATGTTTTTGTTGACTGATTTCTGTTTCATCGTGCCAAGCATCGGCAAAATTATAATCAAGTCTGCTTTCGTATTTATCCCCTACACAATAAGACCAAGATGGATTAGTTTCTGGGGAATAGTTTAAAGCAATTCCTGTCACAATATAATCAGTTTCATCCATTCCTTCCAAGGTATCAACAATAATAGGTTGTCCAAGATAAAACTTAGGCTTAGGAATCGTTGAGTTGAACTTGTCATCAAAGAAATTGACTGAGATGATATTAGGGAATAAAGCATAAGCTGTAATCTGAAAACTGTAGCTAACCCGATTTTCTTCCGTTAATTGTTGAGCCAAAGGTGAACCATAGTAGATGATTCTTTGAACTTCTACCTCTTTCTCTTGGGCGTTCAGGGCATTTTTAGCAATCAGTAAATCAATGGTTTCTACTGTGTTTTGTTCGAGAAGTTCTTTCCAGTTTCGATTACCAGATTCGGGATCGTATTGGCAATATAGCGACGCATAATGTTGAGCGTCGAAGTTATTGATCATTGTTCATAGCCTCTGTAATAATAGGAATAACTGATTTGAACCAACGAATGACATAAATAGTCTTGTTGTGAACTCTTGCTGTATCTAACTGTATTCGTGCGTATTCTTCCCCTAACTTCGTCAATTTGTATTGGATTTTTGTCTTTCCTTTGGAGTTGCTAACTCTTTCGGAATCTTGAAATCCAACTGTGATTAATATTTGGTTGATACGACGGGCAGAAATGGGTTTAGATAACCCTAATTGCTCAGCAATGATTTTCCCTAGTTTCGTTGGTGATAATGGGATTTCTTCGACTTGGTTATGTGCAGAAAGCAACTGTTTACTTTCTTCGGCTGCCGTTTCTAAGTGAGGAAAAGTTTTAGCAATTGCTGTTAATTTGGCTGACTGAATTAACTGGGGTGCAATATTAAGCTTTTCTAAGCCAGCAAATACTAGGTCGATTTCTTCTATTGTGGGTACAATCTTAGTATTAGGGGATGGTTTTTCTTCATAATCTAGTTGTTCATATAGCCAAGCACGAATACCCACGGCGGCAAAAGCACGGTAAACTTGACGAGCTTGAGAGGTACATTTTCGAGCGTCAAAACTATAGTGTTCGATGATTAACGTTAAAGCGATTTCAGAAAGACCTTGAGAAAATTGACCAGGTTCAAAACCATGCTCAGTCAGCTTTTGATATAATTTTGATGGTTGTTTTCGACCACCATTAAGTTGATAAAGTAAACTATTGTGGGGGACTCCGATTAACCGAGCTGCCCCCCGAATACTGGTCGTGGTGCTACCGTCGGCGTTAACAGTGAATTCGGCTCGGATTTCTTCGGGCAACATGAGATCAGACATAATATTGCAAGGGTAATTGTTTCAACTATTCACGCGAAGCGTAAAAACAAAAAAAGGAGAACAACCGTCCTCCTAAATCCATCTAAAACTCCTGGTCTTCTGAATTAATTTCGTTGATAGAAATCAACTCATTTTCTTCAAACCAAATTAATTCTTTAGTGCCGTTAGTTCCTCGGATTCCGTATTTCCAAGAAGGTGCTTCGTACAGGCTTTTTCTGGTTAAACTGTATTCAACTAATTCCAAGGCACAAATATAGTAAACTTCGTAATCATCAAAGAAATCGTATTGATTGTCCTGACATTCTTGCCATTGTGAAACTAGGATTACAGGCTCAGAGAAGACATATTTGGGTTCAGAATAACCATATTGATCATGAGGAAATCGAGGAATAAAATCAAATTGGATTCGTTCAGGAACGATTGGTTCTGTTGGTTCTGCACGGTATTCAATGGTAGGAATACCTTGACAATCGAGACGTTGAAATTCTGTATAAGACATGGTATTATTAGGTGTAGATGTTTTTCAAATTGGGGCTTAAGATACTTGCTGTTCTTGGTTTACAAAATTAATCAGAGGCAAGTCCTGTTGGTTCAATATTCTGACTAGAATTGCTGAGCCTACACCCCAACTTTTAATCTCGTAGTTGCACAAAGATAGCCTTTGACTCCGACGAATAATTGCTCTTGAGCAAAGGTTATTTTCGGTGAGATATTGAGAGAATGCTGTAGCTTCTTCATAGCAATTAAAACCGAAATAACTGGTATGTCTTTCGCCCTTGGGGTTGGTAATAGTAGCCAAGTGAGGCAAAAGACAGTTTAACCGCCAGTTATTCTCTAAAGGAACGACTTTGCTTTGATATTTGGAGTAAGTCATCAGGATAATCCCTAATTATCCTGATGACAGCGCAAAGCGCAAGCTAACGCTCTAAGACGAGGATTCTTGTGTTAACCCCTGTGGATCTATCGCTATTCAGAAAACTTCCTTGTGGCAACGGATCATTAATGATGCACTTGTCTTCTAACCACTCCCGAAACTCCCGATATTTCTTGTCCTTCCGGAATTCAATAGATTCAGGAACAATGGCTACCAACCGTCCACCATCAACGAGACGATCAAAAGCATAACGAATATGATTTATCTCGCTGCCTTTAACAAACGGTGGATTCATTAGTATTCTGTCGTAGGATGTGGTAATATCAAAACAGTCAGAGGCAATAACATTAAAACCTTTCAGTTTGAGTAGTTCTCTCAGATTATAGTTAAGTTCACAGACTTCTAGGTTTACATCAGCAGCTTCTTTGATAGCACTGGCAATGTCACCCTTCCCACCTGATGGTTCCCAGACTCTCATGCCTGGCTGAAGTATTGCTAATTTGACCATTTGCTCACAAATCGGCTTAGGCGTTGGAAAATACCCAGGAATCTTAGCTCCAATCAAACTGCGCTCAATTTCAGCTATTTGCTTAACTTTTGGGTCGATGACGGGGGCTTGATGGAGTTCTTCTAAAGCTAAGATCGCTTTGCGGACACTAGAAACTGTACCGAGATTAGCTCGTAACAGCGATCTAGCCCAACCGTCAACCGCTAGACCCCGTTTGATGGAGTCATCGCGCCACTTGGGGTCTCTGAAATCTGCTAAGTCGGATAACTGGGTTTTTGTGCTAATGTCTGACAGAATACGGGGTAATGTGCCTTCATCTAAAGCATCAGCCATTGCATACAACCATGCTTGAATTAAAGCCAATTTTTCCCCGTCTTCCCTCATAGATGCAGCAATCCTCGCCCGTCTCCTGGTAGGGCGTTGTTGACCAATAGCAGGGTTTAGCTTATTATCGATTTGGCTTTGCATTCGGTCAGCTAAGTCTCTAAATTTCTGAGCTTTCTTGGGATTGGGATACCTTAGTTTTGTGGGTGTATCTTGAACAGGTAAGTCGAAAATAGATAGTTGCAGGAAATTAAGGGGATCAATTTTCCCCTGCACTGTTTTCGTTGTTTTCATGGATCTGCCCTGAATTCTTCTTCTCGGTGATCCGCGCGAAAGCGCAACAAGATCACCGAAGATGGTACTCTTAAAAATAATTAATATTATGAAAAAATAAAGTAATGATCATTGGATTAGTCAACCAAAAAGGAGGGTGTGGCAAAAGCACCACAGCGGCACATTTTGCTTATTGGCTTTCCTTTAATGGTTCTGTTATTTTAATCGATGCTGATTCTCAACAATCAAGTTCAACTTGGATATCTCAATTAGAATCAGTGAAAATCCCTACTCAAGCGATCTTAGATCCTGAGCAATTATTTGAAACCATTGATACGATTTCCGATAAATATGATGCCATTGTTGTCGATGGTCCGGCAGGGTTAAGTGAAGTAACAAAGTCGATTTTAGATGTAGTGGATCTCGCTCTAGTCCCATGTCAACCATCAGGACTAGACCTTAGTAGTAGTAGTAAAATCCTTCAATTACTCCGTCATCGACAAAAAGTTAGAAGGGGATTACCATTAACTGGATTGTTTCTAAGTCGAGCCGTTAAGGGAACTTTATTACTTAAAGAAGCTACACAAGCTTTAGGGGTTGATCCTCGTTTTCCTTTACTCAAATCTGTTATTTATCAAAGACAATGTATTGCTGATGCTCCAATTCAACAAAAGACTGTTTTTGGATTAAGTAGTCCAGCAGCCAAAAGTGCGAGTACCGATTATAAAAATCTGTTCCAGGAGGCTTTGAAGATCCTTGACTAAGACACAATCCAGACGGTCAGTAAGTGACTATTTATCCACATTACCCACTGAACCCGAAACTGATTTATCTATTGACTTAATTTCTCTGGAAACCTCACAGCCAAGACGTTATTTTGACCCAGAGAAGTTAGAACAACTAGCCGATTCTATCCGAAAATTTGGCATTATTGAACCCCTATTAGTCAGACAAAAAGGGTCTAGTTATTTCTTAGTTGCAGGGGAACGTCGCTACCGTGCAGCGAAAATGGCTGACTTGAAAACAGTCCCCGTTGTTGTGAGAGAACTATCTGATGAAGAAGCCCTAGCAGTGGCTCTGGTTGAGAACTTGGTGAGAGAAGACCTTAATCCTGTTGAAGAAACAGAAGGGATTCTTTGTTTACTGGCATTAGAGTTACAAATAAGTGTTGAGGAAGTCAAATCTTTATTGTATCGATGGGACAATGAGCAAAAAGGAAAAGCTACCAATAACGTTATTGGTAGTGACCAACAAGCTCAAATTAAAGGTGTCTTTGAAGGCTTAGGACAAAGCTGGCAATCCTTTGTAAATAATCGTCTTCCCTTGTTAAAATTACCGAACCATATCCTGGAAGAAATTAGAAAAGGAACGATTGCTTATACGAAAGCTAAAGCCATAAGTACCCTAAAAAACGAAGACCAGCAAAAAATATTGTTGGATGAGGCTATTGCTCAGGGACTGTCGTTAACTGAGATTAAGCAGCAAATTAAAATCTTAAAAGAACAGCAAATAAATGAAGACATCAGCCTTCAAGAGCGGGGTTTAAATAACGCCGATGAGGCTGAAGTTTTATTTAAGCAGCAGGTTAACAAAACATCTCAGTTGTTGAAAAAAGCTAAGCCTTTAAAAAATACTCGTCAACAGAAAAAGTTACTACGGCTTCTCTCAGAAATTGAAACATTGTTGACTAATACCGAAATATCTAAAGATAAGGAGATTGAAAAATGAAAGTCATTGCTGATATTTGCATCATTCCTATAGGCGTTGGGGTTTCCGTTTCTGAATATGTGGCTGTATGCCAAACCATTTTTACAGAAGCTAATCTTAATCCACAACTTCATGGATATGGAACCAATGTTGAAGGAGAATGGGATGAGGTGATGGCTGCACTCAAACTAGAAGATGAAAAAATACACGCTATGGGAAGTCCGAGAATTAGCACATCTTCCTCGGCTAGGAACCCGTACTGATAGAGAACAAACTATCGCTGATAAAATTGATAGTATTAGTGCGATTCTTAAAGATTGGACTTTGGATAAAAAACAATTGTTAGCGTAAATTTTACGCTAAACATATCTCCAGAGCTAAAATAGAGAATTAAGGTGATTTTAAAAACTCTCTTTCCATCTTTTTAGGGGATTTTAAATATTAAATAGCTTCATTCAGTTTCGGTTCCAATATAGATATCTAAGTAGCTTTCAGTTAGAGATTGAATGACTCGTTCTAATTCATCAATGAGATTTCTTCTAGTGAGTTTTTCTACAGCATCAATATGAGCAGAACTTCCGGCTCGTCCTAAATATTTATATTTGGTTTTTTTCTCATTATTAGTGGCCATAGGAAAAATTGATTCAGCAGCCTGTAGTTTATAATACCAGTAGATTGTTCCCTTTCGATTAACCTGATAACGAATAATATGACAATTAGCTGGTGCTACTTCCCCTTCCCGTTCAATTTTCTTTATTTTCTGTTTAAGAGAGCGAATTAGACTCTTAATTTGTTTGGCTCTCAGGTGGACATCTTGACTGGTCTTAAGTTCGGAATGTGATGACATTAGCCTTAACTGTAACAAACAACCTCTTTTGATGTTAGCGTATATATTCCGCTAATTTATAAGGTAATAAATTTTAAAAATGACCAAAAATGAAACGGCTACGTCTGTCGAGGAATTCCTGGTGTGGAGGTCTAACCTCTTCCAAGGACTAAAAGCTAGAAAAGAAACTATTATAGAATTACTCGATACCCTCTCCAGTAACCAACAAGCTCACTCAGTCGTTGAATTGTCTCTCAATCCTTTATTTAGAAGAGATTATAACAGTTTATATAGAGGAATTCAAGAGTTTTTACCCACTCAAACTGACCCTAATTATGAACAGAGAATTGAGACTTTATTTTCAGCTGTATCGAGAACAATTCCTCCCACTTCAAAATATTATAACTTATTTGGTATTGACACAACTCCCTGTCCACGACCGTTTGCCGAAACGTTAGCGGATAAAACCTTTATTCATTACCCCAATCCAATTAAGGGAAATAAACCCATTAATATTGGACATTGTTATTCCGTTGTCTGCGCTTTACCTGACCAAATAGACACAGAAAAAGTCCCTTGGGCTGTCCCCTTATCAGGAGAGCGATTCCCCTCTAAACATAAAGGAGTAAATCAAGGCAATCAACAACTAAAAAAAATCTGGCAAAGTTCTTTATTTTCTGATAAATTATCTGTCTTAGTGGCTGATAGTGACTACAGCCAAAAGGATTTTATTGGGGAACAAGTTAAGCATGAAGACGTAGTTACTATTACAAGAGTTAGAAGTGACCGAGTTTTTTATCGTCAATTTATTCGGGACCCAAATCAAGCCAAAACTTCGGGACATCCCCGTTGGTATGGGGATAAATTTGACCTTAAAGATGACCAAACTTGGACTGAACCTGATGAAGTTCATCATGTTCCCTTTACAACGAAAAAAGGTCGTCAATTAACAGTGACTATTTCGGGATGGAAACAGATGTTAATGAGAGGAACTAAAAACTATAAAATGAACAATCACCCCTTTACTTTACTCCAGATTGTTGTCAGAGATCAAGAAAGAAATAGTATTTGGAAACCTATGTGGCTTATTGTTATTGCTTCTCGGCGCGATGAGTTAAGTTTAGTTGATTGTTATCAGTGTTATCGACAACGTTATGACATGGAACATCTTTTTCGATTTGGTAAACAAAGATTATTGATGACATCTTATTTAACTCCCGATGTACATCATGAAGAAAATTGGTTTAAACTAACACTTCTTTCTTATGTAAATTTGTGGGCTGCCAGAAAATTAGCTGTGGTTTTACCCCGTGATTGGGAACAGTATTTGAAGACTAATAAATCCATCAAAATCACCTCACGGGGTGACAAGTAGGTTGAAAAGTAAGTCCAGAGCGGTTTTTCTCTGTTACCCGACCCTAAACAATTGTCGGCAACCAGAGAGCTTATTGAGAATAAACGATAATGATAATCATTTGCAAATGGGGGGGGAAGACGTGGCATTTGCCACGTCTTCCCCCCCCAAACAGGGCAATCGCATTAAAATCTGAGATGCGTGATCCAGTAAAGATTTTAGAGTTTCAGTACAAATGAACGGCGATCGCGAAACCTCTTATGCCGTCAGCTTTTCAAAAATTAAATGCGATTGCCCTGCCCCCCCAAACTGTTTTGATGCGCGAGCGTCAACTCCTAAAAGAGAGAAAACAATCCGATTTTATGCTAATAATAATCAGATTGTCCTTAATCGTTTTATAACTTAAATCATGAGCTTTTTAGCAGTTTATGAATCTCATTTTACCAAACATTTAACACAAACACAGTTCGAGGCTTTTAGAATTTTACTGTGGTTGCTGACAGTACATAAACAGGTTAGAATAGAAAGGTTAGCAGCTTGTTTTCCTTTACCAATCCTTTATCAAAGTCGTCGTAAACATATCCAGAGATTCCTAGTTTTGTCAGCTTTAGCCATTCCCAGATTCTGGTTTCCTGTGATTAAAGCTATTATTTGTAAAGAATTTAAGACTGGCTCTCGTCTGATTATAACAATTGACCGAACCCAATGGAAAGATAAAAATGTTTTCATGGTTGCTGTTATCTGGAAAAAGCTGGCTTTACCCATCTATTGGACACTTTTAGGGAAAAGAGGAGCCAGCAGATTATCTGAACAACAGGCATTAATTCAACCTGTTCTTTGTCTTCTAAAAAACTATGAGTTAGTCATTCTTGGAGACCGAGAATTCCACAGTGTTAAATTAGCTTATTGGTTGAAACAAAAAAGTAAAAAACAAAAGTTATTCTTCGCTTTTCGTCAGAAACAAGGTACAAACCAGAAAAAAGATGATGAAGATTATCAAACTTTTTCGCAGTTAGGAATGAAACCTGGGATGAAGATGTTTTTAACTGGGGTTTCAGTCACTAAAAATAAAGGGTTTGGAAACTTTAATGTGGGAGCATATTGGAAAAGAAAATACAAGGGCAAACAGGAAAAAGAGCCTTGGTTTATTCTTACCAACTTAGACAGTTTATCAGAGGTCTTGAAAGTCTATCGAGCCAGGGCAGGTATTGAAGCTATGTTCAAGGATGGTAAGACAGGGGGTTATAATTTGGAGGGAAGTAAAGCCAATAATAAACGACTAAATTCCTTGATTTTATTAATAGCGATCTCTTACACTGCTACTTCTTTAAAATGCAAAACATTTCGACAAACCAATCAAGGAAAATATATTGCTCGTCTAACTGAAAAATCAAGACGTGACCGAAGACATAGTAATTTTTGGATAGGACTTTATGGCTCTCTTTGGATTCACGCTTGGGAATTTTGCTCTGATTTTATTTCAATTATGATGAGCAATAATTCCCAGAAACTCAACAATTATAAAAAAGGGTTACAAGCCATGTCCATAATAGATAAGACGGCTTAATTCCCCTATTTTATCTTAACATAAAATAACCAGTGGAAGATGATTTATTTTAGATGTAACTATCCAAAATAAACCAATTTTTATTATTTAATAAAAACTAATATTGCCCAAGGGGTTGATTTTGAGCATCAACCCTGTGGGGGGGAGGACGGTGTAACCCTCCTCCCCCCCACACACACGGCAAGAATGATTATCATTATTGTTTATTCTCAATAAGCCCTCTAGTTTTTGACAATTTATAGAGCGATCGCCACGGCTGAAACCCTCTTTCAATCAGGGTTTTAACGGGCTTGTCACCCCGTGAGCAAAATCACCCCTAGTCTAGTTCAAAGAGACTTTTCAAGAAAAACCTCGACGTTTGGGGACTTTCGCCAAATTTCCCAAACGTCGAGGTTTTTCTTCCGGACGTATTAAAGGTTACAAAAAAGCCCCACGAACTCGTCATGATGTTATCAAGAAAGGGAGCAAAAAATCAACTGAAAACTTAAAAGCTCCTTAGTTTTCCTCAGAATCTATAGATTAGCCCTATTTGTCAGCCAATTTTATTGACTGATACAGAGCCGATATTTTGGGATTTTAGTTTAGCGTAAAATATACGCTAACAAACTTTTTTTTGTCCAAAGTCCAATAAAGAATAAAGTAAAAAAAATGAGAACAGTTATTATCTCAGGAGCCAACAATGGATTGGGTTATGCTTGTGCAAAAGAACTGGCTTTGAACAAAGATATCTATCTTATCCTTGCTTGTCGTGATAAGGAGAAGGCAACAAAAGCTGTTGAAAAGCTCAAAACTTTAACCCAAAATAACCAGATTGAATCTATTTGTCTTGACTTAGCTTCTTTGAAATCAGTTCGTCAATTTGAAGTTGAATTCGCACAGAAAAATTTGCCTCCGTTGAAAACAATTATCTGTAACGCTGGAGTGCAGTTTATTCAAAGACAAACATATACAGAAGATGATTTTGAAACTACGTTTGCTGTGAATCACCTGGGACATTTTTTACTGGTTAATCTTCTTTTAAAGCATTTAAAATCACCAGGCAGAATTATTTTTGTGAGTAGCGATACTCATGATCCAAGTAAGATAACAGGGATGCCACCCCCCAATTTTCAAGACCCAAATTTACTAGCACACCCCGAATTAGATCCAACTCTCAAAGATAAAAGTGTTTCGGATCTTGCTCGTATAGCCTACAAAACCTCGAAGCTGTGCAATATATTGTGTGCTTATGAATTATATCGTCGTCTTGAAAAACAGGGATTAAGCACAGAAGAAGATCCTATTACGGTCAATGTGTTCACTCCGGGGTTAATGCCAGGAACAGGCTTGGCGCAGGATTATCCCCCCTTAACTAAAATGGTCTGGGATTATATTCTTCCGCTTTTTAGTTTTGTTCCCAAAATTAACAGCACACAACAATCGGGACAAGCTTTAGCAAGACTGGTTGAAGATCCTCTCAAGAGACAAGTAACAGGAAAATATTTTAGTGGTTTAAAGATGATTCAGTCTTCGGAAGAATCATACAATCTTGAAAAAGCTCAACAACTATGGGACAAAAGTTTAGAACTTGTAGGACTCTCCAAAGACGAACTAATTATTCATCAGAAGTGTTGAATGACACATTTGTCTCTATTTGTCAAACTTGATTTGCAAGTTTGACAGGACGTTAAATTACCAACTTTCTATGGAAAAAAACCTTCTCAAGCTTTTAATTTTAAAAGGTTTATCTTTTGCTTGGTTTCCCATTCCCACTATCATGCTATTTTATCAATCTCATGGGTTATCAATTGAGCAATCAATTTTCCTAAAAACAGTTCTCTCTATTTCATTCTTTCTATGGGAAATACCCTCTGGATATGTAGCAGATCGACGGGGGAGAAAATTCTGTCTTGTCACAGGTAGTGGGATTTGGGTGATTAGTTGGTTAATTTATTGTACTCAACAGACTTTTCTGTGGTTTATTTTAGCTGAATTTTTAACAGGAGTAGCTGGCAGTTTAATTTCAGGTGCAGATACTGCTTTAACTTATGATACCTTTTTACAGTTAAACCGCACTCACGAATATCGTAAATTTGAAAGTAAATTAGTAGCTATTTCGGGAATAAGTGAGGCACTTTGTGGCTTGATTGGAGCGATGGTGGCTCAATATAACTTAGTTTATCCTTTTTATCTACAAACAGTTTGTATCTTACTTTATTGTATTTTAGCCACAAAATTAATTGAACCACAACATCAAATTGAGGCGCAGTCTCAAGTCAAACTAAATTTAGTACAAATTGTCAAAAATGCCCTAATCACTAACCCTTCTATTAGATGGTTACTTCTCTTTAGTGGGACGTTTTCAGTCGCTACTTTCCTGATAGTTTGGTTATCTCAAGCTTATTTATCTAACTATAACGTCCCTACAGCTTTCTTTGGAATTATTTGGGTGGTTTTTCATGGACTTATGAGTGCTGCTTCTCTAACAACCAGCAGTATGTCACACAAACTTGGATTAAAAAATACCTTACTATTTTTGATTATATTATTATCAGGTTCGTATATCTTTTTAGGTATAATAGCTCAAGTTTGGGCTATCTTATTTGTCGCCATTATTTATTGTGTCAGAGGTTGGATTACGCCCTTACTAAATGACGCTATCAATCAACTTGTTCCTTCTAGCACACGGGCGACTATTTTTTCAGTTAAAAGTTTTGTTTTTCGTTTAGGATTTGCTATTATTGGAACAACATCTGGGTGGTTACCCGGATTTCTCACAAATTAATTTGAAAGCCCAATCCAGAGATGAAAAATGATAATTTTTAGGACTAATAGAAATTTTGAATATAGATGAATAAAAAAATTGACTTTGATTATCCAAAAATTGAGTTTAAGAGGGAATAATTATATTAACTTTTGATTTTCTCCACGATAAATAAGACTAAATGAAAGTATCAGTCAGTCAACAACTTATGATAGATATCTTTTTAAAAAAACAACTTATTCTACTTATCCAGTATTAGGAATAGTTTTAATTCTTTTGTTAGCAATAGATAAAATATCTTGATAAGAACAAGCACTAGCTATAGCGATAATAATTCTTCTACAACTAATCTTTATTCTGGCTCCCAACTTAAGAAGATTTAGACGTATTCTTCCCACAGTTGCTTTAGCCAATGAAGTTTTTTTTAAACAGTGTTGACGAAAAGCATTTATGAGAACATAAACCCAGGAATGTATCCATAATCTTAGTTGATTACTTTGAAATGTTTGAGTTGAAGTTCTATCAGCTAACAAGTCTAATTGTTGTTCTTTAATCCGATTTTCCATCTCGCCTCTCGGACAGTATTTTTTTGTATAAAGTTTTGAGGGTGGAATTTTTGAAGCGGGCAAAGATGTCACCACATGGCGTATTTTTAAGCCATCACTTCCATAACAAACTTTTGTCACTACTCTTCTTTGACAACTCCATGACTTTTCTGTTTTATAACGAATAGAGCGATACCAAGTAGGGTTTGCTGAAAAAGTTTCTCCAAAATTTATGCCACTTTTGACCAAGAATTTTCTGACAAATCAATAAGTTTTAGTACATAAAAATTGTTTAAACTATAATCAAAATTAATGAAAGGCGGTTTGATGAGTTCCCCTGTTCTACTATTAGTAAATAAGGACAAAAAAAGCGACAAAAACTGCCTCAGAAGTTTAGAAAGATTGACAACTAAAAATGTAATAGCAATAGATGTAATGGAGGTTTCAGGGAGTTTTGTCATCACGAGATTTAGGCTAAATCTTCGTTTAGCTTGTCCAAACTTTCCCTCAATAGCATTACGGAAGCATTCATCGGAGTGGGCTTGTTTCTTTTCTTCTTCACTGACATTTTTCGGAGGTCTTCCTAACTTCGGACCACTGATTCTTATCCCTCTTTCCTTACACCAATTTCTGTTTTCCCTAGTTCGATAAATTTTATCTACATGGACGGATTCGGGATAATAGCCAAACGTTTCTTTATACTTTTCTACTTGTTCTTTTAAATGACAAGATTCATTGAAGTTTTCCCAACTTATTTTGTCTAGAAACACATAGTTATCTACACAGCTTACTGAGAGTTTAGCTCCAAAATCTATTGGTTTTCCTGCTTTTCCCCTCACTATTGGACGAATATGCGGTTGAGTTAAACTTACAATTCTTTGAGGAACACTCTGGGTCTTATTCTCCCACATTGACTGTTGTTGTTCATAAACTTTTTTGATAGTCTCTAGACAATTTTTCTGTCTTTTACTCAGATTTTCCAGGGAAGCCCCAGCTTGAATTAAGTCTTCTATATTTCCTAAATTTTTCTTAAGGTATTTTAACTGTTTCCCGATAGCTTTTCTTCTTTCTTGATAAGATACTTTTCGTTTTTTAGCTACTTTTAAGTATTCCTTTCTAGCAATTTTTCTAGAAGTTCTCGGCTTTTTTCTCAATTTTACTCTTAATGGTTTATAAAGATTATCTATTATTCTTTCTGTCTCAATTCTGGCTTGATTTAATATGCCTAAATCCGTTGGGTATTTGATGTCTGCTGGCGCACAAGTCGCATCTAAAATTAGTTTACCTTTATTTTTTATTTTTTCTCCTTTTTCTTGGAGACAATCCTTTTTTTTTACTTCTTTATCACTCTTGTCTATTTCTCTTTTTACTATTTTTTTATTGATTTTGTTTATCAATTCTCCATCAATTCTTTTCCTAAAATGAACTAGCATTGAAGATTCCAGTGGTGGCTCTTGTTGATAACAATTTAAACCTATAAAGTATTGTAGATAGGGATTTTCTCTAATCTGTTCTATAGTTTCTCTATCACTTGTTCCTAATTTTTCCTTAATAATTAATGTCCCTAATGCCATTCTAAATAGTTTGGCTGGCGCACCTTTTTCTGCTGAAAAAAGTTTAGCATATTCTTCCTCAAAATCATCCCAAGGTATCAACTCTGCCATGATTACCCAACGATTATTGGGGGACAATTTGCCCTCGAAAGGTAATTCAAATTTTTCTGGGGGCGGTAAAGGTTGCTCCTCTTTTCGATACATTTGTTCTTGACCAACAACTGGGAGGTGTTTCTACCAATTATAGCGGTTTGTAGCCGACAAAGCTGATCTTTTTTGCGATCGCGAATATGGGTGTAACCTTTTAAAGAATAGGGTTTTGCTTTTATTCAGCAAACCCTAATTGTTTAACTATTAATTCTCGTTTTCTTCCTTCTAGTGCAGCTTGGCGAAAGTAATCCACCAGATTTTTACAGAAACTTTCGTGACTAGCCACGACAATGTGTTTCAATGAAACTAACGGAAGAATCTCGAAGTTGATGTCCATGATAAAAGCATTGCCAATTAACCTCTCCAACCTACAGAAAACAGTACTCCAACAAATAGTGAGAGGGACAACAAACCCCTATCGCCTTGTTAGACGAGCCAAGCTAATCTTAGCCGCAGCATCAGGAGAGAGCAATAGTTCGATTAGTCGAAGATTAGAATTAGACCGAGTACAAGTGCGTCAGTGGCGATCGCGATGGTTTGAGGAGAGAGAAAAACTGAGTGCCGCCGAAGAACAACAGGTAACGGAGAAAGCATTAATGGTCTTGATCAAAGGAATTTTAAGCGATCGCCCAAGACCTGGAACAACAAAATCCTTTACGGTCGAACAAGTAGTCCAGATTGTAGCGATCGCTTGTGAAGAATGTGAAAAATCAGACAGACCAGTGAGCCATTGGACACCTTCAGAGTTGGCGGATGAAGCCATAAAAAGAGGAATTGTCGAAAAGATTTCCCCCCGTAGTGTGGGGCGTTTTTTAAAAAGAAGCGACATTACAACCACATCTCGTTCGTTACTGGTTAAATGCCAAAATTGATGATCCCTTAAAATTTAAAAACCCAGATTCCGCACTTCAAAAAGTAGCATTAAATACTACAAGCCTGGGGTTAATAATTAACTATAATTGCTTAAACTCTTGAAGACAAAAAAGTGGGATAATTGCTTAAGTTGTTTCCTCCGTAAAAAAAGAGCGAAAAATGTCTTATTTAGAAGAAATACAAGTTAAAAATTTAGACCATTTAGGGATAGTAGCTGGTTTAATTGATGAAATAGGAATAGTCAAAATAATTAATAATAAATTAGGAATAGATGTTAGAGAAAAAATCTCAGCAGGTACAGTAGTTAAGTCTATTTTAATCAATGGACTAGGATTTGTTTCAAGACCTCTATATTTATTCAGTCAGTTTTTTCAAGATAAAGCCATTGAGAAATTGTTAGGAGAAAGAATTAAACCTGATTACCTTAATGATGATAAAATTGGGAGAGTAATGGATGAATTATATAAATATGGACTAAATGATATTTTTATTGAAGTAGTTTTAGAAGTAATTAAAAAATTTAAAATAGACCTTAAATACTCCCATTTAGATTCCACATCATTTCATTTAGATGGAGAATATAAAAGGGAAGAAGATAAAGAGAAACAGGAAGAAGAAAAAATTATTAAAGAAAGACCAATTTTTATTAAGAAAGGATATTCTCGGGATCATAGACCAGACTTAAAACAATGTGTCTTGGATTTAATAACAAGCCAAGATGGAGATATTCCATTATTTGTGAGAGTAGGAGATGGAAATGAATCTGATAAAGCTGTATTTGGAAAAGTTTTAGTAGAATTCAAAAAGCAAATAAAGTTTGATAGTATCATGGTTTGTGATAGTGCTTTATATGGTCAAGAAAATCTCCAAATAATCCAACATTTAAAATGGATAACGAGAGTTCCAATGACCATAAAAAAAGCAAAAGAATTAGTGCAAAATATAGAGGTGGAAGAAGTAAAAGATGAAGATAAAGAAAAAAGAAGTGACCTAAATTTAGAAAGTTATACCTGGAAAGAAGAAATTGTTACTTATGGTGGAATCAAGCAAACTTGGTTAATAGTCTTGAGTGAAAAAAGACAGAAAAGTGATTTGGAAAAACTAGAAAAACAACTTTCCCAAGAAGAGAAGAAATCCCAAAAATTTCTTAAAGAAATACAATCTGAAGAATTTGAACATCCTCAAGCTGCTCGATATAAATTAAAAGCTATTAATAAAAAATTGAGATTGTTGGAAATAAAAGAAGTTGAACTGATTGAAACTTACTCGAAAAAAAAGGAAAAGATTTATAAAATGATTAGTCTGATCATCAAAAAAGATGAAGAGATAAGTAGAAAGACTAAAGAAGCAGGAAAATTTATTTTAGCAACTAACTTAGTAGAGGAAAATAAATTAGAAGCTAGTGAAATTCTGATAACTTATAAAAACCAGCAATCTACGGAAAGAGGATTTCGATTTTTGAAAGATCCCTTATTTTTTGCTGATAGTTTCTTCGTTGAAAAACCAGAAAGAATAGAAACAATGTTATTTTTAATGTCTTTGTGTTTGTTGATTTATAACTTGGGGCAAAGAGAATTAAGAAATTGTTTAAAAAGAGTCAAAAAAGGAATAAATAATCAAGTAGGGAAAGTAACATTGCGTCCGACTTTGAGGTGGATATTTCAATGTTTTCAAGGTATTCATTATGTAATTTTAAACGGAGTTAAACAAATTGTCAATTTAACAGAAGAAAGGCGTTTTATATTGAGTTTATTACCTGCATCTTGTCAAAGATATTATCTATAAATTGAATTGGATAAAGCAAAAATAATAAAAGAATAAGAGTCTAATGATATCAAATGAGAAGAGGAAACTCTCCTTCGTTTGTGCTGAGTCTTGCTAAGTTTTCAATGAGTATAAATCTTCTTAATTTGATTATTTTTCCTAAAAATTTAATGAAAAGAGAAATATTCTTGCCCAGGTATGATTTTCGGACTTTTTAAAACTATGTATTTTTTTATACTACATTTTGAAGTGCGGAATCTGGGTAAAAAGCAAGTCAAATATATCTGTGAACTTCATCAAGAAGCTAAAACTTTGTTAGAACAAGGAATTCATTTAATTAGTACAGATGAAATGACAGGGATTCAAGCTCTTGAGAGATTATTTCCGAACAAAAGAATCAAGCCTAAACAAGTAGAAAAAATCGAATTTGAATATGAAAGACACGGAACTTTAAGCTTGATTGCGAACTGGGATGTGGCAAGAGAAAAAGTTGTTAGTCCCTCTATTGGACCGACAAGAACAGAACAAGATTTTTCTGAACATATCCAGAGAACGATTAAGATTGATGAAAAAGCAGAATAGATTTTTATTGTAGATCAACTCAACACTCATAAATCGGAAAGCTTAGTCAAATTAGTAGCAGAAAGCTGTGGAATTACTATTGATTTGGGGAGAAAAGGAAAGAAGGGGATTTTGCAATCTATGGACAGCAGAGCAGATTTTTTATCAGATGAATCTCATCGAATTCGCTTTGTTTATATTCCCAAACATACATCGTGGCTTAATCAAATTGAGTGTTGGTTTTCGATCTTAGTCCGGCGTTTACTCAAAAGAATTACTGTCCGTTCAACTGAAGAACTATCCCAAAAAATTCTCAATTTTATTGATTACTTTAATCAACATTTTGCTAAGCCGTTCGTTTGGAAATTTAAGGGCTTTAAAGATCATAAGTGACTGGTGGATTATTTTTGCTAAGCTGCACTAGTCAAGGCACAACAACAGTTATCTCTTCAACAAAGACTGATTGACCAGCAACAACAACAAATCTCTACACAACAGCAAGAAATTGAAAAATTGAAAGAAGAGAGAGATAAGCTAAAAAACCGTAACTCAAAAAACAGTTCAGTCCCCCCATCATCAGACCAACTAAAAAAGCCTTCTGACAAAAAGAAACGCAAAAAAGGATTTAAACGCGGACCAAAATATGACCACCCAGGGAAGACCCGTAATGGTTTTGGTCAGCCCGATAAGATAGTCCCTTTAGAACTAGAAAACTGTCCTGTTTGTGGGGGTTCAGTGGAACGAGATGAAGTAGTTCCCGAAAAAGTCCAACAAGTGGCTGAAGTAGTAGACCAACCCATAGAAATCAGGGAATATCGTCGCGGATTCTATAAATGTCCTAGTTGTGGATGGTCAGATTACAGTCCTGTTCCATTGGGAGTTAAAGAAGGATTCAGTTATGGGGCGCGATTAAGTAGCATCGTGGGCTGGCTTGGCTATGGGGGTAATCTTACATGGCGTAAACAGGAACATTTTATAGAGTATGTCTTTGGCATTCCCATTTCTCAAGGGAGCCTTGCCAAAATGCACAAATGGTTTCAAGAAAGTTTAGAACCCTTGACCCAACAGTGGTTAAAGTACATCCAGCAGCCAGGAATCCGATGTGTTGACGAAACCAGTTATTGCATCGATGGCATCAAGTATTGGGTTTGGGTAGCCACATCAAATGAGGTCTGTGTGTTGATGTTGGCTCCCACTAGAAGCTCCGCAGAAGTCGAGAAATTGTTAGGAGCAGATTTTAAGGGCATCCTCACCAGTGACTGCTATAGTGCCTACTTTAGACAAAGTGCGATGGCCAAACAGAAATGTCTGGCAAATTTAGAACGAGAGTTAGAGTCCCTTAAAACCAGTCGTTTTCAAGCGGATCGAGAATTTGCTGCCGATGTACAGCAAGTTTTAGCAACCGCCCGTATCCATTATCGTCATTATCATGGTCGAAATTTAACCCTTGAAGACTTAGGCTCCAAAAGAACAGAAGTCGAGAACTCACTGCAAAAGATTTTTAAAGCAACTCCCAAAAAAGGATGGCCTTATGATGCACAAAGATTGATTAACCGTCTCAAACGTCATTGGGAAGAGTGGTTCACCTTTCTAACTTATCCTGAAGTCAAACCAGATAATAATGATGCTGAGAGAGCTTTACGTCCCATTGTCATTCACCGCAAAGTAAGTGGGGGAGCAAGAAGCGACTGGGGTGCAGAGTTAGTCACCCAAATGTTCAGTTTTTTAGAGACCATGAGATTACAGGGGCAAAATGCCATTGTCCAATTATGCGAATTATTTTCATTAGCTGGTCGGAGTCCCCCAGGATTAGAGATGTAAAAGGCTCCGGAGCCGATGGGGGATAGATTTTTCTTGATCGCCCTATCTCTCTGCACAAAAATACAAAAGATTAGCAGATAATCTCCGCTAACAAAAAACTATCTTACTATTCTTTTTTTTCTCATATTGTTGTTTTTATTTGAGGTTCTTAAAAGACTTGATTCTGGGAATTTTAGTCATTAAAATAGCCGTAATAAATTAGCTTAAATTTTACGCTAAATCACAGGGCTTATATTTTTGTTGACTCAACTGATGTTGTTTGTAGTGCTTTTCAATAAGACTTTTTTGTTGCGGTGAGCAGTTACCTTTTTATCTTCAAGTTCATTAAGCTTTTCTAAAGCGATCTTAAGGGCAGGATCGTGACGTAATTTATCATGGTCATTGACATCTTCATAGCCTAAAAAAATTCCATAAAGCCTTTGTGCTAATAACTCATGAACGGAATAATCTACATAAGATTGATGACGATGATCTTGAAAACAGTTACCAAACTTCTCCGTAATTCCCAGTTTTTTATCCAACTCCGCTATCCAGACAATCCCCGCATCTGAAGTGATTAGTCCCCCATCAAAATTAGCGATTATTTCTTTTCCTTTCTGTTTACTAAAGTTGATTACTTGACGAGGGGTTCGGGGATGACTGGGACTCATTAAATCAGTTTAAGGTAAATTGCTTTAATAATTAAATTATAGCATATTTTATTCTAACAATCTAGTACTATTAGAGATTTTATTAATAATTTTTTTGGAAAAATGAGTGATTGATTTATCTTTTCATCTTTGTCTAATTCGGGTTGATTTTAACTTAAAATCTGACAACAGACTGTTGGTTGGGGAAATCTGCGATCGCTCTGTTCAAACCCACTTCCTGTAAGGCTTCTGTGTTTGGCGATCGCAGATTTTGTGAGAAATTCGGGGTTAGCTGACCAACACTCTCTTAATCTGTCATTAACAATTATGGGAATTACTTTTTTAAGTTTTGGTATATTTTCCTGGTGGAATCTAGTTAAACTAAAATCTATTTAAGTCAAATAATGAATTTGCTTTTTATTTGTAGTGAAAATAAACTAAGAAGTCCCACAGCAGAAGAAGTCTTTTGTCAATATAAGGGGATCAACGCCATTGGGGCAGGAACGAGTAAGGATGCTCCAACGACAATTAGTGGGGACTTAATCGAGTGTGCCTATATCATTTTTGTAATGGAAAAAAGCCACAGAAAAAAAGTGGTAAGTAAGTTTAAAAGTTTATTAAAAGATAAAAAGCTCGTCTGCTTAGATATCCCTGATATATATGACAGAATGGAGCCAGCTTTAGTTGAACTGTTGAAAAATAAACTAAAAAGGTACATAAATAATGGATAATGGATAATGGATAATGGATAATTACCTGTTTTTTTAGAGAATATAATTGAAAAAAGTGAGAAGTCATTCGCTTCGCTTCAATTCAAAATTATTAATTCAAAATTCACGCATTATCACCTAACTTTAGTGATGGGCTTTAAATAAGGAATATAATACTTTTTTTCTCCCTAGCTGACGCTAGGAGAACCTGTATCCTTAATTAATCAATTAATAGCAACTTATCTATATTTATTTCCAGAAGGGCAGTCATTTAAAATTATCAATTATCCATTGTCCATTATCAATTGTCCATTGTCCATTATCAATTATCCATTGTCCATTATTGATGATTTAAAAATCTAAATCATCTTCTAAAGTTTCTATCAATAATTCCATCCGTTTAACTCCTTGAGAGAGAAATTGCTCACACTGCTGAATCTGTTTTAACGCTATTTCAAATTCAGAAAAGACTGCTTCTAATGGTAACTCTCCTGATTCTATCTTCTCGATTAAAGCCTCAATTTCTGCTACGGATGCTTCATAATTCCAATTTGGTTCTGTTTCTCTGGAAGAAGACATAAATATAATTAGTCTGTAATAATTTCTGTTACTTTTACTTTAATCGATCCCTGTGCCAATTGTATAATTAATTCTTGTTCTTCATTTAATTGCTCAACATCTCTAACGATTTCCTCATCAATTTGTCTCACCACAGAAAAACCTCTTTCTAACACAGCATGGGGATCTAATGCTTTTAATTTCTGCTTTAACATCAACGTTTTTATTTCGGCTTCTCTGATAGAAACTGCATTAAGGGGAATACTTTTTAAACGGTTTTTCAACCCGTCTAATTGCTCTAAATCTTGTTTGAGTCTTTGCTGAATACTAGCTATTAGTCTTTGTTTGCGCTGTTGATGTTCAATTTTTAGCACTTCATAGGAAGGAACAGCCATTTCTGCTGCTGCGGTAGGGGTATGAGCGTTTACATCTGCCACTAAGTCGGCTAAGGTTTCGTCCCTTTGGTGGCCAATACCGGTAATCACAGGAATAGGGGACTCAGCGATCGCTCTCACAACCCTTTCATCATTAAAACAGAATAAATCTTCTACGGCACCCCCACCCCTAGCTAAAATAATTAACTCCGCTCGTCCATCATTATTAACTCGTTCCATAGCTTTAACAATAGAAGATGGAGCATCTTTTCCTTGAACGGTTGCAGGAGAAAATAACACTTTAACCCCTGGGTTTCTTCGGCTTAATGTTTTTTGGATATCACCCCAAGCTGCTGCTGTTGTTGCGGTAATAACTGCTATTATTTGAGGGAATGAAGGAAGCGATCGCTTAATACTTTGATCAAATAATCCCTCTTTCGCTAGTCTGGTTTTTAGCTGTTGATACCGTAGTGCCTGAAGTCCGTCCCCTGTAGCTAATACTTCAAATACTGTTAATTGATATTCTCCCTTCTTAGGATATAAACGAATATTTCCTTTGACTAAAATCTCTGCACCTAGTTTTGGTAACTCTTGTAATCGACTTTTTTGGGAGTTCCAAATGACACATTTTAGTGTTGTTTTACCTTCACTATCACTTAGAGTAAAAAATAAACCAACAGTATGAACCTTAAGACTGGAAACTTCCCCACTAACCCACACTTGAATTAATTGGAGATCATCTTCTAATAATAACTGAATATATTCAGTTAAACCTCTAACAGATAAGGTTGTTTCTGGAATTCTGTTCATTCTAGTATCATAACAAATAAAGGAAGTTTAAACCACTGTGCTAAGGTCTTTGTTATTCTAAACTTCTTGGGTAATGAAGAGGAAATGGTATCAAAATTTACTTCAATGAATCCCAATTTTTGATAAAAAGTTTTTAGATTATCTCCTAAACATTCTACATAAAGAGTTGTCGTACTTTTTTCTATGAGATGTTGGGTTAAATGAGTCCCTAAGCCTTTATTTTGATACGTTCTTTTAACCACAAGACTGCCTAACTCTTGAGCTTGCTCAAATGTTCTTAATTGACCACAAGCAATAATTTGTCCTTCTAATTCAATCACCCAAAATTGTTCAACTTTTAACTGTGTTGGGTCAAGAAATGCCCCAAGCACTAACCATCGAATTGTCCAAATATCCTGGGGACTGGCTTGACGTAATTGACATTTTGAGAGTAGGCTGTTAGACATATAAACTACCAATTGAGACGGCACAGAAGTAAGGTTCTTCTCCTCAAAGGTTTGCCCATTTATACCAAATCTATCAATGAGCGTGAAGAGTGCGTGTTAGTTTAACTTAACCATAAACTTTTTCCACTAACTTAAGCATTTCTTCTTCCAAAGGAGTCAGATAAGGACGCTCAATTTTCCCCAACAATCTTAAAACTCCTTTTGCTGTACCTTCCAACTCTGAACCCTTTTGTAATCTAGAAATTCTACCATGAAGTTTTTGAATGGTTTGACAATCTTCTTCTGTATATTCCAACTCCTGTAAAAACTCAATTTCAACCCCTTCTAACTCACTATCCCATGTTTGTAGATCACAAGTATTTTTTGACAGTCCCGTAACAATAGCCCAACAACCATTTTTCCCTTTTAAATCAGGATTATCAAGAGACATAATCCCCACCACTTCCCCTAACTCAAACGGATTATCTTTTTCATCTCTTGTCATTTCCCTGACAACTTGTTTAACAATACGATGAGTGGGAACCTTACCATTAGCAATCTCCACCGCTTTTTCCCAAGCAACCACTTGGTCTGAATTTTCTAGGACACCCAACGGACGTACTTGAAACTCTGTAGTAGGGAGAATTTGACAACGATTCGTTGTCAGATTTTCGTAGATGTTAGCTCCTGCAATCAAATAATCCGACAGAGAGCGGGAATGACCAAATTGCTCCCGACAATACCGTTCAAAACTCGTATGAGTATCCCGATATAACTTTTGGTCACGAAGTTGCTGTAATGCTTTCCCTGCCGACCAGACAGCCCCAATAATAACCGCTTCTAATCGTTGTTTTTCAGCAAGTTCCACTTCAGTTAGGGGTTGAAATGGACTGTCTATTTGGCTGTGTTGTTCATCGCACACCACCTCAACATCAATGGTTTGTCCCCCCTGAGACTGAGCGAATAATGCCTCAAAGTCCCCATCGGTAAAACCATCAATAGCAGAACTGCGTCGTCTTCGGTATCTTACTATGACTAAATTCCTCTCAACCGGTTCAACTTTTATTATATTAAGTGGAAAATTTTGAGCAATTAACAATTAACAATTAACAATTAACAATTGATTAATTCAAGAATCAAAACTCTCCTAAACTGAAGAAACGAATTAAGGGCGTAACTTTATGTAAATCCTCCTATTGGGGAGCGGTCATTATCCATTATCCATTGTTCATTATCCATTGTTACAAATCCTCTTCTAACAATTCACTCAATTCTAGTTGATCATTATTTCGATTATCATCATAAATCATCAAAGTATTAAGATTTTTATGTCGTGATAATTTTTGCACTTTGCGAACATCCCCATCACTTTTATCCAAAGCCATTGTAATCGATGAATGTCGAATCCTATGAGGACTCATTAACTTATCAATTCCTGCCTCTCTACAATAACAACGAACAATTTTGTAAAGGCCATCCCCACTCAGACGACTCCCCCTCGAACGAGAATCTAGGGAAATGAACAACGGAGACGATGACTTAATACCTGCACTCCCCCTTTCTGCTAACCAATCACAAATCGCTTGAATGGTTTTCGGGGATAAATCCACAGATTCCTTCTCACTACGCCCTTTTCCCTTAACCCATAGAATGCGGCTTGACGGCACAAAATCTCCGATATCTAGTAAACTAACCTCATTACGCCGTAAAGCATTAGACCAAAATAGCATCAATAACGCCTTGTCCCGTTTCCCTTTTAACGTAGAAAGATCGCACAAACGAAGAACCTTCTTAAACTCTGCTAAAGGAATACCCGATGTATCTCGATAAGGCTTAAGTTTCTCACTCTTGACAGCATCTTTCAAAGAAAATTGGCATAATCCTAAACGATTCGCCGTACTGATAAAAGATTTCACCGCACTGATTTTACGGTTAATGGTAGTCGGGGCTAACCCTCGTTTCTTCAAAGCAGCCTTGTAAGCCATTAAAGCGGCGTTAGCCTGAGACTGGGATATGTTCAAAAAAGCACTGACTAACTCTTCTGTCACTTGTTGACCGGACATCACCTCAAAAAAATACCGTAAATCCTTCTCATATTCCCGACGAGTCATCTTTGAAGTTTTATCCTCCAACCAGAGTGCGATCGCCCGAGCGATGGGAGATAAATCTGGATTAAAACGAGTTATCTTAGCCACAATCAGAGGTGAAAATTAACAACGACACTGCTATTGAAAAGAGATATTTTCATTACCACTAACTTAATAATAGCATAATCTGACTTTAAGTCGGTTTTCACCAAGCCCTCACAGATTTTGTCAGATAGAACTTGAATTTTTATGGCAATACTTTGAATAATTCAGGATTCTTTTTATCTCATCTTATCTAGCAACAAAGTTTCGTTATTACTAGGCTAGTCCATAATTTAGACAATTATTACAGTTGCTCTAGAACAATATAAAAGTGAAAATCCCCCGAAATAGAGTATTTTCACTTTTTTTAAAGAATTTTGAGCCAACCAATACAGTGTACGCTCGCTTATCCCTACCCCATTAAACCTTCGCCATTTATAAGCACATTCCCCTGGTTTCCATTTTTTACTCTGTCGACTCCAACGATCCCAAGCCTCTAATAATACAGGGGAAATGGACTTTAAGGCCATGCCCACTTTGATCCAACTATCGTAATCATCTGCATAATAGGAAGGAATCAGATCAAGAAGTGCCACGGCAGCTTCTTCTGACGTTGAGGGTGTGTCCAATTTGGACACATTTTGATGAAAAGGTTTCCTGTTATTCTTGGGTTTCGAGGGTTTATAAGTTTGCAAGTCAATCCATTGTACAAGCCATTGAGGTGCGATCGCCACTTCAACATCAGCAGGGGAATTAACCCATCGATACTGCCCGGTAATAGGATGAGGAGAAGGCGGCAACACTGACTGGTGATGGCTTCCACGAATTTCTAGGACTTCTCCAGGGGCGGTGGTGACTTTACAGGATTTTATCTGTTTATGGGACGGCAGTTTGTACAAGTATTGGCATCTTCCTGGCCTTCCAGATGTAAAGGAAACCGTTGGGGGAAGCTGACCCAATCTTTGCAAAGATCGGTGTGCCGATATTCCACCACAATCAATTGCAAATAGGAACTCTTTACTATTATGACCACAAAGTATCCCAATTCCTAATGGTTTAACTCGGTAACTTCCTTTTTCCCCTCCTAATGTTACATAACCTTGTTGAAAAATGGCGATCGCTTGCGATGGAGTGTAAGGGTTTCGTTGCCAATTTTTTCCTAACGGTTGCTTCTTGCCGTTAACCCCGAATTTCTCACAAAATCTGCGATCGCCAAACACAGAAGCCTTACAGGAAGTGGGTTTGAACAGAGCGATCGCAGATTTCCCCAACCAACAGTCTGTTGTCAGATTTTAAGTTAAAATCAACCCGAATTAGACAAAGATGAAAAGATAAATCAATCACTCATTTTTCCAAAAAAATTATTAATAAAATCTCTAATAGTACTAGATTGTTAGAATAAAATATGCTATAATTTAATTATTAAAGCAATTTACCTTAAACTGATTTAATGAGTCCCAGTCATCCCCGAACCCCTCGTCAAGTAATCAACTTTAGTAAACAGAAAGGAAAAGAAATAATCGCTAATTTTGATGGGGGACTAATCACTTCAGATGCGGGGATTGTCTGGATAGCTGAGTTGGATAAAAAACTGGGAATTACGGAGAAGTTTGGTAACTGTTTTCAAGATCATCGTCATCAATCTTATGTAGATCATTCCGTTCATGAGTTATTAGCACAAAGGCTTTATGGAATTATTTTAGGCTATGAAGATGTCAATGACCATGATAAATTACGTCACGATCCTGCCCTTAAGATCGCTTTAGAAAAGCTTAATGAACTTGAAGATAAAAAGGGATGGTTAGCTGGAAAAAGTACAATTAATAGATTGGAATATTGTCCTGAGACTATTCTCGACCAAAAAACGAGTCGTTATCATAAAATAGAACCCAACTTTGAAGCCATTGAAAAATCTTTTGTCGAATTTTTTTTAGAGTCTTATAAAAAACCTCCCTTAAGTATTATATTAGATATGGATGTCACGGATGACCAAGTACATGGTAATCAAGAAGGGGCATTTTTTAATAGTTATTATCACGGAGTATGTTATGCTCCTTTATATATTTTCTGTGGGCATCATTTATTAGTTGCTAAACTTCGTTCATCTAATGTAGATCCAGCCGATGGAGCCTTAGACAAATTACAAAGAATTATCGGACTAATTAGAGAAAAATGGTCAGAGACTCATATCCTAGTTAGGGGTGATAGTGCCTATGCCCGTGAAGAAATCTTCTATTTTTGTGAAAATCAGCCTTTAGTTGATTATGTTATAGCTATGGGAACAAATGGCGTTCTTAAGTTACGAGCGGATGATGTAATTGAAAAAGCCAAACATGAATATGAAAAAAAACTAGCTCCAATAACTGAATTAATGGATAGTTTATTTCAGAAAAAAGAAGATTTAGAAGAAGTTAAAAAATTAGTACCAATTTCTACTTGGTATCGCTCTATTCGTTATAAAACAGAAAAGTCATGGAGTTGTCAAAGAAGAGTAGTGACAAAAGTTTGTTATGGAAGTGATGGCTTAAAAATGCGCCATGTGGTGACATCTTTGCCCGCTTCAAAAATTCCACCCTCAAAACTTTATACAAAAAAATACTGTCCGAGAGGCGAGATGGAAAATCGGATTAAAGAACAACAATTAGACTTGTTAGCTGATAGAACTTCAACTCAAACATTTCAAAGTAATCAACTAAGATTATGGATACATTCCTGGGCTTATGTTCTCATAAATGCTTTTCGTCAACACTGTTTAAAAAAAACTTCATTGGCTAAAGCAACTGTGGGAAGAATACGTCTAAATCTTCTTAAGTTGGGAGCCAGAATAAAGATTAGTTGTAGAAGAATTATTATCGCTATAGCTAGTGCTTGTCCTTATCAAGATATTTTATCTATTGCTAACAAAAAAATTAAAACTATTCCTAATACTGGATAAGTAGAATAAGTTGTTTTTAAAAAAAGATATCTATCATAAGTTGTTGACTGACTGATACTTTCATTTAGTCTTATTTATCGTGGAGAAAATCAAAAGTTAATATAATTATTCCCTCTTAAACTCAATTTTTGGATAATCAAAGTCAATTTTTTTATTCATCTATATTCAAAATTTCTATTAGTCCTAAAAATTATCATTTTTCATCTCTGGATTGGGCTTTCAAATTAATTTGTGAGAAATCCGGGGATCGCACCACTTGGTGGCTGAGCCAAAAAGATGCAGAAATTGATAGGGAGCGTTCTCTGCGTTTAGAGACAGAACGAAAACTTAGCGAAGAGTTAGACCAACGATTGGCACAGCAAGCTCAAGTTTACGAACAGAAGCTCAATGAACAGGCACAACAGCACCAAGCCATAATGGAGCAACAGGCGCAAAGAATTGCTAAACTAGAGCAATTAATGAATGATGAGTTGTCTCAACAGAAAGCAAAAACGAAACCAAACAGTTTCTTCTCTGAGGTTAATTCTTTGACCCCTAATGGTTCTCAACCGTCTAAGAAGGCAAAAGGGTTTGGCAATTTGGCTATGGCCAAATCGGGAACTAACCATCAAGGTTAATAAAAAAACTTACTGCTGACTATTCCCCCAAGAGGGATTTTAAGGTAGACTGAGTGTAATCCTCATCTAAACATAGGGTTAAAAATGTACACACAGAGTTTCGCAGATAAAAGAAGCCATATAAACGCCGAAACGCCGTCAGCTTGGGGAAGTTGGACGGACGTTTCTTCATATCGCTTCTTACTGAGAGTTCTCTGTTTAGTCGAAGGAGGTGACTAATGAGAAAGTAGGAAGTTATTCAATTTTTGAAGCGAATTAGCGTTGAGACGCTAAGGCTATAAATTTTTAGCCACAATACTCTTATCATAAGAGAAAGTTGTGGTCTTCGCAAGCTTTTTGTCAAAAATTTATGCTTTTAGGGAAAATTTAACGTTAATTAGCGAAAAAAGGCTTCGTGCTTGGAAATCTGACTAATTGATTAGATATGTTTCTGATACTCGTTTTTAGACTATAAGAATATATCGTCCAACCAGCAATCCCAACAGGTGTCATTTAGTCAAAAGGAGGCAGGAGTTGAAAGGCACTCAGCAGGAGGTTTATTGTAAGGACACGGAGCTTGCACTCCCACCAAACCCCTTCCGTCTTAAAAGACGGGGAACCTGTCCCAGAGGGGGAAGGGATGAAGAAAAACCCTCCTGCCCCCTGCCTCCTGCCTCCTGCCGTTAACGTGGCAGAAGCCTCGGTCACCAAGCATATTCATCGATTGCATAGTTATTAGCTGTAACCCGATCACTCAGACAACCTCTGGCAATTTGCTAGATAATCCTAAACCTCTCTTGAGTGACTTTATCGGTTAACAGCAATGGCTATTCGGTTGAAAAAAAGAAAAAAGCTGGAAATGCCTTGTTATCGTGACTGAATCTTCAACGAACCCACTACCAAAGTAACCAGTTGATGTCATTGAGAACGTCAACACAAACCAAGGCTGAGATGTGAAAATTCCAGCCACCCAAAACAAATACTTTTAAATACTATCTTTGGTTGCAGGGAAATTGAAAGGATTAAGATCCAGGATTTGGAACATCACTGTTCAACAATGGACTATGGAACAATTGATTAATGAACAATTACCTCTTTTATTAACGAAAAGAAGAATTAAATTGAGGATTTACCCCAAATAACTCAATTATTCATTATCCATTATCCATTATCCATTAATAACAGGGCATCTCCAGCAGTAAACACATCAACACTGTAAGGAGAAAAAATTCATGAAATTCCCAGAGATCGATCGCAATTTAGCTCAGCGTCAGTTAGCCCTACTCGGACACAACATCAACAAACCAGTGTATTTACGCTTTTTCTACCCCAGTGATGATCCAAGAAAAGATGGGCATGCAGGGCGTAAAGCAGACCAAGTTAACTGGAATCAAATCGAAAACTACCAGAAAGAAGGTCGTGGTGCCTATTTTGTTGTCAATGGTGGGGGGCATAAAAATGATGATGTTACCCAAGGCCGTGCAATTTTCGTCGAACACGACGATTTGCCCAAAGATATCCAACGTAACTTATGGAAAAGTTTGGGACTCCCTGAACCCACATTTCAAGTAGATACGGGGGGTAAATCAATTCATGCGTACTGGGTATTGATAGAAGCGATCGCAGTAGAAAAATGGTCCGTCCTACAAAGGGACTTACTAGAATATACCAATGGAGATCGCTCAATTAAGAACCCTGCCAGAGTAATGAGGATGGCCGGGGGCTGGCACATCTCCCATGACCCGGATGGCAACCCTATCTACAACCAAACCAAAATTATCTCTGCATCAGCCAAGACATATAGTTATGAAGAACTCAGAGAAATCATCCCAGAGCAAAAAGAACGGCTGCCAATAGTAGAAGCAGCCAAAGAACAAAACAGTTGTTCAGACCCATCTACATTACCACGACACCCCGACTTTATAAGTGTTCCGGTACCAGCACCGGTGCCGTTGTTGCAGTGTTGTCGGAAAGAAGTCAGGGAATTGGTGGCCACAGGAGTCCCTAAAGGGTGTAAACGCAACGATATGGCCATTAATGTAGGCTTAGAACTCATTGCGGTGGAAAGATATCTGCAAACTATAGGACAATCCTACACAGATTCAGCAGTGTCGTTGTTCCATGAATTCTGTCAACGTAGCGGTATGACAGCATCAGAAGAAGAGGAACGTTATCAATGGTGCAACAAAACCAATAGTGACCCCAGTTGCCCACCAGATGCCATTGCTGCCTGTATAAAAGGATGGTACTGGAGAGAAGTTATTAAACCCCAACAACGAAATGGACTCAAAGAGTTCAAAACCTCAACTACCCCTGGTGTTGATAAGGAACATAATCAAAGGGTCAAAACACAAAACTCATCCTCTTCGCAAAAGTCGGAGCAACCATCACCTGATATTTATGAACAAGTCCCCGAACAACTAGCCATAGAACATATCGACGCTATCCTTGACAAAAATTTCGATGAGGCGATCCAAGACCTAGAACTGAATAAATTAGCCAAACAATTTAGTAACTTTAATGCCAAGGAAATTCGAGAAATCGCCAATAAACGGATAAATGAAAGGGAACGTGAAGATAATATTTCTGAACGCTTTACCGAACTAGAAGAAATACAGGCGAAAGAAAATCATGAATATATCCCCTTTGCTGATTTATTCTATGATTCCCCAAGCACCCAGAAACAATTTGAACACCTCTGTCGTGTTAACCAAAAAATTCAGCCACAATACTTTTTAAGTATTTTCTCTCCCTTTTCCTCACTGATGGGCATCAAAGGCAGTTGTGATGTCCCTGTCTTGGGTAAATTCAGAGGTAATATCAATATAAGTATGGTCGGAGAATCAGGTAACGGGAAAAGTATTGTTAGTGGCATCTTACTAGATCCCCTGTACAGGCTGCAAAACGAACGATTGCAGAAATACCAACAACAAGAAAGGCAATATAACCAAGCAATTGAACAATGGGAAAAACAACACCCTGACGAACGAGGACCTAAACCCAGAAAGGATGAATATATCACCATCCGAGATGGTTTTTTAGTCATCAATGAGTATTCAAGGGAGGGCATTGTCAAAAACCATGCTGATAACCCCAATGGACTCCTAATACACCAAGAGGAATTAGTAGCCATTCAACGGGCGCAAAATATGTATCGTCAAGGCAAAGGGGATGATCGTCAGTTTCTTAATAATTTGTACGACAATAAAGCCATCGCTCGTTCCTTAAAATCCGAACGTATCATTGTGGAAGAAACTGCCGTTTCCATTGTGGGGGGATATCAACCAGACATAGTCTTATCAGAGATGGGAGACTTATCAGATCCCGACGGACAATGGGCTAGGTTTAATTTCGTATGTGCTACCGAAAAACGAGTTTATACCGATTTAAGCCAACCGAAAATCGATGTGTCCGATATTGTTTATAACCTGTACAAAAAAGCCTTAAATGCGGCTCCTGTTGAGTGCCATTTAGATCAAGTTGGTCTTGATTTGTTACAACAATTTATCAACAAATTAGAAGATCAACGGTGGGAAAGTTTACAACCAGGATGGCGCGCCATTCTTTCCAAGGCCAGTGGGGAAGTAGTGCGTATTGCCCTCAACCTGCATTGGATGAATTGTTTAATTAATGATCGTCCTGTAACCCCTGTGATTCCTGCGATCGCCATCAAAACCGCCATTAAGATCAAACAATTTTTCTTATCCCAGATTGATTTGATCCGAAAATTGGGATTGGCGAATCCCCATCGGGAAGATGGTTTAAGTGCGGTTTACTCCCAGATTCTCAACATAGCTAAACGAGTTGCTCATAAGAGTAAATTTTTAACCGTGCGTATGGTGCAAAGTACCCGTAGTGGAGTCTTCAAAAACCTCAAATCCAAAGGCATTGAACAAATGTTCAATGATATAGCTGCTATGGGTAAAGCCAAGTTAGTTAAACATAAACGTAGTTTAGCTTTATTGATTGACTCTCTTTTAGATGGGGACGAAGTTAATCAAGATTTGCCCCAATCTCCCAATGGTACAAATAATAACTCAACAACAACAACTAGCTTTGATGAGACTCTCTCGGGAATCTCCAAATCTGAACCTGAACTTACACCAGTATTGTTGGCAAATGTTGGCAAATTGTTGGAAAAAACAGAATGGGTAAAAGGCAGTCTAGATAATAATTTCAACAGTTTTGTTGGAATTGTTGGAACTGTTGGAAGCACTATACCTAGTTTTAGTTCGGGAATTTTTACCCCCCCAACAATTACAACATGGCCAACAATAAGTGAAACCAGCATCAGTCCGTCATTAGACAGTGATTTCAACACGATCCCACAGTCCCAACAAAACAATGTTGAACAAAACCAAGCCAATGTAGAGATTGAGTGGTTGATGAAGTTATTAGAGGAGTTAGAACAAGATAATTCTATCCACACAGAGGATGAATGGCTTGAGTTAACTAGCCAAGCAGAAGAAAAAATCAATGCCCTGGATGGATTTAAAGAAAAGTACCCTGATTATTTGTCTCGAATTTGGGCTACTCATCCATCTAGCCATTCCATTCCACCACAACTACCATCCCTTGACGAACTAAAAGCCTTGCTGTTACCTTGTCAAACCTGGGTTGAGGTGAAAAATCTCCACAAGAAAAATCCCTACTCTAAAAAAGCGTACACAGCATTGACCCCTGATGAACAAAATCAAGTAGATGCTGTTGCTGCCACCGAAGTCAACCAAGATGTCTAGGAGTTACGCATTGACAGATGGTTTACAATGTGCATAGTCCAAACAGAGAAAGCGATCGCTGTTAACAAAAAGCAAAAAACTGATAAAATAGAGAGGATTATAAGAACTGGAGGTAGATATCCGAACTATAACGAAGAAATCAACGGCTAAATGTCATTTAGAACTCTATACTTACTATTTAATTGCTGAATCCAAATATTCGGTTTGTAATCGTTTATCCGAGATATTTGAGGATTTATCTCATGATAGTGTTAACCGTTTTTTATTAAGAGAAAGCTATAAACCTGTTGATTTATTCAATGAATTTAAACAGCACATTGAACTGAGTGGGGGAACCTTAAGTATTGATGATACAGTCATTGAAAAACTTTATAGTAATCCTAAATTAAGTAAATTTATTGGTTATTTCTGGTCAGGAAATAAACATAAAACTATCAAAGGAATTAATTTAGTTACTTTATTATATACTGACCCTAATGGAATTTCAGTCCCTCTAAATTATCGACTTTATGATAAAGAAGATAATCTGTCTAAAAATGATTATTTTCGGATGATGCTATCGGAAGTTTTAGCTTGGGGACTGAGGCCAATTTATGTAACTGGTGATAGTTGGTATTCATCTAAAGAGAACCTTAAATTTTTGAAAAAACAAGAATTAGGTTTCATGATAGGAATAGCTAAAAATCGACAAGTATCAATCGTTAAAGGACAATATCAATCCGTTGAAAGCTTAGAAATAGAGGAAAATGGGACAATTGTTTACTTAAAAGAGTTTGGCGAAGTTAAAGTATTTAAGAAACATTTCAAAAACGGGATGCTTCGTTTTTATATTTTATTTGACAAAGAAAATAAAGACTTAAGAGAAACAGATAAAACTCTATTTACTTTGTTGAAAACAACTCATTGGATTATTGAATGTTACCATCGTGCGCTCAAACAATTATGTGGTATCAATAAATTTATAGTCAGAAAATCAGAAGCTATATTGACCCATTTCTTTAGTTCTTTACGGGCTTTTATTAAACTTGAATTAATGAGAGCTAATGAGTTAATTGATAATTGGTATCAACTCCAAAGAGAATTGTCTATTGACGTTAATCGGAATTTTATTTTAGAGCAAATAAATTTGAAATTATCAGCCTAATTTATAGATTAGTTATTGTTATTATTACGTCAATTTTAATGACTCTAATAATTAGCGATCGTTGTCTCTCTTTAAAGCTACTCATATTTAAGTTAATTTGTCAATGCGTAACTCCTAATGTCTATAAATACGTGGGGCCACAACGAAAAATCGATGGTGTCGATATAGAACCTGGAACCCTAGTCTACTTAGATCCCCACTCAAAAAACAAAAACCGTTACTTCTTAAAAGTCCGTCTCTTACACTCCATTAATCAAGGCTGGCAGAAAGTAGTAGAGATTTCACGGGATGCCTTACAAGCAGTTGAGAAAGCTGTAAATGAGGGGTTAGACGCGGTCGAAGGACACCAAGGTAATTTACTGGACGGACTAAGCTGAGGAACTAAAAATGAATAAACAAATTAATCAGATTTCTGGCCTTTTCCAGGAGTCACAGGAACCTATTACCAAAATTAAGGCTATTTCTTTGCACCAACCCTATGCCTCCTTAATAGCAATGGGACTTAAAATTGGACTTTGGATAAAAAACAATTGTTAGCGTAAGTTTTACGCTAAACATATCTCCAGAGCTAAAATAGAGAATTAAGGTGATTTTAAAAACTCTCTTTCCATCTTTTTAGGGGATTTTAAATATTAAATAGCTTCATTCAGTTTCGGTTCCAATATAGATATCTAAGTAGCTTTCAGTTAGAGATTGAATGACTCGTTCTAATTCATCAATGAGATTTCTTCTAGTGCAGCTTAGCAAAAATAATCCACCAGTCACTTATGATCTTTAAAGCCCTTAAATTTCCAAACGAACGGCTTAGCAAAATGTTGATTAAAGTAATCAATAAAATTGAGAATTTTTTGGGATAGTTCTTCAGTTGAACGGACAATAATTCTTTTGAGTAAACGCCTGACTAAGATCGAAAACCAACACTCAATTTGATTAAGCCACGATGTATGTTTGGGAATATAAACAAAGCGAATTCGATGAGATTCATCTGATAACAAATCTGCTCTGCTGTCCATAGATGGCAAAATCCCCTCCTTTCCTTTTCTCCCCAAATCAATAGTAATTCCACAGCTTTCTGCTACTCATTTGACTAAGCTTTCCGATTTATGAGTGTTGAGTTGATCTACAATAAAAATCCATTCTGCTTTTTCATCAATCTTAATCGTTCTCTGGATATGTTCAGAAAAATCTTGTTCTGTTCTTGTCGGTCCAATAGAGGGACTAACAACTTTTCCTCTTGCCACATCCCAGTTCGCAATCAAGCTTAAAGTTCCGTGTCTTTCATATTCAAATTCGATTTTTTCTACTTGTTTAGGCTTGATTCTTTTGTTCGGAAATAATCTCTCAAGAGCTTGAATCCCTGTCATTTCATCTGTACTAATTAAATGAATTCCTTGTTCTAACAAAGTTTTAGCTTCTTTATGAAGTTCACAGATATATTTGACTTGCTTTTTAAATTTTAAGGGATCATCAATTTTGGCATTTAACCAGTAACGAACGAGATGTGGTTGTAATGTCGCTTCTTTTTAAAAAACGCCCCACACTACGGGGGGAAATCTTTTCGACAATTCCTCTTTTTATGGCTTCATCCGCCAACTCTGAAGGTGTTCAATGGCTCACTGGTCTGTCTGATTTTTCACATTCTTCACAAGCGATCGCTACAATCTGGACTACTTGTTCGACCGTAAAGGATTTTGTTGTTCCAGGTCTTGGGCGATCGCTTAAAATTCCTTTGATCAAGACCATTAATGCTTTCTCCGTTAGGTGATTTCCAAGAAAAAGTTTCCCACCCATTCTCAGAATCTGTTTGTAGAACATCTCAAATAAGCGAAAAGGGAAAAATAAAAAGTTGTTCGCGGATACTTTCCGCGAACAAAAACCTCCCTATCTAAAAGAAAGAAATACGCTAACTTTTAAATTAGCTTTGACTATTTTTAAAAAGGAAATTCACTTAATTTTACACTCTTATTAACTTTTTAGACTAACTGGGTCTAATCAAAATATCCCATTTAGGTAAGTGAGGATTACGTTCTAAACGTTTCTCAATTTCCTTCATCTCTTTTTTCGTTAAAGAAATGCCTTTTTGATAAACTTTTTTACTTAACTTAACTATCGGATTTAAGCCTTTCCATGTCATAGTTTTTACCCAAGCTAACATCGTTTGAGCATTTCTCAGAAGTGTTCCGTTCCAATGCCTCTCTAAAATTCCCCAACATCTTTCTATGGGATTATATTTACTGTGATAAGGAGGAAAATATAGTAATTGAATAGATTTCTTAGTTTGGTCGGCAAACTCTACCATTCTCTTCAAAAATTGCCTTCTTATTCCACTATTTTCTGCTCCATTATCAACTTTAATTTGGATGTTCTCTAGTTGCTGCTTTTCAGTTATACTCAGACTTGTCCACCATTGCTCCAAGTTATCTACCATGAAATCACTCGTTTTATAAGCACTTCCAAAAGTTACATAAAGTTGCCCTGTATCTTCATCTACAATCCCACAAGGAACGTATTTTCCTTTAGTTCCCATATCATGATCTTGAGCTTTATTATAACCTCTGGTTTGTCCGCCACGTGAATATTCTCCTATTTCCACACTTGCTTTACAATCCATACTTAAACGTTTCACAGAAGGGTCTTTTTTTCTATCTTTTTTCTCTATATTCTCGAAGATAGCGTCCGTCTCCGAGATTTTTTTTTAGGTTTAGCTTTTACCACTTTTCTTAATCGATAGCCCAAACGATTTAAAATATCTGCCCTTGTCGAAGCAGCAGGAACCTCCTCTCCATTATATCCTAGATTTCTTAATTGTTTAATGGCTTCAGCCGCCGTTAATCTTGTATAGGCAATGGGGTTATTAAATGTGGGGTTTTGTTGTGCGTGAGCTTCGGCTATTTCTTTCAATGATTGGGCAACTATTGGGTATCTTTCCTCCCATTTTTTACATCCACTATTGACTGATTGTAATCCTAAACACACTATCCCAGTTCGTTTTTCATGTAATCCAAGTTGAACATTTTTTCTCCCCCAACCAAACACGATTTCGGTTTGTCTGGCACTTCCTCCACAATACTTGAGACACATTTCAGCTTGAAATGAACGACGCTCTGCTCCCGTCATTTTTGAGGCTGCTAAACGTAAATCATCGACCATCGACGGGGTTAAGGGATTATTTGTCTGTTTTAGCTTCAATTTACTCTCTCTAATCTTTTTACCTCTTCATTTTAATCTATTTCTTCTGTTTTTTCAGACAAGCCAATTATGAAATTTTAAAGTTGTGTACCAAGATCCGCTAACTCTCTGTTCCTTTTATTTCTTGAAAGCCTTTAGTCCAAGCGATTACCCCCTATGGGAAAAGCTTTTTCGGAAATCACCTTACCTGTTGTTCTTCGGCGGCACTCAGTTTTTCTCTCTCCTCAAACCATCGCGATCGCCACTGACGCACTTGTACTCGGTCTAATTCTAATCTTCGACTAATCGAACTATTGCTCTCTCCTGATGCTGCGGCTAAGATTAGCTTGGCTCGTCTAACAAGGCGATAGGGGTTTGTTGTCCCTCTCACTATTTGTTGGAGTACTGTTTTCTGTAGGTTGGAGAGGTTAATTGGCAATGCTTTTATCATGGACATCAACTTCGAGATTCTTCCGTTAGTTTCATTGAAACACATTGTCGTGGCTAGTCACGAAAGTTTCTGTAAAAATCTGGTGGATTACTTTCGCCAAGCTGCACTAGAAGGAAGAAAACGAGAATTAATAGTTAAACAATTAGGGTTTGCTGAATAAAAGCAAAACCCTATTCTTTAAAAGGTTACACCCATATTCGCGATCGCAAAAAAGATCAGCTTTGTCGGCTACAAACCGCTATAATTGGTAGAAACACCTCCCAGTTGTTGGTCAAGAACAAATGTATCTAAAAGAGGAGCAACCTTTACCGCCCCCAGAAAAATTTGAATTACCTTTCGAGGGCAAATTGTCCCCCAATAATCGTTGGGTAATCATGGCAGAGTTGATACCTTGGGATGATTTTGAGGAAGAATATGCTAAACTTTTTTCAGCATAAAAAGGTGCGCCAGCCAAACTATTTAGAATGGCATTAGGGACATTAATTATTAAGGAAAAATTAGGAACAAGTGATAGAGAAACTATAGAACAGATTAGATAAAATCCCTATCTACAATACTTTATAGGTTTAAATTGTTATCAACAAGAGCCACCACTGGAATCTTCAATGCTAGTTCATTTTAGGAAAAGAATTGATGGAGAATTGATAAACAAAATCAATAAAAAAATAGTAAAAAGAGAAATAGACAAGAGTGATAAAGAAGTAAAAAAAAAGGATTGTCTCCAAGAAAAAGGAGAAAAAATAAAAAATAAAGGTAAACTAATTTTAGATGCGACTTGTGCGCCAGCAGACATCAAATACCCAACGGATTTAGGCATATTAAATCAAGCCAGAATTGAGACAGAAAGAATAATAGATAATCTTTATAAACCATTAAGAGTAAAATTGAGAAAAAAGCCGAGAACTTCTAGAAAAATTGCTAGAAAGGAATACTTAAAAGTAGCTAAAAAACGAAAAGTATCTTATCAAGAAAGAAGAAAAGCTATCGGGAAACAGTTAAAATACCTTAAGAAAAATTTAGGAAATATAGAAGACTTAATTCAAGCTGGGGCTTCCCTGGAAAATCTGAGTAAAAGACAGAAAAATTGTCTAGAGACTATCAAAAAAGTTTATGAACAACAACAGTCAATGTGGGAGAATAAGACCCAGAGTGTTCCTCAAAGAATTGTAAGTTTAACTCAACCGCATATTCGTCCAATAGTGAGGGGAAAAGCAGGAAAACCAATAGAGTTTGGAGCTAAACTCTCAGTAAGCTGTGTAGATAACTATGTGTTTCTAGACAAAATAAGTTGGGAAAACTTCAATGAATCTTGTCATTTAAAAGAACAAGTAGAAAAGTATAAAGAAACGTTTGGCTATTATCCCGAATCCGTCCATGTAGATAAAATTTATCGAACTAGGGAAAACAGAAATTGGTGTAAGGAAAGAGGGATAAGAATCAGTGGTCCGAAGTTAGGAAGACCTCCGAAAAATGTCAGTGAAGAAGAAAAGAAACAAGCCCACTCCGATGAATGCTTCCGTAATGCTATTGAGGGAAAGTTTGGACAAGCTAAACGAAGATTTAGCCTAAATCTCGTGATGACAAAACTCCCTGAAACCTCCATTACATCTATTGCTATTACATTTTTAGTTGTCAATCTTTCTAAACTTCTGAGGCAGTTTTTGTCGCTTTTTTTGTCCTTATTTACTAATAATAGAACAGGGGAACTCATTAAACCGCCTTTCATTAATTTTGATTATAGTTTAAACAATTTTTATGTACTAAAATTTATTGATTTGTCAGAAAATTCTTGGTCAAAAGTGGCATAAATTTTGGAGAAACTTTTTCAGCAAACCCTAATTATTCTTGCCGTGTGTGTGGGGGGGAGGAGGGTTACACCGTCCTCCCCCCCACAGGGTTGATGCTCAAAATCAACCCCTTGGGCAATATTAGTTTTTATTAAATAATAAAAATTGGTTTATTTTGGATAGTTACATCTAAAATAAATCATCTTCCACTGGTTATTTTATGTTAAGATAAAATAGGGGAATTAAGCCGTCTTATCTATTATGGACATGGCTTGTAACCCTTTTTTATAATTGTTGAGTTTCTGGGGATTATTGCTCATCATAATTGAAATAAAATCAGAGCAAAATTCCCAAGCGTGAATCCAAAGAGAGCCATAAAGTCCTATCCAAAAATTACTATGTCTTCGGTCACGTCTTGATTTTTCAGTTAGACGAGCAATATATTTTCCTTGATTGGTTTGTCGAAATGTTTTGCCTTTTAAAGAAGTAGCAGTGTAAGCGATCGCTATTAATAAAATCAAGGAATTTAGTCGTTTATTATTGGCTTTACTTCCCTCCCAATTATAACCCCCTGTCTTACCATCCTTGAACATAGCTTCAATACCTGCCCTGGCTCGATAGACTTTCAAGACCTCTGATAAACTGTCTAAGTTGGTAAGAATAAACCAAGGCTCTTTTTCCTGTTTGCCCTTGTATTTTTTTTTCCAATATGCTCCCACATTAAAGTTTCCAAACCCTTTATTTTTAGTGACTGAAACCCCAGTTAAAAACATCTTCATCCCAGGTTTCATTCCTAACTGCGAAAAAGTTTGATAATCTTCATCATCTTTTTTCTGGTTTGTACCTTGTTTCTGACGAAAAGCGAAGAATAACTTTTGTTTTTTACTTTTTTGTTTCAACCAATAAGCTAATTTAACACTGTGGAATTCTCGGTCTCCAAGAATGACTAACTCATAGTTTTTTAGAAGACAAAGAACAGGTTGAATTAATGCCTGTTGTTCAGATAATCTGCTGGCTCCTCTTTTCCCTAAAAGTGTCCAATAGATGGGTAAAGCCAGCTTTTTCCAGATAACAGCAACCATGAAAACATTTTTATCTTTCCATTGGGTTCGGTCAATTGTTATAATCAGACGAGAGCCAGTCTTAAATTCTTTACAAATAATAGCTTTAATCACAGGAAACCAGAATCTGGGAATGGCTAAAGCTGACAAAACTAGGAATCTCTGGATATGTTTACGACGACTTTGATAAAGGATTGGTAAAGGAAAACAAGCTGCTAACCTTTCTATTCTAACCTGTTTATGTACTGTCAGCAACCACAGTAAAATTCTAAAAGCCTCGAACTGTGTTTGTGTTAAATGTTTGGTAAAATGAGATTCATAAACTGCTAAAAAGCTCATGATTTAAGTTATAAAACGATTAAGGACAATCTGATTATTATTAGCATAAAATCGGATTGTTTTCTCTCTTTTAGGAGTTGACGCTCGCGCATCAAAACAGTTTGGGGGGGCAGGGCAATCGCATTTAATTTTTGAAAAGCTGACTGCATAAGAGGTTTCGCGATCGCCGTTCATTTGTACTGAAACTCTAAAATCTTTACTGGATCACGCATCTCAGATTTTAATGCGATTGCCCTGTTTGGGGGGGGAAGACGTGGCAAATGCCACGTCTTCCCCCCCATTTGCAAATGATTATCATTATCGTTCATTCTCAATAAGCTCTCTGGTTGCCGACAATTGTTTAGGGTCGGGTAACAGAGAAAAACCGCTCTGGACTTACTTTTCAACCTACTTGTCACCCCGTGAGGTTCGGGACTTTTAATCAGTTCAGCGAAGGGGGCGATGGCTTCTCTGGCGGCTCCTGCGGTAGGAGCATGGACTTCGAGAAGGATGGTGCGGTCGCTTTGGACGATGAGGGCGTTTTCAGGATTGTAGGACATCTCTAAAATGAGCAAACGATGATGACGAAAGCCGGGATCTCCCCTTTCGTTAGCATGAGAAGTCAGAGCCGCTTGACATTAAACTAAAGGTTCAACTGTCAGCTTAAAACCGAGGGCTTTGGCTACTTTGGCTACCGTGGCAAAAGTGGGGTTGCCATCAGGAGACAATGCCTTGTAGAGTCCTTCTCGGCTTAACCCTGTATCTCGCGCCAGCTGACTCATGTTCCTAGCCCGAGCAATTACGCCAAAGGCATGAATAATCAAAGCAGGATCATCACCAGCTTCAGATAGACAAGCCTCTAGATACAACTGAATGTCCTCTTCAGTTTTGAGGTGTTCTGCTGAATCCCAGCGGGTAGTGCTAATAGCCATGATTCAATCCTCCAATTGTCTAGCAAGTTTTTTCGCCTTGGTAATGTCAGAATTTTGGGAGCTTTTATCACCACCACATAGGAGTACAACAATAACTAATCCGCGTTGCACGAAGTACACCCTGTAGCCAGGTCCGTAATGAATACGAAGCTCGCTCACCCCCTCTCCAACTGGACTGACATCGCCAAAGTTGCCCATTTCCAGGCGGTCAATCCGCGCTTGTACACGAGCCTTAGCCCTACGGTCTTTTAATCCCTTAAACCAGTTGGCGAATATTTCTGTTTGACGAACTTCGAGCATACGTTAACTATAGTTTACAGAGCCAAAAGTTGTCAACTATAGTTATCAGGTGGCTTGATGAGTAGGTATTGCATTAGACCTTCATTCGACAGTGTTCCCCAGTTATTTAATAATTCTGAATTGGAGCGGAGCTGTCTTGACTGGGCTAAGGCTCGTGTTTTCCATGCTTGAAGTTTGGCACGAAGGGCTTCCTGACCTGGCTTGGGGGGCATCGAGGCTATCTTGGCAAATCGTTCCCGATTGCGTTCTTCCCAATATTGACGAATTTCTGCTGCTGTTTGCAGACACTCTTGGTATTCTGCTTCAACCTCCGTACGATGGGTTTCAATGTAGGCTAAGGCTGAACAAATTTGCTCATTGTTAAGGTGATTTCTGATAAAGGAGATCCCTTACGATCCCCCCTAACCCCCCTTTTTAAGGGGGGAATAATTGGAAAAGCAGGTATATTCAAGTGTGGAAATCACCTAAGACCGAGTTTTTCACGGATTAACTTTGGTGGATACTGAGCTTTCAGGTAATCCATTACATCATAAAGAGTGATGCGTGTACCTGTAATCGTCAGTCCACGCTCAGTACGAATAATTGAGGATTGCTCATTCGATGCTGAACTCATAGCTGTTTCCCTGCCAAACTTAATTTTATATTATCTCAAAATTAGTAGAAAGATTAGGCATTTTATGTAAATAAGACGTATAACCATGATTAGCAAAAGCTTTTTGGACGAATGCCGCTAAGTTATCCTGCGATCGCTGACGGCCAAAGGATTTCAAGCGGATTTCATTTTAGCCCGAAGAACTTCACGGGGTTCTTGCATTACCCGGATTTCTCACAAATTAATTTGAAAGCCCAATCCAGAGATTAAAAATGATAATTTTTAGGACTAATAGAAATTTTGAATATAGATGAATAAAAAATTGACTTTGATTATCCAAAAATTGAGTTTAAGAGGGAATAATTATATTAACTTTTGATTTTCTCCACGATAAATAAGACTAAATGAAAGTATCAGTCAGTCAACAACTTATGATAGATATCTTTTTCAAAAAACAACTTATTCTACTTATCCAGTATTAGGAATAGTTTTAATTCTTTTGTTAGCAATAGACAAAACATCTTGATAAGGACAAGCACTAGCTATAGCGATAATAATTCTTCTACAACTAATCTTTATTCTGGCTCCCAACTTAAGAAGATTTAGACATATTCTTCCCACAGTTGCTTTAGCCAATGAAGTTTTTTTTAAACAGTGTTGACGAAAAGCATTTATGAGAACATAAGCCCAGGAATGTATCCATAATCTTAGTTGATTACTTTGAAATGTTTGAGTTGAAGTTCTATCAGCTAACAAGTCTAATTGTTGTTCTTTAATCCGATTTTCCATCTCGCCTCTCGGACAGTATTTTTTTGTATAAAGTTTTGAGGGTGGAATTTTTGAAGCGGGCAAAGATGTCACCACATGGCGCATTTTTAAGCCATCACTTCCATAACAAACTTTTGTCACTACTCTTCTTTGACAACTCCATGACTTTTCTGTTTTATAACGAATAGAGCGATACCAAGTAGAAATTGGTACTAATTTTTTAACTTCTTCTAAATCTTCTTTTTTCTGAAATAAACTATCCATTAATTCAGTTATTGGAGCTAGTTTTTTTCATATTTATGTTTGGCTTTTTCAATTACATCATCCGCTCGTAACTTAAGAACGCCATTTGTTACCATAGCTATAACATAATCAACTAAAGGCTGATTTTCACAAAAATAGAAGATTTCTTCACGAGCATAGGCACTATCACCCCTAACTAGTATATGAGTCTCTGACCATTTTTCTCTAATTAGTCCGATAATTCTTTGTAATTCGTCTAAGGCTCCATCGGCTGGATCTACATTAGATGAACGAAGTTTAGCAACTAATAAATGATGCCCACAGAAAATATATAAAGGAGCATAACATACTCCGTGATAATAACTATTAAAAAATGCCCCTTCTTGATTACCATGTACTTGGTCATCCGTGACATCCATATCTAATATAATACTTAAGGGAGGTTTTTTATAAGACTCTAAAAAAAATTCGACAAAAGATTTTTCAATGGCTTCAAAGTTGGGTTCTATTTTATGATAACGACTCGTTTTTTGGTCGAGAATAGTCTCAGGACAATATTCCAATCTATTAATTGTACTTTTTCCAGCTAACCATCCCTTTTTATCTTCAAGTTCATTAAGCTTTTCTAAAGCGATCTTAAGGGCAGGATCGTGACGTAATTTATCATGGTCATTGACATCTTCATAGCCTAAAATAATTCCATAAAGCCTTTGTGCTAATAACTCATGAACGGAATGATCTACATAAGATTGATGACGATGATCTTGAAAACAGTTACCAAACTTCTCCGTAATTCCCAGTTTTTTATCCAACTCAGCTATCCAGACAATCCCCGCATCTGAAGTGATTAGTCCCCCATCAAAATTAGCGATTATTTCTTTTCCTTTCTGTTTACTAAAGTTGATTACTTGACGAGGGGTTCGGGGATGACTGGGACTCATTAAATCAGTTTAAGATAAATTGCTTTAATAATTAAATTATAGTATATTTTATTCTAACAATCTAGTACTATTAGAGATTTTATTAATAATTTTTTTGGAAAAATGAGTGATTTATTTATCTTTTCATCTTTGTCTAATTCGGGTTGATTTTAACTTAAAATCTGACAACAGACTGTTGGTTGGGGAAATCTGCGATCGCTCTGTTCAAACCCACTTCCTGTAAGCCTTCTGTGTTTGGCGATCGCAGATTTTGTGAGAAATTCGGGTACCCTCCGTCAAAGAGTCTCTCGCTGTTAGTAAAATTTGACAACGATTCGTTGTCAGATTTTCATAGATAGTGTCAATCCAAGTAATCGCTACAAAATTCTTAATGTCAGGCCACTGTTGAGTTGAGGCATAATTACTCTTAGATACTGCTGTTCTTGAGAGTAATTTATGTCCCCCCTACTGGCGAGCAGTGATGACCTATCGTTACTAACTCCTATTCCTTTGGTTCTTCATCCGGCGGCGGTTTATCTTGACTGTTCAATCTTTGTCTATCCCTTTTTAACAGTCAATGCTTACAAACATTTTACTTTTAGCAGTATAATTAAGGACATCCCTAGTTAAAAATTAGGATTAATCATGTTCACACAGAGAACAACTTGTTACAGAAGCTCTATAAACAGCGAAACGCCGTCGGCTTGGGGAAGTTTGACGGACGTTTCTAAAAGAGCTTATGTGCTGGGTTTCTCTACCTTGTCAAGTAACTTGGCTAGAAGCCAAAGGGGGTGACAGATGATCGATTCAAACTCGTTACTCAAAGGAGGTATCCAATGAAAAGTTAAAAGTAAGATCGAATTGAACAACGGAATGTAACCCGCAATGAGTATATCATATCAAATTTTGCGGGACATGCACTCTCTTTGTGCAAATTTTCCCAAAGATTGGACAAAGAGATTGTCGAAAAGCAGATTGCTTCAGGCGTGCGAATGCAATACTTCGTTCCTCAGCACAAGCCTACAATTGATTGACTCCGTTGTTTATCTATCGCAGTTTTTAATGATTTTTAGACGAATTCGATTATCCTCTGTTTTCAGGCTGTGTTCTTCTTCTGGTGACGTTAACTAACGTCGTCACAGGATCTCTTTGACCATTTTCCTGAAAAACACAGTTGAAAACCAAAGGCCATACGCCGTAGGCGTGGAAATGAGGAGATGGCCTCCGCCATAAATGCCTTGAGTAGTCATGGCTTGATAACTACCCCATGATCTGTAAGTTCACTATCTAACTATAGAGTCATGCTTTTCCTCTTTTAGTCTCAAAAATTATTTGACAAAGTAATCTCGAATTAACCTTAGTAAATTGTAGAAATCTAGAGAAATCATGAATAATTACCGAATTGATGACAAACACCTCCTTGAATGGGTTACAGGTTCCGGTGTTGACCCAGAAATTGTGAAATTGAATGTGAGATCGCTAATCCCTCCTGCTACCTACGATTTCCTGTTATACTCAGACCAACTCAAAAGAAGAAACGATGGAAGACTAAACGGAAACACCCTTAAAGCCTACCAGCACCTAGATAACAGAGGATGGGGGGTAAATGCCATTGATCCAGAAACAGGAGAGGATCTCCTCTGGGGCCAAATCAAACCCAACAAACCGAAAGTAACGAATGATGGAAAAGTGCGAAAATACGAATGTCCCCCCTTTGAACCAGTTGAAGCAATCTGTCCCAAAGTGTCTCATCGTATTGGGTTAAAAGTTGCTAAAAAAGCAGGACTATTAAAGGAATACCGAGAGCGTATCCGAGAAAAATGGATAATGACCGAAGGGATAACATATAAAGAATTCTTACGCCAAAAGGACAAGTTATTCTGGAAATGGGTGAAGGAGAATGTGGAGGTGGCGATCGCAGTAGTAGAAGGAACCAAGAAAGCAGGAGCGTTACTATCTCAAGGAATAGCAGCCATTAGCATCCCCGGAATATGGAACGGAAGTCCCAAAGACGATAAGGGAAACCCCGTACTATTGCCACAACTACAATACTTTGCGCAACCAGGACGAGAAATAGTGATTATCTTTGACCAGGACTGTAAACTAAAAACCCAAGCCAGTGTCATAGCAGCGAGGGAGAGGTTAGCCAATTGTTTCCGGTCAGCTTATTGTAAAGTTTTGTTTCTGAGTTGGGATACAGAAGAGAAAGGGATAGATGATGCGATCGTCGCCAACGGTTCAGAATGGTTCACATTCGTATGGGCCAAACGTGGAATCAAGCCCGCCCCAATTAAAATCGCTCCCCTAGAGCATAACCTACCCAAATGGAACGAAAAGAGGGTCTGTGAATATTTAGCGGACTTATATAAAGACAGGCTAATTTATGAAGAGGTAACAAAAGACTGGTATTTATACAATGCAGAAAAAGATGGAATCTGGCAGCAAATAAGCAAAGAACGCTTAGAACAAAGATTAATGCTCGAACTAGACGCATTAATCGATAAAGCCCAAACCATCACCAACCAAATCATCAAAGCCATAAATGCAGTCAAAACCAGTAACAGAGATAAAACAGAGAAAGGAGACATAATTGAACAATTAAAGCAGCAATTACCCAAAGTATCAGACTATAAATTCACCTTTGTGGAGGCATTAGGGAAACGGTTATCTAGAGTATTGCTAGTCAAAGAAATGGCAACCAACTCTCAACAAGGATTAATTCCATTCCGTAATGGAGTGCTAGATTTAGACACAAGGGAACTTCTGCCCCATAGCCCCCAAAACTACTTTACCTGGAGTTTACCCTACGATTACAACCCCTTGGCACAATGTAACCCCATCAAACAATGGTTATTAGAGATGATGGAAGGAGACGAATCCCTAGTAAACTTAATCAGAGCCTACTTACATGGTATTGTTACTGGACGGACAGATTGGCAGAAATTTTTAGCCTTGTGCGGGCCAGGGGGAAGTGGGAAATCAACCTTAATCAAACTGGCGATCGCCCTAGTGGGATTCGAGAACGTCCACGTCACCGATTTAGATATATTAGAGAAAGATAAATTTGAAACCTCTAACCTTAAAGATAAACGCTTGGTAATCATTAATGAAGCCACCAGTTATAAAGGGGTGAAGAAATTAAAGGCATTGACGGGGGGCGATCGCTTAAGATTCGAGCAGAAATATAAACAAGCATTAGCCAGCTTCTATCCCGATGCCTTAGTAATTATCACCTCCAACGAACCCATAAAGACAGGGGACTATACCAGTGGTTTATATCGTCGAGAGATTCCCCTATCGATGAACCGACGAATTCCTGATAAAGAGCAAAAGAAATTAATCGACCATGATCGTCAAAATAACATCATTGGAGAATTTGCCCCCCACATCCCAGGACTTTTGAACTGGGTTTTAGAGATGGATAGTGAAATGGCGACGCAAATCATTAAAGATCCCTATAACTATGCCCCGGCACTCCTCAAAAGCAAATTAGATAACTTAATGGATACCAATAGTATAGCAGCATGGTTAAACGAGAAGATCATCTATGAGCCCAAATACCAAACCCAAGTAGGGTGTAAATCACCATTGGGAGAATCGAAAGAGGAAATTTGGTTGTATGCCAGTTATTGTGCTTATTGTGCATCAGCCGGGATAAACACCATCTCCTTAACCCGATTTTCCTACCTAGTATTAGACCTGTGTAACAATCAACTAGGCTTACCAATCATTAAAGACCGCAATAACGTTAAAACTTATATTGAGGGTTTAAAAATTCGTGATCATTTGGATGAGGATCGTCCCCCAATGATTGAAGGTATTTATACTCTCTCTAGTGGAGAGTCTGTGAAGAGTTGTGTGCTGGAGGTGATGGCTGAAACGCCTATCAGTGTTGAATGTGGAGACTGTGGAGACTTTTCTGGAACTTCCCAAAAAAATCAACCATCGTCTGTTGCACTTTTAGATCAACCATTAACCTCAAGTAAGTCTCAAACAAAAATAGAAAATTTAGAAAATAACCCACCACACTCACCACAGTGTTCTCCTGCCTTGGTTACAGAGGAACATCAACCTAACACCGACTCACCACAGGAGGAGGTGAATATGGTGGAGTGGGATGACATTACTGAGGGCATCGATAAGCAAATGGAGCGACTAGGATGGGATGTGCAAAAAGGTCAACAGTACATCTTTGAAAAGTATGGGAAAAAATCTTGTCAGATGTTAACCGATAATCAACTACTAGAATTTTTGGAGGATCTCAAAGCCCAACCCAAGTTTAAAGTGGGACAAACAGCGATATTCAGAGAAACCAAGGTGATTATTGAACGTTTAAGGTGATTTCCACACTTGAATATACCTGCTTTTCCAATTATTCCCCCCTTAAAAAGGGGGGTTAGGGGGGATCGTAAGGGATCTCCTTTATCAGAAATCACCTAATTGATAAATTTGTAGCGGTAGTAAGGTCATGTTCAAACCCTTCTGAAAAACCGATAGAGGTGTCTATTCACCACTTATCTTTGGCTATTTGAAGAGTGCGATTCGTTGAGCTAGAAAGCTAATACCCAGTCTTAGACAAGGATTTAGCGTGTAGCTCATTCAGAAACCCAAAAAAGGGGTAAAAATAAGGTGTAAACGACCTACTAGACCTAAGAAGAACAAACCCCCCAAAGGGCATCCTCGAAGGAATAAAACTAGAAAGTCAAACGGATAAAAATCCTAACGGGAGGTAAGAAAATCGGAAAGTTACAAAAAAAACTAACGACTTACCGAACAAGTTAAGTAGGGATAACCGAACAACACATACACCAAGATTTCTGAATAACTGTTGATTTGTTGGCATCTGGAGCCAAACTCGGAATCAAGGGGAAACCCAAGAGTGACGACATAACCCTCCGTTTTGGACTTAGTAAACCCAGGATGGAAGCAGGGTTAAAAGGGAATAACCACTGTGAAACAGCACATGAAATTCCCAAGTTAATTGGTCATGGTTAAACATTACGTTGAATCATCGACTTGAACCCTCACAATAGCCATATAGCCTAATCTGTTTGACAGGCTGTGTTCAAAAGAACAAGGTGAAAAGTGGAAAACTTCTTCGCTTATCCACGCAGATTCCTGAAAGTAGCCTGGGGGAGAGATGAAACCTAAAACCAATAATCCCAAATCAACGGAACGAATTAAGTCCATGATTTCTCTTACCAAAAGGTCGATTAGGTAAGTAGGAACAAACTTAACCGCAAGAGTCATGGATGTGAGAAGCAATAAGAAGCAAATGCCTACTTGTAATGAGTACGGATAAGCTAACGTATTGCTGGTTAATTAGATGAAATAGTCTCAATTAGAGGTAAATATGTCGAATGCGAGTATAACCAAGACTACGCCAGAATGGAATACTATCAACTGGGGAAAAGTCCAGAGAAAGGTGTTCAAGCTTCAAAAGCGAATATTTCAAGCTGTTAAATCAGGTAATAAAGTTAAAGCTAAAAAGCTTCAGAAGTTACTGTTAAAGTCACATTACGCAAAGCTCTTAGCCATACGCAAAGTGACCCAAGATAACCAAGGTAAAAAGACTGCTGGTATTGATGGGATAAAGGCACTACGCCCTAACCAAAGAGTAAAGCTTGTCAACGAACTTACCCTAAAAGGTTACAAAGCAAAGGCACTCAGAAGAGTTTGGATTCCCAAGCCTGGAAGAGACGAAAAACGTGGATTGGGGATACCCACCATGAAAGATAGAGCAATGCAAGCCTTGGTTAAATCAGCCTTAGAGCCATACTGGGAAGCCCAATTTGAGGAAACATCCTATGGTTTTCGCCCAGGCAGAAGCACACATGATGCAATAAGCAGGATACATACTACCATCAACAAGAAGGCAAGATATGTCCTAGACGCTGATATTGCCAAATGTTTCGATAAGATTAACCATGATTACCTACTGTCCAAAATAGATTGTCCATACAACATTAAAAGAATCATTAAACAATGGTTGAAATGCGGTGTAATGGATAACGGCGTATTTGAGGGAACTAAAACCGGAACTCCCCAAGGCGGTGTAATAAGTCCATTATTGGCTAACATTGCACTACACGGAATGATTAACGACATCACAACCAAATTTCCCAGATTTAAATATAGAAACGGGAAAACAGAACGTAACTACAGACCAGTAATCGTCCGATACGCCGATGATTTCGTAGTTCTTCATAGAGAGTACGAGATTATTCTACAATGTAAAGAACTAATTGCTCAATGGTTAGAAAAAGTCGGACTTGAAATCAAACCATCAAAAACCAGAATATGTCATACACTAAATGACATAAAAATTGATGGAAAGACAGAAAAAGCAGGTTTCGACTTTCTTGGATTCAATATAAGGTCCTACCCAGTTGGAAAACACAAATCTGGTTCAAGAGGTGGTAACACCGGAGGTAGAACCAGAGAAAAGATAGGATTCATAACCCTAACCAAACCAAGTAAAAAGGAAATACTAGCTCATCATGAGGCAATCAAAGAGGTTATCAAAGCCAACAGAAATGCCCCACAATCAGCATTAATCAATAGATTAAATCCCATAATCAGAGGATGGTGTAACTATTATAGAACTGCTGCCAGTAGTGAAATATTCTCATCCGAAGACCACATATTATGGAGAATGCTCAGAGCATGGACAGTGAGCAGGAAAAAAGGAAAAACATCAATACAAAATTCTCTCAGTAAATATTTCTCAAACGGAAAAAACGGAAAGTGGACATTCCAAAACGGGAAATATGCCCTCTACAGTCACGCCGAAACGGAAATAATGAGACATAAATTGGTTAAGCCTGAAGCATCACCTTATGACGGAAATTGGACTTATTGGAGCATACATACGGGGTACATATACTGGGACACCAACTAGGGTTGCAAAACTCTTAAAGAAACAAAAAGGTATATGTCCTCAATGTAAGCAACACTTTACACCTGAAGACTTGATAGAAGTTGACCACATTATCCCTAAATCGAAAGGTGGAAAGGATACGTACAACAATTTACAAGCTCTACATCGTCATTGTCATGATGTCAAAAGCAAAAATGACTACCTCTATGATTGGCACTTATAATGGCTATGAATGGAGAGACGATGTACTAACAGTACCCATTACAAGGGACTAATTGCCGAGAGCCGTGTGAGATGAAAGTTTCATGCACGGTTCGGACTGGGAGGAGAGGTAAGTGATTACTTTTTCGACCCCTAATCGGCCCCGTGGCTTTGCTATAAATTGATTTCTTAGACACTCCTTTGGTTTCTCTCAATATCTCCAATCATCTGTAAGTTGGGAGTACCATCTATCCTTCTCTGTTTCACGGTGAGGATACATCTTCGTTGCCTTTTCTTTGATATGACGGCACGATATAGAGCAAAGGGGTAAGAGTGGGATGTTTGTGTTTATTTAATCTTATTATTGTCCGTCTCTGGTATAATGCAAAAGTTTGCTATTGTTGTCGAAACCTGATCTTATGCCCAGACGGAAATCTGTGACTCACTTTGTAGCTGTCAATGACCTGGAACAACCCCCAGAAGAACAAGAGGGACTACTGATAGAAGTTCCCCATAAAGGGGGTGATAATGCCTCAAATCGAGAAAAGGCTTTAGAAATAGTTTTAACTATGTGGGAAAAAGGACAAATTGAGCCAGATTTATTTCCTAATGGTCTTACTTCTGAGAATATTTTTTTCGTGCCTCCTGATAGTCCCCGTTTAGAGAAATTAGATAGGACCAGAGAATCTCTCCCCATTCCCCCCATTGTCAAGGGAGCGCAAGAGATTATCCATTTAACCAAACTGCAACTGGAGGTACAAGAGGTAGCCGAAGTTGCTGCTCCTTATGTTCCTGTTATTGAAGCCGTTCTTTCGGGAAATCGTCCTCTCAATAACTCAGAAAGAGAAATTGCCAGAGATAAGAAATATGCCAAAGTAATTACCAAGTTAGGGGAAATAGTAGCATCTGTGTCTGACTACCGAGAGAATTGCACAGGAAATGCGCGACTTATTCTTAATGCGATCGCTTGGCAGTCTCAGCAAGGAGTGGAAAATGACTCTGATACTCCAACAGGAGTGGTGCATGAATCAGATGGTGTCATTTAATAATGGACAATGGATAATTGATAATTGATAATTACCTATTCGGTTAAGGGAAAACTATTTATAAATAATTAAAGTAAATCAAAGGTTATTTTATGGGCAAAAGTTCTAAGCCAATCAAAACTAAAAATAATGAACTTCTCTTTTGTATAATAACGAGTATTCAAGCAAAGACATTGGAATATATTTTATGAGTATGGAGCAATTCTCAGAAGGGAGCGAATCAACCCAATCATTGGGACTGTCATCGTTCTATGAACGTCGTCGTTGTCTTGAAGAAGAACATCAATGGCTACTCAAACAAATCAAACGAAAACGTACTGAACTAAAGAATTTTTTAGATCAGATGCGTAGTATTGGCATGGAGATTTTTAGAAGAGTCTCCCCCATTCAACAACAAATCCAAGAACTAGATAGAGAGATTCATGAATTATTCTCGGAAATTTTAACAAAGAGAAAATTGGGGAAAAAAAGTAGGGAGGATATAGTAGGGGTCTATCATTCTCTTCAATTAATGGGAGTAATAAGTTCTCAATCAGAGGAATTAGAAGAAGATGAAGAAGAGGAGAATATATTTTCAGATTCACAAGAGTTTAAATCAGCTAAAAATAAGAATCAAAAAAAAGCAGATTATACAGAGCAAGAGGATGAAGATAATGATTTTGATCAAGGAGATAAAAAATCTAATAAATCAGGGGAAATGAGAAAAACGTTCTTGAAATTAGCCTCTCTATTTCACCCTGATAAAGCCAGTGATCCAGAAACACAGATTTATCATAATGAAGTCATGAAAGAAGTTAATCGAGCTTATGAAGAGGGGGATATAGCCAGATTATTAGAAATAGAAAAACAGCATCATCTCCAACAAGAAATCGACCTAAATAATACCGCAAAGAGTGAAATTGAAAGAATTTGTTTGATGAGGGCAAAAGATAATGAACTTCTAAGAACTCAATATGAAAACTTAAAGAAAGAACTAAGGATGGTGAGACGAACCCCAGAGGGGACAATGGTTAAAGAATATCGAGCTTGTCAGAAACGAGGCGTGGATGGGATGGCTGAACTAACTAAAGAATTAGAAACTAAAGTTAAACCAATCGAAAGTATCCGTGATTTTGTCAGAGATTTTCGTGACAAAAAAATTACTATATCAGACTTTCTGAAAGGCCCCGGTAGTTCAGTTCAAGAAGAAGAAATATTAGAAATGATGTTAGAAGAATTATTAGGAATTAGAATAATGTAATTCAATAATGGATAATGGACAATGGACAATGGATAATTACCTCCCCCTAAAAGGGAAGAGGATTGATAAAAATGAATATTTTTGTCTTTTTTCTCCTTTAAAGGAGAGGTTTTAAACCGAATTAATTATCAATTATCAATTATCCATTGATAAAAATGAACTCAAATGAAAGTTTAAAAATAGTTACACATTGCCTTTTATTGATATAATATAAGGGGCGATATGAGAAAAAAGTTACTCAAAAATCATGACAGAAAACAAGGGTGAAGTTGGGTCTTATCTTAAGAGAATCGGTCAAATTCCTCTCCTAAAACCTGATGAAGAAATTGAATTAGGTAAGCAAGTGAAAAGGATGATGACTTGTTGGGAAAAGAACGAAAATTTACAGGTGGAAAAATCTTATATTACAGAGGAAGAGTGGGCAAAAGAAATAGGAATAAGCGTAAGAGAACTTCAGTTAATCCTAAAAAGAGGAAAAAGAGCCAAAGAAAAAATGATCCAAGCTAATTTAAGATTAGTAGTAGCGGTGTCCAAAAAATACCAGGGAAAAGGATTAGAATTTATGGATTTAGTGAGCGAGGGAAACTTAGGATTAATTAGAGCAGTAGAAAAGTTTGAATATGATAAAGGATACAAATTTTCAACTTATGCTTATCATTGGATTAGACAAGCTTTAGTGCGAGCAATTTGTGATAAGGGACGAACCATTAGAGTTCCTGTTCATATTAATGAAGAGATTAGTAAGCTGAAAAAAGTGCAGTTAGAAATTAGACAAAAGTATGGGAGAAGTGCGACGGTAAGAGAGCTTTCAGAAAGGTTAGAAATCTCCCCTGAAAAGATTAGGGTATTAAGATCCGTCAACAATCCTATGCTCTCTTTAGATCAAAAGGTTCTTGGAGACGAAGACAACTCAACATTGCTCAGTTTTCTGGCAGATCCCAATGGGGATTTACAGAAATTTCTGGATAACCTTGGCAATAAAGAACTGGTGGAGCAATGTCTCTGTGGATTAAAACCACAAGAGCAAAGAGTTTTGAGAGAATATTATTTAGAAACTCCTTCTTTAACTTTAAATGAGATTGGCAAAAAAATGAACCTGAGTCGTGAACGAGTGAGACATATTAAAAATAATGCTTTAGATAAATTAAAGCAAGTAATTGTCACTGAGAAGAATGATGAATCGGAGATTATGTCAGTTAACTTTGAGTCAATTACCCCAGAAAAATCCCTGAAATTCAAATCTCGTTTAAAGGGGTCTTTAAAAGTAGAAACCCAGGAGAAAGTCAAATCTCATCAGCTAATGGTTACAGAAACTCTAAGAGTTAAAGAGGCAGAGAAAACCTCGATAATCTCAGATCAAGTCGAACATGATTCCTTAAATCTTGCCTCGAAGATAATAAGAAAATCTCCTCAAAAATCATCTAAAACTAAAAGTAACGTGAAAGATAACTCAGAAAGTAGTCAATCAAAAGTTAAGAAAAAGTCATCAGCTAAATCTAAGCCCAAGACAACCCTATCTAAAGCTCAACAAAGAGAACTGAAAAAGCAATTAAATCAATTATCTTATCAAAAATAATTATAAAATTAAGAATTAGAGTGGATAATTAAGGTTTCTATTTCTTGTTTAATGAATAAAAAGCCTACCCAAAATAATGAGCCAGTCAGTAATTATTCCCGATGAATTAGGGGAACTAATAGTAGAAGTCAGAGAATTTTATCAAGAGAAGAAAAGAGATTGTGTTAAAATAGGAAGAGAGTAAAAAGAGAGTTATCAGAAAAACGAAAGTCAAGAAAATAGGGGAGGGTCAGGTATTGTCTATTCATTTAGCTCGACAAATTTCTTATAATGAATTAATCGAAAAACTAGAAATAGAAAAAGAGAAAAATAATGTCTACGAAACTCGTTTAGGAGATTTAATCCTTTACTGCTATACCAAACATTGTGTTTATAATGCCAACTGGAATCAATGGAATACTCAAGCTAGAGGCTTAATTATTGACCAGAGAACTCAAGAAATTGTAGCCACTCCTTTCCCAAAGTTTTTTAACTATGGAGAACAAGCTATTTCTCTTCCAGATGAACCTTATGAAGTGTGGGAAAAACTAGATGGCTCTTTAATTATTTGTTATTATTACCAAAATAACTGGCAAACAGCAACCAAAGGGAATTTACAATCAATTCAGTCTCAGAAAGCTAAAACTCTCTTAAACAAGTTAAAGACAAAATACTTGGACAAAGGAACTACTTATCTGTTTGAGTATATTTCTCCTGAGAATCAAATTGTCATTAAATATCCATCAGAGCAATTAGTATTGTTGGGAGCTTACCAACAAGAAGGTCAAGAATTATCCTTATCTCAATTAGATTTGTTAGCTGCTACTCTGGGAGTAGAAATACCCAAACGATTGACCGATACTTCTGTAAAGGAACTTTTAAAAGAGGCAGAAAGTTTAGATAAAAATAATGAAGGCTTTGTCATTCGTTATTAAAGTGGATTACGGTTAAAAATTAAGGGAGGTGAGTATCGTCGTCTCCAGAAACTTATCGCTGGTGTTACGCCAATCGGTTTGTGGGAATTAATGAGAGAACAGTCAGATTTATCCTTAATTAGACAAGAAATTCCTGAAGAATACTGGACAGATTTTGATAATATTCATGAACAATTAACTCAACAATTAAATGACTTGATTGATGAAGTTGAAACTTATCATCTCAACTACCAACATTTATCAGATAAAGAGTTAGGACTCAGGCTTAATTCCCTGCCGACTATTCCTAAAGCCTATCTATTTCAGCGTCGAAAGAAAGGAGAAACTTGGTACAAGATGCCTAAAATTAGAGGGAGTTTATTTAACCAGTTTCGTCCCGTCAATAATCAATTATTGTAGAATTAATTAAATTGCGCTCATTACCGAATAATTAATTTTAATTGTTGTCATACCAAATCAGCTTATGATACTAGATAAATTCAGCTAATTGAAAGTCAAACAACTTTTCAAAAATCAAGGTCATCCTCATTCTCGTTATTGACTATAGGGCGACCAATGATTTTTGTTGGAGTTGGAGCAAAAGTAAATTGAACATGAATAGGATGTTGAAAAACATGAGTCAAAGCGGATTCGATCTGGGTTCTTTTATCCTCGCAACACCGTAACAATTGACGGTGTTTAACTTTGATGGTAGCCCAGTGGGTATAGAGTCCTTTAAAATGAGTATGAATTTTGAATAAACCTTGAGTTAACGGAGGTAATTCTTGAAGAACTTGGAGCCAGATTTGTTGAAGGATTTCAGGAGAAAGAGGTGAAGGAGGGTTAAGAGATTCAAATTGGTGAGTAGCCCATTGACGATGATAACTGCGAAGATGTGCATATTTTTGCCAGATAAATAAGGGGGGATTGAGTTCTTTAAGTTGATAGTAAATCCAACCAATAGAGTAGTCATGATGACGTTGTTGCTTGAGTAAGTCATAATAAATTTTTTCCCAGTGAGAAAGTTGTGGAGAGGGGGGAGAAGGGAGATTAGATGGATCTGATGCTTGCATTTTGGCAAAGAGATCTAACTTTTGAGGAGGAGGTGAGGGAGTAGGAGTAGGAGTAGGAGTAGGAGGAAAAGTCTGTTGTTCAACGGCTTCATCAATATGAGTTAGGGTAGGGAGTAGAAAATTTGTGAAATTGCAAAAAAATGAACACAACTTTTATGTCGTAGTAAAAGGAGAATTAATACTAAGAAAATTTGTTATTGGAGAACAGACTGTTACGTTTAGAAAGCATGGATTGACCAAAAGTAGAATCAACCCATTGGGATAAATCAGAGTTAGTAATAGTAGTTAAGGCATCATGAATAAACTGTTTAGTGAGATTAACAGTGCTGAGGGGAATAGTAAGAAGGAGAGAGAGAAGTTCTTGAAGAGGAGAACGTTGTGAAAAATGTTTATAGCGACCAAAAATAGATTCAAGAATATCAGAAGATGGAAGGATGGTATGAGAAATATGAGAGGGTAATTGTGAGTGTAAATAGTGAAAAATTTGGTGTTGAAAAGGAAGAAAAGAAGAAGGCAGATGAAGAGAAGAAAGATATTGATGATAAAGGTAAATATTGGACTTTGGATAAAAAACAATTGTTAGCGTAAATTTTACGCTAAACACATCTCCAGAGCTAAAATAGAGAATTAAGGTGATTTTAAAAACTCTCTTTCCATCTTTTTAGGAGATTTTAAATATTAAATAGCTTCATTCAGTTTCGGTTCCAATATAGATATCTAAGTAGGGTTTGCTGAATAAAAGCAAAACCCTATTCTTTAAAAGGTTACACCCATATTCGCGATCGCAAAAAAGATCAGCTTTGTCGGCTACAAACTGCTATAATTGGTAGAAACACCTCCCAGTTGTTGGTCAAGAACAAATGTATCGAAAAGAGGAGCAACCTTTACCGCCCCCAGAAAAATTTGAATTACCTTTCGAGGGCAAATTGTCCCCCAATAATCGTTGGGTAATCATGGCAGAGTTGATACCTTGGGATGATTTTGAGGAAGAATATGCTAAACTTTTTTCAGCAGAAAAAGGTGCGCCAGCCAAACTATTTAGAATGGCATTAGGGACATTAATTATTAAGGAAAAATTAGGAACAAGTGATAGAGAAACTATAGAACAGATTAGAGAAAATCCCTATCTACAATACTTTATAGGTTTAAATTGTTATCAACAAGAGCCACCACTGGAATCTTCAATGCTAGTTCATTTTAGGAAAAGAATTGATGGAGAATTGATAAACAAAATCAATAAAAAAATAGTAAAAAGAGAAATAGACAAGAGTGATAAAGAAGTAAAAAAAAAGGATTGTCTCCAAGAAAAAGGAGAAAAAATAAAAAATAAAGGTAAACTAATTTTAGATGCGACTTGTGCGCCAGCAGACATCAAATACCCAACGGATTTAGGCATATTAAATCAAGCCAGAATTGAGACAGAAAGAATAATAGATAATCTTTATAAACCATTAAGAGTAAAATTGAGAAAAAAGCCGAGAACTTCTAGAAAAATTGCTAGAAAGGAATACTTAAAAGTAGCTAAAAAACGAAAAGTATCTTATCAAGAAAGAAGAAAAGCTATCGGGAAACAGTTAAAATACCTTAAGAAAAATTTAGGAAATATAGAAGACTTAATTCAAGCTGGGGCTTCCCTGGAAAATCTGAGTAAAAGACAGAAAAATTGTCTAGAGACTATCAAAAAAGTTTATGAACAACAACAGTCAATGTGGGAGAATAAGACCCAGAGTGTTCCTCAAAGAATTGTAAGTTTAACTCAACCGCATATTCGTCCAATAGTGAGGGGAAAAGCAGGAAAACCAATAGAGTTTGGAGCTAAACTCTCAGTAAGCTGTGTAGATAACTATGTGTTTCTATACAAAATAAGTTGGGAAAACTTCAATGAATCTTGTCATTTAAAAGAACAAGTAGAAAAGTATAAAGAAACGTTTGGCTATTATCCCGAATCCGTCCATGTAGATAAAATTTATCGAACTAGGGAAAACAGAAATTGGTGTAAGGAAAGAGGGATAAGAATCAGTGGTCCGAAGTTAGGAAGACCTCCGAAAAATGTCAGTGAAGAAGAAAAGAAACAAGCCCACTCCGATGAATGCTTCCGTAATGCTATTGAGGGAAAGTTTGGACAAGCTAAACGAAGATTTAGCCTAAATCTCGTGATGACAAAACTCCCTGAAACCTCCATTACATCTATTGCTATTACATTTTTAGTTGTCAATCTTTCTAAACTTCTGAGGAAGTTTTTGTCGCTTTTTTTGTCCTTATTTACTAATAATAGAACAGGGGAACTCATCAAACCGCCTTTCATTAATTTTGATTATACTTTAAACAATTTTTATGTACTAAAACTTATTGATTTGTCAGAAAATTCTTGGTCAAAAGTGGCATAAATTTTGGAGAAACTTTTTCAGCAAACCCTAATTAATTTTCTATAAAAGCCTCAACAAATTTTTTAAGTTCATCGCAGCTAAATTTAAAAACTAAGTTCAATTATTATCCCTAACTTGATGTTCACAAAATCTTAAGAAATGATTAACAATAAGGGGCGATTATGTAATTATTTCCGTTTTCAGGTTGAAAAGAAGTTTATTTATCAGCTAAAAACCTGATGGGAGAAAGGTGAAAAAACTGGCCAAGTAATGTAAGTTGGTTGGCGGTAATTTCTTTTCTTCTTTCTAAGACTTCAGTGACCGTAGATTCATCATCAAAAATAGAAATAAGATCCCGATGGTGTAAATTTTCTTCAGTTATTAAAGCTTGAAGAAGTTCGATTCCCTGGAGAACGGGTAGGGGTTCATGTTTTTGCTCATAATCATAAATCAGAGAGCCTAAGACTTGAAGATAGTCTAAATCATCTTGAGTAAGATGGTTTTTGTCAAGAAGGGCATCAATTTTTTCTTGAGTGGCTAACCGTTCACTTTCGTTATTGATAGGGCGTGGGGGAAACGAATTAATTAGTTGAAGATAGTAACTACTAGGAGTTGGTAAACCAGTCGTCATTTTTCCATTTCTCCTTATCGTAATCAGCGTGGGTGAGGACATGGCGAATGAAAACTATTTGAGAGCTATAATCAATAAAAGTGATTAGCCTATATTTGTTTCCTGAGATGTTAAAGACAGTTAAATTGCCAACAATATCGGCAGACGAGAATACTTGTTTGACTTCGGCTAAGTTGAGCCACTGTGCATCTTGGGTGCGTTGATACCATAACAATAAGCTGGTTTGAGCATTACTATGTTTTTCCCAGAACTCTCTCAATTTTTTTCGGCTTATAACCCGCATTTGAGTAAGGTTTGATTTCTTAAAACTAAGGGAAAATGCTAACAAGATGTTAGTCAAATTTGTCTGATCAGATTGAGTCTTTTAAAATGGTTTGTTGTTCTTAAATAATTTATCTAATAGAATAGTTTTGTTTGTGTTTACCTTCCCATTATAGAATTATTTACTGGTAAAATCAATTAATAAAAAGCCTTGATAACCTGTGAAAAATTCCTGACAATAAAGTAAGGAAAAAAAGAAAGAAAAATTGTTTGTCTTTAAATTTAACTTACTTTAAGGGTAATGTAATCTGAGCAGAAAAAACAGTAAATTCTCGATGTTGGGTTAAGGTGTTAAATTTTGTATATAGTCCTTGACACTTGATGGTAGTTTTGAGAACTTAGGAATCGTTGGGGATCTCCAGGATCTCAATGGCAGTTTCGCAAAGCGAGTTCGGCTGCATCCCTAATTTGCCTTACTTTAAGGGTGATGTAAAATAACTTGAGTGAATGGTATTTTTATTCGGCGATCGCTTAACCAGTGATCTTGATAAGATCCGCGAAAGTATTGACCCCTTACCTTAAGGGTCATGTCAAGTTAATTGAGTAACGGGAGATTTTTTCTGGATCTCACAACTATCGAATGGAAGATGTAAAGATTTATGTTTTTACCTTGACACTAATTTTACTTTCTGAGATTTTGAGAAGAGATTGACGCATTACCTTGATATCGAGTTTCCCCTGACTTTAGGGGTGATGTTTGAGAGCTTGGCTAGGAAGATCCAAGTAAATAATCACCGGTTCCTTAGTTATGTTATGAACTGGTGGAAAATAGGGATCTCTGGTATGAAGGCTGGATGATTATTATTATGGAAGTCCCCTAGTAAGCGCACCTCTTCCCCGATCTCATCGAGATTCCTTAATAAGCATACTTTATGGGTGATGTTATTTCAGTTAACCAATGGGAGATTTTGAGAAGAGATTGACAAATAACCTTGAAGTCAAGTTGTTTTACCTTACTTTATAGGTGATGTATACATTATGGAATAAACATACATAAGGGGTAAAGTTTAAACATGGTCTAACATTAACCGTTATGTGAGGGCAGAAAGCAATTTAAGAAGGGGTGCTGAGCATACATAAGGGGTGCTGTGAGGGAATGCAGCCAAACTTTAGGGGTCATGTATGAATGCGCTGAGGAACTAAGCAGCTTACTATACCCGTCAAGTACACTGCACCCATGCAAGGATCTAAAGCAGTACATGGATTATTATAATAATCCATGTACTGCTTTAGATCCTTGCATGGGTGCAGTGTACTTGACGGGTATAGTAAGCTGCTTAGTTCCTCAGCGCATTCATACATGACCCCTAAAGTTTGGCTGCATTCCCTCACAGCACCCCTTATGTATGCTCAGCACCCCTTCTTAAATTGCTTTCTGCCCTCACATAACGGTTAATGTTAGACCATGTTTAAACTTTACCCCTTATGTATGTTTATTCCATAATGTATACATCACCTATAAAGTAAGGTAAAACAACTTGACTTCAAGGTTATTTGTCAATCTCTTCTCAAAATCTCCCATTGGTTAACTGAAATAACATCACCCATAAAGTATGCTTATTAAGGAATCTCGATGAGATCGGGGAAGAGGTGCGCTTACTAGGGGACTTCCATAATAATAATCATCCAGCCTTCATACCAGAGATCCCTATTTTCCACCAGTTCATAACATAACTAAGGAACCGGTGATTATTTACTTGGATCTTCCTAGCCAAGCTCTCAAACATCACCCCTAAAGTCAGGGAAACTCGATATCAAGGTAATGCGTCAATCTCTTCTCAAAATCTCAGAAAGTAAAATTAGTGTCAAGGTAAAAACATAAATCTTTACATCTTCCATTCGATAGTTGTGAGATCCAGAAAAAATCTCCCGTTACTCAATTAACTTGACATGACCCTTAAGGTAAGGGGTCAATACTTTCGCGGATCTTATCAAGATCACTGGTTAAGCGATCGCCGAATAAAAATACCATTCACTCAAGTTATTTTACATCACCCTTAAAGTAAGGCAAATTAGGGATGCAGCCGAACTCGCTTTGCGAAACTGCCATTGAGATCCTGGAGATCCCCAACGATTCCTAAGTTCTCAAAACTACCATCAAGTGTCAAGGACTATATACAAAATTTAACACCTTAACCCAACATCGAGAATTTACTGTTTTTTCTGCTCAGATTACATTACCCTTAAAGTAAGTTAAATTTAAAGACAAACAATTTTTCTTTCTTTTTTTCCTTACTTTATTGTCAGGAATTTTTCACAGGTTATCAAGGCTTTTTATTAATTGATTTTACCAGTAAATAATTCTATAATGGGAAGGTAAACACAAACAAAACTATTCTATTAGATAAATTATTTAAGAACAACAAACCATTTTAAAAGACTCAATCTGATCAGACAAATTTGACTAACATCTTGTTAGCATTTTCCCTTAGTTTTAAGAAATCAAACCTTACTCAAATGCGGGTTATAAGCCGAAAAAAATTGAGAGAGTTCTGGGAAAAACATAGTAATGCTCAAACCAGCTTATTGTTATGGTATCAACGCACCCAAGATGCACAGTGGCTCAACTTAGCCGAAGTCAAACAAGTATTCTCGTCTGCCGATATTGTTGGCAATTTAACTGTCTTTAACATCTCAGGAAACAAATATAGGCTAATCACTTTTATTGATTATAGCTCTCAAATAGTTTTCATTCGCCATGTCCTCACCCACGCTGATTACGATAAGGAGAAATGGAAAAATGACGACTGGTTTACCAACTCCTAGTAGTTACTATCTTCAACTAATTAATTCGTTTCCCCCACGCCCTATCAATAACGAAAGTGAACGGTTAGCCACTCAAGAAAAAATTGATGCCCTTCTTGACAAAAACCATCTTACTCAAGATGATTTAGACTATCTTCAAGTCTTAGGCTCTCTGATTTATGATTATGAGCAAAAACATGAACCCCTACCCGTTCTCCAGGGAATCGAACTTCTTCAAGCTTTAATAACTGAAGAAAATTTACACCATCGGGATCTTATTTCTATTTTTGATGATGAATCTACGGTCACTGAAGTCTTAGAAAGAAGAAAAGAAATTACCGCCAACCAACTTACATTACTTGGCCAGTTTTTTCACCTTTCTCCCATCAGGTTTTTAGCTGATAAATAAACTTCTTTTCAACCTGAAAACGGAAATAATTACATAATCGCCCCTTATTGTTAATCATTTCTTAAGATTTTGTGAACATCAAGTTAGGGATAATAATTGAACTTAGTTTTTAAATTTAGCTGCGATGAACTTAAAAAATTTGTTGAGGCTTTTATAGAAAATTAATTATCATTATTAACCTGACTAATCTGAGTTATCAACCCATACTATTAAGGATAAAACTATGAGCAAAAGAAAAAGAAGAAGAAACCAAAAATCCCCAGAATCAACTATCCAATTATCTCCTTCTACCAAACAGAAACTCTTGTCAGGTCAGCAGAAATCTAAATTGTCTCCAACGGATTCTAACCTTTCTCATTCCAAGGCTTCTGACGAACTTCAATTACTCGAAAAGTATCTTGATTCCGATTCCATTCTCTCAAC